>Ga0163151_10000252_pt1 | contig 95290 bp, 94 predicted proteins | sample OliLakLV19MP5IB2_FD_145596 | JGI IMG/M metagenome (GOLD analysis project Ga0163151, IMG submission 145596) | Freshwater microbial mat bacterial communities from Lake Vanda, McMurdo Dry Valleys, Antarctica - Oligotrophic Lake LV.19.MP5.IB-2 | ecosystem: Environmental > Aquatic > Freshwater >...
CGCGGGCTGCGTCGAGCAGGACGCCCGCGAAGTGCAGACAAAATTCAGCAAGACCTTCACCACGTTCTTCTTTCCCGTTGGCGACGAGATTCGCCGGATCGTGGCGGAGTGGGTGGCGTTTCTGCGGGAGGAAATGCTGTGGGGCAATGACGATCCGCTCTTCCCGGCGACGCGCATTGCGCTGGGGCCGTCACGCCAGTTTGAAGCGGTGGGGCTGGAAAGGGCGCACTGGAGCAGCGCCGCGCGCATCCGCGCCATCTTCCAGGACGCCTTCGCCAGCGCCGGCCTGCCGTACTTCAACCCGCACAGCTTCAGGAATACGCTCGTTCGGCTAGGGCAGTCCGTTTGCCAAACCCCCGAGGAGTTCAAGGCGTGGAGCCAGAACCTGGGGCACGACAAGGTGCTGACGACCTTTCTGAGCTATGGGCAGGTGGAGAGTCCCCGGCAGGGGGAGATCATTCGAGCATTGGCGGCACCGCAGGTTGCCGTGCGATCGGATGTGAGCGAACTGGCGAAGGCGTTGGTGCGGGAGATGCGGGGGGAGGGAGTGGGGACGCTGGTCAAATAATCGGACCGCTGCCGAGCAGTGGCCCGAAAAAATGAATCAAGCGCCGCCTGTTCGTAGCGCGGTCCGTCGATCATCCCAACGCCCGCAACACAGCGCGCTCCTCTTTTTCAATCACGCGCAGGAGCACGAGCGCCGGCCCATGCGGTTTGCGGTCGCCGCGCTCCCAGTGTCGAAGCGTTCCCAGGCTGATCGCGAACTTCGCGGCGAATGCCTCCTGAGTGAGCCCGATTCTCTTGCGCAGGGCCTGCACATCGACCTCGGCAGGTGTGTGCATGCGAACGCCCCTCGCTTTGCCCTTGTGATGCGTGATCGCCTGCGTGAGGCCGCGCTTGATGCTCTCGAACGCCTTGCTCATGTCATTTACCCCAATGTTGAATCGGTCAGAATCCTTACCAGCTTCCCAAGGTCGTTACGCTCCTTTTGCGTCAGGTTTGCGCGCTCGTTCTTGGCGAACACGGTGAGCAGGTACAGCGGCATGCGCTCGCTGTGAAAGTAGTAGATCACCCGTGCGCCGCTGCTCTTGCCACGACCGCCGCGCGCCCACCGCAACTTTCGAATACCGCCTGTACCCTGGATCAAATCGCCGGCCTTCGGGAATGCCGCCAGATAGGTTACAAGGTCCGATTGCTCCGCTGCCGACAGCAATCCATTCGCCATCCTCTGGAATTCCGGAAGTTCGGCGACGGTGATAAACATAATGGATTGTAATCCATTGGATTAGTACAGTCCAGCTGCGATCCGACAGTCGCGATCTGCGCAATTCCTGTCAATCCAAATTATTCGCAGCTTGCCTGCCGCATTCCTCGTGAGCCCTACCAGGGACGGTCCATCATTCGTTGGCAGCGCGCTTAAACGGAACCACGTTGAAGGATTCGCCCTTTTCCAGGGCGGAAAGCTTTGCGCTCCACAACTCCAATGCCTTGCGCCGTTCGGTGAGGTAGTCGTGTTTGTCATAGACGGCAACCAATCCGCCCAGGGAGTGATTCAGGCAGCGCTCTGCGATCAGGACATCCACACCCAAAGCCCCCAAGTGACTGCGTGCCGTTGAGCGCAGGTCATGGGGCGTGAAGCGCCGGCAGCGATCGCCCAGCTTGTCGTGCAGGCGATTGAGGGCGGCGTTGAAGCTTGTTGCTTCCATTGCTGCATCGCCTTCGCGCCCGTAATGGCGTTTCCGCAGCGGCAGCACGAAACCGGAGTCGAAGGCCAGCCCGCGTAGCTCCATGAACCATCCGGCGACTTGTTCGGTGAGTGGTATGACGAACTGTTTCTTGTTCTTGGAGTGTTCCGGTGGAATCGTCCACTCCTTGCGCTCGAAATTCACAAGCTTCCATTCCGCGCGGGTCAGTTCTCCGATGCGGGTGCAGGTCGTAAGCAGAATCTTCGTGGCCAGTTCGTTTTGTCGGCCGATCTCCGGGAGCATGGGGAGCATGGCGGCGAGTTCTGCGTCGGTCAGCATGATTCTCGCGCGCCGGCTTGGCGGTGCCCCGATGATGGCCTTCGCCTTGATATGGGCGCAGGGATTGCCATCGACCACATGGCGCGCCACGCCGTGTGCGAACACTTCACGGATTGCAATCAGCACCAGCCGCGAGACGTGCAGCGATTTTTCGCCGCTGCGCTCGACGATGTCCACGATGTCGCCGGGCGACACCTCGCGCGCGGACAGGTGGCCGATGCGGCCGTGGACGTAATCCCGCAACTGCTGGCGCCGTCCGTCGATGGTGAGCGCCGCCAGGTGTTTACTCGCTCTGGTGAGGTAGTCATCGGCCAGGCGTCTGAATGTCCACGCGCGTGCTGATTCGAGCTTGGTCTTTTGCTTTTTCCGAGCGACATCGACACCCTGCTGCACTTCGACGCGCTTCTCTGTTGCGAGCTTTCGGGCGGCGGCGATGGTTACGTCGGGATAACGCCCGAGCGTCATCTCGCGCTGCTTGCCACTGAGACGATAGCGAAGCACCCAGCTTGCGGTCCCGCCAGAGGACAGGGTGAAGGTAAGCCCGTCACCATCGGATTTCGCCACCGCTTTTCCTGCGTTGATCCAGTTGCGGACCTGCACGTCGCGTATCGTTCCCATGACTTTGCCCTTTGCCTATGGCTGAGTAGCCAGGCTATTTCTAGCTACTCACTTGCCGTCTGGCTACTCATCTAGCTACTCAACAACCACCGGATGCCGGTGAACCCTTCTGAGCAGTATAGGACGAAAAGACTTTGTTTGATAGGGACTTAGGATATACGGCGGGACGCCGTTGGACGGCAAAAGACGATGCTACAGGTTACAGAAGGTCAGCTCGAAATTCACGTCTTCGACGCTGGTGCGGCGCTGACTGCCGATTGATGCGGTGAAGCGGACATTCAGCGCATATTTGTTGGCGCTGATTTCGGGAACACAGTCGTAGTTGCTTTCCAGGCGTATCCGCAGCATTTGCGCCAGCCTTCCGGCCATGGTCTGCTGATAGACGCCCTGGTGCGCGATCTGGCTGCTGGTCTTGCCGCTCTCCCTTAGCAGTTTGAGGATGATCCGCACGCCGTTGCGGATCGGCAGGAACGGCGCCAGCCATTCGTTCAGGTCCAGCCGCCGTGCGTCCGCGCTCTGATTCAGCCAATAGTGATAGGAAGGCAGGTCGAATTCGCATACCCCGCCGGGAATCGCCGAACGCTGCTTGATGCCCATCAACCATTCGTTCTCGCGAAGCTCCTGGCCGGTCCTCCCGGAGGACAGGAACAGGTCGGACACGGCCTTTTCAATATCGGCCAGAACTGAATCGAGGGCCTGCTGGGAGATGGCCGGATTGCTGCGCAGAGAATCGAGATGCTGTTTCTGGCGTTCGAGCTCCTGCATCACGTCGGATTTCAGGTCAGCGCGACCGCCGACGTCGAGAATTTCGAACAGCGAAGTCAGGGCGACGTGATGTTCCTCCGGGTCGTCCTTGGACGCGAAGTAACCCGCGCGCTGGTACAGGTCCTCCAGACGCAGCAGAGTGCGGATCCTCTCGTTGAGCGGGAACTCGTAGCTGATCACGATGCGGGTGGGGCTGCCGGAGTAGGGGCAAGTATTGCCGAAAAGCCCAGAAAAATAAAGCCGAAGCCGAGGTATTCACGCTTGGAGGCCATGCGGCAAATCATTCCTGGCGAGCGAACTTCAAGTATTTCTTGTGCAGCGGCAGGATCTGCGGTTGCAGAGCTTCCAGATCGGTGTCGTTGTGCACAATGTCGTCGGCATTGCGCAGGCGCTCGGCCCTTGGAAGCTGTGCGACCATGATTGCAAGGACTTCCTCACGGGTCAGCCCGTTGCGCTGCATCACCCGGGCGACTTGCACTTCAGGATCGCAATCCACGACCAGAATGCGGTGGACGAATTCGCGGTAATTTCCAGACTCCAGCAGCAGGGGCACTACCACCATCACATAGGGCGCCGGGTTTGCTGCGATCAGGCGCCTGCTTTCCTGGCGAATGAGCGGATGCAGTATAGTTTCAAGCTCACCACGTGCCTGGACATTGCTGAACACGCGTTGGCGCATGCGATTGCGGTCCAGCGCACCGTCGGCGGTTACATACTCGGCGCCGAATCGGCGACCGATTTCGGCGACGGCCTCCCTGTGGGGACCGGTCAGAGTCTGGGCAATTTCATCGGTATCCACGAGACCGGCGCCCAACTTCGCGAACAGGTTCGCAACTGTGGTTTTGCCAGATCCGATGCCTCCGGTGAGACCGACCAGGTAGGCCATGTTCAGAAAAGCTGCAGGTAAGTCCGGTTGATTGTTTCGCCCCAGAACATCGCGATCAATCCGGCGACTGCCAGATATGGGCCGAAGGGGATAGGCGTATTGCGGCCGTGCCGTGCAAAAACTATAAGGGAGATGCCGACAACGGCACCGACCAGCGAAGACAGAAGTATGACGGCGGGAAGCATTTTCCAACCCAGCCAAGCGCCGATCGCCCCAAGCAGCTTGAAGTCACCGTAACCCATTCCTTCCTTGCCTGTGGTCAGTTTGAAAAGCCAATAGATGGACCACAACGAGAGGTAGCCGACCACCGCGCCAATGACGGCCGATTGCAAAGGCACGAAACCGCCGATCAGATTGACGAGGAGTCCGAGCCAGAGCAGCGGCAGGGTAATGTCGTCCGGGAGCAGCTGGGTATCGATGTCGATTACCGTGAGGGCGATCAGCGACCAGGCAAAGATCAATGCGCCGGTCATGGTCAGCGTCAGCCCGAAACGCCACCCGATGTAGCCTGCCACGATGCCGCTGACCGCTTCCACGATGGGATAGCGGATGCTGATGCGCGCCTTGCAACCCGAGCAACGGCCACGCAGGAAAAGATAGCTGAGTATGGGAACATTCTCATGGGCGCGGATGCGATGGCCGCAGTGTGGGCAGGTCGAGGGCGGCGTAACCAGGTTGTAGGCGGTCTTGTCCGTTCCTTGCCTGAGCTTCGCGGCGGGCTCTGCCATGTCCCGCTGTTCCAGCAGGTCGGCAGCCTGGGAATCCCACTCGCGCTCGAGCATTTTCGGTAGCCGGTGGATCACGACATTCAGAAAGCTGCCGACCAGCAGGCCTGCCAGTGTACAGACCAGGGCCAGTATCGCCGGTTCGTTACGCAGTACGTTTAGCAAGGACATGGGCCGGAATTCTCGTTTCGCGGCCACGGCGCCGCTTTGATAAAAAAAGCGCCCGAACTCGTCGGGCGCGTGTGTTCTTCGGGCACGCGCCGCCTACACGGCTTGGCCCATCTTGAAGATCGGCAGATACATCGCGATCACCATGCCGCCGATCAGCACACCCAGCACCACCATGATCATCGGCTCCATCAGGCTGGACAGCGCCTCGACGGCGTCATCGACCTCGCGCTCGAAGTAATCGGCGACCTTGCTGAGCATGCCGTCCAGTGCGCCGGATTCTTCGCCGATGGCCACCATCTGGATCACCATGCTCGGAAACACGTTCGCATTGGTCATCGCCACCGTAAGGCTGGTGCCGGTACTGACCTCTTTCTGAATCTTCTTGGTGGCTTCGAAGTAAACGTAGTTGCCTGCGGCGCCGGCCACCGAATCCAAGGCTTCGACCAACGGCACGCCGGCAGCGAACATCGTGGACAAGGTCCGCGTCCAGCGCGCGATAGTCGCCTTGCGGATGACCGCGCCGAAGATCGGGAACTTGAGCGCCAGTCGGTCCATGACCATCTGCATTTTCACCGAGCGCTTCCAGGTGTAAAAGAAAAACCAGACGCCGCCCCCCAACCCACCGAATATCGCCCACCAGTACTTTACGAAGAAGTCGGACATCGCCATTACCATCAGCGTCGGGGCCGGGAGATTGGCGCCGAAACTGGTGAAAAGGTTCTTGAACGCCGGGATCACGAAAATCATGATGATCGCGGTGATGACGAATGCGACCACGATGATCGAGATCGGGTAGAACAGCGCGGCCTTTATCTTGCTCTTTATCGCGAGGATCTTTTCCTTGTACGTGGCCAGGCGGTCCAGCAGGCTGTCTAGGATACCGGCCTGCTCTCCGGCGGCGACCAGGTTGCAGAACAGCGGATCGAAGTGAAGGGGATACTTGCGGAAGGCTGCAGTCAGGCTGTTGCCGGTTTCGACCTCGTTCTTGATGTCCATCAGCAGACGGGCCACCGCGGGATTGGCGTGCCCCTTACCTACGATGTCGAAGGCCTGCAGGAGCGGGACGCCGGACTTCAACATCGTTGCCAGCTGGCGGGTGAAGAAAGTGATGTCCTTGTCGCTGACCTTGCCGCCGATGCCGGCGCGCAGGCGCTTGATCTTGACGACCTGAATGCCCTGGCGGCGCAGGGTGGAGTTGACCACGGCTTCGCCGCCGGCCTTCATATCGCCCTTGATCAGGCGCCCGGACTTGTCCTTGCCTTCCCAGAGGAAGGTGTATTCCTTGATCTTGTCGCGCGATCCGATTGCTGCGGTAGCCATAGACTTACCCCATCTTTAATCAGGTACGGAAACAGGCGAATGATGCACCGGTCAACCGTTAAAGTAAAGAACGAGAAATTCGCCTAAACCCACTGATTTTTATTGTTCATCCGGCGGTAAAAGTCGTACGGACTTGATCACCCTGTCCTGGGTCTGAAGGATTTCCAATGGGTAGCCCGCGATCTTGACGCTGGTACCCGGTTCAGGGATGTCCTGAAGGTGCTCGAGAATAAGGCCGTTGAGGGTTTTCGGCCCGTCGAGCGGAAATTTGTAGCCGAGCTTGCGGTTCAGGTCGCGCAGGGTGCTGCCGCCCTCGACCAGGATGCTGCCGTCCTCGGCGCGCCGGAACCGTGCGGTCTGCTGCAGCGGCGACTGGGTGGTGAACTCGCCGATGATCTCCTCAAGGATGTCTTCCAGCGTAAGCAGCCCCTTCAGTTCCCCGTACTCATCCACCACCAGACCCATGCGGTCCTGCTGTTCCTGGAAGTTCTGCAGCTGCGTCAGCAGCGGCGTGCCCATGGGGATGAAATAGGGCTCGCGCATCGATTCCTTCAACGTTTGCGCATCGAACTCCTCGCCCTCCGACAGGTTGAGGACCTTGCGCACGTGGGCGATGCCGATGATGTCATCCAGGCGTTCGCGGTACACGGGCACCCGCGTGTGGTTCGACGTCGATATCTGGTGCCGGATAACATCCGGCAGCGCAGTGATGTCGACTGCTTCGATTTGGATGCGTGGCGTCATTGCGTCCTCCACGGTGATCGACTCCAGGTCGAAGAGGTTGAGCAGGATCTTCTGATGCTTCTGCGGCAGGAAATTGCCGCCCTCCAGAACCAGGGTGCGCAATTCCTCCATGCTCAGGGTGTGGTTCTGGTTCGACTGCGGCGTCAGGCGCAGGCTCCACAGCAGGCCGCGCACGAAAAGGTTCACGAACCAGACGATCGGATACACCAGTTTGAGAAGTGGTGTAAGGACATAGGCGGCGGGAAACGCGATGCGCTCTGGATAACTTGCGCCCATCACCTTGGGGCTGATTTCGCTGAACACGAGGATGAAGAAAGTCACGAGGAGGGTGCCCATCGTCAACGCGAGTTCGCTTTCGCCGAACATCCTGAACACGATGACCGTAACCAGTGCCGCAGCGGCGGCGTTCAACAGGTTGTTGCCGAGCAAAACCACGCCAAGCAGGCGGTCGGTTTTGGAGAGCAGCTGCGACGCCAGGCGGGCGCCACGGTGGCCGGTCTTGGCGAGGTGGCGCAACCGGTAGCGGTTGAGCGCCATCATGCTTGTTTCGGAAATCGAGAAGAACGCGGAGATGACTAGCAGTACGACCAACGCAATCAACAACGTGGAAAGTGCAATTTCATCCAAGCGGGGCCACCACCAAGTCTTGAGACCGTTTCAGTATCGGGAGCGTGCGCGGCGGTGTCAAGCAGGCGCCGGCCGGGGGAGGGCGTGCGTGCACCTCAGCGGTTGAGCACGATTTCCAGCACGAACTTGCTGCCGATGTAAGCGAGAACCAGGGAAAGAAAACCGGTCAGCGTCCAGCGCATTGCGATGCGTCCGCGCCAGCCGTACAGCGCGCGGCCCGCGAGTAACGCACCGAAAATGATCCACGACAGGATGCCGAACACGGTCTTGTGCGTGAACTGCATCGGCTTGCCGAAAAGTTCCTCGGAAAACAGGATGCCGCTGCCGAGCGTCAGAGTGAGCAGCACGAAGCCCGCGGCGATGATGCGGAACAGCAGCTCCTCCATCACAAGCAGCGGCGGCAGGCCCTGCAGGAAACGCGGCAGGTTGCCGCGATGCAGGCGCCGTTCCATCATCGCCATCATGAGCACGTGCAGGGAGGCAATCGTGAACAGGCTGTAAGCCAGCAGCGAAATGACCAGGTGGGCCCGGAACGCGGCCAGGTGAGTATTGGTCAGCGGATGCGCGGGTGGCAACGCGAGAGGCAGCATCGACAGCAGCGCCGCGGCGGGCAGCACTATGACCTGCAGGCCTTCGAGGCGGTAGAAGAAACTGCCGAACCAGTAGATCAGCGCGGTGAGCCAGAAGATCAACGACACCGCCGTGCCGACGCCCAGGTAGAAACCGTCGTCGGCGAACATGCTGCGTCCCAGGACGATGGCGTGCAGCAGCAGTGGCAGGATCAACGCCGCATGAGCCCAACGCGGCGCGGGCGCGGTTTGCGCGGAGCCGACCGGGTGGGCGTTGCGCCAGAACACGAATGCGAGCGCGACATAACCGAGGCTCGCCAGCAGATAAAGTAAAATGGTGTTCATCGAAGGAATGCTGATTTTGTTGTGGCAAGTCTACATCATCCCCATTCCCGCATTACTCCGAGGAAATCCCGAATGCTTGACAGTCTTACCAACCGGCTTGCCGGTGTCGTCAAGACACTGCGCGGTCAGGCGCGCCTGAGCGAAGCCAATATCCAGGACGCATTGCGCGAGGTCCGGGTCGCGTTACTCGAGGCGGACGTTGCCCTGCCGGTGGTGAAAGACTTCGTCGCGCGCGTCAGGGAAAAGGCAATCGGCGAGGAAGTCGTCGGCAGCCTGACGCCGGGCCAGGCACTGGTCGGCGTCGTGCATCGCGAACTCAGCGAACTGATGGGCAGCCAGAACGATGCGCTGAATCTCGCAACCGTACCCCCCGCGGTGATCCTGATGGCGGGCCTGCAAGGTTCCGGCAAGACCACTACCACGGGCAAGCTGGCGAAACTGCTGCTCGAGCAGAAGAAGAAAGTCCTCCTGGTCAGCTGCGACACATACCGTCCGGCGGCGATCGAGCAGCTGGCGACGCTGGCGCGCCAGGTGGGCGTCGAATTGTTTCCCTCGAACATCGGCCAGAAGCCGGAAGACATCGCTGCCGGCGCGCTGGATTACGCGCGCAAGCACTATCACGATGTCCTGATTGTCGATACCGCTGGCCGGCTCACAGTGGACGAGGCGATGATGCAGGAGATCCGCCGCCTGCATCAGACGCTGCAGCCGATAGAGACCCTGTTCGTGGTGGATTCCATGCAGGGCCAGGATGCGGTCAACGTGGCAAAGGCCTTCGGCGAGGCCCTGCCGCTAACCGGTGTGGTGCTGACCAAGCTCGACGGCGACGCGCGCGGCGGCGCGGCGCTGTCCGTGCGCCACGTGACGGGGAAGCCCGTCAAGTTCATCGGCGTCTCGGAAAAACTCAACGGCCTGGAACCATTTTTCCCGGACAGGCTCGCCGCCCGCATCCTCGGCATGGGCGATGTGCTGGCGCTGGTGGAAGAGGCGCGCCGCACCGTCGACATGGATGAGGCGGAAAAACTCGCAAAGAAGGTGAAGTCGGGCAAGGGCTTCGACCTTGAGGATTTTCGCAGCCAGATGCAGCAGATGAAAAAAATGGGCGGACTCAACGCCTTGATCGACAAGCTTCCGGCGCAGCTCGCCCAGGCAGCGCAGGGGGCGGCCGGCAAGGGCGGAGCGATGGATGACAAGGTCATCGGCCGGACCGTCGGCATCATCGATTCCATGACGCCACAGGAGCGCACGAAGCCGGAACTGATCAAGGCCTCCCGGAAGCGCCGCATCGCCACCGGTGCGGGGGTTTCGGTTCAGGAGGTCAACCGCTTGCTGAGCCAGTTCGAGCAGATGCAGAAAATGATGAAAATGATGGGCAAGGGCGGCATGCAGAAGATGATGCGGGGCATGAAAGGCATGTTTCCCGGCATGCGCTGAGTTCCCGGCCGGGCCGGCGCACCATCCAGCAGGAACCCCAATGGCGCCTCGCCGGTCGAACACGCGCTAACCCCCGGGTACAATGCCCGGCCTCATAAAAGGACTCTCCCGAAATGATTCGAATCCTGGTTGCGATCCTGATGCTCGCCTTGTGTTTGTCGGCGTTCGCGATGGACTATGAGCGGGAAAAGCGCTGGTCCGACCAGATCCTGCCGGCGGTCCTCGTCGGCGACCCGGTGTGGATCAAGCAGAAGAGCGGGCACGAGTTCCTTGGGCTCTACACGCTCGCGGAAAAGCCGCGCGGTGCGGTGGTCATCGGGCATGGCCGCGGCTGGAATCCCGACTTCGAACTCTATGGCGCATTGCGCACCAGGATTGCCGAGGCCGGTTACACGACTCTTTCGATCCAGTTGCCCGTACTCGGGCCTGGCGCCAAGGTCGGCGACTACATCCCTACCTACGGCGACGGGGCGGAGCGCTACGAGCTCGCAGCCAGATTCCTGCGTGACAAGGGCTACAAGAACGTCGGCATCGTTTCCCACAGTCTTGGCGCGACTATGGCGAACTACTACCTGATCAAGGCGGACCAGGTGCCGGTGAAGGCCTGGGCATTCATCGGCATCATCAACGGCCTGGAGGAAATGTTCAGGATCAAGATTCCGGTGCTCGACGTTTTCGGCAGCAAGGACTGGGAGATCACCCAGGTCGGCGCCTACGAACGCAAGAAGCAAATCGACAAGGTGCCCGGCTCCCAGCAGGTCATCGTTCCCGAAGCCCTGCACTTCTTCGAGGGCAAGGAAGACGAACTGGTGAAAGTGGTGGTGAGTTTCCTCGACCAGGTTTTCCACGCCGGCATGCCGGGCGAAGCTGAAAAATAGAGGGTTTTCCTGCGGTTACGCGGGCGCCCGGGGGCCAGGATAAGCCTCTCCAACGCCCAGAATCCCCTTGCACACCCTGGAATAAGCGGCGTAAAATCGCGCGCTTCGCTTTCGGGGGTAGACCTCATGGTAGTTATTCGGCTTTCGCGCGGGGGTGCCAAAAAGCGCCCGTTTTTCAATATGGTAGTCGCGGACTCGCGCAATCCGCGTGATGGCCGTTTCATCGAGCGCGTCGGTTTTTACAACCCCAAGGCTTCCGGAGGGGAAGAATCACTGCGCATCCAGATGGATCGTCTGACTTACTGGCAAGGCAAGGGCGCCAAGCTGTCGGATACGGCAGCGCGCCTGGTCAAGAAATTTGGCGAGTCGGCCAAAACTGCCTGAATCCATGGTGGTGATGGGGCGCATACGCGTCCCGCATGGCATCAAGGGCTGGGTCAAGGTTCAGCCGTTCACCCACGAAACTGAAGGACTGCTCGACTATCCCGAATGGTGGGTGGGCCGCGATGGGGAGTGGAAACCCCGGCGGGTGGCGGAAATGGCGGTTCACGGCATGACCGTGATCGCAAGATTGGAAGGCTGCGACGACCGCGAAGGTGCGGCCGCCTTCAAAGGCTCGGACATCGCGATACCGCGGTCCGAGTTGCCGGAAACCGGCGAGAACGAGTTTTACTGGCGCGATCTCCTGGGCGCGGAAGTTTCGAACCCGCGCGGGGAAAAGCTGGGCAAGGTGGCCAGCCTGCTGGATACCGGCGCCAACCAGGTGCTGGTGCTGGAAGGCGACAGGGAGCGGTTGATTCCGTTCATCTCCAGTGTGATCGTCGAAGTCGACGTTGCTGGAAGGCGGCTGGTCGTGGAGTGGGAAACGGATTACTGAGGGGATGGGGCGATGATCAATTTCGACGTCGTCACGCTGTTCCCGGAAATGTTCGTTGCCCTCACGGACAGCGGCATCACCCAGAGGGCGCGCGACAAGGGGTTTTATCAGCTGGTGCTGTGGAATCCGCGGGATTTCAGCACCAACGCCTATCGCAGCGTGGACGACCGGCCTTACGGCGGCGGTCCCGGCATGGTGATGGCGGCGGAGCCGCTGGCCAAGGCGATGCGGGCGGCGCGGCAGAGGCAGACAAGCAGTGGCATCAAAAGCTCGCGGACGATCTACCTGTCGCCGCAGGGACGGCCGCTGACGCAAAAGGTCGCCGAGGAACTGGGCAGTTACGAAGGACTGGTGTTGCTGGCCGGGCGTTATGAAGGCGTGGATGAGCGCCTTCTGCAAGCCGAAGTGCAGGACGAAATCTCGATCGGGGATTACGTCCTGTCCGGAGGTGAACTGCCGGCGATGGTGCTGATGGATGCATTGATCCGGCGCATCCCTGGCGTGTTGAACGACGCCGAATCGGCGCAGCAGGATTCATTCGTTGCAGGGCTGCTGGACTGTCAGCACTACACGCGGCCCGAGGTCTATGGTGGCAAAGCCGTTCCGGCGGTGCTGTTGTCCGGACATCATGCCGAGATCGAAACCTGGCGGATGAAGCAGGCACTGGGACGGACCTGGCAGCGGCGGCCGGAGCTGCTGGAAAAAATCCGGCTCACACCGGATCAGGCAAGGCTGCTGGAAGAATACAAGCGGGAAGACACCAGGCGGGAAGACAGAACGGAATCGAAAGAAACGCAGGAGATGATGAAATGAACCTCATACAAAAAATCGAGCAGGAAGAAATCGCCCGCCTGGGCAAGACCATCCCCAACTTCGCGCCGGGCGATACGTTGATCGTGAACGTGAGCGTGGTCGAAGGCGACCGCAAGCGCGTCCAGGCCTATGAAGGTGTAGTGATCGCGAAGCGCAATCGAGGACTGAACTCCTCCTTCATCGTGCGCAAGATCTCATCGGGAGAAGGCGTCGAGCGGACTTTCCAGACTTACTCGCCGCTGATCGCCAGCATCGAACTGAAGCGCCGCGGCGATGTGCGCCGCGCCAAGCTTTATTACCTGCGCGATCGCTCGGGCAAGTCGGCGCGTATCCGCGAAAAGCTCGAAGTCGCTACTGTTGCCGAGACCGCAGCGGAATAAGCAGTTCCAGCGTAAAACGAAAAGGCGGCCATTGGCCGCCTTTTTTACTTTGTTGGGCGCTCGTTTTCGCCGTCAGACGCGGCTCATACCACGCTGGAACGGTCGTCAAGCACGATCTGCTGGATGAAGCTCTGCAGCAGCAGGGATTCGGTGGTGTGCAGATGCTGGAAGCGCACGCCATGCACAAAAGTGTCGTCGTTACCCTGGCGCGAATTGCGCAAGCTCTGGATATCGGCAGAAGTTGTAAGCCGGACCTCGTAATTGTTCGGCTGCACCAGGAACTTGAAGGCCAGTTCGAGCTTGTTTCCGGTTTCGCCGAGCGCCGTATGCGATTGGAGCAGCGCCCCCGACACGCTCAGATCGGCAATCGTGATTGGGTTGGGCAGGTCGGAATCCGTGTAGTCCGGATTGAGTGCGGTCCCGGCAAGGTTTACGCGCACCCTGATTGCGCCGCGGATCAATGTCTGTCTGACGGTTTGCGGATACGCGAGGTGCAGGTAAGGGAACGGCGAACGGCAGGCGCGCGTGACCGTCGACTCGAAGGAGGATGCGTGCCGTCCCGAGAAAGTGCGCACCAGTACCGGATCGCCTTCGCGAACCGGCACCGGCACATTCTGCATCAGCGGCGTTCGCACCAGCACGCTGTGGCCGGGGACGTAGCCGATCAGTAGCGTGAAATACGGGCCGCCGCGCGCAACATCCGCCAACAGCTCGAGTTGCAGGCGGTCACCCACGTGCGGCTGGAGCTGGTCCAGTGTTCCCAGGGATATTGCGGGGGGATTGGGATCGGGCACGTTGATCTCGGAACCGGGTGGCAGGGATTCAGGTAGATGTGGCGATTCTGGCCAATGCGGCGGCGCGCCAAGTATAGCCGCGTCACGCCCCGGCCTGCAGCCGGCATCGTTGCTACAATGCCGCGTCCCTTTTCCCAGAATGCCTTTGCTTACGGTGCCCTCTTTCCTGCGATTTCCGTTTTCGCGCGCAGCCGCGCTGCTGCTGACCGGTGCCTGTGCGTTCTCGCTGTTTTCCGGGTGCGGCGAGCACAAGAAGATGCTTTCGATCGCATCCGGGGGCACGGGCGGTGTCTACTACCCGCTGGGCGGCGGATTCGCGAACATCCTCAGCCAGAACCTGTCCGGTTACCAGGTGACGTCCGAAGTCACCGGCGGATCCATCGATAATCTCAAGCTGGTCGGCAGCAATCGCACCGACATCGCGTTTTCCATGGTGGACGTTGCCTGGGACGCCCATAGCGGTAAGGACAAGTTCCGGGACGGCAAGCTGGCGGTTCGCACGCTCGCGGTGCTCTATCCCAACCGCACGCATGTCGTCACCGTGGACGGGACAGGAATTAAAAGCATGCAGGACCTGAAAGGTAAACGCGTCTCGCTCGGCTCTCCTGGCAGTGCGTCCGAGGTATTGGCGCTGCGCGTCCTGCAAAGTTACGGCCTGCTCGATGCCGTGGCGCGCGAACGCTTGTCCGTCGCGGAGTCGGTCAACGCGATGAAAGACCGCAAGATCGATGCCTTTTTCTGGGTTGGCGGACTGCCCACCGCAGCGGTGAGCGATCTCGCGGCCACACCCGGTACCACGATCCGTTTCCTCGACCACGCCGACGTCGCCGGAAAATTGAATGCGGCATACGGACCGATGTACAGCGAAACCGTGATCCCCAAAGACGTCTACACGGGCATGCTTCGCGAGAACCGCAATCTGACCGTCTGGAACATCCTTGTCGTGGCGGAGAGCATGCCTGAAGCGCTGGCCTACGACATCGTCAAGGTGCTGTTCGAGCACAAGCAGGCGCTGGTTGCGGTCCACAAGGAAGCCGGCCACATCAACCTGTCGAACCAGTCCGGAAAATTTTCGCCCGTGCCGTTCCATCCGGGTGCGCTGCGCTACTATCGCGAAAAAGGCGTGCAGATCGAATAGGCGGCGGCGAAACGCCGCGCAGCGGAGGGCACTTGGAGCCAGGCAAGGCTGCGGCAGGCGCCGCGCAGGCGGCGAAGTTCGTGGAAGAGGAAGAAGGCGCGACCCACAGGCTGATCGGCCCGGTTGCGATGCTGATCACGGTGCTGGCCGTGGTCATGTCCCTGTTCCATCTCTACGCCGCCTACGGAATCGTGCCGGCGAACACCCTGCGGCCGGTGCACGTCGGTTTCGTGCTCGTACTCTCTTTCCTCAGCTTTCCGATAATTGCGCGCCTGCGGGACCGGATCGGCTGGTGGGACTGGGTGTTGGCCGCGATCTCCGCCGCTTCAATTGGTTACATCATTGCCGGCGGCGATGCGTTGGCCGACCGCGCAACGTCGCCGAATCATGCGGACCTGGTGGTCGGCGTCGTCCTCATCCTGCTGGTGCTCGAAGCGGTGCGCCGCGCCTCCGGCTGGATCATGCCCGCGGTGGTGCTGGCATTCATCGCCTATGCGATGCTCGGGTCCTGGCTGCCGCCGCCATGGACGCATCGTGGCTACGACGTATTCCGGCTGGTCGGCCACATGGTGCTCACGCTCGAAGGCATTTTCGGACCGGCTGTCGATGTTTCCTCGACGCTGATCATCCTGTTCACGATTTTCGGCGCGTTCCTCGCGCAATCGGGCGCGGGAAAGTACTTCATCGATTTTTCCGTGGCGTTGATGGGACGCCGGCGCAATGGTGCGGGACGCAGCGTAGTACTGGCTTCGTTTCTCCTGGGCGGGGTATCGGGGAGCGGCGTGGCGACCACGGTGACCCTCGGCTCGGTGGCCTATCCGATGCTGTCAAAAGCCGGTTACGGGAAAAACAACGCGGGCGGGTTGCTGGCCGCCGGCGGCCTCGGGGCCATCATGTGCCCGCCGGTAATGGGCGCCGCGGCGTTCCTGATCGCCGAGTTCCTGAAGACCTCCTATCTCGACGTGGTGATGATGGCGATCATCCCCGCGTGTTTGTACTACATGTCGCTGTTCCTGATGGTGGAGTTCGACGGGCGCAAATTCGGTGCGGCGGAGGCTGTGGCGCGGACCGAGAGCTACGCTTCCCTGCTGCGGCGGGGGGCGCATTATTTCCTGCCTTTGGTCGCAATTGTCGTGCTGCTGCTCGTGGGTTTTTCCCCGGTGATGGCCGTATTCTGGGCAACCGTAGTCGCTTTCGCGGCAAGTTTCATCAGGCGTGAATCCGCCCTGGTTCCGCGCAAGCTGGTCGCCGCGCTCGCGGCCGGTTCCACCGGCGTGCTCAATGTGGCCGCGACCTGCGCGGCGGCCGGGGTTATCGTCGGCGTGGTTACGTTGACGGGGCTGGGACTGAAGTTCAGTGCGATCGTGGTCGGCTTTGCTGGCGGCAGCCTGTTCCTGACGGCGGTTTACACCGCCCTGGTGGTGTGGGTCGTCGGGCTGGCGGTTCCGGTCACCGCCTCTTACATCATTTGCGCCGTCATCGCCGCGCCCGCGCTGGTTCACGTCGGCGTGCCCGACTACGCGGCGCACATGTTCGTGTTCTATTATGCGGTGCTGTCGGAAGTGTCGCCGCCGACCGCGTTGTCGCCTTTTGCCGCCGCGGCCATCACTGGCGGCGATCCCTACAAGACGACGTTGCAATCCTGGAAATACACGTTGCCCGCATTTCTGGTTCCGTTCATGTTCGTGCTGGATCCGGCTGGCGTGGGCCTGTTGCTGAAGGGCACGCTCTGGCAGACTGTGCTGACCGTCGCAACGGCGGCGGTGGGCATTGTCGCCCTGGCGGCCGGCGTGCAGGGCTGGTTTCTCAGGGCGACCACGCGCATCGAGCGTTACCTGCTGATCGCGTCCGGGTTGCTGCTGGTCTATCCAGGAGCGATCACAGACGGGTTGGGACTGGTGTTGATCGCCGTCGTGGCGATCGGGCAGAAACTGCGCCGTGAACTCGCTGCTTGAGTCCTACCAGGCGAAGCTGGCGGCGCCTTTCGCCGTGCTCGGGATCCGCACGATCGGCGAACGCGTCACTGGAATCGAGTATCTGCCGCGCGCGGTGGCGACGCTGAAACCGCAGACCGCCTTCGCCCGCGAAGTCTGCCGGCAGTTGTCCGCCTACCTGAAGAAGCCGTCGTTCGAATTCGACCTGCCATTCGACTACGATGGCACGGACTTCCAGAAGAGGGTGTGGAAAGCGGTGCACGCGATTTCGCCAGGATCGGTCCTGTCCTACAAGGAGGTGGCGAAGAGAATCGGCTCGGCGCCGCGCCCCGTTGGCACCGCTTGCGGCGCCAACCTCATTCCGATCCTGATTCCCTGTCATCGTGTCGTTGCCAGCCAGGGCATCGGCGGTTTCATGAACGCCAGGCGTGGCGCGCCGATCGAGATCAAGCGCTGGTTGCTGCATCACGAGAAGCCGGGCGCGTATTGATGGCGACGAATGACACCAGGCTCGACGAATTCTGTGATGCGCTGTGGCTGGAAGACGGGCTGTCGCGCAATACACTGGACAGCTACCGGCGCGACCTGCGCCTGTTCGGCGCCTGGCTTTCCGCAAGCCGTGCCAGGACGCTGGTCAGCGCCGAACGCGCCGACCTGCTCGCCTATCTCGCGCACAGGTTCCATCACCACGCCAAGCCGCGTTCGGCGGCGCGCCTGCTGTCGAGCCTGAAGCGTTACTACCGGTATCTGCTGCGCGAAGGCCGCATCAGCGCCGACCCGACCCTGGAGGTGGAATCGCCGAAACTGCCACGCAGCCTGCCGAAAAGCCTGACCGAGGAAGACGTCGAATCCCTGCTCGCTGCGCCGGACGTGAATGTTGTGCTGGGCCTGCGCGACAAGGCGATGCTGGAGACGCTTTACGCCAGTGGCCTGCGGGTAACCGAACTGGTGACCATGAACGTCGCACAAGTGAGTCAGGATATGGGCGTGGTGCGCATCATCGGGAAAGGCAGCAAGGAAAGGCTGGTGCCCCTGGGCGAAGAGGCCTTGTCGTGGATCCGGCGCTATCTGGTCGAAGCCCGTCCGATAATCCTGGACGGCAAGCGCACCGATGCCCTTTTCGTCACTGCACGCGGCGAATCCATGAGCCGGCAGGCATTCTGGTACCTGATCCGGCGTTATTCCGCCCGGGCGGCGCTGAACAAGCCGATATCGCCGCACACCCTGCGGCATGCGTTTGCCACGCACCTCCTCAACCACGGCGCGGACCTGCGCGTGGTGCAGATGCTGCTCGGGCACGCCGACATTTCGACGACCCAGATCTACACGCACGTGGCGCGCGAGCGCCTGAAGCAGTTGCACGCGAAGCATCATCCGCGGGGATAGCACCTCGACAGAACATAGAATTCGAATATGGCTACTGCAATCTTCATTTTGATCTCCTATCTGATCGGCTCGATTTCCTTTGCTGTCGTGATCAGCTGGTTATTCGGGCTGCCGGATCCGCACACCTACGGATCCGGCAATCCCGGCGCGACCAATGTATTGCGCACGGGCCGCAAGCTTGCCGCCGTGCTTACTCTCGCCGGTGATGCGGCGAAGGGCGCGGCCGCTTTCTGCCTGGCGCGTTATTTCGCGCGCGAGTCCGGTGTTGGAGAAGCGACGCTCGCGGCCGTTGCGCTGGCGGCGTTTTTCGGACACCTCTATCCGTTTTATTTCAGGTTCAAGGGCGGCAAGGGCGTGGCGACCGCCGCAGGCATCCTGCTGGCGATCGACTGGCGAATCGGCCTGTCGGTGCTGGTAACCTGGGTAGTGGTGGCGCTGGTGTCGCGCTACTCGTCGCTCGCGGCGATCGTCGCGGCGATCCTGTCGCCGCTGGCCAGTCTCTACTTCCTCGGCTGGGGGCCGCTGACCTGGGTGGTCCTGGTGATGGCGTTGATGCTCGTCTGGCGCCACCGCGCCAACATTTCACGCTTGGTGAGCGGCGGCGAAAGCCGCATCAGGTTGTCGAAACGCTCGTAAGCTCTTCGAGGTCCCAGCGCGCGCGGGCGCCGAAGGGCTTCAGCGCAAGGCCCGCATGTCTCGATCCCGGTTCCTGCAGGCGCAGCGCGCCGGCAAACGCAATCATCGCGCCGTTGTCGGTGCAAAGGTCCAGCGGCGGATAGAACACCGTGAAGCCCTCTTTTTTCGCGCGCGCCGACAGGGCTTCGCGCAACTGGCGGTTTGCGCCGACGCCGCCCGCCACGACCAGTTGATCGAGGCCGGTGCGCGCCAGGGCCCGTTCGGCCTTGCCAGCGAGCACGTCCACCGCGGCTTGCTGGAACGCGGCCGCGATATCCGCTTTGGTTTGCGCGTCCATCTCATTGTTACGGGTCAGCGTTAGCACGGCGGTCTTGAGACCGGAAAAACTGAAGTTGAGGTCGCCGCTGGCCAGCATGGGCCGCGGCAGCCTGAAGCGATTCGGGTTGCCGCTGTCGGCAAGCTTCGAAAGCGCCGGACCGCCAGGATAGGGCAGGCCCAGCAGCTTTGCGGTCTTGTCGAAAGCCTCGCCGGCGGCATCGTCGACGGTTTCCCCGAGAAGTTCGTAGCCGCCGACGCCGGCCACCCGCATCAGTTGCGTATGGCCGCCCGAGACCAGCAGCGCGACGAAGGGAAAGCGGGGCGCCGGCTCCGCCAGCAGCGGCGAAAGCAGGTGGCCTTCGAGGTGATGCAGGCCGATGACGGGGATGCGCAGCGCGAACCCCAGACTGGCCGCAACGGATGCACCGACCAGCAGCGCGCCCGCCAGCCCCGGCCCTTGAGTGTAGGCAACGCCGTCGAGCTGCCCGAGCTCGCGTCCCTTGGCCCGCAACAGCTCCTGGATCAGCGGCAGCAGGCGGCGGATATGGTCGCGGGAAGCCAGCTCCGGCACCACGCCGCCGTACTCCGCATGCATCGCCACCTGGGAATGCAGAATGTGGCCGAGCAGGCCGGCGCCGGTGTCGTACAGGGCGACGCCGGTTTCGTCGCAGGAAGTTTCGATGCCTAGGACTAGCATGGGGTCTTGCTCAGCATAAGTCTTTGACTGTCAGGGGGTTAGATGGGAATTGCGGGGTCCGGGACGGTCACTTCGCCGCGCCTGGGAGGCGGCGGGTTATATTTCCAAATCAGGGGATTATTGCTAGAATGCGCCCCTTCGTTTGAGCCGACAACTTTTCAGGACAGCGTTAACTTTTATGCCGACGATCCGAGTCAAGGAAAATGAGCCGTTCGAAGTGGCCATGCGCCGCTTCAAACGCACCGTGGAAAAAACCGGTCTGCTGACCGAGTTGCGCGCGCGCGAATTCTATGAAAAACCGACAGCCGAACGCAAACGCAAGCTTGCCGCCGCAGTGAAGCGCCACCACAAGCGCCTGCGCAGCCAGCTGCTTCCGCCGAAGATGTACTGATCCGGAGTCAGCCGGTCGCCCAAACGGTGAATGGAGTTTCCATTCACCGTTTTGCTTTTCTGGAATTCATCCTCATATAGGGTGCCATGTCCCTCAAAGCCACCGTTACCGAAGACATGAAGACCGCGATGCGTGCGAAGGATGCGCCGCGCCTATCAACGATTCGCCTCCTGCTCGCCGCAGTGAAGCAGCGCGAGGTCGACGAACGCAAGGATCTCACCGACGCGGACATCGTCACGGTCATCGAGAAGATGATCAAGCAGCGCCGCGATTCGGTCGAGCAGTACACCAAGGGCAACCGCCAGGACCTGGCGGACGTCGAGCAGGCAGAGATCGTCCTCCTCCTGGGCTACATGCCCAAGGCAATGTCGGACACGGAAGTCGACGCGGCGATCGTCGCGGCCCTCGCCACCAGCGGTGCGATGGGCATGGCCGACATGGGCAAGCTGATGGCCGTACTCAAGCCGCAACTGGCCGGCAAGGCCGACATGGGCAAGGTCTCGGCCCTGGTGAAAGCTAAGCTCGCGGGATAGTCGCGGTCCGCAGGCTGCTGCGAAAATTAGTCGATCTGAATCAAGGCGGAATTGCCCTATCGTGGCAGTTTTTGCTTCCCCGGAAATCTGTGGAAAGTGACCTATAATTCCTCGAAGGCCGGAGTTGCACCGGGAATTTCGATCCGGCGTTTTTCGAACCCGGCCGGCGGGGATATGACCAAAAACGATTCAGACCAATGATCCCGCAGTCCTTCATTCAGGATCTTCTCAACCGGGTGGACATCGTGGACGTCGTCGAGTCCTACGTGCCGCTGAAACGGGCCGGGTCCAACTTCGCCGCGCGCTGCCCCTTCCATACCGAGAAGTCGCCGTCGTTCACCGTGAGTCAGACCAAGCAGTTCTATCACTGCTTCGGTTGCGGCGCGCACGGCACGGCCATCAGCTTCCTCATGGAGCATCAGGGCATGGGCTTCATCGATGCCGTCAAGGACCTGGCTGGCAGGGTGGGAATGACGGTACCGGAGCAGGCGCCCGATCCGCGGCGCCAGGAAAAGGTCGAGGTGGCGGAAGACCTGACGGAAGTCACGCTCAAGGCCGCGCAGTTCTACAAGGCGCAGCTCAAAACGTCCGAGAAGGCAATTGCCTATCTGAAGAATCGCGGCCTGACCGGCGACATCGCCGCGCGTTACGGGCTGGGTTACGCGCCCGACGGCTGGCAGGGCCTGGAGGCGGTGTTTCCCGACTATCAGGCGAAGGCGCTGAATGAAGCAGGCCTGGTGATCCTGAGCGAGGAAGGCCGGCGCTACGACCGCTTCCGCGACCGCGTGATGTTTCCGATCCACAACCAGCGCGGCGTGATCATCGGTTTTGGCGGACGCGTGATCGACCAGGGCGAGCCGAAATACCTGAATTCCCCGGAAACGCCGTTGTTCGAGAAGGGCCGCGAGCTCTACGGATTGTTCCAGGCCCGCGCCGCCATTCGCGACGCCGGAAAAGTCATGGTGGTCGAGGGCTACATGGACGTAGTGGCCCTCGCGCAGTACGGCATCGGCTATGCGGTCGCCACGCTTGGCACCGCCACCACGCCCTGGCAGGTACAGAAGCTGCTGCGCCAGTCCGAGAATGTGATCTATTGCTTCGATGGCGACGCAGCGGGCCGCAAGGCCGCGTGGCGGGCGCTGGAGAACAGCCTTGCGCAGCTTCAGGACGGCAAGCAGGTGCGCTTCCTGTTCCTGCCCGCGGAGCATGACCCCGACAGCTACGTCCGGGAGCATGGCAAAGAAGCCTTCGAATCGCTGCTCGGCAAAGCCCCCGCGCTCTCGGAGTTCCTGGTGACGGAGCTGATTTCCCGGGTGGACATGCGCACCGCCGAAGGGAGGGCCAAATTCCTGCAGGATGCCAGGCCCCTGGTGAAGCAGGTGGCCGCCCCCATGTTATCGCTGATGCTGCGCAAGCAGATCGCCGAACTGGCGGGCATTGCGCAATCCGAACTCGACCGCAGTTTCGAGATCAAAGTCTTCAGTCGCGGCCATGTTTCGGAGCGGCGTAATGCGGTCAAACCTTCGCTCGCCAGGCAGTTGTCCGAGATGCTGGTATTCCGCCCCGCCCTTGCCGCCCTGGTCGATCCCGTCCAGCTGTCCGGGCATACCGACAGCACCGCCGGCGATTCGTCGCCCTCTGAAATGCAGCTCCTTTCCAGCCTGCATGGCTTGTGCCTGAGCCGGCCGGACATACGGGCGGTTACGGAGCATTTCCGCGATGGACCGCTTGAACCGCTGGTGCGCGAGGTCGAGCTGGTTTGTCTGAGGTGGGAAGAACTTGACGCCGTCGGGCTGAAGACCGAGTTCGAACAGACCTGGACCAAATTCCAGCTGCTGACCAAGAGCGCCGAATTGAAGGCGTTGAAGGAGAAGAGCAAGCGGACGCCGCTGACCGACGAAGAGAAGCAGCGATTCAAGGAGCTGGTCCAGATCCGCCTGGAGACAGCTGCTGCTGAAGGAACGGCTCCGGTATAATGCGCGGTTCTTTTTTGCGCGACAATTCCTAAGAAATTGTTTTAAAAGGGCTAAGGAACATGGCAAGGGAAAGACGGAAAGAGGAAAAAGCGCAGGCCCTGGTTCAGCCGATTGATGCTGAAGCCCGGCGCATGCGCCTGAAGAACCTGATCGTCCTCGGCAAGGAGCGTGGCTACCTGACTTACGCCGAAATCAACGACCATCTTCCCGATGACATGCTCGATGCCGAGCAGATCGAGAACATCATCAGCATGATCAACGACATGGGCATCCAGGTGTACGACGAAGCCCCTGACGCCGAGACGTTGCTGATGAACGAAACCACCCCGGCCGTTGTTCCCGACGAAGACGTGGTGGAAGAGGCCGAGCAGGCCCTGTCCACGGTCGATTCCGAATTCGGCCGAACCACCGATCCGGTACGCATGTACATGCGCGAGATGGGCTCGGTCGAACTGCTGACCCGCGAAGGCGAAATCGAGATCGCCAAGCGCATCGAAGACGGCCTGAAACACATGATCCAGGCCATTTCCGCCTGCCCGACCACCATCGCCGAAATCCTTTCCCTGTCCGAGAAGATCGAGCGCGACGAAATGCGCATCGATGAAGTTGTCGATGGACTGGTCGACCCCAACGCGCCCGCAGGCGCCGAACTGGCCGAAGAAGTCTCCGAGGAGGAAATGGAGGACGACCTCGAGGACGAGGAAGAAGACGAGGAGGGCGCCGCCGCCGCACTCACCGCCAGCATGCTGCAGCTGAAATCCGATTCGATGGAGCGCTTCGCCAAGATCCGCGTGCTCTACACCAAGATGATGAAGTCGCTGGCCAAGAACGGCTCGCGCAGCCGTCCTTACGTGAAGGCGCAGGAAGACATTTCCGCCGAGCTGATGCTGATCCGCTTCTCCGCGAAGCAGGTCGAGGCCCTGTGCGACGGATTGCGCCGGCTGGTCGAGGAAGTGCGTTCCTACGAACGCGCGATCATGGAACTGTGCGTCGAAAAGTCCGGCATGCCTCGCGCTTACTTCATCAAGAATTTCCCGGGCAACGAGGAAGACCTGAACTGGGTAGGCCGCGAAGTCACGGGGCGCAAGGCGTACAGCGAAGTCCTCAGCCGATTCGCCCCGGCGATCGTGGAACACCAGCAGTCCCTGATCGACCTGCAGAAGCGGGTCGGCATCCCGGTCAAGGATCTGAAGGAAATCAACCGCCAGATGTCCACCGGCGAAGCCAAGGCGCGCCGCGCCAAGCGCGAAATGACCGAGGCCAACTTGCGCCTGGTGATTTCGATCGCCAAGAAGTACACCAACCGCGGTCTGCAGTTCCTCGACCTGATCCAGGAAGGCAACATCGGCCTGATGAAAGCCGTGGACAAGTTCGAATACCGCCGCGGCTACAAATTCTCGACCTACGCCACGTGGTGGATCCGCCAGGCGATTACCCGGTCCATCGCGGACCAGGCCCGCACCATCCGCATCCCGGTGCACATGATCGAAACCATCAACAAGATGAACCGCATATCACGCCAGATCCTGCAGGAAACCGGGTCGGAACCGGATCCCGCGACCCTGGCGGTGAAGATGGAAATGCCCGAGGAGAAGATCCGCAAGATCCTGAAGATCTCCAAGGAACCGATCTCCATGGAAACGCCGATCGGGGACGACGACGATTCCCATCTCGGCGATTTCATCGAGGACCAGGCCACCATGGCGCCGTCGGATGCGGCGGTTTACACCAGCCTGCGCGATGCGACCAAGGAAGTGCTCGACACCCTGACGCCGCGCGAAGCGAAGGTGCTGCGCATGCGCTTCGGCATCGAGATGAACACCGACCACACGCTGGAGGAGGTCGGCAAACAGTTCGACGTCACCCGCGAGCGAATACGCCAGATCGAGGCGAAAGCCCTGCGCAAGCTGCGCCATCCGTCCCGGTCCGAGCGCCTGCGCAGTTTCCTGGATAACAACTAGCAGGATTGCCCCGCTGCACTAGGAGATAGCGGTCAGGGGAAATAGAATGGCCGGGTTCATCACCCGGCCATTTTTTGTGCCGTTTTTTCGTACCGGTTTACAGGTGGGCCTGTAGCTCAGATGGTTAGAGCAGAGGACTCATAATCCTTTGGTCGTCGGTTCAAGTCCGACCGGGCCCACCAATTTTAATGACTTACGCAGGGGCCTCCTCGACGCCCGTTTTAAGTAAGCGGCGAAAGCGTCATTCTGCAAGGGAGGCGATGATGCCGAAAGGCACTTCATCTGCAACACCGAGAACCGATGCCAGTTCTCATCACACGCACCATGCACGCGCCGAATTTACGGTCGCTGAGTGTTCGCGGCAGCTTGAGCGCGAGCTGACTGAGGCCAAAGCGGAGATCGAACGCCTGAAGAAGATTTTGAAACGAATTGCGGTCGCCGCCTCGAAATCTGTTCAGGCGTGATCGACTTTTTCTCTTGGTGCTTCGTTAGCGATTCCAGTCGGCGACGTGTTGATTTCCACTCAGAACTGACCCACTTCAGCTAGTAATTTTCATCGAATTTTGACCCACGTGAATCGACTACCCTGCTTGTTTTCCAGGCGGGGGAAATTGAGGAGTGATCACAGTGGGAATGTTAGCCAAGATCCGGCGGATGCATCTTCGCGAGCGCCTGTCGATAAGAGAAATTGCCCGTAAGACCGGGCTCGCCCGCAACACCGTTCGTGACTGGCTGCGCCATCCGCGGTTGGTTGAGCGCGTCTACTCCAAGCGGGAAGCTTGTGCTAACTTGGGCCAGCCACTAAGCTTGTGCTCTTGGGCATCGACCCGAATCTGCAGGAGTGTACTTGCCCATGATGTCCGCTGCGATGGCGCCTTACGTTACCGCCGCTGGCACCGCGCAGCCACCCCCGCCCCTGACTTTGCGCCAGCGGTTGCGCACACAAACCGCATTTGCACACGAGCAGATGGAACGTGCGCCGCTGCTGGCCGCGTTGTCCAGCGGCAGCATCGACCGGCAGCGCTACACGCAATACCTGCGCCGCATGCAAGTCTTCCACCAGGCGCTGGACGACGCGCTGCGGCGCCAACTGCCGCCGGGCTACTCGCACGCCGGTCTGAATCAACGTGCTGCCTTGGACCGCGACCTTGCAGCCCTGAACACCCAGCCCGGGCACCTGCCCGCGGCGCTGGCTCGGGCCGCGCGCGCCGTGGTGGGCAGCCACGCGGCCGCCTGGGGCGTGCTCTATGTGCTGGAGGGCGCGCGGCTGGGTTCGCAAGTGCTGCTCAAGCGCAACGCCAACAACCACACCGTTCGACAAGCCGATACTTTCATCCGCGGCGAGGCCGAAGCCACTGGCAGGTTGTGGCTGACTTTCTGTGCTGCATTGGAGTCGGGAGTAGCCCCTGCCGATGTCGGCACACTGCTGGCCGCGGCCGAGCAAACCTTTGAACTGTTGGGCCATTGGCTCGGTGCACCGCATGACTGACATCGGCGCCAGCGAGCGCGCCCAAGCCACACCAGCAGCGCTGAAACCGTTGAACCTGGAAAGCTGCGCGCAAGAACTTATCCACCTGCCCGGCGCCATCCAGCCCCAAGGCGCCTTGCTGGCCTGCGAGCAGCGCAGCCTCACGGTGCTGTCGGTCAGTGCCAATGCGCAGGACTTCTTTGGCCGAACACCGGCCCAGGTCCGCCAGCCCCTGGGCTCGCTGCTCGACCCACACAGCGTGGCCAGCATCCGCGGCGCACTGGAAGCCGCCTTCGTACGGCCGTACATGCCCAGCCTGGTCGCCTTGCGGCTGCACGACGGCCGTGAGTTACAGGGCAACGTGCACGCACACGGGGGTGTGGTCTATGTCGAGGTCGGGCCCACCGCGCAGGACCATGTGCAGGCCATGTACACCGTGCTGCAAAACACCTACCCGGTGCTGGGCAGCATGACCGAAGCCGACTCACTGGAGTCCATGCTCACCCTGGCTGCCAGCTACGTCAAACGTGTGACCGGTCTGGATCGCGTGATGGTCTACCGCTTTGACGAGCATTGGCACGGTGAGGTGATCGAAGAACAGTGCACCCGGGCTGACGTGCCGCTGTACTTCGGGCTGCGCTTTCCTGCCAGCGACATCCCATCGCAAGCGCGCGCTCTGTACCGCACGGGGCTCATCCGCTACATCGCCGACGTCAGCTACACCGCCGTGCCGCTGGTGCCGCTCCTGAACCCACGAGGCCAACTGCCCTTTGACCTGAGCTACTGCACCTTTCGCAGCGTCTCGCCGGTGCACCTGCAATATCTGAAGAACATGGGCGTGAGCTCCACGCTGGTGGTCTCCATCGTCGTCGACGGCGAACTGTGGGGCCTGATCTCTTGCCACCACTATGCGCCCACCGCGCTGTCGCTGGTGCAGCGGCAGATCTGCGGCATGGTGGCGCTGGTGGCCGGCGCCATGGTCAAGTCACTGCAGGATAAACAGCAAAGCCAACAGCGCGTGCGCCGCGCCGCGCTGCAACTGGCCATCATGCAGGCCTTCGGCGTAGCCGGCCGCTCGGTGCAGGCGGCGCTGAAGTCGGCCGCCGTGAGCCTGACCAAGCTGATGGACGCCACGGGCGGCGCGCTGTGGCTCAACGATGAGGTCATGCCCTTCGGCCACACGCCGCATCCCGAGGTACTGGCCACTCTGATCAAACAAGCTCGTGCAGCGCTGGCCAGCGTGCCCGAGCGCCCCTGGCACTGCACCCACCTGGGCCAGCCCGGCGCGGGCACCCCGGTTTTGGGCGGTGGGCTGGCGATTGCGCTAGACCCGCAGGCCAGCAAGGGCCTGATCTGGCTGCGGCCGGAGTTGCGCCAGTTGGTGCTGTGGGGCGGCAACCCCGACGAGCCGGCAACCCAAACCGACAACGGTGACGGCAGCACCACGATCAGCCCACGCCAGTCCTTCGAGAGTTGGAAGCAGACCGTGCAAGGCCAATGCGCAGCCTGGACCGCCGCTGATCTTGAAGCCGCCGCTTCGTTGCGCCCGCTGGAGCTGGTGCTAGATACGCACCAGGCCGTCGAAATGCTGCACGCCAGCGAAGAAAAATTCAGGGGCCTGGCCGGCCTGTCCTCAGATGCCTATTGGGAAACCGACGCCCAGCACCGCTTCACGCAGTTCGAAACGGGCCGACTGGGCGCGATGGGTCTGCATCTCGCACCGCTGGGCGGGCCGTTGGCCGCGTCGTTCTTGCCCGACGCCTCCGACGGCGAGCCGCTGCCCGTCTTGATGGCACACCACCGTGTCATCCGCGAACTCGACTGCCACGCCGCGCTGCCCGACGGTCGCCGGTTGCCGCTGACGCTCAATGCCGAGCCGATCTATAGCCCCACGGGGGCCTTTTTCGGCTACCGCGGCACCCTGTCCGATGCATCGGTACGGCGAGCCGCTGACGCCGTGCGCGTGGAACGCGACGCCGCCGTGCGGGCCAACGTGGCCAAGTCGATCTTTGTGTCGCACATGAGCCATGAGTTGCGCACGCCGCTGACGGCGGTGCTGGGCTATGGGCAACTGCTGGACACGTCAGAAAAGCGGCCGCTGGACATCGAACAGCGGGCATGGGTCAAAGACCTGCTGAAAGCCGGCAACCACATGCTGCAGATGGTGGAAGACCTGCTCGACCTCTCGCTGGTCGAAGCCGGGCAGCTGAAGCTGAGACAGGAGTCGGTGGACTTCAAGTCTCTGGTGGCCGACGTGATACGCATGCTGGACGCCACCGTGACTGCGCGTGCCCTGCAGGTGACGGTCGATGTCGACAATGCTTTGGTCGAACGGCCCTTGCTGGCCGACGCCAAACGGCTGCGACAGGTGATGTTGAATCTGATCAGCAATGCGGTGAAGTACAACGTCGAAGGCGGCAGTATCACGGTCACAGCGCGGAACTTGGATGCGGCCAAAGGCGGCCTGCACGTGGAGGTGGCCGATACCGGCGTGGGCATCTCGCAGGTCGATTTGCGCCACCTCTTTGAACCCTTCAACCGTTTTGGCCACGACCGCGGCGTGTTCGCCGGCACCGGCATTGGCCTGGTCATCTCGCGCCGGCTGGTGCAGGCCATGGGGGGGCAACTCACGGCCACCAGCACCCCGCTGGTGGGAACCACGTTTTCCTTCAGCATGCCGGCAGCGCCCGTGGCGTGAGCGCTGCGGGCTGCAAGCGAGGCGCCCTGGGTAGGAGGATAGGAATTTCAAACGCTGTTTTTCCGACCCATGGCCCGGCTGCGTAGGGCATCTGAGGCTTTCGGGACAGCGTTCGGAGTCGGCAGCGGGCCGCCGAGCGGCGCAAAAGTTGCCGAGACGGGTCTATCGGCGGGGTCGTCTACGGGTGAACCCGCAGAACCTGGGCGCGTTTGCCGGTGTCAGAAAGCCCCGGACGCAACGGGGACACTAGGTCAGGAAAATCGGTAAAACGCGGGCAATGGTGGGAAGAAGGTAAAGACGCTAACCCCTTAATTCCATTTAACTCACGTGTTTTGGGTTGTTCCGGGCTTTTCGACTGACAAACCTCATAATCCTTTGGTCGTCGGTTCAAGTCCGACCGGGCCACCATCCCACTCAACCCCCGAGCAGCCGCATCACTGCATAGAATGCCGTCAGGCCTGCCGGAGGGAATTACAAATGCGTCAGTGGAAATTCGTGGCCGACATGAACCGCAGCGGGACAGTCACGGTTTCCGATGTCTGGCTCTGGATCGAATGGCTGTATTTCTGGCCGGGCGACGGGCTTATCTACCTGGCCATCACGAAAGCGCCGGGTCTGGCAAAATTCTTCGAATTATCCGCGGGCAAGTTCAGCGGGCCGTTGTCGCTGTTCCTGTCCTTCGGACTGTGGATCGTTGCGGTGGTGTTGCTGTTCCTCGCCTGGCATTTCGTGGGCAAGATGGCTGCCCTGACCATCGACGCGTTAAAGCGGCCATTTCGCAGGAAAAAGGATGAAGTCGATCCGGATTACCGGCGCTCAAGCAGGAAGTGATGCCACGTCCGGCTTGAACCCCTCCTAGCCTTCGCTCTCCATCAGCGGCGCCAGTCCCTTCGCGTAGCGCTCGCTCCACTGCGCATGGCCACGCACGAAATCATTGCGGCCGCAGCGATCTTCTCCTTTAACCAGCCACAACGGCTGCTCGTAGATGTTGAACGGGCTGTTGTCGCGGCGCTTGTCGACCAGGGAGCGATCGTAATACGACGCCGAGGACATGTAGCGCATGATCAGCGCCGCGCGCCTTTGTCCGGAGGTGTTTGCCAGCGAACCATGGATCAGCCGTACATCGTGCAGGGACATCTGGCCCGGCTCCAGTTCCACGTTGAAGGCTTTTGATTCGTCGAACTGGTCCTGGTCGAGTTCCAGGTTCAGCACGATGTTCTCGCGGTTGCTCACGTGATGCCGGTACGGTTCCTGTTTCTTGTGCGAATCGGGGATGAAGCGCATGCACCCGTTCGCCGTGGACACCGGATCGAGCGCAATCCAGGCCGAGCAGGTCGAGAGCGGCCGCATGGGCCAGTACTCGCCGTCCTGGTGCCACGGTACCTCGCGTCCCTTCGCTGCCGGCTTGCACAGGACGCGGGTAATCCACAGCACCAGATCCGGGCCTAGCACCTGCTCGAGCATCGAGAGGATTTCTGGTTGGCGCGCGGCGCGCATGAAGGGGTTCGCATGCGCACCTGCGGTGGGCGGCAGCATGTGCGGATTGGCGAGGTCTTCCTGCTTGACGTCGGTATAGCCTGCGAGCAGGCCGTCGAGCGCAGAGCGCAGTTCGGCCAACAGCGTAACTGGCAAGCGGTAGCGCGGAATGACGAAACCGTGCTCGCGGAAATGATCGAGTTCGGCTTGAGTAAGAACGGGTTGGTTCATGGTCTCCTCCTTCATTCAGTACTCGTCTTTTTCTTCCTCGTCGTCGAGTTTGTCCGCCTCGTCCTGGAAATCGTCTTCCTCGTCCTGCCAGTCCGCGGTCTCGACGATGTCGGTGACGATGTCCTCGACGCGGCCGCGCACATCCTGGGCGGCCTGGCCGCTGATGCCGTCGAGATCGAGGAAAGCTTCCTCGTCATCCTCGATGGCCACTGTCGCGTCGGGCCATTCCGCCTGGAACGCCTCGAGCAGTTGATCCCTGAATCGCTGGTATTCCTCTTCCGAGACCGCGCCCAGGAGGTCTCGCGAAGCAGTATAGGTAATGGAGAGTTTGGAAGCCATGTTTCGATCAAGAGTGCCGTGCGAAAGGATACCGAAGTTTTGCTGGAATATTTACCGGTGCGTGCGATTTTCGCGCCTGTACTGACTGCGGCGGAAGCAGAGCAATTGTCATGCCGAATTTCGCGGCCGATGCGTGCGCTGTCGTTTAGCTGACCCTTTCAACAGAATTTCGATCCACATCCGCCAACGTCGGGCGGCCCAACAGTGTCAGGGCGATGTCGATCTCGTCGCGCAGGATTTCCAGTGCCCGTTCCACGCCGGACTGCCCGCCGGCGGCCAGTCCGTAGAGCCAGGCTCGGCCAATCATGCAAGCTTTGGCGCCCAGCGCACGGGCGCGAACCACGTCGGCGCCGCGCCTAATGCCGCCGTCGAGGACAATTTCGAGTTTGTCGCCGACGGCATCGGCGATCGACGGCAGGGCATGCACCGCAGAAATCGCGCCATCGAGTTGGCGGCCGCCATGATTGGACACTATCACTCCGTCAGCGCCGTGATCGACTGCGATTTTTGCGTCCTCGGCGGTCAGGATGCCCTTGAGCATCACCGGCCCGCCCCAGTTCGCCTTGAACCATTCCAGGTCACGCCAGTTGACTGACAGGTCGTACTGACCGGCAATGAACTGGGTGATGGTGATCGCATCATTTGACGCGAATTCAGTGCCGACGAAGTTCTTGAAAGTCACCTTCGGCCCCAGTGCTACGTCGAACAGCCACCCAAAGTGGCGTGCAAAGTCGAACAGGGTGGCTGCGGAAAAGCGCGGCGGCACGGTGAAGCCGTTGCGCATGTCGCGCTCTCGCGGGCCCTGCACCTTGGTGTCCACTGTCAGCACCAGCGCCGTGCAGTGCGCGGCTCTGGCCCGGTCTATGAAGGCTTTCGTGAGTCCGCGGTCGCGCAGCACGTACAACTGGAACCACTTTGGCGGCGCGGTTTCACGGGTGATCTCCTCGATCGTGCACGTGGCCATGGTCGAAAGGCAATAGGGCACGCCGTATTTCTCGGCGGCGCGGGCCGCCGCGAGTTCGCCCTGGCGCGAGAACAGGCCGGCGAGGCCGGTCGGCGCCAGGATCAGCGGCGAGGCGCAGTGCTGGCCAAACAGGGTGATCGACTGGTCTCGCTTGGAAACGTCGGTGAGCACCCGGGTGCGGAACCGCCATTTCTGGAAGTCTTCGCGGTTGGCGCGCAGCGTGGTCTCGTCCTGTGCTCCGCCGTCTATGAACTCGAACATGACCTTGGGCAGGCGCCGCTGGGCCGCGCTGCGCAGGTCGTCGATGTTGATCGCTTTCATTATTGTTCTGCCCGGCGAAAATAAAAACGAAAAGAAAAAGCAAAAGAAAAAAAGCGGCGAAGGTCGGTCTTCAGTTTACGCGATGTCGATGTGTTCGAGGATCGGGGATCGAGGATCGAGAAATTCCGGCCTCAGGGCCGGATAGGGTTTTCACCAAAAAAAATCGGCGTCGGAAACTTGCGCGGCTTCTGCGCGTCTTCGAGATACAACGACGGCGCCATCTCCCAGGCCAGTTCGTTGAATCGCAGAAGCATCTCCTGCACGCGCTGCGGTTCCCGTTCGGCGCGGTTTTCCTCTTCCGAAGGATCGTCCTGGATGTTGTAGAGCTCGTAGCGCACCGGCAGCCGCGAGTACACGATCAGTTTCCAGTTTTCCCGGAGCAGGGCACCACGGGAATCCTCCATGTTCAGCAGGACCTCCTTGCGGGGGCTGAGCTTTCCCGAGGCGATGGTGTCCCACTGGTTGACGCCGTCGAGCGGCCGCGTCTGGTCCGGGGTGGCGCCGGCGACGGCGGCCAGCGTGGGATACATGTCCGTGACATGGATGCGCTCTGTCACGATGCCGGGAGGGATCTTCCCAGGCCACGTGGCGAATGCAACGACCCGCACCGAACCCTCGTGCATGCCGCCCTTCCCGTCCGCGTAAGGCCCGTTGTCGGCGGCGTGCTTTTTTACGTCGCCGTCGCCGGTTGGATATTTGTTCGGCAACGCACCGCCGTTGTCGCTGTGGAAAACGATCAGCGTGTTGCCGGTCATGTTTTTCTTTTGCAGCGCGGCGGCTACCGCGCCGACAGCGTCGTCCAGCGCGCTGATCATCGCGTAGTAGGTGCGCCGGTTCTCGTCCCCGATATACTTGTACATATCGAGATATTCCTTTGGGGCCTGAAGCGGAACCTGCGGCGCCTGGAAGGACAGGTAAAGGAACAGCGGCCGGCCGGGATCGTAACTCGCGATGAGCCGGGCGGCGTCGCGGCCAATGAGCGCCGTCGCGTATCCGGTTTCCGCGACTTTCTGCTCGTTGCGGTGCCAGTCCGGTTCGCCGCCCTGGTTGGTTTTCCTGAAGTAGTCGACCTCGCCGTTGAAGCTGCCATAGAAATAATCGAAGCCGCGGCGGGTGGGCCACAGGTCCCTGCTGTGATGTCCGAGTTGCCATTTGCCCAGCATCGCCGTGCGGTAGCCGGCCTCCCTGAGCATCTGCGCCAGCGTTTTTTCCTCCACCGGCAGGCCGTACTGGCTCCACGGCAGCAGGGACAGAGTCTGTAGTCCGTAGCGCATGGGGTAGCGACCCGTCATCAGGGCCGCGCGCGTGGGAGTGGACCAGGGCAGGGTGTAAAACTTCTCGAGGCGCATGCCTTCGCGCGCAAGCTTGTCGAGGTTGGGAGTTTTCGCGCCGCCGCCGTGAAAGCCGACGTCCTTCCAGCCCAGGTCGTCGGCGAGGATGTAGACGATGTGGGGCGGCTGCGCCGCTGCAGCGCCTGCGATCAAACACAGGATGCACGCTACGGCGATCCGCCCTGAGAACATGTTCTGCTCCGTCGTTAGAGGGCCATGTTACCCGAGTTTCCCGGGCTGAAATGCAAGGGCCAGCCGGAAAAAGCTCCCGCAAATGACCAGGTGGCTGCGCTACAATCGCCCCCGTTATGAAGGATAGCGAAATCATTCTCGGAGTACTGGGCGGGATCGGACGGCGGTTGTGGGTGGGTCGGGCGCTGCAGGAAGCCTTCTTCGGATTGTGTGTCCTGCTGTTTTTCCTCATCGCATTCAGATTGGCCGGGGCGGTTCAAACCTCCGGCATTCCGGCTACCGGAATCCCGGTCTGGCTCCCGGTTGGCGCGGCCATTACGGCGTTCGTCGTCTATTTGGCGTGGCGCTTGTCGCGTCGCGTCACGTTGTCGCAGGCGGCGGCCCAGGCTGACGCGCGTGCTGCATTGCGCGATGAGCTCAAGTCCGCCTACTGGTTTGTTTCCAATTCCGAGCACTCCCCGTTCATCGACACCCAGGTGGCGCGCGCCGCCGCGACCGCCGGCAGGCTGGATCCCCGCACCGTTGTTCCCGGCCGCCCGCCGCGCAGCCTGTGGGCCGCGGTCGCACTCGGCGTTATGTTCGCCTTCGTCACCTGGCTGGCCCCACAGATGTCTCCTTACTGGGATGCCAGCGCGGCGCCCGCGCCTTCGCAGGCGCAGCAACAGGACTTGCGCGCGCTGTTGCAGGACATGCCCCGCGACGCTCGTATCGAAACGCTCGACCAGGCGCTGGAAACGCTGCAGCGCTCCGATGCGACCGCTGAGCAGAAGCGCCGCGCCATGGAAGACATGCGCGACATCGCCGAGCAGACCAACATGGAAGCCGCCGCGGCGCGCGAAGGGCTGGCGCGCCTGGCAGAGGTCATGAAGGCCAATCCAAAACTGGAGAAGGTCGCGGAGGCGTTACAGGCCGGCAACAACAAGGAAGCGATGGAGTTGCTGGAGGAAGTCCGCCGGGACGCGGCGGCACAACAGGACAACACCGGCGGGGAGCAATTTCCCGATGCGGCGGTAGCCACGCAGCACCAGGGTAATCTCGCCGAACAACTGGATCAGGCCGGCCGCGACCTGTCCGGCACGCCGAACATCAACGCCCCGGCGCTCGACAACCTGATGAAGACGCTCGACCAGGCGGCCCGGGAGATGGATGCGCAGAACCGGGTGAACCAGGTCCAGCGCCGCGCCCGCGAGAACATGGTCGCGACCGCACAGCGCAGTGCCGCACCCCACAACGAATTCGGCAGCAACCGGCAGGACGTGGCTAATCCCGAGCCCTCGCCGGACAGCGGCAATGCAGACATGCAGGGCGCCAGCACGTTCCGCCGGGACTCGGCGAACCGGGAAGAGGACGCCGACGGGGCACGCGAAGGCAGCCGCACGGGCAGTGCTTCCGGCGAGTCGCCGTCGATGGCGCTGACAGGCAAGGCCACGCAGCGGCTCGAAGCCCAGCTCAAGCTCGAAGCAATCCAGCGCCAGGACGAAAAGGGCGGGGACGACGACAAGGACGGTAAGGGATGGATCTACACCGGCAGCCAGCAGCAGGCGTCGGCCCTGGACTTCGAGGACGTGCGGGCCCGCGGCGGATTCGACCGTGAGGCCGCCGGGCAGCACGACCGGATTCCGGTCCGGCAGAAGCAGGTCGTCAAAAACTATTTTTTGAATTTGCATGAAAGCGAGAAAAAATGAACACCGTCGTTGACCGCCAGATCCAGGCATTCCGCGAACAGTTCGTGTCCGTCCGCGAAGAGATTTCGCGCATCATCGTCGGCAATGAAGACATAGTCTCCGGAGTCATGACCTGCCTGCTCGCGCGCGGCCACGTGCTGCTCGAGGGTATTCCCGGCGTGGGCAAGACCAAGCTGGTGCAGACCATGGCCGACGTCCTGCACCTGAAGTTCTCGCGCATCCAGTTCACCCCGGACCTGATGCCGGGCGACATCATCGGCACCAACATCGTTCGGGAGGACGAATCGGGCCGCAAGAACTTCGAGTTCCAGCAGGGGCCGATTTTCGCCAACATGGTGCTGGCAGACGAAATCAACCGCGCCACGCCGAAGACCCAGTCCGCGCTGCTGGAAGCGATGCAGGAAAACAGCGTTTCCGCGGCCGGACGCACGCATGCGCTCGACCAGCCGTTCTTCGTGCTGGCGACCCAGAACCCGATCGAGATGGAAGGCACCTATCCGCTGCCCGAAGCGCAGATGGACCGCTTCTTTTTCAAGCTCAGGCTGGATTTTCCCGACGTCGAGCAGTTGCACCTGATCATCGACCGCACCACCCGCGAGAAGGAACCGGCTGTGAGGCGCGTGCTGCAGCAGGGCCAGATCCTGGAAATGCGCGAGACCGCACGGGCCATTCCCGTTGCCCGGCCGGTGCAGGAGTATGCGATCAAGATCACGCTGGCCACCCATCCGGAATCAGCCCAGGGGCACGAAATGACAAAGAAGTACGTGCGCTTCGGTTCCAGCCCGCGCGGTTCCCAGGCGCTGATCCTGGGCGCCAAGGTGCATGCGCTCATGAACGACCGCGTCCATGTGTCCTGCGAGGATGTGCGCGCGGTGACGCTGCCGGCGCTGCGGCACCGCATCCTGCTGAACTTCGAAGCCGAAGCGGGGCGCGTCGATGCCGACACGATCCTGCAACGGATTCTCGACTGGGTACCCGAGCCGAAAGAATAGTTGCAGCAACGCGCGGCCCGCGAGGTAGCCCCTTGACCCAGGAAAGCCTGCTGTTCAGCGAAGAGTTCCTTCGCCAGCTCGAACACTTGACCATGCTAACGCGCGGGCCGGTGGCCGGGCACCTGCGTGGCCACCACCGCTCGCGCCGCACCGGCACGGGCATGATCTTCACGGACTATCGCCCGTATTCCGTCGGCGACGATACCCGCAACCTCGACTGGGGCACCTACCTGCGCCTCGACCGCCTGATCCTGCGCCTGTTCGAGGAAGAGGCGGATCTTCCGGTCTACATATTCCTCGACGTCAGCCGCTCGATGGATTTCGGCTCGCCGTCCAAATTCGATTTCGCGCGCAAATTCGCCGCCGCGCTGTCCTACATCGGGCTCATCAACCACGACCGGGTGAGCATTGTCGCCTTCGCCGACGGGGTCGTGGAGGAGATGCCGGCGCGGCGCGGCAAGAACCAGGTCTGGCGCTCGCTGCACTTCCTCGAGCGCGTCAAGCCGCAGGGCGGCACCAGCCTGCAGGCGGCATTCCGCGCTTTCTTCGGCGGCAAGCGCACGCGTGGCCTGGTCATCGTAATTTCCGATTTCCTCGACCGCGAGGGCTACGAACAGAGCTTCCAGGTCATCCGCCAGTTCCGCCATGACGTGTTCGCGCTCCATGTCACCAGCCCCGAGGAAGCCGATCCGGCGCCTGGCGAGGAAGTGCTGCTGGTCGATTCCGAGATCGGCGGCGCCACGCAGCTGCGCGTGACGCCGGAAGTCGTGCGCGCTTACCGCGAAACCTTCCAGAGTTATTGCGCCGAGATCGAGGGCTTCTGCCGCAGCCACGGCTGGGGCTATCTGCGCACCCTGACGAGCGTGCCGTTCGAGGAACTGATGCTCAAGGCCTTGCGCGAGCAGGGCCTGCTGCGATGAATCCGCTGGCGCTCTCCGCAAGCGGGGCCGCCGCCGCGGCGCTCCTGGGCGTGGCCCTGGTCGTCCTGCTGTATTTGCTCAAGCCGCCGCTGCGCCGCTTCATCGTGCCTTCCAGCCTGATCTGGGACCGCGTGCTGAAGCAGACCCATGCGGGCAAGGACCGTCTGCGCTGGTGGCTGTCGGTTCTGCTTGCCGCCGTGATCGCGGCGGCGACCATCCTGGCGATCACGCGGCCGCAACTGATTCAGACGGGCGCCGCCGGCGGAAAAATGGTCCTGGTGCTCGACAATTCCTCGACCATGGCGACGCGTACCACCGACGGCATCAGCCGCTGGGATCATGCCGTAGCCCGCGCCCAAGAGATCCTGCAATCGCAGTCCGCGGGCACGCGGGTCTGGCTGGCCGACACCATGCGGCGGATTTCGACGCCGGGCTTCGAAGACCGCGACGCCGCAATCGAACGACTTGCCACGCTGCGGATTGCCCATGGCGGCGCGCCCCGCGTGCCGCTGCCGCCCCCTGGGGGCCAGGAGGGTGCCGGCGAGCCTGAAATCGTGGTCATCAGCGACGGCGTACAGATCACCGGGGTGCCACGCAAAGCGCGGATCGAGTCGGTATTTGATCCCGTGCAGAACGCCGGCATCACCGCGTTCGAGTTGCGCCCGCTGCCGGCCGACCCGCGGCGCGTCCAGGCCTACGTCGAAATCACGAACGGCGGCGGCACCACCAAGGAAATGGCGCTTGCGCTGACGGGCATGGGCGGGCGCAGCGTAGCCAGAAAGTTCGAGGTTCCCGCGGGCGGCGCGCGAGCCGAACTGATCGAGGTTTCCGATTTCGACGGCGGTCCGGTGCGCGCGTCGCTGGTCATGGCCGGCGACGGCCTTGCCGATGACGATGTTGCTTATGCATGGCTGCCGATGCGCAGGGTGATCCGGGTCAACCTGGTCAGCGAGGGCAGCCCTTGGCTGGAGAAAGCGCTGCGCGCTCAGCCGCGAGTGCTCCTCAAGGTGATGAGGCCGGCGCGCTACGCTGACAGCCGCGACGCGGATGCCTGGGTCTTCGATCGCTATGCGCCACGCACGCCTCCCGCTGCGCCCGCGCTGCTGTTTCATCCTGGCAAGGCGGAATGGCTGCCTGCGCAGGCCGGCGAACTGGCCAATCCTGTCGTCACCGCCTGGGATGCCGCGCATCCGCTGCTGGAAAACATCTCCCTGAGCGACCTGTTCGTGGAGCGCGCGCAGAAGACCGTTGCGCGCAAGGACGGCGGGGAAACGATCCTGATTGCGGCCGCCGGCAATGTGCCGCTGGCCTGGGTGCATGAGCAGGGCACGCGCCGCGTGTCGTTCGGTTTTTCGCTGGAACAATCCAATTTTGCGCTGCACGCGGCCTTCCCCGTGTTCCTGAACAACGCGCTCAACTGGATGGTGAGCGAACCGACGCTGATCAAGTCCGGCCTGGGCACGATGGAACTGCCGCTGGCCGGGGCGCGGGTCATCGCGGCGGACGGCGCGGAACTTACCGCGCGGTCGATTCCGGGCGGCAGCCTGGTGGAGATGACTGAACCCGGTTTCTATACCGCAGTCTCGGCGCAGCAGCGCCTGCGCATCGCCGTCAACGTCCTCAACCGCAAGACCACGGAGGTGAACAAGTCCACGCTCAAACCCATGGTGGTCGAGGCATCCGCCGCGCTGCCGGTACCGGCCCCAATGCGCCTCGATCCCTGGCTGCTGCTGTTGCTGGCCGCTGTGCTGCTGCTCGCTTTTGAATGGTGGAGCTGGAACCGGCGGGTCACGCTATGAGCCTGCCGATCGCGATTCGGAGCGCCTGGCCGCTGTTCCTGTTGCTGCTGATACCCCTGCTGTGGTGGCTGAGCGCGCGCACACGCACCAGCCTGAGCCGCCGCCATCTGTTCATCACAACGGCTTTGCGCAGCCTGGCTGTGATCATGCTGGCCCTGGCATTGACCCGCCCGCAATGGAACAGCGGCGCCAGCGATGTCTCTGTGGTGTACGCGCTGGATGTATCGCGCAGCGTGTCCTCCTCATTCATCGAAGCGGCGCTGAAATGGATCGGCGACGCGGATCGCGAGGCGCGCCCGGCACAGTCCCGCTACCTGGCGTTCGCGGACCGTGCAGTGCTGGTGGACGGCATCGAAGGCCTGTCGAAAATTCTGGTGACCCAGGACGGTTCGGTGCCGGGCACACTGAACCAGTCGCAGACCAATCTCGAGCGGGCGCTCGACGAAGCGTTGCTCGGGCTGGCCCGCGATCGCGTCAAGCGACTGGTGCTGCTCACGGACGGCAACCAGACTGCGGGCGACGTCTGGCGCGTGCTGCCCCGCCTCAAGGAAGCCAATGTTCGCGTCTATCCGGTCCCGGCAAAGCCCCGCGACGACGGCGACGCATGGGTCGACGGCATCGAATTGCCGGGCGGATTGCGTGCGCAGGAGCCCGTCAAGGTGGCGGTTCGCGTTTTCTCGCCGCGCGCGATGCAGGCGCGCGTTGTGTTGAAGAACGGCAAGGCCGCGATCGGCAGCCGCGCGGTCCAGTTGCGGCCGGGACTGAATCGCGTGCCCTTCGAAGCCAGGCTGAACCGTCCCGGCATGGTCACGCTAAGCGCCGAGCTCGCGGCCGCGGGCGACGGCAGCATCGAGAACAACGTCGTCCAGCAGTCCGCTTGGGTGGGAAGCCGCTCGCGCGTCCTCTACGTCGAGGGGCAATCCGGCAGTGCGGGCTACCTGCGCGACGCGCTGGCCGCTGAAGGCATCGACGTCGGCTTGGCGACGCCGGCGGACCTTCCCGGCAGCGCGGCTGGCCTTGCGGCCTACGATGCGCTGATCCTCAGCGACGTTCCCGCGAAAGCGTTGGCGCTGGAGCAAATGCAGGCGATCGAAGCCTACGTGCGCGATCAGGGCGGCGGACTGCTGTTCGCGTCGGGAGAAAACGTATTCGGCGAAAAGGGTTATAGCGACACGGCTGTCGAGAAAATCCTGCCGGTGCAGTTCCGCGCCCAGGAAAAGCGCAAGGACCTCGCGCTGGTGATCGCACTCGACCGCTCCTATTCGATGAAGGGCCGCAAGATGGAGCTCGCCAAGGAGGCGACGCGCGCCTCGCTCGACCTGCTGGAGGAACAGCACCAGTTCGCCGTGGTCGCCTTCGATTCGCAGACTTACATTTCGGTACCCATGCAGTTCGTGCGCTCGAAAAGGAAAGCCGAAGACCAGATCAGCCGCATCCAGGCGAGCGGGCAGACCAACATCTATCCCGCCATCGGCATCGTCTACCGCATGCTGCAAAAGGCCGAGGCCAAGACCAAGCACGTGATCCTGCTGTCCGACGGCGACACCCATCCGGCCGATTTCGAGGGACTGCTCATGCGCATGACTGCCGACAAGATCGTGGTCTCCACGGTTGCGATCGGCGAGGCCGCCGACCGCAACCTGATGGGCAACATCGCCAAGTGGGGAAACGGGCGCGCCTACGCCACCGTCAGCGCCGAGGCGATTCCCCAGATATTCATCGAGGAAACGCAGCGCGCCGTGCGCGCGAACCTGCTCGAAGAGGCTTTCAAGCCCGTGCTCAAGCGGCGCATGGCCGCTTTCGAGGGCATCGACATCGCGCAGGCGCCGGAGCTGAAGGGATTTGTCGCCTCCAAGGCGCGAGACAACGCCGAGGTGCTGCTGACCACGCCTTCCGAATCGCCGCTGCTGGCGCGCTGGCAGTATGGCCTGGGCAAGACCGTGGTGTTCACGTCCGACGTGAAAAACCGCTGGGCGGCGAATTGGCTGGAGTGGCCGGGCTACGGAAAACTGTGGGCGCAGGTCACGCGCGAAGTCATGCGCCGTGACTCCGGCGAGCAGCTCGACTTCCGGGTGGATCGCGAAGGCGCGGATGCGGTCGTCACGCTGTCGGCGCTCACGCCGGACGGGCGTTTCCGCGGCGATCTCGCACCGCTCGTGCGCATGACCGGTCCCGATGGCGGCACGACCACGCTGCAACTGCCGCGCACCGGCGCCGGCAATTATCAGCTGCGTGTGGCGCTGCAGGCAGGCGCTGCCCCTGCGCGCTTCGAACTGCTCAATTCGCCGGGCCTGTCAAGGCAGGCGGCGGCCCGCGCCGGGACGCGCGAGCTGCATTATTCGAGATCGGACGAATACCGCGCGTTTCCGCCCAACATGGAGTTGTTGCGCACCCTGGCCGAACAGACCGGCGGCAAGGTCGCGCCGGACATCGGCGAGGTGTTCGCGCGCAACGGCGACGAAAGCCGCAGATCGCGCGCCTTGTGGCCCTGGCTGGCGCTGCTGGGATTGCTGTTTTACCTGGCGGACCTCGTCGTACGACGCGCGCCGTGGGCGTGGCGCCGGCTCGGATCCTGAACTCAGTCCTGGGTTTTTTGGGTGAGGTAGGTCATCGTCACCCGGTTGCGTCCGTTGACGTAGGCATAGTTCGCGTCCTGCGTCAGGCCCAGAGCGATGGCGACACCGAGGCCGCCGACCTGGCGCAGGTTCACCGTTGCATCGATGTCAGTGCGCAGGCCGGTGGCAATGGGATCATGCTGGGGCGCGGAATCTTCGTAGGTAAGCCGCGCGCCGCCGTCGGTCTGTTCCAGAGTGAACTGGACGGGTGAATCGCTATCGCCGCGGAACCCGTGCGTCACCGTATTGGTGAACAGCTCTTCGACAATTAACGTCAGTTTGTGGCGATCCTCGCGGCCAAGGCCGGCCATTGCGCCGAATTCCTCGATCAGCGTCCGGACCTGCTCAAACGCCCGCAGGCGGGCAGGAAAGCTGCGGCTCAACCGGATCACAAAATTCCTTGGATCGACAGCGATTTGCTTGTCATTGCAAGGTGCAGGCCCGCTGCTATGATAGCAATGTGCATGGATCTTGCTGATACAAGCTGTGAGCCGGCAGTTGCCGGTCCCGACACCCTTAAGGGGCAAAAAATGAACAAAGTGCTGTCATTCCAACGCGATACTCTGATCCTGGGTTTCCTGACGCTGATGTGCGTTTTCCTGGCGACGCCGCGAGCCATGGCGGCCGATGAGGAAGCCGGCCGCGTCAAGGTTTCCAAGGGTGAAGTATTCATCGAACGCGCCGGCAAACGCATTGCGGCGCCGGTGGGCGCCTCTGTCCAGGCCAGCGACACGGTCCTCACCGGAGCCAATGGTTCCGTGGGCATCACCTTCCAGGACAACAGCCTGTTGTCGGCCGGCCCGAACAGCGAACTGGTCATTGACAAATTCGTGTTCGACAGCACCACCCACAAGGGCGAGTTCAACACTTCCCTGAAGAAGGGCACGCTGGCGGTAGTCTCCGGCAAGATCGTCAAGCAGTCGCCCGAAGCCATGCGCATTCGCACGCCGGCTGCGATCATGGGTGTGCGCGGCACGGAATTCGTCGTGAAGGTGGACGAACAGGCTACGAACTGAAGATGCGTTTTCATGCACCGGCAATTATTGCCGCTTCGTTGATTCTTGGGGCCTGCGCCGCGTCGACGGAACGGAATTCCGGATCCATCGCCTCGGCAGGGCCCAAGCCGGTGCCGACCGCCCCGCAACCGATCGAACCGGAAGCGGTGCAACCAAGGACTTCGCACATCGACATGGTCGTTCTGCTGCCAAAGCCCAACGGCCAGATCGGTGGTGTGATGGTCCGCAGCATCGACGGCTTGGGCGACCAACTGCTGCTCAACAGGGCTTACGCCGGCGCGTATATCGAGGGTCCCGGCCAGGTTCGGGCCGTGACCTACGATGCTGAACGCACGAAGCAGGAATTCGGCACGGCAATCAAGGCTCTTCCCAGTCGCCCGGCGACGTTTACGGTGTACTTCCTCGAAGCGAAGGATGAGCTGACTCCCAAGTCCGAGGGAGAGGTGACGCGGATTTTTGTCGATCTCAAGTCGCGCCCCGATCCGGAGATCTGGGTAATCGGCCACACCGATGCGGTTGGCACCATGCAGTACAACGACCAGTTGTCCCTGCAGCGCGCCGAACGCGTGCGCGACGAACTGGTCAGCCGAGGCATTCCGGCCGGCAGCATCGAAGTCTTCGGTCGCGGCAAGCGCGAACCCCTCATTCCCACCTCGGAAGGCATTCCCGAACCGAAGAACCGGCGCGTCGAAATCAGCGTGCGCTAGCACTGATTTGATGACCTGGCCCGGACCTCTCGGGTACCGGCCCGCCGGCGAATGCGCGATCACGCAGCACTCCCGTTCCACCGCAATGCCAGGATCGTAAGGTCGTCTGATTTCTCGATCTCGCCGACGAACAGGCGCACGTCGTCGCGCACCGTGTTGACCGTTTCCGATGTCTCCTTTGTGTCCCGCACGGACTTCAGCGCCAGGAACAGGCGCTGCTTGCCGTACAGTTCTTCCGCTGCGTTCATCGCTTCCGTCACCCCGTCGGTGAAAACGAACAGCGTTTCGCCCGGGCTCATCCGGTACGCCTGGGACTTGTAGGCATACTCTTCGATCACGCATAGCGGCGGGCCAGCATCGCCCTCGAGGCGTTCCGGGGTTTTGTGGTCGGCGCCCAGCATGTAGGGGGCATCGTGGCCGGCGTTGCAGAAATGCAGCTCGCCGCTCCTGAGGTCGAGGATTCCGGCGAACACCGTCACGAACAGCATTTCCGGATTGTCGCGGGCGATTTCCCGGTTCGCCGCCTGCATGACTTCGTCGATGGCCGCGCCCGCCTGCAGGCGGGCGCGCAGCGCGGCGCTCTTGTACAAGGCCTTGCTCACCGCCATGAAAATGCTCGCGGGCAGGCCCTTGCCGGCGACGTCGCCCACCATGAAAAACAGGCGATCGTCGTCGAGCTTGAAGAAATCGTAGAGGTCGCCGCCGACGGATTTCGCGGTCTCGATCAGCGCCTGCAGGGAAAAACGGGCGTCGTCGTAAAACTTGGCGGAAGAGGGCGGCAACATGCCCATCTGGATGCGCCGGGCGGCCTCCAGTTCGCCCGCGGCGCGGGCGGCCGCCTCGCGTTCCGCCTCGAGCGCGCGCCGCAGCGCGCGGCGCTGCGCGTCCGCCTCGGCCAGCGTGCCGCTCAACATGACGCCGAACAGGAGGGTGCAGGCCAGGGCCGGCCAGGCCACATCGACGAGTTGCTGCTGCCAGTAGTAGAGGCCGAAACCCAGCGCCAGCAGCCCGGCGAACAGCGCCGCGAACAGGAGCGCCGACATCCTCGGCTTCACAGCGGGAACGGCGAAAATCAGCAACCCGCCCAGCGCCGCGAGCAGCACGGCTTCCACGTATTCGAGGTAACCCGGGCGGTGCAACAGGTTGTCGTCGAAAATGCCTTCGAGGATCTGCGCATGGATTTCGATCCCCGGGATGCGTTCGCCGATGGGTGTGGTCTGGTAGTCGAGCAGGCCCAGGCCGGTCGCGCCGATGAGCGCGATTTTTCCGCGCATCAGTTCCGGATCCGCCTCGCCCCTGAGCACGTCCACGGCGGAAACGAAACGATCCTCATCGTGATGGCCGAAGTGCACCCAGATCGTGCCGTCGGAATTGGTGGGTACGAACAGGTCGCCCACGCCGATGCCGCGCACGCCCTTGCGATCGGAAGTGATGAGGAAGGAGGCGTTGCCGCTGGCCAGACGCAAGGTTTCCATCGACAGCGCCGGCGTCAGTACGCCGTTGACCGCGGCCGTCATCGGCACGCGACGCACCACGCCGCCGCGCGGATCCACGCTCAGCAGGCCATGGCCTCGCGCCGCGGCGTCGAGCTCGTCGAGGCTGCGCAAGCCGCCAGCGAACTGGCGCAGATGCGGCTTGGGATCCTCGCCCTTGATGCGAAACGGCGCGGCCCTGCCGGCCTGGCGCGAATCTGGGTCGCGCTGTTCCACGCCGGCCACGCCCAGCGCAACCGGGTAGCGCCGCAGGGTCTCGGCCAGGATCGAATCGTTGCTGGGCAGCTTCGCCAGGCGCGCGGCAAGCTTTGGATCGACACGGTCAATCAGGCGTGCAATGTTGGCCGGAGACAGGCGGTCTGGTTCCGGCATCAGCACGTCCACGCCGATCGCCGCCGGACCAGCCCGCGCCACGGCCTGGATCAGGTCGGCGGTTACAGTGCGCGGCCACGGCCACTGGCCGAGTTGCTCCAGGCTTTTTTCGTCGATGGCGACGATGACCGCGGGAGCGGACTGGCGGCTGCGCGGTGCGAGCTTCTGGTAGGTGTCGAACAACGCCATGCGCAGTTCGGTAACGGCCTCCATGCCGGGCAGCAGGAACAGCGCCAGCATTGCGGCGAGGACGGCTACGCCCAGGGGGCGGCCGTGCGCGCCGGTCAGCAGGCGCAGCCAGACGCGGTCCTTTCCCTGCGCAGGCGCGGCGGATAGCGGGCTGACGGCGCTCACACGTCCAGTTCCATGCCGTCGTAAGCTGCCGTTATTTTTAGGGGTTGGTCGCCGCGGGTAAGTTCTTCGAAGCGCACGGTCTCGTTGAGAACGGACTGGATGCGCTCGTCGTTGAATGCCGGTTCATGGTGGAACATGCAGAGGTGCTTCACGCCCGCCATCTGAGCGAGCTCGACGCCGACGATATTGCTGGAATGTCCCCAGTCTTCCTTCACCGACACCGCATCGAGCAGGGAATACATCGCATCGAAAATCACCACGTCGGCATTGCGGAAGAACTCGACGAAGCTGGCGGTCTCCGCCGGGTCCTCGAGCTTGTGCTCGGAGTCCGTGGAATACACCAGGCTTTTGCCGTCACGTTCGAAACGATAACCGTATGAGTTCCCGGTGTGGCGCTGCAGTTTGGGCGTCAGCCTGAACCCGGCGATGTCGGCGGTCTGGCCCGCCTGTAACTTGATGAACTCTATCTTTGCCGCCAAGCGCGAGAAATCGACCGGGAAGCAGGGCGCGGACTGCTGCAGGCGCAGCGCCTGTTCGATCACGTCGTGGCAGCCATAGATGCGCAGCGTCGCGCCGGGGACATAGGCGGGGGCGAAAAACGGGAAGCCCATGATGTGGTCCCAGTGCACATGGGACATCACGATGTTCACGACTGGCGCGACCCCGGCCATGGTGCGCGCCATAATGCGGGCACCGAATGCGCGCGCGCCGCTGCCCATGTCGCAGGCCAGGAACTCGTCGGTACCGGTTTCGATTTCGACGCAAGGAGAATGGCCGCCGTAGGTCTGCAGGACGGAGAAGTCGAGGTCGTTTTCGATGAACGTCTGCAGCTTCTCGGGCGTGTTGACGCCTTTTTCCAGGGCGAGCGCCAAGGCACGTTCGATCTTGCGCCGGATGTCGGCGGAGGTCAGCGCGACCGGAATGGAGCCGCGGGTTCCCCAGAAGCGCACGCGCATGTCTGCCTCCCGCCCCGGCTATTTGCCCGCTTCGAGGGCTTTGAGCGCCGCCGGCGACAGCTGGGCGAGGGCTTCGCGCACGGTGGCAAAGGTCGCGAACACCAGCGTGAAGCGGCTGATCTCGAAGATCTCCTTGACCACGGGCTGCATGGCCGCGACCACGATGGTGCCGCCCTGGGATCTCGTCTGTTTTTCCGCGAGCATGAAGCAACGCAAGCCTGCGCTGCTGATGTAGTCCACGCCGGCAAGGTCGAGGACCAGCTTTTCGCCCTTCGATGTGCAGCGCTCGACGAAGGGAGTGAGGCCGTTGCGGAAGTTTTCGCTGTTTGCGTGGTCGATCCTGCCCTCCGGAGAGAGCACGAGCACGTCGCCATACGTTTGGTTTCGGATTTCCATGCTCTTTTCCGGTTGCGACGGGGCAATGCCGGGAACTGTCGATTCAGGCAGGCATGTCATGCAAGCCGCGTGCCGGTTGGGCGGGGGGACGCCCGTGACCGTGCTCCCTGTTCACGGTCAGCCGGATTGCGCAGGCGCTAGTGTAAACCGGAATCGGCGTCGCACGGCACCCTGACTGACGGGAACGCATCAAGGGAAAGGCGAATGCAGGGAAATGGCGTGCCAGGATCAGGGAATCGCAAGCCAGGATGCGCCAGAACCCATTTCCCTTTTTTGTCCTGGCTTTTCCTTGCGTCTCTTTGTGCCCTTGCGTATCCCGCAAGGGTACTGTGAAGAGCCTTTGCGGTGAAAAGGGTTACCCCGTCAGGCGAAGACCGGGAAAGTCTCGAACCGCTGGGAGAAGAGCCGCTGGCTGTCGCTGTAGCCCAGCCAGCCCTCGATGACGGTGGCGTAGACGCGGCGGAAGTCGGTGGTGAACTGCAGGTTGTCGCCCTCGTCGAGCGCGGAAAGGTTCGATGGAGTGCCGAAATGGCCGCCGCGGACGTTTTTGCCGATCAGGTACATGTGGTTCGCAGTGCCGTGGTCGGTGCCCAGGCTGGTGTTTTCCGGCACGCGGCGGCCGAATTCCGAGAACACCATCACCACGACGTCGTCGGCGTGGCCGATGCGTTCCATGTCCTTCATAAACCCCGCGACCGCATCGGACGTGTAAGTCAGCAGGCGCTGGTGCAGGTCGGACTGCTGCACGTGGGTGTCGAAGGCGTTGTGCCGAAACGAGGTGTAGTACAGGCGCGTTGGCATGCCGGCGGCGATCAGCGATGCAACCTTGGGCAGGTCGACGGCGGCGATGCCGTAATCCACCGGCGTCTTGTATTTGGTCCATGCGTCGCGCACAAGCTGCGAGGCTTCCCTGGCGCTCTTGGCGATGTCGAGCAGGTAGCGCTGCGACGCATTGGCGGTTTCGGGGACTTCATCGACGTGATCCAGGAGCGACCGCGTCTGATACATGCCCTTGCGCCCGAACGTGTTGGGATCATCGAATACAACGGGAACGTGGTCTTTCGCGCGAACCGCCAGCGACTGCACTTCGTCGATGTTGACAATGAAATTGGGCGTCAGTTTCGGATCGATGGCATCGGCCAGCCTGCCCACCCACCCGTATTCCTCGCCGCTGTTTGGCGCGCCCGTATGCCAGTACGCCATCGAGGTGAAATGCGAGAACGATGGCTGGGCGTAGCCGCATCCGTGCACCACGGCCATCTTGCCGTCCTTGTACAGCCGCTCGAATCCGGCCATTCCCGGATTGAAGCCAAAGCGGTCGTCGATTTTGCGCAGCTTTTCCGGACGGATGCCGATGTGCGGGCGATGGCGGTAGTAGGCGTCATCGGCGTAGGGGACCAGGGTGTTGAGGCCGTCGTTGCCGCCGGACATTTCCAGCACCACCAGGATGCGGTTTGATGCGGCTGCTTCGGCAGCGGCGGCCGTGCGCGAAAAAACCAGCGGTATGGCAGCCGTGCCGAAACCGGCCAGGCCGGCTCGCAGGATCTCGCGCCGTGTCCACGTTTTGAGCTTGGGAGATGAAATCATGTTTTTCGCCTTTCAGCACCCTCTCCGTCTCAGGGGGAGAGGGTGGGGGGTGAGGTGATCTTTATCCAAGTTGGTATTCCGGCAGCGACAAGATCAGGTGCAACGTCAGCCGGAGGGGTTCTTCAAGGAAGGTCTCGGTGCCCGCGAGTTCCGACGTGCCGAGTTCGCGCGACAGGAATTCGGCGATGCGCTGGCGCGTGTCGCTGTTGAGCTCCACGGAGTGGAAACGCGCGGTCAGATAATCCACCGCTTCACGGGTATTGCGGCTTCCGGCGGCCAGAACCATTTTCGACAGGTCGAGCTGGGCGGTGGCGCGCGGGATCGGCTTTACTTTTTGCAGCGCCGTCTGCCAGCCGCGATAGCTTGCGAGCCGGGTGTTGAAATCCTCGTCGCGGTCGGCCTGCATGGACATGGAGGTGACTTCCTTCGCATCGGGCTTGGTCGCCGTGGTTACGTCGTAACCCTGGGCCAGCTTGTCGTTCACGAGGGCGATCTGGTAATCGCCGCCCGGATAGCGGTCCGGCGGCAGGAAATTGATGTCGGGAAACACGATGTCGTAAACGAAATTGCCGCGCGTCAGGAGCAGGCCTGGCGTGATCCAGCTCTTGCCATTGGCCCAGCCCGCGACTGTTGGCGGGAAGAACAACTTCTGGCCCAGGGACTCCGTGACATCGTTGAAATCCGGCACGCCCGGCACTTCCTTCAGGCCCATCTTGCGATAGGTGCCGACCACCATTTCCACGGGCGGCTTGATGCGCGTGCCGGTGCTGGCGGCGCTGTAAAAGTCCTTCGACAGGAATATCGTCTCCAGGAGCGGCGCGAGTTCATAGTTCGAGTCGCGCAGCACAGCGCCGACCTGTTTCCTGAGTTCAGGCGTGATTTCCTGGCGCACGAAATAGCGGTATATCTTGCTGCCGAGGTAATCGGCGGTGACCGGCTGCGCGAGGATGACGTCGATCACTTCCACGCCATCGTAGTTGCCGCTTTGCCCCAGCACATGCTTGACGGAATCGTCGTGGCGGTCCGGATTGATGACGAACGTCAGGTCATTGAAGTTCCAGCCGGTGAACGCCCGCGCGGCTTCGCGGATGTCCTTCTCCGTGTAGTTGCCCACGCCCATGGTGAACAGTTCCATGATCTCGCGCGCGAAGTTTTCGTTGGGCGCGCCCTTTACGTTCACGCCCGCATCGAGGAAGGCCAGCATTGCGGGATCCTGGGCCACGCTGACCATCAGGTCGCGGAAATTGCCCGTGCCCTTGTCCTGGAACAGCTGGATTTGCTTGAGCAGTTTGCGGTAGTCGCGGATCTTTTCCTCGCTGTTGGCGAAATGGCCATGCCAGAACAGCGCCATTTTTTCTTCCAGCGGCCGCTCTGTGACCAACATGCGGTTGGCCCACCAGTAGGCCATGCGGTGTGTTTCGAGGCGGCTTGCGCGAAGCCAGTAGAAGAACTTGTCGGCGACCGGCTGCAGGCGGCGGTTGCCTGCCGGCTTGACTTTGACGCCCATCGATTCGCCGGTTTCCTTGGCGCGGTCCGTGGCTGCCGGTCGGGAAACCGGAAAGGGTTCGAGGCCTGGTTCGTGTACATCCGATTCGTCGAATGCGGGCAGCGGATTGGGAACGTCCTTGTTGCGAACGAGATGACGGACCGCCGCTTCCGGGGTCATGGCGGCATAGCGCGTCACTTCCTCCGGTGTGCCGCCGAAGCCGGCGCGTTCGAGCAGGTGCGCGGCTTTGGCGTAGTTCCAGTCCTTTGCGTCGATCGGGCCCAGGTCGCCGGCGCCGTCGGCACTGGACGCGACAGCCGGTATTGAGAGGAGGACCACCAGCAACAGCGCTTTCGGGTGCATTTCGTGAAGCATGTTTACCCCTGCGATTCATGGCGATAAAACAAAACGCCATTCTGAGTGATATCGCCCGATCCTGCCTCGGAAAAAACTGCAAAAGGCTTTCATGATTTTCATGACGCACTTTGCTGGTTCCGGCTTGACGATCCCAAACGTGGGGAGTAGCGTTCCGACCCACAAAACTACAACATGCAACTCCCGCCTCGATCCCGGTACCAGCTTGGTTACTACGTTCTCCCTACTCGCGGTCGGTTTTTTCCTCGGCATGCGTCATGCAACCGATGCCGACCACGTCATAGCCATTTCCACCATCGTGAGCCGCCAGCGTTCGATGCGCGGCGCTGCCCTGATCGGCGCGATCTGGGGCATCGGCCATACGCTGACCGTGGCGGTGGTTGGCGGAGCGATCATCCTGTTCACCATCGTGATCCCGCCGCGCCTCGGTATGGCCATGGAGTTCGCAGTAGGCGTAATGCTGGTGCTGCTAGGCGTGCTCAACCTTACCGGGATGAACCTGTGGATCCGCGACAATGTCAACATCGCGCCCGGCACCCACAGCCATGGTTCGAATCATGCGCATGGGCACACGCATGCGCATGGCGACTACGCGCACAGCCACCTGCATGGACACGGGCAGGCGCGGCACGGGCACGCCGAGGACCAGACGCCACAGGCCTGGCTCGACCGCAAACTGGGCGGGCTCGGTGTGTATCAGCTGGCCAGGCCGCTCATCGTGGGCATCGTCCATGGGCTTGCCGGCTCGGCCGCCGTCGCGCTACTGGTCCTCACGGCAATCGATGATCCGCTGTGGGGAATGATTTATCTGCTGCTATTCGGGGTGGGCACCGTCGCCGGCATGATGCTGATCACGGTGGCGATCGCCGCGCCGTTTGCGTACTCCATGGAGCGCTTTCCGCAGTTCAACGCGTATCTGCGGGTGGCGTCGGGACTGCTCTCGGTGGGTTTTGGCTTATTCCTGATCTATTACATCGGTTATGTGGACGGCCTGTTCGTCGCCGGATCCCTGCCGCAGGCGCAATGAGCCCCACATCGTAAGACGAATAGATTAAATTGTAAGACATTGAAATATAAACGCATTTGTGGCGTCGCAGCATTGACGCATTTTCATTCGCAAGCTAGATTCCCGAAATGTTGAAAGATGTAAGCGGGCCGCAACGTACGGCCCGGATGGCGACGCTGAAAGGATTTGGCCTCGGCGTCCTTGTGGTGGGGTTGATCGGCATCGTCGCGTTCGCGGTCATCCGCGAAAACGTGAAGCCGGTCGAGCCGAAAGTCGAAGCGAACGCGAGTTTCGTCGGCGGACTCAGCCAGCATGCCCACGAGACAATGGCGCTGAGCCCGGAAGAGGAGTCTTATGCCACTGCCCTCTGGCCGATACACAGCGAAGTGAAGCTGGCGGCCGTGCGCATGATATTCGCGGGCTTGGCGTACAAGACAGAAGATCACGACGCGAAGAAACTCAGGGCCAAGGTCCAGCCACTGACGAAAACTTTCGAAGATGCAGGTATCCGGGTGAGGAAGATCAAGCCACCGGCCGCCTTGCAGGAAGCCCACAACACTTATGTCGAAGCCGTGAAACTGTATTCCTCGGCAACCCGTGAAATGATCAAGGTCGCGGATGACGGCAAGGACGAGCACCTCATCCTGGCCCAGCAGCGCAGCGAGCAGGCTTCGCTGGCCATCCTCAAGTTGAGTGATGTCCTGTGGCCGGGCGAGTACAAGCCGAATTGATTCAAGATTTTCCGGGCCGGTATGGGAGTGTCGGTCTGAAAAGAAGCTGTAAACAAAGTACTTCCAACGTCAAGGAGGGGCAAAAATGAAAAGCAGCATGAAAAAAGCTCTCGTCGCCGTCGGCCTCGCCGCCGCGGCAACGCTGGCTGCGCCGGTAGCGCAGGCGCAGTCGTACTCGGTCTGGCTGGTTGAAAACAGCCGCTTCATGAACGTGCCGTACGGCGCATTCATGCCGGATCGCGTATTCGTTCCCGGCAGCACCAGCAAGATGAACAACATCAATACGGTCGATCTTCCCGTGAACGTCGGCGTCATCAAGGGCACGGTCAACGGCAAGGCCGAAGTGATTCTGGCGGACGCAGGCTGGAAGCAGCAGGACTACCTGAAGATGACCGGCAGCGATCACTACTCCGCCGTCGTCGACCAGCTCAAGCTGCTGGGCATTTCCGCAGGCCAGGTCACCAAGATCATCGTCGGACACGGCCATTGGGACCACGCCGGCAGCCTGAGCGATTTCCCGAACGCGGTGCTGTACATCCAGAAGAAGGAACTGGAAGGCATCGAGTGGGCGATCAACTATCCGCATCCCCGCATCAGCGCCACCAACGTCTCGCCTGGCGGCTGCGCCCGTACTCCTGCGTGCGGCTACCCGCCGAAGACGCTGGATGAAATCTACGGCAAGGTCCTCGCTGGCAAGGCCGTGATTGTCGATGGCGAAATGGAAGTGATGCCCGGCATCAACATCCACCCTGCGCACCATGCCCATACCGCTGGCTCGCAACTGATCGAAGTGAAGACGGGCACGTCCGTCGGCACGCTGGTGTTCGGCAGCGACGTGTATTCCTCCTGGCAAGGCATCCGGGACTGGATGATGGCCAACCCGCAAAGCAGCGCGGATACCGCCCAGCAGTTCCTGGCCTACGAGAAGTGCTACAAGCTGACCGGCGGCTACAACAACTGCATATCCGGCCACGAGCCGACTTCCTATACCGCTGAGTATCCGATCACCAAGAACTCCTGGGTCGGTGCCAACGGCGCGCGGCTGGCGGAAATCACGCTTGCCCCGGGCGAAAGCTCGAAGAAGAAGTAACAGCCAGACGGTCAGTATCTGATCAGGTAGTGATTGAACGAGGAGCCGGGTTTCCCGGCTCCTCGTTGTTTGTCCGGGCAACAAATCTTGCTTTTATCGAATCGAATACTTCGTGCGATTGCCGCTGTCGTGCTCCTGGCCGGAGCCGGCACCGCCGGCGCGCATGATTCCAGTGCATACGGTGGATTATTCCGTACGCGTGATTTCGGCGGTGTCTGGCTTAACGCCGACGTGGGCCTGTTCCTCGGGGGCGCGGTCTCCCTTGCCATCAGTCCCGCCGATCCCAACCACCTTCTGCTGGGTACCGATTCCTCGCTGCTCGTTTCGCGCACGGGCGGACGGGACTGGAAGCGCGAAGCTCCCGACACACTGTTCGGGGCCGTTTTCGCGGCAACCTTTCTTGGCGACGGAAAGACCGCCCTGTGTTCCACGCCTGGAGGCATTTTCCGATTCGACGGCGGCAAATGGCAGCAGGCATCCGCTCCCCCCGAGGCGGCGCCGGCGCGCGCCTTGGCAATCGGTGCCGATCCGCAGCGCATCTATCTGATCGGTCGCCGCGACCTCTTTCGCAGCGAAGACGCCGGGATTACCTGGGCTCGCGTCGAGAACGATCTGGCAGACCGCCCCGAGTTCACCGCGCTTGCGCTCGAGGTGCGGGACAAGGAAACGCTGTACGCGATCGCCGACGGGCGCCTGTTCGCCAGCCAGGATCGGGGCGCGAGCTGGAGGCCGCGTACCAATGGCCTGCCTGACGCGGCCACTATCGAGGCGATTGCCGTGGACGTGGCGGCCGTGGGGCGGTTGTGGGCGGCTGCCACAGATCGCATCTATCGCAGCGATGACGGCGGCGCAAGCTGGGCTGCGGTGGGCCAGCCGCTTCCGGAAGTGGGCACCAATGTTCGCAACATCGCCGCGGATGCACAAGGCGCGACCCTCGTGCTGGCAACGCATCGCGGTCTCTATCGTAGTACGGACGGAGCCCGCAACTGGAGTGTGATCGAAGGCAATCTGCCCGTGCACCTGGAAGCGCGGCCCCTGATGCGCGATGCTTCGCATGCCGGCACGATCTACGCCGGCTATGCGCTGATGCCCTACAGCGAAATCTGGCGCATCGCAGTCGAAGGCGGCAATCTGCTTGACCGGATCGACCCCATCAATCTTGCCGGCGCGGCCGCTTTCATGGTGCTGTTGTGCCTCGGCGGATACTTTTTCACGCGCTGGCTTATTCGCCGGCGCGATGGCTCTCACGAACTCATTCGGAACGCGGTCAAATGAAAAATCAAGTTGGCTCGACAAAGCCCCTCAAGCTTGTCGCGATCTTCATTGTTCTGATCGTTGCTGCAGTCGCTGCGGTCATGGTTTGGAAGCGCTCGTCCGGGCCAACCGTCGTGGATGTTGTGGAGTATCCGATGATAGATCAGCGCGACACACCGACCGCGCTGGCCGTTGCTGCCGATGGAACGGTCTGGTTTACCATCGATTTTGCGGCAGCCATCGGCCGCGTGCGCGATGGCAAGGTGGAACGCCTGCCGAAGCCGCGTACCAGTCTCGAGCCTGTAGGAATCGCGGTCACTGCGGACGGCGCGGCCTGGTTCACGGATTCCGAGGCGCGCCAGGTGTCGCGCATCGCGCCTACCGGCGAGATCTCGTCGATCACGATCGAAACGCCAGTGGCACGGCTGGGGAAGATCGCGGCTGCTCCGGACGGGTCGCTCTGGTTCACGGAGGCCACCGCCTACAGCATCACGCGCGTCAAGGATGGCAAGCTGCAGCGGAACGTGATCGAATCGATCCGTAGTGGACCGCTTGGTGTCGCTGTCGGCGGTGACGGAACGGTCTGGGCAACGCTGCAAAGCGGAAACCAGCTGCTGCGAATTGCCGCGGACGGCAAGATGCAGACCTTCGACATTCCCACCCGTAACAGTTCACCCGCTGACATTGCAGTCGCTCTGGATGGCGCCGTCTGGTTCCTCGAGTTTCGCGGCAACAAGGTCGGACGATTCGCCGGCGGAAAGTTCGATGAATTCCAGGTGGGCGAGCAAAGCGCCGGCCTGACCGGCATTGCCGTTGCCCCGGATGGGGCCGTCTGGTTCGGCATGCTGCGCAACGGCAGCCTCGGCCGCCTGCGCGATGGAAAAATGCGCGAATTCAAACTGCCTCGCGAAGGCGCTCGCCCCTACAGCGTCGCCGCCGACGCCGCGGGTAATATCTGGTACACGGATATCAGCGGATATGTGGGGATGCTGAAGGCGAGTGCCGCCAAGAAGTAAGGCGGCACTGACGCAGCAAAGAGGTGAACGGTTAAAGGTGAAAGTGAAAAACAAGAGCTTTTAGATTGCTCTCACTTTTACCTTTCTCCTTTTCGCTGTGAAGCCGGCTACGCCAGCGAGCTGAGCAACCGTCCGGCGTTGATAGTGAGAACGACGCCGACGACGACGATGAGCAGCGACGTGCCGACCTGGAGCCGCATGGCCCAGGCGCCAGCGAGCCAGTCGAGGATTTTCGCGCCGACTTTTGCGGCAACGACACCGACGATCACCAGCGTCATGGCGAAGCCGATGCTGAACACCACGGCCATCGTCATTCCGAGCATCACCTTACCTTCCGCGAGGGCGGCCAGCAGCAAGCCCAGCGCCGCGGGATCGGGCAGCAGGCCGCCGGCGATGCCGAGCCAGATCAGGATCCAAAGGCTAGGGCGATTCGTCGTAGCCAGTTTCAGATCATGCGTGTGCTTGAAGCCCCAGCCGTGCGAATGTATGCCGCCTTCCTCATGATCGTGCGCGTGGGCATGGTCGTGAGTATGAGCATGGCTGTGATCGTGCGCATGGCCGCTTCCAGGCGCATGGGTATGAGTTGCCCCCTGCACCGCAATCGGCCGGTAACGCAGCGCTGCATCTCTCTCGCCATGCGAATGTTCGGCGCCGTGATTGTGGCCGTGATTGTGGCCGGGACCGTGATTGTGCGCGGCCGCGGGAGGCAGCCCCTGCAGTTGCAGCAGCATTTCGCGCTGCGTCCATAGCGTCCACAGGCCGATGCCAATGACCAGGATGCCTGTGATCAGCGCCAGCCAAGCCTCGATGCGTTGCGGGACCATCCCCGGCAGGCCCAACGAAGCCAGCACGCCGACCAGGACGATGCCGCTGGTGTGCGAGAGCGTGACGAAGACACCCAAGATCACCGCATCGACAGGCTTGCCACGCGCGCCGACGATGTAAGCAGCGGCAATGGTTTTGCCATGCCCCGGCGTTGCGGCATGCACCGCGCCGATCCAGAAGCTGGTCGCGAGATAAATCAGGGTGTCCATGGGGTGCGGCGGTTCCTGCGGAGGATGTTGTTATCGTTATCCGGGGCGAGAATAGGTGCCGCCCCCAGCCATGTCAAGACAAGCGGCCGGGGGCGCCGAGTGGTTGGTGGCTAGTGGCGGGTGGTTAGTGAAGAGCAGTTCAGGCACCAGACGCAAGCGACTAGCCACCAACCACTCGACGCCCCCGCCAGCCACCAACCACTGACCGATTCGTCGCGGAGCCCTCGGCTCCGCGACGAATCGGTTTACACTTACAACCGCGGTCCAAACCGGATGCGCGGGTCGCCTGCATCGGGCATGCCGCAGCAAAAACAGAAACCATATCGGAGGAAATCAGGATGCGACGGATTCTGGTGCTCGCGTCGCTGCTGGCCTTTTGCGCCGGCGCGGCGGCCGAGACGCACAAGGGTTATCAGGCCTGGACCAAGGGCGACTTCAAGACCGCCGTCGAGGAATTCCGCCAGTCCGCCGAGCAGGGCGATCCGCTTGCGATGTTCTTTCTTGGCGAGGCTCATTACAACGGTCGCGGCGTCGTGCAGGATTTCGCCGAAGGCATCAAGTGGTATTCGCAATCCGCCGGCAAGGGCCTGGTCGAGGCGCAGGAAACGCTTGGTGGCCTGTACTTTTTCGGCAAGGGTGTAGCGCAGGACTACGCGCAGGCGGCGAAGTGGTATGCGCCGGCGGCGAAGCAGGGCAAGGCCTATCCGCAGTATCTCCTCGGTTACCTGTACGACCAGGGCAAGGGCGTCGCGCAGGATCATGCGCAGGCCGCCGAGTGGTACCGCAAGGCCGCCGAACTGGGCAACGTCGATGCGCAGGAAGCCCTGGCTTCGCTGCTGTTCTTCGGCCGCGGCGTGAAACAGGATTACACCGAAGCGGCGAAGTGGTATCGCAAGCCCGCCGAGGAAGGCCGCGCCTATCCGCAGTATTTACTTGGCTGGATGTCGGAACAGGGCCGCGGCGTGCAGCCGGATCCCGTGGAAGCGGCGAAGTGGTATCGCAAGGCGGCGGACCAAAACGATCCGCGCGCGCAGGCGAGCCTCGGTTTTCTCTATTCCTCGGGCAAGGGGGTCGCGCAGGATCCCGCCGAAGCGGTGAAGTGGTTGCAGAAAGCCGCGACGCAGAACGAATCTTCCGCTTACTCGAGCCTGGCGTGGGCCTACTACCAGGGCAAGGGCGTGACCGCCGATCCTGTCGAGGCGGCTAAGTGGTTTCGAAAATCGGCGGACGACGGCGACGCGCAGGCGAAGTACATGCTTGGCTATTTATATGAGGACGGCAAGGGTGTGACCGCCGACGGCAACGAAGCCGCCAAATGGTACAAACAAGCAGCGGAAGCCGGTGTGGCCGAAGCGCAGGAAAGCCTTGGCGCGCTCTACTTCTTCGGCAAGGGCGTGACGCAGGACTACGCGGAAGCGGCGAAATGGTACAAGGCGCCCGCCGAGAAGGGCAGCACCTACGCGCAATACCTGCTCGGCTATCTGTATGAAGAGGGCAAGGGCGTCGCGCAGGATTCCGCGGCCGCTGCGAAGTGGTACTCGCTCGCAGCGGAGAAGGGTGATGCGCGCGCGCAAAGCCATCTTGGCTGGATGCTGTGGGAAGGCAAGGGTGTACCGCAGGATTCCGTGAACGCCTATGTGTGGTCCAACCTCGCGGCGTCACAGCTATCTGGCGAAGAAGGCGATCGCGTCGGCAAGGTTCGCGACTTCATCGCCTCCAAGCTGCAGCCGGACCAACTCGCCAGGGCCCAGGAACAGGCTCGCAACTGGCAACCAAAAAAATAGTGCTTACGGCTTGAACCACGGAGGGCACGGAGAACACGGAGAAAAACAAAAACGGATGAGGTACGGACAGATGGCCGAGCTAACGGGAAGTCCCAGTTCGTCAACGCAACCGTCCCTTCTAACCGACGAGTAGTTGTATTTCTCCTTGCCTTTCTCCGTGCTCTCCGTGTCCTCCGTGGTTCAAGATCTAAGTTTTAACGCGGTACTTCTTGAGTATTTTCGGATCCAGCTCGATGCCGAGGCCCGGTGTATCGGGCAATTCGATCTCGCCCTTTTTGTTCACGTTGAAGGGCTCCTTCACCAGTTCGGTCATGAGCGCGTGCGCGGGATACACCGTCTCGGCCATCGAGCCGTTGCGCACCGCGCCCAACAGATGCACCGCGGCGGCGACTGCGACTGCCGAACCGTGGATGTGCGGCGCGATCGGCATATTCGCCGCCTGCGCCATGTGCGCGATCTTCAGTGTTTCGGTGAGCCCGCCGGCCCAGGCGACGTCGGGCTGCACGAAATGCACGGCCCGCGCCTTGATGTAATCGTTGAAACCGACGATGCCATAGCTGCAAGTCTCATAACCCGCGATCGCGATGCCGACTTTCGCGGCGACTTCCACGCTGCCGGCAATGTCGTCGGGCCACACGGGTTCCTCATACCAGTAGATGTCGTACTTCTCCATCGCTCGTCCCATCTTGACTGCCGTCGTGACATCCCACGCGCCGTTGGCGTCCACCATCAGCTTCACGTCCGCGCCGATGGCGTCCCGCACTGCCGCAACGCGCTTTAAGTCGTCAAACAGCGACACTTGGCATATGTCTCGATTCTCCATCACGCGTAACGGCGAAAGCTCGATGCCGGGATTGCGCCCGACCTTCATCTTCACCGCGCGGAATCCGTGCCTAACGTACGACTCCATCTCTCGCGCCAGTTCCTTGATGCCTTTTCCTTCGGAGTAGAAGCCGCCTGTCGCGTAAGCGGTTACTCGCTTGCGATATCCACCAAGCATTTGCCATAGCGGCATACCGGCGATTTTTCCGCGCAGGTCCCACAGCGCGATGTCGATGCCGCTGATCGCGGCGATGACAATGCCGCCGCGCGCGTGCTTGTATGCGCGCCGGTGCATCATCTCCCATAGGTACTCGATATTGCGCGGATCCTGTCCGATCAGGTAGTTGCGCAACTCATGCTCGATGACCTGCGCGGTCGATGCCATCGGGCCGCCGAAGTGCGCGGCCTCGCCTAATCCTACAAGGCCCTGATCCGTTTCGACTTCGACGAGCAGCGCGGGCTTCGTCGCCATCGTGTAGTTGGCGTCGAACACCGGCTTGGGAAGTTTGACCTCGACTGGAATCGTGCGAACGTCAGTGATGCGCATGAAATTTTTTCTCCCCCCGATTACTTTTTTTCGCGTGATTCCCGTTTGTTGCCGATCGACGACAACCTTGCTGATAATTTGAGCAGCACTAACAGGACGACAAGCTGCTCGTCGGTCTTGCGCGTAATGGCGCGTGCCATCCACAAGTTTATCCACAGAAACTGTGGATATTTTTATTGCGTGTTTTCGAAAAAGTTCAATGCGCGATGTGCGAAGTCAATGCTTCTTGCAAAAATGCACCGACTGGAAGCCGAGCCAACTCCAGGTGGTCGCGCGCGGCGGCTCGTCGTCTTCGATGCGCCATGATTGCGGACCGAAGAACGGGCCGGCGACCTGGTGTTCGCCCGGATCGCAAGCCTTCTCGCACTCGGGGACATGTTTCTGTGCTGCTTCAAGCGCTTTCTCGCGCCGCGAGTCGCGCGCGCGGTTGTAAGCCTCGAGCGCATCCTGCACCGCATCGTCGCCGATGCCGTTGCCGACCACTAGTTCACAAAAGAATTTTGCCATCGGCGGACAGGCGAGCGCGTCTTCGATCGGCAGCGTTGCATAAGTTTTCTTCTTTTTGCCGCGCTTCTTGCCCCTGCTGTCGGCGCCGACCTTCCTGTCGCCCTTCTTTCCCATGACCGTCTCCAGATGCCGTAAGAGATTCCCGATGAGTGGCCGCTAACTCGTATCGGTGCGAGCCCTTGTATACGCAGATTCAATTGCAGGCGCTATCGCGGCGCTGCGAGAATGCCGACACTCCTGCCTCGAATGATATTGGACCCAAAGGATTTCCTCCAACTCCCCATTCCGATGCCGAAATTTGCCGCCAACCTTCACTACCTGTTCGCCGAGGTTCCCTTTCTCGAGCGGTTCGAAGCGGCGGCGGACGCCGGCTTCGAGGCTGTCGAATTCCAGGTGCCTTACGATTATCCGAAAGTCGAGCTTGCCGCTCGCCTCAAGGGCAATGGCCTGAAGATGGTCTTGTTCGATGCGCCGATGGGAAACTGGGATGCTGGAGATCGCGGCTTGACCGCGGTGCCCGGCCGCGAAGCGGAGTTTCGTGCAAGCCTGGCGAAGGTGGCGGACTACGGAGCGGCGCTGCAGTGCGACACGGTGCATTCCATGGCGGGCGTGGTCGGCCCCGATCAGGATTATCAGGCCGCCGAGCGCGTTTACGTGGAAAACCTGAGGTACGCCGCCGGTTTCCTGGAGTCTCAAGGCATGGCGGTCGTCATCGAACCCATCAACAAGAAAATGGGCATCGTCAAGAATGGGCCGGACTACACGACCCAGGGCATGCACGGCTATTTCCTCAACCATACCGAGCACGCGCGCCGGATCCTGGAACAGGTCGGACATCCCAACCTGTTCCTGCACCTGGACCTCTATCACATGCAGATGCTTGAGGGGCACCTTGCCGAAACCCTGGAAGCCCATATCGGCGTCATCCGCCACATCCAGATCGCCGGTGTGCCGGGGAGGCACGAACCGACGGTTGGCGAGATCCATTATCCCTTCCTGTTCGACCTGCTGGATTCCCTGGGCTATGCCGGTTGGGTCGGCTGCGAATACCGGCCCAAGGGCAGTACCTGGGCTGGACTCGAATGGGGTACGAAATACGGGATCGGCGTCAGGGACCGGACTCAGTCAAAGTAAGTACTAACAAAAGCGGGGCCGAGTGAACTTCAAGAGCACTAGTTCCTGGGCTTCTACTCGGCCCGCGGCCCGCGAACCTTATGGTCGAGGACCGGTATCCCATGAACGGGGCGGCCCGGGTTTTCCCCGATTCCGGGCAAAAAAAAGAGGGCAGCCTTGCGGCGCCCTCTTTAAACCACGGTATCCCTAGAGGAGGAGGAGCGGATACGTGGGGGAGGAAACTTTTCCCGTCGGGCCCGGCTTCCCGGTCCGGGCCGTCTGCTTGAGTCGCTGTGTTGGGGCGGCTTACGGCAGGTAGGGGAAGGTGCTCGCGTCGTGCGAAGCGGGGTCCAGAGCGCTCTCCGGCGCGGTTGTGGTGTTGGCCACCACCGTGTCGCGGCCCTTCAATTCATAAAACCGGATCAGGAAATCAAGCAGCGTATCCATACGAACCTCCATTAAATCAGGCTGCATCCATTACTGCAGATGCCACGGTTCGCAATGTACGCTCATGCAAATAAATCGCCTAGATCATCATGGCGCATATGATTTATGCAAATTTGATGATAAATTATCCTGGAGCTATCTTTGAAGGCAGACGATGGACAGACTCTACCAGATGCGGCTCTACACCCGGGTGGTCGAGACCGGAAGCTTCTCCGCGGTGGCTCGCGAACTGGGAACGATCCAGCCCACCATCAGCAAGCAACTCACTAATTTGGAAGAACATTTAGGCGTCCGCCTGCTGAATCGGACCACCCGCCAGCTAAGCCCGACTGAAGCCGGCCGCAAGTACTACGAGCGCTGCAAGCGCATACTTGATGAGGTATCCGACCTCGAAGGCAGCCTGTCCGACCTGCAAACCCGGCCGACCGGCATGTTAAGGGTCCATGCGGCCGTGGCATTTGGCCAGCTTTATATCCTCCCGGTGATGTTCAAGTTCCGGCGTCTTTACCCCGGCTTGGCCATCGACCTGATGTTGTCCGACCGCTACGTAGACGTAATCCAGGAAGGCGTGGACGTGGCCATTCGCTTTGGCGAACTGCGCGATTCCCAACTCGTGGCCCGGCGAATCGGCGGCTCGACGCGGGTCTGCGTGGCGAGTCCCGCCTACCTGCGCGCCCGCGGCACGCCGAAATCGCCGGGCGAGTTGTTCTCGCACAATTGCATTACCTACAACTACCTGTTCAGCAATGAGTGGGAGTTCTACACCGGCAAGGGGCCGACCACGGTCCGGGTGGGGGGCGACTTCCGCGCCAACAGCGCCCTCACCATCCGTGCGGCGGCGCTTGAGGGCATCGGCATCGCGCATATGCCTACCATGTTCGTGCAGGAAGACATCGACAACGGTCGTCTGGTGCGCGTGCTGGAAGACTATGGTCCGCCCGCGGTGGACGTGCACGCGATCTATCCATCGGCGCGTTTTCTTTCCGGCAAGGTGCGCCTGTTCCTGGATTTCGTAAGCGAAGAATTCAAGAACGCGCCCGCGCTGCAGGTCGAAACCAAAAAGCCGAAGCGCGTGCCGCGCATCCGCGCCAAGGTTTCTTCTTGAATGGAACGGGATCGGGCCATGAGCGGGGAATCACCGAAACAACTGGAACTCCGCAGCGCCGATGCGAAGGACCTGGCCATCATTCTCACTTTTATCCGGGAACTCGCAGAGTATGAGCACCTGAGCCACCTGGTCACGGCCACCGAAGGGGGATTGGGCGAATCGTTGTTCGGTAAGCACCCGGGCGCTGAAGTCGTGCTGGCTTTCGAAGGCAACGAGCCAGCCGGCTTCGCGGTCTTCCTCCACAATTTCTCCACATTCCTTGGCGTCAGGGGCTTGTGGCTGGAGGATCTGTTCGTGCGGCCCGCCTTCCGCGGCCGCGGTTACGGCAAGGCGCTGCTGCTGCACGTTGCGCGCATCGCCTGCGAGCGCGGTTGCGGCCGTTTCGAATGGTCCGTCCTGGACTGGAACGAACCTTCGATCCGTTTTTACAAGTCGCTGGGCGCGCAGGCCCTGGACGACTGGACCATCTTCCGCGTCACCGGCCAGGCGCTGCGGGACCTCGCGCGAATGAAATAGCACGACCGTGCTACACCCATTCTGCTTCCAGACCTTGTCACCACAGAGGCACAGAGACACGGAGAAAGACCAGATGAATCGAAAAGGGTGGTGTGAATAGGTGAATTTGGTGACATTGCGACTTTGCTTGAATAGGCGCTGGCCTGCCTTGTCCCTTTTCCGCTCGGCTTTTCTCCGTGTCTCTGTGCCTCTGTGGTGAAAGCTCTACGAGCGCAGAGTTATGGCTGCCGCAAATAAAACCCTTGTAACCCGGCAGGGGAGTGGCACTACAATACGCGCCGTGATTCGCCTTGCCCGCTATTGCATCGAACTCCGGATGGCTGCAGCCCTCCAAGAGATTTGGTCCCCCGAGAATTCCCAGGTCCGCCTTTACCAGTACCGTGCCGACGCCGTCCCCGCGGGCGGCTTTTTTATTTCCCGCAGTATCGTGATCCGCTGACGATGGCAAAGAAACCGAACAGCTACACCGCAGAAGACATCGAGATCCTCGAGGACCTGTCGCCGATCCTGCACCGGCCGGGGATGTACACCGATCCGGTGAACCCGAACCACGCGCTGGTCGAGATCATCGACAATTCCGCCGACGAAGGCCTCGCCGGTTACGCCAAGAACGTGCAGATCGTACTCTACGAGGACGGCTCGGCGGAGGTGACCGACGACGGCCGCGGCATCCCGGTCGACATCCATCCCAAGAAAAAAGTGCCCGCGGTGCAGGTGATCTTCACCACCCTGCATTCCGGCGGCAAGTTCCGCAAGACCGACAAGGACGCGGCGTATCGCATCGCCGGCGGCCTGCACGGCGTCGGCGTGTGCGTGCCGAATGCGCTCTCTACGAAGCTGGAGGTCGAAGTGAAGCGCGACGGCGAACGCAGCCGCATCGTGTTCGCCGACAACGGCAAGGTGAAGGAGCCCCTGAAGAAGCTGGAAAAGATCGGCCCGCGCGACACTGGCACGCGGGTGCGCTTCTGGCCCGACGGCAAATATTTCGACTCGCCGAAAATCGTCATCAACGACATCGCGCTGCTGCTTCGCGCCAAGGCCATGCTGCTGCCGGGTGTGCGCTTCTCGCTCGGTGTCGAAAAGAACAAAAAAATCGAGACCCAGACCTGGCATTTTCCGGAAGGTATCAAGGGTTACTTTGCGACGGCGATCGAGGGCAACGATCCGGTCGCCAGCACCTTCCTCGGCGAGCGTTACGTCACCGCGCAGTCGGAGTCCGACAGCTTTGCCGAAGGCGAGGGCGCCATGTGGGCCATCGCCTGGACGCCGGACGGCGAACTGGTCAATGAAGCCTACGTCAATATGATTCCCACGCGCCACGGCGGCACGCATGTCTCCGGCCTGCGCGAAGGCGTGTACAACGCCATCAGGAACTTCATCGACCTGCACGCGATGGGCCAGCGCGGCCTGAAAGTGGTGCCCGAAGACGTCTGGTCGCGCGCCTCCTACGTCCTGGCGGTCAAGATGCTTGACCCGCAGTTCAAGGGTCAGGTGAAGAACGAACTGATCTCGCGCGATGGCGTGAAGCTGATCGCGCAGATGGTGCGGGATCCCTTCGAGCTGTGGCTCAACCAGCACGTGGACGAGGGCAAGCGCATCGCCGAACTGGTCATCAGCCAGGCCAGCGCGCGCACGCGCGCGGCGCAGAAAGTGGAGCGGCGCAAGTCCTCCGGCGTCGCGGTGCTGCCGGGCAAACTCACCGACTGCGCCTCCGACGATCCGGACCGCAACGAGATGTTCATCGTCGAAGGCGATTCCGCCGGCGGTTCGGCGAAGCAGGCGCGCGACAAGGAATTCCAGGCCGTGCTGCCGCTTAAGGGCAAGCCGAAGAACACCTGGCAGGACAGTCCCGACACGCTCTACGCGAACAAGGAAATCGAAGCCATCGCCCTGGCGATCGGCGTCGACCATCACAAGCCCGGCGACAACGTCGATCTCTCCGGGTTGCGCTACCGCAAGATCATCATCCTTGCCGACGCGGACGTGGACGGCGCCCACATCCAGGTGCTGCTGCTGACTTTGTTCTTCAAGCATTTCCCCAAGCTGATCGACAACGGCAACGTCTATGTCGCCCAGCCGCCGCTATTCCGCATCGACGTGCCCTCGCACGGCAAAGGCAAGCCCGCGCGAAAACTGTATGCACTGGACAAGCAGGAACTCGAAGGCATCGAGGAAAAGCTCGAGGACGAGGGCGTGCGTCCCGGTTCCTGGAGCGTCAGCCGCTTCAAGGGCCTCGGCGAAATGAATCCGGAACAATTGTGGGAAACCACACTCAATCCCGATACGCGGCGCATGCTGCCCGTGGCGCTCGATGCCGGCACCGATATCTCCGTGGACATTTTCAACATGATGATGTCCCGCGAAAATGCCTCGCAGCGCCGCGAGTGGATGGAAACGTACGGGAACCTCGTCGAAGCGGATATTTCATAGGTGCTACGTGCTGAGAGAAAGAGAAATCCTGAAAATGCAGGTCACTAGGTATTCTTTTCGTTCGCTGGCTGGCTACGCATCACGCAGCACTCAGATGCAGCTCTTTCCCGGCACCCAGCACACAGCACTCAGTACCTTCGTTTATGGCTGACCAGAAAGACCTGTTTGGTTCCAGCGAAAACGCAGGCGCCGAGAAGAAAATGAAGAAAAAAGACTCCCCGCCGCCGGGAGGCGGCGATGGCGGCGGTTTGCCGCCGCATTTCGCGCCGATCACCGGCGACTTCGGCGATTCGCTGCCGCTCGGCAAGTACGCGTCGACCCAATACCTTCAATACGCGATTGCAACGGTGAAGGATCGCGCGCTGCCGCGCGTGGCCGACGGTCAGAAGCCGGTGCAGGGCCGCATCCTCTATTCGATGTGGACCACGAATACGCGCGCCGGCACCAAGCGCACCAAGTCGGCGGCGGTGGTCGGTGAGGTGCTCGGCAAGCTGCACCCGCACGGCGACCAGTCGGTGTACGACGCGCTGGTGCGCCTGGCGCAGGACTTCACCATGCGATACCCGCTGATCGACGGCGAAGGCAACTTCGGCTCACGCGACGGCGACGAGGCGGCGGCCTACCGCTACACTGAGGCGCGGCTGACGAAGTTCGCCGAAGTGCTGCTGTCGGAAATCGATCTTGGCACGGTGAACTTCATCCCGAACTACGACGGTACGCGCGAAGAGCCGACGGTGTTGCCCGCGCGCCTGCCGGTGGTGCTGCTCAACGGTGCGTCCGGCATTGCGGTGGGCATGGCGACGGAAATCCCCAGCCACAATCTGAACGAAGTCTCGGCGGCGGCGATCGCGATGATCCGCGATCCCGAGCTCAACATCACCGGCCTGATGAAGCACATCAAGGGGCCGGATTTTCCGGGCGGCGCGCAGGTCATCACGCCGCGCGCGGAACTGAAGGAGGCCTATGCGACGGGCCGTGGTTCGGTGCGCGTGCGCGCGCGCTGGAGTATCGAACGCCTCGCGCGCGGGCAGTGGCAGATGGTTGTGCATGAACTGCCGCCCGGCACGTCCGCCAAGAAGGTGCTGGAGGAAATCGACGCCATCACCAACCCGCAGACGAAGCCCGGCAAGAAATCGCTGACGCCAGAGCAGACCCGTGAAAAGCAGCTGGTGCTGTCCATGCTCGACAAGGCGCGCGACGAGTCCGATCGCACGCATCCCGTGCGCCTGGTGTTCGAGCCCAAGACCTCGAAGGTCGACGAGACCGAATTCGTCAACCTCCTGCTGGCCAAGACCGGCATGGAAGGCAACGTGCCGATCAACCTCGTGATGGTGGGCCTGGACGGCCGGCCCACGAGCAAGAATCTGCGCGACATCATCGCGGAATGGATCCGGTTCCGCCTCGCCACGGTCACTCGCCGCACGAAGCATCGCCTGGAGCAGGTGCTGGACCGCATCCACGTCCTCGAAGGCCGCATGATCGTGCTGCTGAACGTGGACAAGGTCATCAAGATCATCCGCAACGCGGACGATCCCAAGGCCGAGCTGATCAAGGCCTTTAAGCTTTCGGAGCGCCAGGCCGACGACATCCTCGACATCCGCCTGCGGCAGTTGGCCAAGCTCGAGCACATCAAGATCGAGCAGGAACTCAGGGATCTGCAGAAGGAGCAGAAGGACCTCGATAAAATCCTCAAGAATCGCAAGACGCTCGAAGACCTGGTGGTCTCCGAGATCGAGGAAGACACCAAGACCTTCGGCGACAAGCGCCGCACCCGCCTCGAGGAAGCCGAGAAGGCCGAGATCGAAACGCCGGTGATCGACGAGCCGGTGACTGTGATTTTCTCGAAGAAGGGCTGGGTCCGCGCCCGTCAAGGCTGGGAAGTCGATCCCGGCTCGCTGTCCTTCAAGGAAGGCGACAGCCTTTCCACCCTGCTTAAATGCCGCACCGTGGATCCGGTGGTGTTCCTGGATTCAAAGGGCAGGGCCTACACCGTGGAGGCGGCGCAACTGCCGCCCGCGCGCGGCGACGGCGTGCCGGCTTCATCGCTGGTCGAAGTGCAGGACGGCGCGCATATTCTCTATGCGCTGAGCGGCAAGCCGGATGCCAGGGTGCTGGTCGCAACGACCGGCGGCTACGGCTTCCTGTCGAAAGTCGGCGATATGATCTCCAACCGCAAGGCGGGGCGCGAGTTCATGGCCGTCGACGAAGGCCACACGCCGCTCAAGCCTTTTGAATACGAAGAGTCCAAGGGCAACTTCGTCGCGGCGCTATCGGAAGGGGGCCGCCTCCTGCTGTTCGCTATCGACGAACTGAAGTACCAGCCCCGCGGCCGCGGCACCATTGTCATGGGCCTGGACGAGGAGGACAAACTGTTCGCCGTGGCCGTGCACAACAAGCCCGAGCTGATCGTTAAAGGCAAGATCCGCGGCGGCAGGGAGAAAGAGTTTTACTTCAAGGGCGACAAGCTCACTCACTACGTCCTCAAACGCGCCCGCATGGGACGGGTCGTGTCCGGCGTCAACATCTCCACGGAGCTGAGCATTCCAAAGGAGTAGTGCTTTACGGCGTTCTTACCGCGCACCACGAAGCAACTGCGTTCGAAGTCAAACTTCTGGTGAACATTTCCACCAAGTGTGCGCAGTAGGCGTTAAGGTTTGGCGATGACAGCGTCGCGGCCGGCGCCGCAGTCGGGGCAGCGATAGCGTTCAGGCAGGTCCTGCACTGCCGACCAGGCGGCGTTCATGTTGCGCGGATCGAACAGGAAATAGCAGGCGGTGCAGATCAGCAGGTTCGCTCCCTCCACGGCGGAAGTGCCTGCGTAGCGCCCGGCGCCGACCCCCGGCTCGACCTCCACCCGGTCGCCCCTCTTCAGCACGCCAGCGTGCGTCACTTTAAGATAGACGCCCAGGTCCTTGTGGCCGAACTCGGTTCGCAGCCGGCCGGGCACGTCGCGGTCGCGCACACCGGACACCGGATTGACATTGGTGGCGGCGCAGCGGCCGTTGCGCTGCGTGACATCGGCAAAGGTGTCACCCAACTGGATCTCGCGGCCCACCCAGTCCAGTTCGCGGAACGGCTCGGCGCCGTCGATATAGATGTTGGCGCGAAAGCGCAGCGGGTCGAGGCCGACGTCCCAGCGCTTTTCCAGTTCCCGCACGCTGGCCAGGTTGATGAGCGAAACGTAATTCTCCGCTTTGTCAGTGAACTGGTGGCCGGGTGCTTCCACCAGGCGTGGCGGTGCACTCAGGCGCTTCGGAAGGTAGGCCAGAAAAAATTCTCCGAGCGCGTTGCGGCCCGCCGCGTCGTCCAGGGCGAACGTGAGTTCCTGCCCATCCGGGGTGCGCAGGTTCAGGCGCTTGCCCTGCTCCGTGTAGCGGGTACCCAGCGCGGCGACCTGCTCGTGGAGCATCAGCATCACGAAATTCGCCTTTGGCAGCCATGCCGGCGCAGCCCGGTCGAAGGCGGCGTCGGTGCGCAACAGGGCGTACATGCGGTCGAGCGGAAACCCTTCTCCGGCAGCGACTTGCACCGATTCCAGGCGCTCGGGGCTGAGGCCTTTGACGGGGTAACGGTAGAGACTTGCGATGTGCATATTGCAGGCGGCGGTTGTAAACGCAGATGTGGCTGGAGGCAGGTATTGTGCCGGGCGGTTTGCCTCTCAAGCTATCGGTCATTTAGGGCTATCACCACAGAGACACAGAGGACACAGAGGAATGCGGAACTCAGATTCAGGGGCAGCAGAAAGGGTGCAGATTCGGCGGACGATGAGGCGAATCCCCGAAACATTGCACGACGTGACTCAATGCATTCAGACTTTGTTCTCCCCTGTGTCCTCTGTGCCTCTGTGGTGAAGAATTTCGGTTGAGCGGTTACCCCACCCCGAAGGGGCGAAGGCTGCGATAATGGGCGGTCAAGGAAGGGCGGGGCCGCTGGCGCCCGCCCGCAGGGGGGGATTGTATGGAACCCGCGCTCGTCTGGCTGCTGTTGGGCCTTGGGCTTATAGTCGTCGAACTGCTGACCGGCACGTTTTACCTGCTCATCCTCGGCCTCGCCGCCGGCATGGGCGCGCTGGCCGCCTGGCTCGGTGTCCCGATCTGGCTGCAAACAGTGGTGGTGGCGACTGCCGGTGTCGCGGGCAGCGTTTACATCAGGCGGCGCAAGCTGGCCCGACCCGCTACCCACGGCAACGACCAGATGGACGTCGGCCAGACGGTGGTCGTCGAATCCTGGATCAGCGAACCGCTGCGTCTGGCCCGGGTAATGTACCGCGGCGCGTCCTGGGACGCCGAGATCCTGGGCAGCGATGCCGTGGCCCCGGGCGCCGTGCTGTATGTGGTCGGCACTGAAGGCAACAGGCTGCGGGTTGCCGCCAACCGGAATAGCTGAAAGAACCAGATGAAAAAACCCGGAGTTCCCATGTTCGCCAAACTCATCATCGTCGCCATCCTGTTCGGGATGATCCTGTCCTATCCACCGTTGTCGGGTTACGCATGGCCGTTCCTTGTCCTCGCCATCGCCGTGGTGTTCATCATCGAGGGCGTGCGCGTTGTGCCTCAGCAGAACGCCTGTGTGGTGGAGCGCCTCGGCAAGTACCACGCGACCCTCGAACCGGGCCTGAACATCATCGTGCCCTTCATCGACAAGGTGGAATACCGCCACTCGCTGAAGGAAGTGCCGCTCGACGTGCCCGAGCAGGTCTGCATCACGCGTGACAACACCCAGCTTGCGGTGGACGGTATCATTTATTATCAGGTCACCGATCCCAAGCTGGCGAGTTACGGCACGTCGGACTACGTGCTGGCGATCACACAACTGGCGCAGACAACCCTGCGCAGCGAAGTCGGCAAGATGGAACTCGACAAGACGTTCGAGAGCCGCGACGAGATCAACCATAAAGTCGTCGCGGTGCTGGACGAAGCCGGCCGCACCTGGGGCGTAAAGGTGCTGCGTTACGAAATCAAGAATCTGACGCCGCCCGAATCCATCCTGCACGCGATGCAGGCGCAGATTACCGCGGAGCGCGAGAAGCGCGCGCTGATCGCCAAGTCGGAAGGCCAGCGCCAGCAGGAAATCAACATCGCCGACGGCGAGAAGCAGGCCAAGATCCTGTCCTCGGAAGGCGACAAGACGGCGCAGATCAACAAGGCACAGGGCGAGGCCGGCGCCATCAAGATGATCGCCGAAGCCCAGGCGGAAGCGGTGAAGGTGGTCGGCCAGGCCATCGGTACCAACGAAGGCCTCAGCGCCGCCAACCTGAAAGTGGCCGAGCTTTACGTCGGCGCGTTCAAGGAGCTCGCCAAGGCCGGCAATACGCTCATCATCCCGTCCAACCTCAGCGACGCGGCTAGTTTCGTCGCCAGCGCCATGACCGTGCTGGAGCGGGCCAAGACGGGATCGGACCTGCAGCGGACGAAGGGTTAGAGAAATTAAAGAAGAGAGAAAAGACGTAAAGACGAAAGAGGAATGGCGTGCTGTCCGACTTCGCTGGATTCCGGGCTTTGCCCATCGAGCAGGCCGTGCGCTGAGAAAAAAAGAATTGAGTAAGGGCGGGGGATGGCAAAGTTAAGGCACATGGGGTTATTGGCGGTCCTGGCGGGACTCGCGTTGCTCGGTGCGTGCGCACAGAAACCGCCCCGCCCCGCTGGGCCGAATACCAGCGTAGTGGTGCTGCCCGCCTCAGCCGACGGCCATGTCGGAGCGGTGGTAGTGCGGCCCCTCGGCGGCGGCAAGGCGGTCCTCGTGGACAAGGCCTATGTCGAAGCCAGCCTTGGCGATACCAAGACGGTGCGGAGGTCCGCAATCGATGCGAAAGGCGTGAATGCGACCTATGGCAAGACCCTTGCGGCGCTGCCCGCGCAGCCGCAGACGTATGTGGTTTACTTCGTGGAGGGGACGGACGAGCTCAATCCCGATGCGAAACGGGCAATAGACGGAGTCGCCGCCGCCGCCGGGACGCGGCCCTCGCCGGAAATCGCCGTGATCGGCCATACGGATTTCATGGGCACTGACCAGTACAATGACACCCTTTCCCTGCAGCGCGCGCGCAGGGTCCAGGATCTGCTGATTAAGCGCGGTATCCCGGCCAAGATGATTCATGCCGCCGGCCGCGGCAAGCGCGAACCCCTGATCCGGCACGCCGACGCGGTAGCCGAGCCGCGCAACCGGCGTGTGGAAATCACCGTGCGCTGAAGCCGGCACGCCGAACCTGCAGTGAATGAATTCGGACACGCAACAAACCTCGAAGGCGAATTGAAACATGGCTGAGAACGACAACAACGAACAGAACGGCAACGAAGCGCTGCCGCCGCAGCAACAGGCGCCGCAGCAGCAACAGGCGCCGTCGGGAAAGCAACGCCTCAGGGAACTGCTGGCCATTCCCGAACGTCAGCGCACCGATGCGGAGTGGGACGAGCTCAACGAGCTTGAGATCTCCCTGGCCCAAGGCAACCGTGAAGGCGCGCCCGAGCCGCAACAAGGCAACAGGCAGCAGAAGCAACAGGGCCAGCCGGGCGGTGGTGGCGGAGGCAAGCAGAACAACAACCCGGGCGGTGGGCAGCGCAAGCGGGAGCAGTTCCAGAAGGGCAAGCGGCCGCCCCGCAGGGGCTGAGAAAAGTAGCCGAAAGGGGAAAGCCGCCCCTCCGGGGATACCGGGCTGGGCCCATAAAAGTGAAAGTGAAGGGCAAGAGCAGGGCCCTGGATTCGCTTTTACTTCCCCTTTAACCTTTCACCGCGTACCTCGTACCTCGTACCTCGGACGACGGCGATCCTGCCGTCAGTCCAATTCACGATATCCGCGACATTCACGGTATTTCACAATCCATGGACTCTCCCACCCCTGCCGCCCTTCACGACCTCGCCCCTTCCGGCACGCTGCATGCCGCCATCAACACCGGCAACCCGGTGCTCGTCCAGCAGGATGCGGCGACCGGTGAATTGTCCGGCGTGACGGTGGACCTGGCGCGGGAGCTGGGACGCCTGCTCGATGTTCCGGTCGAACTTGTAACGTACAACGGGGCTGGCAAGGTGTCTGACGCTGCCGGAAGCGGCGCCTGGAATGTCGCCTTCCTCGCCATCGATCCGGCACGATCCGCGGCCATCCGCTTCACGGCGCCTTACGTCATCATCGAAGGCACCTGCATCGTCGGCGCGGACTCGCCCGACATGACGATCGGCGACCTCGATCGTCCCGGCAAGCGCATCTCCGTGGTAAAGGGCGCGGCCTACGACCTGTACCTGACCCGCACTCTGAAGCATGCGCAACTGCTGCGAAAATCCACGTTCGAAGAGCAGATGGATTTGTTCCTGGACGAGCAACTCGATGCCTCGGCTGGCGTGCGCCAGCCCCTCGAAGAATTCGCCCGGAACCACAAAGGCTTCCGCGTCCTCGAAGGCCGCTTCACCGAAATCCGCCAGGCCATGGGCACGCCCCAGGGCCGCAACGCCGGCGCAAGCTACGTCGCCGAATTCCTCGACGAAATGAAGACCAGCGGGTTTATCGCCGAGGCGTTCAAGCGCGCCGGGCAGGTGGGGGTCACGCTCGTCGGAGTGAAAAAAACGTGAATGTCGTGAATATCGTAAACACGATAAAGCGATACGGCTGAGGGGCGAAGGACTGAGAAAACTATAGGCACTCTGGCCGTTACGTCTCGTTGCGGCCTTAAGCCGCTAGTTCTGGAATATCTCGAAGGTAGCTCGTGCAGTCGTAGTTTTTACGACATTCACGATATTCACGACATCCGCGATATTCACGGCTTCTCAGGCCGCCAACAATTCACCCGCCATGCCCCTCGGTCGGTGTTGGCCGAACATCAGCCGCTCGACCTCCTTTGGTTCAATGACCTGGCGAATTGTTGAATAGGCCGTCGCGGCTTCCGGGTACCGCCGCCGAAGCAGATTCAGCCACTGCTTCAATCGGCCCGCGCGGTGCTGCGGCAGGTTGTGCGTGCCGATGATCTGCCAGAACATCTTGATCAGCGGCAGCAGTTCGTCCCAGCTTATCCCCCGTTCCCTGTTCGCTGCTTCACCGTTCACCGTTGCACCTTTTACCGTTTCACCGTTCGCTCGAATCCCCAGTGCCAGCCCCGGATCGGCGACGATGCCGCGGCCGAGCATGATGGCGTTGCAGCCGGATCGGATGCGGCAGCGCTGGGCATCTTCCGCAGTCCAGATCTCGCCGTTGGCGATCACGGGAATCGAAACGGCTGCACGGATTTCCTGGATGCGTTCCCAATAAGCTGGCGGCTTGTAGCCGTCGGCCTTGGTGCGGGCATGGACCACCAGTTCCATCGCGCCGCCGCTTTCGATGGCGTGCGCGCATTCCAGGGTGCGGGTCGAGCAGTGGTAGCCCAGGCGCATTTTTGCGGACACCGGCATGTGGGCCGGCACCGCACGACGCACCGCCGCGACGATTTCCCCGATCAATTCCGGCTCGTCCAGCAGCACCGCCCCGCCGCGATGGCGGTTCACGCCCTTGGCCGGGCAGCCGAAGTTGAGGTCGATGCCTTCAGGGCCGAGTGAGGCCAGTCTGGCGGCGTTTTCCGCCATGCACGCCGGGTCCGAGCCCAGCAGTTGCGCCCGCACTGGTACGCCGGCCGGCGTGCGGCCGCGGTTTTTCAGTTCGGGGACGATGCGCAGGAAGGTGCGGTCGGGCAGCAACGTACCCGTGACCCGGATGAACTCGGATACGCAGCGGTCGATGCCGCCGACGCGGGTGAGGACATCGCGGAGGACGAAATCCAGGAGGCCTTCCATGGGAGCGAGGAGAATCATGGGACGGGAGTCTATCCCATGGAAAGGTGCTGAGTACTGCGTGCTGGGTGCTGAGAAAAAGCAGGTCCGCGGAGCGAGTACCGCGGCCCCTTCGCTATTTGACTAAACCTTCCTCTTTCATCGTCTTCTGTACCGCCGGGCGCATGCCGATGCGGGCTTGGAAGGCCTTGATGTTGGGCCATTTGGCGAGATCGACCTTGAGGCCGCCGGTCCAGTTGAGCACGGTGAAGAGATAGGCGTCTGCAACCGAGAACTTGTTGCTCGCCAGGTATTCCTTGCCGGCGAGCATTTTCTCCAGCGCGTCGAGGCGACGACGGATGGTGCCGTGCTGGACTTCCTTCATCTCCGGCGTCATTTTCGGGTTGAACAGTGCGCCGAGTTGCTTGTGGACTTCGGTGGCGACGAAGTTTACCGCCTCCATCTGCCGATAGCGGTCCATGGTTGCCGCCTTGGCCGTCAGGCCGGATTCGGGCTTCTGGTCGGCGAGGTACTGGATGATGACGCCGACTTCGGTAAGGACCGTGCCGTCATCGAGCTTCAAGGCGGGGACATAGCCTTTGACGTTGGCGCCCCAGAAATCGGCACCGGATTCGGTCTTCTTGTTGGGGATGTCGACGTTTTCCAGGTCGAGCTGGGTGCCAAGTTCGTTGGCGACGATGTGGGGCGCCATGGAGCAGGCGCCGGGAGCGTAGTAAAGCTTCATTGCAGTTTCCTTTCTGGTTGGGGAGTCGAGGCATAAGGGTGAGGGTGGGACCATGGAGCCGCTAAAGCGTCCCATTGGTTTTTGAGTCGCGCGAAGGCGGCGCGCGTCAAGGTAGTTGTCGCCTGTGTCATGCAGCCAACGGTTGGCTATCGTTGCGAGCCGAATGCGTCCTGATGATGCAGTCGCGTTCGGGGTTGAGGGTGACGGCGCCGATGGGCGACCAGTTGCGGGTGTTGCCCGACCAGCGCGCTGGATTGAGTGCGCGGGCTTGGAGGTAGAGGGCATGCCGCGCAGCCAGAATCGCGTGATCGTCGCCTGCGTGTCGCTGAGTTGGGCTGACGTAACGGATGCCGCTGTGACGATGATCAAAGTTGTACCAGCGCACGAACCCGGCCGCCCAGGCGCGGGCCTCGTCGAGAGTGGCAAAGCCCTTGGCGGGGAACTCGGGTCGGTACTTGGCTGTCGCGAAACAGCGACTCGGCGTAAGCGTTGTCGTCGCTCACGCGGGGTCGGGAGTAGGAAGGCTTCACGCCCAGCCAGTTGAGCACCACACCTGGCGCGTGGCGCTGGCGATGTGCGTGGTGGGCGGCCTGAGCGCCCTTGGCGCCTTCGCGCGACCGCGGTGCGCGCTCTGCCCGTGCTCCCTCAGCACGCGGCTAAAGGTCGATTCGCTGGCCAGGTACATGCCCTGGTCAGCCAGCATCGGCACGATGCGCGCCGGTGGCACGGCGGCAAAGCGCGGCTCGTTGGCCACGGCAAGCACTTGCGCACGCTCGGCTTCGCTCAGGGCATGGCTCGGTGTCGGGCGCACGGCCAGCGGCCGGCCATCGCCCTCTATGAGGCCTTCGTCGGCCTTCCAGCGTTGCAGGGTGCGCAACTCGATGCCCGCAGTCTCGCAGGCGAGCTTGAGCCGCGCGCCTGCCGTATGCGCACAGTGAATGTTTCGGGCCAAGGCTTGGCGATCCTCGAGGATGATCATTCGTCCTCGCCTTTGTTGAAGATCGCCGCGACTTTTTTTGACAGCACCAGCAGCGCCGCTGTCTCGGCCAGCGCCCGGTCCTTGCGCAGCAGCTCGCGCTCAAGCTCCTTGATGCGCTTGCGATCTTGGCGCGTGGCTCGCGGGCTCGCGCGCGCCTCCTCGGGCTCAGCCAGTGCCGCGGTCGCACTGGCGCACCACTTGTCCAACTCGACCGGGTACACGCCGTGCTCGCGGCACCACGCGCTACGACCCGCCTCGTCCATCGCCGCCGTGGCGATCACCGCCTCGATCCGGCCGCGTCCTCGCGCCAACGCTCCAGAGTCCTCGCCACAACCCCCACTTCCCGCGCAACCCGCTCCAGCGCTGCGCTCTCCGGCGGCAGCAAACGCGCCACCGCCCTGTCCTTGAATGCTTGTCCATACCGTGCCATCTTCCATCCTTATCGCCCCCAGGTTCCTGATTCTATCGAGGCGACAACTATTCTGACGCAGGGGGAAGGGCTATCCCTTTGCAACGCCTTGCTAGTTACGAGATCATAAGTTACAACTCCCGGCTTCTCCGCTGTGTATGCCATTCGGGTTTGCTGAATTCTCAGGTCGAGAGTTACAGACCCGAAGAGGAATATTGCCGCGCTGGATGAAAAACCTGGCGGACGTGTTACAAGAAAGCGCTACACTTTTCCCGATCTATCAAACGGGCTCCGGGCCTACGCAAGTGGGAACAAGCGGATCAGGTTGCCTAACTGCGTATTGCAGACGCCTACCCGGCTCGAATATGAGCGAATAAGCATGCCCCGCAGTCTTGTAGAATGCGCTATCAGCCCCAAACTGAAGAGTTCGCCCAGATCCCGTGACATTTATGAATATGAAAAAGCCGCCGTCCCTGGCGTCCAGATTCCAGAGCAGCATGGCGAAAACCGAAACGGTGGCCGGAACGTCGGAAGTCAGGATACTGTTCACCGACGAAAGCGCGTTGTCGTTTCAGGCCGGGGGCAGCGATCCGAAGCCTGTGGTGAACGGCGCGGCCGGTACGCTGGCGCATGAATTCGGCGCCGGCGTCGACAAATTCATGTTCCTCGCCGCCGGAGTGCAAATGGCATTCAAGGATGGCAGCTCCTGCAATCTCAATTTCGGCAGGAAGATCGGCGCTCAGGCCTGAGTATCTCTAACTCTGAACCTTAGACCCGCAACTCTCTAAACCTTTTCACCGCAGAGGATTCACTTCTATACCCCCCCCGTGAGGGGTACGCAGAGGAAGGCGAAGAACAGGGAAGTAAGAAGTGGTACGGGTGACCATGAACGGCATCACTCAACGGTGGATGGAGGCGATCCCATCGCAATCAATGACAGCCTCGCGCGGAAAATCTGCAAAGACCCTGGAGTACCGCAGCCGTGACGCAGCCCAACTCGGCGCTGGTTCGGACCGTCCGCCTTCTGCGTTCGGCCGCACAGCTAGTGCGTTGGGTGTCATAGGGAACAGCTCCGTCGCACCGGAGCATCAGCATATGGACGAATCAGACCTCATCGATCGGTACTGCCGAGTCTGGAACGAGCCCGATGCCGATCGTTGTGCGGAGCTACTTGCCTCGGTATGGGCAACAGACGCAACCTATACCGACCCGTCCGTCCATGCTCCGAACGCCGATTCACTTCTCTCTCATATCGCTAAAGTGCGAGAGCGTCGTCCCGGAGCCAAAATCCTGCGAACCTGCCAGGTGGATGTTCACCATGGTCTCGCCCGATTCGCGTGGCACGTGGTTCAGGCTGACGGAAACGCACTGCCGGAGGGTCTCGATCTCGTGTTCCTCACGCCCGATGGCAGGAGGATTGAACGCATCGTTGGCTTCTTCGGCCCGCTGACGCGCGAGTCCGAATGACGCCCAGCCCTTCCATTGAATCGACAGACAACGGCAAGTCGTGGGCTGAGGCCCAGGACCGATGGGTCAGCTTGAACCCGGCACCACTTCTTGCATCGAGAGGACGTCCAGCGGGCTACACCCATCGGATGCCTCTCATTTCAAACGCTAGCCAGGTACTCCAACCATGCACATCGTCCCGCTCTACGCGTCAGTACTGGCGTTACTGTTCGTACTCTTAAGCGTCCGGACACTCCGTTTGCGGCGTCGCCTGAGGATTGCAATCGGCGACGCTGGCAACCAGACAATGCTCCGCGCAATGCGGGTGCACTCCAACTTCGCTGAGTATGTTCCCTTGGGCCTCCTGCTCATTTACTTCGTCGAGACAAGCGGGGCGAACACTTTGTTCGTACATTTCCTGGCGATATGCTTGCTCGTGGGGCGGACATCCCACGCTTTCGGGGTTAGCCAGGATGTTGAGGTCTACGCGTTCCGCGTGTTCGGAATGGCATTGACGTTCACCACCCTGGTCACCGCTTCAGGGTATCTTCTGTACGCCTATTTGAGAACAGTCGGGGCCTGACCAATTTATCAAGTTGAATAACCGGCACCGTGAGTGCCTGACACTCACAGAATGTCTTCGCCTTCCCTCCATGGAAGCGTGGACAGGTCGATGCGCCAGGTATTCGGCGACGAAATCCTGCCGAAGCTGATTTCGAAGTCCATGTGCTCGCGCAGCGCGCCAGTGCTCTTGTCCGCGGCCACCACGCTCATGCTGGGCGAAACCGGCAACGGCTCGCTGCGTGGACGCACGATCATGCGAAAGTCGCCGGCACCCAGAAACAGGGTGAGCCGGTTATCCGAGGGCTGCCTGGCGAAGCTCTCGCCCTGGCTGCCGGGCACGCGATCCCAGATTTCAAAGTAGTCCGCCTCCACGCCATACTCGAGAACGCGGTCGGGCGTTTCGAACACCATGCGGCCGATGTCGTTGGCACCGCTTGGCGGCTGGAAGTCGTATTGGCGCAGCCAGCGGCAGGTGTCGCCCTTGACCACGGTGGTTCCCGCGAAGCCCTGCTGCCTGGCCAGTGCAAACAGTTCGTCGCGTGTAAGCTGGTCGAGCGCCAGCTTGCCTTTGCACGGTGGCCGGCTGGCGGGCACCCGGATGTCGGCATGCCAGGATTGCGTCTGCATCCAGTACACCTGCGTCGTGGTGTCCTCGACCTTCGGCGTGCGCAGCAGCGTGCGCTTCCAGACGCCGATGTATTCATGCGGCACGAGTGGCCCTGGGGGAAGGTCAGATTTCATTTTCTAAAGGTTACATCCAACGCAGATGCCCTGGCGCAGCCCGGAGTATCTGCGTTGGGTGTAGAAGTTTAATCATGAAAAGAAGGGAGAATGGCGAAGCCCCTGCCAGAAAGCCATATCGTGGTTCGGCCATAGCTGCGCCTGCTCCGCTTTCGCGATGCGCTTCAGCTTGCGGATGCTGTCGATGGCCATGGATTCCTGTTCGCGCCAGCACAGGCCGGGGGCGACTTCCTCTTCGAGGTTCTCGGCAAGGTCGACGGCATCGCCGCACAGGATTATCGGGGGGCCTTTGGGCATTTCGATGAACAGTGACATGTGGCCGGCGGTGTGTCCCGGGCTGGAAATCGCGTGCACGCCGGGAACGAGCTCGTACTCGCCCTGCATCACCTTCCACCGATAGTCGCCCGAAAAGTCATCCGGAAAGTACCCGGCGTCCTCGCGGGCGCGAGCCGATCTCAGTTCGTCCTGCTGCAGATGAATCTCGCAGCCCGCCACGTCGCACAAACCGCCGGCATGGTCGAAGTGCAGGTGACCGAGGAAAACGGCGTCGATATCCCCGGCCGAAATGCCGAGCCGGGCGAACCATGCCGGCAGGCGCTGGTCTTCGCTCATCTGCGGCGCGCCGAAAGCAAAGGTCGCGGGATTGAACCAGTGCTCGCGCTTTGCCGGATCGGCGATCTTGGCGTAGTCGCAGCCCACGTCATACAGGATCCGGCCGTTCGCCGTTTCGATCAGGTAGGCCAGGATCGGCGCTTCGATCGTCGTGCCGGCGCCGCAGTTGCGGGTGGAAAGCGTTTTCTCGTAGCGATGCGTCGCCGTGAGCAGCGGCCAAAGCTTGCGAACCATGGGTCATGGCGCCAGGTGTCCGACCACGGCGGCAACGGCGGCGACCTCGCCGAAAATGCCGCCCTCGACGCCGATCATGGCGAGCGCCGCATCGTGCAGGGCCGGGTCGCCGGAAGCGCAGGCGTCACCCACAGTGATGCAGCGATAGCCGCGATCGGCGCCCGAGCGCAGCGTGGAACTCACGCAAACCTCCGTGGTGATGCCGGTAATGATCAGGGTCTCGATGCCGCGCGTGGTCAGGAGCTGTTGCAGGGCCGTGTGCTCGAAGGCGCTGTAGCCCGGCTTGTCGATCACCACTTCACCGGGGAGGGGCCGCAGCTCATCCACGAAATCGTGTCCCGCTTCGCCGCGCACCAGCAGCCGGCCGAGCGGGCCCTTAGAGCCGATTTCCGCACCCGCCCTGCGGCTGCGTTCGAGCTTGTAGGGCGGGCAATCGGAAAGATCGGGGACGTGGCCTTCGCGGGTATGAATGATGGTGAGGCCCGCGCTTCGTGCGGCTGCCAATACCCTGCCGACCGGAGCGATCGCGGCGACCAGCGGCGCGATGTCGAGCCCGGCCTGGGCGGCGTAGCCTTCCGGCTGCAGGAAGTCGCGCTGCATGTCGATGACCAGCAGCGCTGTTTTTTCAGGTTTCAATGTATCGAGAAGGTTCACTACCTAAATCCCTCCGCCCAACGCAAAGGCGCAGAGGACGCAAAGGACGTAGAGGAAAATAGAAATGGAATTATTCGATGGCACGTTCGAATCGGTGGTGATCTGAAATGGCGCGGATAACACAACTGCCAATCGAGAAGTGACTCCAGAATTCGCAACAATGGCGGACATACATCTTTCCGTTTCTTGAATTTCTCTGCGCACTCTGCGTTCTCTGCGCTTTGCGTTAGGTGTAAGTTCAAGAGAACTCCTTGGTGACAGCGGCTGCGATGAGGGTGTTCAGTTCTTCGACCATGGCGGTGCCATTTTCCTTGGTGGCGCCCTTGGCGGACGAAAGCACGCCGGAGGGCGGCACCCATTCGGTCCGCGTCGGATAGATGTCGTACGGCGGAAAGTCGGCGGGTGGATCATTGGGGATGCGGTCGATGCGCACCAGCTCCGGGTGGTAGTGCAGCATCATCGAGGTTTCCAGCACCGCCGCATGCTCGAGCGCATAGCCGGGGAAGCCGTTCGGGAAAGCCTTGGCGAGTGTCTTCGGTGTGAAGAAATCCCAGTATTCGAGGCGCATGATGGTCAGCGGTATCTTGCCCAGCTCGCGCATTGCGAGGTCGATGCCTTCGATCAGGAACCACTGATTCTCGTAGTGGCCATTGACGATCACCAGCTTCTGCACGCCGTGGCGTGCGAACTCGCGCACGGTATCCCGCACCGTGTGCGCAAGCGTCTGCGCGTCCAGGCTGGTGGTGCCGGGGAAGTGCTGGCCGCCGCCGCATTTGGGTTGCGACTTGTAGCCATAGCTCAGGGCGGGAGCGACCAGGCCAGACGTCCTGCCGGCAACGCCTTCGGCAACGGCGGCCGACAGGATTGCGTCGGTGCCTAGCGGCAGGTGCGGGCCGTGTTGCTCCAGTGCCCCGACTGGAAGGAACACCGGCGCGTTCTCGTCGCGTACCCGGCCCTGGTACTCCATCCAGGTCAGCCGGTTCATCAGCGTTTCTTTCATGGGGATTTCCCTTTTTCGTTGGAAGAAGGGCGTGCCTCCAGCATGGCCGCGCCGACGATCAGCGCGGCGCCGACCCATTCGATGCCGTCGAGGCGTTCGCCGGCGATCCACATGGCGGAGACCACTGCCGCCAGGAGTTCGAATACCAGCAAGATGGCCGCGCGTCCGGCCTCCAGGTGCGACACGCCCCAAGCGGTGACCACCATGGCGGCCAGCATCCAGATTCCGGCGAAGCCGAAAAGCTGGCCGAGGAGCAGCGGCGGCATCTCTGGCAATTGCTGCGCGGTGCCGAGCACGATGGCGGAGGAAATCAAGCCACAACCGACAAAGACCACCAGCGACTTGGCGTCGAGCGGGGTGCGATCGGCGGCGCGGGTGAACAGGTTCTGGGACGCGTAGAGCATTCCGGATGCCAGGGCGAGCAGGTCGACGATGCCGGGCGGGGAAGCGATCACGGCAGCCCCGCCGAGCAACAGGAAGGCACCGACTATCGCCGTGGCCACGCCGAGAACGCGGAGCCGGGTCAGCGGTTCGCCGAAAAAGATCCGTCCGCCGAGCACTCCCCATACCGGCGCCAGGTAGAAAAGCAGCATCACCCGGACGACTTCGCCGCGGACGATGGCGGACAGGAAGCACACGTTGGCCAGGCCGCCGACGACTGCGATCATCAGCACCAGGTTGCGCTGCGGCCACCAGGTGTGGCGGCGGTAGATCAGCCATGGCAGGGCCAGCACCCCGACCATGCCGTAGCTCATCATGGTCAGCGTGATGCCGTTCAGGCCCTGGCTGCCGAAGTACTTGAGCGGGATCCAGGTCAGTCCCCACAACAGCCCGGCCAGCAGCAGGGCGGCCACGGCAAGGCGCGAGCGATCCGGTGGCGACGGTACGACGGTCTGGGCCAGACTGCTCATACTACGGTGACAAAGGAAACGCCGTGGGCGCCGATGAAGCCGTCCGCGCGCCGGCGGGTTCGCGCCAAAGGGTTCTGAAAGAACCCGTGGTTGAGGTATTGGGTGTCATGTTTGTATTGAAGAAATGCAGGGACGTGGGGCGCCCGACTTCGCTGGATACCGGGCTTTGCCCATAAGGGGCGACGGACGAGGGGCGAGGGACGAGTGAGAAGGTCTGGAGATCTCTGTTTTCTCGTCCCTCGTCCCTCGCCCCTGATTTCATCCAATCCACGCCCCGCCATTCGGGCTCAGCACCTGGCCGTAGTAAAAGCTCGCCAGGTCCGAGGCGAGGAACAGGGCGGTGCCCGCGATTTCCTCAGGTTCGCCGACGCGCCGTGCCGGGATCGCCCGCTCGCGCTCCAGAACTTCGGGGCTCATGTTCTCCAGCGACAGCATTGGCGTATTCACCGGTCCCGGCGCGATCGCATTGACGCGGATCGCCGGCGCGAACTCGCGCGCCATCGAGCGGGTCAGACCGATCACGCCGGCCTTGGCCGCGCAGTAGGGACCGTACCGCTCCCGGCCGAGGACGCCGAGTTCGGAAGCGATGTTGATCACGATGCCGCTGCCGCGTTCCACCATGCCCGGCAGTACCGCTTTCGAACACAGAAATATTCCTTTCAAGTCGGTGTCGAGCACCCAGTCCCAGTCTTCCTCTGTAGTTTCCAGGAACGGCTTTTCCAGCAGCACGCCCGCGTTGTTCACCAGGATGTCGATGGGCCCCAGGGTGTCATAGACCTTTCCCACCATGCGCTCGACTTTTGCGGCCTTGGTGACATCGGCCTCGACTTCGATTGCGCTCGCGCCCGCCGCGGCGATGACTTTCACGACCTGGCGTGCGGCAGCGGCGCGCCCCATGTGATTGACCGCAACCCGCGCACCGGCGGCGGCCAGCGCGACCGCAATGGCCCGGCCTATGCCCGTAGCGGCGCCGGTAACCAGCGCGGTCTTGCCCTCGAGTGAAATTGTCGTCATCGGTCAGTCAAAAAAGATGGGTCGTCATCCAAATCTTTAACCACGGATACCCTCGCTTTGCTTGGAGTACCCTTTTAGGACACGGAGAACACGGAGGAAAATGCAGAGAAAAGAAAAATGGAATTGGTGTTGAGAGGCGGCGCAGATTGTATGTTAATGCAGCGTGGAGCAAATGTAATGCACGCCAATTCCAGAAATATCCAAGCATTATTTTCACTAGGTATTTATTTCTCCGTGCTCTCCGTGTCCTAAAAGGGTACTCCACGCAAAGCGAGGGTATCCGTGGTTCAGAGTCTATATAGGGAAACCGATTCGGGCCTTGCCACGAAGTCAGATTCATTCAGTGCATTACCTCGCCATTGGAAACAACGATGGCTTGCCCGGTGATCGGGTGCGCGTCGCGGCTGGCGAGAAAAAGATAAATCCCGGCGATGTCGGCCGGTTCGAGCAGGGCGGGCATGGCCTGAGCGTGGAGCTGTCCGCCGAAAGCCCGGGCCTCGTCGCGCAGTCGCGCGAGATCCGCTTCCCTGCCGAGGTCGCAGGCGACGGTCTTCGTTTCCGTCGCGCCGGAGTAAGCGGTGCGCGCGCCTTGCAGCGCCTCCGCATCGCGATCGACAGCATTCAGGCGGCAGCCCTGGGCTGCAAACGCCTGCGCAATCGCAAGTCCAATACCCTTCCCGGCGCCGGTGACCATCACGGTCTTGCCGGCGAGCGCATACGTGGGCATAGATCAGACCGCGGTGAGGAAGGAAACGCCCGCTGCGCCGAGAAAACCATCCGCGCGATTCGGTCCGCTGGTTTTCACCTCGCCGTAGTCGTCCGCAAGGATGCGGGCGATGCGGTCGCGGTGATAACCCCTGAGAAGCTCGATCATCGGGATGGTCTGCACGTGCTCGCCCGGGAACAGGCGGGCATGCAGTTTCGGCAGGTCGTGCCACGGCACGATGGGGCGCTCGTGATGCGCGTTGTGGTAGGAAAAATTCGGCAGCAGCAGGTTGAGCCAGGGATGTCCCACCGATACCAGGTTGGAGTAGGTGTTGCCCTGCTCATAGTCGTGGTCTCGCACCTTGTCGTCCGGGACTTCGCCTTCCTCGAGCACGGCGAAGGCATCGTAAGTGTGCTGGTACGAATCGGTGAAGCGCAGCACATGCAGCATGATCATGTAGGCGACCAGGTACAGCAGGAGCGCTTTGACGGAAATCCAGGCCAGCAGCGCAAAGGCCGCGATGCGGAGGGCGACGATCGCGATGAGGCGGGGACGCTCCGCCTTGCGCGCTTCCTTGGCGAAGGGCAGCACGACGACGTACGCGTGCATGATGAACTCGACCGCCGGGATCCAGGCCCACTCGGCGGCGATGACCAGCCTGCGGAGCCAGGAGGGCGATTCGTCAAGGTACTTCTTGTAGTCGAAGGTCAGCACATCGGCACGATCGATGTGGTGGCGCATGTGCTTGCGGCGCAGCGCCTGGAACGGTGCGTAGCAGCTACCGTTGATCCAGCTCATCAGCACGCCCCAGTTGTGGTTCGCCCCGGCTGACTTGAAGACGCTCTGGTGCGCGAATTCGTGGACGAAGTACGCGCTGTAAATCAATGCATGCGCAGCCAGCACGACGCCGGCCAGGCTGGCATACCACGGGTCCGCGATCATGAGCGCAATCCCCACTGCGTAACCGAGCAGCGTGTACGCAAACGCGGCCACATTCAGCCAGGTGCCATCGGGCGCACGGAAAAACGCTTTCATGTTTGCATCCTCCTCCGAAACGGGGCCCGCCTGCGCGGGCCCGGTTTCTTTACGTCACTTCTTCATGCTTTTCAGGATCGAACCGTCGAAAGTGTCTTCGATTTTGGGAATGGCGGTGATCTGGCCTTTGGCCTTGAGGATCTCGCCGATCAGCGCGCCGCTGACATGGAACGAGGTGGTGTCCTTGCCCTTGGCGAAGACCTTGGCCATTTCGTTCGCCGGCATGTTGTACACGCCGGTAAGCTGTTCCTTCACTTCGGCAGACGAGACGCCGATCGTCTTGCCAATGATTTCGGCGGCCTTGTCCGGGTTTTTCTTCATGTAGTCGAGGCCGTCGATATAGCCCTGGATCAGCGCCTTTACGACTTCAGGCTTCGCCTTGATAAATTCCTTTTTGAACACCAGCACGTCGGTGATCAGGCCGGGAGCCTCCTTGGAGGAGTACACCACATGGAATTCTTGCCCCCTTCGAGCGCCGTGATCTGCGACACGTTCGGCTCGTAAGTCACGCCGATGGGCATCGAACCGGAGGCCATGGCAGCGGGAATCGCTTCCGGCGTCATGTTGACCGGGGAGATGTCTTTCTCAGTCATCTTGTTGACCTTGAGCGCATACGACAGCAGGAAGTCGGAAGGCGACAGCGGATTGAAGCCGACCTTCTTGCCCTTGAAGTCGCTGACCTTCTTGATGTCGACGCTGCTGACAATCGCATCGCCGCCCGCCGAGTAGTCGATCGGGCTGACGACCCGCTGGGTGCTGCCTTTGGCCACCTGGCCGATGACCTGGTCGTAAGTCAGCATGCCGCCGTCCACGGAACCGCCCTCGATTGCGGGCGGGATCAGGGCCGGGTCGCTGAACACCTGCAGCGAAACCTTGATTCCGGACTTCTTATAAAGATCGAGCGCGTCGGCCACGTAATAGGGGCCGTAGCCGATCCAGATCACCGTCCCGATTTTTGCGGACCCGGCAGCGTAAGCACCACTGGCGGCAAGCAACAGGATGGCGAGGAGGGTATGGGTAGTGCGACGCAGGACTGCATTAAGGCCGAACATGTCGAGCTCCTCTTCGGGTAAAAAAACACGTGAGAGCAGTCCTGCTCTCCCGGGCTTTTATCCCTCCGTGGAGCCTCTTATGAGGCCGGGCCACTCTCGGACCAGTCGCCTTTGCAGGCCGGAACCCTAGTGCCCCTACCGGAACTTGCCTGGAACCCGGCAAGACCGCTCACTGACTACAATCCTTCATAGCAATTGGGGTGCCAATCGCGGCACGAACCGAAAAACGATTGCTGCTGATGGACTTGCATCGTCTTTGCCGATGCGGGGGAAGGGCGTCCGCCGCACAGAAATGGCGCCACTTCAGGCCTATACCGCGCCACGATAGTGCGCGAGCCCGGATGCCCCCTGGAATCCCGGAAAGGGCGGAAATCGGCTATCCGGTAAAATGCCTGCTCGAACCACGCCTCGATTCCAGAATGTCTTTCCTCTCTTTGCTGTTCACGCTGCTGATCGAGCAGTTCCGGCCACTGAGTCCGCGCTCTGTTGTCCAGCGCTGGTTCGTTCGCTATGTGGACACCCTGAGCAGCCAATTCAATGCGGGCGAAAGGGGCCAGGGGATGATTGCGTGGTGGCTCGCCGTACTGCCCTGGGCTTTGATTGCCCTCGCCGGCTATTATTTTCTGGGCCGCATCAACGTCGGACTTGGCTGGTTGTGGAATGTCGCGGTGTTGTACCTGACGCTGGGCTTCCGCCAGTTCAGCCATGCATTCACCGAGATCACGGAAGCCTTGCGCGCCGGCGACATCGACAAGGCCCGCCAGTTGCTGGGCGAGTGGCGCAACGAATCAGCGGCCGAATACAACGGAACTGAAATATCGAAAGTCGCCATCGAGGAAGGATTGATCGGATCGCATCGCCATGTCTTCGGCGTGATCTTCTGGTTCCTGGTACTGCCCGGACCGACGGGCGCAATCCTCTATCGCATGGCTGCGATCCTCGATGAAAAATGGGGAGCGAGTCCGCTCGAGGAGTACGGCGAATTCGGCCGCTATGCGCGCAGGATCTTCCACTACATGAACTGGATTCCGGTGCGCCTTACCGCGCTGAGCTTCGCGGTCGCCGGCGATTTCGAGGACGCCGTTTATTGCTGGCGTTCGCAGGGGACCGCGTGGCCGGATCCGGAGAAAGGCATCGTGCTGGCAAGTGGCGCCGGCGCGATCGGCGTCCGGCTCGGCGAAACGCTGCACCATCACGGCATGGTGAGCTTCCGGCCCGAACTGGGCCTGGGCGACGAAGCCGACGTCAACAGTATGACCACCGCAGTCGGCATGATCTGGCGCGCGCTGGTGATCTGGATGTTCATCCTCGGGCTGGTCACGCTCGCCCGATTCATCAACGTCTAATGCAAACCCAATCTAGGACAACGCTCACCGCAGAGGACGCTAAGGACGCAGAGGAAAAACCGCAGAGAGAGAACATGTGGAAGTGTGTTGTACTCCCGGCAAGTTGTGCCGCCCGCGTTGAGCACCCGCAATCTTCACAACTTCCTTTCGCTTTCCTCCGCGCGTTTTTCTCTGCGTCCTAAAAGGGTACTCCGACGTGCTACGCCCGTAGGGTATCAGCGTCCTCTGCGGTGAGTGTGGTTCTGGCTTCAGGCGGTGAGTGCGCTTTCAGTAGGCTTTGCCCGACTCGATTTCGCGAGCCAGCTTGCGGTAGGCTTCCAACCGGCGGGCATCGACCCTGCCGTCCCCCAGGGCCTGGATGATCGAGCAGCCGGGCTCCACCAGGTGTCTGCAGTTGTGGAATTTGCAGGTTCCCAGCAGCGGGCGGAATTCCGGGAACGACGCGGCGATGTCCTGCTCCGTCAAATGATGCAAGCCGAACTCCTGCATGCCGGGCGAATCGATGAGGCCGGATTCCGGGTCGAGGTGGTAGAGCCTTGCGTGCGTGGTCGTATGGCGGCCGGAATCCATGGCCGTCGACACTTCCGAAGTGACGGCGTCGGTTCCCGGAATCAGCGCGTTGATGATCGTGGATTTGCCCATGCCGGATTGCCCGACAAGCACGCTGACCTGCCCCTGCAACAGCGGACGCAGCGGCGAAACATCGCGCTTCGCCGACATCGGCAGGACGCGATAACCCAGCGATGTATAGAGCTTGAGTCGTTCGATGGCTTGCGCGCTTTCTGCCTCGAGGTCGAACTTGTTCAGTACGATCAGCGCGGAAATATTCTGGCTGTCGGCGGCAACCAGGCAGCGGTTGAGCAATTCTTCGTAGTAACTTGGCACCACCGCAAGCACGACTACAATCTGCGTGACGTTTGCCGCGATGAGTTTCTGGCGATACTGGTCCGATCGGTAAAGCAGGGAGGACCTCGGATCCACGGCCTCGATGACACCTTCTCCGGGCCCGGTGCGCGCCACTTCGACGCGGTCGCCGCAGGCAAGCGCGCTGCGTTTGCCGCGGCTTACGCAATCGATGACCTCAGAACCGTCGAGCTCGACCAAGTGGCGCCGGCCGTGGCTGCCGACGACCAGGCCACGATGAAGGGTGGCTTTGACGGTGTTACTCAAAGATCGAACAACGCGTCGACCTTTGCGGCGCAAATGAAGTCGTTTTCACTAATCCCCTTGATTGCGTGCGTCATGTACGCGACGGTCGCCTGGCTATAGCCCACTGCGATGTCGGGATGGTGGTCCTCGCGGTGCGAGATCCAGGCGGCGGCATTCACGAAGGCCATGGTCTCGTAGTAGTTCTTGAACTTGAAGGTCTTCTGCACCATGCCGTTCTTGAACTCCCAGCCGGACAGTCCCTTCAGGAAGTGGCCGATCTGGGTTTGCGTCATGGGCGCCACGCCGCCTTCGCACGGCGCGCATTTCTTTCTCACCAGTCCTTCCGATATCTCGCTCATGGTTGTCTCCAAATTTAGGGCTGAGCCGCAAAGGCGCAAAGGACGCGAAGAAGAGCCGCAAAGAAAAGCGACGTAAACGCGGATGCTTGAGTGTGCTTGCCACGACCGCCGGCCATGGATGCTTGAACCCAGTTCCTTGGCCTTTCTTTTCTTTGCCTTTCCTTTGCGTCCTTTGCGCCTTCGCGGTGATGCAGGGTTAGGCCTTGGCCAGTTGTTCCAGCCGCGCGATGCGGATTGAAGCAGGCGGATGGGAATCGTAAAAAGCCGAGTGCAGAGGATCTGGCGTCAAGGTCGAGGCGTTGTCTTTGTAGAGCTTCACCAGGGCATGCACGAGGTCGCCAGCGGGCGCGAACTTCGCCGCGTACTCGTCGGCTTCGAATTCGTGCTTGCGGGAATACATGGCCATCAGCGGCTGCAGCAGGAAGGTAAATACCGGCACCCCCATGAAGAACAGCACCAGCGCCATGGCGTCCGTGGCGGGGAAGCCCACATGCAGGCCTTCGTAGAACCATGCCTGGTCCTTGAGCATGCCAAGCAGGAACAGGAAGCCGAGGCTGACCGCAAAGGTCCAGGCCATGCGCTTGATCACATGGCGCATGCGGAAGTGGCCGAGTTCGTGCGCGAGGACGGCTTCGATCTCCGGAATTTCGAGACGCGACAACAGCGTGTCGAAGAACACGATGCGCTTGGATTTGCCGAAGCCGGTGAAATAGGCGTTGCCATGGCTGCTGCGCTTGCTGCCGTCCATGACGAACAGGCCCTTCGAGGTGAAACCGCAGCGGGTAATCAGGCCTTCGATGCGCTTCTTCATCTCGCCTTCCTGCATGGGCGAGAACTTGTTGAACAGCGGGGCGATGAAGGTCGGGTAGATCGCCAGCACCAGCGTATTGAACACGACCCAGACCACCCAGACATACAGCCACCAGTATTCACCCATGCCGGCCATCAGCCAGAGCACCGCGAACAGCAGCGGCAGGCCGAATAGCGCGCCGACCACTGCGTGCTTGACCAGATCTCCAAGGTACATTCCCAGGGTCATCTTGTTGAACCCGAAGCGGCTCTCAATGCCGAAGGTCCGATACAGGCCAAACGGCATTTCGATCACTGACATGATCACGACCAGGATGCCGACGAACAGCACGCCGTGGCCGATGCCTTCGGGGAAGTAGGAGGCGGCCAGATCGTTGATGGCCTGCAAGCCGCCGCCGAACGTCAGGATCAGCAGGACTGCCGCTTCGAACGCGATCGAAGCCATGTTCAGGCGTGTCTTGGCGCTGCTGTATTCCGCTGCCTTCTGGTGGGCCTCCACTCCGATCTCGCGGGAGAAGGCGGGCGGCACCGTATTGCGGTGGGCCATGATATGCCGCACGTGGCGCAGGGCGAGCCACAGGCGCACGCTGGTGGCGATGATGAGGGCGGCAAGAAACAGCACCGAAAAAGTATTCATGTATAGGAGTCTTCGTTAGGGAATCGACCTGACCTGTGACAAAATAAGGTCAGGATAATTCAGGAAAAAGTGAACAAGGATTATGGCACAGGATCCCAACAATCTGCTCTGGATCGACATGGAAATGAGCGGTCTGAACCCGGAGGGCGACCGCGTCCTCGAAGTGGCGATCGTCATTACCGATTCGCAGCTCAATACGGTGGTCGAAGCGCCGGTGAAAGTCGTGTTTCAGCCGGATGAGGTGCTCGACCGCATGGATTCGTGGAACAAATCCATGCACAAGAAGACCGGCCTCGTCGACAAGGTGAAGGCGGCGAAGCAGAACGAAGCCGAGGTGGAGGCCGAGATGATCGCCTTCCTGTCGCAATACATCCCTGCCAACACCTCGCCGATGTGCGGCAATTCCATCTGCCAGGACCGGCGCTTTCTCGCCCGCCACATGCCAAAGCTGGAGGTCTTTTTCCATTACCGCAACCTCGACGTGTCGACCCTGAAGGAACTGGCGAAACGCTGGAAGCCGGGGATCATGGCCGGACTCACCAAGCAGGGCAAGCACGAAGCCCTCGCGGATATCTACGATTCGATCGAGGAGCTGAAGTATTACAAAGACAGGTTTCTCAATCTGGGAGATTGAGAAACCGGCGAAAAGGTAAAAGGTGAAAGCGAAAAGTGGTGAAGCGGGCGCCTGATCGCGCGCTTACTTTTACCTTTTACCTTTAACCTTTCACCTGCTGGTCCAGTAGATACTGGATCAACCGCTTCGTAGAAGCATCATGCCCCTCTCCGGCCTTCCCGGCCCGCAGATCCTCGAGCACCCCGCCGGCAAGCTGCTTGCCCAGTTCCACGCCCCACTGGTCGAATGAGTTGATGTTCCAGATCGCGCCCTGCACGAACACCTTGTGCTCATAGAGCGCGATCAGCGCGCCCAGCGAGTGCGGATCGAGCTTTTTCATGATGATGGTGTTGCTGGGCCGGTTGCCGGGGAACACCCGGTGCGGGATCAGGCGTTCGAGTTCTTCGCCGCTCATGCCTTTGGCGGTGAGTTCGGCCCGCACTTGCTCCGCGGTCTTTCCTTTCAGCAAAGCCTCGCCCTGGGCAATGCAGTTGGCGAGCAGCATGTCGTGGTGCCGCGGGAAGGCGTCCGAACTGTTTGCGGGGACGATGAAATCTGCCGGGGTGGCCTGGGTGCCCTGGTGCAGGTGCTGGAAGAAAGCGTGCTGGCCGTTGGTGCCGGGCGCCCCCCAGATAACCGGGCCGGTCGCATAGTCGACACGGGCGCCGGAACGATCTACCTGTTTGCCGTTGCTTTCCATGTCGAGTTGCTGAAGAAACGCGGGCAGGTAAAGGAGATCCTGGGCATAAGGCAGCATGGCGTGGGTTGCATGGCCGAAAAAGTCGCCATGCCAGATCCCCACAAGCGCCGCCATGGCCGGCATGTTCCGGTCCAGCGGGCTGGTGCGGAAATGCTCGTCCATTTCGAAGCCACCGGTCAGCAGGGCCTCGAAGTGGTCATAGCCCACCGCCAGGGCAATGGGTAGCCCGATCGCCGACCAGAGGGAGTATCGCCCCCCCACCCAGTCCCAGAAACCAAAGACCCGTTCCGGGATGATCCCGAACGCGGAAGTGGCCTCCAGGTTGGTTGATACGGCGGCGAAGTGGTGCTCGATCACGGTCGTGTCGGGCGCGGAGTGTGTCAGTTTAGTAAGTAACCACTCACGCGCAGATCTCGCATTCGCCAGGGTTTCCTGCGTGGTGAAGGTTTTTGAGGAAACGATGAACAGCGTGGACTCGGGGTTGAGTCCCTCCAGGGTCGCCGCGAGGTGAGCGCCGTCCACGTTGGACACGAAATGCGCCCGCAGGCTCGGGGAGGCATAGGGTCGCAGGGCTGTCGTGACCATCAGCGGGCCAAGGTCGGACCCGCCAATGCCGATGTTCACGACATCCGTAAAAGGCTGGCCGGTCACGCCGCAGGCTACGCCGCTGCGCACCCGCTCGGCCATCCCCCGCATCCGGGACAGTACGGCCCGGATCTCGGGCATGACATCCTTGCCGTCCACGAGCACCGGCCGGTCCGACCGGTTGCGCAGGGCGGTATGCAGGACGGCCCGCTGTTCGGTGACGTTGATCCGGCGGCCGTCGAACATGGCCCCAATCTGGGCCGGCACGCTGGCGTCCTCGGCGGCCGCCACCAACAACTTGCGGGTTTCGGCGGTCAGCGGGTTCTTCGAATAATCGAACAGCAGGCCACAAGCCTCGATGGAGAATGACCTGCTGCGCTCCGGATCCTGGGCAAACAGGTCGAGGATGCGGACATCGCGCATTTCGCGCGCATGCGTGTCGAGGGCTTTCCAGGTCGGGCGGTCGGGCAGGCGCATAAGAGCAGGGGCGAGGGTTGAGGAGTGAGGAGTGAGGGGCGAGGGATCTCAAGCTGATTTTATAGGACGGCGCTCCGGAGGCGGGTCCCAAAAAAACAAAAAGGCCCGCGGATTTCTCCGGGGGCCTTTCGGCTGGGCGGGTGAAACTTACGCGACTTTTTTCTTGGTGCCGGTGGTGTTGATCGCGGCGGTCATCGTCGCTTCGGTCGCTTCGGCGACCTGGCGGCTCGCCTTGGAGAACACGTCGTAAGCCTGGTTGGCGGCGGCTACTGCGGACTTCACCGCAGCGACGGCTACATCGGAACCGGCCGGGGCGCTCTTGGCAGCCTTGTCCAGCGCGGTCACGAAGTTCTTGTTCAGGTCGGCGATACGATCTTCGAAGAACTTGGTCAGGTCGGCCTGGGTTTCGGTGGCAACGCTGTAGACGCCACGGCTATAGGCTGAGATCTTGTCTGCGGCGGGCTGCACGAAGGTGCCCTGGATGTCGGTCAGTTCCTGGGCATCCTTGACGCCGGACAGGGCCTTGACGGTCTTGGCGGTATCGGCAAATGCGGCTTTGGCGACCTTCAGGTTCAGGTCGATCAGCTTCTCGCTGCCGACGAACATGATGCCGGCAAAGCTGATGAATGTTTCAAGGGTTTCCTTGTTCGATGCAATCAGTTGTTCAGACACGTTGTACATGTGTTTACTCCCGGTGGGATACGTTTGAAGGATCAGCTTGGTGCTGCTTTTCTTGGGCTGCTTTCTGCGATGCAGTGCAATTTGCTGCATCGCAAAAAGTGAGGCCATTCTATAGGCAGGGATGCTCCTGTCAACAAGAATCTGCAGTTTTGGCACAAGCTCGTCGTTTTATTATTTAGTTATTATTTAACAATTAGTTATATATACTTTCAACAGGTGTAACCAGGCTCATGGACAGGGTAATCAAGGCAGTTAGTGGGGCAGTTCAGTCTATGGTGCACCCCATTATTCTTGCCGTGATGGTGGTGCCGATGGCCATTGCCCTGATGCTTTGGGTAGCTGTCGGCTGGCTTGCCTGGGACGCCTGGAACCAGGCGATACAGGCCTATGCAACGGCCTGGATGCCCGAATCCTGGACAGCCGGATGGGATCTGGCCTGGCTGGGTTTGGTATTGGCGCTAATGGGGGCAGTGATTGCCCTGGCGCCCTTGGTGATCGTGACCTCTTTGCTGTTCGCCGCCCTGTTCGCCATGCCGGTGCTCCTGAAGCATGTGGCCGGACATTCGTTCCCGGACCTGGAACGCAAGCAGGGTGGCTCCCTCGCTGGCAGCATCTGGAACGCAGTCGCCGCCGTGGGCACCTTCCTGCTGCTATGGGTGCTGACCATACCGCTGTGGCTGCTTGGGCCGCTGGCCCTGGTGCTGCCACTTCTGTTGTCAGCGAACCTGAACCAGCGATTGTTCCGGTATGACGCGCTGTCGGAACATGCCAGCGCGGAAGAAATACGGGAGATTTTCGAACAGGCCCGCGGCCGGCTGTTCCTGCTCGGGCTCATTACGGGCTTGATGTATTTCATCCCGCCCATCAATCTCGTGGCGCCGGTGTTGTCCGCGCTGGCGTTCATTCACCTGTGCCTGGGAGAACTGCAGAGCCTGCGTTCCACGGACGGCTCTTGCGTTCAGGGGCTAGGGGGAAGTGCAGGGGCT
>Ga0163151_10000253_pt1 | contig 94932 bp, 85 predicted proteins | sample OliLakLV19MP5IB2_FD_145596 | JGI IMG/M metagenome (GOLD analysis project Ga0163151, IMG submission 145596) | Freshwater microbial mat bacterial communities from Lake Vanda, McMurdo Dry Valleys, Antarctica - Oligotrophic Lake LV.19.MP5.IB-2 | ecosystem: Environmental > Aquatic > Freshwater >...
TTGGTTCCTCCAATAAAGGGAAAATGGTTCTTCCCAGAAGGTATCTTCTGGGCGGAGGAACCGCCATGCTTTTCAACTACACGGGGGACATTCTCCCGCAGGCGGTAGCCGGCGGTTTCTCAAGTACCACCGCCGGCTACCGCCTGCGGCTGCAATCAAAAATAGATGGTTATCCCATGAGCATTTGTATTGGCATCGACGTTGGCACCTCCGGCACCAAGGCCCTCGCCATCAATCCCCAGGGAAAAATCCTCGCCGAGGCCTCGGCCGGTTACCCGCTCCACCATCCCCAACCCCTCTGGAGCGAACAAGACCCCGAAGATTGGTGGCAGGCCACGATCAAAACCGTGCGGGCTGTTGTCAAAAAAGCCAAGCTCAAGCCCGCCGACGTGAAAGCCATCGGCCTCTCCGGCCAAATGCACGGCTCGGTATTTCTCGACAAGCACGACCAAGTGATTCGCCCCGCGCTGTTGTGGAACGACCAACGGACCGAGGCCGAGTGCGCTGAAATCGAAAAACGAGCCGGCGGCCGCAAGCAACTCATCAAGCTCGTCGCCAATCCGGCCCTCACCGGCTTCACGGCCCCCAAAATTCTTTGGCTGCGCAACCACGAACCAAAGAATTTCGCCCGGCTTGCCAAAGTGCTGCTCCCCAAGGATGAAATCCGTCGCCGCCTCACCGGCGAGTATGCCACCGAAGTGAGCGATGCCAGCGGTATGTTGCTCCTTGATGTCGTGAAACGCAAATGGTCGAAGCAACTTCTCAGTAAGCTGGAACTCGACGAAAGCCTGCTCGGTACCTGCCATGAATCTGAAGAAGTCACCGGCAAGCTCACTACCGCTGTTGCCAAGCTACTCGGTCTCACGACCGATTGCGTGGTCGTCGGCGGGGCAGGGGATTGCGCCGCCGGCGCGGTTGGCAACGGCATCGTCAAAAGCGGACTGCTGAACACCTCGCTCGGCACGTCCGGCGTGGTGTTCGTTTACAGCGATCAACCACCATTCGATCCCGAGGGTCGGCTGCATACCTTCTGCCACGCCGTTCGCGGCAAATGGCACATGATGGGGGTCACGCTTTGTGCCGGCGGTTCACTGCAATGGTTCCACGACAAAGTCTGCGCCATCGACCAAAAAGGCAAAGGCCTCTATGACCAACTCACCAAAGAAGCCGCCACGACGCCAGCCGGTGCCGGGGGGTTGCAGTTCTTGCCTTATCTCACTGGCGAGCGCACGCCCCATCTCGATCCCCACGCGCGCGGTGCCTTCGTGGGTCTCACGCTCAGCCACACTCGCGGCCATCTCACCCGCGCGATCATGGAAGGGGTCACCTACTCGCTGCGCGATAGCTACGCGATCATGACCGATCTCGGCGTCCCCGTGAAACAAATCCGCGCTTCGGGGGGCGGTGCCAAAAATCCCTTCTGGCGACAGATGCAAGCCGACGTCTTTGGCAAGCCAGTCTTCTCAATGGTCGCCGACGAAGGTGCCGCCTACGGCGTGGCCCTCCTCGCCGCCGTGGGTGCGGGCGAGTACAAGGACATCACCGAAGCCTGCGCCGCAACAATCAAAACCGCCGACGAATCAAAACCCGACCCTCAAGCACGCAAAGTCTACGACCGCGCATTTCCGATTTACCAGAGCTTATATCGTTCACTGAAAAGTGAGTTCAAGAAGTTACTCTGAGAATGATTCTAATTGAGACAATGCAGGCCTACGTGCTGGCTGCGGAGGAAAAGAAACAGCCTTTTTGCCTGAGGCTTGCTGTCGTTGTTGTAAATCTTTGCAAATAGCATCGAGATCATAGCCAAATTGCTTGGCATACTCATCTCGTGCCTTTCGCACTTCTTCGACAATTGGGTCTGAGAGCATTTTGTTCACCTATCCATTAATTCCAGTGGTGTACAAATAATCGGTGGTTCATATCCTGCCGCACGACATATTTCTTCAATCCGATGACGCCTTGTGGCATTAGCGATATGTCGACAATTCCATGTCAATAAGTAATTCATGGCATTCGTGGTGGCAGCCGCGATGTGCAACGCGTCGAGTTCAACTTTGGCAGGCAGTGGAATCATTCGCATTAATTCCTTGGCAAGATCACGAGCGTTGTCTGCTATTTCAACTTCAGGAATGTCGGCAAGGATTTGTAGTCTTCGCCTTGCCGCCTCGACATCACCGCCACGGGCCTCCACAACGACGGCCGGCGACACAAAAATCTGATATTCCTCTCGATAACATTCCCACCAATCTTTTGTTGCCTGTTGATGGGCCGCCAGGAGCAACTCGGAACTCTCACGCGCAGTCAAGTAGCTGATGACTGTTGTTTCCAAGTAAACTCGTGGTTTCATGACAAACTATAAATTCTTTTAAGTGTTTAACCTTATCTGCTTAATCCTAGATAATTATAGCATGAAAGAATGATTCAACACTGCGGTAACTAGCCGTAAATCTATAGGGCTGCTACCCGTTGTTACAATATCCAACCGTCCACAAACGGCTATAATCTACCTGTCTACCCCACCTTGAACAGAGGCTCTGTCGTGCTGCGTAATCTCATATTCTGTCTCATTGCTTGCCACGGCTTCGCCACTTGCCGAGCTGAATCCATCTGGCCCGAGTTTCGCGGCCCCGGCGGCCAGGGCATCTCGACCGAAAAAAATCTGCCGCTCACCTGGAGCGAGTCCGAAAACATCCGCTGGAAAACTCCCGTCCCAGGTTTCGGTTGGTCGTCGCCTGTTGTCGCGGAGGGAAAAATTTGGCTCACCACCGCCACGGTCGTTGAAGCGAGCGAGGAAGAACGTGCCGCCAAAGTTGCCGGCACCATGATGGCCGATCAAATGACCGCCGCTCGTACGGTCACGCTCTGGGCCGTGGAACTCGATCTCGCATCGGGCAGTGTCTTGCGCAAAATCAAACTTTTGGAAGTCGTCGAACCCGCGCCGATCCACTCGCTCAACAGCTACGCCTCGCCCACCCCCATTCTCGAAGGCACACGGCTCTACTGTCACTTCGGCGACTACGGCACGGTCTGTCTCGACACCAACACCGGCAAGACACTCTGGGAAAAGCGCTTCGCACTCGATCACCGTGTCGGTCCCGGCAGTTCACCCGCCCTGTGGGAAGACTTGCTGATTGTCCCCTGCGACGGGGCCGACGTGCAGTACATCGTTGCCCTCAACAAAGACACCGGCGAGACCGTTTGGCAAATCGATCGGCCGCCCATCGAAGAAACCAACGGCGAGTTCCGCAAATCCTATTCGACCCCGCTCGTCATTGAAGTGAACGGTGCGGAGCAGGTCGTGATTCCCGGCGCTCAATGGTGCATCGCCTACGAACCGCGCACCGGCAAAGAAATTTGGCGCGTCAACCATGGCCGTGGTTTCTCCATTGTGCCCCGGCCCGTCTTCGATGGTGAACTGCTTTTCTTCTGCACGGGTTACATGAGCGGCAAGTTGCTCGCGGTCCGGCCCGATGGCACGGGCGATGTGACCGACTCACACATCGCGTGGGAACAAGACAAGCAAATTCCAACGATGCCTTCCCCTGTGTTGATTGACAATCGCATCTACCTGGCCAGCGACGGCGGAATCGCGGCCTGCTACGACGCGGCAACCGGCGAAGAAAAATGGCGGGGCCGTTTGGAGGGCCGCTTTTCCTCCTCCCCACTCTACGCCGAGGGCCGCATCTACGTGGCAAGCCACGCGGGAGTCACCACCATCTTCGCCGCCAGCGACGAATTCAAAATCCTTGCCGAAAACCAACTCGACGGCCAACTGATGGCCTCCCCCGTCCCCGTCGACGGCACGCTCCTCTTACGCACCGGCACGCATCTGTATCGCGTGGGAGAGTGATAGAGTAACACGACTTTGCGAGTCGACACCCCAACTCTTGCAACCTCCCGCCCACAGGCTAATCTATGAGCAAGCTTGCGGTGCCATGAGTTCCTTTATCTGTTTGTCGCATGATTCCACCCTTCGACGAGTCTGGCTGCCTTCCACCCGGAATTCATCCAGCGACGCTTGAGGAAATCGATGCTCTGTTCGGTCGAATGTCGGAGTTACGTCGAGTACAGATGGATTCCGTGCGATGGATGGTCGATTTAGCACAGCGGGCAGGAGTAAAGCAAATCGTTTTGAACGGCAGCTTCACCACGGATATAATGGAACCGAACGACGTCGACTGCGTGTTGCTGATCGGACCCGGGTTCCCGGCCGATGTTGCCGCTGAGGCGGAGCTTGACGAGGGCCTGCCGTTCTTGGAGATGAAACTTGTGGGACAGACGGACTTCGACGAATACGTGAACGTAACTTTCGGATTGGATCGGATGGGAATTCCTAAAGGCATGATCGAGGTTATTCCATGAGCCTAAAGAACGACACTGAACTCGCCAACACACGCGCCAAACTCTTGAGGTTGGAAAAGCGATACGAAGAGCTGCGCAACGAAACCAGCGAGGACGAAAATGTGCGCACATGGTCGATGAGGTCACTCATCGGAACAATCAACCAGTTCAAAGAAGAAATTGCGCGCTACGAGGCGCATCAGGCCGTTCGCGGGTGATTAGGGCCAACACTTACCCCGCCTTGCGTCGTAGCACAACCGTATCCTCGAGAGACCAAGAATCTAGCGGCTCCAGCACCGAATCTAGTTGCGGCATCGCAAGTGGACCGCATCGGCCATTCCTGCCACGGTCCCATTGGTGAGCATGAACCTGCTCCAGAATATCCTGCGCCACGGCCAACGCATCGCGGCCGTCGGCACCGGTCACTTGGGGTTCGCTGCTTGTGCGAATCGCCCGCGTGAAATCGAGTTGCTCTTGCTCCATGGCATTGCAATCGGTGATCGGCACTTCGCTTTTCGCCAGCAACTCGGTGAACAGGTGTTCGCGCAAGTAGTTTTTTTGTTCGGCGTTTAATGTCTCGGCATCGAATTGCCGGGTCAGAACTTCCGCCGATGGTGCCACCAACCGTGCCTGGCGGGCACCGAAGTCGATGGTCGCGCAACATTCGTCGGTAAACACCTGCATCGAGCGGGCCGTTTCGTAACTCACCCGCGAAGCCGTCAGATTCGCAATACAGCCCGAGGCGAAGTGCAAACGCGCATCAACAATGTCAGCTTCCTTGCTGAGCACCGCGATGCCGACCGCTTCGATCCGCGTGAGCGGTGACTTGACGAGATTCAAGACCGCGTCGATGTCGTGAATCATCAGATCCAGCACGACACTGATATCGGTCGAACGGAAGGTGTAGGTGCTCAGCCGCCGCGCTGTGATGTATTTCGGATCGGTGAGCCGACTCCGCACCGCAGTGAAGGCGGGGTTAAACCGCTCGATATGCCCGACTTGCAACACGAGTTGTTGCCGTTCGGCAAGATTCACCAACTCTTCCGCTTCCGCGACGGTTGCCGTGATCGGCTTTTCAACCAGCACGTGAATTCCACCGAGCAACAACTCGCGCACCACATCAAAGTGCAAAGTTGTCGGCGTGGCCACAATCGCGGCGTCGGCCAGTCCGATCAGTTCACGAAAATCAGAAATCGGTCTAGCGCCCGTTTCGGCGGCGACTTGCTCCCGAGCCGTTGCGATGGGGTCAACCACCGCCACCAAACGGGTATCAGGCAAATTCCCGGCAATACGGGCATGAAACCGACCCAAATGTCCGGTCCCCACAACAGCCAATCTGAGACGACTCACGCGGCTTTCCTCACTTCACGACCACGACCATGTTTACCGACTTGTTGGCCTTCGATGAAGTTGAGGAGATGAGCGACTTCCTGCGTTTCCTGGCCGTTGGAACGCAAAATTTCACGAGCGTGAGTCAGGCCGACTTTCGAGCGGTACAGCAGCCGATGCGCGGCAGCCAATCCGTCGATGGCCTCGGTCGAAAAGTTCCGCCGCTTGAGGGCGACGATGTTGATGCAACGCGGATGAGCGGCGATTCCCTCGGCCAGCATGTAAGGCGGCACGTCGTGCAAGGCCCGGCTCAAGCCAGCGAGGAAACTATAGCTGCCGATGGTCACGAAATGATGCACGGCACACCCGCCTGAAATCGAAGCAAAGTCGTGGACATGCACGTGACCGGCGAGCAGCGAGCCATTCGCAATAATAATGTGATCGCCCAGTTTGCAGTCGTGGGCGACATGCACATTGCCCATCAGGAAATTGTTGTCGCCGATGCGCGTGATGCCGTCTTCCTTTTCGGTGCCCCGATTGACGGACACGCCTTCACGCAGAATATTGTTGTCACCGATCTCGACATAAGTTTCGGCGCCCTGGAAGCTCACGTCCTGAGGTTCCGCGCCAAGAACAACATTCGGATAAACCGTGTTGTTTCGACCCATCGTGACGTTGCCCATGACCGTGACGTGGTTCAGCAGGCGCGTGCCGTAACCAATTTTTGCCCCCGGACCGATCATGCAGAACGGGCCGATCTCGACTTCTTCGTCGATTTCCGCTCGCGGGTCGATCCAGGCGTTTGCTGCTATGCTGGTTGCCATTACTCGAATCTCGTTACTCGGCCTGCCAAAGTCACCCGGTCAAATCCGCCCGTTACGCACTCGCCTTGAGGGTCACACCCGCAAAGCGTCTCTCCAATTCCTGGGCGAACGCCGCGTTCAGGCGGTGTCCGCTGCGATGGGCCACGATATGACCCACGATTTCACATCCGGTGAGCGCCAAATCACCGATCACGTCGAGCGCTTTGTGCCGCGCACATTCGTTCTCGAACCGCAAGCGATTATTCACGGGCCCTTTTTCATCGAAAATCAACAGGTCGTGCGAGCGAACTCGCTTACCAAGCCCGGCGCGCAACATCTCGTCCGCTTCACGTTGCAGCACAAATGTCCGGCACGGAGCAATCTCATCTCGGAACAAATCGGGAGTGACTTCCAAATTCGCGACTTGATAGCCAATCACGGGATCGTTCGGATACTCGACCGTGTAATCCAACGTGTAGGAATCGCTGGTGGCGGGGAAGGCCTCGATGTAGGAGTCGCCACTTGAAATCGACAGATGCTCCGTGATTTCCAAGCGGTTCACCTCGGCGGCTTGTTCGCTGGCACCCACCGATTCCACGGCGGCGACAAAGGCCATCGCCGAACCGTCGCAACCAGGCATCTCGGCCTGATCAACGCCAATCTCGCAATTGTCGATCTGCAAACCGGCCAAAGCGGCCAGAATGTGTTCGACCATTTCAACCTGAGCACTGCCCACTCGCAAACATGTCCGCCGGGGGACTTCGTACCGATTCTCACAACGCGCGGGAATCCGAGCACCAAAGCCGATATCTTCACGGACAAAGGTGATGCCTGCCCCCGCGGGAGCAGGTCGGAATTCTACTCGCACGTCTTTGCCGGAATAGTAGCCGAAGCCGAGGACGGCCACGGGGCGGCGAATCGTACGTTGCTGGCGAAGGAAAGTCATGTCAAAAAGTCGCTGCGAAGGAATCGATAATCTCTAAGGCTTTCGCCTCCCGCTCACTTAGCGACGCTGTGTGGCACCAGGCGCAGCCGCGGCACCCGCACTCGTGGCCGCATTGGCCGTACCCAGATTGCCAGCCGGAGCGGCTGGGCTACCACCGGGAACACTGCCACTGCCGGGAGCACCACCGCGATTCAACAGTGCCAAGACATCGGGAGTGATATCCACGTTGTTCTGAAACACAACCGGCTTGTTGATCGCTCGCAAGATGTCTTCGCGATTGTTCGGATCGATCGAGTCGCCGTTGAACCGCAACACCATGCCGATGTTGTGTTGCTGGGCGTAATACTGAACGGCGTTGCTCACTTCCATGAACGTGCTGTAGTAAACTTGAGCTTCACGCTCCAGAAAGTCACGGCGAATCTTGCCGGCCTTCAATTGGAACTCGGCCTTCAAGCGTGCGATCTCTTCGTCGACTTGCTTGAACTCTGGCGAGCCAGGGTTGTACTGCTCACGCGCTTGTTCTTTGCTGGCCACGGTGTCGCGGTCAGCTTTGAGTTGCGAGTCGGCCGCTTCCATGGCCGTCTTCATGCCTTCCATTTGCGAACTGAACTTGGTGAAGTTCTTGAAGATGTACGTCACATCCACCACGGCATAGCCGTAGCGAGGTGCGTTCGCGCTCGGGCCGGACTGCTGCTGAGCCACGGCCAGGGAACTGAAAGAAGTCACACACAGGGAAACACAGGCGAATAGGTGCAGGGCTCTCACGTCAGCACTCCTTGCTGGAAAAGGTCATCCTTGACCGACCGTAACTGGGACCGCCCGGGGCACTCATTGCCCCTCAAGCGGGGTGGGCGGCAGGTAATACAAACTCACGTCCCAGGTTTCCCTGGCAGCGAGCGGGGCGTATTGTGCCGAGTGGCGTAAATGCCGTAAAGAGCATTTCTCAGCAGCCTGTAATCCCTGAAACTGCCGAAAAAACGACCTGTATTCAACAGTTGCTAGCGAACAACTTCACTCGCGATGCCAACAGTAGTGAAGTTTAGAAGCCTTCACTTGCGGTTTAGCGACAAACTGCAGGGAACGCCCTCTGTGGCGTTCCGTTCTTGAATTGGAAGCCGTGTACCTGATTCAAGGAACGCGAGGGACGACGTTCCCTACAACATGGAATTCCCGGAGAGCCTCGATGAGGTTGAATGAGTTGATGAACTTATTTGACAACCGACACCCGTGAGGTTCCGCGTCTCTATAAGCGTTAAGTGCCCGCAACGACCACCCAATCGTCGCACATGGAACAATTCGACAGGACTTAACTCCTTTATTTGCTGGGCATTTGGACTGGCAACCCTACCAAGTTCCGCCGCCAACCCGTAAAATCAGGGTGCTGTAGGCGAGAAGTTTTATCGGTCGTTTCCGAGTTACTCGGAACGATCACAGTTTAGAATTTGGGCAGCAACAGGTGACTGCTCGCCTCTTTTCTTATCTTCGAGGAGTTATTGGGGAAGTGCCATCTCTGTTTGTCATACGAGGCCGCGACCAAGGAACGCGGTTCCAACTTGAGGAACCCGTTCATACGGTCGGACGGACTCAGTCGAACTCCGTGCGCCTGCACGATACCGAAGTGTCCCGCGAACATGCCGAGTTGGTGCGTCGCGGCGATAATTATATGCTGCGCGATTTGAGCAGTTCCAACGGCACGTATGTCAACGGCCAGCAAACCAACGAGCGCGAGCTCATGAGTGGAGATCAACTGCAGTTTGGTCGGTCGCTGTTGCTGTACACCGGCTTCGTCGAAAGCTCCTACGAAAACATTGCCGACCAGGTCGACATCATTCCCCGCGCCGACAGCAACGACGGCTCTCGCATCGTCGCCGCGTTAAGTCACTCAGGAAACAGCGATTGGCTGTTGCCCGATGCTCGCGATTCTTCGAGCCCCTGGATCGCACGCGCCCGCAGCAATCTGCAGATCATGTATCGCACGGCCTTGGCGGTGAGCCACACGATGGACATCGACCAATTGCTCGCCCGCATCATGGAAATGATCTTCGAGTGGGTCGACGCGGATCGTGGTTGCATCATGCTCTACGATACCGAAACCGATCAACTCGTGCCGAAAGTGCGTCGTCATCGCCGCGGCATTCGCAGCGACGAAAAAATCTCGATCAGCAAAACAATTCTCGACTTCGTGACGGAACGCAACGAAGGCGTGCTCACGAGCAACGCCGGCGACGACAAGCGCTGGGATCCGACCGCGAGTATCGTCAGCATGGGCGTGCGCGAAGCCATCTGCGTTCCCATGCAGGGGCGTTACAACGTGGTGGGCGTGATTTACATCGACACTTCGATCACGCCGCAGCGAATGTTGATGAACTCCGGAAAACTCGACCAATTCACCGAAGAACACCTGCGGCTGATGATTGCCATCGCCCACCAAGCCGCACTCGCGGTGGAAGACACATCCTATTACAAAGCCATGCTGCAAGCGGAACGCCTCGCCGCGGTAGGACAAACGATTGCTTCGCTCTCGCACCACATCAAAAACATCCTGCAAGGCGTGCGCGGCGGAAGTTATTTAATCGAACTCGGCCTCGCCGATCACGGCAAAGCCGCGAGCAAAGGCGAGCATGACGAAGCAGTCGCCAGCAAGGCCGTCGATACGATTCGCAAAGGCTGGGGCATCGTCGAACGCAATCAAGAGCGAATCTCGGCACTCGTGATGGATATGCTCACGTTTAGCAAGGAACGCGAACCCGAACCCCGCGCGGCCGATCTCAACGAGCTGCTCAAAGACGTGACCGAACTGATGCAAGTTCACGCCACGGAATTGGGCGTCAAGTTGGAATCCCACGTCGATCCCGCGATACCGATTTTAATGTTCGATCCCGAAGCGATGCACCGCGCGCTGCTCAATGTCGTGACCAACGCGATTGATGCCTGCGATGAAGTGGAAGGGGGTACCGTGGTCGTTAGCTCGCAATACGACCCCGAAGAAAAGCTCGCTCGTTTAGTGGTCTCCGACAATGGCGCGGGAATCGCGCCCGACGATCTTGACTCAATTTTCCACGTCTTTGTGTCACGCAAAGGTGGCCGCGGCACGGGGCTAGGACTCCCCGTGAGCCGCAAAATTCTCGAAGAACATGGCGGACAAATCACCGTGACCAGCGAACCGGGCCGGGGCAGTTCCTTTACACTGGAACTTCCCGCCACACAGCCGACTAAGGAACAGCTCGAAGAACTGGATGTTGATCCCGATACCTTGAGTCGCCTGACGCAACAGCAGGCCGTGCCCCGTCAACCTTCTTAATCGGCATCATAACGGGCATTGATTCCCACGAACGGATTGGTGCGCTTTTCTTCGCCGACCGTGGTTTGCGGGCCGTGACCCGGCAGAACAATCGTTTCGTCGGGCAGCACGAACAGCTTTTCATGGATCGAACGCTTGAGATCGGCAAAACTGCCGTCGGGAAAATCGGTGCGGCCAATCCCACCGGCGAACAGCACGTCGCCACCCAATACGATGGGCGGATTTTGCCCTTGGATAATAAACACGACATGCCCCGCTGAGTGCCCTGGCGTTTCCCGAGCCGTGAGTGTCAGCCCCGCAAGCTGGAGTTGCTCGCCCTCTCGAACCGTCTGATCGGCGGGCGGACTGACCAGTTTGAAGCCGTACCCCGCCGAGAGATTTCCCACGGGATCGGTCAGCTTGCTAGCGTCGCCGTGCCCGATAATCAGCGGACAAGTGGGCCACCGTTCTTTGAGCGCCGCGTTGCCAGCAATGTGATCGGAATGGCCGTGGGTGCAGAGAATCGCTGCTGGCGTAAGGCTATGTTCCGCTAGCAGATCGAGAATTGCCTGCGGATCGAATCCCGGATCGATCACCAAGCACGCTGTCTCGCCCGGAAGCGAGACGAGGTAGGTGTTTTCGTCGAAAGGCATTGAGACGACGGTTCGAATTATCAGTGATTGCCGATCCATATTCAAAAACTCCCCTTCCGCCGAGTTGGTCGGCTCGCTATCATCCCCACCCCCGCAAATACCCGTCGAAATTCCGATTAGGCAAGTTAGGTAGAAACTCGGCTTTGTTGCACAGATTGTAATTGTTTCTGCCATGCGGGGCGATAGTTAGTACGACCAGCATATATTCTTGCTCGCGCGTGGGGATGACGTGACTTCTTGAGTCCTACGTCGAGCCGGTTGTAGCCTAAAACATGAATCATACCTGAGTGATTGCCGGAAGCAGGAACGCTTCCGCAGGAGCAACTTAACCATGAACTGTAAAGTTTCCTCCCTCTTCTGTGCGAACTTGCTCCTGGCTCTCAGTTATCCCGCCAGCATCCTGCAGGCCCAAGTCGCTCCTCCGCAGGAAGAGGCTCAACTCGTCGAACCGATTCACCGCGTCGAGAACCAGCAAGTTGCCGCGCGGATTGCTCCGCCAGCAACGGTCGGGCCCATCGATCTCCAACCTCAACCTGGCGAACATCCTCTAATGCCGGCCGTGCGGATGGCCAAGGATGGCGTGGCTCGCATTGACGCTACAATCGCCGACTACAGCGCGATGTTGATTAAGGAAGAACGGATCGACGGCACGTTGAACCCCAAGGAAGTGGCGTTCATCAAAGTACGTCATCAACCGTTTTCGGTTTACTGCTATTTTCTCCAGCCCCACAAAGGCCGCGAGTGCCTGTACATGGATGGTCCAAACGCCGCCAAAGGTTTGCTAGTCGCTCGTGATTGTGGCTTTCGCAAACGTCTCGGCAAGTTTGAGCTTGATCCCGAAGGTCGGCTCGCCATGGCTGGACAAAAATATCCGATCATGAAGCTCGGCGTGCGGAACTTGATGTCTGAACTCGCGGTGGTCGGCCTGAACGATACTCAATTCGGTGAATGTGAAGTGCAGGTCAAGCAAAGCGCGATCAATGGCCGGGCTTGTACCTTGCTCGAAGTGGTCCACCCGATTCCCCGCCAAAACTTCCGCTTCCACAAAGCGGAGATCTTTATGGATAACGAGTTGAAATTACCCATTCGCTTCGCCGCCTACATGTGGCCCGCGAATCCTGGTGAACAGCCCCCGCTCGAAGAGGCTTACACCTATCTGAACATCAAGCTCAACAACGGCTACACCGACGCCGACTTCGACAAGAATAATGTCGAATACTTCAAGTAAGTCGGTATTGCTTATCCGCCGTATGAGAAATCCAAGAATCCGGCGCGTTCAAACTGGCGGATTCACATTTTCTTTGCAGCGCATTTTTTGGCAAAACTTCGCTTGGCATTTGATAGCCGAGAGTTTTCCTAGGGCGTTCGTTAAGTGATTACTCCGCTCGTGCCCTGAAGGCGACTCAGCCGAGCGCAGTAGACCCCCAGTCCGAGCCTGTAGTTCAGCCGATGGTGCTCAGCAAACTCTTTGCGATTGTCCAGTGTCAGCGTTCGCAGCAGTCCTTGTGGTAAATCCTGCAAGCTGCGGTACGCCGTGCGCATCGTGTCGACCGACTTGTGACTGTTGCATTTGCGGACCCGAAGATCTTGCGACTTCCGCTCGAACAGCGTCACGATCGCGCTGCGAAGACCGGGGCTCACCACCGTATCTCCCTCTCAATTGCCGTAACAACGCCTGGCGGTTCGATTTTCGACTTGGCAATCTTGCTGGTCGGCTCTAGGCGATCATTGATGACGGTGTCATTATGGACGGATGTCATTTCAACTCGTTGCGACCGCTGCCTTTGGACTCGAAGCCGTGGTGGTGCGCGAGCTCAAAAATCTCGGCTACGAAGGGCGCGTCACGCGGCCGGGGCGGATTGAATTTACGGGGGATGAAGCGGCGATCTGCCGCTCGAATTTGTGGTTGCGCTCGGCGGATCGGGTGCTCGTGCAACTCGCCAAATTTGCCGCGCCGGATTTCGACGCCCTGTTCGATACGGTGGCCGAACTTCCTTGGGAAGAATGGATTCACCGCGAGGCGGCGATTCCCGTGCGGGGGCGTTCGCATAAGTCGCAGCTTACAAGTGTCCCGGCTTGCCAGCGTGCAGTGAAGAAGGCGATTGTCGGACGCCTGCTGGCGAAACACAACACAACCGAGCTGCCCGAGACCGGTCCGCCCGTGCCGGTGGAAGTGGCCTTGCTCGAGGATGAGGCGACGCTTTCCGTGGACACCTCGGGCGATGGTTTGCACAAGCGCGGCTATCGCAGCTTGGCCGGGCCAGCCCAACTGCGTGAAACGCTGGCCGCCGCGCTCGTGCAACTCAGTTTTTGGAAGCCCGACAAACCGCTGGTCGATCCGTTTTGCGGGACGGGCACGATTATCATCGAAGCGGCGATGATCGGTCGGCGTTTGGCACCCGGTAGAAACCGCGCATTCGCCGCCGAACATTGGCCCAGCTTTTCGCAAGAGGCCTGGCGAGTGGCCCGCGAGGAAGTCGCCGACCTCGCGCTACCGAATCTGGAAGAACGCCCGATGGGCACCGACATCGACGCGGAATCGCTGAGCCTCGCGCGGTATCACGCCGAGCAAGCAGGCGTCGAGGCCGACGTGCATTTCCAGCAGCGCGCCTTTGTCGATCTTACGTCGCAGCGTTCGTATGGCTGCACGATCATGAATCCGCCCTACGGTTTGCGGATGGGCGAGGAGCGCGAAATCGCGGAACTGTACCGCACGTTTCCTGAAGTCTTGCGACGGCTGAAAACGTGGTCGCATTTTATTTTGTCGGCACGCGAAGATTTGGAGCAACTCGTCGGACAAGAAGCGGATCGTCGCCGGAAACTTTATAATGCGCGGATCGCGTGTACGTATTACCAATTCCACGGACCGCGACCGCCACGAGAACCGCGTCCCAATGCAATCGAGTTAAACGTCGCAAAGCCGGTTATCGTCAACAAGGTACCCGCATTCGGCGGGTTGCGCGAAGAAGCGCGTCGGCAAGCCGAGGAATTTGCGAATCGCTTGAAAAAGCTGGCCCGGCACTTACGACGTTGGCCCGCGCGAGGAATCACTTGCTACCGACTTTATGAGCGTGATATTCCCGAGGTGCCGCTGGTGGTGGATCGTTACGAAGACGCGCTGCATCTCGCGGAATTTGAACGTCCCCATGAACGGACGGCGGCGGAACATGCCGATTGGCTTGACCTAATGGTCCGCACGGCGGCGGAAGCGCTCGACGTGCCACGCGAGGCGGTATTCATGAAATACCGCGCCCGACAACGGGGCGATTCGCAGTACGAGCGTTTTGGCGATGAGCAAGTCATTCGCACGGTCCAAGAGGGAGGGCTTAAGTTCCTCGTGAACCTGTCGGATTACCTCGACACGGGGCTGTTTCTCGATCACCGCCTCACGCGGGGAGTGGTCCAACAAGCGGCGGCGGGGAAGCGATTTCTCAATCTGTTTGCGTACACGGGTTCGTTCACGGTCTATGCCGCCGCGGGGGGTGCCGCGAGCACGACGACAGTCGATTTGTCGGCGAACTATCTCGATTGGGCCGCCGAGAATTTGCGGATCAATGGCCTCGCGGGGTCACAGCATAGTTTTGCTCGCGAAGACGCTAGCGGGTATTTGGAGTCACTTGGTCCTGAAGATTTATTCGATCTCGCGGTGGTTGATCCACCAACGTTCTCGAACAGCAAGCGGCTCGATTACGATTGGGACGTGCAGCGCGATCACATCCCGCTATTGAACCGTCTGATCGATCACATGGCACCGAGCGGCGTGATTTACTTTTCCACGAACTCGCGGCGGTTTAAGCTTGATGAAGCAGCGCTCGGCGGCGTGACGATTCGAGAAATCAGCAAACAAACGGTCCCCGAAGATTTTCGCAACAAGCGCATTCACCGCTGCTGGCGGATGATGAAAAGTTAGCCGGCACCGTCCCGGTGCCGTGGCGGCGTGGATCACGTCACGAACGCGGCAGTGGGACACTGCCGGCTAACGCGGCGCGCAATTCCGCGAGTTCGCGTTCAAATCCTCCCGAGAGAATCGGGAAGCGGCACCAGCTTTTGGGGTCGAGATTTTCGTCGTCCAAGTGAAACGACGGGGCGTACCGCTCGCGCTTCCATTGGTTGCGGCACCACAGCACAAAAAACTTTTCGACCCAGGCGCCCAACTGCTCGGTGGTGTAGTCGGGAAAATTTTCTCGCACGACATGAAACACTTCGAGCGGCATCAGCTTGTCGCGAATTCCGGCCCGTTCGATCACGTCGAGTACCCGGTAAGGCATGAGATCGCCTTCGTCGGTTTGGCCTGCCATGGGCGGGCGCAACTCGGCGGTGGGGGTCTGCGAGTTAATCACCGACAGCGCGGGCAGCGGCCCAACACCTTCGGGACCAATCTTCTCCATCCATGCCAGCCATTCGAGCAAGTAGGCCTTATCGATGCCGCCTATCGGAGCCAAGCCGCCGGCGGTGTCGCCATCCATCGTGGCGTAACCGACCGCCGCTTCGCTGCGATTGCTGGTGGTGAGCAGCAAGGCACCCGTAAGATTGGCGAGCAACCACGCCGCGGGAGCGCGTGTGCGGGCTTGGATGTTTTGCAGGGCCGTATCGTCGGTTTCCCAGGTGATCTTGCGGCCAATGGCCTGGGAAACCGTTTCGACATAGCCATCCACGAGCGCGTCGATATTCCATTCCAGAAATTTCGCACCCGTCGCGGTAGCCACCGTACGCGCGGCATTGCGCGTGACGTCGCCACTATTGCGCGTGGACTGGTACACACAACTCAGCAATTTGGCCACAACGGCCTTGGCATCGCTGGCAGCCGCAAGCTGTGGCAAGTGGGCGAGTTTCTGGCAGAATTCGGCATGTCCGAGTTCATCAATTCCCAACTTGGCCATCAACCAGACCATTGTGGCGACCGTCGCCGAATCGGCCCCGCCACTCAAGGAAATCACAAAGCCCCCCGCCCTGCTCTTGCGGAGATAATCAAACAAGCTCAGCGACACCGCCCGTGCGAATTCTTCTTGCTTGGGGGGTGGCGAAGAATCCCAGGAACTCGTGCGATTCGCGGGACAAGGCGATTGGGGAGTTGGCAAGCTGAAATCGCAGTTAAGAGTGACGCCCGACTTTTCGACAATCGGCAGCGCAAGCGCGGCACGGTCAGCGCGCGTGGCGGCCACGTCCACGTCTGCTTGAACCACCACATAATCTTCAAACGAAAATCGCGGACCAATCGCGACAAACTCCCCGCGCGTGGCGATCAGCGTGCCGCCATCGTAGAGCACGTTGCCCGCTTCGTTGCCGAGGAGATTCGTGTAGACGTAACTGGTGCAAAAATTGCGGCTGCCGCGCTCGACGATGCCGCGGCGAATTTCTTGCTTGGCAAACGCGAAGTGGCTGCCGCTGGGGTTGAGAATGATATCGGCACCACGGGCGGCGAGTTGTTTGCCGGTGCGTTCGGCCACCCAGGCATCGCGGCAGATTTCCATGCCGATCTTCACGCCGCCGCAGTTAAACATCACATCGCCAGCAGGAAACTTTTCACCCCAGCAGGCGATCTCGCCCACCTGGCCCGCAGGCCAAGGTTTGAACCAGCGCGGCTCGTAGTGGATGCCATCCCCGGCGAGGCATTGCTTCAAGACAAAACCAATCAACCGGCCATCACACGCGAACGCACACGCATTGTATATCTGTTTATCAACAACCAGCGGCAAACCGAGTGCGACGGCGATCCCCTTGGTAGCCGGTAAAATTTCGCCGAGCATTTCGAGCGACGTGGCTTGCACGCCGCGTGAAAAGAAGGCATCTTCGCAACCGTAGCCGCTGATGCACAATTCGGGAAGGCAGACCAAACTCGCGTCCGCGCGACGAGCTTCGTTGATCGCCGCCACGATATTAGCGCGGTTGTGTTCCCAAGCGAGGGGTGTTTGATTGAGTGCGGCGGCGGCGAGGCGGACTTTCATGCCACAAATATACGCGAGAAGTTAGGGAGAGTCACTTGAGCAATTCTAGCCGCAAGGCGTTGAGCGCTTGCTTGGCCGTGCGGGTCTGCAAGATCGTGGGGTGGCTCGCGCAGCCAAAACGTAGCTTGCGCGTCTTCTCTGCTTGGGCAATCGCGATGCAAACGTGGGCCTCGGCTGCAAACGGATCGGGCGGGTACGCCGCCACCGCCAAGCCCCAATCAGCGCGGGCGTTGAGTCGTATCGCTTCGGCCATCACCTCCGCCACGGCTGGATCGTCAGGCTCGGCGTTTTCTGGGATCGCGCAGAGCGAGTTGAGCTGGGCCAAATTTTCAATCACTGCCCCACGGACGAAAGTATCCGCTGCGGGGTCCAGCGCCGACAGCCACTGCGTAATGCGGCCTGCGGTCGCCCATTCCGCGACGGCAAGCGTTTGCCCGCGCTCGGCCAGCAGTCGCATCACGACGTGTTCGAGTTCCTCTTCTTCCTCGCCAAAGACCAGTTCACCAAGCGACTCGCGAATCACCGCGACCACCGGTTCGATCGCGCACAAACACGTCGGCTCATCACAGCCCGTGGCGGTGATTCGCAGTGTGATCGTGGCGTCGCTCACTGTGATGCCGACCTTCGGCTCACGGCCACGGCGAATGAGATCGGGGAGCATCGCTTCGAGTTGGCTCTCGCCGGTGCCGAAACATTTGATGCGGCGATGGCGGATTACCGTCTGATCAGGACGAAGTTCGTTGATGCGCACTGCCACGGTCGCTTGCCACATCTCGTGCATTTCGACCGGCACGCCAGGCAGCGCAAACACTTCACATGGCGAATGGCCCTCGCGCGCAACAATCATTTCAATACCGGGTGCGGTGCCGTGTGGGTTGGGAATCGGGACGGCGCCTACGGGAAAGTCGGCTTGCACCGAATTGCGCTCGGGCATTTCGCGACCACGGGCTTTGAACAGCCGTTCAATGTGCGCGAGCGAAGAAGAGTCTCGCCACAATTTCGTGCCTGTCGCGGTGGCCAAGGCATCGCGGGTAAGGTCGTCGGCCGTCGGCCCTAAACCGCCCGTGACCACCACAATATCGGCCCGCTCGATGGCCGCGCGGAATACGGCGACATTGTCCGCAAGTTCATCACCCACGGTGGTGTGAAACGCGACTTCGATGCCCAGCTCCGTGAGCCGTTGGCTGAGCCATTGGCTATTCGTGTCGAGCCGCTGACCGGTGGTGATTTCGTCGCCGATGGCTATGACTTCCGCTCTCATGGATAGCAGTGTCGTGTGTGCGGCGGGAATTGGGAAGGGCCAGCCATGACATCGCTAAGCCGCAAGCGGCTATTTGACCACTGAGATGCCGAAGCTCGTGCGGGGGCCGCGATGGAAGCCGTGGTGGTAGCCGAAGTGGGGGTGGCATACCGGCGGGCCGTAGTAGTGCTCTTCCACAATGACGGGCGGGCCTTGCGCCATCATCACTGGCTGAGCCATGGGTGGGCTTTGCATCACCTGGATTACATCGGTCGTCACACCTTGATTATGCAAATAGATCACGTCGGCACCGGTCAGCGGACGCGCCATGCCGGAAGTACGCACGTAATTCTGAATCAACAGCGGATCCACGCCCGAACGGCTCATCGCCACGACTTCATCTATCGAAGCGGCCCCGACCTGCACTTGTCGGCCCATCGAGGCGGCAATCTCCGCGCGGTTGCGGGCCTGTATATCGTCCATGCCTGAACCGACCACGCCGCCCGTGACCGCGCCGAGGCCGGCACCAATCAGCGCGCCACTCGCCGCGTTGCCGCCGGTGGCATCGCCGATGATGGCTCCAGCTCCCGCACCAGCGAGCGCGCCTAATCCCGCGCCGCGATCGGCGTAGTAGGGAGACGCACAGCCGCTGGCCAACAAACAAATCAGGACTGTGGAACGCGAATGATCAAACACTCTGGAGACTGCCATGAGGGCACCAAATTGACAGAGATGCGACGGGTGAAGAACTGCGGGTGTGGAATCGTCGCAGCCGCGTGTCGAGAGGTCAAGATTGTTTGCGAACCAGTTCCAGCCCCCGAATCCCCAACCGTGGATTGCCTATTTCCCCAAAAACTCGCCCACCGCGGCCCGATAAGCTTGCAATCCCTCCCATTCAAACGTAAACTTTAACTAACTCGGGATTTGTGGCCGCTTGCAGCCGAAACTGCTAAAGAGCCAGTGACTCAAGCCTGCCTGCACATGGATTTTTCTTTTAGGTGAATTTCCTTTTGGATATACGCCTTTAAGGGATTAAGTGCTGGGCAGCAACAATTTGAAGGTGCTTGCTCACAAGCCGCATTTACCGAGCGTAATTGCGGCTTTTTTTGTTGCCTAATGGAATTTGACACGACTGCGTTTGTAACAACGCACGCGTCAGCATCAAAATTCACCCCTAGCCCCTCAAAAAAATCATGAGTCACGTTGAAATGTCAAAGCCACCGAAGAACACGGGATCAGCTTCGCGGGACGACAAACCGGGCGATTCCTGTCCGGGCTTCACCGACGATTTTTCCACGCTCTCGGTGCATGCCGGCGAAGCCCGCCAAAAACCGGGCGATGCGATTACCGACCCCATCTTCTGCGCGTCGACCTATACCTTCACCGACACACAGTCGGTGATCGACTTCATCGAGAAAAACCAAACGCGCGAGGAATATGGTCGCTACGGTAATCCGGGCGAGAAGGTCGTCGAACGCAAGTTGGCCGCGCTCGAAGGGGCCGAGGATGCCGTGCTTTATTCCAGCGGCATGGCGGCGATTGTCGGACTTTTGATGAGCAAGCTCAGCGCGTGCGACGAAGTGGTGTTTTTCGACGAGTGTTACCATCGCAGTCGCGAGTTCTGTACCAAGCACCTGTCGCGATTTGGCGTGGTGAGCCGACAAGTTCGCACGGGCGATTACGAAGCGATGGAAGCCGCGATCACGCCGCACACGAGGCTGCTGATTAGCGAATCGCCGACCAATCCGCACATGAGCTGCATTGACCTCGAACGATTCGCCCAGCTTGGCCGCGAATACGGCGTCGAAACTCTCATTGATGCGACGCTCGCCACGCCCTACAACCTGCGACCAATTGCGGCGGGGATTGATTACGTGCTCCACTCAGCCACCAAATATTTGGGTGGCCATAATGACTTGCTCGCCGGCGTAGTCTGTGGCGCGAAAGAGAAGTTGGAGCCGGTCCGCAAACTGCGCGGCATTATGGGTGCGGTCAACGGTCCGCAAAACATCTACTTGCTGTCGCGTGGTTTGAAGACCTTTGAACTGCGGATGCAGCGGCACAACCAAAACGGCCAGCGCGTCGCCGAATTTTTGGAGAGCCATCCGCGCATCGAGCGCGTCTTGTATCCGGGTTTGCCCTCGCATCCGTATTTCGAGATCGCGCGGGAGACCATGCGTGGTTTCGGCGGGCTCATCACGTTTTTCGTGAAGGATGCCGACTGGCGTGAGACGGCCAACATTGTCGATGCGGTGAAGATTCCCCGCATCGCTCCGAGCCTGGGCGGTGTGGAATCGCTGATTGAGCAACCCTTGGTGATGAGCTATTTCCGATGTACGCCCGAGGAACGTCGAGAATACGGCATCACCGACAACATGATTCGGCTCTCGTGCGGGATTGAGAACACCGAGGATCTCATTGCCGACTTGGAACAAGCTCTACGGTAAGCGACTCTCGCAAAGTCGCAGAGGCGCGAAGTGCTCTTTTTTTGCGGCCTTAGCGCCTTCGCGAGAGATTAGTTAGGACTTGCCATGGAATTCAGAACTCGCGCGATTCACGTCGGCAACGATAAGTGCCCCTCCACCGGGGCTGTCGTCGCGCCGATTCATTTAGCTTCGACGTTTGTGCAGCCGGGGGCTGGCGAGTGGGGCGAGTTCGATTATTCACGCAGCGGCAATCCCACCCGCAAAGCGCTGGAGAGCACGCTCGCTTCGCTCGAAGGGGGCTGCGGCGCGTTGGCTTTTTCCAGCGGCATGGCCGCCACGCATTGCGTGACCGCGATGCTCAAGTCCGGGGATCATATCGTCGCGGGTAGCGACATCTATGGCGGCAGCTATCGCTTGTTTCACAAAGTCGCCAATCGCGCAGGGATCACCGTTTCGCTGGTTGATACAACCGATCCCGCGAAACTCGAAGCCGCCATCACGCCTGCGACAAGGCTTGTATGGATCGAAAGTCCCGGCAATCCGCGGTTATCGATCATCGACATCGCGGCTTGTGCCGAAGTGGCTCACAAGCATGGTGCCTTACTCGGCGTGGATAGCACGTTTGCCACGCCGGTGCTCACGCGGCCATTGGAACTCGGTGCCGACATCGTGATGCACTCGGCCACGAAATATCTCGGCGGCCACAGCGATCTCATGGGTGGCGCATTGGTCTTGCGAGACAAGGCCCTCCGCGACGACTTGTATTTCGTGCAGAACGCCACCGGCGCGATCATGGGACCGCTCGAATGTTTTCTTTGCTCGCGAGGGATCAAAACCCTCGAACTGCGGGTCCACGAACAAAGCCGCACCGCGCAGCAGCTTGCCGAATGGCTGGCTGGTCATCCGCAAGTCACGCGGGTCTTGTACCCCGGCCTGGCCACGCACCCTGGTCACGAAATTGCCAAGCGACAAATGTCTGGCGGTTTCGGTGCGATGCTTACGTTTGAACTCAAGGGCGATTTTCAACAAACCAAGCGGTTCGTGCAGTCCACCGAGTTGTTCCAGTTGGCGGTAAGCTTAGGCGCGGTAGAATCGCTGATTGAACAACCGGCTTCCATGTCCCATGCGAGCTACGACGCCGCGGATCGAGCCAAGCACGGCATCACCGACGGCCTCATACGGCTCTCAGTGGGCCTGGAGGCGGTGGGGGATTTGCGGGAAGATTTGCAGCAGGCGTTTCAAATAGTTGCCTGACACCACGGAAAGAATTGCCACAAAAAGCACAAGAAGTCACAAAAAGATTTGATAGGAATTGCTGGTCCGAAGTCATTGATTCTTCGAGATTTTGTTCCAGCTAAACTTCTCGCTTTTTGTGCATTCTTATGTTTTTTGTGGCTACTCGATTTTGACTTGAAGCAACCTCAAACTAACTCGCGATTCAATGCGTCGCGCCCTTTGCTATGCAACTCGGATTCGTAAGCGCGATTTTTGGAGATTTGAGTTTCGAGGAAGTGCTGCGCCACGCCGCGGAGCTTGGATACGATTGCGTCGAAGTGATGTGCTGGCCTCCTGGTGGTCCTGACCGCCAGTATGGCGGGGTGATGCACATTGATGTCACCGACTTTCCGCAAGCCCGGGCCGACGACGTGCGTGGCTTGTGCGAAAAGTATCGTGTGTCGATTTCCGCGCTCGGCTATTATTCGGTGCCGCTCTCAGCCGATGAGGAGCAAGCCCGCGTCGCTTGCGAGCATTTACCCAAGGTGATGGACGCCGCGGTGAAGTTGGGACTTCGCACGGTGAATTCTTTTATCGGCGCGAATCACACGCTGCCGCTCGAAGACAATATGCAGAAGTTTGCGCAAGTTTGGCCCGGGCTAATCCGCCAAGCCGAAGAGCGCAACATCCGTATCGGCATCGAAAACTGCCCGATGCTCTTTGCTCACACCTGGCCGTTTGGGTTGAACTTGGCCCGCACACCGTCCATCTGGCGTCGGATGTTTGAAACGATTCCCTCGAACCATTTTGGTTTGAACTACGATCCCTCACATTTGGTGATGCAACTCATCGATCCCATCGCGCCGATCCGCGAATTCGGACCCAAAATTTTTCACTCCCATGCCAAGGATATGCGCGTCGAACGCCACCTTCTCTACGATGTCGGCTCGCTCGTGCCTCCGATGGAGCGTTGCAGTGCAAAAATCCCGGGATTTGGTGACGTGAATTGGGGCCAGTTTATCGGTGCCCTCTCGGATGTAGGCTACGACGGCCCTGTCTGTGTTGAGGTGGAAGACCATGCCTTTGGTGGCAGCATCGAACGCCGCTTGCAGTCGCTCAAGATCAGCCACAATGTGCTGCGACCTTTGATTGCGTAGACGGGCAATTTGGAATAGCCGCGATTCAACGAATCGCAGGGTTCCGTCTCAATTGCCTCAAGGCATCGCTAATTCGATAACGGCTTCGGCGGCACGAGATCCCGTTCGACTCCGCTCACCACCAGGGAGTAATCCTGATCCCACGCGGTCGTTCCGCGATGCTGGTCCCAGGCGATGCGGTGGGCGGCCACGATCACCTGCCAGACGCCTGGCGCGGGCTTGTCGAGAAAGACGTTCTCGACGTTGTTGAGCCGATCCGGCGTCCCTCCTGCGCGAGAGACATTCCCGTCGAGGAGGCCATGATTGCCGTGATAGCGATTTCCGTCTGGGGCGATCACAATCAAATCGAGATCATTCACCAAGGCCTTCGCAGCCGCGGTCGTGCCCAGCGGATCGGTATAGGCCAGTGTCACACGTAATTCAGACTCACCCTCGGGGACTTGCAACCGGTATTCGACGGCTTGGCGGTCACCGAGGGCCGCTTCCTGATCCACGACGAACAACTTATTGCGCGACTCGTACAATCGGCCAAGGTCAGGCATGCCCCACCCCTGTTTGAAGCGCGTGAACGCGGGTTTGTCGCCTTCGACCGAGTAGCGATAGGCACTGTTGATCATCAACGCCCGGGCGGTAGCGGCGTGGGGCTTGCGGTCGAAGACCGTTTGACCGAGAGGAAGGCTGCCGAAGACACCGTCGGCCCACATCTCCATCATCAGGCCGCAGTGACCGGCCACCAAAGGCGTCGCGCAGCTTGTCCCACCGAAGGGTCCATAGCCGCGCGGGGAGGATGCGTCGGCGCAGTACACGTTGCTCCCGAATTGGACGAGGTCCGGCTTGACGCGCCCATCCGCTGCCGGGCCGCTCGTATGGTGACCGTAGCGATGGTCTTCCCGGCGTAGGCTGCCGCGCGGATCCACGCCCCCGACGAGGAGTGCATTCTTGGCCCACGAGCCGCATTTGCCGCTATTACCGGGGTGATTGCTGATCGCTTCGCACATCAACAGATCGTGCTCCAACACCAAGTCGTCGAGAAGAAATGAATAACCATCGTAATGCGTGATGTATCCCTCTCCGCCCCAATCGCTAGAGGAACTGGACAACACCACGGCGCGATGATCCTTTACAAATTGCTCGACCAAACCATAGCGGTCCTCATGAAGTGGGATGCCTTGGTCGATCGCGAACACCAGGCCGCCGAGCGGTAGGAGGCCCCTCGCGCGCGGATCGCCGCGCCCCTCGCCGCAGAGAATGCTGGCAACCGCTGTCCCGTGGTAGGTATCGAGAAAGTACTTCGGACCGAGGACCGTCAGCGGGCGCGCTAACAGATCGACATGGTCATCGCGTATCCCGAGGTCCCAGAAGGCTACTCGAACGCCCAACCCCTCGTAGCCACCAGCCTGCTTGACTGCCTCCGCGCCGCATAATTCGCGGATTTGAGACAGGGTGATCAGGCCCTTTTCGAGCGGAGGAAGACTGTTACCGCTTTTGCCGGAAGCCTGAAACTCAAAGGCACCGTACCGCCGCTCGATCCCGCAGACGGCATCGCACCGGGCCACCACCGCCAGCTGATCCTGCGGCAAGTTGGCGGCCATGTAGAACCCGCGAGGGCTTTGAAACACCACTTTGCCCCCCGCATCTTCGATGACCTGCCGCACCTGCTGTTTAGCGTCCTCGTCGCGGTCGAACAAGTAAACGAGGACATATCGCCAGCCTTCGGGCTCCAGCACCTGAGAGTGCATGTATAACATGCTCCAATTGCGCTCGAACGACTCCGGGACGACGCTTGGGTCGAGTCGGTAGGCTGGTTGGTAAGGGCCAATCCAGCGCACGCTCGCCAGCTCGCGAACCGTCTCGACCGTTTCCGGTGTGAGCCGCACGATGTAGGCGTCGTCCGGGATATAGCGCAGCGGCGTGGCACCTGCCGCAGTGAGTTTGTCGCGAAAGGCTTGGCTAACTATTTGTCGGCATTGGACAATCCAGAGATTCCCGTCAGGTGCCGTCAATTCACTGGGAATCTTTGGGGGATCCGCCAACGGGTCGAAGACGCCATACCGCAGGTGCAGTTGCTTTCCGTCGACCGCTTTATCGGCGGGCCAATCGAGAAGCTGACCACGGCACAAATGCGAGCCCTCGATGCGAATCGACAGGTGTTCGCCTGGGCGTTCTGGGCTGAGGGCTTCCCAGACGCGCTCCTCGGGGCTGAGTTCTTCGCCGGCGGCGCGACGGACGTCATTACAGCGAGCGTCCCGGACGCCGAAGGCGGTCAGATGGCCTGCAAAACCATTCGTCTGCGAACAAATCGGTGTCAGGCCGATCCAATATTCCCCTGGTTCAAGGATCACCTTGAGGTCCGCGGCGCGCACTTCATAGATGCCTTCCTTGAACTCACGAACCGTGACTTCGACCTCTCGACCTTTGAGGGGGTCCTTTGCTTCGCCCGGCAGATCCTCTTTTTTGGCGATGACATTGAATCGTGCCCGCCCGACCTTACGCCAGTCGGTGGGCTGGCTGGGGTTTGTGTAGATCGCCACCGCATCAACCTTCCAACCACCCGCGGGAACGGTCACGGAGGAAAGGCCGTACTTGCTCTCGGGCAGTGCTTTCTTCCCATTGTCCGGGGTAACCTCGCGGTTAATGGTGAACGCCGGGCCTCCGACAATCGCACTCTCGCCGAACTCGGTTCGCTCGCAGAGGACTTCAGGCTGGGACTGCGCCATCAGCGTCCCATCGACCAACTTCTGTGGTTGGGGCCTCTGCGATTCGGAACTCTGGGCGATCACCATCCCGATGGCTGAGAGGAGAAGACCCGGAATCAAAATCGCTGCCAGGCAATACCGCATGAGATGTTTCCTTTTCGACGCCTCGCACTACCGCATCAACCAAGCCCATCGACTGTCGGCAACCAGATCGATGAACTTGTCGTCGAGGGCATCAAAGTTGATGTTCCGTTCCCTAACTGGGAACCAACCCAATGCACATCATACTAAGCGTCCAGGTTGGGTACCAACCACCTTTGTTTCGATCCATTGATCGGGAAAAATGTTTGTTAGCATTTGTTGCTCATCCCGGATCGCGTTGCGATTCGGCTAGGAGAAATCGCTAAACGTGTTCGGCAAGTCCACCACTTCCGCCAGCCTCTTAAGATACTGCCGACGCCTGATTTCAATCACCCCCAAACTTCCCGTGTGGGGCGTCCATTGCTGCACGTCGAGCAGTTGGTAGCCGCGCGAGTTGAGATGCTCAACCAACTTGAACAGCGCCACTTTCGAGGCATCTCTGACTCGATGGAACATACTCTCGGCAGCGAACAGACCACCGATGGCCACGCCATAGACTCCTCCGACAAGTTGCCCTGCTTGCCAGACCTCGACACTATGCGCGTGACCCAGTTCGTACAACTTGGTGTAACCCGCGATCATCGCGGGCGTGATCCAAGTGCCTCCCTCACGGCCCAAACCCGTGGCACACCCGCTCATCACCTCTCGAAACGCTTGGTCGGAAGTGACCTGAAATTCGCCGGCTCGCACCCGCCGCAGGAGTCGTCGTGAGGCCATAAATCCATCGAGCGGCAAGACGGCCCGGGGGTCGGGCGACCACCATAAGAGCGGCTCAATTTCATCCTGGGGCCACGGAAAAATCCCATGGCGGTAGGCGTCCAGCAGGGTCTCGGGGTTGAGGTTGCCCCCAACGGCCACAATTCCCTCGGGCGAGGAATTGTGGGGATCGGGAAAGAATTGCGGGGGCATCGCCGGTTTTCCAAGCTGTGAATTGGCCCAAGATTTCTCACCGCTGGCCAAACAACACAAAAACTGCCAACGTAGTATAATAAATTTTAGGCCGTCCGCGGGCAGTGAAACGGTCGCAGCCATTCTTCATTGGTGCCAGCTTGGAAGACCAAGGGCCAGCTTGGAAATCGCAGGATTCTCTATGAGCTACGAACCACCCGCCGACGATTTCTCAGGTTATTCCCAGGCCCCATCGTCGCCCGCGCGTTATGGCCCGACGAACATGCCAACGGCCGAGCCCCCGGTCACGCAGCAAGACTTGTCACGGCTGCGACGGTTGCTGTGGATTTTTGGCTTGCTCGTGGCGATCTTGGTGACCCCCTCATTCGTTTATCGGATTCGCTATGCCTTTGTGGAAGCCGAGGAACGCGCCCAGTTCGACGTGGCGAGTGACCATATCGAGAATTTGAACTTGATGCAGCTCAACGATGCCTCGAAGCTGTTGGCCCATTATGTTGGCCCCAGCGTCGTCCACTTGCGCACCCATCAGGGACATGGCTTGGGTCAAGGCTCCGGCGTGATCGTCGATGAGGCCGGTTATATCGTGACCAATTATCATGTCGTCGAAGGGGTCAATTCACTCGAGGTGCAGTTAAGCGATGGCCGTCGTGGAACGGCCAGTGTGGTCGGTTCCGATCCGCTCGTGGACTTGGCCGTACTCAAGACCGAGCTTGGTGATCTGCACGCCGCTAAATGGGGCGATAGCGACAAGCTCGACGTGGGCGAGTGGGTCTGGGCCTTGGGGAGTCCCTTTGGTTTTCAAAAAAGTATCACCTTCGGCATTCTCAGTGCGAAAGAACGTCGAGGCATCACCACCGAACGCAGCACGGGAGATTCCATCTACCAAGAATTCTTGCAAACCGACGCGGCAGTGAATCCCGGCAACAGCGGCGGGCCGCTCGTGAATTTTGAAGGCAAAGTGATCGGCATCAACACGGCGATCTATGGCCCGACCTACCAGGGAATCAGCTTTTCGATTCCCAGTTCGATTGCCAAAGCAAGCTACGAGCAACTTCGCAAGAATGGTTCCGTGGAGCGTGGCTACCTTGGCGTGCAGCCCGGAGCCGTCAGCGACAACATGGCTCAGATCTTGGGGATTGAAAAGGGCAAGGGAGTTGTTGTGGTTGTTGTTTGGCCCGACACACCCGCCTCCGACGCGGGGATTCGTCGGGGTGACGTGGTTCTTACCTGGGATGGCGCGGAATTCTCTGATCCGACTTTGCTAAGCCGTGCAATCGCCGGCACCCCCATCGGCACTCAGGTTCCCGTGGAAATCATTCGTCAAGATGGTCGGGGCACACGGGAGTTGACCGTCAACGTCACCGTGGCAGCCCGCCCGAAGGCCGATTTGCTCTGATATTTAGCCGCGGAGCTTGCTCCGCGCTGTTCTTCGAGAATATTAAACCCGCCGCAAGCGGCGGGGCTAAATAAGACCCTACCTGAATCGACACATTCATCGTCTAATGGTGTGACAGTTATTCTACACACCAGGGATGATTTGCCGTGCCGCTCCACGATCTGCAAGATGCCAAGGAACAGGTTCGCCAAGCGGTCGACATCGTCGATCTCGTGGGGAGTTACATGGCCTTGCGCCGACAGGGGCGCAACTTTGTCGGCCTCTGCCCCTGGCACGACGATTCGCGGCCCAGTTTCCAGGTGAATCCCGATCGGCAATCGTTCAAATGTTGGGTCTGCGACGTCGGCGGCGACGTGTTCAGCTTTATCATGCGGGCCGAGGGCTTGGAATTTCGCGAAGCCATGGAGATGCTTGCCGACCGCGCGGGGATCACCTTGGGCGCTAAGCCGCAAGCGGCGGGTGGAAACCAATTCGACAAGCGCAACTTGCTCGCGGCGCTGGCCTGGGCTGAGCGAGAGTTCCACCAATGTTTGCTGCAATCGCCAACCGCCGACATGGCCCGCGCTTACCTCACTGACCGTGATATCAGCGACGAAAGTATCCGTCGGTTTCATCTTGGCTTCTCACCCGATTCGTGGCAGTGGTTGTTGGACAAAGCCCAGTCGACCGACTTCTCGCCCGCCGTGCTCGAGCGCGTCGGCTTGGTGCTCAAAAGTGACAAAGGGGGCGGCTACTATGACCGCTTCCGGGGACGGCTCTTGTTTTCGATCCGCGACGCGCGTTCCCGGCCCATCGCCTTCGGCGGTCGCATTCTGCCTGGCGCGACTCAGAGTAATCCCGAACGCACCGAAGCGAAATACATCAACAGCCCCGAAACGCCGCTCTTCAGCAAAAGCTCGGAACTCTACGCGCTCGATCTGGCTCGCGATGCTATCACGAAGGAGCAGGGCCTGGTGGTGATGGAAGGTTACACCGATGTGATCATGGCCCACCAACATGGAATCAACAACGCTGTGGCCGTCTTGGGCACGGCGCTCGGTGAAAAACACATTCCGCTTGTCAGACGGTTTACTGATAGCGTCACGCTTGTGCTCGATGGTGATGAAGCGGGACAAAACCGCACGATGCAAATTCTCGACGAGCTGCTAGCACTGTTCGTGGCTCATGAAATAGATTTACGAATTCTGACCTTGCCAACGGGGGCCGATCCATGTGATGTTATTTCATCGCAAGGAAGCGAGGCCTTTCGAGAGAGGCTAACCGAATCTCTCGACGCACTCGATCATAAGATTTTTGCTGTGACCAACGGATTGGAATCAGCCCCTGGCACTCATCGCACCGCGCTGGCGGTGGAAGAGATCATCGGCACGCTCGCTCGAGCGCTGCCGGCGAACGCCCATGCCACGTCGAGTTCGCTCGTCCGCGAGCAACAAGTCTTCGCGCGGCTCTCCCGGCAATTCGGTATCGGCGAAGAAACGCTCCGCACACGTCTCACCGCGGTGCGACGCGAACAAAGTTCCCGCGCCCCACGCCGCGCTACAATTCAATCCACGACCCCGACGACCCAGAAAATTTCGCTGCTTCCCTGGGAGCGCGAGTTGTTGGAACTCGTGGTGCATGAGCCTGCCCTACTGCCACAATTGGCCGATCAAATCAGCGTGGACGAAATTCCGCATGATATTTGCCGTGCGGTTTATGCCCAGGCCGTCGAATTGATGCACGCGGGCCAGATTCCCACGTTCGATCAACTCATGCTCGCCACGAATGATCCCGAGGTGAAAAACTTGCTCGTGGATTGCGACGAAACCGGTCGCGAGAAAAAGGCCAGCGACATCCAACTCCGCATGAGCGACTTGCTCGCCCTGTTGGAACAAAAAAAACAATCGGCTCGACACCAGTCGGCCATGTCCGAGTTTTCCCAGAAGCGATTAGACCCCGGCAACGAGGATCAAGCGCTTGACGCCATGTTCCAAGATTTGAAACGAAAGGAAGCAGCAAAACGCCGTCAGGCAGGTTCCGCACCCACGGATGGGTGAGATGCTTGGCCGGTGTCCCCGCAACTTTTCCACATGCACAGGAAGTGCAGGAGGAGTTTTTGATGACCCCCACAACGACCCTACAGAAATCCCAATCCCCAGCCAAGATTTCTTTCCAACAACTGACTGCCTTGGCCAAATCGCAAGGCTACCTCACGTATCAACAGGCCGATTCGCATTTGCCTGATGAATGCGCTGATTCGCACAGCGTTGATCGCCTGCTCGACATGATCGATGTGTTGGGCATCGACTTTGTCGAAGGCGGAGATAGTCCCCGGCGGCTAGCCGAGGAAGTCGCACTCGGTGATCGCGATCTCTTCACCGACGAACTGCCCAAGCTGACGGACGATCCGATTCGCATGTATCTCTCGCAGATGTGCCGCATTCCTCTCTTGAATCGCGAGGAAGAAATCATCATGGCGAAGAAGATCGAACTGACCCGCAAGCGGTTCCGTCGGAATTTGCTTCGCTCGTTCTGTGCGCTGGTCAACACGGTCGAAACGCTGCAAAAGGTTTCCAAAGGCGAATTGCCGTTTGACCGCACGATTAAAGTTTCGCTCACCGAACGGCTCACCAAGGAGCAAATTTCGGCTCGCATGCCGACCAATTTGTCGACGCTCAGCCATTTGATGAAGTGTCAGCAGCAAGATTTCTCGGTGCTGATTAGCCGCCGGGCGACGGCCGAGGAGAAGCAAGCCGCGCGCAAGCGTTACTTCAACCGCCGGGCGAAGATGCTGCAATTGGTCGAGGAGCTGAGCCTGCGAACCCGTCGTGTCCAGCCGATGATGAAGGTGCTCGAAGATTTGTCACAGAAGATGGACCGCCTGCAAAAGCACCTGCGGCAACTCAAGGCCGAGAACGCTCCCGCGACCCGCATTGCTCCCGTTCGCCGCGAGTTGCGTGAGTTGATGCTCAAGACGCTCGAATCGCCAACCAGCTTGCGTACTCGCTGCCAGTTGCTCCGCAAGCAACTTCGGGAGTTCGAGCGCGTGAAGCGCGAACTTTCCAGCGGCAACCTGCGTTTGGTGGTGTCGATTGCCAAGAAATACCGCAATCGTGGCATGAGCTTCTTGGACTTGATCCAAGAAGGGAACACCGGCCTGATGCGCGCCGTCGACAAGTACGAGTATCGCCGCGGCTTCAAGTTTTCGACCTACGCTACTTGGTGGATTCGCCAAGCCATCACCAGAGCCATCGCCGATCAAGCTCGCACGATTCGCATTCCCGTGCACATGATCGACGTACTGAGCAAGTTGCAACAAACGGCCAAGCGGTTGCAGCACGAACTGGGCCGGATGCCGTCGCACGAAGAAACGGCCCTCGCCGCGGGGATCGACTTGGAAGAAAGCCTGCACGTACTGGACATCGGCCGCACACCCGTCAGCCTCGACCGCCCGATAGGCGAAGGGGACGACTGTAGTTTTGGCGAATTCGTCGAGGATTCGCACAGCGACAATCCGTTGAAGCTCGCCAACAACAATTTGCTCCGCGAGAAAATCGAGGGACTTTTGCAAACGCTCACCTTCCGCGAGCGGGAAATCGTCCGCCTGCGTTACGGCTTAGCGGACGGCTACTGTTACACGCTCGAAGAAGTGGGCCGCATTTTCAAGGTGACCCGCGAGCGTGTGCGGCAGATCGAAGCCAAGGCCGTCTCGAAACTGCAACACCCGGTCCGCAGCAGCGAACTGAGCGAATACGTCGCCGACTGCCCCGTGGTTCCCGTCGAGGAAGTCTGGGACTTGATCCCCGAAGAGCAACTCGCCGCGGCATAAAGCCGCGACGGTTTGCCGCGAAAACTTACGAGCCCCAACCAATTGGTTGGGGCTTTTTTTATGGTCCATGCCGTCAAATCGTGGGCCGCTGTTGAAACTGACAATTCTCGCTACAATGGAATCACGAGTGAAATCCACGATTTCACCTGATTGATCGAAGCAGCTAAGATTCCGATTTCCTGCTTCGTACCCACGGAGGTTCCCCATGTCGGTATCCGCCACGGTGTTGCGTGAGCTGCACCGCATTCATACGCAATTGAGCGACCTTAACGAGCGCCTGGCTCGCGGTCCGCGCCAGGTGAAAGCACGCCAAAGCAACGTCACGCAACAAGAAGCCGCCCTCGCCGCTGCGCAAGAGCGGGTCAAGGAGGCGCGCAAGCTCACCGATCAAAAGCAACTCAACCTCAAGACCAGCGAACAGAAAATCGTCGATTATCGCACGAAACTCAACACCAGTAACAGCAACCGCGAGTACCAAATGTTCGTCGAACAAATTGCCGCGGCCGAGATGGCCAACAGCGTGCTCGCCGACGAAATCTTGGAGGGGATGGAAAAAATCGACCAACTCGTGCTCGAAGTCAAGGAAGCGGAAAATTCGCTGACGGCCGTGAAGAATGATCTGCTAAAGTATCGCGACAACGTGGCTGCGGAGTGTGCCGTGGTCAGCGGCGACGTGGCACGGCTGGAAGTGGAACTTGCCGAAGCTGAGAAAGCACTACCTGCCACGCTCAGAGATGACTATCAGCGCGTCATTCGTGGCAAGGGGGCCGAGGGGATGGCTTCCGTGGAAGACATGGTCTGCCAAGGCTGCGGCCAGCAAATCACCTTGAACATGCAGAATGAGCTGCTGCTTTCGCACGCGATTTTTTGTCGATCCTGTGGGTGTTTGCTGTATCTTGCCGAGTGATAGAAATCGGGTAGAGCGGCTCTTTACACGCCCCCCGCCCGGCGCAACAATAGTGAAATCGGTTGGGTCTTCCGCAAGGGAGGCCCATTTTGTTTGTGATGAGTGAAACAATCTCTGGGAATTTGTGAGGAGGTAGAAATGTTGTCTTACCTTATTCACTTATTTGCCTGACTTCTCGCGAGGCCGTTATGTCTGATCGCATGCCCATGACCCGTGTCGGCTACGACAAAATCAAAGCCGAGATATACGACTTGGAAAATGAGCAAATGCCTCTCATCGAAAAGCGGATCGGTTTAGCGCGCGCTGAAGGGGATTTAAGCGAAAACGCTGAGTACCACGGCGCTCGTGAAAGCCAAGGCCTCCTCCAAGCCAAAATCAACATGCTCAAGGACAAGATTGCTCGGGCCGACATCATCGACACTTCGACGCTACCCAAGGATCAAGTGGTCTTCGGCGTGACGGTCAAAGTGAAAGACCTCGACTTTGGCGACACCGAGGAATTCACGCTCGTGGGTGCCGGTGAGGAAGATTACGACGCGGGCAAGATTCTGGTAACCAGCCCCCTCGCGCAAGGTTTGATCGGCAAGAAAATCGGCGATAAAGTCGAAATCGAAGTCCCCGCTGGAACGAATCGCTTTCAGGTTTTGGACATTCGGTTTGAAGAGTAATTCTCATCGTCATTCCCGCGCAGGCGGGAATCCAGTATGCAAGCCTCAAACTGGTTTCCCGCCTGCGCGGGAATGACAGCTTAATCTTGATCCGTTCCCTATTCGAAATCAAACGCATAAATGCACGTTTGCCGATAGGTTTCGCCGGGACGCAGCACCGCCGTGGGGAAGTTTGGCTGATTCGGCGCGTTGGGAAAATTCTGCGTTTCCAAGCAGAACGAACCATGGCGCTGGTATGGCGTGCCCCCTTTGCCCGGTTGACCCGAGAGACCATTAGCCGTGTAGAGCTGCACGCCCGGCTGATCGGTCGCAACGCGCATCAAGCGCCTTGATCGCGGATCAAACACCTCGGCAATCGGTCGCAAGGTGCCCCACTCGCCGTTGAGCACGAAATTATGGTCGTAGCCCCCGTCGGTTTCGGCGATGCGATCACCGATTTTGTGCCGTGTGCGAAAATCCAACGGCGTGCCAGCAACTTGCCCGAATTCCCCGGTCGGGATGATATGTTCGTCCACGAGCGTGTAACGATCTGCATCAATCATTAACTCATGATCGAGAATGTTCGGCCCATCATGCCCGGCCAAATTGAAATAGCTGTGGTTCGTGAGATTAATAATCGTCGGCTTATCAGTGGTCGCTTCGTAGTCGATCCGCAGGGCATTGTCTTCGCTCAGTGTATAGGTCACCGCGACCGACAACGTGCCAGGGAAATTCTCTTCGCCCGCGGGACTTTCGTAAGTGAACCGCACGCCGAGCTTGTCGGCAAGCTGCTCACCCGACCACATGACTTTGTCCAAGCTGCGCGACGTGCCGCCGTGAAGATGATCTGGCCCGCAATTGACCGCGAGTTGATAGTCCACCCCATCAAGCGTGAACTTGCCATGACGAATCCGATTGGCAAACCGTCCGGTCGTGCAGCCGTAATGGTGGTTGGCTCCCGAGTCATAATCCGCCATCTTGTCGAAACCGAGTACCAAGTCGTCGAGCTTGCCCAACCGATCGGGGACATGCAACTCGGCGAGGGTCGCGCCGCGAGAAAAGAATTTGGCGGTCATGCCGCGGGCGTTAGTCAAAATGAACATACGGCGATTCCAGCATTTCGATGAGTGTTAAACAGGCTCGGGAATTATGGCGAGCAATGCCCACCTCCGCAAGCGACCTCGATATTGCCGGCAGGAGAACTGCAAAGTAGTAGGCACACTCCGTGTGCCGTAACAGCCTTGGTGAAATCACTGTGTTTTCGCGCGGCCTCCACGGCACACGGAGTGTGCCTGCTACATTCAGGCGGGCTTTGCAATTCTCCTGATATTGCCGGGGTAGGCGAAGAGCTACTTTTTTCGTTAACATGATACGTGATACTAACTAGAACCGGTTTCAAAATCGCCAAGGATAACCGGACGCTAGCGCGTGGCGGCTGATTTGATCAGCCGCAGGGCCGCTAGCCCCCGGTTTTGAAACTGCCTATGTTCAAGTTTTCGTCTTTTCCCGAGGTTATCGCTTGAAAACAGCATCACTCGAAAAACAAGCATTCGATGGCAGAAACCCTTCGATCCGGATTGGCGTTGATTTGGGAGGGAGCGATGTTAAGCTCGGTGCCACCAATCTCAGCGCGGAGCAAATCCTCACTCCGGAGCTCGTCAAATGCGCGAGCCTCAGCCAGGAAGGCCCCCAGAAAACCATTAGCCAGATCATCGGTGGCATTCAAGCGGTACTCGCCAAAGTGGGTTCGGCCTGGAGCGATGTCGCCGACATCGCCGTGACGGTCCCCTGCCCTTGTTCGAGCGACGGCTTGATTCTCAACGTCCCCAATTTGGGCACTCCTGAAACCAAGCATCTCTGGCAAGTTCCCTTCGGCGACTTGTTGGCCGCCGAGGTCGAGAAAACGGCCGGCCGTGCGATCCCCGTGTTTGCCTGCAACGATGCCAACGCGGCCGGGCAGGACGAAGATTTCACACGCTTCGGCCACAGCACCGCGCCGCGAACCACGGTGTTCGCCACCACCGGCACGGGGCTTGGCGGTTGCATCGTCATCAACGGCAAAGTGTTTTTTGGTTTGGGCCAAGCGGGGGAACTCGGCCACATGAAAATCGCTCCCCCCGCGGCCTATTCCGCGCGCTTCGCTGCCGATCCTTTTCCCATCTGTGGCTGCGGAGCGAAACAATGCGCTGAATCACGAGCGTCGCTCTCCGGCTTGATTCGCCGGATCACCTGGGCCCTGAGCGACGAGGGAGCCGCCGTGATCCGCCAGGATTTAGAATCGCGCGGCCAGTCCATTGATCCCGAAGTTTTCGCCAGCTTGCAGTCATTGCACAAAGAAGGGGCCAAACGCGCCGCCTACGAAGTCCGCACCTTCGCCGATCAGCGGCAAGACGCGTTCTGCCGCTGGCTCCTGGACGATTGGGCGATCATGTTCGGCGCGATGTTCGCCTCGGTCGCCACCGTCTTGCATCCCGACCTGTTCATCATCGGCGGCGGTCTTACCGAGATGTCGGCCGAAGCGAAAGATTGGTTCCTCGCCACCGTGAAAGAATCCTATGCCACGGTCAACAAGCAAGGCTGCTTCGATAGCGCGTCAGGCAACTGCGACATCCAATGGAGCGTCAGCCGCGACCAAGGCTGGCGCGGGGCAATTCTGATGGCGATGCGGGCTAAAGCATGAATCAAGAACTGGTCCTTGCCCGCGCCGCCTGTGTGATCTTATCCCCAATCATCGCAATCTTCTGATCCCGCAGCCGCTTTTCGTTGAGCCAGTAAGGACTCGTGATTTCCTTGAAGGCGTAAATCGCGGCTTGGATTCCCTCGGCCCAGGCGACGGTGATGAGCTTGATGTCGCCATGCACGTCGCCGATCGCGAAGATGCCGCGACGGCTAGTTTCAAAATAAGGATCGACCGCGATGCTGCCGTCTTCATTCAAGCGCAGATTGAGTCGCTGGAAAGTTTCTTTCGCCGAGAGAAAGCCGATTTGCACGACCACATAGTCAGCCAACAATTGCTGCCCAGTCGTCAGCTCGAGCGCGATTTCCCCTTCCTGAAATCCGGCCCGCGCGACTTCGGCTCCGCAATGTACCGTGCCCCCGGCGTGGCGAAAGCGGTCCACGCTGTCCGACTTGGCAATCGGCACGTCCTCGCGAACCACCACGTCAACGTGTCCATTACGTTCCTGGGCCATCACGGCGGCATCGAGAGCCGAATCTCCCCCACCCACCACCACGACGTGCCGACCGTCGTAATCGCCGATCTTGGGAACCTTATAAAACACTTTTTTCGATTCGAGAGCATCAACCACTGGCAACGCCCGCGGGTAATGCAACAGGCCACATGCAATCAACACCTTGCGGCAGAGATACGTGCCGTTCTTCGTGACGACTCGTTTAAGAAAATCTTCTTTCTCTTCTTGCTCGGTGTCTTCAACGGTCACCAGTTCATCGTTAAAGCGAAACTGCACGAGCGCGTTGACGGCTTGTCGGTAAGTCCGGTCTGAAAGTTCCTCGCCGCTGATTCCTTCGGGCCAGCCGGGGATGTCGACGATCTTCTTATCGGCGTAAAGGAACTGTGGCTGGCCGCCCGGCTTGTCTTTGGCTTCAATCACGAGCGTGGTCAGCCCGCGATGGGCCGTGGTGAGACTCGCCGCCAACCCCGCCGGACCAGCGCCAATAATCACTACATCCCAATAGGGCAGGCTGTCGAAATCGAGGTCGTCGGCCAGTTCAGTGACTTTGAAATCAGCCATGAAAGCTTACCCTACAGCGGTTGACGAGAGAACAGGAGCAAGGTTTCCTTATTCTCTAGAACGTCAAGCAAGTACATAAGAACCCTATTTATATCGCTTCCGCCGATATCGTTTCCTCCGCCATTTCAGGCCGTTGTCGCAAGTTTCGCCGCCCTTCACCACCCCGCCGACCCCCAAAGCCACCACGTCCCCGCCCCCCTTCAAGCATCGCCGCGGGGAGATCAAACTCCGCGCCCAACAGATTGGTGAGCTTTTCTTGCTGCTCGAGCGTGAGCAGCGCGTTAGCTTCGAGCCGGGCATCTTCAAGAGACTTGGCTTCACGCCCACGCTGACGGCGCGATGCTTGGGCTTGGTCACGCAGTTGTTCTTGCTGCTCGGCGGTGAGATCGAGCGCCGTGGCAATATCTGAACTGGTTAGTGCCGCGGCGGCACCATCGCGGCGCAGGCCGAGTTGCAAATTGATTTGCCGCAGCCGCGAGCTTTGCTCGCTGTTCAGCACCGTCCCCAAACGCTCATTCACGCGGTTGACGATCTCGGCCATTCTTTCGCGGAATTGCTGCCGCTCAGCCGGGTCGGCATCTCGGAGCGATTGCATCAGTTCACGAATCTCCCCCGCGAAGTCCTCGCGGATTTTGATCGTGAGTGAATCCACCTGCGTGGCTTGATCCCCTTCGAGTTTCAATTCCTGCTTCACGGAATCGATCTGCAAGAGCGGCACAAAGCCCATGGCCTGCTCGCCAAAGCGTCCCCGGCCACCAAATCCTCGGCCACCTTGTTCCGGCGATTCCTCTGTCGGCACTGCGGGAGCTTCCGGAGCTACTTCCAATTGAGCGCACAGAGTTGCTGAACTAAACGTCAACAAAGCGACAGCCAAACACAAAAACAACACCGGCTTGCACATGGCAATTCTCCCTAGAAAGCAGAAGTGGCGAACGACTCCATGCTACGCCATCGACGCGGATGCGAATAGCCATAGCCGGACCCGCAACGCGGTCCGGGGGTCTTGCTTACTTCACCCAGCCTTCCGGCACGGTTTCAGTTACTTCGCCGTTGGGAAGTTCAAAGACGTGTTGGCCATCGATCCAGTAAACATTCGGTACACCCAAACGACGGCTTTCCGCTCGTGCATTGAGCACTGCTGAATCCATGACCGCTACCCACTCGTCGATCGTTTTACGAAATTCAGGATTAAGCGATTGGCTTACCATTTATCTACTCGCAACTAGCTGGCGAAATAACACGAATTGTGCGTCATCGAAAACCTCGACCTGATCATTCTCACAAACTGCCACATAAATCGGTTTAGAACCTGCATTATATACGAGCATCCATTCATCAGCCAACGCACGATAGAGATTCCAGAAATTCAAGATACTGCGGTGAAAACGACGTCGTACATCAGATTCGGGCACGTCGTGGCCACCCTTTTTGGCACGTTCTCGCACCCGGTACAGACAGGTATCTGTTGTTTGAACGAAGACAAAAATGATTGCTATGGCGAAGCCGTTACTCTTAGCAATTTTTAGAAATTCAACCAGCGAACGACCTGAAAGAGTTGACTCAACCACCAAACTCTGGTCAGAGTGAATTGCGAGTTCTAATCTCTTGAGGAATTCTCTGCCTGCCGCAATTTTCGCGCTCGCCGGATTTTCAGGAGCTATTTCCGCGGCAATGGCATCGGCAGAAAGAAATTGGAGCTTGTGAAGAGCGACGTACTGCAATGCAAATGTCGTCTTCCCCGCACCGTTCGGACCACCCACGATAATGAGTTCCTTAGAAGACATTTGGTCTCCCACTCCTCGCGGGTCAAGCTAGCTCGATTTCTTCTTCGCTGCTTTCTTCGCGGTTGCTTTCTTTGTCACCGCTTTTTTCGGAGACGCCTTTTTGGCGGGCGCTTTCTTCGTAGCGGCCTTTTTCTTGGTCGCTTTCTTCGGCGCTGGGCCAAGAGCTGCCTTGTCGGCTAGCATCCCCAACGCTTCGTCGAAGGTGATTTCCTCGGGCATCATCCCCTTGCGGAGCGATACGTTGGTCGTCCCATCCGTGATGTACGGCCCGAAACGACCCTCGAGGATTTGCACCGGTTTTTCGGTGACGGGCGAGGGATCGAACATTTTGATCGGCGGCTTCTTCGTGGCACCACGGCCATGTTGTTTCGGCTGCGAGAGCAAATAGACCGCCTGCTCCATCGTCACATCCAGCGGCGAGATATCGGCGGGCAGAGACCGTGTATCCGTACCGCACTTGATGTACGGGCCATAGCGCCCATTCTGAGCTTCGATTGGTTCCTGCTTCTCAGGGTGATTTCCTAAGTTGCGTGGCAACGAAAGCAATTTGAGAGCCGTTTCCAGATCGATCTGCTCCGGCACCATCCCCTTGAGCAAGCTCGCGTTCTGCGGCTTTTCTTCCTCGTCGGTATTGCCCCGCTGCACATACGGCCCAAACCGACCGACTTTGATATACACCGGCTTGTGCGTGTCGGGGCAAATCCCCAGCGGTTCATCACCCTTCTCGGCCTGATCCAACAACTGCAGCGCCATCTGCAAGGTGACTTCATCGGGCGCGACATCGTCCTTAAGCGACGCCGTGCGATCACCCTGCTCGACAAATGGTGAGTAGCGACCCACGCGCACAAACACGTCCGGCCCATTCTCTGGCTTGCCGATAAAAATACGGCTGATTTTCGCCGGATCGATTTCGTCGATCTTGTGCTCCAGCAATTTCTTCAAGCCAGGCCGACCATTGCCGAAGTAAAAATCGCCCAAGTATTCGACGTGCCCACGTTCCCCCCGGCTGATCGCGTCGAGATCGTCTTCCATTTGGGCCGTGAATTGATAATCCACGAGCGCGCCCAAATTCTCTTCCATCAAGGTAATGACCGAGAATGCAACCCATGTGGGGACCAGCGCATTCGCCTTCTTGAACACATAATTCCGCGCGAGAATCGTGTCGATAATCGACGCATACGTGCTGGGCCGACCGATGCCTCGTTCTTCGAGGGCTTTCGTGAGCGCCGCTTCGCTGTAGCGCCCGGGGGGCTGTGTGCTGTGTTCCTTGGCTTCGAGTGAAGTAGCCCGCAAAATTTCTCCGACTCCCAGACTCGGCAGCGAGCGTTCCTGATCAGCCAGTTCCGCGCTCGGATCGTCGGAACCTTCGACATACGCCCGCAGATAACCGGGGAAGTCGATGGTCTTGCCGCTCACTTGGAACACGCAACCTTCCCCCTCAATGGTGACGATAATCCGCCGCCCGCGCGAATCCGCCATTTGGCTGGCAATGGTGCGTTTCCAAATCAAATCGAACAGCTTGAATTCATCGGTGTTGAGTACCCCGCGCATGATGTCAGGGAGTTCAAACGGATGCCCCGCGGGACGAATTGCCTCGTGTGCTTCCTGGGCATTCTTGACCTTCGATTTGTAGGCGCGCGGCTCGGCGGGCAAGAATTCCGCGCCATAGCTGCGACTCACCAAATCCCGCGCGTCTTCGATCGCTACCTTGGCCAGATTCGTCGAATCGGTACGCATGTAAGTGATGTGACCGTTCTCGTACAAGCTTTGCGCCACCTGCATCGTTCGCCGCGCGGTAAAACCGAGCTTGCGGTTGGTTTCCTGCTGGAGCGTACTCGTGGTGAACGGCGGGTAGGGCTTGGTTGTGTACGGCTTGTCTTCAATCGAAGCCACGCGAAACTCGCCACTCTTGATCCGCGCGGCCAGGGCCTGGGCCCCTGCACCATCAAGCAGCAACATCTCGGCATTTTTGAGTTTGCCCGTCGCCGAATCAAAATCCTTGCCCGCCGGAATTTTGCGGCCATCGACCGACATCAACGGAGCTTCCAGCGATTGGCCATCTTGCTTGGCAAACTGACCGAGCAAATCCCACCAAGTACCCGAAACGAAAGCCATCCGCTCCCGCTCGCGCTCGACGATCAACCGCACGGCCACGCTTTGCACACGTCCCGCGGAGAGCCGTGGTCGCACCTTCCGCCATAAGAGTGGCGAAACTTCGTAGCCGTAAAGTCGGTCCAGAATGCGGCGGGTTTCCTGCGCCCGCACGAGACCCTGGTCTACGTCACGTGGTTCAGCTAGCGCCGCTTGAATCGCGTCTTTGGTGATTTCATGGAACACCAACCGATGCACGGGCACCTTGGGTTTCAATATCTCGAGCAGGTGCCAACTGATCGCTTCCCCTTCGCGGTCTTCGTCGGTCGCCAGATACAGGGCGTTGCAACCCTTAAGTTGATCTTTGAGAAGCTTGATTTGCTTCGCCTTGTCAGGGGGAACCACGTAAATCGGGGTGAAATTGTCGTTGACGTTCACGCCCAGGTTCGACCAGGGTTGCCCCTTGAACTCAGCGGGAATTTGTGCGGCCCCTTGCGGCAAATCGCGGATGTGGCCGATGCTCGCTTCGACCCGGAATCCCTTGCCCAGATACTTGCCAATCGTTTTGGCCTTGGCTGGAGATTCCACGATCACCAAGGCCTGGCCTTTGGTTTCAGTGCCATTGTTTTCAGCGGTTGATGACGACTTTGCCATATGATTTGTTGCTACTGTCCCGATCTGCAGCGCGAGCCGCCTAGTTTCAGATTCTCTAATTCGTTCTAAACCGCGACTCGCGTGAGCAAAGTCTTGTCAGGCTACCTCTTCCGGTCAAGTTCTACAGTCCCTACATTGATAGGATTGGACAGCGGTCGGACCGCTCACAAAAGCGGCCTACCTTGCCTGGGACCGTGAGTTTTCCCTGTTTTCGTGGGCAACGATTGCCTTGCTCGTCGTCCACACTCCTGATTGGGATTGCATTTACGTCGATCTGCCATAGAATCACGGGCCACTTTAGCGACGCTTTGCCGTTTTTTAATGCACGGCGTCGTCAATCATTACTTCTGTACCGGTCGGGCTGTCAAGTGGCTCGGACCTGACAACTTCGGCTCAGGACGTTAGATGGCACACCCTTTTCGCTATTTTCGCAAGCATCAAAAGGCCTTTTTGGCGGTGGCGGCCGTGGTCGCGATGTTCGTCTTCGTGATTGGCGACCAAATTACCGCAATTATTGGGCAAGGGGGTGGAGGTCGGGATCCCAGCACTGTGGTCGCTAGCTGGAAAGGGGGCAAAATGTCCCTTATGGAGCTCGATGTCCTGACCCAGCGGCGCTATTTTCTGAGCCAATTCCTGGATCGCCTGCGGATGACCGGGGCCCAGCGGTTGATTGAGCAGGGCGGGACGCCCGTGATGCCCTCGGTTCCCGATTTTGTGCTGCCCGAGAATTCCACGCCCCGCGATATCCAGGTCGGCGTCGTCACCACCCGAATTCTCGCCGATCAGGCCAAAAAAGCCGGGATCACGATTAGCGATAATGTGATTAACCACTTTCTCAAGGAAACCAGCTTCCGCCGTGTGAGCGACGACGAGATTCTGATGCTCCTCCAAGGACTACGCGGGGGGGACAGTCGGGGTTTGGAAGATCAGCTTTTCACCGGCCTACGCGAATTGCTACTGGGCAACACGTATTTCGGCAGTTTCAACGCCGACATCCGCAATGTGATGCCTGAACAACGCTGGGAAGATTGGAAACGGATCAACGACCGCATTTCCCTGGAAGTCGCTGCGGTGCCAGTGTCAGATTTTGCCAAACAAGTCCCCGACCCCAGCGACGCGGAGTTGCTCGCTTTTTATGAAGAATATAAGGACAACGTCGCGCGCATTCCTTACATGGTGCTGGGCACCCAACTCCCTTCGGCTGATCCTGGATTCAAAGTTCCCCGCAAGGTAAAGCTCAATTATTTGTTAGGCGACGTGAACGCCTGGAGCGAAAAGTACCGCGATTCGATCACCGAGGAAGAAATCGCCGACTACTACGAGCGCAACAAGCGCACCCAATTCGTGAAGACGGACGGTTCAACACCAGCGTTCGACGAGGGCCTATTTGACACCGACTCCACAGAAGACCCCGCCGGCGAGCCCGCTTCAGCGGGCGGTGAAACGAGCGATAATGCTGAAGAAAAAGAAACTCAAGCAGCTCCCGCAGAAGATGAATCAGGCAGCACCTCGCGCGTTAAGAAGTTCCAACTCGCAGCCTTCCAGGAGAACGAAACCGAGGAAGCCGCCGAGGTTGAAGCGGGTGAAGAAGCCGATGCCGAAGAAGCCGCTGAATTGGCAATCGAGGCTATGGAAGGCGAGCCCGCTTCAGCGGGCGGTGAGTCCGATGTTGAAGATGAGTCTGACAATAAAGAAGGCGACAAAACCCAGTACGTCCCGCTCGACGAAGTCCGCGACACCATCCGCAACAAACTCGCGACCGACAAAGCGGTCGTCGAGCTCAAGAAAGTCGTGGATCGCATCTACGGTGAACTCGATTCCGAATACAACCCCTACGGCTTGGCAGTCGTGACCGCCCGCAGCGAGAAACAAGAAATACCCGCCCCGCCCGAAACTCTGACCAATCTCAAGGAACGCGCCAAGGAAGCAGGGATCACTTCCGAGGAAACTGTCTTGGTGACGCAGCGCGAATTGGCCGACACCTACGTGGGCAAAGCCGTTGATGCGCAAACCCAAAGCGAGTTGGTTCTGCAAGCCGCCTTCGACGACCTGCAACTCTATGAACCCATGTTGGCCAAAGATCTTGATGCCAATTACTACTTGGTCACCAAAGTCGAAGACGTGCCCGAAAAGGTTCCCGCCTTCGACGAAATTAAAAGCGAAGTGCTGCAAGCCTGGAAAATCCGCGAAGCGGCCAAGCTCGCCCTCACGCGGGCCGAGGAACTCGCCGCCGCAGCCCAAAAAGCGGGAGATACCCTGGGCACCTTTTTCATCGGCAAGCCTTACGAAGTGCTCACCACCGACTTGTTTAGCTGGCTCACTTTCGGCTCCACCCCCGCCGAAATGGAACGCGGCCCCCGACTCGGCGACGCCCCACCCCTCACGGCGGTCGGTCCCGACTTCATGACCAAAGCGTTTGAACTCAAAGCCGACGAAGTCGCGGCGCTGTTGAATTTCGACCAAACCAACGCTTACATCTTCCGCGTAGACCGTCGGGAATCGACTCCCGAGGAGCTGCAAGCCTTGTTCCTTAAGGAAGCCAACACTTGGTACGGCGGCCGCGTGATGATGATGGCCCGCTGGCAGAACCAGCAGCGCCGCCTGCTCGAAGAACTCACCAACCGCGTTGGCCTCGATCTCGAAAAACTCGAAGAGTTTTTAAGGCCAAACGCCGAGGAAGAGTGAGCGGGCCGTGGAACTTGCCGACTTGATTCATATCACTTTGAGATGACCGCCTCGGGATCGAGCACTTCAATTTCAAAGTAGCGTCGAAAATCGGCTCCATTAAATGTCAAAAGCTGAGACACTCCGTGCTTCTGCATGGCGGCCACCAGGCGCGCATCATGTGCGGCTTTGCCCTGGATCGCATATTTCTGGACCAGACTTCTCCAATAGGTGTAGACCAGTCGCTCATCTCGTAAGAAACGAAAAAACGACTGATCCAGCCTTGCAAGTTCATGCTCGGCCTCAGTGGCGGACATTCCCAATCCATTTTTCGCGAGCGGCCGAGTGGCGACCACCCAGAACTCGTAGTGAACTTGTGGAACGACACAAAGTTCGCAACCTCTTTCAAGTAACAAGGTCGTAGAAGCTACTGCTGCGACATGGTGCTCATGATCGTGTTCTACTACCCTCAGAAGCACGTTCGTATCGACCAAAATAAGATTTATCATCGATCCGGATAAATGCTCTCTCGGGAATCGTCGAAATTGGGGTTTCGTGAGCGATGACTATTTGCCCATGCGCGGAACTCACTGAGCTTCTTCTCTATTGATGGCTTGGGAGTTGAAATCACTTCATCGCTGAGATTCTGTTGCAAAGCGTCCAGAGCAATATCTTCTGGATTCTTTCCAGTCGATCTGGCGTGCTCCTTCAACTTTTCTTCGAGTTCGGCAGAAAGGTGCAAGGTCAGTGTCATGGCGAATTCTCCTAACCGCAATTTTAGCACGGCGTGCAGGAACTTCCACAAGACCGAAACGCCGACTAGGTTTTTCGCCTACCGCTGCGGCTTGAACACCACCACCGACAGCGGTGGCAATGTCATAACCAGCGAGTACGGCCGGCCGTGGCTTTCGCTCATTTCGGCGGTCAGGCCGGGGTAGTTGCCGACGTTGCTGCCACCGTAGAATTGCGAATCGGTATTGAGAATCTCCGCGTACCAGCCCCCTTCGGGGACGCCGATGCGATAATTCTGCCGCACCACGGGCGTGAAGTTACACGCCACGAGCACGAAATCGCTAGAGTTGGCACCGCGCCGTAAATAGACGAGCACGCTATCGTTGTGATTGTGGCAATCGACCCATTCGAAGCCGGTGTGCTCGAAATCTTGTTGATGCAGTGCTGGCTCGCTGGTGTACAGCCGGTTGAGGTCGCCCATCAACCTTTGTACGCCCTGGTGACTCTCCCACTGCAAAAGATCCCACTGTAAATCGCCGTCATAGTTCCACTCTTGCCACTGGGCGATGTCACCCCCCATGAACGTCAGCTTTTTGCCGGGATGCGTCCACTGGTAGCCGTACAAGAGCCGCAAATTCGCGAATCTCTGCCACAAATCGCCGGGCATCTGATCCAACAGCGAGCCCTTGCCATGCACCACTTCATCATGTGAGAAGGGCAGCAAAAAGTTCTCCGTGAAAGCGTATATCAACGAAAACGTCAGCTCGTCGTGATGATAGCCGCGATGGATCGGCTCATGGCGGAAGTAACGCAGCGTATCATTCATCCAGCCCATGTTCCACTTCATGCTGAAACCAAGCCCGCCCAAATAGGTCGGCCGCGACACGCCCCCCCAAGCCGTCGATTCCTCGGCCACGGTCAGCACGCCCGGGTATTGCAGGTGGACCTGCTCGTTGAATTCCTTGACGAAATGGATCGCGTCGAGGTTTTCTCGACCGCCATATTGGTTGGGAATCCACTCCCCGGCATTGCGGCTGTAATCGAGATACAACATCGAAGCAACCGCGTCGACGCGCAGGCCGTCGATGTGATATTTGTCGAGCCAGAAGAGCGCGTTCGACGTGAGGAAATTCCGCACTTCGTTGCGGCCATAGTTAAAAATCTTGGTGCCCCAGTCGGGGTGTTCGCCTTGGCGCGGGTCGGCATGTTCGTACAGGGCCGTGCCGTCGAAATAGTCGAGGCCGTGGCTGTCTTTGGGAAAGTGGGCCGGCACCCAGTCGATCAGCACGCCGACATTGTGTTGGTGCATGTGATCCACGAAATATTGGAAATCCGCGGGCGAACCGTAACGGCTTGTGGCGGCATAATAGCCGACCGTCTGATAGCCCCAACTCCCCGTGAAAGGATGCTCGCTGATCGGCATCAATTCGATATGCGTAAATCCCATCTTTTCGCAGTAGGCCGCTAAACGATGGGCTAAATCTCGATAATTGAGCCACTCGCTGCCGCCGTCGTGGTTGCGATTCCAACTCCCCAGATGCACTTCATAAATCGACATCGGCGCGGTGAGCGCATTGCGCTGTTGCCGCTCATTCATCCACTGGAAGTCACCCCACTGGTAGGAATCGATGTCCGAGACAATGTTGGCCGTCAGCGGTGGCACTTCGGCGGCAAAGCCGTAGGGATCGCACTTCTCGATGACATTCCCACCCCGCGCTTTCACTGAAAATTTGTAAAGCGTCCCTAAGGCCATGTCGGGCACAAACAATTCCCAAATGCCGCCGGGAATATGTTTCCGCATCGCGTGTTTGCGGCGGTCCCAGCCGTTGAAATCGCCGATCACGCTGACGCTTTCCGCGTTGGGCGCCCACACGGCAAAATTAATCCCCTGAATGCCGTGAACCTCGCGCTGGTGCGCGCCGAGTCGACGGTAGCTATCCCAATGGCGACCTTCGCCTAGCAAGTGCAGGTCGTAATCCGTGAGCAACGGAGGGAAGGAATAAGGATCGTGCATCGTTGTTTGTTCGCCCGCCTGATTCACGCTACAAAACTGATAGGTATGGCCTAACTCGCGGTCATACACTTCAGGATTGCAAATTGCCTCGAACAATCCCGCCGGATGAATCCGCCGCATCGGCTGGGATATCCCATGCTGCTGGTCAACCAGCCACACTTGTTGCGACTCAGGTAGATAGGCACGAATCGCCAACGCCCGTCGACCGCCTTCCACGATTTCGTGCGGTCCCAATACTTCAAACGGGTTATGGTGATAGCCGTGTACCACCGGCGCAATCGCGCCGAGATCAACTTGAGTTCGCACCATGATGTCCTTATCAGAGTTCTGTTGTACCTAAAACTGCTTCGCCTTGCTGCCTAAATTACCCAGTTACCTGCGAAAATTCGGCATTCTCAGCCTGCCACCTTGGGGCATTTACCACGTCAGTTCCTTGAATTTCTTTCGTTTTGGTGGGAATTATGCGGCGCCCGAGGCCAATTGCCCAACCGGATGGCCCAAAGTCCGCAACGATTCGCTCCAAGTCGCCGCCTTATCCACCAATGCCGCCCTCAAGCTCCCCAGCCGCTTGCGGCTTAGCGTCCTCGCAACCAACCGCCGCTTGGTGGGGGCCAAGCGGGCCTCTGACTCTGCCGCGATGACTTCTTCAGGCTGCGACTCTTCAAACTGCCAAGCCTGACAATCCACGGCATGAAACAAGAGCGCCCGATCCACGCGCTGCCACAGGTCGTGGTCTTTCACGGGCACGATCCGACCGAATCGTTCCCATTGCCAATCGTTGGCCCGCCATTCGGCCAGCCCACTACGAATGCCGCGGCTCACATAGCGGCTCTTGGTGACGAGTGTCACCCGCGTGGGCCCGTCGAGGGCTTCGAGTCCTCGCACGACTGCCAGGAGCTCCAAGCGTTCGCCACAGGCGGCTGTTTCCTCGTCGGCAACGACCATTCGCCGACTCGTTTCAACATTCTGTAGCACAAAGCGCCAAGATTGGCCGCTCGGAGAACAATTTGCTTCCGAGAAAAGCAAATAGTGGGGAGTGGTTGTCATAGTGGGACGCGAGCTCCGACGCTTGTGACACGTCGGGCCGATGGGGTGGGAGTACGGTGATGAGCATCGGCTGCTCATCACTCGTGGGGAGTTCTCAAGGCCCGCGTCCGCTGCGAGTCGAACAAGGGCATGTACCCTGTCCGAAATACGTTATCGGCAAACTCTTCGCCACTTCTCCAGCTTATCCGCACGGCATTTTTTACCGACGGCCGCTTGCGGCTTTGCGTCCCCGCGCCCTACACCCGTCGATACTCATGCTGCAAACTCACCAACTCCGCCAACCGATCACGGTCAGCCCCGGTCGCGTTGCCATCGATCACAGCCCAAGTCAGCCGCGAAATCTCGGCCTCCACGCTTTCCTGCGGAGTGACGGGCGCGAGCGGGGAAGTAATGATTTCCCGAGTGGTTAGATAATTGTTCCTGGCCTGCGGATTCCCCACCACGCCAGATAACGGCAAAGAAAGATTCGATACTTCTCGGATCACGTGGAAAACTCCCTAAAAGCGAAGCAAGCGAGGGCGAGCGGTGGGCGTAAGCTCCTGCATTTTGATGGCGAAAACTCGTTCAGCAACTGGCGTGCCAGCCACCCGGCACCGCCAATCGCCAAACGCCAGGGACGTGCGTTCCCTCCGCAAAATCAGGCACGCAGCACGGATTTCAGGTTCACCCCAACCATCACCCAAAACCCGGGCAACCTAGCCACTCCGCCCAACTTCGCGGCAGGGGGTGCCCCACATAGCCGCAGCATCAGCATCCGGTCGTAACACCATTCCCGCCTATAATTTCGCACTCCGAATACCGCGAAAAATTGAAAAGTCGTACATAGGGACGCGCAAACGGCCAGGGAAGATTATTCACCACGAATCATCACAAATTTCACGAATAAATTCATTCGTGTGATTCGTTAGATTCGTGGTTAATCGATTTTCGCTGAGATGACACAGGAAATTTTACCCCGTCAACTCCGCCGCTTCGGCGATCAATTCCGGCAATCGCGGCAAGGAGCGCAAATCCTCAGCCACGCGGGGATGCGCAAACACGCGCACGCGCTTCACGTAATCGTCGAACTGCTCGCGGGCCAAGGTGCGCACCACGGGCGAAATATCGCCCAGCCTTCGATAGCAATTTTCCTTGGGAAAATGCACGTCGATTTGGAATTCCACTTCCAGCTTCACCGGCGGAGCGTCGAACAACACTTCATGGCTCGCCACGATCCGCGAAAGCGCCGTGCTCGCCAACCCCGCAAAGTTTTCGGCACAACGTACCAACCACGGATACGGCTTGCGCGCGAGTTTCTGATAAAGTTGCGGTTCTTGGAACAAACTGTACTGCGTGACGCGCTTGTAAAGCCTGCGCGTCGGGCCGAACAAACCGTCGAGTAACTCGCGGGCAGGCCCATCGCCACTCGCGGCAAACAGTGCGTCGATCATGGGCCGCTCGGTGAGCCGAAACAGCGTGTCGATATCGAGCGATTGGTGCAGCAGCGAAAACGCGCGTTGCAACATGGCCGTCGCCGACCGCACGGCATGATGCCAATAAACTTCGCTGAACATCACATAGCGGGCGAACACCATCATCTCCGCCGCGGTTTTGCCCTTGTCGGAAATCGCCAGGCCGTCCCCCATTTCGTTGAGGCACAAACTCTGAATCAGCCGGGGCTGGTCAAAATTGCGGCCATAAGGCACGCCGGCGTGCAGGCTGTCGCGCATCAAATAATCGAGCTTGTCGACATCAATCGGCCCCGACAGCAAGCTTCGCAAGACGCGGTTGCAACGGTCCTTGGGTTTCCCCGAGAGCACTTCCATGATCTCGCGTGGCTGGATGTCCCATTCATCGCGCAGGGCGTCGGCGATCTCCCCTTCGAGCAAAAAACTGTTAGCAAACAGCTCGTGGCTCGGGACGCGCGGCAGCGACATATCTTCAATTGGATGACAAAAAGGCCAGTGCCCCAAATCGTGCAGCAGCGCGGCTATCAAAAATCGCTCGGCATCACGCGGCGTAATAACGGCGGCAAACCGCGGATCCTCGGCCAAGCGGTCGAGAAACAACAGCGCCATGCGGTAAACGCCCAGCGAGTGCTCGAACCTCGTGTGATTCGCGGCGGGGTACACCAGTCCCACAAGCCCGAGTTGGCTGATCTGGCTCAAGCGGCGGAATTCGGGCGTGTCGATCAATTGCTTCACGCGGTGCGTGAGCGGCACGTCCAACTCCGGCGGGATTCTCACCAGTCCCTGCCCGTTCCGCAGTGCAGCGATCTCAGGAATCTCGCGGAGGGTACTCAACTGTCCGTTACCTCCAATTAGCCCAGCATCCCCGGTAGAAACGGCAGCCCCATGACAAATCGCAACCCAATCGTCAGCAGAAAATAGAGAGCGTAATGGAAGAACGCGGAGATGGGTTCCAGATCGAATGACACGTATGCGGCGAATGTGCCAATGCCCGCCACGATGGCGATGAGTATCCCCAACTGCACCATTTCCAGACCAGCCTTAAAAGCGTCGTCGCCGAACACGTTCCAACCCACATAAACAAACACGCCCCACAGCAACGCGTAAACTAAGCCACAGGCCAGCGAGCGGAGAAGCACGGCGGTCCCTTGATAAACCCCAAGCTCATCATCGCGCAAAAACGAGTACGCCGCGTAGGCCAAGGGGGGGCCAAGCAGGACCGCGCCAAGCGCCAGAAACCACATCGGCACGCCGTCGGTGCCGTACTGCCGACCCACAAGCCACGAGACGGCAATCGCCAGCAAGGCCCCACCAGCGACCAGCACGAAGATATTCGTGCTGAACTTGGCTTCCTTGCGGCGGATCGGCTTGAGAACATTCCGGCCTTTGGCGTCCTTCGCCCCCGCCTCACTCTCCGGCGCGTGAATAATCACCTGATCGGCCAGCGCTGGAATTTGAATCGGACCTTTGCACTTCGGGCAAGCGCCGGCCTTGCCAGCATGTTGATCGCCGACATTGAACTTGGTGAGGCAGCCGGGGCAAGTCACTTGGATGGGCATCGGGAAGCTGTTTCTGGCAAAATCGTCGTGGTGAGAGAGATAAGTTTCCGTGTTTCACCGCTAATTGACGCTAATGTTCGCTAATTAAATCTCAGTGAATTTACGATGGACTATGGCACTATATTTTCGACTACAATTTTAATTCTATTAGCGTTCATTAGCGGTTAAATTTGCAGGAAAATTTCAATCCGACTCTTTGAGATCATCCTCATTCACCGTCTTGAAACCTTTCGCGGCCAGTGTCTCCAGCGCCAGATCATTATTATCGACCATCAACGCCACGGCCGGGCAACCGTTCGGGCGCGCCAGCAGCGGATAAACCTGCGAGATGTTGATCTCCGCCTGCAACAACGCCGTGCAGACTTGCAACAACGGCTGCGGGCTGTCGGGGAGTTCCACGCCGATCAAGTCCGATTCAATGATCGCTAGACCAGCGCGTTCGAGCACTTCGCGGCCTTGCTCGGGATCGCTCAGCAGGAACCGCACGACCGCACATTCCGCGGAATCAGAGATCGTGAGCGCCACGATCCGCACATTGCTACCCTCGAAACGCCGCACGACTTCTAGCAACTGGCCGACCCGGTTTTCCAAAAAGACCGTAAATTGGCGGATGGAAGGATAGTCGCGGCCCCGCATCGTTGAGAAACCAATCCCCGAATTTTCGCCGATACTCATCGCATGGACTCCCCGCTTGGTTGCCTGAATTGCGCTGCCAGAATGCGTAAATCACGGCACAGTATAGAGTTCTCGCCAGCAAATTGCAACGAGCCGCATGGCATCGGCATGGTCCTTTATCCTTCCCGCGCAGGGCTTGTCCTCGCGGAGGCGGGGGCGGGAATGACGAACCTCTGCTAAATTCTGTACGATACAAATTCCCGCCCCCAACCTTTCCACACAACGCTATTGGCCCATGATCCAACATATTATCGAAATTTCAGTCCGTTACTACGAGACCGACGGGCAGGGAATCGTCCACCACGCCAACTACTTTCAGTACTTTGAGTTGGCCCGAGTGCAAATGCTCAAGGCTGCCGGCTTTGACTATGCTGATCTCGAGCGTGACGGCTATTTGTTGGTCGTGCACAGCATCAGTTGCCGCTACCTGTTGCCGGCCAAGTTTGGCGATACACTGCGCATTGAGACTACGGTGGAACGCGCCACCCCGGCACGCATCGACCATAGCTATAAGGTCTATCGCGACGACATATTGTTAGCGGAGGGCAAGAGTACACTCGCCTGCGTCACTCGTGACGGGCAAGTACAACGCATGCCGAGCATGCTGTATGAGGCCGCCGAGGGAACAACGGAATGAGCGGCAAACGGATTTTCATGCTTGTGGGCGACTTCGTGGAAGATTACGAAGCGATGGTCCCGCTGCAAATCCTCCAGATGATGGGTCACACGGTCGACGTGGGCTGCCCCGACAAAAACGCCGGCGAGAAAGTCGCCACCGCGATTCACGACTTCGAGGGCCACGGCACGTACAGCGAAAAGCACGGGCACAACTTTCCCATCACCATCGACTGGCACGGCGTCGATCCCCACGACTACGATGCCCTGGTGATCCCCGGCGGACGTTCACCCGAATATCTGCAACTCGACGAGCGCGTACAGTCCCTTGTGCATCACTTCTTCACCACCCACAAACCGGTCGCCGCCACCTGCCATGGTCCGATGATTCTCAACACGGCGGGTGTGCTCAAAGGCCGCAAGCTGCAAGCCTACCCGAGTTTGCGGCTCGACCTGGAGCGCGCAGGAGCCATTTGGGACACCCCCAGCCCCGGCCTCGATAGCGTCTGCGTCGATAGCAATCTTGTGACCGCCCCCGCCTGGCCAGCGAACGGCAATTGGATGCGAGAGTTCTTGAAGGTGTTGGGGACGACAATACTGCCAAGTTAGCCGGCATCGTCCCGATGCCGTGAGAACATTGCAGAACTCCCTCGGCATCGGGACGATGCCGGCTAACGACAAAAAAAGACCTGACGTGGGCGTCCTATCCACGTCAGGTCCTGGGTCGTTAACTCGCGTCCTACGAGACGAGGCCCGCGGCCCGCTTCAGCGTGGCCGGGGGGAAAACGCTACGCTACCAATCTCATCGCGCCCTGGAATTCAGTGACGCCCAATAGGAACTCTTCAAAAATTCGCACATCAAGGGCCGACGCGGTTTCGGCTTCGGGATGGAACTGCGTCCCCATCGCGAACCAGTCGCTCATCGTGCTCTCGATCGCTTCCACGATACCATCGGGACAAGTCGCCGAAACCTTGAAGCCCGGGGCGACTTCTTCGACGGCCATGTGGTGCATGCTGTTCACGCGCAATTCACCATCACCGTAAACACGCTCCATGATTGTGCCAGGCACAAGTTCCAGCGTGTGACGATGAGCCGGATCAAGCGGGTCTTTATGCGGCAAGGCAGACGGACGATCTTCCGGAATATGCAGCATGAGATTGCCACCCTGAGAGACGTTGAGCAATTGCATCCCCGCGCCAATGCCGAAGATCGGCATCCGGCGATCAGCGACCTTACGCATCAGGCAGCGATCGAAAGACTCGCGGCGAGAATCTTGCAGACGCACGGTGGGGTGCAGCATCCAACCATCGCGTCGGGGGTCGAGATCGGCACCTCCCACCAGCATCACGCCATCAAGCTGATCCAAAATTTGCTCGACATCGCTTTCCGATTGGTAGGGAGGGAGGATCACGGGAATCCCTCCCACTTTCATGATGCCGTCGAAATAGCCGGCAGCAAGGCACGAATAGGCCGGGGTGTCCCCTTTAGCCGAACGATAGTCAGCGTTAACGCCAATCACGGGCTTTCTCATCGCTTTGCACTCCATTTCCGGCGCGGTCAGCGCCACCAAATCCTGGGCCCACAAGAGGAGTTAGCAAAGCAAAGCGATCCACCGAGAGCCCCTAATACTGCTCGGTAAGGAGCAGTTGCTGCTCGGCAAGGAACAGAAATCAATCTGATCTGGCGACGTCCGCAAGAACTGGTCGTAAACAGGTGGCCCTTTGCAATCGCGGACTAAGAAGCCCGCGGCTGTACCATCCTTGGCACCTGTTAGATTCCAAACTTAATCGAAGCCTGTCCGACCGCTGATTGGCGTGTCCTTGGCGGTTCTCTCAAACCGTCCAGCACCGTGGAAAAGCATTCCACACAATCAAGTCGAGCTGACGTCCCTATCGCTTCGCCTCGGAAACACTCCTTGTGGCTGTTGGCCGCTGTCACACGGCACTAGGCTGAGGATGCAAGTCGTGGCAGCGAATTTAGCGAACTTTCTTCTAAAGGCAAGGACTTCGCACATCTTGGGGCTAAATTCTTTTGCTAGCACAACATAAGGGATTCCGTGGGGACAAGCTCCCTGGGCCGAAACAGCCGAGGATTGTCACTTATTCAACAGTGGACCGGCAATTTCATACCCCACCAAAAAAATTGTCGCATCGACCAATAAGTGGCTCAGCCACGGCCCCAACAGCGATCCCGAGCGGTTGTAGAGCCATGCCCAGACCCCCCCGCCGATGGCCACACAGAACGAAAACAGCCACGTCCAGGGCGAGAAAAACCCAAAATATGTGCCGATTACGAGCACGTGGTGGGCCATGAAGCCGAGCGACGAAATCACCATCGCGGGCACCAACCGCGTCAGCTCCCTGAGCTGTCCGAACACGAACCACCGCCAGTAGTATTCTTCCAAGAGTGAGTGGATCAAACTGTAAAACACCCCCACGGCGATGAAAGTCGTCGTCGAGCCGAGATCCATCCCGGCGATTTTTGCCCGCATTTCCCCGGCAGCGACGACGAAAAAAACCGTCGATTTCAGCCCCCAGTGGTAAAGCGCGAGCATCAACCCACCAATCGCCAAACCCAGCAGTAAGCCGATCAGCACACCTTTCGTCAACCACGGCCACAATTGCGGCCTCATACGCTGCACAAACACCACAAATAGAATCGGGAACAGAAACTGAAACGTCTTGGCCACGCCATAGGTGGCTTGCTGAACGGCAGGCGGAAATTTCGCGGCCAACACGAAGTACGCCAGCGTCACCACGGTCGGCAACACCAGCGCGAAGATCACTGCGGACCAATCACGACGTCGATTTAATTGAGTTTCACTGTCCATTCGCCTTCATCCTAGCCGCAGGCGGTAGCCGGCGGTCTGCACCAACCTCACCGCCGGCTACCGCCTGCGGCTATCAAATAGAACTCGTTATCAATCGCTGAATATTATGCCGGTTGTCTCCACATACCCTGCCCTGTATTGTGAAAGTTTCTCCACGCGTGTCCATCGCTGCCCTGGAAATCCCCTTCGATGAACTACCAACGAGTTTGCCTCGAAGCCTTGGGCTACACCCTGCCGCGCCAAGTCGTTACCACCGACGAAATTGAACATCGCCTCGCACCGGTCTACGAACGTCTCCGTCTGCCCCATGGCCGGCTTGAATTGATGACCGGCATCCGTGAACGTCGATTTTTCCAAAGTGACACGTTGCCTGGCCAGGTGAGCCTCACCAGCGGCGAGCAAGCCATCCAAGTTGCCGATATTGAACGACACCATATCGGGGCACTCGTCCACGGCTCCGTTTGCCGCGACTATCTTGAACCCGCGACCGCTTGCTCGGTCCACCACGGCCTTGGGCTCACGCAGGATTGCCTCATTTACGATGTCTCGAACGCTTGCCTGGGCATTCTCACCGGTATGATCCAAGTGGCCAACATGATCGAGCTGGGTCAAATTCGCGCGGGGCTTATCGTCGGCACTGAGAGTGGCCGGCAACTTGTTGACAATACCATCGAGCGGCTCAACACCGATCAATCCCTCAATCGCCAAAACATCAAGAATCTCATTGCCTCGCTCACGATCGGTTCGGGGAGCGTCGCCGTCCTCTTATGCGACGAGGAATTAAGCCGCACGAAAAACCGTCTCACGACCGCTACCGTGCTGGCCAATACCGATCACCACGCCCTCTGTCGCAGCGCGGGGATGGAAACCTTCATGCACACCGACAGCGAGCAACTCATGAACGCGGGGGTCGCCACCGGCGCGGAAACATTCACGCGCTTTCTCGACCAAGCAAAATGGCAGCGCGGCGATATCGACAAAACAATCTGCCATCAGGTTGGGGTGGCCCACCGCAAGCTGCTGTTTGAATCGCTGGGGCTCGACACGGGGCTCGACTATTCCACGTTTGAAACGCTGGGGAACACCGGGGCCGCGGCACTGCCGCTTACTTTGGCCCTTGCCGTCGAAGCAGGGCACATTCAAAAGGGTGATCGGGTCGCCATGCTTGGCATCGGATCGGGAATCAACTGCCAAATGCTCGCATTGGAGTGGCGAAAATCGCTGGTGCGAGGCGGTATTGAAGCGGCGGTGACTGAGGATGCGCCAGCTTGTGGCTGACCTCTGCGAGGTCGGATGTGGCCGAGGTCAAGAACCTCAGCCACGGAATTAAGACAGCGCCACCGCCAACACGATGCCGATCAAGGCCACCACGCCGATTCCCACGGCAAAATAAACCCAAGTCGGAGTGCCATAACTGGGGCCAACATATCCCGGCGGACGCAGCGGATCGATTTCTCCCGGCATGGGGCGAGGCTTGGGCTTGAAGGTTTCTTTCTTGGCCTCAAGCTCGAAAGCCTCCTCAATCAATGACTTCATGGGTTGCAGCGGTTCAGGATCACTGAGACTGGCTTTGTGCGCGTCCGCGGGTTTTGTTTCCGTCGCCGCGACTACCACTTCCACCTGTTTTGGCTTGTCATCTTCTATTGGAGCGAGGCCGATTTCCTCTTCTGGCTCATCGGCTACCGCCGGGTTCGCTGCGATCAATTGTTTGCCCGATTTACCCGACTTCGATTTACCTCCCGAATCGCCCGCACGATTCATCGACTGGGCAAACCGTCGGAACACGTCGCTTCCCACTCCCCCCGAACCACTGCCAAGATTCTTGCCGCTGTCGCCGATTTCATGCCCACGGTCGGCAAGCCATTCACCGATACGTTGCACTACTTCGTCGGCGGACTGATAGCGCTCATGCGCTTTCTTGGACATCATCGTTTCGCAAATATGCACCAAGATCGGTGGGGCATCGGGTCGATCCTTGGTGATGCTGGGGGGGCGTTCGATCTGATGTTTCATCAATCGCTCGGAAATCGACCCTTCCGGAAACGGCGGATGTCCCGTGATTAAGAAGTAGAGCGTGCAACCCAAACTATAGATGTCCGAACGCGCGTCCGCTTTGTGGCTGTTGAGTGCCTGCTCGGGGGCTAGGTAATCCGCCGTGCCGAGCACATTTTCATTATTGTCGAGCGTCAACGAGGCTTCGTCGTCGATCAATCGCGCCAGGCCCATGTCCAACAACTTCACGACCTTGTTTTTGTCTACCAAGCAGTTCGCTGGCTTAATGTCGCGATGAATCAGTCCCATGGCATGTGCGTGAGACAAACCGCTGGCCACCTGAGCGATATAATCCGCTGCCACCAAATAATCGAGCGGGCCGTGCTCTTTCACCAGTTGGTGCAAGTCCTGCCCCTCGACATACTCCATCACCAGATAGTGCTGGCCTTCAAACTCATCAATGTCGTAGGTGTGAATGATGTTCGGGTCGTCAAGCTTCGCCGCCGCGCGGGCTTCAATGCGGAACCGCTCCAGATAGGTGGTATCGGCCACGCGATTCTTGGGCAGCACTTTGATCGCCCGCCGGGCACGCATCAAGATATGCTCGGCCAGATAGACGCTGCTCATGCCTCCCTTGCCGAGCATCCGCAGCAGTTTGTACTTCCCCAAAATAAATCCGCGATGTTTGCCCGAGAGCAATTTGTCTGACTGCCACTCGGTAAGCAGACCTTCTTCGATCAAAGCCTGGGCCAAGTCCTCTTGCGTGTCGGGCAGTTTCCCGCCGCTTTTGGCGCGCAGCTTCGCCAAGAAGCGTTCCAACTGTTCTTCTTCTACCAGTTGGCTACGCTTAACAAGGTCGATAAAACTTTGGGCCACGGCTTTCGTCATGTGGGAAGTTCGACTATCTACGCCGAACAAGTCTCGTCGGCAGGCTTGCCAGTATTGTAGGTCAGGTTAGCAGTATCACCGTCAGGCTTGACAGTATCTCCGTCAGGCTTGTCTCTGGCAAACGACTACAATAGGCGCACGCCTGCACAGCCTTGCGAGCAAAGGCCGCCAAGAAAAGTTTTCTGTTACCGCTGGAGTCTCTGCGGACTTGCAATCCGTTTCGGTCCTGAACCAGTAACTGCCCTATTCCTGGGGACTCCGCCTCACCATTCAGAATATCATGCTTTTGGGGGAACTACCAGAATCTTAACTCTCGCGGCGTCGAAAAATGGCGGAGAATACGCAGCTTTTTCTCGTTGGCCCTGTGTTCAACGGTTGGACAGCAATGACCTACTCACCGTCACTATGTCGCTCTTGACCGCTGCTCAAGTAGCCTTCAATCAAGTGCTGATCGAAGTAATTCACTTCCATGCCCGCATCAACCACGAGTCGCTGAGTGTTAAGACCGCTGGATTTTGGGCTAAGTAGAAAAGCTATGGCGGCAGCGACCTCGCTCGTTTGCACCGCCCTCCCCCGCAGGGTGGCTCGCTCGGCATAGAGATAAGAATCCACATAACCCGGAATACCGGCCGAAGCGGATGTCTTTAACAGTCCCGGAGCCACGGCATTGAACCGCACCTCGGAAAAACTGCTAAACGACTTGGCGAGAAACGCCAAACTCGCATCAAGGGCAGCCTTCACCGGGGCCATGAAGCCATAGTTCTCGCTCGCCATCCGCGTGGTCGAGATCGAGATCGTCACCACCGATGCCTCACGGCTGAGCAAGTCCTTAAACGCGTTGGAAATCGCCACCAGCGAGAAGCAACTGATGTCCAGCGCCCTCAGGAATTGATCCTTGCTCGTTTCATGAAACGGTTTCGGACCCTCGGAGTAATCGCCAAAGGCAATCGAGTGGACGATTCCATCAAGCTTGTTGTACTTTTCGGCCAGTTCCTCGGCGAGACGGTCAATTTGGTCTTGAAACTCCACGTCGCACACATGGATTGGCAAATCAGGCAGCAGCTTCGCAACCGATTCCTGCCGCTCGGGAGTGCGAACCACCAGCACCACTTCGGCATCCGCCGCCACAAGCTCCTGCACGACGTGAAATGCCACGCTCTTACGATTGGCCACGCCAAACACGACGATTCGCTTGCCAGTTAGTTGCAGGAAATCACTCGGCATTTTTTAATCGATCCCCTTCCCGGTACTCCGGGCTCATCATTACCCACATTTTGGGTTCTTGCCGCAACTTGTCCCGGAGGGACACCCGACAATAGCCCAGCGATTTATCGCTGGGTCCGAAGACAACGTGCCAAGTGAGTCCCGTAGGGACGATTGAAAGCACGGATCGGGATTCAGTCGTCCCTACGGGACTTGCGATCGATACCATAGTTTTCCCAGCAGTGTACTGCTGGGCTATTATCATGGCGTCCCTCCGGGACGAGGAAATGTGCGTGATGATGAGTACTCCGGGAGGGGCTAGGGGAGGGTTTTATAGAGTTTAAGGTTAGGGTTTGGCCAGTGTACACGCGAAATCAAACCGCACCGCCACCTTGCCACCAACGGTGACTTTCGCATTCATGAAAAACGCGCTCGAAACTTTCTCCACAAAATTCGCTTCGATCAACACCGTGTCTCCCGGCAGCACCATCTTTTTGAACTGCACATTGTTGGCCCGCGTCGCCACCGGTACGGCATCGCTGTCATGGTCGATTTTGCTTGAGAGCAGCACCGCCCCCGCCTGCATCGCCGCCTCGCACAACAGCACGCCGGGCGTAATCGGAAACCGCGGATAATGCCCCGCATACCAAAACTCATCGCCGGTGAATGTCTTCCGACAAACGATTCGGTTCTCGTCTTGCTCGACGATTTCGTCGATCAAGAGAAAAGGCTCCCGATGCGGAATCGCCGCTTTAATGGCTGCTAATGACATCGAAGGATATCTCTCGCAAAGGCGCCAAACGCAAATAAGTTGGGAGATGAAACACAAATTCGTGGTTAATGCTTGTAATTATTTCACTATTTTTGCGCCTTCGCGCCTTTGCGAGAGATCATCTCTACGGAGTCATTTCTGAGACATTGGCATCTGCTCGCGAACCCTTTGTCGTGAGCAAATTATCCACATCGCTCGCCACCATCCGACCGTAATTCATAGCGCCCAACCAGCCTGACATAATAATGCCGACGCTCCCCGCGTGATAGAGTCCCGAAATCTGCTTAGGTATGTCGAAACTCACTTTGAGCCCTTCAAACTTCGTCCCGAAACTCGCCCCCGCCACATGCTGCGTGTAATGCTGAAAAGTTCGCGGCGTGGCCGCCTCGGCATGATCGATCCGCTCACGCACATTCGGCACGTATTTGTCGAGCGCATCGAGCGTTGTCTCCACGAGGTCTTGCTTGCTTGCTTCGTATTCCTCGTCCGACAACTCCGCCCAATCTTCGTAGCGCGCATTCGTACTCGACACAATCAAACACCGCGGCCGACCCTCGGGACGCGTGCGGGGATAGTAAAACGAAAACGTGCGGCTCGTGATGTCGCGGCTCAACAGCAAATCGGTACGAAACACGGGTGCCGTCGAACTAAAGAGCAAATCGCCGGTTGATTCGTCAATCGTGTCGTCCGCCTTGAGGGCCATGTAAACCTGCGTGCTCGAATTATTGAGCCGCACCGCCCGGGCCACTTCGACAAATTGCGGATCGAAATTCTCCTCGCCCACCAAACCAAAAATCGTGTGCTTCAGATTCGCGTTCGACACCACGGCTCGCGCCTTAATTAGCCGGCCATTGACCTCAACACCCCGCGTTTGGGCCCCTTCGCAAACGATCCGCTCCGCATCGCAGCGAATCCGAATGTCAACCCCGTTCCGCTTGAGCTCCTCTTCCATCAAATCAATCAACCGGTCGGTGCCACCTTGAAAAGTGTACACCCCCTTCGACATGAAATTGGAAAATACGATGCCGTAGCTAATCGCGGGATCTTCCAGCGTGCTGCCGTTGGCGTAGGTGATCGGCTCCATCAACAGCCGAATCACATCCTCACGCCCGGGAAAAAAACGATCAAACAATTCTCGGGTCGTAAGATGCTGGTCATCCTGAAAATCCATCTGTCGCGCGGCATCAAAAAAGCCATGCACCGCCTCAGGGGCGACTTTGAATTCCTCAATCAAAAGTTTCGTGAAATCTTCGCGGTTGAACGTGGTCGTGAGGGAGAACATCGGGTTGTCAAACCGAATGTGCTCCAGCGGCACGATGCTGTCCGCAATTTCCTTGGTCCAATACCGCCGACAACTCTTAACCATCCCATGGGGAAACCCATGGAGCGAGATATCAAAAATATGCCCGCCGGGCCGCTTGAACCAAGTGGCCATCCCGCCGAGCTTGTAATGCTGTTCGAGCAACAGCACGCGGTATCCCGTCGCGCCGAGCATATTCGCCGCAGTCAGCCCGGCCAAACCGCTGCCGATCACGATCACGTCGTACTCATCGCGAACGTCTTTAAGAAAATCCTTGGGCATGGTGCGCTATCAATGAGATCGGGGTCCGTAAGACCCTTAATCATAGACGGACCAAAGCACTTCGGTAAGCGGTCCAGCGAGCGATGGGGCCTGTCCCATTTTTTTATTTTTAACCACGAATCATCACGAATAATTCATTCGTGTGATTTGTGTGGATTCGTGGTTACAAATCTTCCTCTTGCGGTCAGATTTTCGGCCATACAGGACTTCGCTAGAGCCGGCAGGGGGGTTGTCCCGTGCAGAATTGCTTGTAGCGCGTGATGCCGCCGCCGCGGCTGACCCGCATTTCGAGCAGCGCCCCGCATTTGGGGCAGAATTCCGGCGCTACGGGCTCGGCACCACGATCCGCGAGATCCTGGCACTTCGCGCAGCGCTTCGCGTCGGGAAAAATTTCCACCCGCTCGGGCGGAATCGGTTCGCGACAGATTTGGCAGAGGACGGCCTGCTGCCAATCGCCGACGTCTTCAGACCCCGCCAAGATGGCGGGGCTATGTGGGTCGCCACCGTCCGCCCCGACGATGGCCAGACCCGGGTTGTGACATGTATCGCACGTGAGTCGGTGGGCGTTGACACGCAACAGCTCGCTCACCAACTCGGCTGGAGGGTGAGGCGACCGCCGCAGCAATCCCAAAGTTCTCAAACGCCGAGCAATTTCGTCCTCGCCACAAGTTGTCCGCCAGCCGCATTTCCCACAGGCGAGGATTGTCGAGAGCATGATGGGCGACTCGCCGCATTAATCCACTTGTGTAATCGGACCGGTCAGGTCAATGAAGTCACCGACAACATTGACACCGCCGGGAGCGACGTTACCGTTGTTAACCGGAGGAACAAGTAGATTGTTAAAGGTGTCATCGCGTTCGACTACGCCAAATGCTCCCGCCGTGATAGTAAGTTCATATTGGACCACTCCAGGATTGTTGCCAGTGTTATCTTGAAGATCAAGATTGATCCGCGAGGCACCGCCAGTCGTTGTGGCGGCAAACGACAAATCAATAGCATTCGAGAATGCATTCCCGTCAGCAGGGTCGTTCCCCTGGCTGCCCACTGTCGCATTGAGGGTACGATTGGCTCCGACCACAAAGTTTGCGGCGGCGTTAGCAGCACTGTTGTTGTTGACCGTGTTACCAGTCACCAGGAACTGGACATTTCCCGTACCCGCATTGATGACCGTATTCAGCGCCACGGCGTTGCCCGTGAGCAGAGAGTTGTCTTCCAGCCGCACATCGACTTCGCCGGTGTTGGCACCCGCCGTAAACAAGAACGCGTTGTCATTGCCCAAGGTCATGTCGATGTTGCTATTTCGTAAGGTAAAGTCGAGTTCACCCGTGCCGTTATCGACCAATTCCACACCATTGCCGCCAATCGCTACGCCTGTTGAAGTCAGATTATCAAAGATAATCGTGGCGGGTGTTGTCACCGTGTGGGTGATGAACGCAGCGCGTCCAAGTGCTCCTGTGGAGTTGGCCGTCACGTCGTTGAACACGGCATTGGTCACGCCGCTGAGCAAGATCGCATCGCCCGTGGTGGTGAGCGTCCCGCCGTTGCCGGCAATTCCTGTGGCGATGGCCGCTCCCTGACGGAAGTTTCCACCCGTGAGGTTGGTTAGCACGACACCGTTGGTGGCACCATTGGTTACGTTCACGCTGTTCAAATTGAACCCAGCCGCCCCGATTTCCATGCCGCTGAGGTTCACGCCGACACCAGTGGTCGTGGTGACGGTATTGGTGCCCGTCGCCGCGATGATGCCACCCCCCGAGGCGGCAAAGCCGGTTCCGGTCGTCGCATCGATGTCAATCGTGTTAAACGTGTTAGTCGCCCCCGTGTTGTCGGTGAGTGTCACGCCGTTGCCAGCGCCAACAACATCAATATCACTGTTCGAGTAGATGTTTGTTCCGCCGGTATTATTATCGGCAACGATACCCGTTCCGCCATTCGTTCTTGCAGTAAGGCCTGTGACCGAAACAGTCCCGCCGTCCTGGTTCTGAATCACCAGGGCATCGCCGTTGTTGCCGACTGCGTCGTTATCGACAGTCACGCGCGTGATCGCCACGTTGTTGGCATTATCCACCACAATAGCATCGCCGTCGGAAGTGATCTCGCCTCCGGCACCAGCGGCAACACCCGAGCCAATTGTGACCAGACCCGTGCCCGCGACGGTTCGTAGCAGCACACCGTTGGTCGTGCCAGCGGTGACGTTGACCGTGTCGAACTGAGCACCCGCCGCGCCGACGGTGACATCATCCAACGTCACGCCCACCCCGCTGACGGTGTCGACCGTGGTGTCGCCCGTCACGGTGATTTCACCGCCATTTTGCGCGAAGAAGCCGTCACCTGTGTTCGTGGCATCGAGATTCATGTCGTTAAAGGTGACAATCGTATCGTCGCTGTTGGCGTTGATGAACACGGCATCGCCCGTGCCGCTGGTCGAAGCCGTCAAGTCGTTGAAGATGTACGTGCCGCCCGTGTTGTTCTGCACCGTCACAGCGTTGCCGTTGACCGCGCTGGCCACCAGCTCGGTGAAGGTCACCGTGCCATCCTCGTTCGGATTGGCAGCCGTTCCAATGACAAGGCCATCCGCCGCGCCGGTGGCCGCGATTTCCACGCCCGTCGAGGTGATCGTGGCACCCGCTTCTTGATTGATGATTAGCAGCGCCTCGTCGGCGCTGGAGTTCGTGATTTCCACGTTCGTGACGGCCACATTGTTGGCGTTGTCGATGGTGATGCCGGTGCCCGCGAGGTTGTTGATCAGCCCACCATCGCCCGGATCGGTGCCGCCGCCGATGCGCACTTGTCCCGCGCCCTCAAGATTGCGTAGAACCACGGAATCGTTGGCCCCGTTGATGACATTGACTTCGTCAAAGATCGCGCCGCCCGCGCCGATGGTGAGTCCCTCGATATTGATGGCTTGACCGGTCGTGGTTTGCACCATGTTATCCCCATCGGCGCTGGTGACGATGAGCGTGCCATCGCCGGTGGCGGTGAAGCCCGTGCCGGTGGTGACATTGATATTGATGTCGGTGAACTGATAGGTGACATCATCGCCACCGCCTGAAATAGTCACGCCATTGCCGGCACCCGTGTTAGTGACATCGACCGCGCCATTGAAGGCAATCGTGCCGCCGGTATTGCCGGTGAGCAGAATACCCGCCGAGTCGGTATCCGTGATGTCGCCCGAGAAGGTGATGTTGTTCTCGGTATGGTTGTTGATTTCCACGGCATTCCCGCCGCCACTGTTTGTGATATTGGCGGTCACGGTGATCGTGGAATCTTCGTTGGCAACGGCACTGCCTTCATGATGGAAGGCATCGCCTGTCCCCGTGTTACTGATGAGACTGTCATCATCGGAATCGTTGATCGTGAGGTTGCCGCCGCCATTAAATCGGATCGTGTCGGCATCCGCCGCGGTAGCCAGAAGATCGGCAAAGGTCATTGTTACGCTTTCAGTATTCCCATCAATGAACAACGTATTGAAGTTACCCGAGTCGACGTTGATACCAAGATCATCAACCAAATTGAGTGTTTGTGTAAAGTTGATCGTGCCACTTTCATTGTTCTGAATCACAATCGCCGCCGCCGTGGCAGCCACCGCGTTATCATCCTGAATCGAACCGCCGTAGGCGATTGTGCCACCCTCGCGGTTTTCAACGATCAACGAGCTGCCAATCGAGTTGGTGATCTGGGCGTTGATGTTCATCCCCTCCGAACCGCCGGTGATTCTCATACCGGTGGCGGCACCATCAATCGTGACGGTGTTGTCGATCACGGTTGTGCCAGTGATTTCGGTGAGCGAAATACCCGTGCCGGTTGGATCGTTGATGTCGAGATTCGCCAATTGTGGCGCGTTGATGGCATCACCAACGATGGTATTCGTGCCGCCGTTGATACGGAAGTTGTTCACGTCGTTGTTGTCGGCAAGCACCAAGAAATCAGTCGTTCCCGAGGCATCGATCGTCGGAGATTCGAAATCTTCAGCACCGGGCGTAGTTTCAGGCAAGAACAGTGAGCCACGTTCGACAGTGTCGACCGCATGTTGCACCACGTCGCCATCCTGGTTTGTGCCCTCACCCCAAAACTTCACGTTATCCAAGAGTGTGAAGGAAGCCGTAGGCGTGAGCGCCACGGGAGGCATGGTGGGAGCGTTGGAATGGACATAGACGTAAGCGTCTTCGACGAGGATCATCTGGGCATCAGCCAGGTTGTTGAAGGGATTCTCGAACGAACCGTCGCCGCCATCCGCAGCGTTGGGATCGACGTGGATAAAGTTAAACAGCTCGTCGTTGTCGGCATCGGTGAGCGGTCCGCCAGCGCCTTGGGTGGTTTCGGCGGTCGTTGTGGAGATAAAATCATTGCGGAACACCGGTTCGCGGAAGCGATCGACAATCGCGCCCACGGGGGCATTGCCTTTGTGCGTCCGTCCCACAAACCAGGTAAGCGTGGCCATGACGTTAGTGTTGTACAAATCGTCGTCGGTGACCTGAACGCCCACCAACAAGTCGGGAAGTGCGTAGCCGCGCACGCCCAGGCGATAGCCCGTGTCGTCGGCCCCGCCGCCGCCGAGTTGGTAAATGCCGGCGATGGCCCAGGCGTCGAGATTGCCCAGCCGTTTGGCCGCCTCGGCGTCGACCACGGAGTGAGCCGTGTCGGTTCTGATTCTTTCGATCCCGGCGAAGAGCCGGTTTTCGCTAAAGGTGACCGTGTCGAAATCGATCAACGTGGGATCGCTCGACTTCGTGCGCTCCAACGGGAAATAGCCGTTCATCCGCAAGTCGAAGGATTCGCCCAGCGATTCCAAGCCGAAACCAAGCTGAGTAAAAAAGTTGTCCGCGCGGGTGTTTTGACCGTCGGTCCAGAAGCTCGCCCCCAAAATGCGTTCGGGGTCGAAGCCGCGACCTCGGTTCACCAACTCGCGATAGCCGATGCCAGCATTGAAGCCACCGCCAAAGTCATCGCTCATGGTTCCCTGGCCATCCAGAAACCAAGTGGCACCATCGAGGTTGAACACCTTCATCGTACCGAGGCTGACCACGCCTGTTTCCGTGCCGTAGCCTTCGCTGTGATAACCAAAGCGCAGGGGGGTGCCCAACTCACGACTAAAGTAGCTGCCCGAGGACGTGTAGCTCGCTTCGGCGACGCCACCACCCGTGGCCCCCGTTTCATCGGCGTTGATGACCTGTGCGGTGAGCGGCGTGGCGAGTCCACAGGCTGCCCACAGGCCCACGGTGAAAACGAGCCACTGACCCGGCAAGAGGCAAGTTAAAGCCCTCATGCGATGCATCTCCTGTCACTTGTTCCGCGGGCTCCGCCGTTGTTCAGGGCGCATCGGTCGCGCAAGCAACCCAGCGCGAACGTGCCTAAGCAACGGTCACCCATCGAGACAAAAAACTTGCGTAGAAAAGTTGGTAGAAGAGGTGTGTGTGCCTCGGACGATTCGAGGCGGCGGGATCGTAGAAGGAGAATCTCACCCCGGCAAGGGCAGTTTTCGCACGCGAGCAAGAATTATTCTGAGCACAAAAAAAGCCCGGGTATGGCACTCCCCGGGTCGACTGCAGCGCTTTCACCGCGCACAAAAAAACCCGGGGGAATGCCAGCCCCGGGCTTGGAATTCGCTGTTTTTGAGTAGAAATTACCGCCGGCGCTTCAATGCCGACAGCATTGCCATCACCCCCGCCAGCACGACCGTTGAAGGTTCGGGAACCGCGGGCGTCGAGAGCGCCTCGGGCAAACCGCCCTCCGCGCTGGGATCGAAGTTTTCGAGATCGGCATTCGCCAAGGCTGACGCCATCATCGCGTCGGTCGCATCGAGAATGAATGCCCGTTCCACAAAGACGAGCTTATTGTCTTCCAGAATGGGGACATTGATCGCAGCCAAATTCTGCCCACTCGGATCGAGATTCGCCTGTGGCAGGGCCATAATCAAATTCACAGTTTCCATGTTCTCAATGATCGCAAAGGGCACGAACCCCGAGTCATCCAAGAAATCATTCGTGTCATTGAGGTTCACGAAGAAACTGCTCGTCCCCGTATTGGGATTATTGCTCAGCGCGAGCGAAACCGAAGCGCGGTTGTTGGTCAGGTCACCTAGATCAAAATCCACTTCGCGGTCGCCATCCTCATCCACAATCACCGGATCAAACGCCGGCACGGAGGGAAACGCATTGAAGCTGGTAGGCAAGGTCAGAAAGGGTGCCTGAAACCCACCCATTTGCAGCACGAAGTTCGTCGCCGCGCGGTTGATGACCGTCAGGTCGTAGCGACCGTCCATAACATAAGCCAGCATGTTGTCCACATGGCCTTGCAGGAAGGGATTGCCCGTGGGATTGAGCTTCATGTCGAACGTGCCGACGTTCGTGTCGAAGCGGATCGTTTGGGCCGAGAGGTTACCAGCAACGAGGCAGACAACAGCGAGAGCGCAGAATAAACGTGCCATCATGGAGAACACCAAGGGGGTAGGGAAGAGTCTCTGTTCAGTTCCGATACATCCACCCTATACAGGGCTGCCAGAACCGTCAAGAATTTCGAGCCAGGAGTAGCCCCCGGCGCAAGCCGAGGGGTCGAGATTTCGCGGTCCACCGGCTTGCGCCGGCGGCTATTCCGTATAATCCGCAGAAGTCGACCTCACCGTACCGCGACGATGCGGTTGAAGTGCAGCCGCACTTCGCCGGCGACCACCCGGCGGACCCCCTCGACGAGACACGCCGGTTCGTTTTCTTCTTGCCCCTGGCGGACAATTTCCTCGACCGACGTTCCCGGCGCGACGCTGAACGTCGATTGGTTGATGATCTGATTCCCCGCATCGAGTTCCGGGACGATGAAATGGCAGGTCGCCCCGTAGGTGAGCATCCGCACGGCAAAGGCGTCGTGATAAGGCCGCATTCCCTTGAAGCTGGGGAGCAGACCGTGGTGCAAATTGATGATCCGCCCCCCTGCGTATTTCCAGACACTCGACGGCGGCAAAATCCGCATGTAGCGGGCCAACACGATGTAATCGATCTGGTGTTCGTCGCATATTTCGATGAACCGCTCGTCGTCGGCACGGCCCGCCTCATCTCCCACGGTGACCCAGGGAATGTTGAATTCCTCGGCCAGGGACCGACACGCTGGGCGGTTGCTGATCATCACGGCGGCTTCGGCGGCGACATGCCCGCTCCGCACTGCCGCGAGCACGGCTCGGGGTGTTTCCGTGCGAAAGGTGGCGCAAATCGCCAGTCGCGGCTTACGGCCCACAATATCCGGCGACCAGGTGCGAATCGATAGCCCGGTGCGCTGACTGATTTCCTGGGCCGATTTTTTCAGGTCATTCGCCCGCGCCGCGTCCATTTCCACGCGGGTGAGCATCGAAAAGACCGATTCCTCGTCATGGTCGAACATCTGGATTTCAGCGATGTTTGCCCCCAATTCCGTCACGCAATGCACAATCGGATCGGCCAATCCGCGATGATCGGGCCCCACGGCTGTAATGATGAACTGCATGGTTCGTAGCCTAATTCAAACGGCAAAGCTTGTCAGCAGCAGCCGTAGCCCCCAGCGCAAGCTGGGGGGGAGACCACCGCTCGCGCCGGTGGCTATTTTGGTGAGAACCTTCACAACCCGCAAAATCGGCTCCGTGAGTGATTTGCGAACACGCTATTTGAAACCTAATCTTCTGTACCCCTCCCTTTGTGCTAACCCCCTCCCGCCATGAGCACACCTGCCGAAATCCTTACGCTCGACGATCCCGCTGCGCCAACGGCAAGCGCGGGTAACGATCTCGATTCGCTCCTCGCGCGGATCAATCGCTTGGCGAGTGGTGAAGAGGTGGAAGCCCTGCCGCCGAGTTCCGTTGGAATTCCGCACAAAAATACGATCATCGCGCCGCCCCGACCTGCGGCACTGCCGGCTGACGAGCAGGCCGAAAATCACAAGCAGCGCAATCAGTGGCTGCCGCCCGAACCCAAGACGCTCGCCGAAGCCGGCGTGACCGAGGGTCAACTCGAACACTTGGCGCTGAAATGCCTCGGTGCTTGCGGCGATATGTCGGGCCACGAATTGGCGGAACATCATGCCATGCCATTCCGCTTGGTGGAACCGGTGCTGCAAGGCTTGAAACAAGCCCAGCTCGTCGGCTTTCGTGGTTCGGCTCCGATGAACGACTACGTTTATCAACTCACCGATCTGGGACGGGAACGCGCCAAGAAGCTGGCCGAGTATTGCAGCTACTTTGGTGCCGCCCCCGTGACCTTAAAGTCCTACGTCGAGAGTGTGTCCGAGCAAACGCTGACCAAGGTGCATCCCACCAGGGCCGATTTGGAGCGTGCCTTTGCCGACTTGCTCGTGAATCAAAACATGTTGCGACGGCTGGGGCCGGCGGTGAATTCGGGCCGCGGCCTGTTTTTGTTCGGCTTTCCGGGCAACGGCAAGACGAGCATCGCCGAGCGCGTCACCAAGGCCTTCGGCGATAGCATCTGGGTGCCCCGTTCGATTGGCATCGACGGCGAGATCATGCGGGTGTTTGATCCCGCTTTGCACGAAGAGATGCCGCTCGAAATGCCAACGGGACCGTTGCACGCCCTAGCTATCGACAGGCGCTGGGTCCGCATCCGCCGCCCGACGATTATCGCGGGTGGCGAGTTGACGATGGATTCGCTCGAAGTCATGCCGAGCACCGGCAACAACTTGAGCGAAGCCCCCCTACAACTCAAGAGCAATTGCGGCACGCTCGTGATCGACGACTTCGGTCGGCAACGCATGTCGACCGATGAACTGTTGAACCGCTGGATCGTGCCGCTGGAAAAGCGTTACGACTTCTTGCGGCTCGTGAACGGCAAGAAGATTCAGGTGCCGTTCGATCAGTTGATTATTTTCTCGACCAATTTGGAACCTAAGGACTTGGTCGACGACGCCTTCCTCCGGCGTATCCCGTACAAGATTGAAGTCCCCAATCCAAGCGAAGAAGAGTTTCGCAAGTTATTCAAGATCATGGCACCGATCGTGGGACTGGAATACAACGGCGAGGCGGTCGACTATTTGATCGAGACGCATTACAAGCCGGTCGAGCGGCCGTTCCGCTGCTGCCAACCGCGTGACTTGTTGTTGCAGATTCGTAATTACTGCAACTATCTCGACACGACCCCCACGATGTGCCGCGAGTATTTCGACTACGCCGTTGAAAACTACTTCGCCATCATGTAAGCCGCCACCCGCTTGCGGCTTAGCGGCTTCCCAACAACATCAGCGCAAAAAAGAGACCGCAAACTCATCTCTTGCGGTTTCGCGTTTTGAAATAGAATCATCCAACCCGCTCAGTTCGCCGGCACCGAACTCCACCCCGCCGCATCAATCTCGGCTTGGCTGGTGCCCGTCGAGGTGCTCGCCTGGTTGGCATTCACCGGCTCGCGATACACGGCGTTCCAAACATTCACGCTCGGGGCACGATTCACCGGCTTGGCCGTTTCTTGCGTTTGAGCGGTGCGGTCCCCAGGGATGAACAACGCGGGCGGCTCGAAATAGGTGCTCGAATCGCTCGGCTTTTGCTCAGCGGCTGGACCAGGATCAGGTGTTTTAGTGTTTTGCGGCGGAGTGACTTCAGGATAATTCGACTGCAAAGGAGCCGCTTCTTGAGGAGTCAACTGAGGCTGCGGCGTTTGAGTGCCGGTGCTTTGGCTAACGCCTTGGTCGGTATAGGTAACAGAACTTCCCTGAGCACAGTTCGTGCAAGGAGCCGCAGCTGGAGCTGCCGCAAACGTGGCCTGTTCGACGACCGTGGTGCTCCCCGCGCAGGAAGAGCAGGGGGCCGCCAGTTCACAAGCGGAGCAAGCCGAACAAGGAGCAGGTGTGGCACAAGTCGAGCAACCCGCATCAGCGAACGAGGTTGCCATGACTGGGGATTGCACGAGGGTGGGTTGCATGAACACCTGACGCTGACCCAGCGGAGCAAACGCCGTCACATGGGGCGTGGCAAACGTGGTCGTCGCCATCGGAGCAAAGCCCACGGTTTGAGGTACGAATGTCGAAGTCACCGGCATGGCCGTCGTAATCGGCATCGCAACGCTCATGGGCATGGCAGTCGGCGCAAACGCTGTGGTGACGGTCGTTGGCGCGCTATAGCCCCAACGACGCATCCGCATGTTGTCGAAAAAACGACCAGGATACCAACCGCGATACGGTTCCAAGACAACAGTCGTTGTGGGCACGACAGCCGTCTGCACAACGGGCGAGAACGCCACGACCGGTTGGGGACACGTGCTGCATTGAGCGTTAGCGGATGTTGCAAACAGCATGACGATGCCGACACAACACAATGCAACAACACAGAAAATCATCGAATAGCGTTTCATGGTCTGCTCACAATCGAAAAAGGTTCCGAAGCACATTGAACTTCGGTATTACTGTATTAGACTCACAGCCCGCCCGTTGGCAATGATTTTTTGCCGTCGAGCCTCAATTTGGTGAGGAATTCAACCTGGGGAGACCTTGCGACCTGGGGGAGATTGGCCGGAGGAGTAGTCTTTGTGCCCACAAAAGTGCTGTCGCTAGCGGCGACGCAGCCCTTCCGCCAGCACATCGGTTAGTTAACTCTAACACACGACATTTGAGTGCGTGCAAGCAAAAGCGCGTTTGATGAAAAGATGCCACACCGCGCTGAGAAAACGCAACACACGAATCCCGCGCAGTCGTTTCAGACCTTCTACGCAGACGCGGATCAATGCGTTCATTCCAGAGTAACACGACTCTCCGAGTCGTATTTTTTGGATCACGACTCGGAGAGTCGTGTTACTCTGTGTCACAATTACCGCGGTTGATTATTGCGCCCCGTCGGTTGTGGGCGATAGAAACCAATCCGCTCCAGTGCCTTGTAAACTTCTTCGAGCGTCTTCTCACCAAAGTTGGAGATGCTCAACAAATCCTCGCGCGTGCAGTGCAACAGATCGTTGACCGTAAAGATGCCCTTCTCTTCCAGGCAATTGGTCGTGCGGACGGCGAGGCCAATTTCGGCCGTGCTCATTTCCAGACGGTCCTTCAATCCTTGATTGGCCAATTCAGCGCGGTTCAGCGGTACACGTGTCATCGCGGGTTCCCTCCCTGAGTGTCGAATTGTTGTGTCAGAAAAATGCTGGCGAGTCACCGCCGCACGGCGGGAGTATAGCAAACTTTTGCCGTTTCCTGCAAAGATTTTTTTCACGAGCACCAAAATTTTTCACTCGGCCGACTCGATGCTGTCATTGGCGCGCGCGGCATATCGGGCGTAGGATATAGTGAATAGGAGTACACTTCCGTCAAAATTTCATCGCCCAAGGGAAGGGAACCCTCGTGGACCCGTTGTTCCATTCGCTTAACGAAGCTCAATGCCAAGCCGTGCGGCACGTCGACGGCCCGATGCTGGTGCTGGCAGGTCCAGGGAGCGGCAAGACCCGCGTGGTGACGCATCGTATTGCCCATTTGCTCCGTGAAGGAATCCCCGCCTCGCAGATTCTCGCCCTCACGTTCACAAACAAAGCCGCCGAGGAAATGCGCACCCGCGTGGAGCACCTCGCCCCCGGCGAGCAGGTCTGGGTCAGCACCTTCCACCGCTTTGGGGCCCGGCTGCTGCGGCAATATTCCGACTTCGTGGGGCTCACCCCGAACTTCACGATCTACGACACCGCCGACGCCAAGCAAACCTTGGCCCGCGTGATCGAGGCCGGCGAAATTAACACGCTTCATTACACCCCCGAGCGGATCGCCCACGCGATCAGCAGCGCGAAGAACAAGCTTATCACCGCCGACAAATTCGAGCCCAAGGCCGGCAGCCCGCTGAGTCAAATCGTGGCCGAGGTTTATCCGCTGTACCAGAAGCGGTTGCTGGCGTCCTCGGCGGTGGATTTTGATGATCTGTTGCTCCATGTCGCGCAGCTCCTGTACCAGAACTCGGAAATCCGCGCGTCGCTCGACGAGCGTTTCCGCTATCTGTTGGTCGACGAGTATCAAGACACCAACCACGTCCAGTATGTGATGCTGCGAGCCTTGTCGGTGGACTATCCGAACCTCGCAGTCACGGGTGATCCTGATCAGTCGATCTACGGTTGGCGCGGGGCCGACATCAATAACATCCTGCAGTTCGAGAGCGACTTCCCGCAGGTGAAGGTCGTGCGGCTGGAGCAAAACTACCGCAGCACGAAAAAAATTCTGCGGATCGCTGATAATCTCATCCGTCACAACTTGCGTCGCAAACAGAAAGCCTTGTTCACCGACAACGACGAAGGCCCTTCGGTGCGGCTGGTCGAATATGCGAGCCAGGATGACGAAGCCAACAATATCGCTCAGCACATTGCCGAAGCGATCCGCGGCGGCACGCGCCGCGCGAGCGACTTCGCGATTCTCTACCGCGTGAATGCGTTGTCGCGTGCCTTGGAGCGCGCCCTGCGCGAGGCGGCGGTTCCTTATCAAATGATTCGCGGGCAAGAGTTTTACCAACGCAAAGAAATTAAGGACGTGCTCGCCTACTGCCAACTCATCAACAATCCGCAGGACGATCAAGCCGTGCTGCGGACGATCAACACGCCCACGCGCGGCATTGGCCGCAAAACCATCGACTTAGTCAACGAATACGCTTACACGCACGGCATCCCCTTGCTGGAAGCCGCCCGTGATGCGGCCCAGGTCTCCGGCCTCGCGGCACGGTCAGCCAAAAAAGTCCTGGAATATGTGGGTCTCGTCGATCATCTCTGCCAACTCGCCGACCGCGACATGGAAGAAATCATCGGCACGGTCCTCGACGAATCGGGCTATCGCGATCAACTGACCGGCAGCGAGGACGAAGAAGACCTCAACCGCTTGGCGAACATCGAAGAACTGCTCACTGACGCCCGGCAGTTCGACGAGCACCATCCGGGCGGAGGGCAGTTGGAGATTTACCTGGAAAACGCTTGGCTGGTGAATGAGACCGACGATTGGGAAACCGAGAGCGACAAAGTGACCCTCATGACCCTTCACGCCGCCAAGGGGTTGGAGTTTCCCGTCATCTTCTTGGTCGCGGTCGAGCATGGCCTGCTGCCCCACGAGCGCAGCACCAACGATGAAGCCCAGATGGAAGAAGAACGCCGCTTGGCGTTCGTGGGGATCACTCGTGCGAAAGAGGAACTGCAATTGAGCTACGCCGTCGAGCGCGACTTCCGCGGCCAGCGGCGGTACACCGTACCCAGCTCGTTTCTCATGGAGATTCCCCGCGAGGAAATGGAGCTTGTCCATTCCACCACCGACGTACACCGCTGGAACGACGAATCTTGGCTCGCCGAGGAAACCGATATTGCTGACGAGCCATTTGGAGAAGAAGACCTGGGCGATGTGTCATTCGACTTCGGTGCCGCGGCACCACCTCAAGAGCCGGATAAACCTAGTTGGCAGGTCGTGGCCGGACAGGTGACCACTGCCGCAGCACTTGCCGGTGCCGTTGAACCCGCCGAGTCGCGTGTCCCTCCTGACGTTTTCGCCCAGAACATGACGGTGGTGCATCCCGAGCATGGCGTGGGGAAAATCGTCGCGCTGTCTGGCTCCGGCAAAAACCGCCGCGCGACGGTCCGCTTCATCACCGCCGGCGAAAAGCGTTATATCCTCGCGCACAGTCCGCTGCGTCCCGCCGGCAAGTAATTGAACTGCGCTCTTTGCCGTTAACACTGCGCAAAAAAGAGTGCGCCCGTTGAGCAAAACTGCTAAAACAGGAATTGCTGAACACACGTAGGCCGGAACGAGTAACGCGAGTTCCGGCAGAAGTATTTACAAAGCCGGAACTGCGCACGGCTTGTTTCGGCCTACAATCTTTCTCCTCTCCTCATCGCGACAAGGGGCACCTCATGCCACACATCAATCGACGTGGTTTCTTGCAATCGTCGGCGGCAACGGCAGCGGCGCTCGCCGCCTCAACCAGCTTCGCCGCACCAGTCAAAGAACCGCTCCACTTTGCACTCATCGGTGCCGGCGGCAAGGGCCGGCATTGCACGATCGACATGCTTCGCATTCCGGGCACCAAGCTCACGGCGATCTGCGAGATCAACCCCGAATGTGTGTTTGAAGCCAAGAAACTTGGCTCCGATGCGCGGGTTTACGAAGATTGGAACGAACTGCTCGCCAAGGAATCGGACTTGCAGGCCGTGATCGTGGCGCTGCCCGAAGATACCCATGCCGCCGCCGCGATCGCCGCGATGGAAGCGGGGCGGGATGTGTTTTGTGAGAAGCCGATGGCCTATTCCATCGACGAAGCCCGCCAGATGAATGCCGTGCGAGATCGCACGGGGCGCGTCCTGCAAATTGGTCAGCAGCGCCGCAGCAATCCGCTCTATTATCTGGCCGAGCGCTTGGTGCAACAGGAGGGTCTCATCGGCGAGGTGATTCGCGTGGATGCCTTTTGGGATCGCTGGGAAGATTGGAAACGCCCGTTGCCAACGCTGGACAAAGATTTCAGTCGCTGGAGCTTCCCCACGCTCGATCACCTCATCAATTGGCGACTCTATCGCAAGTACGGCCACGGCCTGATGACCGAGAACGGCACGCACCAAATGGACGCCTGCAGTTGGATTCTCGGTGGCAAACTCCCCCAACGGGTTTGCGGCATGGGGGTCTCGCTCTACCCCGATGAACGAGAAACCTACGATGCCGTGACGGCCGAGTATTTGTTCGAGGGCGATACGTTGGTGCGGTTCTCGCAAGACTTTCACCAGGGGCTGAACTACGGCTGGAGCTACGGCGAACTGTTTTTGGGAAGTGAAGGGGCCTTGCGGATCACTGCGGAGCAAGAATTGGTTCACTACGACCGAGCGCGCAAGGCCACGAAGATTTCGATTACCAAACTGGGCGATTTTGATTTGGCGGGACTTGCTTGCCCCGTCGCGGAAATGTTGCAAGCCGAGCAGTCCACGGGGGGTGGCTTGCGGGATTATTCTTACGCCCAGGAATTTCGGTCGTTTGTGCATGCGATGCAGAATCGCACCGCCCCATCCTGCCCCGGCGAAATCGGCCTCAAATCCATCGCCATGACCGTCACCGGCGCGGAAGCACAATACGCGGGCGAATTCCGTAAGTTCACGCCGGAGATGTTTGGGTAGGGGGAACCACGATTGGACGAATCGCACGAATAAATGACCGTTGGCTTCTGATTTCGCCTCATGGTATATTTAATTTATGGAAACCACGCCTGAAATCACTGCCTTCGACCGCGGTGTGATGCCGTTGCTGCAACTTGTGCTGCCGGATAAGGCAGAGTCAATTGCGAATTTCCATCCTGATCCAGCGCTCGCTAAGCGCATCGAAGAACTGGCCAGCAAATCGACCGAAGGGGAGCTCACGCCTGAAGAGTTGGCCGAATATATCGGCTACGTGCGGGCCAACAAGTTTGTCTCGATCCTGAAGCGCCAAGCCGAGCGACTGAAAGCATCCGCCGCTGCGAGCCATGAATAGTTCTGTTCGGCAAGCTGTGCGTGAACGTGCAGCTAACTCCTGCGAATACTGTGGCCTGCGTCAAGAAGAGGAGAAACCACGAATCACACGAATAAATTACCCGCTTGGTCATAGATATCGTCGCTCGGACTGTAACTCTCCAAGAACTGTTCAGCCGCCAGACGCTGCCACTCGGCATCCTCCTCATCAACAGATTCGTCCAATTCGTGGTTACTCTTATCCATGCGACCGCTCCAGGCCAAAATTCAGCGGCAACTGCGGATCATTTTCCCGTTCGGGGTCGAGTTCCTCGAACAACAAACTCGGTTGGATGTCGCGGTTGTGTTGGTACTTCGAGCAGTACTCTTCCACCCTGCCGGTGATCTCGTGGTAGATGATCTGGCAGATTTCGGTCCCCGCGTAGATGCGGACCGGTTGGACGGCGAACATTTCGAGCGTCCAGTGGCCATGGAAGCCGACATCGCCGAAGCCGGCGGTGACGTGTACGAAGAGCCCCAGTCGCCCCACCGACGAGCGGCCTTCGATCTGCGGCACAAGATTGTGCGTGCGCGTTCGCTCGACCGTCCGGCCCAAGTAGAGTTGGTTCGGGCTGAGGATGATCCCTTCCTTCGGAATGGGAATCCGCCGGACGCGGTTGGCCTTGGCCATGTCGAGGACCACTTCCTCGTAGACCATCAACTCATCGTGCAGCGTGAGATTGTAGCTGTTCGGATTGATCCGCGCGGGATCGAAGGGATCGATCTCGATGTCGTCGCCCATGCGGTTCAGTATTTCTGGGCCGGTGAGGATCATGGGGGAGGGGTTAGGGATTAGGGGTCAGGGAATTAGGATTTGATGACAACACCAATCTTCGGGCAAATCTTTTGTAGCGAGCAGCGCTCACACGCGGGTTTCCGCGCATTACAAACTTGGCGACCGTGCAGAATCATGCGATGGGCGAAACCGATCCATTCGTTCTGCGGTACGAGTTGCATGAGGTCTTGTTCCACTTTCACCGCGTCGGTCTGCTTGGTTAGTCCCATCCGCAAGCTTAGCCGACCGACGTGGGTGTCGACCACCACCCCCGTGGGGATGCCGTAGGCCGTGCCGAGCACGACATTGGCCGTTTTGCGACCGACCCCCGCAAGCTGTACCAGGGCGTCGAGGTCTTTGGGAACCTTGCCTTTGTACTTGTCCACCAGTTCGGCGCTACACGCCTTAATGTTCTTGGCTTTATTGCGATAGAAGCCGGTACTTTTCACGGCCGTTTCGATATCGCCGATCGGGGCTGCTGCAAAGTCGGTGGGCTGCTTATATTTTTTGAACAAGTCTTTGCAGACGATGTTGACCCGTTCATCGGTGCATTGGGCGGAAAGAATCGTGGCAATCAGCAACTGAAACGGCGTTTGATGCGTGAGGGCGCAATCGGCGTCGGGAAAATCTTTGTTCAGTTGGGCGACAATCTTCGCGGCGTGTTTTTTAAGCTCCGCGGACGGTCCAGCGACGGATTTGGCTGGTTTTTTTATCGGAGAGGCTTTGGCCGCAGCTCCTTTTTTTGCCGGAATGGCTCGTTTGGGGGGCATGTCGTTCGGCGATTCTTAGGGATTCCGGCGGGGATGTCCGAATGCTGCCGGTTATTGTGGCGACCATCGAGGGAGTGTCAAGGTGCGCCCCGCGCCGGTTGGCCTCGGAGGAACCATCTGTCTATAATCTCGTTGTGATACACCTGAAATCGTCGCGTTGAGAAATCCATGCCATCTGACGCCGAGCCTTATGATCCGCTCTATTTGGCGGGAATCGAGCATTTCAACGTCTGCGATTTTTTTGAAGCCCATGAGACATGGGAAGAACTGTGGACCGAGTATCGCGGCCCGGCCCGTAAATTTTATCAGGGGTTGATTCAAGTGGCCGTCGCCTTGCATCATTTTGGCAATGGCAACATTCGCGGAGCGAAGAAGGTGTATCATTCGAGCCTCGGCTATTTGACGGAGTATTTGCCGACGTACGAGGGTCTCGATTTGGCCGCGTTTCTGGCGCAATACGAGCGCTGCTTTGCCGAGGTGTTGGTCAATGAGGAAGAATTCCCGCGGATCGAGATCGTGCCCGATTCGATTCCGGAGATTCATCTGCACCCCGCTATCACCGATGCTTAAACCAACTTTGGGGAGAGGTTGTGAAGAATATGGTTCCTTGGAATGCTGAAGACTTGATCTTTGATGAAACACGGTTTAAGGGGGTCGCGCGGTTGTTTCCGCTGCCGGACCTGATCATGTTTCCGCATGTGATGCAGCCGCTGCATGTGTTTGAGCCGCGCTATCGAGAGTTGCTGAGCGAAGCACTCAATGGCGACGGCCTGATTGCAATGTGCATGTTGGCACCCGGTTGGGAAGCCGACTACGAAGGCCGCCCGCCGTTGTTGCCGTCGGCCTGCTTAGGCAAGGTGGTCACCTATCAACGGACCGACAACGGCGAATACAACATTCTCCTGTTGGGGATGCGGCGGATTCGTATCGACCGTGAGTTGCCGCCGACGCGCAGTTTCCGCCAAGCCGAGGTAACGTTGCTTGATGATTTCTGCAAGAAGACCAACGACCAGCGGCGCGCGGAACTCCAAGCCGAACTGACCAAGCAGTTCCAAGATTTTCTTCCCAATGGCAAGTCCGCCGACGCGGCGCTGCAAGAACTGCTCGCCACCGAGATTCCCTTGGCCGTTCTGACCGATTTGGTGAGCTTTGCGTTGCCGATGGAATTTAATGAGAAGCGCGATTTGCTTGGTGAATGTGACGTCGACAAGCGGGCCAAGATGTTGCTCTCCGCCTTGGTGACCGTGAGTCCTCCGGTGAAAATGCCAAGATCGCGGCAGCAGTTCAACAAGCTGCCGCCATTCAGCGCGAATTAGCGATTTGCTGTTACTCGCCGGTTGACGATGCGGTCTGAGGGGACGTACCTTGATGGTTTCGTTCCTTACGCGTTTCCCAGGCATTGCAATGAGTCATTCAGCGAGTTGTGTTTCCGACGACGACGAAAAAGCCAGTAGCCCAACCCCAGTCGATTTGCCACGCATCGAACGCGCCGTGCGTGAGATTCTCGCCGCCGTGGGGGAAGACCCCGACCGCGAAGGGCTTCTGGAAACGCCGGCCCGCGTCGCGCGCATGTATGCCGAATTGTTCAGCGGCCTGCACGCCGATCCGCGGATTCATCTGCAAAAATTCTTCACCGAAAAATACGACGAAATGGTGCTGGTGAAGGATATTTCGTTTAACAGCATGTGCGAGCACCACATGCTCCCCTTTATCGGCAAGGCGCATATCGGTTATGTCCCCAATGGCAAAGTGGTGGGCCTGAGCAAATTGGCCCGCGTGGTGGAAGTCGTGTCGCATCGTCCGCAAGTGCAGGAGCGCATGACCGAGGAGATTGCCAACTTGTTGATCGAAGAATTGCAAGTGAAGGGGGTGGCGGTGGTGGTCGAGGCCTCGCACTCGTGCATGGGAATTCGCGGCATCCGCAAGCCGGAAAGCATTTGCGTCACCTCGGCAATGAAGGGCTTGTTCCGCTCGAATCTGTCGAGTCGTTCGGAAGTCATGACGCTCATTTACGGCGATCACAGATAGCCTCGTCGCAACGCGACGCACGGACTTTGGAGAGTCACCAGCGCCGTGTGTCGCGTTGCGACACGGCTGACTTTACACATGAACCTCCTGATCCAATTTCTGCTGCGATTGTCGTTTGGCCTCGCCGCGGGAATGGCGATCACGTCGCCAAAGCTCGTCACGAGCGGTTACTTTCGCAATCACCTCTATGTGACGCTCGGCCTCACAACGCTTGCCGCGATGGTAAGTTTTTCTGTTGCGCCTGATGTGTTCTGGTATGCGATAGGTGCGGCGGTGGCGAGCTATGTGGGTTCTGTGTTTTGGCTTTATGAGAAAGCAACTGTTGGCAAGATGGCCCTGTTGCTTGTTGTGTTAGCTTCTTGGTTAGGATTGATAAATCAGCTTCCAAATTTACGCGATGCGAAAAGCGAGCACGTCAAAAACCTACAAAACTATTTTGAAACAATAGACGTGAACCAAATAGTTACCGCCGATCAGGTAGATCGTATGGAGAAGCTGACTCGTTGGATGGGACTTTCAGCAGGATTTTTGACTCTTGCATCGATTTTAAGTTCCGGTCTCCTTCTCGGCCTCATCATGGCCGCGATGTTGCTCGGCCACTGGTATCTCAACACGCCAACCATGGAACTTGTGCCGTTGCGGCGGCTCATCATCGCGATGAGTGTCGCGGTTGCACTACAGGCAATTGTCTCGGCGCTCGGTTTGTGGGGCGAGGTCACGTATGCCAACAACATCACGACCCAATGGTGGCTCTTTGTGCTGCTGCGCTGGTTGTTTGGGATTGTGGGTGTCGCGATTTTGGCCTGGATGGCGTGGCAAACATTAAAAATCCCCAACACGCAATCCGCCACCGGCATTCTCTATGTCGCCGTGATTGGCACATTCGTCGGCGAAACCATGGCCTTGCTACTGTCTGCCGAGTCGCTCTTTCCGCTATAATGCAGCATGTCATTCCCGCGCAGGCGGGAATCCAGTGGCGGACCCTCCATTCTGGTTTCCCGCCTGCGCGGGAATGACGGTGCGCTCAGATCCGTGGAGATGATTCTGTGAACATTACCTATGCTTGCCCGGCTTGCGAAGCGGGAACACGCAGCCATTTTGATGCGACCACGCGGCACTTGAAGTGCAATGCGTGTGGGCAGGAACTGGCCGTGCCCGATGCAGCCGTCCAGAGTGACCGCGTGCAACGTTGCCTCGTCTGCCCGAGCACCGACCTGTTCGTCCGCAAGGATTTTCCGCAGCGGGTGGGTGTGTTGATCGTGGCGGTCGGCATTATTGGGAGTTCCATCGCCTGGTATCACGCCGATTTGCTGTGGACGTTTGGCATCTTGTTCGCCACCGCGCTCATCGACGTGCTCCTCTACACCTTCGTGGGGGACGCCCTGATGTGCTACCGCTGTCAGGCCCAATACCGTGGCGTGGCCGAAATGGATGCCCACGGCCTATTCGATTTGGAAACGCATGAGCGCCACCGCCAACTGACCGCGCGACTCGAATCCGCTCAGCGAGCGACTCCTGGCAAGCAACCGTCCTGACGATCAGGCGTCATAATATTATGGATGCAGAACAACACCGCATCGAAGATGATCTGCGGGGCCAACTCGTTGGGGAAGTTCATTGCGACGATCTCTTCGTGCAGCTCTACGCCAGCGACGCGAGCATCTACGAGATTCCTCCGCTAGGGGTCGTCAGGCCGCGCGGTGTGAATGATGTTGTGGCCACGGTCCGTTACGCAGCGGACAAGGGAATTCCAATCCACGCGCGCGGCAGCGGTTCGGGTCTCGCCGGTGGCGCGCTCGGTCGCGGGTTGGTGATGGATTTCTCGCGCTTCATGCGCAAGACTTTGGAGATCAACGAAGACAACGTGCGCGTGGAAGCGGGCGTGGTGCTGGACGAGCTTAACCGCGTCCTCGCGCTGCGTGGGCGGTATGTCGGTCCCGATCCCGCCACCAAGCAAGTCACTACCATCGGCGGGATGGTCGCGCTCGATGCCTCGGGCAGCCACTGGCCCGTGGTCGGTTCCACGCGGCGGCATGTGCAATCTTTGCAAGTCGTGCTCGCCGACGGCGAACTTCTGGAAGTCGGCACCCACGAACTGCTCAATGCGACGGGCGAGATCGGCGTCGATCGCTACGTCCGTGCGGTGGATGATATCTGCACTCGCTATGCCGACGACATTCAAAACTGCCAGCCGAAAAGCTTGGTGAACAGCAGCGGTTATCGACTCGACGGTTTGCACGATCCCGAGGCGTTTGGCAAGCCACTGTATCTCGCGCGGTTGTTTGTGGGGAGTGAGGGAACGCTCGGTCTCATCACGGCCGTCACTCTCGGCACGTTGCCATTGCCGGTCGAAGTGTGCAGTTTGCTACTGTTCTTTGATTCGCTGGAAAAAGCGGCTGTGGCGACTCTTGAATTGTTGACGACGAAGCCAAGTGCTTGCGACCTGATGGACCGTCGCCACTTAAGCCTCGCCCGGGAGTTGGACCCCCGCTATGAGTTCCTGATTCCCCAGGAAGCTGAGGCTGTGCTCTTGGTGGAATACCAGGGCGAATCGGCGGACGAAGTGCAAGGTAAGCTGGCCGATGCCGTCACACTCATTCAGGAGAAATCGCAACTCGCGTTCGGGGCTTACATTGCCGCCGATTGGTTCGATCATGATCTGCTCTGGCAACTCGCGCGGCATTACACGCCGACGTTGTATCGCTTGAAGGGTCAGACACGACCGTTGCCGTTCGTGGAAGACATCGCCGTTCCGCCAGAAGCACTTCCCGACTTTTTGCCAAAAGCGCAGCAGCTTTTCAGACAAGAACAAATCACGGCCTCGCTCTTCGGGCACGTCAGCCATGGTCAATTGCACTTCCGGCCGTTTTTGGATCTCGCCAATGCCGAAGACATCGCCAAGATGGATTTGCTCGCCGATCAGCTTTATGAAGAGGTCTGGCAAGTCGGCGGCACGATCAGCGGTGAACATGGCGACGGCTTGAGCCGCACACCATACGTCGCGCGGCAATTCGGCCCGCTCGTGACCGCGTTTCAAGAAGTGAAACAACTCTTTGACCCCCACAATCTGTTGAATCCCAATAAGATCGTCGCGTCGGAGGTTGTTTCCCTCACGAATCATTTGCGGCATGTGGATTACCCGCTCCTGGAGAATTTGCAAAACGTCGCCACGGAGGATGCCTCAAAGGAAACGACCACGCCGCCGACGATTCAACTGCAACTCTCGTGGCAACCAGAAGAAATGGCCCACGCGGCGCGGATGTGCAATGGTTGCGGCACATGCCGCACGTTCGCCCCCGAATTGCGGATGTGCCCGATCAATCGTTATTCACCTCGCGAGGAAGCTTCGCCACGAGCTAAAGCGAATCTCGCCCGGGGGTTGCTCACGGGTACGCTGCCGCAAGGGAGCGTGCTCGATGATGAATTCAAAGACATCGTTGATTTGTGTGTGCATTGCCACATGTGTCGGCTTGAATGTCCCGCGAATGTCGACATTCCCAAGTTGATGGTCGAGGCCAAGGCCTTGTACACCGCCACGAACGGCGAGTCGCTCTATGGCTGGTTCATGGCCCGCGTGGATGCGCTGTGCCACTACGGTTCGCGCTACTCGCGCGTGTCGAATTGGGCCGTGGAAAATCGCTCGGCACGGTGGCTGATCGAAAAAGTGGTCGGGATTCCCCGTAATCGCAAGTTGCCCAAGTTTCGCCGTAAGGCGTTTGTCCAGCAGGCCGCGCAAAAGCGCCTCAATCGCCCCGAGCGCAGCACGGTCGAGAAGGTGCTGTACTTTGTCGATACCTATGCCAACTATTGCGACCAGCAACTGGCCGAAGCGTTTCTGGCGGTGCTCGAACACAATGGCATCCCGGTGTACGTTCCCGAAAACCAACTGCAAGCGGCCATGCCCTTGATCGCGCGGGGCATCGTGGGGCAAGCGCGTTCGATTGCCGAGCATAACGTCGGCATTCTCGCCGAAGCGGTGCGGCAAGGTTACACCATTGTGTCGACCGAGCCCTCGGCTGTGCTCGCGCTCACTCATGAGTATCCACAACTCCTGCCGGGCGATCACGATGCCGAGATGGTCGCGGAAAATTCGTTCGAGGCATGTCACTATTTGTGGCGACTGCATCAACGCGGAAAATTGCAACTTAATTTTGGGCAACTGAATACCTCGGTCGGTTATCACACGCCCTGCCACACCAAAGCCCTCGAAGTCGGCACCCCCGCCGAGAGTTTGCTCCGCTTGATCCCCGGCCTCAAGGTCGAACGCCTAGAAAAAGGTTGCAGCGGCATGGCGGGCATGTACGGCTTCCAGCAAGAAAACTATCGCCGCAGTTTACGGGCAGGTTTGCCACTCATCACCGCCGTCCGCACCGGCAGCTTCGTCGCGGGGTCGACCGAGTGCAGCACTTGCAAGGTGCAGATGGAGCAAAGCACCTCGAAACCGACGATCCATCCGGTGAAGATTGTCGCGCTCGCCTACGGACTGATGCCTGAGCTACGCCAGCTCATCAATAGCCCCGGCAAAGACCTGGTGGTAACATGAGAGTGACGGTGAAAATGTTCGCCGCGGCCCGCGAGGCGGTGGGTGCCTCGGAAGTGACGGTGAAAGTTGTTGATCGTGCCACGATAGTCGATCTGCGTACCGCCTTGATTACCGAGTACCCGCAGTTGGCACAATTAGTGAATCGCGCGATGTTCGCCGTCGATGCACGTTACGCCAACGACGAAGATTTATTGCCCAGCGGTGGTGAAATCGCCTGTATCCCACCAGTAAGTGGTGGCTAAGTATAGCCGTCGGCGCGAGCCGATGGTTCCATGAATCGCCAACCATCGGCTCGCGCCGACGGCTATTTGAAGTTTTTTTCCTAATGATTCAACTCACGCACGAACCCATCGACTCGCACGACTTACTTCGGCGCGCCCAATCGCCCGACGCGGGGGCCGTGTTGTTTTTTCTTGGTTGCACGCGGCAGCATACCGCGGGGCGTGAGACAGTCGAACTCACTTATGATGCTTACAAGGAGATGGCCGAAAAAGAATTGGCCGCGCTCGAAGCCGAAGCCCGCGAGCGTTGGGGTTTGGTGGAGTGTCTGATTGTGCATCGCCTGGGGCTTGTGCCACTCGGCGAGGCCAGCGTGGCGATTGTGGTCGCCAGTGCCCATCGCCGAGCCGCGTTTGAGGCGGGGGAATGGTTGATCGATACGCTCAAAGCGCGCGTGCCGATTTGGAAGCAAGAACATTGGGCCGACGGCACGAAGGAATGGGTGCATCCTCATGTCACACCAAATGTAGTATGGTCCCCCGGCCCGTGTGAGTGATACTGTTAAAGACACGGCCCAGGGGGCCATGCTACAAGCTAACAACATGATCACCAACGCCGCCAATCCGAACAGTGAAGCACCGACCAGTGGTCCCTTGGTGGATCGCTTGGGCCGCGTGCATACAAGTCTACGCGTGAGCGTGACAGATCGCTGCAACATCCGCTGTTTTTATTGCATGCCGGCGGAGAATGTCGTGTTTCGTCCGCGCGAAGAGTTGCTCACGTTCGAGGAGATCGAACGCTTTGTGCGAATCGGCGTGTCGCTGGGCATTCGTGAATTGAGGCTCACGGGGGGCGAACCGCTCGTGCGGAGCGATTTGCCGGTGCTTGTCGAGCGACTCGCCGCGATTGCGGGCGTCGCGGATTTGGCCCTCACCACCAACGGCATTTTGCTCACCGAACAAGCCGCCGCGCTCAAGGCGGCCGGTTTGCAGCGCTTAAATGTGAGCCTCGACGCACTTTCCGAAGAGACGTTCCAAAAAATATCGCGGCGCACCGGCTTGCAGCGCGTGGTCGACGGCCTGTTCGCCGCGCGACAGGCGGGGTTTGAAAACATTCGCCTTAACGCCGTGGCGATTCGCGGACTCACGGAACAAGAAATCGTGCCGCTCGCCGAATTCGCCCGCGAGCATGGTTTTGAACTGCGGTTCATCGAGTTCATGCCGCTCGATGCCGACAATCATTGGGAACGCGAGCAAGTTTTCACCTGCGATGAAATTCGCCAAATGCTCGAAGCGGCCTTCTGCCCGCTTGTGCCGAGCCAGCGGACCGATCTGAGCCAGCCCGCCGTCGATTTTCATTTCGCCGATGGCCGAGGGGCAATTGGTTTTATCAACCCCGTGAGCCACCCCTTCTGTAGCGACTGCAATCGCCTGCGACTCACCGCCGAAGGGCAAGTGCGCAACTGCTTGTTCTCAACCGTGGAATGGGACGCCCGCGAACTCATGCGCGGTGGCGGCAGCGATGACGAGCTGCGCACGTTGCTCCGCGATTGCGTCTGGAACAAACAACCCGCCCACGGCGTGGGGGAAGCCGATTTCGTGAAGCCGGCGCGAGCCATGTACCAGATCGGTGGCTAAGATGCAGCAACGCATTTATCTCGACAACGCAGCCACGAGTTGGCCGAAACCGCTAAAGGTTTACGATGCCGTGGATCGTTATCAGCGCGAAATCGGCGCTCCGGCTGGCCGCAGCGGTTCTCGCGCTGCTGAAGAAGTCATGCGTCTGGTTGCCCGCACTCGTTGGGAAGTGTCCGACTTGCTGTGCATGGACGAACCTAAACGAGTGATTTTCACCAATAGTGGCACGGACTCTCTCAATACTGCGATCTTAGGCCTTGTACGTCCCGGCGATCATGTCGTGACAACCGTGTGCGAACACAATTCCGTGCTGCGTCCATTGAAGTTCTTGAGCGATACAGCCGATGTCTCGATCAATTACGTGCCGTGTGACGGTGAGGGATTTGTTTCGCCTGACGACGTACGGCGAGCCTTGCAACCGAACACGCGCTTGGTGGCGGTTGTGCATGGCTCAAATGTGACCGGCGCGATTCAACCGATTGCCGAGATCGGTGAAATTGTTCGGGATCACGGTGCATTCTTTCTTGTTGATGCCGCGCAAACTTTGGGTGAGGTGCCACTCACGCTGGCCGGTTGCCAAGCCGACGTGATCGCCGCGCCAGGCCACAAAGGTTTGCTCGGTCCCTTGGGAACAGGAGTGTTGTGTTTGTCGGATCGGGTGGGCGGCGAAATGAGACCGTTTCGGTACGGCGGCACCGGAACCTCAAGCGAAAACGACACGCAGCCCAACGAGTTACCCCACAAATTCGAAGCGGGGAATCTTAATGTCCCCGGTCTCGTTGGTCTAGCTGCGTCGGTGGTCGATTTTCACGAACTGCGGGTACGCAAACTGCAGGAGCATCACCAGCTGCTTGCCTCACGATTATTAAACGGCCTCGACGCGATCCAAGGAGTGACAATCCATGGACCGCACACCACAAAATCGCGCACGAGTGTGGTCAGCTTCACGGTGAAAGGTTATGATCCCCAAGAGTTCGCGACGATGCTCGACATGTCGACAGGCGTCGAAAGTCGAGCCGGGTTGCATTGTGCTCCTCGCATGCATGCGGCGCTTGGTACACTTTCAGGCGGCGGCACGATTCGGTTAAGTCCGGGCTGGTCTACGACAGCCGAAGAGATTGATTTTGCACTCGTGGCGATTGCACAGGCAGCGGCCCACGTCCCGAGTTAGTTTCACTTGTTCCCGGACGATTTATCATGGCCAAGACCACCAAAAAAGAAACACCCCCTGCCGAGCCTTGGTACAAGGACGGCTTGAAATTCAAATGCACCGGTTGCGGCGATTGCTGCACCGGAGCACCCGGCTATGTGTGGGTCAATCAGGCCGAGATCGACGCGCTGGCCGAGAGGTTGGGGATGGAATCCAAAGCCTTTGAGAAAAAATACGTCCGCCAAATTGGTGTGCGGCGGAGTCTTGTGGAGTATAAGAACGGCGATTGCGTGTTCTTCGACAACAAATCGCGCAAATGCACGGTGTACGAACAACGCCCTCGCCAATGCCGCACTTGGCCTTTCTGGAACTCCAATCTTCGCAGCCCCGAAACCTGGGCGGAAACCTGCGAATCCTGTCCCGGCAGTGGCAAGGGAAAGCTCTACCAGCTTTCCCACATCCAAGAGCAAGCCGCGATTTTTAATGTGTGAGTTCGTCATTCCCGCGCAGGCGGGAACCCAGTTGGAAAACTCAAAACTGGGTTCCCGCCTGCGCGGGAATGACATTACGGGCAATCTGGCAATCTGTAGCGGTTAGTTCAAGTTTGCCGGCTAACATGCCGATATTTGGCACAGGCAAGCTCTGTACAATCACAGCCGCTCGAATTGGGCGAACTGGGTGATTGAGGGGAATTTGCTCTGCCGGCATGGCGACCTGTTCTTTGACAATTTGGTGTGTTCCCCAGGGGTTTCAAGGCCTTTTCCGAGGGTACGCGAAGCGCCGTAAGTTGTTTGGCGGTTTGCGATTACCTTGACACTAACTCTTGCGCCAATTACACTTGGAACAAGCGGGCAAATTTCTCTTGTCCAACTTAACTCATCTGGCGAAAGCGCTGAGTCGGCTATCACTGGTCGTCTCACCAGGACACCGAACAGGGGACCTCGTCGTGACCAAAAAAGAGATTGTTAAGACCATTTCAGAGGAAATCGGTCTCACGCAATTGAAGACGAAGGAAATCGTCCAGAAGACCTTCGACGCTATTGTCGAAACGCTTGTCGAAGAGAAGCGGATCGAACTGCGAAACTTCGGCGTGTTTGAGGTCAAGCGGCGGGCTGCTCGCAAGGCACGTAACCCCCGCACCGGCGAGAAAGTCTTTGTCCCCGAAAAGTTTGTGGTGACTTTCAAGCCGGGCAAGGAAATGGAAGAGCGGGTCCACGAGCTCGAACGGATGGCCAACGCCGCCGCTGAAGCAGCCCACCGAGCAGTCGTCGAACCGGCGGCGGTTCCTCACGAAAACCATGCCCCCCCAACAACTTACGAGTAATAGGCAAGTTACGAATAGCAGACAGCAAAAAGATTGCCGACAACTGGCAATTGCCTCGCGACGTTCTCGTTCGCGATAGCACAATCACACAAATCACCAGCGGCGCGCCAATCTGCTCTCGGCGCGGCACGAGCCGCTCGCTATTCTCCCACGACTTTTCTACCAGACGGCCACTCTTTCGCGGTTATTGCCGGGTATCGTCCCCGGCGACGGCTGCTGACGGAGAGTGAACGTCACATGCTTTTCAATGGATTTCGGGCTTTTCAAACTTTTTTTGCGGGAACGGCAAAGAACTCGCGCACATGAATGCGCGGGCGGTATGCCAAATTGAAGAAGCTGCTCGGCTGCGTGCGCCGCGGAGTGGCTTCGAGGCTCAAGGAGGAGCTGCGCCAATGCGTCAATGGCTCTTAACACTGGCGACTGTCTGCGCGCTGGCCGGGAATACCGGCTGCCTGCTGCCGATTTACTCGGCGGACCCGGCACGGCGTGCCCAACAGTTGATTTTTACATCCGAAAACCTGCGTTCTCTCTTGAATGAGTGGGAACGCATCTGGTTCTTGGATCAACCGTCGCACTTAGCGCCACACAGCGTTCACGGCGGCATTATCTAATTTGGCTTAGTCGGTCCACGAAAATCGTGGGAACTAGGCTGCGCTACCGGTTCGCGCACAACCGGACGTGCCTGGGGCGGTAAGTTGTCGATCACCCCGCGTCGCGTGTACATTGGCAGGAGTGAAAATCTTGCCATGTCACACACTCGACAGAATTCATGCCAGTATCTTCCGCCGCTTTGCCCCACACACCCGCTGCCGTGAACATCGATTTGCGCGTTGAGTTGGGCCGCTTGAAACTCGCGAATCCGATTCTCGTCGCCTCGGGCACTTTTGGCTACGCCCGTGAGATGGAAGGTTTGATTGATCTGGCGCGACTCGGCGGCATCGTCCCCAAGACTATCACCAAGGAGCTGCGCAAGGGGAATGCCCCCTGGCGGACCATTGAAACTCCTGCGGGGATGCTCAATTCCATTGGCCTCGATAACGACGGCATTGATGCATTTGTCGCGCACCATTTGCCTTATCTCGCCCAACAGCGAACCGCGATCATCGTCAGCATCGCCGGCCGCACGCACGAAGAATTCGTCGAGATGGCCGCGCAATTGTCGGCGCACGAATCCCTCGCGGCGGTCGAACTCAACATCTCGTGCCCCAATGTGAGTGGCGGGGTCGATTTCGGCACCGACGCGGCGATGTGCGAGCGCGTGGTCGCTGCCTGTCGCGCGAATTGCGTGCATCCGATCATCGCCAAGTTGACGCCGAATGTCACGAGCATTGCCGACATGGCGAAAGCCGCCGCGGCAGGTGGGGCCGACGCGATTTCGCTCATTAACACTTGCCAAGGCATGGCAATCAATTGGCGAAATCGCCGACCGCTGCTGGGCAATATCATCGGCGGACTCAGCGGCCCTGCGATCAAACCGATCGCCTTGCGGGCCGTTTATCAGGCGGCTCAGGCAGTCAACACGCCAATCATCGGCATCGGCGGGATCGCCACCTGCGACGACGTGATGGAATTCCTGGTCGCCGGAGCAACAGCGGTTCAACTGGGGACCGTGAACTTCTACAATCCAACAGCGTCCCTGCAAGTGCTCGATGCGCTACCCATGGCGCTGGCAGAACTCGGTGCCAGAAGTATTCGTGAAGTCGTCGGCACGCTCAACGCAAACAACTAACCACTGACCACCAACCACTGACATTCTCCATGCGCGTTCTCAGCGGAATCCAACCGACCGGCCGGCCTCATTGGGGCAACTACTTTGGCGCGATTGTGCAGTACATCGCCCTGCAAGATGCCGAGCAGGCGTATTACTTCATTGCCAACTTGCACGCGCTCACCACGGTCCGCGACCCGGCGCTGCTCAAACAATACTCGCTCGATGCAGCGCTCGATTTGTTGGCGCTAGGGCTTGATCCCAATAAGGCGGTGCTGTTCATTCAATCCGACGTGCCCGAAGTGAGCGAGCTCTGTTGGATTCTGCTCACCGGCACGCCGATGGGGCTCCTCGAACGTTGCCATGCCTACAAAGACAAGAAGGCCAAAGGACTGACCGCCGACGCGGGGCTGTTCACCTATCCGGTGCTACAAGCCGCCGACATTCTGGCTTACGACAGCGACACCGTACCGGTGGGGGAAGATCAGGTTCAACACATCGAAGTTTGCCGCGACCTGGCTGGGAGTTTCAACCATCAGTTCGGCGAAGTTTTTGTCTTGCCGAAGGCCAAGGTGCTCGACAGCTCGGCCCGCGTGCCGGGGACCGACGGCGAGAAGATGTCGAAAAGTTACAACAACACGCTCGCCGTGTTTGAAGACGCTAAGGCACAAAAGAAACAGATCATGCGGATCGCGACCGACTCGCGTCCCATGGAAGACCCCAAAGACCCGGCGAGCGACGTGCTGTTCCTGTTGTATTCGCTCGTGGCAGGCGGCGCCGAATGCGAAGAAATGGCGGCGATGTATCGTCGCGGCGGCTTCGGCTACGGCGACGTGAAAAAGAAACTGGCCGAGGCGGCGGAAGTTTTTTTCGCCGAAGCCCGCGCGCGGCGGACCGATTGGGAAAAACGTCCCGACGAGGTCCGCGACATCCTCGCCGCCGGCGCCCAGAAAGCACGTAAGAAAGCCGCCGAAGTGCTCGCCCGCGCACAAAATGCTTGCGGTTTGAAGGGTTATTAAGACGGTTCTTCGGGAATTATATTGGATTAAGCATACAGCAACAGGAGAGCGTGGCGAACGAATTTCCTTACCCCGCAGGGGTTTTATCATTCAGCCCAGGGTTGGTCGCTTTAGCGACTACCCTGGGTTGCGATAGCCAGACAATTGCCAACCCTGAAAGGGTTGCCTCAACTGATACAACCCTTTCAGGGTTGGCTGGGTGCGGGATACCTACCCAGGGTAGTCGCCAGGAGCGACCAACCCTGGGCTAAAATATCTAACCCCTGCGGGGTACCGGAGTCGCGAGCCATGGACAATCCCGCCCGACAAGCAGACCGTTTGAAATAAGATCACCAGTTAAAATTCCTGAAGCATTATTAATACTAAACCGCTAATGTTCGCTAATAATCGCTCATTGATATAATTCATTAGCGACAATCAGCGTCAATTAGCGGTTTAGAATCGAGTTTCTATGTCCCTACAAATCATCGGCATCGGCACCGACATCATCGAGTGTTTGCGGATCGCGCAGATGATCGACCGGCATGGCGAGTTGTTCATTCGGCGTGTTTACACCGAGCACGAGATCGAATACTGCTCGACCAAGAAATCATCAACGCAGCATTACGCGGGCCGCTGGGCCGCCAAGGAAGCCGTGCTCAAGGCCCTCGGCACGGGCTGGCGAAAGGGGATCAGTTGGCGCGATATCGAAGTGCGTCACAAACATGGCGGGGCACCCATCATCGCGCTCTGCGGTGGTGCTCGTGAAGTTTTCGAGAAGACCGGCATCCGCACGATGCACATCAGCATCTCCCACTGCCGCAGCCACGCCACGGCCTACGCCATCGCCGAGGGCGAAGTTCCCGATGAAGGCTAGCGATTATTCGCAGCCACGGCTGTGAAATTCAATTTTGTTTTCATGCTTTGAAATCGCGAACGCTAGTAATCTCCAGCGGGCAGCGATAGAATCAGCGCTACGAGGGGGACACGGTAAATGCTCGCGCCATTTCGTCTTTTCAATCATCACGTGCCGAGCTTTTTCGTCACCAAAGGAACTAACCATGAGAATTCTCTGCTGCATGCTGACACTTGCAGTCTGCGCTGACTGGAACTCCCTCGCGCTGCAAGCGCAGACCACGGCGTCACCTCCCGCGGAAACACCTGCCGTAGTTGAGGCCACCTCGGAAGCTGCCGCGCCGGTGGATGACGAGGCAATAATTCGTGCCAATGCGGAAAAATACGTCGAGTCCTATAACCGTCGTGATACCCAGACGATGTCGTCGATGTGGTCTCCCGAGGCGGTTTATATGGACCCCCGCACCGGTGAGGGGGTCGTCGGTCGCGAAGCGATCGAGGAACTTTTCGATTACATCCTGGCAGGCCAGGAAGACGCCAAGTTGGTGGTAACGATTGATTCCATCGAATTCGTCTCTCCCAATGTAGCCATTGAAAAAGGAACTGCCGTCGTTAGCTATTCCGAGCATGAAACCGAGGAAACGAACTACACGGCCGTGCAAGTCAAACGGGATGGCGAGTGGCTGCTCGACCGCGTGTCGGAAGAAGCAATCCCCCTGCCGCCACCAAGCAATTACGAGCACCTCAAATCACTCGACTGGATGATTGGTTCGTGGATCGACGCCGACGAAACTGCCACGGTCCAAACCGATTGCGAATGGACCAAGAACAAGAACTTCATGACGCGGTCGTTTGCCGTGATCTCGCGCGATGGCGTGGAGATGTCGGGGATGCAAGTGGTCGGTTGGGATCCCGCGACGCAGCAAATTCGCTCGTGGGTGTTTGATTCCAGCGGCGGCTTTGGCGACGGTATCTGGACCGCCAAGGGTGACACTTGGACGATCGAAGCCACCGGCACGCTGTCGGACGGTCGCAAAACTTCGGCAACCAATGTGCTCAAAAAGATCGACGACGACTCTTACACATGGCAATCCATCAATCGCCAAGCGGACGGCGAGCTTCTGCCGAACGTCGAGGAAGTGATGATCGTCCGCGCCGCGGAAGAATCCGCAGCCGAAACCGAAAACTAGCAAACACAAAGGTGCAGTGATGAAAAAATACACGTTGTTCGCAGTGGCAGCTTTGGCTGTTGCGATGTGGGGTTCGAGTGAGTTGTGGGCCCGCGGTGGCCGTGGCGGCGGCGGTGGTGGTGGCGGTCGAGCCATGGGTGGCGGCGGCGGCGGTGGACGTCCTTCGATGGG
>Ga0163151_10000254_pt1 | contig 94641 bp, 73 predicted proteins | sample OliLakLV19MP5IB2_FD_145596 | JGI IMG/M metagenome (GOLD analysis project Ga0163151, IMG submission 145596) | Freshwater microbial mat bacterial communities from Lake Vanda, McMurdo Dry Valleys, Antarctica - Oligotrophic Lake LV.19.MP5.IB-2 | ecosystem: Environmental > Aquatic > Freshwater >...
CGACACGGGCGACATCGATCAGAACGGTACGGTGGACGCGGCGGATCTCGCTGCAGTGCTCGGAGCGTGGGGTCGGTGCCCGGGCTGAGCGGGTGATGGGAGAGGGAGAGGGGAACGGGCGGCGGCGCTGATGAGGCGTCGCCGCCCGTTGTAGCAATGTCGCGATGAACTCCTGACGGTCGCGGACCAGCTTCACGATCGCGAGACATCGCTCGTGCGCCTCGCTCTGAGTGTTCGCGCCGACCGTGGCGACCTCCGCGTGTGCTTCGCAGGATTTCCTGTCAAGGCTTCGGAGTTTCAGCGTCTAGAAGCCCCCGCTCAAGCAAGTACTCGCGGACCCGTGGGATGTTGCCATCCAAGTATGAGGGCATCGCGATCTGGCCGGTCCGCCAACCGTACCGCTCGGCTTCGCGCAGTGCGTCGTCTCTCGACCAACCTTGATGCAACATCCGGAAGCATGCGACGACGCCTCCCGTCCGCTGCGTGCCGGCCGCGCAATGCACGAGCACCGGTTCGTTCCGCCGGTCGCTCTCAATCACCGCCGCCACTGCTCGCGCGTACATCTCGACGTCGTCCGTTCCGTCGCCCAGCAACGGAAAGCTCATGACCTCGATGCCGTCTTCACGAGCAATCGCGCCCTCTTCGATCTTGCCGGGAGGCATGTACTCAGGGCGGCGGTGCGGCCAGCGCGACGTGCTACCTACCAGCCGTCACTGCGCAACGCGCCGTGCACGCCGAGCTTGACCGTCGAAGCGGCCGGTGTTGTGGAATGCCAATTTCGTGAGTCAGTGTGACGTGAACCTTCTTCACTTATGCAGCGAACGAAGTGAGTCGTTGCGACGCGCGTGGAGACTGGGCGATCAGACCATCCGATCGATACGGAAGTTCTCGCACTGATCGAACCGCGATGATCGCAGAACCGACATGAGCGATTGAACCGCTGAGCGCTCGTTCAGGGAAGTTTCCGGATACGCGCGAGCGCAGCGACGTACGAGGATTGCATGGGTGGTTCGGAACAGTCCTCGACTTCGCGAGGTTCCTGAACGACACGACCCCCACGAGAAAGGTCCAACATCATGCACACCACGCTTCTTGGCGCAGCGGTTTCGCTCACGGCACTCGCGAGCGTTTCGTCTCTTGCGTCCGCTGCCATCATCGAATCTCAATCGCCCGTCAGCGGCGGCGGCGTCATGCGCTGGTCGCAACTTTGGCAGGATCCGGGCCCGGATGGCAACGATCTCGACGGGGATGCGGCGTGCTGGGCAGACTTCACCCTGACCGAGCCCAAAGCGATCACGCATCTTGAGTGGTGGGGGAATGGCGCGTGCGAGCTCGGTTTTCGCCTCGAGATCTGGAAGCAGGATCCGGGCACCATCGCCTATCAGCCGTACTCGGTCTGGTACTACGGCGGCGTCGAGAGCGCAGAACCCCTCGTGACGTTTGACACGACGTCGTACACGACGTCCGCGGGTCCGGGCGGCCTTACGCACTACACACTTGAGCTGCCGACACCGATTGACGTCCCCGCCAACACCTCCGTGAATCCGCGCTGGTTTCTGGGCGTCATCGGTCTCACCGCGCAGCCCTACGTGACGTGGAACTGGGCGCAGAGCATCGCTCCCACCCATCACACGTATCAATTCATTCGCGGATCCGGACCCATCTTCCACGCATTGGGTGAAGCACGCGCGTTGGTGATCGGCGACGACACCGTCGCGTGCGCAGCGGACCTTGACGTCAACACCATGGTCGACGCTGCTGACCTCGCCGTTCTGCTGGGCGCGTGGGGCGCCGTTGGTGGCAGCGCGGATCTCAACACCGACGGGACTGTCAATGCGGCGGATCTCGCCGTGATGCTCGGCGCCTGGGGGACCGTGCGGCTGATGTCCGCTGAACGTTCGATTTCAAGCACACTCTTTGACAGAAGGATCTCTAGATGAATCTCTCAACAACTCGCTGCATCGCTCTCGTCGCCGCATCGCTCGTCACTGCCGTTGCGGCCGCTCAGGATCCGTTTGCCTACGAAGGATTTCAGTACGGGCCGGGCCCCGAGCTGAATGGCCGTAACGGCGGTGCGGGCTGGAGCAACGCGTGGGGCAAGCTGAGTTCGATTCCCACCGGGATCGCGAACACTGGCCTTTCGTGGCCGAACCTGATCACGTCAGGCAACGGCGCCTACACGGCAGGGTTTCCGTCCACCACGTTCACGCTCTACACCCGCGTGCTCGCGCCGTACACCGCGACGGACGACACGATCTACGTGTCGTTCTTGATGGAGCCCGGACTTGGATTCGGCGAGGGCGGCGGACTTTCGTTTAGCGCCGTGCCGGCCATCATCGTTGGTGCGTCCCTTGGGCAGTCGATGTACGGACTGACCGCGCCCTTCGTGACGAGCAACGACTCGAACGTGCCGGTCCTCCTCCGCGAGACCGCGCTCCTGGTCACGCGCATCGTGCGCAACGGAGACGGTACATCAACTTATACGGATCACAGTTGACGTTCGCGCGAGGCGTTCACGCCAGCAGCGGCAGCTCCCGACAGAGATCGCACCACGAGCGCACGGATCAACTGCGGCCCGTACTACTCGTTGTCCGTCAATCCGAACGTGGGACAACCGCAGCCCGCGGCTCCATCGTGCGAGATGACCATTCCGGACAATCTGCCGCAGGTCGTGGCGCTGGTGAATGACGGCGGCTGCGCGACCGACGAGATTCGCTTCGGCGCGACGTGGAGCAGCGTGCTTCCCACGACACTGCCGCCGCAGTGTCCCGGAGATTTTGACAACGACGGCGCCGTCGGCGGTTCGGATCTCGCGATGCTCTTGGGCGCGTGGGGCGGCGAGGGTGCCGACCTGAACGGCGACAACGTGACTGATGCGTCGGACCTCGCGGTCCTGTTGGGTGCGTGGGGATCCTGCGACTGACAGGCAGGCAGTACCGTATCTTCAACGAAGCGCCGCGCGATGCGCTGCGCTCATGCGTCACGCACACGGTCCCGAAGCCCCGAGGAGCACTGCCAAATCGCTCGCGCTTGTCGTTCCGTCGTCATCGAGATCGCCGCCGGGAAGACCCCACTGGCCGAGCAGCATCGCCAAGTCGGCACCATCGACAGCGCCGGTGTGATTGAAGTCGCCCACACATGCCAGCTGCACCGGCACCGCGTCCTGCCACGTCGTTCCGATGCGAATCTCATCGGTGGTGAAGCCACCTTGATTGTTGATGTTGAGTGCGACGGGCAAGGCCGCAACTTGGGCGAAGCTGAAGATCGCGTCAGGATTCGCCGGCTCGGAAGCGCCGACGATCGGATTAACGTAGAGTCTGAACGTGACCCCTCCCGCTGGCGTGTTCTTCGAGATGCGCACGACGAGAAACGCAGTCTCGCCCTGCACAAGCGGGATGTTCGAGTAATCTGCGAGCCCTTCGCTCATCATGAGACCGTAGGTGTACGCGCCGACCGGAGATCCGACGTACATGCCGAACGGATACGAACCAAAGAGAAGACCGCCCCACGATCCAAAGCCTTCATCGGCGCGGAGCAGGAACGACACGTAAAGCGACGTCGCTTCTGCCGGCGCGGGCGTGAATGCTCGGTAGTAGCGCGACAACGGATAGTCGCTCGAGCGGTCGCCGGTGATCGTTCCACCGGGCGACGTCGCCAGACCTGAATACTCCAGCCCGACCGTTCCGATGAAGGTCGGTTCGTCGACGATGTCGCCGAGCCACGTCGTCGACCAACCCGTGCCGCCGTTCGATCCGTCGAGGTCGACATGTGGAGTCTCCCAGTGTTGCTGGCCTTGACGTGAGGCCGAACAGCACGATACGGACGAACGTCGCGACCGAACACGCGGAAGTTTTCTCGTTTGTCGCCGCGCGCGATGCGCGCACTCAGAGAAGCTTCCGGACCCCGGGTCGCAACGTTTGATGTAGGAATGCTCAGCGCATCACAGGAGGTCGACATGAGAGGCACGCTCGTCACAGGTCGGATCGACGATGAGGGAAGTTTGCTCGTAGGCGATGCGACGCTTTCCGACCATCATCGTTGCACGGTCATTCGATGACCGGCTTCGACTCCTCTCGTGAAAGACACGCCATGCGGACCGCATACATCAGCTCGATCGCCACGTGCATTCTTGCGGCACTCACTACCGTCGCCGATGCCGGAAGTTGGGAGTTCGGACCGCCGATGCCCACGCCGAAGTCCGACAACTTCGCCGTGAATCACAACGGAGACGTCTACGTGATCGGCGGGTTGCCCTGGGCCAACCGTGACGAAGATGGCACGGTCTACAAACTCGCGGATGGAGCGTGGACCGAAGTCGCGCCGTTGATCGGGCTGGGGCCGGTGGTTGGACAAGGTGGTGGCGTGGACGGATTGAACCAGATCATCGTCTTCGGCGGACTGACGACGCCCGAAGGCGACATCGCGGAAGGGCGTTCGTACGACCCGATCGAGGGAACGGACTTCACGGTCCCCACGTCCAACCAACCACCGATCAACTTCGGCCTCGCCGTTGATGGCGAGGGACGCATCTACCGAATCGGCGGCGGGCCTGGCGCGAGCGGCTTCAACGGTGGGGGGGTTGTGCGATACGTTTCCGCAACCAACTCGTGGGAGCAAGTTGCGTCGCTCCCGTTCACGCGCGCCTCGATCGCTTCGGCGTATGACGGGTTGGGTCACATCTGGTGCTTCGGCGGCTACACCTCGTTTGGAGTGTTTCGCCTCAAGGATACGGCCCGCTACACCGTTGCGACGGACACGTGGGAGAACATGGGCGCGGTCTTCTTCCCGATTGCGACGAGCAACGGCGAGGCGGTGCTCGGCGCGGATGGTCTGCTGTACATCATCGGCGGATTCGAAGGCACCACGGGGACCACGACCTCTGCGACCGTGCGCATCATCGACCCAAACGCGGTCGATCCCGTGCTCATCGCCGGTCCATCACTCAACGTGGGCCGCCACGACTTCGTCGCCGCACTCGGCGACGACGGTTACATCTATGTGATGGGCGGATACGACGCGTCCGGCGCGGCGATCGCGAGCGTCGAGCGCCTCTTCACCGGCGCGGCGTCACTCACGGGCGATATCGACAATGACGGTGATGTTGACGCGGCCGATCTTGCGACGTTGCTTGGATCGTGGGATCTGTGCGCTGGTTGTCCAGCAGATCTCAACGGCGACGGTGCGGTGAACGCTTCGGACCTGGCGGTACTGCTCGGTGCGTGGACAGGTTAAGCGTTCGTCGAAACCCCATTTTCCGGCTGCTGCACGACCCCTCCTTCATACGCGGATGCTCATCGCTCGGGGCGATCGGCCGAAGCGATAGGGGAAATCTCCGGGTGGGCGGACGCCGCGGAAAGCGGGAGGATGCCTTCGTCGTTTCGCGCGCCGCGATTGAATCGCAACGGTGACGGCGGGGCGAACGCGCGCGATCTGGCGATCCTGCTTGGCGCGTGGACAGGCTGACCCAGGAACTTGTGTTTTTTCGCTTCTTCGCTTCCTTCGCAGTAGTTCTTGATGGGAGAACGCAATGCAATCTAAGTTGGTCCCGACTGTCGTTGCTGGCGCTTCATGCGCAGTGCTGCTGGGGTACTTCTTCGCGGGTGGAGCGCCAGCAGCGCGGGCTCCGGCACCCGGCGCATACACGGTCGTCGGATTCAATGATCTCGGTATGCATTGCATGCAGGAGGATTTCTCCGAGATCTGCATCCTTCCCCCCTACAACACGCTGCGAGCGCAAGTCATCGAGCGCGGCGAAGAGCCGGAAATCCTGACATCAGACGTCTCCGTGATCTACTCGGTGCCGAATCACATGCGTGCTTCGGACAAGACGAACTTCTGGACGTTCGCGCCGCAGTTGTTCGGCGTGCAGCTCGCTCCTGACGTCGGACTCACTGGAAACAGACTCAGCGGCACGATGGCACCGCGCAAAGAAGAGGGCATCTGGGAAGTCACGGGCATTCCCCTCGTTCCTGTCGATGATGCCGGCCGACTCGATCCATATCCCCTCGGACTGATCACGGTCACCGGTTCGCAAGGTACCGCGACCACGCGCGCGGTTCTTCCGGTGTCGAGTGAGATGAGCTGCTCTCTGTGCCACAACACGCCGGGCATCTCGGTGGCCCAGGACATTCTTCTCAAGCACGACTCGTTGCACGGCACGCATCTGGTGGATCAGAAACCGGTGCTCTGCGCGAGCTGCCACGCCGATCCGGCGCTGGGCGCGCCGGGTCAGCCCGGAGTGTCGATGCTGTCGCACGCGATGCACGGCTCGCACGCACCGCATGCGGCAAGCTCGGGGCTCGACAACGACTGCTACGCATGCCACCCGGGCGTTCGCACGCAATGCCAGCGCGATGTGCATCATGGTCTGGGCATTCAGTGCACCGATTGCCACGGAGGAATGAGTGCCGTCGGCAATCCGGCGCGAATCCCGTGGACGGATCAGCCCCGCTGCAGCGATTGCCACAACAAGCCGGGATCCGACTACGAGCAACCCGGCAAGCTCTTCAAGGACTCCATCGGGCACGGCGGCATCTACTGCGTTACATGCCACGGTGCTCCGCATGCGATCGGACCGGCGACCACACCGGTCGACAACCTCCAGGCGATCACGCTGCAAGGTCACGCGGGACCGATCAACACATGCATTGTGTGCCACACCAGCCAACCAAAAGACTCGTTCTTCCACAAGGTCAAGGACTGAGAGAGGGTTCATCATGCGCAGCAATTTATACATCTCGTTCACTTCATTGATGTCCGTCTGCGCCAGCACCGCATTCGCCGCGCCGCCCGCGTATATCGTGAAGGATCTCGGCACGCTCTCGGGCGCGAACGAAGCCTTCGAACCCGGCACGATCGGTCTTGCCGCCAGTACGGCCGCAATCGTGGGTTCGTCGGTCACGACGCTCCCGAACCGCGAGTTTCACGCGTTTCGCGTAGTCGGCGACACGATGCAGGACTTGGGTGTCCTCGTCGGCGACGAGCACTCCATGGCGTTCGGCGTCAACAACAGCGGCGACGCCGTCGGCGTCTCGTATGCGCTGGGGCAGCTCACGTACCACGGTGTTCTCTGGAGCGCTGCCGGAGCGACGACGTCACTGGGCGATGTCGAGCCGCGCGACATCAACGAGAGCGGTGCCATCGCGGCATCGACGCTAGTAGTCGCAGCGCCGGGAACCACGCACGCGACGCTTATCGTCGGCAGAGTCAGCACCGATCTCGGCACCTTGGGCGGACCGACGAGCATGGGACTCGCGCTCAACGCGGACAACTGGGTCGTCGGGCAGTCGTTGCTCGCCGATGGCCAAAAGCTGCACGCGTTTGTCCATCGCAACGGAAGCATGCTTGATCTCGGCACGCTCGGTGGCTCGCACAGCAGTGCGCTCGATGTTCAAGGACTCACTGTCGTTGGCGTCGCCGACACCGCAACAGGGATTCCTCACGCGACGCGCTGGACATTGACGCCGAGCGGCGCCCTTGCGTCCGTCACCGATCTCGGCAAGCTGCCGTCCGCGCCCAGCAGCGCTGCGCTTGGGACGAATGCAGCGGGTACGATCGTCGGCATCTCCGGAGACAGCGCATTTCGCTGGCACGGCGGCTCAATGGTCGACCTGAATGCGCACATTGCACCGACATCGACGTGGCATCTGATGCGTGCGACGGCCATCGACGCCAACGGACGAATCGTGGGCACGGGCAAGCACGCCGGATTGCAACGCGCGTTTTTGCTCGTGCCGCGCGCGGCGTCTGACCTCGATGCCGACGGCGATGTTGATGCGGCTGACCTGGCGTTGCTGTTGGGGGGTTGGGGCAGCGGCGAGTTCGACATCGACGGCGACGACACGGTGAACGCAGCGGACTTGGCGATCATGCTCGGTGCGTGGACAGGCTGACCCAAGCGGCCGCCTCGACCTTGCCTCACGCCTCGGCGAGGCCCTCTCGGATCGCAAACCGCATGAGATCGGCTCGTGAGTCGATGTGGACCTTCTTCATGATGCGTTCCTGATGACCATCGATAGTCTTGGCACTGCGTGAGAGTTCCTTGGCGATTTCGTTGCGCGATCGCCCCTTGCCAATGAGGCGAAGCACTTCGATCTCTCGCGGCGTCAAAGACTCGAGCGTGGTCTTGGGTCGCGGATCGCTCCTTTGCTTGCCCCCTGAGCGCTCCCCCGGAGCGGGCGACTTATTAGCCGGCTGGCAGCGCTCCTTGACCTTTGGACCCATCACGAACACGCCTTCCTCGCAGCGCGCCACTTGCTTCACCCCGGCGACGATGTCCTCCAGATTGTCCCCCTTGGCAAAGTAGCCCCATGCGCCGCATTTGTATGCGGCGGCCAGATAGCCGTCGCGAACATGAGCGCTAAGGAACATGAATCGCATTCTCGGAAGCTTGTGCCGCAACCGGTCGGCCATCTCGAACACGTCGGGCCCCGGCATTTCAATATCCAGCAGGATCACATCCGGATTTAGGCGTGCCGCTTCCTCAACAAGGTTCTCCGCCGTTGAAAGATAGCCGACGCACTGAACCTGTCCATCGATCGCGAACTGGGCCTTGAGGCCTTCGACAAGAACGGCGTGATCATCAACGCAAAGGACGCGGGTGACCGCCTCCTTGGCCATCTCCGGGCTGGGCGACTTGCGTCGCGCGGTCGCGTTGGCCTCACCTGATGGATCACTAGAATTATGTCGAGGCGACGCGCTTGGCACGATCAGCATCTCCTTTCGTGCATCTGACATCGCCGCGCCGATCGCTGCCCGAACGGCCTCGAGGTCAGTCGGATCGTCAATGATGACCGGTTCAAGTTCATTCCATGCTCTCGTGGAATCCTCATCGGGCCGGCCAACGAGTACGACTCGGCTGCGCGGTTGCGCTTTTCGCCATGCCTTGGTGTCGGTGAGATTCGTGTCCGTTGGCTCCACGATCCAGAGGTCGGCCTCCGTCGCGTTCCCATCGACGTGAGCCCCAAAAGCTTCGAGCAGGTGGCGTATGAGTGATGCGGCACGGCCATCGCACACGTGAACCCTTGCGATCGTTTGCTCCTTGCACCCTCTGAGTGCCGCCGGCAGCGTCAGCTTGATGGTTGTGCCTAGGCCTACCGTTGATTCGATCTCGATCGTGCCTTTCGCACGATCGACGATACTTCGCACCATTGCTAATCCGAGCCCTGTGCCAAGGCCGCGCGGCTTGGTCGTAAAGAAAATGTCGAACGCACGGCGCTTTACCTCCTCGGTCATTCCCGCGCCAGTATCCGTGATCGAAAGCCTCACGGACCCCTGGTCGGGCCCGCGCTCCGCAATCAGCCGCACGTAGTCCGGTCGACGACTTTGTGCGGCGGGGATCGCCTCGCCCGCATTCACCATTAAGTTCAAAACCACCTGTGTGAGTGCATGCGTAGCAAGGGCGATCTCAGGCAGGTCGTCCGCAAGTGACATTGTCACCGTCACATGCTTTGGCACTGCGTTCCGCAGCAATGCGCCTGTCTGTGCCCACCAGGCGTGCAGATCAGTGACGCCGCCCGTATCGCCTTCCTTCTCTGGGTTCATTGCAAGAAAATGCAGACCGTCAGCGAGCTGCTGAAGGTATGACACTCCGCTCTGGATCTGTTCGAGGTGTTCCAGCCTATTTGAGGGAGCCTCGACAGTTGCCTTCATTGCATTCAAGTGCGCCCGCACCGGCAGCAAAACGTTGTTCATGTCGTGGCCCAGGCCGGCCGCCAGTGTGCCGATCGATGCCATCCGATCGGTTTCACGCATCCGCAGTTCGGCCAATTTGCGCGCGGTGATGTCGCTGGTGGCTCCGAACCACTCGGTGACTTCCTTGCGTTCATTGAGAATCGGAATGGCACGGGAATGAGCCCAACCTGGCGATCCGCCGACGCGGATGACGCGGTGCTCAATCTCCAAGATGCACTTGTCGCGGATCGCGCCCTTGATCGCACTCAACACACGGGAGTGGTCGTCGGGATGGATATACTTTTTCAGCCACGTTTGATCAGGTTCGAGGGCATCACCGATAAAATTACGGCCCGCGATGCGTTGCATTACGGTCCAATCGGAGTTCATGCGATACACCGCTTCGGATGTGGCTTGTGTAAAGGCGCCGAATCGCTCTTCGCTCTCCCGCAATCGGGTTTCCACGTTCCGGCGATCCGAGAGGTCACGAATAATGCCCGTGAACAGCCTGCCTGGCTCGACTTCGCTCACCGCCAGATCGACGGGAAAGATCGCTCCATCCTTTCGCCTGGCTTGCACTTCGCGTCCGACGCCGATGATCCGCTTTTCACCCGTCTTCAAGTAGCGCGCCAGATATCCGTCATGCTCGTCGTGGTACGGAGCGGGCATGAGTATCTTGACGTTGTGACCGATCATCTCTGTCGGCGTGTAGCCGAACAGTCGCACGGTGGCCGGGTTCACCGACTGGATCGTGCCGCCGCCGTCGATAGTGATGATGGAATCGACCGCGGTCTCGAGCACCGCGCGAAGTTGCGCCTCGCTCTGCAACAGCGCGACGTCGGCGCGGGCCGAGGTTGGAGTCAGGCTCGGTGGCGGTGCTGGGGCCACACCGGTTGAGATCGGCGGTGCGGATGACGCTGCGCCAGTTGGCACGCCCGTAGCCTCGGAGCCGAGGGCGGACACTGAGGACCCCTCATGGCTTGAGCGACTTCGGTGCATTGCTGCAGCGTACCGTGTACTCCGGCCACCGAGTTTGGGCTGTCTGCGGCGCGACACCCATCACGGTGGCCTGCGCATGGCAACGCCTCAAAAGCATTAAAATTATTAAGAACACTCACCTTTAAATCATTAAGAACACTCACCTTCAAAAAGCGATTTCGAGCGGCCCCCCGGCCATTCTCGGCGAGCCGGCTCCCAATGCCACATCAAAACACACCGGCGCGAAGGGCATGATCGCTCAAACGCGGGGATTTGGTCTTCGCTGAGGCCGTTGTCGCGAGCGGAACACCTGCTCCGCGCATGCGATCGCCCCCGGATGTCCGGATTCGCCCGTGCTCGCTTCGATTCTCGATGCAGTCCGCGCTACGTGACGAGCAGATGCGGAGCCTGCGCGATCGCCGCCGCATGGCCATCGCGGTCCGCCGCCGCCGCCTTCACACGGCGTCCGCTGCCGTCCTCGGCATCGCCGAAGATCCCGACCGCGAACTTTCTACCGGTCGCCTTGGCATGCTCCGCGAGCGACTTCGCGCTGCCGCTGAAGTTGCCCCACGCGCTGTTCCGTGCCCGGCTCATCGCCCGGTCGAGCTTCGCGGTGATCGAGCGTGCTGCCCGCATCAGCGGTGACGACGCCGCCTGCTCGACAGCAAACACCGCGAGCTCTGCGTCGAGCTGGGCCAGCACACGCGGTGTCGACTCGGGAATGCAGCCGCTCTTGCCGAACACCGGTTCGCGTCCTTCCGCGTCGATGTCATGAAGGAACGCCGCGAGGCTTGAGCCCTCGATGACCGGCGGGACACGGCCGTTCAGCCAGGGATTCTCGACGCCCCCCGGCAGGACCGGCATGGCGGAGACGGCGGGACCGGGATGGCACGGCATCGCGGGAAGGAGCTGCGCATCGCGGAGCCGCTCGCGCGCGGCGGCCGCCTCGCCGGCGAACTCGCCGTTGGCGATGCGGCGCTTCAGATCCTCGGCCCGCTCGGCGACCGTCGCGAACTCGTACTCGTCGAGGGCATTGGCGATCGACGCCCGCACCGGGTTGAGCGCGACGTAGACCATGTGAGCGATGATCGCGTCGTCATCGAGCGCGACGATCGACTTGAAGCGTCCCTCCCAGCAGTGGCCGGTGACGTTGTCCGCGAGATTGATCGCTCTGGCGATCTTCTACTTGAGCAGCTTGTGGAAGAAGGAGAGGCTCGATAGATCGTCGCGCCACTTCGCGATCAGCAGCGGGTCGGCAACCGCCGTCTCGATCTCCTCGGAACCTGAGAGACCTGAGCCGGTCGGGATCGTGCCCCGAACCTGCGCGCGGAATGCATAACGCGCGACGGGACCGGATCGGGAGTCGGAGGGGCTCGTAGTAGCGACGAAGCGGGTAATGACCGTGGAGCGAAGGGGCCAACGCCGACGACATGCCGAGTCAGACGCCTTGAGGGACCGCTTGCGGCTCAGCCGCGTCTACGGATCAGAACCTCTCGGAGGAGATCGAGGCTGTGGCGCGGAGCAAAGACGGTGTCGGCCTGTCGGAGATCCGCGAACGAGCGAGTACTCATCTCTGGCATGTCGCGCTGTCGAAAGCGAAGCGCTGAAGTCGTCGGGTAAGCCGGATGCGGGAAATCCACCAGTCCGGTTTGATGAGGAGGATGGTCGTGCGAACCACGGCCATCCCTACTCTCCCTTAATGACGCCCGGTGTCCTTAATGACGCCCGGTTGGACGCCGGACGCCGCGTCGCCGTTCAACGGGCTCGAGGGGGGCGGGCGCATCGCGATGCTTCGCAACTCGACCAACTACAACCCGGATATTCACAGCGGACCGGAGTGGTTCAATCTGCTGCCGGAAGACATCGAGGAGCCGGCGGCTGACGTCCTCGACTGCCTCGCTGACCAGAACGATGACGGTGTCGTCGATGCGGCCGACCTCGCTCTCGTTCTCGGCGCGTGGGGAAGCAGCGGCGACACGGGCGACATCGATCAGAACGGTACGGTGGACGCGGCGGATCTCGCTGCAGTGCTCGGAGCGTGGGGTCGGTGCCCGGGCTGAGCGGGTGATGGGAGAGGGAGAGGGGAACGGGCGGCGGCGTTCATGGAGCGCCGTCGTCCGTTTTCGTTGCGCTGCAGCGCCTGTTCGCTCTTCCTGATTCACGGTGGAGATCTCCGATGTTCGCCGATCGCTCCGAAGGGGTGGTGTGGCGCCCTCTTCACGATCCCAAACGCGATGCTGAAGTGCGGCATGAAGTGGGAGTCCAATTTCGTTGCTTCGCCGACCTGAGGACTTGCAAGTGAACACAGCCGCTGTCCATGAAGGCAACGCAAGGCGTCCATTGCCCAGTCGGACCCCACGAGCATGGACTGCTACGAACTCTGCACACCATGCCGTAGCGACAGTTCGATTCGCAGCATGCGGCCGGTCTCAATCGACGCTCTGCGATCAAGCGCCAAGACTTCGCACATCGAATCGACGATGGCAAGACCGAGGCCGCAATGTTGGCGATCCGTTCTCGATGCATCGCCACGCCAGAACGGCTCAAACAGGCGTTCGACATGCTCTGGACTGATGGAGACGGGGCCGTTCTCGATTCGGAATGCCGCACCCGCAGCCGTTGACATCACGGCGATCCGCACGACGCCGTCGCGCGGTGTGTACTCCAGCGCGTTCTTGATGAGATTTCGAAAGACCGCAGCAATGCCGCTGCGCGGCAGTGCCCACGCCGCCGATTCGCTGCCCGCGATGTCCAGCCCGACTCCCTTCGTTTGATGCGCAACACATGCCGGCAGGATCTCCCGAACAAGCTCGATGAGCAGCACCGGGTCGCGGGTGTATTCGCTCCAATCGCGCTGGCCGCGCGATATCGCCAGGAGGCTCGCAAGCAATTCTTCCAACTCACGTCCGATCGCACTCGCCTGGTCGACGGCTGCTGCACGTCGCTGTTCCGATGGCCATCGCCGCGCGACATCGGTAATGGTTCGCAGTTCGGCAAGCGGCGTTCGAAGTTCGTGCGCTGCTGCGTCCGTGAAGCGCCGCTCGCGTTCCAATGCTTCTCGCGCACGCACGATCAGGCCGTTGATGGCAGCTTCGATTGGCTGGAGTTCCCGAACGCATGAATTGCAAGGGGCAATCGCGGTCGGGCCCGCCGGGTCAACACCATCCAACGCCGCTGACAGCGCCGACAGTGGATGAAGCCCGCGCCCGACACCGACAGTAACGACGACGGCCGTTCCGATTGCCGCGATCGCTGCTCCTGTACCGATCGCCGCGAGGAGCGCCGCTTCGCTCCGCGTGGTTTCGTCCAGACGCCCCGCCACTGCTGCAACGACGAGGTGTCTCGATCCGCCAACCATCATTGCTTCATCGCCGAACTCTGGCGCGAGCCCGCCGATGCGCTCGGAACTCGGCTCCATTTCCCGATTCGCGTGGAAGGTCATCGCAGCGATGCGGAACATTCCGCCATCCGGAAGCTGGGCCGTCGCCATGCGAATCCATTGACCTTTGAACGCCGATTCACGAGGACCAGAGACAGGCGCGACGAGGCTCGATGGCCACTCAGGCGTTTGCGCCAGGATGTCGCCGTCGAGCGTGGCGATACGAAGGAGAGCGCCGAGATCCGCTTCGCGAATGGATCCTTTGAAATCAAACACCAGTTCGCCATGCGCGGTACCGCCTTCTGCGGACTGCTCTGGATGAATCGGTTCCTCGATGACGAGCGTGGCGAATGTTTGAACTTTGGAGATCAGCGAAGCGTCCAGCTGAGCGCGAAGTCGAGCCTGCGCCATCAGGAAGGTCGCCGCGCCGGACGCAAGAAGCACCACAGCGACGCCAATGATGATTTGACGAAGCAGAGACGTGCGGATGGAACGCATCAGGCTCGCGCCTTCGCACCCACACAGTAACCCAGGCCACGCCGTGTTTCGATGAGGTTGCCAACGCCAGCGTCGGCAAGCTTCCTCCGCACCGATGCAACCGCCGAGTCGACGGCGTTGCTCCACACCTGCCGGTCCGCCGCGTAGATGTGCTCCTCGATCTCCGCGCGACTGAAGGTCTTGCCGGCATTCAGGAAGAGGAATTCCAGCAGCGCGAAGTCACGCGGCGGCAGCGCGATCTCACCCGTTTCGGTCATGAATCGTTTGGCGGCCAGATCGAAGACGACATCTCCGATGCGCACGATGCCGGACACCACGCCTTTCGCGCGCCGCGTGAGCGCCTCGACGCGGGCGAGCAACTCCGACAGATCGAACGGTTTGACAAGATAGTCGTCCGCACCAGCGCGCAGACCTTCGACACGGTCCTCGACGCGGTCCTTGGCACTGAGGATAAGCACCGGCACCGAGCGTCGGAATCCGCGAAGCTGTTTCAGTAGCGTGAGGCCATCGAGTTCGGGCAACATGAGGTCGAGGACCATCAGGTCGTAGTCGATCACGCGCGCGTTGGCGAGACCCGAGCGGCCGTCTCCCGTCGCATCGGTTGCATACCCGGCGGCGCGAAGACCGTCCGCGAGTGACTCGCGCAGTCGAGAGGAGTCTTCGACAATCAGAATGCGCACCGCTAGTCCTCCCCATTCCAAACGACTCCTCCGAATGGATTCCGATCGAGTCAATCATCGTCGCCGTCTTCGGATTCCGCATCCGCTTCGATCTCCAACACTGCTCCTGTTGCGTCGACTTCGATCTCGTACTCCGTGCCGTCGGCTTCTCCTTCAAGTTCGTAGACCGCGCTATCGCCTTCGCCGACGCGTACGGCCTCTTCAAGGACGAATCCGGGCACAGCTTTGATCGCAGCCTGTGCTACATGAGCAGGAACATCGGCGATCGAGATCTCATCGTCATCGTCATCGTCATCGTCATCAGCGTCGTCGCACGCCCCCCCCGAAGCTCCTAACGCCGCCCGCGCGTGCGTCGACTCGTCCGCGCCCGCACGGTGGGCGCACCCTTGCAGCCCGGCGAGCAGGCCCGTTGCGAACAAACAGGCGACGGGCAGTGCGCACGCGCTCGACGATTTGGATTTCGGCATTGGCGATTCCCCTTCTTGAAGCAAGTGTAATTCCTGTCGACACGAGGCCAACTTGGTCACTCTATAGCATCGGGCACGGCGTTCAACATGACGGTTCGATGTTGATGCCCCGCAAGCGATGCTATAGGTCGCTGAGGGCAGAAAACACCTGGCCCCGCTCTCCCGGCCCGACGCTCCGTGGGCCGGGAGGCGTCACATTGCCGTTACCGACAGTTTCCCCAGCGCGAAAGCAGAATCGCGAGGTCAGCCTGGTTCACCTCGCCGTCGCGGTCAAGGTCGGCGAACTGATCCCCTCCGCCCCACGCACCGAGGAGCACCGCGAGATCGGCCGCGTCGACCGCCTGATCGTGATCGACATCGCCCATGCACAGGACCGGATCGATACTCACCAAGGGCACCTCGAACTCCGTTCGGCCCGCATCGCCGAGCACCTCAACCATCACCAGCCCGACTGCATCGGCGTAGAGCTTGTTCTCGGCAATTCCTGGACCATCAAAGTAATTTCCTTCGGCGGTCTTGAGGACATTCTCGAATCGACCAGCGGGCGTCACCACCGTCGCATCCACCTGCGTAACGATTGCAAAGTCGAACGCTACGCCGGGTGCGAATTCCTGAAAGTATGCGTCACCAACGTTCGGATCGGCGCGCATGACGACACCGGGAAGCGTTGCGATACCGTCGGCGATCCAGGAGCCGTTGTTGTCAATCGCGATGAGCGAACCCCTCGCGTCGTAGTGATAGTTCTCGACGAACTCGCCGAAGTACCACACGGTTCCGTCTTCCGCCGTCGCATACCAATCGAGCGCCGTTTCTACGAGAACACCGTCTTCAAACGCATTGTCGCGCACGACACGGGTCTCGACGCCGAGAATCGTCTTGGTCTCGAACGTGACGAACACCTCGATTCGCTCGACAACGCCCTCTTCGACAACGCCCTCGTACACCCTGAACGATCCCGGGGCGAGCGGGAAATTCGGATGCCCGGAGCCGGCGCTCGACGGTCCAAAAGTCGCCTGTGTCCAGTCATCCAGCGCGGCGAGCGGCGGAGTGTGCGACACGAGCTCGATCGTGAATTCCTCCCGCCCGCGATCGTCGAGCGTGTTGATGAACACGAGTCCGATCCCCGGCGCGTACAGCTTGTCCTCGACCACCTGTGGACCATCAATGAGGTTCCCCTCCGAGGTCTCCAGAACATCGCGAAACGTCCCGATTGGGAGCGTCACTGTTTCATCAAGGCCCAGGACGACGGCAAAGTCCAGAGCGACGCCCGGCGCGAACTCCTGGAAGTACACGTCTCCCTCAGTTGGTTGCGCGAGCATGATCGCCCCGGGCAGATTTGTCACGCCGTCGGCGATCCACGATCCAGCGTTGTCCGTGGCGACGAGTTTCCCGTTCTCGTCATAGTAGAAGTTCTCGACGAACTCTCCGAAGTACCAGACGATTCCGTCGTTGGACTGGGCGTACCAGTCATGCGCAACTTCGACCACGAGATCGTCAATGAAGGTCGTGTCGCGCACGACGCGAGTGGATACCCCGAGAATTGTCTTTGTATCGAATGTGACGAAGGTCTCGATGCGCTCGGCCGCGCCGTCCTCGACTATGCCTTCCATGACAGAAAACGTTCCCGGCGCAAGCGGATAGTACGGATGTACGCTCACGGCGCTTGATGTGCCGAACTGACTCTGTGTCCAATCGGGAAGCACCGGGTCCCCGGCGATGGCGGGGGCGACGAGACTACCGACGCCAAGGGTGATAGCGCTCATAAACCAGTTCATGGTGAAACTCCAATCCAACGAAGGAATGCACTCTGCTCGCGATGCACTCTCGCGAGGGCAAAGCACGTCTCGACATCTTGCCACGGCGGCGCCGATCCGCATGACGGACGCATGACGGACGCATGACGGACGATCCGCGCTTTGGCGATGACGCGGAGCACGTGCATGCCGCGCGCGTCGAGGACGCGTCGCGCACTCGTGCTCAATCGTGAACTGGTAGCTCCTTTGGTTGGAAACGACGGAGGACGAAAGGCCGCGCGCCGACTTCCACGGACTCCGACACTCGCACATCTCATAGGTGGTCGCCAGCGGCGCCAGCGTGAAGACGGCACAGGAGCGTGCTCGTCACTCGACTCCGACCTTGACGATCGGACGCCAATTGCACACACGTCTGCGCGATCTCTCGAAAGCACTGGCCGGCATGCCGCGGTGCGGCGGGGACGCCGCGAGACGGTGCGGGACGCCTCCATCAGCACAGCGTCGCCCAAGTCCTCGCGTTGCAAGGTCTTGAGCGACGTGGTGTGTGGTCCTGCGACGCGGAGCGGAAATGCCGATGGGCGGACTCGAACCGCCGACCTCCGGGTTATGAATCCAGCGCTCTAAACCAGCTGAGCTACATCGGCGTGATCAGTCAATTGAGCGGGGCAGTATACGCGGAGCCGCAATGCTCTCAAGTCGCGTCCCGCCCGCTCACACAGTCGCCGTCGCTGGCTGCGGTCTCAGCCACCGCGACGAAATCGCCTCCATCGGCAGCTCTGGATTCGCCCTTCGAATCCCCGCTGCGACCAGGCCCATGAACATCGGCTGCGGGCGCAACGGGCGGCTGGTCAGCTCCGGATGGAACTGGCCGCCGATGAAGTAGGGGTGCACCGTCTGCGGCAGCTCCATCACCTGCATGATCGGAAAGCGCGGATGGCGGCCTGAGAAGACGAAACCGGCCGCCGTCATCGCCTCGATGTACTTGGGGTCGACTTCGTAGCGATGACGGAATCGCTCGCGCACCGTCGAGCGGCCGTCGTAAAGGAAACTCGCGAGTGAATCCGGCTCGAGGACGATGTCCTGCCCGCCCAACCGCATCGTGCCGCCCATGATGCCTTCGATCTTCTTCTGATCCGGCAGCTCGCTGATGACGGCGTTGCGCGACCGGCCGTCGAACTCCGTCGAGTTTGCGTCGGTCAGCCCCAGCACGTTCCGCGCGTACTCGATCACGGCGACCTGGAACCCAAGGCAGATGCCGAGGAACGGAATGCCCATCGTGCGGCACACCTGCACGCACCGGATCTTGCCCTCGACACCGCGCGTGCCGAAGCCACCCGGCACGATCACCGCGTGCATGCTGCCGATCGCCTTCTTCGCGTGCTCGGCCGTCGTCATCTCCGTCGTGTCGAGCCAGTGCGTCTTGATGTCGCAGCTCAGATGGATCGAGCAATGTTCGATCGCTTTCTCGATCGACGCATACGCATCGCGCAGCGACGCGTACTTGCCCGCGAGTCCGAGATCGATCCGATGCCGCCGCGGTCCGGACAGCTTGCTCGAGAAGCTCAGCCACGTCTGCCGTGAGACGTCTTCATGCGAGGGATTCACCCGCTCGTGCAAATGAAGCAGCGAGAGAATCTCCCGATCGAGCCCCTGCGCCCGCATCGCTTCAGGGATCACGTAGATCGATTCGCGATCGTGCATTGAGAACACGCGCTTCATGGGCACGTTCGAGAACATCGCGATCTTCTCGCGCACCTTCTCGGTCACCGGGTTCTTCGCGCGGCATGCCACGATCTGCGGCTGAATCCCTGCTTCCATCAATCGCTTGATGCCGAGCTGCGCCGCCTTGCTCTTCTGTTCGCCCAAGATGCTTGGTTCGAGCACGTAGGTCAGCGCCACGAAACACGTCGATTCCGGTCCTTCTTCAAACGCGAGCTCGCGCAGCGCCTCGATATAAAATCCATTTTCATAATCGCCCGCGGTGCCGCCCACCTCGACGAAGACGACGTCCAGCGGCTTCGGGCCCTGCGGCGTCTGATGACCGGTCATCGCGAGATCGCGGAGCTTCATCTTCACGGCGCCGGTGACATGCGGAATCATCTGCACGTCACGTCCGAGGTACCCGCCGCGCCGCTCGCGCTCGAGCACTTCGGTGTAAATCTGTCCGGCAGTGACGAAGTTCTTTCGCGTGAGATTCTGGCTCAGAATGCGCTCATACGTGCCGAGATCCATGTCCGATTCACCGCCGTCCTCGAGCACGAACACTTCGCCGTGGCGATACGGATTCAGCGTGCCGGCGTCGATATTGAGATAGCCCTCGAGCTTGATCGGCGCAACAGTGAGGCCCTTGTCCTGGATGAGTTTGGCGAGCGAGCTCGCAAAGATCCCTTTGCCGAGACCGCTCATCACGGTGCCGATCACCACGACAAATTTTGTTCGTCCCTTCTCGTAGCCGGGCGGCGCGGGCGAGTACCACTCGGTACTGCCTTCACTCTGGCCAAACTGTGAGAGGAACTCCGACCCGGCGAGATGACCCATCTGACTCGAGGGCGTGACACCGCAGAGGTCATCGTCAAGCTCGTCCCTCGAGTGGTCGTTACCGTCGGAATTCGAGCGCGGGGGATTGGAGAGGGGCATTCCCTACCGTACCGCGCCGGGGCCTCGCATGGAAGCGCTTGGACGAAGTCCTTGCGAACCGCTTGGCTGTTCCCTGCGGTAGCGATCGACCCACGCCTCGTACTGCTCCGGTGTGTCGATCCCGTGAAACGTCGAGCGGCCGATGGCCACCGCGATCGAGTAACCGTGTTCAAGCACCCGAAGCTGCTCCAGCTGCTCGGTCAGTTCGAGCGGAGTGGGGGTAAGACCTACGAACGTCGCAAGGAAGGCGCGCCGGTACACGTACAGTCCGATGTGCTTGAGCGGCGCGGCACGCGGCCGCGCGCTGGGGTCGGCGTTCTGCTCCCTCACCCCGTCCCGCCAAAACGGCACCAGGGATCGCGAAAAGTACAGCGCCGTTCCCTGCAGACTGACCACCGCTTTGACCACGTTTGGATCGCTCGGATCCTCGCCGTCCGCAAACGGGCTCGCGACCGTGGCCATCGGGCAGTCGGGCCGGTTCCGCAGCGCGGCCACCGCACGCTCGATGAGGTCGGGCTCGATCGACGGCTCGTCGCCCTGTACGTTGACGATCAGGTCGCAGTCGAGCCCGGCGGCGACCTCCGCGATACGGCTCGTGCCGTTGGGGTGATCTTCGCGCGTCATGACGGCATGGCCGCCGAACCCACGCACCGCGTCGAGGATGCGCGCGTCATCGGTCGCGACGATGATCCGCTCGATCGAGGCGCACTTGGCCGTCTGCTCGCACACGTGCTGAATCAGCGGCTTGCCGGTCTTCGCAGCGAGCGGCTTCCCCGGAAAGCGGGTCGAGCCAAAGCGGGCGGGGATGACGGCAACGGCACGGAGCACGGGGAAGTGTGAAGGAAGAAGGATGAAGTAAGAAGGATGAAGGACGGAGAAAACTAAGGGCGTAAATCTGTACTTCTGCCTTTTCCTTCTTCCTTCTCACCTTCCTCATCCGCCCAGGTCCTTCCGCAGCTGATCGATCTCTTTGCGCTTGTCGCGGATGTCGCGGTAGCCGATGTTGGCGCGGACGATCGCAGAGCAGATCTCGAATGCCTCCTTCGCGGCGGCGGGGCTGTTCTCGGCGACGGCCAGCGCCATCAGCGAGGTCATCATTTCGTACCGGATGTCAATTTCAACGTCCTTGACGGTCGAGTCGATCGACTGCAGCGCGTCACGGAATTCCTGAATGGCTTCCGAGTGCCAGCCCATCGCCGCGAAGCAGCGGCCGAGCATGAACGTCGCCCGGACGCGGCTCTTTGACTCTTCCTTCGCCGATTGGAAAAGCGGCATCGCGTCTTCGTAGTTGCCAAGGTCGAATTCAATGCGGCCAAGGTCGATCTTCATGCCGCGATCGGTCGGGTACTTCGCGACCCGTTCGCGGAACTCGGCGCCTTCCACCTCCCGAAGTTCGCGGAGCCGTTCTTCGTACTCCGTCTGGAGGACAAGATCGGTAGGCGTCGCGTCGAGCTGCTCTTTCGCGGCTACGGCGCGCCGGCGAAGCTGGCTGATCCTGATGTCACCGGCCTGCACACGAAAGCGATACTCGCCCAATCGCTCGTATCCAGTCATGTACACACTGTGGGCGAGCTCTTCTGACTCGGGCGTCGCGCGCCGCTTCAGCGCCTGGCCGTACTTCGAAATCGCATCCGCCGACATCGGGTTCTCTTCGAGCTCCTTCTTCGCACGCTCAAAGTTCCGCTCTTCCACGTCGGCGCCGCCCGAAATGCTGCCTTGCTCATCCAGCGTGCGCTGCTTGTCGGCGTCTTTGATGTTCCGCCGAAAGTCGCCCGAGTCCGTCGGAGCTGCGTTGAAGCCTCCGCGCTCGATGGCCTGCTGCGCCTGCAGTTCCTTGATCTGATTCGCGAGCTTGCTGTCTGCTGGATCGATCTCGAGCGCAGCTTCAGCGGCCGCGAACGCCTCGTTCCAGCACTCAAGCTTCATGAAGTGATCTTTCGCCGTGACCCACGGGCCCTTCTTCTTCACCTGCTGCCGGCGCATGCGGTTGATGACGCTCGGGGCGATCCATTTGCCGAACGCCATCTGACCGATCAGCCCGGCCGCCTCCAGAACCTCCAGCGTCAGCGAGAGATTGTTCAGATCGTGCATCCAGACGAACTCGGCAGCGGCGAACCGATCGACCGGTCCCGGGCCCTGCACCTTCTTGGCATCCTCGCGCTTGGCCGGCTTGCCCCCCGTATTGAAATGTTGAACGCCCGCCTCGTACATGGATTCATGTGCGGGCATGTTGAACGGGTCGAGGCGGATGCCCATCGCAAAACACAGCATTGCGTAGGGATAGTTCTGCTGGGCGATAGCGACGCGGCCGTGGTTAAACCACTTCGCAGCCCTTTCAGGATCCGGTTCAAACGCGCCCGCAGTGGACTTGCCCGCCGGCGGCGGTGGCGTTCCGTCGCTGGCCTCAGGCTTCTTTTTGAAGAAATTCGAAAACACGTGTGGGGCAATCTCGGGGCATGCACACCTTCGGAAGAGTCAGTGACCGATTCCGCAGGCGTGGTTCAGGACGAGGCATCATGACGCGAACGGCGGGATGCGAGGGATGCGAGGGATGCGAGGAATGGTGAAAGGTAAACGTGAAGTGCGGTCGAGGTCAACGCAGGGCACTGGGGTTTGCGCAGGGGCGGTGGCGTGAGGCGGCTGCGTGGAGTGTCCCAGATCGCGCCAGATCGCGCCAGATCGCGGACGGTCGGCGCGGACTTTCGAGAGCGGCGATGGCCGAAAAAGTGGGCAGCTTCACGTGTACATGACGAATGTGTAACGCAACCATCGGCTCGTCCCCCCCGATAGCATGGCACAATGGCTTCTGACGCCTCGATTCCTCCTGCAACCAGTTCGCTCCGGGCGAACCGCTCGCCTCGACAGATTGTCGTCTTTCCGGCCCCGGTCCTCCTGCAGCGTGCCCGGACTGTCGAACGGATCGATGAATTCATCCGTGAACTGGTCGCTGACATGGTTCGCGTCATGCGCGAGGAAGAAGGGGCGGGTATTGCCGCACCCCAGGTCGGCGAGAGTCTCCGGCTGTTCGTCGTCCAAGCCCGGCCGGCGACGGAGGAACGACCGGCCGAGCCACTTGGTGTGTACGTCAACCCTTCGCTCGCGATGGTGGAAGGCGGCGTCGAACCGTTCGAAGAAGGCTGTCTCAGCCTGCCCGAGATCCGTGCTGACATCCGCCGGCCGCCCAAGGTCACCATCGCTGCAACCGATCTTGAAGGAATTGCGTTCACGCGCACGGACGACGGAATGCTCGCCCGCATCTGGCAGCACGAGTTTGATCATCTTGAGGGGACGCTCATCCTTGACCGCATGACGCCGATGGACAAGCTCGCCTCGCGCAAGAAAGTCAAGTTGCTGCGCGAAGCGTATGACGACGAGACCAAGGCGACGCGCCGATGAGCGCACGTCGACTCCGCATTGTCTTCCTTGGCTCGGGCGCGTTCGGCGTGCCGACCCTTCGAGCGATTCGCGATGAGCACGACGTGCTTGCGGTGGTCACGCAGCCCGACCGGCCCGCCGGCCGTGGGCGGACGCTGGCGCCGACACCGATCGCGGCATTTGCCCAAGAGGTCGGACTGGCGCTGCGCAAAATGGACGACGTGAACCTGCCTGCCGACGCGGGTGCGTTGCGCGATCTGCGTCCGGACGCGTTCGTCGTCATCGCCTTCGGACAGAAGCTCGCACAGCCGCTGCTGCAGGACATCTTTGCGATCAATCTGCACGCGTCACTGCTGCCCAAGCTGCGGGGCGCTGCGCCGATCAACTGGGCGATGATTGAAGCGGCGGCTGCCGAGGAGCCCGCGATCACCGGCGTGAGCGTCATCAGCGTGGCCCAGCGAATGGACGCGGGGTTGATCTACGCGCAGGCGGCCACCGAGATTGACCCGCTCGAGACGTGCGGCGAACTGCACGATCGGCTCGCAGCGCTGGGGCCTGCGGTGGTGCTCGAGACGCTTGCCAAGTTTTCCGGCGGCGCGCTCGCCGGCCAGGTGCAGGACGAGGGACGTGTGACGAAAGCGCGGAAGCTCAGGAAGGAAGACGGCCGGATCGATCTTCGCGCGATGGATGCCCGCACGGCCCGCTGCCGGATTCACGGGCTCACGCCATGGCCGGGATGTGACCTATTCGTCGAAGGCGCTGCTGAGACGCCGGGCGGCCAATCCGTGCGGCTGCTGCGCGTCCGCGATCTCGTCGAGGGTGGCACCGCCGGAGCGGGCGTGATCGCCGACGACGGGACGATTACCTGCCTGCGCGGCCGGCTCGAGGTGCTGGAACTGCAGCCGCCCGGGGGGAAGCCGATGACACTCGACGCCTACCGGGCCGGGCGTCCCTGGCGCGCGGGCATGCGCGTCAGCCCGATACCGAGCGCGACTCCGTCGAACGCGCGTGAGTCGTCGCCGTCGTGAACCCTTGTATGAAGCGGCTCGTGCAGTTCTTCTTCTCGTTCGCCGGCGCCCCGGTCGCCGCGCCTCCGCCGGCTGCGCGGGCGCCGCGCACGCGCAAGCGCGTCAGTGACCGGCAGCGCGCGTACACAGTGTCGTGACGTCGATGAAGGCGACCTACGGGTTCCGCGTGCGCAAGTGGCGCCGTTCGATGTCGGGGTGCGCGTGGGAACTCGTCTATCGCGACGGACGCCGGCAGCGCATGCTGGAGTCGCCGTATCCGAAGACCCCGTTGAGCTGCTCGATTTTTCTGCACGAGGTGGGCCATCATGCAATCGGACTGGGCACGGTGCGCCCGCGCTGCCTTGAAGAACTGAGAGCGTGGGAGTGGTCGCTGGCCACTATGGAGTCGCACGGGCTCACGATCGACGACAAGGTTCGGACACGCATGCGCCGCTCGATGCAGTACGCGGTGGCCAAGGCGGCACGGCGCGGAATCCGTGCGCTGCCCGCGGATTTGTTTCCGTATTCGTCAGACGAAGCCGCTCACGCGAAGATCGACAGCAGCTGACCGGAGACGCCGATGACGGGCTGGTAGGCGTGCGCAACGCGCGGCGGCAGCGGGGCACCCGAGGTGCATTCGTCGAAGGACGCCCCGTCGGTATGCAGGCTGGCCTTCCATTCGACCCGCGGAAGCGAGGGAGCGGGCAGCGGTGGCGGCAGCTCGGGCAACGCTCCGCTCAGCGCCATCGCGAGGCGGCTCTCTGCGGTGTCAGCACGCGCCAACGCCGCCGAAAGCAGCTGACGCAAACCGTTGCAAGGACTGTTCGGGCACGTACTGTCCGGCCGCTCCGCCCGGGGGGCTGGGAAGGCCGCCGAAGAAGAACATCCTCGGGCGGAAGCGGCATTGTCATAGACAGGCTTCGAGTCGAGCAGGCAGGCAGGGCTCGGCTTCAAGAACCGTGGCGTCGTGCATCGTGAACGGCAGATTGGTGCGAGGTGTGTCAACGCCTCTCGTATCGCGACGGGCGCGCCAGCCGCGCGTGCCCATCGCGCTCGCCGATAAGATCCGCAGCCCGACGCGGCGCGCTGAGATTCTCAGTGCGAGCGCTTCACGCCCTGCGCGCCAGATGTGCGGCGACGGTGCGACAACGCATCAGATCGTGGTGCGCACGCGACGGGCGCTTCCGTAATTCCCCATGCGCACCAGCGACCTCGACTACCCGTTTGATCCGTCCCTTGTGGCGCGGGCGCCGGTCACTCCCCGCGACGCGGCGCGGTTGCTCGTCTACCGGCGCGCCACCAAGGCCATTGAACATCGCATCGTGCGCGATCTGCCGCAGTACCTCGAACGAGGTGACGCGCTCGTCGTCAACGACACGAGCGTGGCGCGGGCCCGTGTGAAGCTCCAGCGTGCGCACGGCGGCGCCCGCATCGAAGGACTGCTGCTTGAACGGCGCGACGCACGCACGTGGATCGCACTCCTTCGGAACGCCAAGCGCGTGGACCCGGGTGAGCGCCTCGACATGATCGGACCGGCGACCGCTGCGCGGCCGGGCGCGTTCGGACTGATCGTCCACGGACGCGAGGGCGAAGGCTTCGTAGTCTCAATTGACGGCGGTGTGACGGCCGACGCGGTGCTCGCCGAGGTCGGCTGGACGCCGCTGCCGCCGTACATTCTGAAAGCGCGAAAGGACGACGGTGGCGATGACGACGGCGGCGGCGACGCCAACGACCGCGTGCGATATCAGACGGTGTTTGCCGCCGACACCGACGCGCCGTCCGTCGCGGCGCCGACTGCGGGACTGCACTTCACGGAACAGCTGCTGGCAGCGATTGCCGCGCGCGGTATCGAGCGCATTCCCCTCACACTGCAGGTCGGGGCGGGAACGTTCAAGCCGATCGAAGCGGACGAATTGAGCGAGCATCGCATGCACCGCGAGCGATGCATGATCACCCACGCGGCGCTCGCGCAGCTGCGCAGCGCGCACGAGCGCTCACGCCGCGGCGCGGGACGCGTGGTCGCCGTCGGCACGACCTCCGTGCGCACACTGGAGTCATTGCCCTCACCACTGCCGCTGAACGGTCCGCTCGTATGGGACACGGACATCCTCATCGCGCCAGGTTCGAGTCTGCGCCTGACCGACGCGCTGCTCACGAACTTTCATCTTCCACGATCAACACTCATCGCGCTCGTCGCCGCATTCATCGGCATCGACGAACTGAAGCGGATCTACGCCATTGCCATCAGCGAGCGCTATCGGTTCTACAGCTACGGCGATGCGATGCTGGTGGTGTAGCTCACCGCCGCTTTTTGAATCGCGACTTCGGGCTTTCGGTTTTCGATGAGCCCTTGGTCGACAGGCCCGGCATGCCCGGCAATCCCGGCAGCGCTCCCTGGTTCACCATGTTCTTCATGCTTTGCAGGCTGCGGCTTCCGAGTCCGCCTGCTGCCATCTGCTGCGTCATCTTCTGCATCTGCTGGAAGCTGTCGACAAAGCGGTTGACCTCGGGTTCCTTCGTGCCGCTTCCCCTCGCGACGCGGCGCGATCGGCTCTTGTTGATGCGCTTGACATCGTCACGCTCCGCCTTCGTCATCGACGTCGCGATCGCCTCGAGATGGTCGATCTGCTTCTCGTCAATGTCGATGCCTTTGAGCGCTGCGCCGACGCCAGGCAGCATGCCGAACAGCTGCTTCATCGAACCCATGCGCCGGATCGAGCGCATCTGGCCGAGGAAGTCGTCGATCGTCAGCTTACCGGCCGCCATCTTGTTCGCGATGCGCTCGGCCTCCTCCTCACTCACTTCCTGCTTCGCTCGCTCGACGAGACTGACGACATCACCCATGCCGAGGATGCGGCCGGCGATGCGCTCGGGATGGAACTCCTCGAGCGCCTCCCATTTCTCGCCGGTGCCGACGAAGCGCACGGACGCGCCGGTCACGTGTTTCGCGGACAGCGCAGCGCCGCCGCGCGTTTCGGAATCGAACTTCGTCAGGATCAGGCCGTCAACGTGCAGCCGTTCGTGAAACGTCTTCGCGCTGCGCAGTGCGTCCTGGCCCGTCATCGCGTCGACAACGAGGAACACCTGGTGCGGCGCGACGGCGGTCTTGACGCCCTGCAGCTCCTTCATGAGTTCGTCGTTGATGTGCAGCCGGCCCGCGGTGTCGAGAATCAGCACATCAAACTTGTTGTCCTTCGCCGTCTTCCATGCCCGCTGGCACACGCCGATCGCGACGCCCACGGCTTTGCCGTACTCGACGCACTTGTCGGGCTCGCCATAGAACGCAATGCGCGAACCGCCCGGGGCTTCCTTGTCGACCGTCTCCACGACCTGGCGAAGCTGTTCGACAGCCGCGGGCCGCTGGAGATCCGCGGCGACCACCATGACGTTCAGGCCGCGGCGGCGGCACCACGCCGCGATCTTGCCGCAAGTCGTCGTTTTGCCGGAGCCCTGCAGGCCGCACATCATGATGACGGTCGGACCAGGCGCGACGAACTCAATGGGGCTCGCCGACGGGGCGGGCGGCGCCGACGGGTCTTCGTGATCCGACGGCGTTCCGCCCATCAGGCTGACGAGGCGATCGTGGACGATGCCGATCATCTCCTGGCCTGGCTTCAGACTCTTCGTGACCTGCCGGCCCAGCGAATCTTCGAGCACGCCCTTCGTGAAGTGGTCGACCACATCCTGATGCACGTCGGCTTCGAGGAGCGCCGTCCGGACTTCCTCGATCGCGTCCCGCACGTTTGACTCGGTGATGGTGCCCTTGCCGCTGATCTTGCGGAAGAATGTGCCGAAGCGATCGCTCAGACTCTCAAACACGGGGGGAATCCTTCCTTCAAACCGAGGGACGCGCGGACTGTCAGGGGCATTGACCAGACACAATCGTACAGGCGGTGATCGAAGTCGTTGGACGCCTCATGAAGGCTTCGCTGTCCTACAGTGCGGTTCGTCCCCGTGTCGATGATGATGTTCGGATCGGGAATCTCCCTCCGGACGCCCGTGTCGGACGCGGCGTTCGCCGTCCGGTCTTCAATGCTCCCTACTCACGCTGTGACGATCTCGCGATCCTTTTCAATCCGGCGGTTCATGGCCCGTGACACCGAAGCGCTTCGATGGCTGGGCTGGTCTTTCGTGGCCGTCGGCCTCGTCGCAGCACCATGCGGCTGCAGTCAGGCGCGGCAGCGCATCGAGAAGGCGCAGTCCATCTATGCCGCGGGCGACCCCGCGGGCGCTCATGCCCTGCTCGCAGACACCGGCGCCACCGGCCTGCGCTCCGAAACGCGCGACGCCCTGCTGTGGAGAATGGAAGAGGGCAAGACCGCCCAGGATGCGGGGAAGTTCGAGGAGAGCTGGACGGTGCTCACCGAAGCGAGTCTGCTGTCGGACCGGTTCGATCTCGAGTGGTCCACGACGACACTGCCTGAAGAGCTGGGCGCGATCACCGTGAACGACCGGCTGCGCACGTTTCGCGGGTCGTACGCCGACCGCATCGCGATCGAGAACGCACGGATCATTGCCGCCCTGTCGCGGCACGACGGAAGTGGCGCGGCGGTCGCTGCGCGGCGCGCGATCGAGCGGCAGCGCGACGCGGAGATCGAGCAGGAGAAGCGCATCGCAAAGATCGACGACGAGATTTCGAAGCGCGGCGGCGGCGATGCCGTGCAGGCGATTCTCGGTCGCGAGGGAGTCGATCTCACCGTTGCCTACACCGCGTATCTGAATCCGCTCGCGTCATGGCTCTCGGGCATGCTCCAGAGTTCGACCGGCGACGGCAACGATCGTCAGCGCGGCGACACCGATCTGCGCCGGGCGCTGGCGATGATGCCGGAGAACAAGACCCTCTTGGCACAGGTCGAGCACAATCCGTTCGATCGCGCCCGCGACGGCGCGCCGCAGGTCATGGTGCTCTTTGAAAACGGCATGGCGCCGCGCCTTGAACAGATCACGATTCCGCTGATCACACCCTGGCTCGGCCTCTCGACGATTCCGCTGCCCAAGCAGGTCCGCAATCCCCGCCCCGCATACGCCGTCGACGTGCGCGGCGGCGACAGCGTCGTGCGCACCGAAACGCTTGCCGACTACGACGCGATCTGGGAGCGCGACTTTCAGCAGCGGCTTCCGGAAATCATTCTGCGTACGGCGGTGATGGTCGCGGCCAAGGAAGCAGCGACCTTTGCAGCGAGCGAACCGCTGCGGCGCCGCGGCCGCGACGGCGACAGTGGCGCTGCGCTCGGCCAGATCGCGGTGCTCATCGCGGCCAGTGCGTACAAGTACGTCACGAACCAGTCCGATCTGCGCACGTGGCGGAGCGTTCCCGCCGAGGTGCAGATTGCACAGCTGCCACGGCCTGCGGACGGTATCGTCGAAGTCGGCGTCGCGGGAGGGCCGATGACGCGCGTCGCGCTGCCCGACGCGCCCGTCACGCTCGTCTGGGTCCGCAGCGCGGTTCCCGGTCAGCTCCTCATTCGCGCTGTGCCCCTGCAGTCCGGTGGAACTGCTCCCGGACCCGCTGCAGACTGCCCACCGGAACACACCGTTTCTCGTCCCCTCACCTTCGGAGCTTCTTCATGACACGTCTTGTGCACCGACTTGCCCTCACATTCCTGGCGGGAATTGCCGCTGCCGCCGGGTGCAGCTCGAGCAACACGTACGAAACCAAGAATGCGCGGCCCAACGCGATCGAGTTCGACTCGAAGATATCCAACCCGTTTCTGAAGGGAAAGGTGGATGTCACGAGCTGCTACGTCGGGCAGGCGGACGGTCTGCTGCGCGTTCAGGCGAACCTCGTGAACGAGAGCGCCGGCAACGCGCTCTACATGTACAAGTTCACGTGGTATGACTCGAGCGGGCTCAAGATCGGTGCGAGCACCGATGCCTGGACGCGGCGCGAGCTGAACGGCGGGGCGCAGGGCGAGATCACTGCGCTGGCACCGACGCGGGCCACCGTCGACTGGCGTCTTGAAATCCGGCCGTGGGACCGATGACCGCGCATCAATCTTGTATCGCTCTCTCAGAATCAATCCCAACTGGAAGTATCCCATGACCCGTTCAACACGCTTTGTTTCATCAATCGTACTTCTGTCCCTGTTGGCGAGCGCGTGCAGCGTGCCGCCCAAGCGCATCGACCCGACCGGTCCCGAGGCGATCACGACCGCGCAGCTCGATTACTCCGATTTGCGCGAGTGGTCGGACAGCCTCACGCAGGAGATGCTCACCGACGGCTTTCTCGACCCATACGCCAAGCCGGTGATCATGCAGGTCTCGCAGGTAGAGAACAAGACATCGATCTCGGACATCAACACCGAGATGGTGCTCGGGCGGATCCGCAGCGCGCTGCGCAGAGACAATCGTGTGCGCTTTGTCGCCACGCTCGGCTCCGACGCGCGTGACGAAAGTGTTCGCGAGAACACCGCGCTCGGCAACGATCCGATGTTTGATCAGAGCCAGGTCGCTGAGCGCACGGCGCAGGGGACGGCGACGGTGCCGAATCTCTCGGTGAATTGCCAGGTTCTGGGGCAGTACGAGGCGATCAAAGGCGTGCGGCAGCGCAACTACGAGATGCGCATGTGGGTCGTCGATCTGCGCAGCGGCGAAACGGTCTGGGAAGGCTTCTCCAACACAGTCGGCAAGCTGCAGCGGTAACGCGCAGGAGGTACTTTCATGAACAGGTGCATGCAGATTGCGGCGGTGGTGTTCATCGTGATTTCGGTCTTTACCGGAAGCGCTGTGGCGCAGGCGGTTGTGGTCGAGATTCAGACGCAGGCGACCGGCGCGACGGCGGAGCTCGCGTTTCGTCGCGGCGTTGCTGATGCGGCGACGCAGGTGAGTGCGCCGTTTCTCGTGGATAGCACGAAGAAGCAGCGCTTTGCGGACTCGCTGCGGGATCTCGACGCGGCGCTCGCGGTGCCGAGCCAGAATCTTGCTTCGATGATTGCCTCGGTAAAGGCGGCGAGCAGGGGGTTGATCGATCATGTCAACGTGCTCGAGAACCGCGAAGCAGGCACCGAGCGACAGTTGACGATGCTGGTCGGCGTGGCGCGGTTTGACAACGGATTCTCCTCGCGTCGCACGATTGCGGTGATGCCGTTCCGCGCGGCGAGTTCGAACTTCGAGTTCGCGGGCAGTCCGGTGCAGGGTGACGAACTCGCACGCCGGCTGGCCGACGCGACGCTGGAGCAGCTCGTGAAGTCGGGCGTGTTAACCGTGCTCGATCGGCAGAACGTGGATTCGGTGGCGAAGGAGCGGAACTTCGTCGAGAGCTACGGCCGCACGCCGGAAGAGCTCGCTCGCTTTGGGCGCATGCTCGGCGCGGATCTCCTGCTGGTCGGTTCAATGGAAACGGGCGGTCTCGAGATCACGACCCAGATAGTGCAGGCATCGGGCTACACGTTCGCGCGGGCGTTCGCCGGCCTGAGTGTTGCCGCGCGACTGCTCGATGTCGAGACCGGCGCAATCGTGTGGGCTGACACCATCGGAACTCACCTCGACAATTCGCAACTGAGCCGCATGTTCGGCGGCAGCGCGCCGGATGCATCCGGCACCATGAGTGCGCTGGTGCATGAGACGGCTGCGTCGCTCGTGTCGGCAATCGTCGACACGGTTGCACCGATCAAGGTCGCACTGGTCGATGGTGACGCGGTGTGGCTGAATCGCGGAACGGGGCGACTGTCGGAGGGCATGCGCCTCCAGGTGCGCGGCGGCGGCCAGGATGTCATTGATCCCGACACCGGTGAGAACCTCGGCCAGGCGGAGCGCACGGTCGCTGTGATCGAAGTGATGATCGTCCACGGCAAGAAGAGCCAGTGTCGGATTCTCGAAGGCCGGCCGGAGGATGTGCGCGCGGGACAGGTGGCACGCGAGCTGGCATTTCGGGGAGGGGGGGGTGCGAAGTGAGAGGTAAGAAGTGGACTAGCCCCGGGACCGGTGGACACGAGGGTTACTCACTCATGCCGCCTAACCAAGCGCGCTGTGCATCCTCACTCTGTTGTACACGGTTTCGATCCACTCGAAGATCGCCTGCTGCGCTTCCGCTCGCGTCCTGAAGTGGCGCCGGTACAGCATCTCCTTCTTAGCAGTTGCCCGGACGACTCATGCTCGCCTCGATCTTCGTGAACGCAAGCTCCTCGCGATAGATTCCGCACGCATATGCACGCCGCAGTCGCTGTGATGGAGGAGACCCTCCGCCGGCTTCCGCCGCTTGATCGCCATCTTGAGCGCATCGAGCGCGAGCTCGGCGCGTATGTGGTCCGTCATCGACCAGCCGACGATCCGGCGGCTGCAGAGATCAAGCACTCCCGCGAGGTAGAGGAAACCCTCGTCGGTTTGGACGTAGGTGATGTCGGCGAGCCACACCTGGTTGATCTTCTCCACCGCGAACTCGCGATCGAGAATGTTCGGCGCGATGGGATGGTCGTGACGCGAATCCATGGTCATGACTCGGAACCGCTTCGCGCCCGCGGCCCTGATCGAATATTTCCGCATGATGCGGGCGACGGCGTTGCGACTGACGTCGATGCCTCGACCGACGAGTTCGTTCCGCACGCGAACGCTTCCGTAGTTGTCGTCGACGGTCGCGTGCACGTCATGACCCGGACGGGAAACTCGCCCCGCTGATCGCGGATGAAGGCGAATCTCACGACTGCTCCTTCGCGAAGTACACCGCGGCATTTTAAAATGTCGCGCTCCATCAGCAGTCGCTGGTTCTGCGCCTCGAGCTCGCGCACGCGACGGCGCAGCCCTGTCTCCTCGACGGCCTGGATCCTGACGTCCGTGCGCCTGTGCTCGCGCAGCCACCACTTGAGCGTGCCGACGTTGACGCCGAGGGACTTGGCGACGTCGGAAGGAGAACGATTCTGCTCAACCACGAGTCGGACGGCGGACTCGCGAAACTTCTTTCGTGAACGATTGCTTGCTTGCCACGGATGGACTCCTTCGCGGAATTTGTACTCCCGCGCCCTCGTGTCCACCGTTTCAGGGCTAGTCCACGTGGTGAAAGACGTCGAGTCGTACTTCATCCTTCTTTCTTCATCCTTCTGACTTCTCACTTCCTACTTCCCCCGCCCCACCCACGCCCGCAGCCGCTCCGCGTCCCATGTGTTCACGCAGCGCTCTGCCGTCAGTCCGCCGCGGCGCCCCGTCAGCACGCCGTAGCGCGCGAGGTCGAGATTGCCCGGCGTGTGTGTGTCGCAGTTGATCGCGATCAGCGCGCCGCCTTCCATCGCCGCGCGTACGTGGATGTCGCGGAGATCCAGCCGATGCGGATTCGCGTTGATCTCGAGCGCCACATCATGTTTCACCGCCGCAGCGACAATCGCCTTGATGTCGATCTCGAGGCCGGCACGCGCGTTCACCAGGCGTCCCGTCGGATGGCCGAGAATGCGCACGGCCGGATGCTCGATCGCTGCGAGCAGCCGCTTCGTTGCCAGCGCGCTGTCCTGCTTGAGCGAAGCGTGCGGACTTGCCACCACGATGTCGAGCGCCGACAGCAGGTCGTCGTCGTAATCCAGCCGTCCATCAATGAGAATGTCGACTTCGCTGCCGGCGAGAATCGTCATCGAGGGATGGCGGCTGCGTGCGGCGTGAATCGCAGCGATGTGCGCCCGCAGCCTTTCGGGGGTGAGGCCGTTCGCCTGGAAACTCGACTTTGAGTGGTCGGTCACGGCGATCGTGTGAAATCCCTTCGCCTGCGCCGCAAGCACGAGTTCGTCGATCGTCATCGTGCCGTCACTGGCGCGCGTATGCGCATGCAGCTCGGCCTTGAGATCAGCCAGTTCAATGAGTGTGGGAATGGCCTGCGTGAACTCGCCGTGATCTTCGCGCAGTTCGGGCGGCACGTAGGACACCTTGAGCGCGGCGTAGACCTCTTCCTCCGTCGCGGAGACAATCGGCGTAACACCGCGATGCTGCGGCGCGTCCTGGCCGTCGTCTGTGAACAGCCCATACTCGTTGAGCCGATAGCCCATCGCGATGGCCCGCTCGCGCAGCTTGATGTTGTGCTCTTTGCTGCCGGTGAAGTACATGAGTGCCGCACCGAAGCTCGCTTCCGGCAGCGTGCGCAGATCGATCTGAATGCCGTGCTTCGTCACGATGCTGGTCTTGGTCTCGCCCGAGGTCAAGATCTTCTGAACGTGCGCCAGTGTGCGGAACGTTTCATGCGCCAGCGCCGGGTCCTTCGAGGCGCAGAGAACGTCGATATCGCCGATGGTGTCGCGCCCCCGCCGCACACTGCCGGCGAATGCAACGCGCTGCACTCCCGGGACCGCCCGCATGCGCTCCGCAACAAGCTCTGCAAGCGGCAGCGCTTCGCCCAGGAGAATGCGCGCGGCGGCCGTCTCGCTGAGCGTGAGCGCCTCGCCCAGCGCCTGCAGCTTCTTCGGTCCGAACCCCCGAATGCCTTCCAGTTCGCCGCTGGAGAGCTTCGTCTTGAGCGTTGCCTTGTCAACGACACCGCGCTCTTTCCACAGCACGCTCGTCGTCTTTGGACCGACGCCGTTGATGAACAGCAGTTCAAGCAGGCCGGCGGGAACCTGTGTTCGCGCCTCCTCGAGTTCGGCGATGCGCCCGGTGGCCAGATACTCGCGGATCTTCGCCGCGCTCGCAGCGCCGATGCCTTCGATCGCCTCGAGTGCTCCCTTGGTCTGCGCGAGCTCGGCGATGACGTCCGTCATCGTGCTCAGGGCGCGTGCGACCTTCTGCAATGCCAGGACCTTGAACTTGTTCGCATCCAGCACCTGCAGCAGGTTTGCGAACTCCTCGAACATTGCGCTGAGATCGTCGTTGGTGGCCATCAGTGGATCATCCGACATCGGCGAGGCCGAGTGCTTCGCCGTAAGAATGGAGCAGCTTGCGTTTGAGGAGCGCGTGCTGGGGTTTCTCAAGCAGCGGATCCTGCTGGACAAGCTCGGCCGCGTCGCGGCGCGCGTCGCGCAACAGATCGAGATCGCGCACGAGATCCGCCACGCGAAACGGCGGAAGCCCCGACTGGCGGGCGCCGACGAGCTCGCCCGGGCCGCGAATCTCAAGATCAAGTTCAGCGATGCGGAATCCGTCCGACGTGCCGACAAGCGCTTCCAGCCGCTTGAGCGCCTCGTCCGTCGCCGGTTCGCCGATCAAAATGCATGTGCCGGGCTTGGCGCCGCGTCCGACACGGCCGCGCAGCTGATGAAGCTGCGCGAGTCCGAAGCGCTCGGCATGCTCGATGACGATGACCGTCGCTTGGGGCACATCGACGCCGACTTCAATGACGGTGGTAGCGACGATTGCATCGAGTTCGCCGCTGCGAAATCGTTCCATGACGTGCACGCGTTCTTCGGCGGAGAGGCGGCCGTGCATGGCGCCGAGCCGACGGCCGTGCAGCGGTCCTGACTGCAGCCACGCGAGATGGGTCGTCACGTCGGCGAGCGCGTTGTCGCTGTCCGGATTCTGACTGTCGATCGCCGGAACAACGATGAACGCGCGGTCACCCGCGATGAGCTGCGGGTCAAGCCATCGGTAGATCTCGGTGGAAGTCTGCGGCGTCACCCAGCGCGTTGTGACGGGCGAACGGCCCGGTGGTGACATCCGAATGGTCGACACATCGAGATCACCGAACACCGTGAGCGCCAGCGTGCGCGGAATCGGTGTCGCGGTCATGACGAGCACATGCGGCGCCCGCGCGACATGCTCGCGCGAAGACTTCTCGCGCAGCACCGCGCGCTGCGCAACACCGAAGCGGTGCTGCTCGTCGATGACGACGAGCGCGAGGTCGTGAAAGTGCACGCCCTCCGCGAGCAGCGCGTGCGTGCCGATGATCCAGTCGAGCTCGCCGGCCGCAGCGGCAGCGACGACGCGCGCACGTTCCTTCGCCTTCAGGGTGCCGGTCAGCAGACCGATGCGCACACCGCTGCCCTCGAGCATGCGCGAAAGGCTTGCCACGTGCTGTTCCGCGAGAATCTCCGTCGGCGCCAGCAGCGCGGCCTGCGCACCGTGCGCCGCGGCCAGCAGCATCGCGTACGCGGCGACGGCCGTCTTGCCGCTGCCGACATCGCCCTGCAGCAGCCGGTTCATCGGCTGGCCCGCGGCAAGATCCTTCGCGATCTCCGCGCAGACGCGATCCTGATCAGGTGTCAGCTGAAACGGCAGACGCTTGCGGATGCGCTCATCGATCGCTCCGCGCAGCGGCAGCTCCTTGGCGACGGCGCTGCGGCGCAGTTGCCAGCGCTTGAGCATCACGCCAAGCTGCAGCAGAAAAAGTTCGTCGTACGCGAGCCGCCGCCGTGCGCCGCGCATGTCGTCTTCGTCGGCCGGCTGATGCATGCGGCGATAGCTGTCGCCAAGCGGGGCCAGCGCCCGTAACGAACGCAGCGATTCCGGCATCGGGTCCTGCACGAGAGGTATCGCGCCCGGCAGCACCGCCACGATCGACTTTTCGATGCGGCTGCTCGCGAGGTCTTCCGTTGCGGGATAGATCGGGCGCAGGCGGGCGTCGAACGATTCGCGCTCCGGCGCGCCGTCGAGCGGCGTCCACTTCGGATTGACCATCTCCAGGTAGCCTCGGAAGCGCTTCACTTCGCCCTGCACCAATCCCGTCGCACCGGCGTGAATCTTCTGCTTGAGCCAGGGTGCATTGAACCAGACAAGTCGCACGCGGCCGGTCTCGTCCTCCAGCGTGGCTTCCACGCGCGGCCGCGGGCCGGGCTGCACCCGCAGCGTCGCGATTTCACCACGGACCGCGATCACACCGGCCGACTTCGACCCGTCCTCGGCGCCCACCATCGCGTCCGCCTGCGCGATCGAGCCCTCGTCCAGATGCCGCTCATAGCGCATCGGCAGATGCTTGAGAAGATCGCCGACCGTGTGAATGCCCAGCCGCTGGTACAGCAGCTTCGAGCGCGGACCGATGCCGGCGACGAGGCTGATGTCAGAGGAAAGCTTGAGCGGCGTGTCGATCACGGTGTGTGCTTTATAGTGTGTGGATGGCCCGAAAGAAGGTCAGCTACACCGATGCAATGCGACTCTTCGACCAGCCCCCTGAAAAGGAGGCGGCCGCTGATGGCAGCGCCCCCGGACCGCCTGGCTCGGATCCAGCGCCGCGGCGCGAGCAACCCGCCGAAACGGTTTCGCAGCTGGCGACGCGGATCAAGGACGCGCTGGAGTCGCTCGGTGACCCGATTCACGTGCGCGGCGAGATCTCGAACTTTGTCGACAAAGGTCATTGGTACTTTTCGCTGAAGGACGACAGCGCGGTCGTCAGCTGCGCGATGTGGCAGGAGCAGGCGCGACGGGCCGGGTTCGCGCCGCGCGAAGGGGACGCGGTCATCGCTTCCGGCAGCGTGAGTTTTTTTGCGAAGCAGGGGCGGGCGCAGTTCTACGTCCGGACCATCGAACGCGTCGGCGCCGGATCACTGCAGGAGCGCTACGAAGCGCTTTGCCGCGAACTGCGCGGCCTCGGCTATTTCGACGACGGGCGCAAGCGGCCTTTGCCCACATTTCCCCGGCGAATTGCCATCGTCACGAGCGCCACCGGCGCTGCGATTCACGACTGTCTCCGCACCGCGGCGCATCGCTGTCCAGCGGTCGGCATTGTGCACGTCGACGTGAAGGTGCAAGGTGACGGCGCCGGTCCGGACGTCGCACGTGCCGTCACGGCCCTTGACCGCGCCGCCCATGCGCTCGGCATTGACGCGATCATCGTGACGCGTGGCGGCGGATCGATTGAAGACCTGTGGGCATTCAACGAGCGTGTCGTCGCCGACGCCGTCTTCGCACGGCGCAGCGTGCCGATCATCGCGGCGATCGGCCACGAGTCGGATGTGACCATCATCGAGCTGGTCGCCGATCGGCGCGCCTCGACACCGACGCAGGCCGTCATGCTCGTCACGCCCGATCGCGCGGAACTCGGCGAGCAGGTGGATTCGCTGCGGACCCGCCTCCAGGGAGGATTGCGCCGCTCGGTCCGCGAACGGCGCGATCTCCTCGTGCGCATCGCGCGCCATCCGTTTCTTCGTTCGCCGCTGGCGCCGCTCGCGGCGCGGCGCGAGCGGCTCGCGGCCATCGACATCCGGCTGCGTCGCGCGACGGTGGTGCGCATGACCGGCGCGCGGCAGGCGCTGCACAGCGCGGCGTCGGTGCTCGCCGCACAGCGTCCCGAAGCGCGCCTCGCCGCGGCACGCCGCGAACTTGTCATGCTCACCGACCGGATTGAGCGAGAATGCCGGCGGCGACTGGATCGCAGCCGGGACGCCATCCGCGCGCTCGGCCGGCAGCTCGAATCAGTCTCACCGCAGCAGGTGCTGCAGCGAGGATTCTCCTACACGCTCGTCGCGCGGTCGGACGGCACCGAACAGTTGCTTCGTTCGTCGGCGGATGCACCCCTCGGCAGCGCGCTGTCGACCGTCATCGCTGACGGCGTCGTGCGCTCCACGGTCACGGCGTCGATGAACACGCCTCGCGATCCTGCATTCGACCCCATCGCGGCAAACGAGTAAAGTCGCACCATGACGCCGCGCTCGAAGGACAGTAAGAAGCAGGAATCCGCCGACCCAGTCGCCGGCCCTGCTATTGGCGGGGACGCGCACGATCGCGACGCGGCGGCGTTGAGCTACGAAGACGCACTGGCGCAGCTTGAGGCCATCATTGATCGCGTGGAGCACGGCGACGTGGGAATCGAGCAGACGCTCGACGAGTATCGCAAGGGACGGGCGCTGCTTCGCCGCTGCCAGGCGATCCTCGATACGGCCGAGCAGGAAATCAAACGCCTGTCGCTCGCCGACGTCGAAGCGATCGCGCGAGCACAGGATCGTGATGTCGAAACGAACAGCTAGCAGCAGGGATCGTTCATGACCGCGCTGCTCGCACTCGTGACTGGGCTTACCTTTGTGGGACTTGCCTTCGTGGCTTCAGCCATGGACACCGACTGGACCGCATCGATCGCCAACGTCGAGTTCTTCGGCAAGGCGGTGAGCACATTCTTTGTCTTCGCATTTGGAACGTGCGTGGGCAGCTTCCTGAACGTCGTCGTGTATCGCATTCCCGCCGGGCTGTCGGTGGTGACGCCGCCGAGCCGGTGCCCGTTGTGCGGAGGACGCCTCGGCTGGCGCGAGAACCTTCCGGTCATCGGCTGGCTCCTCCTGCGCGGGCGCTGTCGCTCGTGCAAAGCGAAGATTTCGTTGCAGTATCCTTTCGTCGAACTGCTGGTGGGGCTTCTCTTCGCGGGGCTCTTCCTGCTGTATTACGTGATTCCGGCAAGTTCGCCGCTGGCGGACCTCGCGTCGCCGTGGTGGCGCGCCCAGGGGTTCGCTGCGTCGTGGCCGCTTTTTGCGGCAATTGCGCTGATGATCGCGGCGCTGATCGCGGCGACGATCATCGATGCCCGCACCTTTCTCATTCCGTCGGAAATAACGTGGACGCTGACGATTGTGGGATTTCTCGCAGCGACAGTGCAGGGGGTCTTCCCCGTGACACCCCGTGCACGGCAGCTTGATTGGCCGGTGGCGCTGCCCGGGTGGCAGGGGCTCGGTGCGGCGTTGGGGGGAATCTGCGGCTTGCTGGTCGCGACGGCCCTGCTGCGGCTCGGGCGCATCCCGCTCAGCTACGCCGACTTTGACGAGTACGTCGGAAAGGACGACGCATTCTCGTCCTATCCGCACGCGCGGCGCGAAACGATGAAGGAGCTCGTCTTTCTCAGCCCGATCATCGCGGGCGTGCTGATGGGGATGTTCATCGGACCAGCACTCAGCCAGTCGCCTCCTCCATTGTGGCTGGCGTCGATCGGCGCCGCCGCGCTGGGGTTCATTGTGGGCGGAGCAATCCTGTGGGTCGTGCGCGTGCTCGGGACGCTGGCGTTCGGCCGCGAGGCGATGGGGCTTGGGGATGTGCATCTGGTCGCGGGGATCGGCGCGGTGCTCGGGTGGAAAGCCGCCGCCTGGACCTTCGCGCTGTCGCCGTTCATCGGCGTCGGGTATTCGCTCGTGGCGCTGTGCTTGCGCCCGCTCGTTCGCCTGCCCATTCGCGAGATGCCGCTCGGGCCGCACCTGGCGTTAGCCGCCATGTTCGTGTTGCTGGGGGGAGCGATCCTGCAGCCCATGGAGCAGCAGATTGCCGCCGTGATGGGCTGGTAGCCTGCCGACTTCTCCAACTTAGAGGCGCGGCGGTCCTTGCGTTTTGGTCGGCTTCCATCTGAAATACGCCGGTAGCAGTTCGTCGGACCCCTGAGCACACTTCGTCGAAAAACCCGGGCCTGTGGATGGTTCGCCTCGGAAAGTTCCCGGCGCTGACGCTCCACTACCCGTTCGCGCAGCGCGATCGCTTCCCGTCACGTCTTAGGAAAGGATGCCTCAAACCCATGCGTTCCCGATTTTGGATCGTCGGTGCCGTCGTTGGCGCCGCACTCGTCTTGACTGGCTGCAACAACAAGCAGAAAGACGAGCTCGCGATGATGACCGATCGCCAGACTCAACTGCAGGCGGAGCTCGATCAGTCGAAGTCCGCGCTCGATTCCAGCGAGCAGACCCGCCGCGCACTCGAGGAAGAGAACGCGCGCATCCGCGCCGTCGCTGATGCGTCCGGCACCGGAGGTGGCACGTCCTCGAATGGCAACAGCGACAGCCTTCCGACCGACCTTCCGCCTGGTGTCACTGCCCACGTCCAAGGCAGTTCAGTCGTCGTCGACATTCCAGGCGATGTGCTCTTTGACAGCGGCAAAGCGACGCTTCGCACCGACGCGAAGAAGACACTCGACGCGGTTGCCAAGAGCATCAAGGCGAAGTACCCGGGCAAGCGCCTGTCGGTCGAGGGCTTCACGGACACCGACCCGATCAAGAAGAGCTCGTGGGCTGACAACTACGAACTCGCGTACGAGCGGGCGCGGGCGGTCGGCAAGTTCCTCGCGGGCAGAGGCTTCTCGGAGTCGCAGTTCCGTTACGTCTCGTACGGGCCGACCGAGCCGAAGAGCTCGAAGAAGGCTTCGCGGCGCGTCGAGCTTGCGATCATGGATGCGATGGACTGAGCGCGTCGAGCTCCGGCCCTGATGTCCCAAGACGAGCGCAGGCGTGGCACCATTGGGCGTGCCGCGCCTGCGCTGCTCTTAGTCGGACAGCGGTGTGATGATCGCTTTCTCAGGTCTCGACAGCATGACGGTCCAATTGATCGAGATCGAGCCCGGAGCTCCGTCGTGGGGCTTCGCGGGCAGGGTCAGTGACCACTTAAGGAAACCCTGCTTCTTCTCGTTCGCTTCGTAGACCTTGTCGGTCGCCAGCGCGGGACTCACCTCGCGCAGTGTGACGGTGATGTCCTCGTGCCGCGCGACGGGCATGACATCCCAGACCTCGATCGACGTCGCTGCTGGGATCCCGTTCTTCAGCGTGATGCGCCGCTGCCACGTTATCACCGCGTCCTTCGAGATGATTCCGCTGGTCGATGTATTGCGCGCGATGAGTTTCCGCTCGACCTCGATGCGCTTGTCTGCGCCGAACCAGAGTTCGAATTCGCCGCCGGGGGCGATGTCTTCGAGATCGGTCACGCCGACCGAGTCGCCGCCGAGAAACACGCGGGCGCGACCGGCGAGAAGCTGATGCGCACTGCTGTTGCGGGTCGTGCCGCGGAGATACGCAGCGGGATCGACGGCCGGCCGCGTGATGTAGGTGTACGTCGGTTTCAGATCGAGCGTCGCGATGCGGGTCTTCTGATCGCGCTGCACATCACTTGCGAGACTGACGGTGCGCGGGAGCGTGAACGTCGCGGCGGTCGCGCTTTGTGTCACGCTCGCTTCGCGCGAGGCGTCTTCGGCGAGCTTGCGGTCGCTCTCGCCGGAATAGCTGAACTCGGCCCGGGGCGCAGCGGGCCCAGGGGACGCCGGCGGTGGCACCACGGATTTCAGCACGCCCTGACGCATCGGAGCATACAGGTCGACATGAATCGGCTGCAGTTCAGGAGGTGCCGCCGCGTGCGTCGGCTGGGCAGTGGACAAGGTGAGCTGGACGTTCTCCCATGACTCGCCTGTGCGCTGCTTGATGACGGCGTCGTAATCAACCTGCAGGCCGCTGAGATCACCGGCCGCGCGCACGGAATAGCTCGGTGTCCAGGTTGCGCCAATCACGAGATAGGTGAGCTGCACGTCGAGCGGCGCTGCAGAGTCCGTCGCCATGGCGAACGTGACGATGCCGGTGCGCGATGTCTTGACGGCGCCGCCTATCGAATCGCGATTCGCCTGCGCTGCCTGCAGTCGCTCGTTCAATGCACGCACGTCGCGCTGGATCGCCAGCTGAGTCGTCAGGAGCGCTTCGCGCTGCTCGGCAATCGAAGCGATCTGCGCAGCGAACTTCTCTGGATCAACAGCATCGCTCGCAAGACCCTTGCTCGTCTGATCGACGACGCGCGTGGCGAGCGCGTCGAGCAGCTTGACCGACGACATGACAGTCTCCTGCCGTGCGGTCGCAAGTCCGATTGCCTGTTCCAGTTCTTCAATCTGCGTGTTCAGCGCGGCGAAACGCGTGTCAGTCGACAGGTCGACGTCGCTCGACCGCGTTTCAAAGCGCACATCGAGCAGCTTCGCCGGGGCCGCGATTGTCGCCTGCAGCGAGTCCTCGACGACCGTCGGTGGAAGATCCGCGAAGCGAGCTTCCCACACGCCAAGTCCGCTCTGGACCGACGCGCTGCGCGTGACCGCGGCGCGCCCCTGATAGAGCGTGACAGATTCGATCGTGGCGTTGATCGCGAGCGGTTTCGGCGCGGCGACGACGGGGTCGGCAGGCTCGGTGGACTGGGCGAGGAGGAACGACGCTGTGAGAAGGATCGAGTGCATCAGCATCGGCGGGCGGTTCCAGAAATTGACAGGAAGTGGAATTGTGACCGTTCGGCCGTCACGCTGCGGGCGTGAACGGCGGAATCACTTGTCGGAATTTGCCCCTATGCGGGTCCCGTCGGCGTATGGCCCGTCGCGCAGCTCCCACAGCTTAACGCAGCATTCGGGGTTGCCGTGCAGGACCATTGACTCGTACACGCTGTCGAACAGTCTGCCCCGGACGAGCGCTGCTTCCGGACTCGCGTCGCAGATCTGGATGACGCGGTCGAGTTCACATGCGGACTCGTCCAGCTCGCCGAGCACGGCGAGGAACGACGCCCGGCCAGCCCGCATGACGGCGATGTGGAAGGAGGGCTCATCGTCGATGTGATCCAGCATGGCGATCGCTCGGTCCATTGCTACCAGCGCAGTCGGCGTCTTGTCACGGCAGCACGCGAGGTACTCCGCGTGCCGGGAAATCGCCCGCGCAAGCTCGCGGTGAATCGGACCCAGCCGCGTCTCGGTGAACGCGATGACCTCGGCCCAGTAGACATCGGCGACATCGTTTCGCCCGAGCACGCTCGCCGTGTGCGCGCACTCGCGAAGAGCAACTGCGAGATGCACGTCATCGCGACCAGTGAGGATCGGGCGGAGAATCGCGAGCCGCTGCTCCATCGAGCGCAGACAGGGTTCCTCGTCCGAAAGCTGCAGGCAGCTCGCGTAGTGAATGCCGAGCAGATCGGCCACCACCATGGTGTTATCGCCGTGGGCGCAGCGTGCGAACTCAATCGCCCGCTCGGCCGCGCGCCGTGTCTCGATCGCGTCTCCGGCGTGTTGCCGGATATACGCGATCGACGACATGGTTTCGACGATGTCGACGTGCTCCGGACCGAGCAGCGCGGCCTTGAGTCCGATGAGTTCTTGCAGATCGTCGAACGTCGCTGTTCGGGCGCGAAGTACCGACGCTACGCCGCCGAGCGCCTGGGCACGCTCGCGATCGCCCTCGGCAAGTGTCGCCGCGTACGTTTCGATGGCGTCGGGAATCTCCGGGTGCAGATCGCTGAGCGAACAAAGTGTGTCGGCGAGCGCGCGGGTCGCTTCGTCGTGGGCCGCTTCGACTGCACCTCGCGCCAGCAGCGTGCGGGCCAGCGTGCGACGCGCGCCGGTAGTGGCCGTTTCCGCGACGGGGAGCGCGAGCGCCTCACGGCACAGCGCTTCGGCGCCGTCGAGATCATCGGCCTGCAGCGCGATCTCGGCCCGCGTGCGCAGCGCTGCAGACAGCTCCTCGTCGACATTGATCGGCGACGCACGCAGCGAGTCAATTGCGGCCGCCATCTGACGCTCGGCATCGTGGAGGCTGTTCCGCCGGACGAGAAGCGCAGCCAGTCGTCGCCGAGCGGCAGCGACCTGCTCGCGCCCCGGGTTGGGATGGCTCAGCATGACGCGCAACGCCACGCGGTACTGCACTTCTGCGAGCCGCAGCGAACCGCGATCGGCGCAGACATCGCCGATCGCCGAGTGAATCGCCGCCTGCAAGAAGGGATCGTCGACGAAGAGGCCCGCCTCCAGACGATCGGACAGGTTCGCGACCGCCTGGTGCATCGGTCCGAATCCGTACGCTCCAAACTGCGGATCGGCCGCCGGAATGATTTCGTGCAGCACTTCTGCGACAGCTTCCCAGCGCCGCGCCTCGTCGCGGCTGCGCCGGGCTTCCGCGCTTGCGAGTTCGCTCGCTGTCGCGCTGCGCGACGTCGACACAATCGCCGCGATCGTTCCGCCGACAATCGCCACACAGATCGCCGCGGCGACGGCGATCGGGCCGCGATAGCGATGCATCGACTTTCGCAGCACGTACCAGCGGCTCGCGCGGCGGGCATCGACCGCTTCCCCGTCAAGCCAGTGCAGAAGATCGCTGTGCAGCGCAGCCGCGCTCTGATAGCGCCGCTCAGGCTCCTTGGCGAGCGCCTTGAGCATCACTGTTTCAAGATCAGCATCGACAGCTGGCGCCATCAAGCGGGGGGGCGCCGGATCGCGGGTTCGAATCGCGTCGATGGCGTCGCCAAAGGCCCCGTCCGTTGGATACGGGAGATGTCCAGTGACCAGTTCGTAGAGAACGACCCTCAGCGCGTACACGTCGCTTCGCGTGTCGACCATCGCCGCCGATCCGCTGACCTGTTCCGGCACCGCGTAGGCAAGCGTGCATGCGATCTCGCCGGTCAGTGTGACACGCTCCGCCGAAACGTCCTCAGTCGCACGCCGCGCGACACCGAAGTCGAGGATGTGCGGCTGGTCGTTCGCGTCGACGAGAATGTTGGACGGCTTCAGATCGCGGTGAATCACGCCGCGCGTGTGTGCGTGCTGCACGGCGTCGCATGCGAGAGCGACGAGACGGACGATGCGACGCAGCACGGTTCGCGGCTCGCTTTCCGTGCCGCGCAGTCGCTGGGCCCAGGCGTCCAGCATCTCGCCATCGACAAGCTCCATCGCGATGGCGTAGCCGCCGTCAGCCAGTTCACCGCAGTCGTGCAATGTCACGATGCCTGGATGGCGGAGCGCTGCCGCAAGGCTCGCTTCGCGCTGCATGCGCATCCGGCGGCGCAGCGAACCGACATGCATGATCTTGACGGCGGCGGGGCGACCGGTGGGCAGGTGCACGGCGCGGTGCACGACGCCTTGCGCGCCGCGATGAATCTCGTGCAGCAGGCGATAGTCGGTGAGCGCGTCGTGCCGGCGCGGATCGGCTGCCGGACCTGCCACGTGCGTCACTTCGCCCGCCGCTCGCCAGTCCGCCGCGAGCTCCCGCAGAAAGAGCTGGTTCAGACGAGCTTCACTGACACTATGCCCACAGACCGCGCAATCTGTCGCGTGGCGGCGCAACGCCTCGGGGGCCATCTCGTCCGCCGCCACGAGCTCGGTTTCTTCAGGTGAAAGACAGCCTGGCGAGACGAGACATGGCGCGACGGACTCGTTCACGCAACACCCTCGATCGCGTAGAGCGCTTCAAGCTGGCTCACAGTCTCGCGCAGCCTCGTGGCGGCGCGGCTGCGAGCGACATACACCTGCGACACGGTCATGCCGCACTCTTGCGCCACGAGCTCGACAGGAACACTGCGCAGCGCCGTCAGCTCAAACGCGCGAACTGTGCGTTCGTCGAAGTTCGTCTCGGCACGCAAGCGGAGCATGGCCTCGCGCAGCAGCACGCGCCGCTCCTCCGCTTCCCACAGCTGTTCGAGCACGTCGGTCTTGAGCGCGTCCGTCACGTTCGCGAGCGGCTCTACGCCGCCGACGTTCATGACACCCACGTTGCGGGCGAGCACGCGCTGATGATCGCGCACGCGATGTTCGGCGATTGCCATGAGTGCGTTGCGGAGGCGGTCGCGCGTGCGGTCATACCGCCCCGAACGGAGATCGCGCACAAACTCAAGGAGCGTCTGCTGCGCGACATCGACGGCATCGTGCTCACCGAGTCCAAGCCGCAATCCCACGGCGACAAGGATCGGCTGGTGCCGTGTGACAAACTCATGCCACGCTGCATCGTCGCCCTCGAGCTGAAGGAGACCAAGGAGTGTCGTTGTTGTGGTCATGCGCCCCACTTCGGGCGCGATGGTAACGGGCGATCGCCCTAGTCACAACACGAGGTGAAGTGTCGCCATCGTGTCCGCCGCGCCCCGCGAGCGCCGCGCCGAGTGTGCGCGTCGATTGCGCCCTCCCGGTGCGGAGTCCTTCCAGTAGCATCGTCCAGTGTGGCAGCCGCACCATCGATTGAACCGCCGGATGCGTTACATCTCCATCCGCATCGCGTGGTCACCCTCACCGTGCTGGTGGCCGCCCTTGGCTATTTCGTTGACCTCTTCGACCTCATTCTCTTCACGGTGCTGCGCACACCAAGCCTGACCTCGATTGGCGAGGATCCCGCGCGCTGGGGTCGGCTGCTCATCAACTGGCAGCTCACGGGCATGCTCCTCGGGGGAATCGTGTGGGGCGTGATCGCCGATCGTCGCGGCCGGCTGGCCGTGCTCTTTGGCTCGATCATCATGTACTCGGTCGCGAACCTGCTGAATGCGTTCGTCGTCGACGTCTACACGTACGCAGTGCTGCGTTTCATCTCAGGATTCGGACTGGCCGGTGAACTCGGCGCCGGCATCACGCTCGTGAGCGAACTGCTGCCGAAGCGGTCGCGCGGCATCGGCACCACGATCGTCGCGACGGTCGGGCTCGCGGGCGCCGTCGTCGCCGGGCTCAGCGGTCAACTGCTGATCACCGCGTATCCGGAACACGGATGGCGCGCGGCGTACGCGATCGGCGGAGTGCTCGGACTGATGCTGCTCGTGCTGCGCGTCGGTTTGCTCGAGAGCGGCATCTTCAAGGGCACTGTCGACACCGGCATCGTGCGCGGCAAGCTCCGCATGCTGCTGTGGCCGCCGGAGCGCTTCTGGCGATTTGTCCGCGTTGTCCTTGTCGGCATGCCGATCTGGTTCGCGGGCGGCGTGCTGTTTATCTTCTCGCCAGAGATCGGCAGGTCGCTCGGACTCGACCCGGGACCGGCGGCGCCGCTGGTGGTCGTGTGGGCTTACACGGGTGTCGTGCTGGGCGACCTGGCCTCGGGACTCTTGAGTCAGCTGCTGCGCAGCCGCAAGATTGTGATCTTTGTCTTCATGATGGCGTATGCGCTCGCCATCCTCGCGCTCCTGCAGTTCGGTGGACGAAGCACCGAAACCTATTACGCGCTCATGTGCGTCCTTGGCGCGACGACCGGCTATTGGGTGCTGTTTGTCACCGTGGCCAGCGAACAGTTCGGAACGAATCTGCGCGCCACCGTGACGACCAGCGCGCCGAACTTCGTGCGCGGCGCTGCCGTGCCGATCGTCGGCGTCTGGTGGATCATGGTCACGGTCGACATGATGGTGGACGGGCGGATGAAAGAAGTCATTGACCCGAGTCTCGTCGCTCGTGGCACCGTCACGGTCGGACTCGTGTGCATTGCGATCGGGATGACCTCGCTCTACTTCATGCGCGAGAGCTTTGATTTTGATCTCGACTATGTCGAGCGCTGATCCGCGGCGGCGAGCGCCCTGATCCGCGCTGCGGTGTGCTCGACGATCGGCGCCGGATAGTCGACACCGAGCCGCACGCCCGCGCGCTCCAGTACAGCAGCAGGGGCCTTCCACGGCGCGTGCACGAATCGATCCGGCAGCAGTGCGAGCTCCGGCACCCAGCGCCGCACGTACGTTCCTGTGGGGTCAAACTTCTCGCCTTGCAGCACCGGATTGAAGATGCGGAAGTACGGCGCGGCGTCGGCGCCGCAGCCCGCGGCCCACTGCCAGCCGAGGGTGTTGTTGGCGAGATCCGCATCGACGAGCGTGTCCCAGAACCAGCGGGCGCCGTCGTGCCAGGCGATCAGGAGATGCTTGACGAGAAAGCTCGCGACGACCATGCGCACGCGATTGTGCATCCAGCCGGTGGCCCAGAGCTCGCGCATGCCGGCATCGACGAGCGGATAGCCGGTGCGTCCGCGCTGCCACGCACGCAGCGCTTCGAGATCGCTGCGCCATGGAAAGCTCGCATACTCCGCGCGAAGCGGCGCCGCGGGTGTGTGCGGAAAGTGCACGAGCACGTGGTGCGCGAACTCCCGCCACAACAGCTCCGCGAGGTATTTCTCCGCGCCGCGCTTCGTCGTCGGGTCCCCTGATCTGCGCAGCGCATCGCTCACCGCATGCCACGCGCGGCGCGGCGAGATCTCGCCCCAATGCAGATGCGGCGACAGTCGCGAGGTGCCGGGCGCGGCGGGGATATCGCGCGATTCCGCATACGTGCCGACAGCGCCGTCGAGGAACGCTGTGAGCGCCGCGCGGGCGCCGATTTCGCCGGGTGTCCAGGCGCTCGCCATAGAACCCGTCCAGTTGATCGTGGGAAGCAGCGCGAGCGATGTGATCGACGAGCTTGCAGGCCAGCGAGTCGGCGATGCGAGCGCGGCCGGCGCCAGGCGCGGGCGCGATGGCCCACCTTGCATGCGGCAATTGCGGGCGTAGGGCGTGTAGACCTGGTACGGACCGTTCCCGCCCGTGCGGATCGCTTCGGGTTGATGGAGCAGCGACGCGTCCAGAGCGACGAACGCAGCGCCCATGGCGCCTGCAAGCGCCGCTTCGACCGCGCGGGCGGCCGGCTCGTAGCGGCGTGCACACACGATCACATCGGCACCCGATTCCCGGGCCAGCGCGGGCAGAACGTCGATTGCGCGCCCGCTGCGGATAATCAGCCGGCTGCCGAGCGCCTGCAGCGAAGCTGCGAGCCCCGTCAGCGAGTGATGCAGCCACCATCGCGCCGCGGCGCCCACGGGCCATGCGCCCTCGTCCTCAGGCGACCAGAGAAAGATCGGCACGACCGCGCCGCGCTCCGCGGCATACAGCAGCGGGGCGTGGTCATCGACTCGCAAATCCTGCCTGAACCACACGATTGTCGTCATGGCGGTACACACGAAGCAACGTTCACTGAGGACCCGCGCTGTCAGCGAGCGAGCAAGCAAGCAAGCGAACAAGATTATTGAACAGCTTCCGATCGTTCAGCAGGCGCCCGACCGTGCCGTCGCCAATCGTCGCCGTGTCGATCAGGCGGCGAACTTCGCCGAGTGCGACGGACGGTTCCTGGAGGATACACACCTTCGACGGCGGCATTGACAGCGACGCCCGATGGTGCGGCGGCGGATGAACGCGAATCAATGCTCGCCTGCGCCGCGATCGACAAGGGCTACGGGCGCATCGCTACGAATCGCGGATTCAAATGACGACTGGGTTGGTGCCACCGTGATCCTGTCGCCGTTGAGGTGGGCAACGACATCATCGAGAAGCGCACGCGCCGCGACGTAGCGATCGATCCGACGTGTGCGACTTTCAAGAATCGCCGAAATGTCAGCAGTCTCTGCTTTACGGCGCCTACCCAAAGGCGGTCCGACTCGATGCGCCGCCTCTTCGATCACTGTGGCGAGCGACCGGCGCGCGGACGAGCGCGACCGTGCGCTCGACGGCCAGTCATTCAAAACTTCAGAACAATCCCCTCCGCCTTCAGCTTCTCAGCGACAGCTTGAATCGCCGCCATCGCGGCGCTCAGCCGCTTCGCGCTGTCAGCGAGATCGTTGAACAGCTTCGGATCGTTGAGCAGGCGCCCGACCGTGCCGTCGCCATTGGTCGCCGTGTCGATCAGGCGGCGAACCTCGCTGAGCGCGGCGCGTGCTTCGTCGACGACGGGAAGGAGGCGCATGACGAGCGCTGCGCGATCGGCGTCCAAGTTCGCCGCGAGACCGCCGATGACGTTGACGGTGTCCGTCGCCCGTTCAAAGAGTTCGTTGGCGTTGCCGGCCGCGGCTTTGACGTCGGTTCGGAGCGCTTCGTCGCCGAGCCACGTCTGTGCGAGAGCGATCGCCTCGTCCGCGCTGGCGAGTGCCCTGTTCACGCGAATGACGGTGGTGCGAAGGCTCGCCTCGCTCGGAGGGCCGTGTGGATTCCCCGGATCAAGGGGCCGGACCAGATCGTTCAGGTCACGTCCGAGCGCGGTATAGGTGGTCGCGAATTCGTCGAAGCTCGCGAGCGATTCCATGACGGTCGCGAGGCGTTGATCGAGAGCCGCCAGAAGCCGCTGGTCGATCGGCATGAATTCCCCGGCAAGGAGTGGAACACCGTCAGTCGGGTAATACGTGCCAGTATCGATGCTGCCGTTGCCCTGCAGCTCAAGCTTCGCGCCGGAGCCGAGAAGCGATGCCTCGACGGTGGGGCTCGCTGGCGCGGGCACGCGGGTACCGTGGTCAAGCATCGCACGCACGCGGACGGGCCTGCGTGGATCGTCGGCATCGATCTGCACCCGGTCGATCAGCCCGACGGGAACGCCGTGCAGGGTGACCAGACTGCCCTTGCGAAGACCGCCCGCGCTGTTCAACGCGATGTCGACAGGAGTTCGATCCTCCAGAAACGACAACTCGCCGAACAGCAGCAGCAGCGCGGCCAGCCCCGTGAGGCCGACGGCGCTGACGATGCCGATCGAAAAATTTCGGATGCTCTCACGCATGCATTCGTCGCCCGCACGGTGTGCGGTCAGCTATCGGAAGATCGCCGCGTCCTCATCGACGGAGAAAGGGACGCCGCGTGCAATCTTCGCCAATTTTCTGACTCGGTTGGTCCGGCGGACCGCATTGGAACCGAAAGCGATGGTATGAAAGAGGTTCGCGACCGAAAGCGAGTTCCCTCAGGAGGAAGCGGCGATGGCTTGGAATGTCTACGGCGGGATGGGCAGGACGCAGCAGAACCCGATCAATCCGGCCCTCGCGCCGGTGGAGGATACGGCTGCGCTTGACAGGATCACGCTCAAGATGCAGGCGGGCGACGCTGTCTCGCAGCGCGAGTACTGGCTGCGGGTGATGGACCGGCCCACGTGGTGCTTTCTCTGCGATCCGAAGATTGCACAGGAGATGATCGAGGCCGGCCAACCCGAGACCAGCCAACCCGGGACCAGCCAAGCGGGGACCAGCCAAGCGGGGGAAGCCGTCGCTGGACCTGCTGACGCCGCTGGCGGGCCTGAGGGCGAGTCGGTCGCCAAGCCGGCCGCACGCCATCAGAGCCATCCGAGCCCGCTGAGCTGGACCATTGAAGGGCGCACGATGATCGGCGTCTTCACGAGCGAGGCCGCTGCGCTCGAAACGCACCGTCAACTGCATGGCGTCGCAACGGGCGCGGTCGATTCGCAGGTGCCGCAGGCTGCGGTGATGGCGATTCCGGTCGCCGACGCGATTGCCTGGCTCGCCCGCATGCCAGTCGACAAGGTGAAGGAAGTGGTGTTCAACCGGAGGAACACGGTCGCCTCTCCGACCGCTGTCATTACCAATCTGCCGGGGCTGTACGAGTGGGCTCTCGACCGTTTGCCCGACAGCCTGTGGGACCCGTACGTGCGCAGTGTGCAGGCGGCGAATCAGCCCCAGGCATGGTCGCGCCTCCGCCGCCGCCTCGCACTTTTGGATCGATGGTTCCTTCCGCTCGACCCGCAAGGCGCGAACGTTCCGCTCGTGGTCGCGGACGGAACGCGACACTTTCTCGCTCTCGCGGTCAGCGCCCCGCTCGCCCAGCGCGCCTTCACGTCGATCGCAGGCAAGGACGTCGAACCGCGCATCGGTCAATCGCCGCGGGCGGACGTCGTCAAGATGCTGGAGACCATCAGCGCCGACCCCAAAGGCCCGAAGGAAGTCGCCATCAATGTCGGCGGCGCGCCGGTCGTCATCGAACTGACGGCGTTCATCACGGTGCTGAAGAACGCGGCGGCGTGACGAAGGATGAAGTATGAAGTTTGAAGGAAGCAAGCCGATCCGTGCTTCTTACTTTTTACTTCTCACTTTTCCGACCGTCGCGCGGATCGCCGCCAGGTCTTCATCGCTGGCCTCGCCGCGCAGAAACCGACGGACCACTGCGTCGTCGGAGCGCCGGAATTCTTCCGGTGTTCCCTCGAGCAGCACGTGACCCTCGTGCAGCATCACCATGCGGTCGGCGATCTTGAACGCGCTCGCCAGGTCGTGCGTCACGACGATGCTCGTGATTTCGAGCTGGCGGGAAAGCTTCAGAATGAGTTCGTTGATGATGTCCGAGCGAATCGGATCAAGGCCGGTCGTCGGCTCGTCGTACAGGATGACCTGCGGTTCGAGCACGATCGCTCGTGCGAGGGCGACGCGCTTCTGCTGACCGCCTGACAATTCGGCCGGCATCTTCTCGATCGCCTCTTCGAGTCCGACCATCCGAAGCACGTGGCGCACACGCTCGGCGCTCCAGTCGTCCTGCGGAACGCCCGCTTCCTTCATTGGAAACCGGACGTTGTCACGCACCGACATCGAGTCAAAGAGTGCGCCTTGCTGAAACAGGAATCCGAAGCGCCGGCGGACCGGACCGAGCAGATGCTCGGGCATCGTGTCAACGCGCTGATCCTCGAAGTACACGCGCCCCTTGTCGGGTCGCAGCAGGACGACGAGATGCTTGAGCAGAACGCTCTTGCCGCAGCCGGACGGGCCGAGCACCACCGTCGTCTTGCCGCGCGGCACCGTGAGCGTGATTCCCTGGAGGACCCGCAGACGGCCGAAACTCTTGTGCAGATTCTCGACTCGGACGACTCCCGCCGAGTGCCCCATTGGGGACGCAATTGGGGACGCCATCGGAGAGGTCAAGGCCGGGGTGGCGGGCGTGCCGGACCGGTCGCTTGCTCCAGGAGTCGGCACCGCGGCGTCACTCATCGTCGCCGTATCATGCAGGTCCGGCTGTCGCACGCAAGTCGACGATCGCTTCAGTGTCAATGACGATGCCAGCACCCGACACGATCATCACGCACACCGGTCCCGTCTTCCGGGTGGAATCGACCGTGGTTGTCGATCGCACGGGCAGAGCGATGCGACGCGATGTGGTACGCCATCCAGGCGCGGTCACGGTCATCCCCGTGCTTGCGGACGGACGCGTTGCCGTGATTCGCAATATGCGGATTGCCGTGAACGAGCGGCTGATCGAGTTCTGCGCGGGCAAGCTCGAACCGGGCGAAGATCCGCAGGCCGCCGCCGCCCGTGAACTCGAAGAAGAGTGCGGTTTTCGCGCCGGCACGATCACCAGGCTCGGCATGTTCTACACATCGCCGGGATTCACCGACGAGCGCATGCACGTATTCCTCGCGACGCAGTTGAGCGAAGTGCCGCAGCGCCTCGAACCGGGCGAGGAGATCGACGTCGAACTGGTGTCCGTCGCGGCCCTGCGCTCATGGATCCGTGACGGCTCCCTGCGGGACGGCAAATCCATCGCTGCATTCGCCCTCTGGCTGGCGCTCTGCCAGGGAAAGGAGGAGGGTCGTGGGATGGAAGTTCCGCAAGCCTGGTGACAAGCCTGACGACGGGGGTGCCGGCGACGACGCGGGCTGGTCGGATGGTGATCGCGACGGACGCGGGTTCGACGGATCCTGGTCGCGCACACGGCCGACGTTTGACAACCCGATGTCTTGGTCGGTCCCGTTCTTCCGCGCCGCGAACATCGACGTGCGCATCCACATCACGTTTCTCCTGCTCATCGCGTACCTGCTCATCCGCGCGGCGTGGCCTGCAGCGAATGACGGCGCTTCGAGGCTCTCACTCGGCATGACTGCGGCGCTCATCGGTTTCCTGTTCGCGGTCGTCCTGCTGCACGAGTTCGGTCATTGCCTTGCGTGTCGGCGCACCGGAGGCACCGCTGATGAGATCCTGATGTGGCCGCTCGGCGGGCTTGCGTACTGCAATCCGCGCCATGCGTGGGTGGCGCACCTGTGGACGGCGATCGGCGGCCCGCTGGTGAACGTCGCGATTCTGCTGGTCACGATTCCGACGCTCGGGATCACGACCGGCGCATGGTGGGGGGTGGCCATTCCGATGCCGTTGCGCGTCGAGATTCCGGCCGCATTGGCGCTGAGCTCCGATGTGATGATCCTGGTCTACCTTCTGCACCAGGTCACGTTTACGCTGCTCGTCTTCAATCTGCTGCCGCTGTTTCCGCTTGACGGCGGACGCATTGTGCAGGCGCTGCTTTGGCCGCGCCTCGGATACACGCGGTCGATGCGCGTCGCATGCCGCGCCGGTCTCATCGGTGCCATTGTCCTCGGCGTGATCGGCGCAGTGGCGACTGATCTGACGCTCCTCTTCATCGCGATCTTTGGGGCGGGCACCTCGTACCTGATGCTGAAACGGCTCGAATTCACGGAAGAACAGCTCGGATTTGAAGACACCGAGGGCACGTCGTTCGCGGCGGTGCACAGCGCGACGGACGCCGCAGAAGGGCGGGAGCGCGCCGCGGAACGTGCCCGGCAGGAGAAGCTCGCCCGCAAGGAAGAGACGCAGCGCGCCAAGGACGACGCGAAGCGGCTCAAGGAAGAAGCCGAGTTTGACCGCATCCTCGACAAGATTCAGTCGACCGGCATCGACAGCCTGACCGCGGCGGAGAAGCACGTCCTCGCGCGTGAAACCGAACGCCGGCGCCGCGAGAGCCGCTGAAGGGTTCGGGAACGCCCGATCGCTCGCAGCATCCGCCGCTACACTCCGCCGTCTCCCTATGGGCATCGCCGATCGTGACTATTACCGTGCGCAGCAGTCGGGCCAGCGCCAGTTTGGTGCCGGTCGCCGGATTGCGGCGGTTCGCTATTGGAGCGTCACCAACTGGCTGATCGCGATCTGCGTCGCGGTGTTCGTGCTCGATCGCACTGTGCTGCCGATCAAGCTCGCGCCGACCGGCGAGATCACCGTCATCAACCAGGATCTGTGGGCGAAGTTTCAGCAGATTCCCCGCAGCGATCTGGGCGAGGCGTTCGCGGATCCGGGTCCCAACAGCGGGTTCGTCCGTCACTTCGTCTATTACGTCGGCGGTGGACGGCAGGACCTGATCGCGTCCACCGATATGCGGAAAGTGCCGTTTCTCCAGAAGTATCTGCAGTTCACGACGGCCCAGGCGCTGATGTATCCGTCGAAGTTCCGCGGGCTCGACGGCTTCGAGTTCTGGCGGTTCCTCGGCTACCAGTTCCTGCACGCCAACATCACGCACCTGCTGTTCAACATGTTGGGCCTGTGGATGTTCGGCCGCGCTGTCGAGGAGTTCCTCGGCCGCAAGCGGTTTCTTGCGTTCTATCTGCTGTGCGGACTTTTCGGCGCCGTCCTGTACATGCTGCTGAATGCCGGAGGCATTGCGCTGACGGTGTCCGGCGCATCCGGGGCAGGACCGTTCTTGCCGAACAGCCCCTATCTGCCGCTGATCGGCGCGAGCGCCAGTGTGTACGGCGTCATCATGGCGGGGGCATACCTCTCGCCCAACGACGTCGTGTACCTGCTTGGCATCATCCCGATGCGCCTGAAGACGCTCGCGATATTCCTTATCGTGATTGCTGTCGCGACGCTCGTCATGCAGGGCAGTAACGCCGGCGGTGAGGCCGCACATCTTGGCGGCGCGCTCGCGGGATTCTGGTTCATCCGCAAGCCGCATCAGCTGCACGGATTCTTTGACTTCCTCGGCCGCGCCGATCCGACATCGCGCAGTGGAAAATTGCGACGATCGCAGGGGCGTGGCGCCGACAGCCATCGGGCGATCGAACGCATCGAACTGGACCGTGTCCTCGACAAGATCCGCGAACATGGCATGCACAGCCTCAGCGAGCATGAGAAGAAGCTTCTGCGCGACGCATCGCGCTCGCCGTAGGGAAGTTCATACGTCGTGGCAATCCGTTTCGAGATCCTCGGTCGTACATCGACCAATCGGGCGCGCCTGGGGCGCGTGACGACGCCGCACGGAAGTTTCGATACGCCGGCATTCATGCCGGTCGCGACCGCGGCCGCGATGAAGGGGATTCTTCCCGGGCAGATCCGCGGGTGCGGCGCGCAGATCATTCTTAACAACGCGTACCACCTGCTGCTGCGTGTCGGTGTCGAGCGCATGACGCGGCTCGGCGGTTCGCATGCGTTCATGCGCTGGGACGGACCGATCCTCACCGACTCGGGCGGCTATCAGGCGTACTCGATGTCGGACATCAACAAGCTCGACGAGGACGGCGTGACGTTCCGCAGCTTCGTCGACGGCTCGCTCGTGCGCCTCGGACCGCGCGAATCGATGGCGATTCAGAATGCAATCGGCGCCGACATCATCATGGCGTTTGACGATTGTCCGCCCAGCCCCAATCCCAGCCCTAATCCCGGACCAGCACCGGACGCGGACGCAGTCCCGGATTCGGAGGACGCCGCCGCGCCGACCCGTCGGCCGGTCACCGATCCCGCGCGCTATCGGCAGCGGGTGCTGGAAGCGCACGGTCGGACGATCCGCTGGCTCGCGGAGTGCGTTCGGCACCACGCGCATCCCGATCGGCAGGCGCTGTTCGGGATTGTGCAGGGCGGGACGGATCTGGATCTTCGGCGAGCGTCAGTCGACGGCGTCTGCGGCATCGACCTCCCCGGTTACGCGATCGGCGGTGTCGCGGTCGGCGAGGGAACGGACGAGATCCGTCGGGTCGTGGAGTTCACGGCGCCGCTGCTGCCGGACGCCAAGCCGCGGTACCTGATGGGGGTCGGATACGAGCGGGACATCGCGATGGCGGTCGCATCCGGCGTCGACATGTTCGACTGCGTCCTCCCGACTCGGAACGGTCGCAACGGATACGCGTTCACGAAGACCGGTCCCATTCGACTGCGGAACGCCTGTCACACCGAGGATCCGCGGCCGATCGACCCGACGTGTGACTGCATCGCCTGTGCGGGAGACGGGTCAGCCGCGGTTCGGAGCGGGGCTTCGGCCGCCGGGCAGGGCTATTCCCGGGCGTACCTGCGGCACCTGTTCATGGCCGACGAAATGCTTGGGCCGATCCTCGTCACTCTCCACAACCTCCGCCACTTCCAGCGCCTGATGCTGGACATTCGCCGCGCGATCACGGATGATGCGTGGTCCTCGTTCCTTGCGGACTGGCCGGTGGCGGGGGAAGTAGGCCGGTCACGGAGGCGACCACCCCCCGGAGAGCCACCGGACCCCTCCCACGGCGGATGACTCAGTACTGACGGATGTTGGACGGCGATTGCCGCGCTACGGAACGATGTCGACGTGATCGTCGACGAATGCCCACTGTCAACGCTCGGCGCTCCAGCTCTCCCGTCACATGTCGGGAGAACGGGACCCACCCCGAACCTGTCAAAGTTTGCCCAATGCTCCCTTCTTCGTCGCTTCCGTCCTTTCCGTCGCTCTCAACCATGACCGCGTTCGCGCCCACCCTGGCTCTCCAGGGGACGCAAGACGCCCCGAGCCTTGCCGGCGTGCCGGCGAGCCCGAGTCCGGCAGCGACCACTGCTGCGCCGGGAACCACCGGTGCCGTCCCGGGCGGCCCGCCTCCACCTCCGCCGGCCGGGCCAGGGTTCCTGTACCTGATGGCGCCGATCGTCATCATCTACCTGGCCGTCATGATCTGGGGAAGCCGGCGCGAAGGGAAGAAGAAGCGCGCGCTCCTGGAGGGCATCAAGAAGCATGATCGTGTGCAGACGATCGGCGGCGTGATCGGCTCGGTGGTCGAGCTGAAGCCGGAGACTGTCGTCCTCAAGGTGGACGAGAGTTCAAACACCCGCATCACTTTTGCCCGCAGCGCGATCGTGTCGATCCTGAAGGAAAGTTCCGTGAAGGACGAACAGCCAAGTGAGCCTGCTGCGTCGAAGTCAACATCTCTCAGCACGAAATGAGCGTGCGATGCAACACTTCTTGGCGCGTGACTGAACGCACGTTTTCTGAACACTCTGATTCACGCTGAACGTTGATCTCGCCGCGATTCTGTCGCGAGCATCGAACGCTCCGCCGTCCCCTCGACAGCGATGAAGAACATCTCCCTCCGCCTCGGCATCATTGTCACCCTCTGCGCCCTTGCTATGTTGGCGCTGTACCTGAAGCCCATCCGGCTGGGCAAGGATCTTCGCGGCGGCGTCAGCCTCGTCTACGCGGTGAAAGCGCCTGGCGGCGGCCGCAATTCCGAGCAGGCGATCGGTCAGGTCATCGACGTGCTGAAGCAGCGCGTCAACCCAAAGGGCCTGCTCGACATTGCGATGCAGCCGCAAGGCAGTGACCGCATCGAAGTGGTCATGCCGCTCCCGAGCGAAGCGGTGCGGAAGCTGCAGGTGGAGTATCGCGCTGCGCTCGAAGCGTTCATGAAGAACGCGATCGTGAATCCGACGGAACTCGATCAGGCGCTCGCCGCAGGCAAGGCGCCCGAGACCTTCGGCACCAGCGGTGTGCGCGGCGATGACCTTCGGACGCTGCAGGCCGCGTACACGGCTCGCGTCAACGCCACGGCCGAGCTTGAGCAGGCCAAGGTGTCCGGCGCGGACCCGGCTGCGGTCAGCGAGATCGAGAACCGTCTCGTGGCGAACGAAATCACGGAGCGGCGCCTGCGCTCCAAGATCCTCGGTGCGACGCTGAACGAGGCGCGTATCGTGAACGCGCTCGGGTTGTCGCAGCAACCGCAGCCGTCGCTCGATCCGCTCACCGGGCGGCAGACGCTCGATGACCAGAACAAGCCGGTGCTGCTCCCGTCGCCGCGCTCGCGGGAGATCGAGTCGATCAAGGCGGAATTTCCGCATCTCCTTCCGCTTGTTGACGATCTCGCCGAGAAGCATGACGCCTACATGTCGCAGCGGACCGGCTTTGACGATCCCGAGGATCTCATCCGGCTGCTCAGCGGCGCCGGTGTGCTCGAGTTCCACATTGCGGTGCAGGCGTCGTCACCCGAAGTCGACGTCGCGGCACTGCGCGAGCAGCTCGGCAAGCGCGGTCCGCAGAACACCGACAGCGCGACAGCCCGCTGGTTTCAGCTCAACGATCTCAAGCAGTGGTACCAGACGCCGCAGCAGCTGGAGGCGCTGCAGCGCGATCCGGTCGGTTACTTCGCCACCGCGAGGGACCTGGTCGCAGCCCAGTACGCCGGCTCGACCTATCTCCTGCTCTACACCGCCGACTCGAAGTCGATGACGCACTCCTCCGGCGACCGATGGTCATTGACGCAGGTGTATCGCACGATTGACCAGCGCCTCGGCGGATCGGCGGTCGCATTTCAGCTGGATTCGACGGGCGCCGGCCGCATGGGCCGTCTCACCGGACCGCACGTCAATCAGCCGATGGCGATCGTGCTGGACAACCAGGTTTACACAGCCCCGGATCTGAACAGCGCGATCTCCGGTTCGGGCGTCATCACCGGGCAGTTCACGGACGCCGACGTCAGCTATCTCATCCGCGTGCTGACGGCCGGTTCGCTCGAGGCCAGCATCTCGCCGCAGCCGATTGCGATGTACGTCATCGGCCCTTCGATCGGCGCCGAGAACCTCTCGCTCGGCCAGAAGGCGATGATCCTCTCGATCATCTTCACTGGCCTGCTGATGATCGCGTACTACTTCCTCGCGGGCTTCATCGCGGACATCGGCCTGGCCGTGCACGCGCTGCTGATCTTCGGGATCATGGCGACGATCGACGGCTCGTTCACGCTGCCCGGTCTTGCCGGCGTTGCGCTCTCGGTCGCCATGGCCGTCGATGCGAACGTGCTGATTTATGAACGCATGCGCGAAGAGATGATGCTGCGCGGCGAATCGCTGCGCAACGCGATTCGTGTCGGCTTTCACCGCGCGCTGCCGCCGATTGTGGACGGCAACATCACGAACCTCATCGTGGTGCTGGTGCTGTATCAGTTCGGTGCGGCCGAAGTGAAGGGGTTCGCACTCACGATGCTCATCGGCATTGCGACAGCGCTCTTCGCGAGTCTCTTCGTCACCCGCACACTGTTCATGGTGGCCGTCGACTGGGCCGGGATGCATCGGCTGCACATGCTGCCGACCGTGTTTCCCGCCGTGTCGCGCCTGCTGACGCCGCGCGTCAACTGGGTGAGCCTGCGCACGGCCCTGTGGCTGGTCTCTGCCATCGTCGCCGTCAGCTCGGTTGCCCTCGTGGTGAGCCGCGGCCGTGACATCTTCGAGACGGAGTTCCGGGGCGGCGTCGCGATGACGCTCACCACGCGCATGGCCACGGCCGACGAACCTCGCAGCGTGGAAGGGCGGCTGCTGCTGAAACGGGCGGAGGTCGAGGAGCGCGTCCGCGCGGTCGGCGCGTCCGCGGCCGAGGATCCGATCCTTCATGAGATCCGCAATGCGAACGTGGTGACCGTCGGTGAGTCCGGTGCGGAGTCGGATTCCGACAGCTTCCAGATCCGTGTCGGCAATCCCGCGGTCGCCCTCGACGATGAGTCGAAGATCACCGACACAGTCGTCGAGGCGGTGGTCCGCGAATTTGCAGATGAGATTGACATCCAGTTCCCGCTCAAGTTCAAGGATGCGGGCGGCGATTATGCGACGCACACGTACCGCATCGAAGGGGATCTGCTCGGCGACAGCATCGGCCGGCCCGAGATCCGCGAACCGCTCGCCGATTACAATGGCGGTGTCGCAGTCGTGGTCGACGAGATCGATCCGCCGGTGTCGACCGCCAATGTCCTTGAGCGCATCACCCGTATGCGCAGTCAGCCGGACTTTTCAGACACCGCCGGACGGCGCACAAAGGTTGTCGGTCTCACGCCCGCCGACCCCCTTGATCCTTCGAAGGGATTCACATCCGTCGCGATCCTCGTCTCGGACCATTTGCTCACGTCGATCAACACGGACTTCGAAGTCTGGGACAAACAGCTCGCGCAGCTGGAGTGGAAGCTTGCCACCGCTTCTCTGCAGCAGAAGGCGAGTTTGAAAGCCGTATCGAGCTTCTCGCCGATTGTCGCGGAGAATCTCGCAGCGACTGCCGTGGTCGCTGTCATCCTCAGTCTCATCGGGATGCTGTTCTACATCTGGGTGCGGTTCGGATCGCTGCGATTCTCGACCGCCGCGATCATGAGCCTCGTGTTCAACGTGATCTGCTGCCTCGGCTTCCTCGCCGCGGCACCGTGGCTCGCGCACACGGCGATCGGCCGCGCGCTGTACATCGAAGAGTTCCGCATCGATCTCAACGTCGTGGCCGCGCTCCTGGCAATCATTGGATACGCGATCAACGACACGATCGTCATTCTCGATCGCGTCCGCGAGAACAGGGGCAAACTTCCATTTGTCACCCGCGCGTGCGTGAATGACTCGATTAACCAGACGTTCAGCCGTACTGTGCTCACGGGCGGATCGACGCTGGCCACTGCAGTCATTCTGATCGTGCTTGGCGGCACCGGGATCCGTCCGTTCGCATACACGTTCTTCATCGGTCTTGTCGCCGGCACCATCAGCTCCATCATCATCGCCGCGCCGATGGTGTACAGCCGTCGTGAAGAGGAAGAGGAACGCCGCAAGGCAGACCTCGACGTGCGCGGCGTTTCGTCACCTTCGACCGCAATCGCGCCAGCCTGAGCAGTCAGTGCCTAGCCCCGATTGCATCACGCCACAGTTCTTCAGCAAGGCACTTCTCCGATGCCGTCCGGACTCAAGCTCATCACCGCCCTCGTCCTCGTCTTGGGCGCCGCCGTCGTTGCCTATTTCGCATTCGTCTCGCCGCCCGCGTCTTCGTCGGGAGCATCCACGCCGGGCGGACCCAGTCCCGTCACGTCGCCCGCGCCGAAGCCGCTTCCCTCGGCGCCGAAGCCTGTGATCTCGCCGCCGAAGCCGGCCGTCAGCACGCCTCCCGCGCGGCTGGCGATCCAGCCGAGCTCGAATCCAGCGGCCGAAGGCCCCAAGCCAGTCACCCGACCAGTGACGGATCCGCTCGCCGACAACGGCCGCTCCGCGGAGCGGCCCGCCGTCAATCCCGACGCTCCAGCGCCAAGCCTCGGGAAGGGCGACAGCTCGCCATCGACTCTGCCTCTGCACGAGCAGCCGCCGATTCAGCCAATTTCGCAGCCGGGCATCCAGCCGGGCATCCGGCCGGGCATCCGGCCGGGCACGGCTCCCGAGACCGTGCCGCGACCGGTGACTCCCGCAGTGAGTACGCCAAGCCCGACCCCGGTCCGACCGGCGTCGACGGCCGGCAACCGCGAGCACACCGTGGCCAAAGGCGAGACGATGAGTTCGATCGCCGCGAACTTTTACGGCGACGCGAGCAAGTGGACGGTGATCTCGAAGGCGAACCCTTTGGTCGATCCCGAGCATATGAAAATCGGAATGAAGCTCGCGATCCCGCCAGCGCCCGCGGCGCCGTCCGTCACGGTTCCGAAGCCGGCCGCGCCGAGCGCTCCCGCGCCAGCGACGCCCTTGGCACCGGCGGGAGGCTCGATCCACACGGTTGTCGCCGGCGACACGCTGATCGGGCTTTCGCGAAGGTACTACAACAACGACATCGACTGGGACGCCATCTTCGACGCCAACACGCGAGTCCTCGGCGAAGACCCTGCCAACCTCAGGGTCGGCATGAAGCTCGTCATCCCGAAGAAGCCGTCCTGACATCCCTCACGGAACCGCGGGCATCGGGGCCGGCGGGGCCACTTTGAAACTGATCCTGGTGAATCCAGCGTCGCGTCCGGCCTGCACCGCGCCGGCGGTCACTTGGACCGGAGCATCGGCCGCCGCGCTGATCACGAGACCGGTATCCACGGGGAGCGCCCGCAGCGCCACCGTGAGCGATGCACGATCCGCATACTCGAGCGCATCGATGCGATAGCGCGCCGATCCGTCGGACCAGAGGATCGTGACCACCTCCGGCGTGATCGTCGATCCCGACGCGCCTTCCGTCGCCAGTGTCGTGCCGAGCTCGCGCTCCTCGGCCTCATACGACGTCGATATGACGAAGTACAGCAGCAGAAACAGCACCACATCGATCAGCGCGATGAGCGGCAGCCGGATGGATTCCGGATTCAGGCGGTAGTGACGCGGGCGACGGGTGAGGTGCATGGGATTCAACAGCTATTCGCGCGAACGCGGTTCATGACGATCCGGCTGTCGCCAGCTTCCAGTGATGCACGCCGGCGTTCGCGAGGATGCGCCCCACTTCGCTGAGATGCGCGGTACGGCAGTGCCGGTCCGCGCGGATCAGAATTTCGATTGCCGGCGCGCCGGGTTTGCTTGTGCGGGTCTGTCGCGCGAGCAGATCAGCAAGCGCGGCCTCGTCGCATGGTTGACCGGCGACTGTCATCCCTCCTTGGACATCGAGATCAATCACCATGGATGCCGGCGCGACGGAAACGCGCGCATCGCCTGCCTCGCGCGGAAGATCGACCGGGCGCCGCTGCGTGTCGTTGAACTGCGCCGTGAGGCAGAAGAAGACGATGAGCAGCAGGACGACATCGATCATCGGCGTCAGATCAAACGTCGCTTCCTTGGCGTATTGGGATCGTGCGAGATTCACGTGCGCGGACCTGACGAACCAGCGGCCGCGGGAGCGCGCTGTGCAACAGGCTGAGCAAGCGTCTCCGCCCGAACGCTCTGAGCCGCTCCGCTGTCGACAACGTATGCCGCGAAGCGCTCGAGGTCACGACTCACGCGCTTGAGGATTCGGTCAATCTTCCGGCGAAAGAGCGCGAATGCGATCGTGCTGGGAATCGCGACGATCAGCCCCTCCGCGGTGTTCACGAGCGCCATCGACATAAACGTCGCGAGCTGATTCGAGCGAGCGGCGCCTTCGAGTGCACCGATGGTTCGGAAAGCACCGATCATCCCAAAGACGGTTCCGAGCAGGCCGAGCATCGGTCCGATCGCCGCGATGATGCCGAGGCCGTCGTTCATGCGGTGCACTTCATCCGCTTCCGCCTGCGCCACGTCCTCGACGGTCGCGCGGAATTCGGCCGGTGCGCTGCCACTGGTGCGGCGGAAGGCTTCGGCCAGCACGGTGGTGATGAACGAGCGGTTGGACGGGTGTTCGCAGAAGTCCTGGGCGCTGTCGATGCGACCGGACGCGAGCAGTCCCTCGAGCGCCTGCATTACGCGCGGCGGTGCGAACATCCGGTAGCGAAACACGATTGCGTTGCGGATCGCAATCGTCAGCGCGAGGATCGACAGCCCGATGAGCAGGTAACTGACGATGCCGCCGTCCTGGATGTACGTGAGCAGCACGGAAGGCGTCACGCCGTCTGCGGCCGGCACGGCAGGAACAGTTGCAAGGGCCGAGGTCACGAGCGAAGGCACCGCCATGCACAGGATCTCCGGGGCACCGAAACGGGGCGCGGGACAGCAGACCGAAGGACGCGATGGCTGATGATGCCCGCGACACGTGTGCGAGTCAATGCGGCAACGCTCTAACACTACAGCGCCCCTTTGGCAGTCCGTGGCGAGAGAAGGGATTCAACACAGAGGCTGATGCAGGAGCGCTTGGCGTGACCTTGCGCGCCGACCTTTGCTGTTGTTGAAGTCATCCCGCCTTCTTGAGGAGATCCGTCACGCTGCTCAGCTCTGGAATCGGCGTTTCGCTCGCCGCGACTCGGCGTCGATTCTCCTCCGCAAGCATCGCCGGGAATTCCGCGGCGGGAATAGCTCTGGACGGCTCGTCGACCTGAACCACTGTGAAGCCACCGCCGAACATCGGGCCCATCTCCACGATCGCGAGCCACTCGCCCTTGTTTGGTTGCGAGATCGGATCGACGAAGACGGTCGCGCCCGCTCGAAATGGCGCCGCTTGATCAGTGCGCTCGCGCAATCGAACGGCGCCTTCACTGGTTGAGAGATGACCTTGGGCCGCGTCCAACAGTGAGAAGCCCAATGGCACCGAGTCGAGCGTGTTGCCGCCGCCGATCATCATCGTGAAGTCGAGGCCGGAGCCGGAGAAGTCGGGCTCGACCACGAACGCGTCGATCGCCTCGATGGGTGACTTGGGCCAAGCTCCGTGCGCGCGGCGGAACGCGACAAGCGCTCGCTGAACGTCCATTCCCAAACCCGTCTTCGTGGGATCCGTCTGGGACGCGTTCTTCAGGTCATCCCAGGCGGCAACCGATTGAAATCGCAGCTTCGTTGCCAATGGAAGGTCAAGGTCGAAGAAGGTCTGCGGATCGACATCGGTGCGATCGGTGAATCCAAAGACATCGAGTCCACTCCCGCGCTCCGAATCGAGCATCACCCAGTACTTCGCCCCGCGTTCCTTCGCGAGATCACGCGCGCACTCCCCGAACCACGTGGCGCTCGCGACGGAGTAGCCGGAGACGGCGAGGCAGCCCACGATGCAAATCGCCGCGAGCGGTCGATGCCATGTCATGCGCACTCTCCGGAACACCCGCCGTATCGCGTAGCGCGAGAACTTGCTGAGCGTCGATGCCACGGTAACGCGCCGCGCGCGACGCGGCAATCGACTGCTCGCGTTCCCGGGCGTAGAGAAGGATCCGGAGCGCGGGAGGTTCGTGAAACGGGCCTGACTGAACCCGTCGCAGTCAGTGACCAGCGCGCGCCGTCACGTCCGGACTCAGATGCATCCACTTCCGCAGCAGCGGCGTCAGCGCGAACAGCACAAAACCTGCAGCGATCGCGACGATGCCGAGCTGGCCGAAGACAGTGCCGTACGTGTGGACGGTCTCCCACGGCGGCGGTGTCGCCGCGCCGGGGACCTCGCTTCCTGCGCCGCTCGTGAGCTTTGCGATGAAGCCGGCGAGATAGTGCGAGAACGCCGTCGCGAGGAACCACGTTCCCATCACGGCGCTCGCCATTCGTGTCGGCGACAGCTTCGTAACGAGCGACAGGCCGACTGGGGAGAGGCAAAGCTCGCCGGTCGTCTGCAGCGCGTAGCTGAGGAGGAGGAACTGCATCGCCACCATGCCGCCGCTGTCCGAGTGCTTCGCGCCGTACCAGAGCACGCCGAATCCGAGGCCAAGCTGAATCAGGCCGAGCCCGAACTTGAACGGGGCGCTCGGATCCTTGTTGAGGCGGCCGAGGTAGCCCCACAGCGCGGAGAACCCCAGGCCAAATAGCAGGATGTAGATCGGATTGACGGCCTGGAACACCGAGGCCTTGAGTTCGTTGCCGCCGACACCGAGGAGTTCGTTCTCCGGCGTTGCCGTGAACGTCACGGTTCCGAGTGTCGTGTCGGGGTCAGCGGTCAGCGCGTCGATTCGTTCCTTCTGCACGCGTTCGATGTCAGCAAGTTCCCAGCGCGTCCCGTTGATGGTCTGCCCATAGAACTCCTGGGTCACGATCACATCGCTGTAGGTCTGGCCTGCGACGATCTGGGTGTCGCTGACGACGCGATCGACGTTGCGGTCGGTGAAGTTGTTCACGCTGCTGCCGGCCTGCTCGAAGATCGCCCAGAACAGCATCGTGAAGAACAGCAGGACGAACACGACACCTAGGCGCTCGCGCTCGATCTTGGTCGACGTCACCATTCCCCAGACCAGGTACACAAGGCTCACGACACCGAATGCGATCAGCACGTAGCCGGCAGCCTCGTTGCGGCTTACGAGCAGCGCGATACCTGGGACGACCGCCAGCGTGCCGATGGTGACCACCAGGAAGCGCACCAGCGGCGACATCTTGAGTAGCGATTCCGTAGGCGCGCGATACGGCGTCGAGCACTCCGGACACACCGCATCAGGACGCAGCCCCACTCGAGCGTAGCCGCAGCGCCCGCAGACCGGGCTCGCGCTGCCGGGCATCGGTGGCCTCCCGATCTCCGCGGGGATTCCCCCGCCGGACAGCTTGTACGCGGCGATCCCGGCGGCCACGAGCAGCGCGATGGCGACCGGCGCATTGAGCAGGAACTGGAGTCGATCGTCTTTGGTGCTCACGACCATGACTGCGGCAGCGCCGAGAGCCGTCGCGAGAATCAGGAAGCGCGAAACGGTCGAAGGGACCACGAATGTCGCGACACCCACGAGCATGCCGATCGTCGCGAGACCGAACCCATAGTGCCAGCCGTACGTTTCCCCGATATATCCGCACACCAGCGGCGCCAGCGCGGCACCCAGATTGATGCCCATATAGAAGATCGTGAAACCCGAGTCGCGGCGCGGACTCGTCTGCGGATACAGGGCGCCCACCATCGTCGAAATGTTCGGCTTGAAGAAGCCGTTGCCGACGATGAGCAGGGCGAGCGCGGTGTACAGCCCGACCGGCGTCTCGACGATCATGACCAAGTGACCGGCCGCCATCAGCAGGCCGCCGAGAATGATCGATAGCCGCAGGCCGAGAATCTTGTCCGCGATGATGCCGCCGATGAACGGCGTCGCCCAGACCAGCGCGCCGTACGCGCCGTAGATGCCGTACGCCTCCGCATCCGACGCCTGCAGGAAGCCCTTCGTTAGATAGAAAACGAGCAGCGCCCGCATCCCGTAGAACGAGAAGCGCTCCCACATCTCCACAAAGAACAGAAGGAACAGGCCGGGCGGATGACGGTCAGTGGTCGTTGCGTCCACAGCTGCTGTAGTCATGCGGGATCTCCGTTGCCGCAGCACCATACCTGAAATGCCTCGGCGTCGATGCGGCCCCGCGCGCACAATGCGAGCCATGACCAACAGGTCAAAGAGCTCAAACGGGTTCGATCCGACAGCGGCCGCTGCCCGCACGATCCGTCTGCGCCGGCCGCCGAGTCTCGTGCGGGTCAGCGATCTGTTCGTGCCGCGCGTCGCGCTCGCCGAGGTCGATCGACGGTGGCAGGTGCTGCGCGCCGCCAACCCGCGGTTTTTTGACGGCTCGATCCTGCACGTTCTCGGCGTCCATCGCAACGGTCATGGCGGCGTGACCATCCATGTGGCACCGACGTCGTACCGTTTTTACGCGGTGCAACGAGACGGCTTTGACTGTGGCGTCCGCGCGCTCGGCGCGAAGGCGCTCTGCCGCTACGAAACCCGCTACCTCATGGCGAAGCGGTCGGCATCGGTGGCGTTCTATCCCGATCAGTGGGAGTTCGTCCCCGGCGGAGGCCTCGAGCCCGACGACGCGCCGGCAACCTGCGTTCTTCGCGAGCTGCGCGAAGAGACCGACTTTGAAGCGGCGTCGCCGCCGGTCGCCGTCGCGCTTCTGTACGACCCGGGCGCGCTGTCGTGGGAGGTGATCCACCGGATCGACGTGCGGCCGTCACGAGACGGCGACGCGACGCACGCGTGGGAACACTCGCAGCGGACGCTCGTCGATCAGGATGCGTGGCCGGAACCGCTGTGCGATGTGGCCCGCGCGATGACTCGTCTGCTGGCCTGAACACCCTGCGCCGTCGCGTTACGCCTGTGGGATGCGCGGCGCGTCATCCAGCACCGCGCGGCACGCGCCCATGAGCGCATCGAGCCGGAACGGCTTGCGCAGGACGCGGCACGGGGCGAGTGATCCGTCGACTTCGGTGAGTCCGCCGGTCACAAAGAGGCACGGGAGCATGCAGCCCTGAGCGCGGAGCTGCGCGAGGCATTGGACGCCCGTGATCTCCGGCAGGTCGATGTCCATGACGAGCAGGTCGATCGGCAACGGGCCCTCGATCACGATCGCGCACACGTCGCGGGCGTCGCCGCGCGCAATCACGTCGATGTCGAGCGACGTGAATGCAGCGGTCAGCACATCGCGGACCGCGGGATCATCTTCGACCAGCAGGAGGTGGCCGATCTCCGGCAGCCGCTCGTCGCCAATGTCGACGTTCACGATCGACGCTGACACGACGGGACGCGCGCGGGCGATGTCCGCATCATCGGTGCAGAGGGGGAGCGACGCGGAAACGCGCAGTCCGCCCAGCGCCGGCGACTGACCGAGGCGCAGGCGTCCGCCGCTTTCCTGCACGACGCGCTGGCAGATCGAGAGCCCCAATCCGGTGCCGGCCTTGCCCTTCGTCGTAAAAAATGGCTGCAGCACGCGATCGTGCAGCTCGGGCGGAATGCCGGGACCGCTGTCTTCGACGACGATGACCGCGCACAGTCCAAGATCCGCGCAGTCCTCGACGCGACAGCTGAGTCGGATCACGCCGCGCCCCTTCACCGCATCGCGGGCGTTGACCACGAGATTCAAAATGAGCTGCCGCAGCCCCTGCGCCGTGGATCGCGCCACACAGGAGTGCGCGGCACCGAGATCGGTCTCGACCTGCACACCGCGCGGCATGAGCCGGACAGCAAGATTGGTCGCGGCCTCGAGCTCGTCAGCAAGCGCTGTCGGCGCCGGCGATTCGAACTCGCCGCGATGCGCATGCAGAATTCCGCTGACGAAGCCGTTCGCACCGCTGATGACACCTTCGATGTCAACGAGGGAGGCGCGCGTCACGTCGTCCATCGTGCGCTGGCGCAGGAGTTCAACGTGCCCCGAGATGGCGAACAGAATGTTGTTGAAGTCGTGGGCGATGCCGCTCGTCAGCTGCGTCACGAGCTCACTGCGCTCGAGTTTCCGCTGCAGCGCCATGAATCGCGTCGCTGCATCGACACTGTCGCGCTGTTCAAGGCCGCGGGCCACGGCGAATCCGAGCGTCTGCAGGGTCGCGATCTCTTCCGTTTTCCAGCGGCGCGGCTTCTCCAGATCTTCGACGAGGATCGCCGCCCGCAGTCCGCCGCGCGACGTTTCGCCCGGCCCGGCGGTGCCCCCTCCGGTGATGATCGGGATGCACAGAATCGACTGCACCTCGGGATTGAGGCGCGCCACGAGGTCTGGTCGGCTGTGCGAATCGTCGTCGCGCACGACAATCAGCGGCGCGCCGCCGGCCAAGGCTCGCGCCCACCACCGCGCGACGTCCATCGGCACATTGCGTCGGCGGTCCATCGCGCTTGGCACACCGGGCGCCACCCACTCGGAGACGAGCCGCACGCCTTCCTGCTGCCCTTCAACGAGGAAGTACGACGCGCGGGCGACTCCGAAGAACTCGCCGACCACATTGAGCGCTTCGCCGATCGTCGTGTCGAGATCTTCGATCTGCAGGAAACTCTCGAGGACACGCGTCGAAAGCTGCTGGAGCGCGAGCGCCTGCCGCTGCTGTTCGCCGGCGCGGCGACGGTCGGTGAGATCGACGGCGACAATTTCCCAGAGCACCGGTACACCGCCGCTGCTCTGCACGGGCCCTTGCCGTTCGTGAAACCAGCGCCACGTTCCGTCCGGCACCCGCAGCCGGTACTGGAACTCGACTCGGTCGCGGCCCCCTTGCCGGCGGCGGCCTCCCGCGGCGGCGAGACTCGGCCGGTCGTCCTCGTGCACGAACTCATGAAACGATCGTCGGCCGCTGACCAGATCCTGCGACGACACCCCGAGGATCGACTGCACGTTGGGGCTGATCCATTGGAAGCGGCCGCTCGCGTCGATTCGTCCGACGATCAGGTTCGCGGTTTCCGCGATGGACCGCAAGCCGGCCGGCGTTCCGCTGTCGAGCTCGATGGACGGCGCTCGCGCCACGAGCTCGGCCCGCCGCATGGAGAGCGCCAGGACGAGTGTGATAAACACCACCGCACCAAGCGCGATCACCAGGAGCACAGACTTGTCGATCGGAGTGTCTGCGATCACGCCTCCTCCGGACAGATCGGGTTCAATGGCAACGCCCGCCGTTGATCAACGGATAGCGTAACGGGCAGAGTCACCGATGCACGAAGACGCCGCGCGCCCTTCAGCGGGCTGTTCCGGGGGTCTGTTCCGATGCCCGGCTGATGATCTGCTCGACGCGGCGCCGAATTTCCGGCTGGGGTTTCACGCCGACAATGCGGTCAATTTCACGGCCGCCGCTCAGGACGAGAAGCGTGGGAATGCTTCGCACGTTGAAGCGGGCGGCCGTTGCCTGGTTCTCGTCAATATTGAGTTTGACGAAACGCACAAGGCCGGCCATTTCCTCGGACAGAGCGTCAACTGCTGGCGCAATCATGCGGCACGGCTCGCACCATGGCGCCCACAGATCGACGATCACCGGCAGCGGGAAGTGCTCGACCTGGGCCGCGAACGTGTCGTCCGTCACAATCACCGGTGCGTGATCGACGTGCAGCGGCGCCTTGCAACGGCCGCAGCGGGGTGTCAGTCCCTCGTGGATCTTGGCCAGAGGAATGCGATTGGTGGCGCCGCACGCAGAACAGGGGAGCAGGACAGGCTCAGCCATGACAACCTCGCTCTTGATATCACTGTGCGACGGACTTCCAGGCGAAAGAGTTCCGTTTGAATCCACCGACCACGCCGGCGGATCGCTCGCGGGAAATGTCCCAGCGAGCGCATCGTCGATTTCCGCTTCCGTTGGTCGCGAATGATTGCGGCGGGAGCTCATGATGCGGAGATGATGGCGCGCTGGCGCGTGCGACGCGCGCGGAGATCGCCCGAATTGCCCCATGCCGGGAAGATTGCCACACGCGTCGGGCGCGGGCGATTGCGACGACCGCTCGCGAGCCATCGCCACAAGTCCCGGTGCAAGCAGGCGTTACCCGTCAGATCTGCGCCATTCCCTCGCGCGGATGCGTGCCGATGGCTCCGCGCGGAACTGGTCGCCCTGGCGACCGTCGCAACGGAGCACGTCGCGAAGGCGCTGCGCCGCTGGCATGCCGCATCACGACCGCAGGAACGTCAGCAGATCGGCGTTGACTCGATCCTTCTCGGTCGAGCACATGCCGTGCGACGCACCATTGATCTTGATCGCCTTGACCGACCAGGGAGTGTCGTCCGTATTCGAAGACCACGTCGACACACCCTGCCGGGTTGAGCATGTCCAGCCGTGCACCGAGTCTGATCCACAGCTCAGCAGTCTCGAGCAGGAACTTGTGGAACAGCAGATCGATGAGCCAGCTCCGGGAGTCGCTCAATGCCCGCGCGTGGCTCTCCAGCGACGTTCTGTATGCGTTGGGATCGCTGCTCTGTGCGACGGCCGCGCGAAGCGCCTCGCTCCATGCCACTTTATCGATCTGCGCCTCCAGCATCCGCGCGAGGTGGCCGTGCATCTCTGCAAAGTTCTTGACATTCACGACCATGAGATCGCTGGAAGTTTCTGACTGCACGCTCGGTTCCAGCGCCATATTTTCCGTCGACCGGATTCGCGCCGAGTTCGGATCCGAGTCCTGCGTCCAGAAGTGCGCGCTGCAGTCGCTTCACGAGCGTCGTCCGCGAGTCATTTTTTTTGAGTGCGGTTGGCATGGTTCAAGTTCCGGCAAATCAACGAGACAAGGTGGGGGTGGCGGACCCTATCGCCCGCCACCCCTTTCAAACGTTCAGTCCTCGACCGACATCAGGCTGTCATCAGCGCTTGGACGGCCTTCTTGGCGGCCTCGCGCGCCACTCGGTTCGCCAGCTCTTCCAGCCAGTCCTTGGTCGATGTCCAGCCGAGCGGAACGATGCCCGGGAGATACTTGTTCATGTGGATCATGAAGTCCGGATCCGGCTCGACAGCTTCGTTGAGCAGGGCGTAGGTGGTGCCAGTCTTGAGCGGCACGCCGGCCTTTCCATCCGCGCCGTAGATGCGCCACTGGTACACCGGCTTGGTGCTCCACTTGAGATTGATGCCGATCTTCTGGTGCCCGTAGTACAGATAGGCCTCACCGCTCCCGATCGCCATCGCTACGGTCTCGCCGGAGCGAATCACGCGCTCCTTTCCGTCGGGCAGATGAAAGTGATACTTGTGCTGCGCCTCGTTGCTGAACGCGAGGTTCACGCTGAGATGACCCTTGTCCCACACGAGGTATTTGTTGTTCGCCGTGCACTTCAGCCGGTATCCCTTGTTGTTCTGATAGTTGTTCTCTGACCTGAGGTCCGCGCCGACGCCGCCGAATTTCCAAAGCACCACCGCTGATGGAATGTTCATGACCATACTCCTCCGAGTTTGAGTTGCCCGCACTCTGTTGATCAGGCTCGGCAGAAGCGCCGATGCCTGTGCAGCGACACGCTGCTTCCTGCGGCACGCGCCTTCGCGGCGCGTCCACGTCAGACAGCCGCACAGCTGTCTGAACTCTTTTCAACGATTCAGTGATTCGTTCGAGTCACATCGTTCTGCGGTCCGTTGTCGGCCGTCGTATGCACGGATTCCAACGGAGCCAGTCCGTACGACATTGGGCGCGTGCGCCCGTCTCCGTGGTTCAAAGCGATTGGCGCCCGAAAGCCGTTACAGAGAATTCGACCTATTCATAAAGGGTGTCCTTTCACGCGCTCCGAACATCGCTCGGCACCTGCGCGGTTACCGTGCAGCCCGCGTTCCCAAGCCACTCAGCCGCCCAAGCCGGCCTGGCCACGAATGCACACGATCTGACTGCGCGGCTTCATGTAACCGCCCCGAGGTCTCGCTCGCTCCTCCGACAGGCCTGAGCCTCGGGACCCGCGTCATTGGGACATGAGTATCCTGCGACGCTTGGAAGGGACGTTCGCGATGGAACCTGGCAATTCGGCCTCACTCAACGCACGCGCTTCCGAGCCCCAGCCCGAGCCCAAGCCCGAGATCGAACTGCTGCGCGCGGCCTGGACTGCCGCGCCGCCGGAACCTGATATCGCGGCCTGTCTCACGGAGGCTGTGCGTTCCGACGCCGCGCGGCTCGTCGCCGTCGTGCGCTTCGACGCGCTTGAGCGCCGCCGGCGTGAGCTCCCCTCGTCCTTCGAGCATTACCGCGCGCGGCTGCCGACACTCACGCATCCCGAGTCGCCGCTCGCGGACTTCCTGCTCGGTCTTGAACTCGGTCTCGATCGCGCGGCGCCCGCCGCGCTCAAAGCCAGGCTCGGCGCAGCATTTCATGCGATGATCGATCGATTGGCGACGCCACCCGATGATCTCACCGGCGCAGCGGCGGCGAGCGCGGCCTTTCATGCCGGGTCGACCGCGGCGAAACCGCCACCTTCGACCGAGGCAGCCGATGGTCCGTACGACTGGACGAAAGGCGATCGCATCGGACCCTTTGCGCTGCGAAAGCGGCTCGGCGCCGGGGCATTCGGTGAAGTCTGGCTCGCGCGGCGCGACGCACCCGAGCTTGACGTCGCGATCAAGGTGCTGAAGCCTGGCGTGACCGATCCGGACAGCGTTCGACGGTTCGCGATAGAAGCACAGGTGCTCGCTTTCATGGAGCATCGATACGTCGCGAAGATCTTGGACGCGGGCACGGCGCGGGGGCTTCCGTATATTGCAATGGAGTACATCGAGGGCAAGCCGCTCGTGCGCTACTGCGACGACCGGCGCCTTTCGCTGGAGCAGCGGCTGGAACTGGTGGCACGGATCTGCGAAGGCGTGCAGCATGCGCACCAGCGCGGTCTGATCCATCGCGATCTCAAGCCAGACAACATTCTGGTGACCGAAGTCCGGCGGCATCCGAGGGACGTCGATGCGCACGAGGCTCGGCTGATCGTCGAACGGAGCGACGACCATGTGACTGTCGCCGTGCCGAAGATCGTTGACTTCGGCCTCGCGAAAGCCGTGGAGCGGTCGATCCGCATGCCCGACGGCACACTGACCGTCGATCTGGGAAAGCTGATGGGCACGCCGGAGTACATGGCGCCGGAACAGGCGGGCCATCAACCGCAGGAGGTGACGCAGCGGGCTGACATCTTCGCGCTCGGTGTGATCTTGTACGAACTGCTCGCCGGGACGCTTCCGCTGACACGAGACGAACTGCGTCAGCGCGCGATGAACGACATGGTGGCCGTGCTGCGCGACACGCCGCGGCCGGAGCCGTCCACGCGCTTCAGCGCGATGGACGCCGCCACCGTGTCGCGAGTCTCGTTTCAACGCGGCGAGATCAGTCCGAAGTCCTTGGAAGCGCGGCTGCACGGACGCGTGCGCCACGTCTGCGGCAAGGCCATGCGCCTCGAGCCCGAACGGCGGTTCTCGTCCGCAGCGGCGATGGGAACGGACATCCGGAACTATCTCGATGATCGCGACTTCATCGAGGCGGCCGCGGAGCCGGCCCGCGAGCGGCTCGCGCGGCACCTCCGCCGGCACCGCCTTCCATACATCACAGCAGCCGCGCTCATTGCTGCGCTTATTGCCGGCGTTGCAGGCACGACGTGGCAGTGGATGAATGCGCGCAGGACGAATCGTGATCTTCTCGCGGCCGCCGCTGCCATGCAGGGAGTGACCGAAACACTCTTTGAGAATCTCCGGGCGCGAGGCGCGATCGAAGCGGCGGATACGCAGGTGCTTGAGCGGGCGCGCGACACGCTCCGCGCCTCGCTGCCGCCGGAGAATGCGACGCTGCTGGCAATCGAGAACGAACTGGCGGGCGTGTACAAGTGGTCCGGTCGGTTCGACGACGCCGAGGCGCTGTATGACAGCGTCGGCGACCGCTGGTCATCGACGCTGCCGTCCGATCATTCGACGCTGATCCAGGTCGCATTCAATCGCGCGATCATTCACACGGAGCGGGGCAAGCGACTCACCGTCGACGCGGCGGCGCAAAGCGAACCCCGCAAGACCGAGCTGCTGAAAGAAGCGGATCACTCGTACGAGCAGGCGCTCACGGCGCTGGTGGCGCTGCGCGACGGCGCGGCGGCGGCGCTGCCGAAGACGAGCGATCGCCGCTTCGAGATCGAGTCGGAGATCGCGCTCGCACTGACGCGCCTGAAGCGCTACAGCGAGGCGATTGATCCATATCGGCGCGCCCTCGATGGCATGCGCTCGGCGCTGCCCGGCGGTCACTGGCGCATTGCAGACACCGCGGTGAGTTTCGGCGTCGTTTTGATGCGAGCGGAACGCTCGGCGGAAGCAGCAACCGTGATCGAAGAGGCGCTCGGTATCTATCGCGCCGATCCCAATCGGGGTCCAGCGCACCCGTACACGCTCCAGACCGCGAGTCTTCTGGCCGGCGCGCTGCAGCAGTCCGGGCGCTGCGATGCGGCGTGGGTTGTTCTGCGGGAGACGTGCGAAGGCATGCGGCGCGCATCTGGCAAGGCCCCCACGGATGCGCTGGCCGCACTTGGGAAGTCGTTGCAGGGACTAATTGCGAACTGCGACGACCCTGAGGACGTGATCGAACTTCGTGGCTGTTTCGGCGTGACGGTGGCGCCGTGAGGCCTCCATGTGGGCAATAGGTTCAAAATGGTGGTTGACCATCGGCAATCGAGCAGTCAACATGGGTCGTGGCTCCCGTGTGCCGGAAGGGTCCCGCGAGCCACATCGAACCTCGCAGCGTGCGCTGCCTTTTCAAGGGGAACAGAATGTCGCAACGGTCGCTGATCGGCGTCTTCACCTCGGCAGTACTCGCATTCGTGATCGCGGGGCAGCTCCGTGCAGACGCCCCGTCCTGGATCGACGGGCACGTGTTTACGCAGGGGTCTGCATTCAGCGCGAACGGCAGTAATTTCGCCGCGGCCAGCGGAACGGTCACGGCGAACACGATGAGCGGTGGAGGTTCCACGGGCAGCGGACCCGTGTTTGGTTCAGTCGACACGGCGGGTGCCATCACGCGCGAGGGAGCCGGCTATCTCGTCCATCTGGAAGGATCGGGCAGTGCGACGATTGGCGATCCGAAGTGCGAACGGTGTGGGGTGAGTCTGGCGGTGCAGACCGTGACCCCCAAGTTTGAGTCGGCCCCGCTGGAGCTGCTGCTCACAGAGTCATACGCGTACACGATCGAGACATCGGGGACGGTTGCACCCGTGTCGTTCGCACCCATCACCGGGAGCATCGAGAATGGCGTGCTCCTGCCGGGCACGTACGCGATCTCATTCTTCCTCTCCGTGAACGCCAGTTCGTTTTCGCCGTCGGTAACGGAGTCATTCGATTGGAAGCTTCACCTCACACCGGCGCCGCGCGGCTCGCCGGCAGACCTCGATGACAATGGCGTTGTCGATGCGGTCGACCTCACGCTGCTCCTTGGCGCGTGGGGCACTGCGGGGGCAGATCTGAACGGCGACGGCACGACAGGAGCTGCGGATCTCGCGATTCTGCTGGCGGCGTGGACGGTGTGACAACGTCTCGCGAGGGGGGGAGCGGCGATCGCTGCCACCTCTCAGCGCCGCGCGTAGCCTGCGAGCCGCAGCAGGCAATCGACGCCATGTGGCCCGTACGCCTCGCGAAAGAACGGCAGGATCCGCGTCTCGAATGCCGTGGCCAGCGCGGCGCCGTCGAGTCCGAGCACTGCGCACGCCGTCGCAACGTCGACTCGACTCACGAGGATCGCATCGGTCGCCGCCCAGTCTTCGGCAGAGAGCGTGGTCCGCAGGGGGGCGGCGACGGCAGCGAGCAGTCGAGGCCGCGCCCGCGACAGCGCGACTTTGAGGGCGCTGGGCTTCGCTTCCAGAATCAAGGCGATCGCGTTCCATCCCAGGGCCCGCACCACATACAGATGGATGAGGTCGCGTTCACGCTTGCTTGTCGCGGCAGTATCGAGGAGTTCGAGGAAGACGACGAAACGCTCGTCATCAACCTCGGCGAGATCGAGATCTCCGAGCGACGTCGGTGGTCCATCGGATGTTTCGGGGGCATTCTCCAGCAGTGACTGCGCGCTGTGACCGGGCCGCTTCTTGCGATCAAGCATCGTGTGCCACACCCGCAGCCGCAGTCTCGCGAGAAGATGTTCGTCATTGCTGCATGCTCGCGCGTCCGCGTCGAGCGGCGTCAGCGCCGAGCCCGCGATACTCTCCGGATTCAGGTTGACGTGGTCGCGGTGAGCGCCCAGCAGATTCGCTGCATAGCGCACCATGATGTTGCGGATCTGGTCTGCGGCGTGATTGCGAAGCGCCTCGTCGGACGCCAGCAGTTCATCGCGCAGGCAGTTCGTCGGAACTGGAAGGCTGTCCTTGCGAGGGTCGTGTGTCTCCGTCATCGATTGCTCCTCGCTGCAGTGCCCGACGGGTGTTCAGGCTATCGAGTGGACTCGAACATGCCGCCGCTCGCCATCGCGTCCACCGTCCAGCACAGGTCGAGCAAGCCGATACTGCAGATCACGGGCAGGAACCAACCCATCGCCACCGCGCGACGTGGCGAGGATGCACGACGCTCCTGCGTCGGGGCGGCAGCGCGAGCGGGAACGATCTGACGGCGGCGAGAGCTTTTGCAAGGGATCGCGTTCATGGCGATCCAGAAGCGACTCAGGAAGGTCACCGGTTACAAACGGGCGAGGCAGGCTGATCCCCCGATCGATGCTGCAGCGCTCGCGGTTGTCCTCGCTCGGCGCATGGCAGGGATGCCGGCGAACGGGCGCCCAATGCTCGACATCGTTCGCCACGTAGGACGGCATGTGCGACCAGACGCGGTTGTTGGCGAGGGCGGGTATTCTTAAGTGGGCGAATATCGATCGCATAGAGGAATACACGACCGATCTGTCCGGGGTGCGGAGGTTCCTGTGAAACACGAGCATGAGGCGGCCTTGGAAACGACAAACCACCTGCGGCGACGAGCCATGGTCGCGGAGAGCACGACCAACGCCGTGATCATCACCGACGCGCAGCGCTGGATCACCTGGGTCAACGAGGGCTTCACGCGCATCACGCGGTACAGCTCCGAGGAAGTGATAGGAAAGTTGCCTGGCGCGCTGCTGCAGTGCGACCAGACCGATCCCGCAACGGTAGCGAAGATCCGTGAGGCGCTCGACAAGGGCGAGGGCTGCCAGACGGAGATCTTGAATAGGGGCAAGACCGGCCAGCTCTACTGGATGGCGATGGACATCCAGCCCATTCGTGACAGCTCGGGAATACTCACGGAGTTCATTGCGATCCAGTCGGACATCACCGCGCAAAAGCGGGCGCAGGCCCTGATGGTCGAGAACAAGCTGCGACTGGAGGAGAGCGAGCGGGCCCTGAAGGCGTCCTTGGCGCAGGCGGAGTCGGCCACACGGGCCAAGAGCGAGTTTCTCGCGAACATGAGCCACGAGATCCGCACGCCGATGACGGCCATCTTGGGCTTTGCCGACCTTCTGGTGGAAGACGGGGCCACACCCAACGCGCCCAAGGTCCTCCGCGAGTACATCGCCACGATCAAGCGGCACGGGGAGCATCTACTCTCGGTGATCAACGACATCCTCGATATCGCCAAGATCGAGGCGGGCAAGATGGACGTTGAGTGCATCCCCACGGCGGTGGTTCCGATGGTGGAGAGTGTGATGTCGCTGATGCGGGTGCGGACACAGAGCAAGAACATCACGCTGCGGGCGCGGTACGACGGGCTTGTCCCGCGGTACATCCGGAGCGACCCGATCCTGCTCCGGCAGATCCTGCTCAACCTCGTGGGCAACGCCGTGAAGTTCACCGAGGCGGGCGAGGTGGCCCTCACGATCGACGTGGATCAGACCGGCGGGCCCGTCGGCGCGGGAGGGGCTCTGCTGCGCATCGCGGTGAGCGACACGGGCATCGGCATGACCAACGAGCAGATGGGGCGGCTCTTCGAGGCCTTCGAGCAGGCGGACACGTCCGTGCGCCGTCGCTTCGGCGGCACGGGCCTCGGGCTACAGATCAGCAAGCGGCTGGCGGGATTGCTCGGGGGCGACATCACCGTCGTTTCGCAGCCGGGGACCGGGAGCGTCTTTTCCGTCACCGTCTCCGCCGGGCCGCTCGAGGGCGTGGAGATGGTTGATCCGCTCGCCGAGCTCGCCGCGATGAAAGCGGACGAACTTGTGAATCCGGAGTCCGAGCATGCCGTGCACGATCCGGGTGCGGTCAAGGCGCTTGAGGGCGTGCGGGTCTTGTTGGTCGAGGATGGTCCGGACAACCAGCGTCTGATCGCGTTTCACCCCAGAAGGGTCGGCGCAATTGTCTTGCTCGCGGACAACGGGCTGCTTGGTCTGCGCGAGATGTGCGTGGATGGGAACGAGGCGGGTGAACTGCTCAGCCCCGCGCCCGTCGAGGTCATTCTCATGGACATGCAGATGCCCGAAATGGACGGGTACACGGCGGCGGCGACATTGAGGAGCAAGGGGTGCCGCCTTCCGATCATCGCCCTCACGGCGCACGCGATGAGCGGAGATCGCGACCGGTGCCTCGCGGCGGGATGCACCAGCTACGCGACCAAGCCCATCGACAAGACGCTGCTGATCCAGGGCGTAGTTGCCAGCATCGGGACTCTTAAACAAGCGGCGGGTGGTATCCATTGACTCCTCGGGCAGCGGTCTGCTTGCCGCCGTGGGCGAGGCACACGCGAATGCCGCGTCATTCAAGCAAGATCTTCAGCTTCTCGCATCGTGCAAAGCTCAGCCAATCGCGCGGGCGCGAGATATGGCATGACGAGGAGGAGATACGCGGCGGACTTGCCTGTGCTCGCCGTCAGTGCACGGAGCCGGTTAACAGTCCGTGGTGAAAGTGCTTCGGCGAAGACCCGCGGGGTGCTGCGCGTCTGGATCTCAACGGCAAAGCAGATGCTCTTGCCGTCGACCTTGAGCTTCGCCGTCGCATCGAACCCCTGCGAGCGGGATTGCGAGGCTCGAAGCCAACGAATGTCCAATTGCGGCGCTTCGAGACGCAGGCAAACGAAAACGCCGAAAACGCCCAAATACCGCGGTAGTGCGGACTTGGGCATGTGCCAGTGCGACGTGATGCGTCGCAGTGTCTCTATGGAGACAAATGCCCCGTGTAGGACTCGAACCTACGACCCGCTGATTAAGAGTCAGCTGCTCTACCAACTGAGCTAACGAGGCGAAACGAAGGGGCGAATTCTACCCGGAGCGGTGAAACGGTCAAGCGACCTGTGGGCGATGTGAGCGCTTCGCGGCTTGTTGTCGCGTTGGTGGTGCGAACGTCTGGGGTCCGTTTATCGCACTTCGCACACGTTGCGATCAGAATTCCGCGCCCTTGCCCGATCCGGCGCTGGCGTTCTCGCAGCGTCGAGCGACACTTCAGCGTCTGCCCTTGGAGTGTCCTGCGGCAGGCTCGGGCCTCCCGCGGGCCGAAGCTGATCGCTTTCTCCTGCGTCGCGCGTACTCGGCAACCACCGAACCATTCGAGCACTGATCATTGAATCACCCGATCATGCACTCCATCATGCACTTCACTATGCACTTCACTGGGGCCGTGCGGCTCTCGCTCGTTGTCGGCGCAACATTGTCGGTGACGGTTGTTCCGTGCAATGCGCGCGACGCCGCGCCGACGCCGGCGACCGCGCAGGACAGCCAGCCAGCTCCCGTGGACGCCGCTGTCGTGATCGGCGAGTTCACCGAGCTCGTGAGGCAGATTCAAGCCGCGATGCCTGGCTCGTTGTCAGCGCTGCGCGAGCCGCAGGTTCGTGCGGCCGTCGCGCCCAAGGCGACACCGGTGCTTCGCTCGATGCTCGCTTTGCTCGACGCGCATGCGGTGGATCAGCCGGGGCTCGCCGGGTATCGCTCGGATTACGCGTTTTACGGTGTCGTGCTCGGCGACGAAGTGATCGTCTCCAGGGTCCGGACTGCAGCGGGCGAGGGTGACGAAACCGCCGCGGTGCAGTTGGCTGCCGCAGCGATCATGACAGCGCCCGACGCTGCAGCGCGGGAGGCAGCGGTCGACTCCACGGTCAAGCTGCTCGAAGGCAAGACCAAACTCGCAGCAGGGGCTATGTCTACCTTCTCGACGATGATGGGGGCGGCAGGTCTGACGGCTGGTGAACTGCAGAAGCTGCACGACACAGCGAAAGCGGCAAAGAACACATCGCTGCAGGACGTGTGTAGCCGCGCACTGCGCGATCCGATGCTCAAGCGCACGGCGATGGAGGGCCACCCGCTCACACTTTCAGGCAAGCTCGTCGACGGCACGACCTTCACAACCCGTTCACTTCAGGGCAAAGTCGTCCTCATCGATTTCTGGGCGACATGGTGCGCTCCGTGCGTCGGATCACTGCCCAAGGTCGTCGAGCTCAAGAAGCAATTTGGCGACAAGGGATTCGTCGTCGTCGGCGTGTCGTGTGACAAGACAGCTGCCGCGCTGAAGTCGTATCTCGCAAAGAATCCTCAGCTGGATTGGCCGCAGCTCTTTGACGCGAGCAAACCGGGATGGCACGTGCTCGCGGATCGCTGTCATGTCCGCGGCATTCCCGCGATGTTTCTGCTGGACAAGCAGGGCATCGTCCGCAGCGCCGACGCATATGCGCGGCTCAACGAGCTCATTCCGAAGCTGCTCGCTGAGTGATTCGTCACTGGCCGCTGCGCACGTTGCAGGTCATTCCCTGAAGGCGATAGCGCGGGGTCCGGTTGCCTCACGCGCGTCGTTCTATACACTGCGTTCTCGATGCATTTTCATGGTTGTTCGATTCTTCCTTCCCGCTGTCGGAGGCGACGCAGGGAATTGTTGTGCAGCGCGGCGCTCGACCTGCTTGGGTGCTGCGCGCTCCTGATGTTGGTGGCGGGCTCCGTGGGCTGTCAGTCGTCGGTCCGCGTCAGCGATCCGGCGCGGACCGCAACGGAGCAGTTCCTGCTTTCGACAGCTGCCGCGCGAGCGGTCGAACAGCTCTCGCTGGACTCCTTGCGTGGCCGCTCAGTCTTTGTCGACACGGCCTATTTTGCCGCGTCAGAACCAAACTTTGTGGTCAGCGAGCTGCGGGCGAAACTGCTGCTGGGCGGTGTCGAGCTGGCGCCGGTGCGCGACAAGGCCCAGGTCGTCCTGGAGGTGCGCAGCGGCGGCGTCGGCATCGACCGGTCCGATCAGCTCATCGGCATCCCCTCAGTCCTGCTCCGCGCCGACGCGGGCGGCGACTCCAGCGGCACAGAGATACCGCTCGCTACCCCCGAACTCGCGCTCCTCAAGAGCGTGAACCAGCGCGGAATCGCCAGTGTCGCCTTCATTGCCTATTGGCGCGAGACCGGCGAAGTCGTCGCATCGTCCGGTCCATTCATTGGCCGCACGCTGCGCGATGACTGGTGGTTCCTTGGACTTGGACGACGGACCGTCGGCGACATTCCTCCGACCGACCTGATCGAGGAGTAGCCAATGCGCCGGTGGATCGTTCGCGCCATTCTGACATTGGCAGTGCTGCTGGTGATGGGCTTCATCGCGGTGCAGCTCGTGCTGCGCAGTGATCTGCCGCGCCGCACGGTGCTTGAACGACTGTCGGCGCAGACGGGGTTGCATTGGTCCGCATCATCGCTGCATGTACCCTGGAGCGGCACGTCGACACTGCGCGACGTCGCAATCTCGCTGCCGCTGGAAGATCAGCCGCTCTTCACTGCACCGCTCGTCGAAGCGGTTCACCCATCGCTCATCGCGCTCCTCTTCGGCGCTCCGCTCGATCTGCAATCGGTCACGTTGCGCCAAGGGCATGCGGTACTTCGGCGAAACGACCGCGGTGAATGGAACTTCGCACGTGCCGTTTCGATGATTGAACAGCGCCAACGTTTGCGCGGCGGTTCTGCGGGAGACGCTCGCGCGACACCGCCGATGCCGGCGCTGCAGATCAGCGGGATTGCAGTCGACGTGGAGCGCGACGGCGCGGTCAGCCCCATCGGTGAACTGCAGTGTGACGGCACGCGCCACATGGCGCGCTATGAGTTCAAGGCGAGCCTTGGGACTGCCAACAGGATCAGCGGCATGCTGGTCGCCGGCGACACATGGGCCCACGAGATCACGTTCGAACTGCAGCAGCTCGGCACGCTGCTGCATGTGTTTGACGAGAGTGCGCCGCAGCAGCTCGCAGCCACCGGCGCGTGGGCCGGCGCAGTGTCGAATGGAACGCTTGCCGGGCGGCTGCAGCTCACATCGCTGGATGCGCCGCTGGACGCGCCCGTCGGCACCGTCCACGCAAGCGGCACCATGCAGGTCGATGCGTCGGCCGACGGTGCCATCATCGAACTGGACAACGTCGAGTTCCGCATCCCGGCGCTTCCCGACGCGCTGCATGTGTCCAGCGGCACGTTGCAGGCGGACGCGGGCTCGATCGAAGCACGTGGTGTCGTCCTCCGCAGCGGTGCCATCGGCGCGGAGCTCGAAGGATCGTGGGACGCCGCGCGGCGCGCGACGGCGCTCGATGCACGATGGCGAGCGAATACCCACGTCGGCACCGTGAAGGCGTCGTTCACGCAGCCGCTGATCGGTGAACCGCATGGATCGGCGAGGTTTGAAACCAGCGGCAGCATCGCGGAGAACTCGTGGCGGGCGCACGGTGAAGCCAGCGTGCGGGGCTCCGATGTCGAGTCATTGACGGGAGACCTGCGACTGTCCGCGCTGACGGGGACCGTCGCCGGCCGCGAGTTCGACCTGAGCGGCATCGCTCTCTCCGCCGCGCGAGACGGCGAACGGATCGCGCTGACCCGAGTGTTGGTTCCAGGAGCCGACGTCACGGCGCATGGCGAGTGGAACACGGCCAATAGTGAATGGAACCTCGTCGCCGACATCGAGCAGTTCAAACAGCCGTGGCTCAGCGAGAAACCGGCATCGATCGAAATCCGAGCGTCGGGCCGCGGTGCAACAGCAACGCTCGAGCGATTCGCCCTCGCGAGTCCGGAGTTGCGCGTCGAGGCGTCTGCGGAGTACGCGGCGGGTGAGGATGCGACACAAATCACTGCACCATTGACTGCCGACATCAGCGTCACGATCGCGTCCGTCGCCGAGACCATGAAGGCGCTCTCGCTGCCGTCTGGCAGCGGCCCACCGCGCACGATCACCGCCCTTGACACCAAGGAGCTCAGCGGCGGCGTCACGGTGGCCAGTCACGTCACCGGTTCGCTTGATCCCATGCAGCTGCAGATGCGAGGGACGATCCGCGCCAAGGAGCTGCGCCTGAACGAGCATGCTGTCGCCTCCACAGAGATTCCGTTCGAATCGATCGTCGGCTCGAAGGAACTGCAGTTCACGACGTCGCGCGCGTCGCTCTTCGGTGGATCGTTCCTTACGCGCGGGCGCCTGGCGCCCGCCGACGGATTGCAGATGCATGTCGAGCTCGACCGTGTGCGGCTCGATGCCGTTGTCGCGCCGGTGCATACGGATGTGCAATCGCTCGGAACAGTCTCAGGCGACCTCGACATCGAGATCCCTGCGTTTCGCATGGAGGAGTTGACGCTCAGTGGCGAATGGTCCGCCAGGGGAATCAAAACGCGATACTCCGACATTGATGCAGCCAAGGGGCGCGTGCGCAGCGCGGACGGCGTTGTCGAGTTGTCCGACGTGCGCCTGCAGCATCTCGACGGCAGCGCGACTGGATCGTTCCGATACGACAGCGGCAAAGTCGAGATCCATGCGGCCGTCGATCTGGACGACTGGCCTGTTCGCCGAGACGCCGTTCCATCGGAAGCGGGTGCATCGAATGACTCGGGACTTCGCGCCCGTATCAGCGGCGGCGGATCGGTCCGGTTCCACCCCAAGGCGAAGACCGCGCAGGGAAGTGCGGACTTTTCGACGACGCTGCTGAATGGCGACGAGGAGATCGTCACCGGCGCCGTGCGCGGTACGTTCGACGGCGACGCCGTGCAGTTTGAGCTGGCGAACGCAGCCGCGTTCGGTGGCACGATCAAAGGTCGAGGCACCATCCCGTTCGCGAAGCTGATGAGCAGCGAAGGGACGTTCACATTCGAGAATCTGCAGCTCGATCGCATCAGCCAATACTGGCCGGACATCGTCGGCTTTGAAGGATCCATCGACGGCCAAGCCACTCTTGCGAGCGTGACCGATCCACAGGCGCCGGGACCGATGCGCATCGATCTGCACGTCGCGCCGCGCGACGCGGCCTTCCACTCGGCGGTGCTTGGGCCGAGTGATTTTCGCATCTATGCCGCGCGGGATCACGTCACGCTCGAGCACTCGCAGATCAGTCTGGCTGACGGCACGGTGACCGTGTGGAGCAAACTGACGGAGCATGCATCGGACTATCTCGTGCGCGTGCACGCGTCGTTTGACCGCATCGACCTCGATCAGCTGATCGAGTCGGTGAACCCCGGATCGGAGCCGGTGCCCGGCCGCCTCGCAGGACAGATTGCAGCGGGCGGATACCTGGCGGCGCCGCATCGGATGTACGGGCGGTCGAAGGTGCACGTGTCGGAGTCCGACCTCGGAAACATCGGTGCCGTCTCGCTGATCTACGGCGCGCTGCACTTGGGCGGCGCCGGCGCCACGCCCATGGGTGCAGGTGACGCGGAGATCAGTCTCGAAGGCAACGCTCTTGTGCTGCGGCGCCTCACCTACTTCAATCGCGGCACCGACCTGATCGCGAACCTGGTGATTGACGACATGTGGGCAGGGCGGACGAGCACGATGCGCGGCGCGGCGGCCGGCGTGGCGCGGCCGCTGAAAGACATCAACCTTCCGTTTTTCGACGACCTCGATCGCGCCGTCAAGGCGCTCCAGACCAGTTCGGTCGTGGTGCGCATTTCAGGGACAGTCGAGAATCGTGAACTGAAGATTGTCCCGTTCGCGGACGTGGCGGGGACGCTGCTGTCGAATCCGTGACGCGGCAGGCGAGCACGCGCATGTGCCTGCCCGCGGGTAGCGCCATCGCCGTCGAGGTCACGGATACAGCAGCGGGCCCGTGCCGGCGCCGGCGGAAACGCTCGATTCATAGCAGCCCGTGGCGAAAGTCATTTGGTCTGCGGACAAGCCTGAACGCGAATCTCTTCGTCGCCAAAACTCGCCGTATCACTGCGGATACGGCTTCGTTTCGGCTCCTCGATCTTCACGTTCATGCGGAGCCCTCGCTACCAAAGCACTTTCACCATGGACTGCTAGGAGCGCCATTCGATTTGCTAACGAATCAGGGAACGTTCCTCCCGGTCAAGCACGACAGCGCGCGTGGCCACAGCGAAATGAAAACGCCCGCGAGGCATGGGTTCCTCGCGGGCGTGCGCTCTGTACGCGGAATGTCTGTCGTGCGCTCTACGCTCCGGCCGCCTGCTTGGCGCCGTGGCACTGCTTGTACTTCTTCCCTGAGCCGCACGGACACGGCTCGTTGCGACCGACGACAGGCATGCCGCCATCGGTGCGTGCAGGGCCCGCGGCCTTGGCCGCGTCCGGTGTTCCCGCGCGTTCGGCGATCGCGAGGTCCGCTTCCTGTTCCGCTGAGCCGCGGACCATCTGGGCCGCTGCAGCAATGGCCGGCATCGCCGGTCCCGGCGCGGGGCGCTGCGGTCGTGCTGCCTGCTGCGGAGCGGACTGCTGCGCCGACTGGGCAGCAGGCTCCGGGAGCACTGCTTCCGCTTCGGTCGGCTGAGCGACTTGCGGGCGCGGGCGCGGAACCGGCAGTCGTCCCTTCAGCACGAGATCCGTCACGCGGTCGCGCACACCTTCCTGCATCTCCCCGTAGAGCCGCGACGATTCCTTCTTGAACTCGATGCGCGGATCCTTCTGGCTGAACGCGCGGAATCCGATGGAATCGCGGATCTGGTCCATGCCGTGCAGATGACCCTTCCAGGCGTCGTCAAGGATCTGCAGCAACACCCATCGTTCAAACTGCGTGATCTCCGTGCGCAGCAGTTCCTTGATCCGCGTGGCTGCAAACTTCTGCGGGTCTGCACCGGCTTCCTTCTTTTCCGCATCAGTGAGCCGAATGAATGACTGCTCCTGGAACCAGCGATCGATCGCTTCGCCGCGCGCATCCGGATCGGTGATGCCGTTGACGACACCAACTGCCTTCGCCGCACGCTTTGCGACCTTCGCGTCGTCCCACGAACGAGCCTCGGTGACAAGCAGCGCCTTGAGCGCCAGCGGCTCGCGCGACGGAAGCGCTTCGGGATTCCATTCGAGTTCGTACCGGGACTTCACCCATGAGCAGAACTGCGTGAGCGCACCCTGCGGATTCTGCGGCAGCATCGCGCTCGTCACATCGATCGCGTATTCGATCGGATACGCAAGCTCACGCTCGCGATACGCATTCAGCGCGAGCTCGAGCAGCTTGGCCGCAGCCTCGACGCTGCTGTCGCCGCCGGACTTCAACGCCCGTTCGCTGAGCTGGAAGAGCGACTGATCGCACGGGATGCCGAATGTGCGCGTCGTCCACTGCGCGAGTTCCTGCTGTGCGTACCCAGGTGCGAGGTAGGTGTCGAGCGGCGAGAAATCGACCTTCTGAAACTTCTGCTCAGCGGCCGACTCCAGCATGCGGATGACTTCCATCGTGGACATCGTGCGCATCCGCTCCGGATCAAGTTCCACGTCCAACGTGACCTTGGCCCAGTTCACGAAGCCCTGCATGTCCCATTCGCTGCGATCGAGCTCCTCTGACATGTACTCGCCCACGGTGACGCGAATCATCGACGAGCTCTCTTCGAGACAGTCCGTGAAGATGAGCCGATGCGTCTCGTCGCGATCCTTGCCGCGGAACCGGTCGGCGTCGATGGCGATCGAGCACCGGTCGCGCACCCATTCGGCGAGACAGCCCGGCACGTAGTCGCGACCGAGATAGTGGGCCGCGGAATCCTTCACTGCCTCGTTCATGTACTTGACGGTGACGTCGCGAACGCCCGCCCCTTCGACGATCGGCTGACGCAGACCATAGAAACTGCGGCGCTGATACTCCATCGGCTCGTCGTACTCGAGGATGTTCTTGCGGATCTGGAAGTTTCGTTCCTCGACCTTGCGCTGGGCCTTCTCGATCGTGCGCGTGAGCATCCCGAGTTCCATCGCCTCACCTTCGCGAAGACCCAAGCGGCTCATCGCATTGAGTGACGCCTTGCCCATGAACAGTTTCATGAGCTCGTCATCCAGTGCGAGGAAGAACCGCGACGATCCCTGATCGCCCTGACGGCCGGCGCGGCCGCGCAGCTGATTGTCGATGCGGCGGCTTTCGTGCCGCTCCGTGCCGACGATGTGCAGGCCGCCCATCTCTTCGACGCTCTTGAACATCGCGAGGCGATGCAGTGGAGGAAACCCGATCGAATCGAAGAACTCAACGAGTTCGCTCTCCGGCATCTTGTTCGCTGACTTCTCAGGAACGCGCTGTTCGCTCGCCCACTTGCGCAGCAGCTCGAGCTTGAGGTCGGCGTCAGTCTTGCCTTCGAGCGCCGGCTTGCCAAGTTCGCGCGACGCCATGTGCCGATAGCAGCTCGCGATGATCTGCTCATCGGGCCACTCCGTTTTCACGTCACGCGGCGCGACGTTGCGCCTCTTCCAGTGCTCGATCAGCTGGTCGCGCTCGACCGGGCGCAACTTGATGTCGGTACCGCGACCGGCCATGTTCGTCGCGATCATCACCGCGCCGAGCTGGCCGGCGCCGGCCACGATCTCGGCTTCGCGATCGTGCTGCTTCGCGTTCAGGATCTCGTACTTGATGCCATACTTCTTGTGCAGCATCGCCGCCAGCAGTTCGCTCTTCTCGACGCTCGTGGTGCCGACGAGCACCGGCCTGCCGGAGTCGTGATACCGGTGAATCTCGTCGACGATGTGCTCCCACTTGTCCTTGCCCGCCATGAAGACGAGATCGTTCATGTCGGCGCGCCGGATCGGCACGTTCGTCGGAATGCTGACGACGTCGAGGCGGTAGATCTCGTAAAACTCGGTCGCTTCGGTATCAGCGGTGCCGGTCATGCCGGCAAGCCGCGGGTACATCTTGAAGTAGTTTTGAATCGTGATCGTCGCCATCGTCTGGGTCTCTTCTTTGATGCGGACCCCTTCCTTGGCTTCGACCGCCTGATGCAGACCGTCGGACCACTGCCGGCCGATCATCTTGCGCCCGGTCGACTGATCGACGATGATCACGCTTTCGACACCCTGATCGTCCGGCGAAATCACGTAGTCGCGGTCGCGCATGTAGACCGTGTGGGCGCGGAGAGACTGCTCGAGCAGATGCGGCATGTCGATGTTGTCACCGACATAGAAACTTCCCATGCCTGCGACCTTCTGCGCCTCGGTGATGCCGTCGTGGGTAGGCGTCGCCTTCTTCTTGTCGAGCTCGAGCTCGTAGAACTGCGTGAACCGGTCGCGCTCGCTTTCGAGCACCGGCAGCCGCTTCCTCGCCGCCTCCATCCGTGCCTTGATCTCGGGCACTGTGCTGCGATCACGCGCGTTGCGGATGTCGCCTTCGCATGCTGCGACTTCGCCGCGGCACGCCTGCACCTTCTCGTCCGCGGTGTTCCACTCCGCCTGGCGGGCCACAAGATGACGTGCGAGACGGTCGGCCAGGTCATAGCGCGGCGTCGACGAGTGCGCCGGTCCGGAGATGATCAATGGGGTGCGTGCTTCGTCGATAAGGATCGAGTCGACCTCGTCGACGATGGCGAAGTTCCGCTTCTTCTGCAGCTGTTCTTCGGGCCGCACCTTCATGTTGTCGCGGAGATAGTCGAATCCGAACTCGCTCGTCGTTCCGTACACCACGTCGCACGTGTACGCGGCAGCCTTCTCACCCGGGTGCTGCATGTGCATGGGGTGGATCGCTCCGACGGTCAGGCCGACGGCACGGAAGAACGGAAACGTCCAGTCACGGTCGCGCTGCACGAGATAGTCGTTGACCGTGACGACGTGCACCTGCTTGTTCTCGCAGCAGGCGAGATAGCAGGCGAGCGGACCGACGATGGTCTTGCCTTCGCCCGTCTTCATTTCCGCGATGCGCCCTTCCGAAAGCACCGTGCCGCCGATGATCTGCACATCGAACGGCCGGGCGCGGAACGGTGGACGGCTGTCGGGATACAGCTCACGGACGGCGACATAGATCGCGTTGGGAATGTCGATCCACTGCCACGCGGCCACGGCGCCGGCGCATCCGGCAAGGTCGCCTTCGGGCGGACGCGGCTCGGACGACTCCATCACGCGGCGCGTTTCGTCATACATCGCGCGCACGGCAGGGGGGAGGCGCGACGCGTCGAATGCCTGCGCGGGGTCGAAGATGTTGCGAATCCCGACCGCGCGATCCATCGCCTCGCGGGCCACGGCGAAGATCTCCGGGATCATGCCGTATGCCTTCTCGCCCTTCTCCGTCCGGGCGCGGAACTCGACGGTCTTTTCAAGGATCTGCGCGTCCGTGAGCTTGCGCGTCGCATCCTCGAGCGCGTTGACCTGATCAACGATGCGCTCATAGCGCTTGACCATGCGGTCGTTGCGCGAACCGAACAGCTTCTTCATCAACGGACCAAAAAACGGAACACCCATTGGAGGGCTGCCTTTCGATGGACAACGCGCTGAACATGTCGCTCACGCGGTGTCGAAACGCGATCGGAAGATCGATCGCGCGATCACATGTGGAATGAAACAGAAATGAGAGGACCACTGCTGAGGCGCCGGCCGGTGACCCGGTGACGCGAAGACCCGGTGACGCGAAGACCCGGTGACGCGAAGACCCGGTGACGCGAAGACCCGGTGACGCGAATCACGTTCACGCGCGAGGTGGCGGCAGATTCAGCAGGCGGCGATGCGCCGTTCGTCGGCCATCTCGGCATCGGTCGTCGTGTTCATCGAGCGTGCGGACGACGAGCATCCGCGCCGACGGATCGACACCGTGACGGACGCTGTGCGCGAAGCAGGGGATGCCCAGATCGCCGGCGGGTCGCCCTGAGTACAAACCTGTGTGCCGGCCGGCCTTGGTCGCCCAGTCCTCCTCCAGCCGTTCCGCGACCGTCGCAAGGACGCTCGCGAGCGCTCGGCCCGAGAGTTTCAGCGACGAGGGAACCCGAATCCCGTCCGATAGCGCGCCTGGCAGCTTGCCATCGGTGAGCGCCGCGGAGCCCGGGCCCGCCGCTGTGGCGGGCGACGTCGCAGCCAAAGTCGAGGCAATCGCCACGAGCATCGCCACCGCCATCGCTGTAGCGACGGGCAAAGGGGCGGTGTTGCAGGGTCGAAGGCTGAGCATGGCGAGCGAGGAGTATCGGCCGATCGAGGCTCGAAGGCAACCAGAAAGGAGAGCCGAAGTCGAGGAGAGGGTTCAGGGTTAGCGAATGGTGTGCCTGTGGCGAGCAGTCTCGCGTGGGGGCCCGATCTCGTGCAAAGGGGGCGAGAGGCTCGACCGACGGCCGTTCGCGCGGCCACAATGGGGATATGCAGCTCACGGCACTCGTCAGTTCGTCCCTCCTGGCATTCGCCGTTCCGCCAGGTGAGCACCGGCCGCAGCACGCACACCTGTGGGTGTTTTTTGACGACCGTCCGGCGCAGCGGAGTCCCTTCGCCGACGCGTTTGTCACACCGCGCGCCTTGGAGCGACGGGAGCGACGGGAGCGACGGATGGGCTCGCCAGCCGTGCCACGGGACCACGATCGGCCAGTGGATGCTGGCTGTGTGGCGGCCGTCACCGCGCTCGGCGGGACGGTCCGTCTCGAGAGCCGCTGGCTCAACGCCGTGAGCGTCGCGATCGACCCGGCGCAGCGCGCTGCACTGGAATCGCTTCCGTTCGTGCGCCACGTCGCGCCCGTTCGCTCCGCACGCCGGGGACTGCCGCCAACGGAACGTGCGACAGGCGGAGTCGCTGACATCGCATACGGCGCGTCCTACGACCAGATCGCGCAGGCCGATCTGCTGGCGCTGCATGCGCGGGACTTCCGCGGTGCAGGCATCGTGATCGGCGTGCTCGACACAGGATTCAATCGCGTGCACGAAGCGTTTCACAGCGACGAACATCCGCTCGAAGTGATTGCAGAGTGGGACTTCATCAACAACGATTCCAACACCGGCATCGAGCGCGGCGATGAATGGTTCCAGCATCGGCATGGAACGTGGACGCTCGGCGTGCTCGCCGCATATCTGCCTGGTCAGCTCGTCGGTGCGGCCTACGAAGCGTCGTACGTGCTCGCGAAGACGGAAGTGGTCGGATCGGAGACGAAGATCGAGGAAGACTACTACGTTGCCGGACTCGAATTCATCGAGGCGCAGGGCGCCGACCTCGCAACGTCATCACTGGGATACAACGACTGGTACGACCCGGAGGACTTCGATGGCGCGACGGCTGTCACGACGATCGCGGTGAACATCGCGACATCGCTCGGACTTGTCTGCGTCACGTCGGGCGGCAACGGAGGTCATGACGATGATCCCTCGACGCATCACCTCGGAGCACCGGCCGATGCATTCGACGTGATCGCATGTGGCGCGGTCGATGCTGCCGGTGACATCGCGGACTTCTCATCAGACGGCCCGACCGCGGACGGTCGAGTCAAGCCGGAGCTGCTGGCGCGCGGCGTTGAGACGGCCACGATTCATTCGACCGATCCGACGGGGCTGTCGAGCGTGAACGGCACAAGTTTCTCAGCACCGATCATTGCAGGCGCCGCCGCGTGCATTCTGCAGGCGCGACCCGAATTCAGGGTCGGAGCACTCCGCGGGGCGCTCTTCGCGACGGCCACGGACCTGGTGATCACCGGGATGCCCGATCCTCTCTTTATCCGCGGCTACGGCATCGTGCAGGCGGATGCGGCGGCCGGTGTGGGCAGGAGCATCGGCGATATCAATCTCGATGCGAGTGTTGACAGCGCGGACCTCGCGATCCTGCTCGGTGCGTGGGGAACCTGCAGCGATTGTGCGGCGTGTCCGAGCGACCTGAATGGCGACTGTCAGATCGATGCTCTCGATCTCAGCGTTCTGCTCGGCGCGTGGAGCTGAGCGGGTTCTCTCGAAGTGCCGTGGCGTAGATCGCCTGCAGCGCGCGTTCTGTCTCGTCGGTGACATCACGAGCGCCGCGGCGGAACTCGATGGTCAGGATCGGCAGTGACTGATCGATGCCGATCCAGGAGCCGAGCGAACCAGGCGTCGGGTATCCCATGCTCGGTTCCACGCGCCACGTTGTTCCGTCGTGTGAAGCGGCGCGGGCAAATGCGTCGGCGTAGTCTCGCGCCGGACCATCGAAGTTCACGAGTGGCCCGCTGCGCATCGAGTGGAAGACGACCACAATCGACGGGCGCATTTCCTCGATAAGCGCGTGGACGGCCGATGTCTCGGGCTCGCACAGCGGCCGCGCGCCGCGGGCGCGGCCCGGCTTGAAGTTGCCGGCGGGCCAGTTGCGATTGAGATCGATGCCGCGCGCGTTCGTGCGCGTGCCGCGTGCTGTGCCGTCCGGATTCATGTCGCGCACGATTGTCGTCGTCCAGGAGTGGCCGTGCGCGTGCGCGATCTCGACGGCCCGGTCGACAGCGGTCAGTCCTTCGCGCTCGTCGCCGTGAATGCCGCCGATCAGCAGCATCCGGCGCGTTCCGTAGCCGACGGTGATCGCATCAATCGACCGGCCTTCGACCGACACTCCGATCGCCCGCCAGCCGGCGATGGAGCGGTGCGCAGCGTCTCGGGCGATCGGGGGTGACGCGCACGCGCACAGAACGCACGCAAGCGTGATCAGCCACAGCGCGCCGAGGAGACTGCCTCGAGTCATGCTGGGTACGATTTCGGCTCGATGCCTTCCGACGCTGCAACGCTTCATCGCATTCAT
>Ga0163151_10000257_pt1 | contig 93988 bp, 89 predicted proteins | sample OliLakLV19MP5IB2_FD_145596 | JGI IMG/M metagenome (GOLD analysis project Ga0163151, IMG submission 145596) | Freshwater microbial mat bacterial communities from Lake Vanda, McMurdo Dry Valleys, Antarctica - Oligotrophic Lake LV.19.MP5.IB-2 | ecosystem: Environmental > Aquatic > Freshwater >...
AAATTTCATGTGTGATCTCCCCTCGCCCCTCGCCCCTCGTCCCTCACCCCTCACCCCTTTACAGCGCCCAGTGAAATCCCTCTCACCAGGTAACGCTGCATGAACGCCACCGCGATGAAAATCGGCACGGTGCCGAGCATGGACATTGCGGAAATCTTGGCCCAGAAGTTGGACTGGCCGCCGAAGTAGTGCGTCACCTGGACCGTATAGGTGGTCACCTCGGTGCGGGTCAGCACCAGGGCGAAAATGAAGTCGTTCCAGGCAAAAATGAACGTGAAGATGGTGGTGGCGAACAGGCCGGCCCGCGACATCGGCAGCACCACTTTCCAGATCACCTGCCAGCGCGTGCAACCGTCCACCAGCGCGGATTCTTCCAGCGCCTTGGGAATGTCGAGGATGTAGCCGCGCATCATCCAGATCACGTACGGCAGATTGAAGGCGGTATAGAGCAGGATCACGCCGATGTAGGTGTCCACCAGTTTCAGCCAGACGAACAGCAGGAAGATGGGAAACACCACGGCGATGGGCGGGATCATGCGCTGCGAAATGATCCAGTTGGCCAGGTGCTCGCCGCCAGTTCGGTAGCGGGCCAGCGAATAGGCGCAGATCGTGCCCAAAAACATGGCGATCACGGTGCTGGTGCCCGCGACGACGAAGCTGTTCCAGACCGTTTTCGCATCGCCATCCCTGAACAGGACGGTGTAGCTGTCGAAGTGGATCTGCCCTGGATACCACTTCGGCGGGAAGGAGTAGATCTCGTCCGGGGTCTTGAACGAAATCATGAACAGCCAGTAGACCGGAAACAGGAAAAACAGGGTGATCAGGACCGCCGCGGCCAGTCGCAGGGCGGTTCGGATGGTTTGGCGCTGGCTGACGGTAAGCATGGAGTCAGCGGGCCAACTGGATGCGCTTGAGCGCAAGCATGACAACCACCGATAACAGCACCACCACGAGCAGCGCGACGGCCGCCGTATAGCTGGTCTCGAACTGCTGGAAGCCCTTGACATAGGTGAAGATCGAAATCGTCTCCGTCATCGTGCCCGGCCCGCCCTTGGTCAGCGCCCAGACGATGTCGAACAGCCTGAAAAGGTCGAGGCCGCGGATCAGGATGGCGATCGCCATTACCGGCCAGATCGCGGGTAGCACGATGCGAAAGAAGGTACGCCACCAACTGGCTCCATCGATGGCCGCGGCTTCCAACTGGGACTTGTCGACGTTGGCCAGCGCGGCGAGCAGCAGCAGGAACATGAACGGCGTCCATTGCCAGATCTCGGCGGCGAGGATGGCGGGATACACCAGTGAGGTGTTGATGGTCCACAGAATCGCTGCGTCGTAGCCGGTGAACCACTCGATGATCTGATTTATGGGTCCAAACCGGTGGTTGAACATCAGGGACCAGGTGGCGCCCGAGACGATCGGTGAAACCACGACCGGGAGCACCAGCAGGGCGATGAATACCTGGCGGCCGGGCAGCTTTTCCAGAAAGAGTTGCGCCATGAACAGGCCGAGCAACAGCTCCACCGGCAGTGCGATCGCGGTGAAGATCACCGTATGCAGCAGCGCCTCCCAGAGGCGCGAGTCGTCGAAAAGCTGCGCGTAGTTGGCGGTGCCGATGAAGTCGGAACTTGTTTCCGTCATGGTGATGCCCTGGAAGCTCACCAACAGGAGGTAGATCAGCGGGAAAACGCCGATCAGCAGCAGCACGAATATCGCCGGGGCGACCAGCAGATACTTGAAGTTGCGCTCGGAAAATTCCGCGCGCGATGTGGCCTGGAGTGAAGTCAAGTTGGCAGTCCGTATCGACAAAAACGGGAGCGCCGCGTTCCGGCGCTCCCGTTGGTCCCACACCGGCCGCCAGCGGCGGACCGGGTCGATCGCGATTGCTTGGTTACTTCGGGTAGGCGCCGGATTTCGCGGCCCAGGCGCCGTAGGTTGCCTTCTGCTTTTCCAGGCCCACCTGCTTGGTCGCCGCGTCCCAGTCTGCCGCAACCTTGTCGAGGATCTTCTGCGGATCGTCGCCGGCCCACAGCTTGCTGATGCCCTGGCGCAGCGCTTCCTCGTACTTGTCGGTCTGGATCAGCGACAGGTCGAGCAGGCCCGTATTCGCGCCGGCCTGCAGGGCCTTGAGGTAGTCCTTGGCATCCGGCCACAGCTTCGCGTACTCGGGATCGGTGAAATGCGAATCGCGGAACGGGTCGCGCAAGGCGTAGGGCAGCTTGACCCGCTTGCCGCTGATCTCCTCGCTATTGAGCCACTGGATGAACAGGTAGGCGGCTTCCTTCTGCTTGCTGGTCGAAGCGACCGACAGCGCAAAGCCGGCGGCGAGTTGGGGATGGCCGCCCGGGGGCAGTGCGTAGCCCACCTTGCCTGCAACCGTAGACTTCGGCACCCAGTCCAGCGCCTTCTCGTTCGCCAGATACCCGGCGGCGAATCGGCCGTACGGCGGCCACGAGATGGTCATCGCGCTCTGTCCCTTCAGGAACGTAGCGAGGTTCTCGACGAATCCGAACTTCTCCACGCCGGGCGGCATGAAGCGGTTCTCGTTGCGCATCTCGGTCAGTACTTTCACGCCCACCGGGCTGTTGACCGTGGCCTTCATCGTCGCGGCATCGAAGAACTTGCCGCCTTCGACTCGGAATCGCTCCTGGAACATGAACATCGTGTAGGGCGGTTCGCGGAAGAACGCGCCGCCATAGACGCCTTCACTCTTCAACTTCTCCGTGAGAAAGGATCCGATTTCGTCGAACTGTTTCCAGGTCGTGGGCGGGGCGAGTTCATAGTTGTACTTCGCCTGGAACGCCTTCTTCAAATCTTCGCGGGCAAAGATGTCCTTGCGGTAATAGAACAGGAACACGTCGCCGTCGTCCGGAAAGCCGTAGATCTTGCCGTCCACCGTCATCTGGTTGTCGCGATACGTCGGCGCAATCTTATTCAGTTCGTCGCGGAACTTGTACTTGTCGACGTAGGAATCAAGCTGCTCCAGCGCCCCGGCCTGCACCAGGTCGGGCATCCACGCCGGGATCACGTTGAGCGCGTCATAGGCGCCCGTGCCCGCACGAAATTCCTGCATGATCTTGGTGAACATTTCCGCGGTGGGAACCTCGACGACCTTGACCTTGCAACCCGTTTCCTTTTCCCAGAGCGGGCCGGAGAACTGGGTCGGGTCGAGGGACTGCAGACCGGCCTCCCAGACGATGGTGATGGTCTTGCCGCCCTCGCACAGCGGTTTCGCTGCGGCCACTGCCGTCTGGGCGGCGTTTCCAGCGGCCACCGGCGTGGATCCTGTCGACGGAGCTGAGGCTTCTTCCTTCTTTCCGCAAGCGGTCAATGCGAAAGCAACAGCGAAAAGCGACGGCCAAAGCAGTCCCAGCCGCAGGCTCCTTGGGAATTGGAACATCATGGTCTCCTCCTGACTTATAAGTTTATGATTACCCGTTCTTTATTGCGGGCGATACTGGATGGCCCGGCGATTATGTTGAAGCGTGCCCCGGGGTGTCAAGCAAGCTTCCTGCTGCATTGCGCCGTTCTTTTCTATCTGCGCGCCTGTTGCCGATTTGTGGTGCAATTGGGCTCCTTCCGGACCCCTGCCTTTCGCGGAGTTTTCATTGAGCAACCAGTTACTGCAGGCGGCAGCCCGCCTGCGCGACCAGCGCCTGTTCCTGACCCCTATCACTGACCTGCCGGAACCATGGCGGCCGCGCGATGAAGCGCAAGCTTATGCGTTGCAGTCCACGCTTAACCATTTGCTTGTGGAAGCCGGCATGGGTGAACTGGTGGGGCACAAGATCGGCTGCACCACGCAGGTCATGCAGGCATTCCTGAACATTCCCAATCCCTGCGCGGGGCGCATCTTCGGCCATGCCGTGATCCATCGCAGCGGCCGTATCCCGCACTCCGGCTTCGTCAGGGTCGGTGTCGAATGCGAGATTGCCGTCGAATTGGGCCGTGACCTCGATGCCGGTGGCGCGCCCGCGACCCGTGAAAGCGTGGCCGGCGCGGTTGGCGGCGTGATGGCCGCGATCGAAATCGTCGACGATCGCTATCAGGACTTCCGTACCCTCGGTGTTCCGACGCTGATCGCGGATGATTTCTTCGATTCTGGTTGCGTGCTGGGCAAGCCGGTGCGCGACTGGACGCGGCTGGATCTGCCGAACCTGACCGGCAGGACGACCGTCAACGGCACGGAGGTCGGACGCGGCACCGGCGCGCTGGTCATGGGACATCCGTTCGAAGCCCTGGCCTGGCTGGCGAACCTGCGTGCGAAGTACCAGCTCGGCCCCCTCAAGGCCGGCGAGTTCGTCCTCCTCGGCAGCGTCGTCGAGACCAAGTGGCTCAAACCCGGCGACGAAGTGAAAATCGAGATCGAGGAACTGGGGACGGTGTCGCTAGGAGTGGACCCCTAGCAGCCTGTCGGACTTAGGATGATTCGGCTGCAACGGTGGGAGAGCGGTCCATATCTCGCCGCTTTCTCCTTACATATTCCCGATATGCGCGTCGAAATCGTCAAGATCTGTCCTCGCTCTCCCACCGTTTCGCTATCGAACACCTAAGTCCGACAGGCTGCTAGAATCGAAGAGAAAAAGGGGAAAGAATAAAGGAACTGCCCAGGGACTAGGGCATCCATCCCTCGCCCCTCGCCCCTTATGTCCCCCGTCATCGATCTTTCCAACGTGCGCTTCACGTGGCCGGGTGCAGTCTCGGCCACCATCGACATCGAATCGCTTCGCGTCGGTCAGGGCGAGCGGGTTTTCCTGCGCGGGCCGAGTGGCAGCGGGAAATCCACACTGCTCAGCCTGCTCGCGGGCGTACTGACCCCGGACTCGGGCGAAGTGAGGGTACTCGGCATGGATGTCGGCTCGCTTGGCGGCGCGGCGCGGGATCGCTTTCGCGCCGACCACATCGGATTCATCTTTCAGATGTTCAATCTCATCCCCTATCTTTCGGTGGTGGAGAACGTCTGCCTGCCCTGCGGATTCTCCGCCAGCCGCAGGGCTCGTGCCGAGCAATCGGGCGGAACCGTCGAAAAGGAGGCGATTCGCCTGCTTGCGCACCTGGACATGGCGGAAGACTCACTCCTGCGCCGACGCGTGACGGAGCTCAGCGTCGGACAACAGCAACGCGTAGCAGCGGCGCGCGCTCTGATCGGCTCGCCGGAACTGCTCATCGCCGATGAACCCACCTCATCGCTGGACGCGGACCGCCGTTCGGCATTCCTGGATCTCCTGTTCCGGGAATGCGCACTCACGGGGACCACCCTGATTTTCGTCAGCCATGATGCATCGCTCGAGCCGCTGTTCGACCTCGGCATTTCGTTTGCCGGGATCAATCGCGCACCGCAGGCGATTGCGCACGGGGCCGCCGCGTGATCGCAGGCCTGGCGATCAAGAGCCTGCGCAACCGCAGGTTCACCGCGGGACTGACGGTTCTGTCCATTGCCCTCGCGGTCCTGCTCCTGCTGGGGGTGGAGCGCCTCCGCCATGAATCGCGCGAAAGCTTCGCGGCCACGGTTTCCGGCACCGATCTGGTGGTGGGCGCACGCAGCAGCCCGGTCCACCTGTTGCTTTCCGTCGTGTTCCACATCGGCAACGCCAGCAACAACCTGCGCTGGGAGACCTATCGCGCTTTTGCCGCCCGGCCGGAAGTGGCATGGACCATTCCGCTGTCGCTCGGCGATTCCCATCGCGGTTACCGCGTGCTCGGCACCTCGACGGATTATTTCGAACACCTGCGCTTCGGTCGCGACCGGCGGCTGCGGTTTGCGCAGGGCCATGCGCCTGAAAGCGGGCACGACGCCGTGCTCGGGGCCGACGTCGCTCAGGCCTTGCACTATCGGACGGGGCAGTCCGTCGTCATTGCCCATGGTGCCGGGGATGTCAGTTTTTCCCTGCACGAGCAGCATCCGTTTAAAATCTCCGGCGTACTGGAGCGGACCGGTACACCGGTGGATCGAACCGTGCACGTTTCGCTGCAGGGCCTGGATGCCGTGCACGAGGACGCTGATGCGGATGCGGCCGATCCGCTCGCCGCGGCACTGCGGGACGGGCAGACCGATGCGGCGGGCGAACCGCGCGCAATCACGGCATTCCTGATGGGACTGAAATCGCGAAGCACCGCGCTCGGCATGCAGCGCAGGGTGAACGAATACACCGCGGAACCCCTCACAGCGGTACTCCCGGGCGTCGCCCTTCAGGAAATATGGGAGATCACGGGCGCCGTCGAGAAGACCCTGTCTGCCGTCTCCATGCTGGTCGTGGCGGTTGGCCTGGCCGGCATGCTGGTGGCTCTGCTGACAAGCCTCAGCGAGCGCCGTCGCGAAATGGCGGTGCTGCGCTCGGTCGGCGCGCGCCCGTCGCAGATATTTGCGCTGATCCTGGGCGAGGCGGCCGTCCTCACCTTGTTGGGCATTGCCCTGGGGGTAATCGCACTTTATGCGGGATTGATCCTGGGGCGGCCATGGCTGGAATCCCGCTTGGGCCTGTTCATCATGGTAGGCTGGCCCTCTGCTTACGAAGTGGCATTGATGGCAATGGTGGCGCTGGCAGGCGTTCTCATCGGCCTGGTGCCCGCCTGGCGCATCTACCGTCATTCGCTGGCGGACGGCATGAGCATCCGGATCTGATATTGGGGACTTGAAATGACGACGAATCACATATGCGCTTGCCTGGCGGCGCTATTCGCAATGCTGGCGATGACGGCTTCCCATGCGGTCGAAGCGCCGCGCCAGATCATGTGGAAGGACCTGGTGCCGCCGCTGGCCACCGACAAGCCCTTTCCCAAACTGAGCAAGGAACAGGCGCTGCAACTGCACGACATCGCCGCGGTGCGCGATCGCAGGGAGCGCGGCGAGAAGGTGTCGGCGATCGACGCCGAAGACGAGCAGGGCGCCTTGCGCAAGCTCAGGGAGGCCGGCATCGATGCGGAAGGGCTGCTGTCCCGGCGCAAGGAAATCACCGAACAGAAAAAACTCCGCGCCCAGTCGGTTGTCCCCGAGCTCGACGGCCAGGTGGTCCGCATTCCCGGTTACCTCTTGCCGCTGGAATTCTCCGGCAAGGAGGTCACGGAATTCCTGCTGGTGCCTTACGTGGGCGCCTGCATCCACAGCCCGCCACCGCCGCCCAACCAGATCGTGCATGTGAAGGCGGACAAGCCTTTCGGCAACATGGCGGTTTTCGCGCCGATCTGGGTGACGGGAACATTGTCGACCGCCTCGGCGAAGAAATCCCTGAGCCTGGTGGACGGCGCGGCCGACATCGATATCGGTTATTCAATGCGGGCCAGCGTGGTGGAAGCGTACAAGGAATAACCCCCGCTCCCCGGCCCTCTCCCTTGGTGGGAGAGGGCCGGGGAGCGGGGGCGGGGTGCGCTTATTTAAACGCCGGCAGACTGACCGCCGCGGTCGTTCCGATGGCCTGTCCGGCGATGTGCTCATGGGGCGCGGGTTTGTTCATCACCGTGCGCATTTTCAGGTTGTCGACACCGTCTTCCTGCACGTCGATGCGCACCACTGCCATGCTGGTGAATTTGAGTTCCGCCGAATACCAGATGGTCATGGTGCTCGTGTCGCCCTCGGTGCGTACCTTGGCGCCCATGAGCGGCGTATCGAGTTGCATCCAGGGATTTTTCAGCGTGGCGAATGAAGTCGTGATCATCGGTTCGCCGTCCAGTTCCAGGGTCACGGTCGTGTTGTCGCTGGCGCCGCCCTGCTTGATGATTTCGACGGCGCGAAACCAGCCCGCTCCGAGCACGTGGAAGGTCTTCGTTTCTCCCGTGGCCGTGGCGCCCATTTCCCGCTCGGACGTCACAACCTCGCCCCGAAACACCTCCCCGCAAGCCAGTACGACACCGGCGCCCGCCAGCAGAAAGGTGGCGAGGGCGAGTGCGGAGGCTGCCGGTGTCGGGCTCATCAGGATTGCAGTCTAGCACTCTGGCGGCACACTGCTAGCGCGTCGCCTTATGGCAGTAGAATGCGCGCGCATATCCAGACAACTGCCAAATTTATCCCATGTCAGAAACCTACACGCCCGGCTACAGCTTCGCCGCTGAAGTCTTCATGGTTCGACGCCGGCTCGAGCCGAACGGTGCATTTTTCCTTCCGTATCTCAAGCCTGGTCACAAGGTGCTGGATTGCGGATGTGGCCCCGGCACCATAACCCGGGACATTGCGCAGCGCATTGCTCCCGGGCAGGCGACAGGCCTGGATTTCAATCTTTCGCAGATCGAGCGGGCGACGCGCGACGCTGAAGCGGCAGGAATTCGCAACGTGGAGTTCAAGCAGGGCAGCGTCTACGAACTGCCGTTCGCCGAAGGCACATTCGATGCCGTGTTCTCGCACGCATTGCTTGAGCATCTTCGCGAGCCCGGAAGGGCTGCAGCCGAATTCCGGCGCGTACTCAAGCCCGGAGGCATGCTGGGGGTATGCACGCCGGACTGGGGCGGATTCCTGGTGGCGCCGCCGTCGCCCGAGGTGATGGAGGCGTTCGAGGCCTACAAGCAACTGCAGAACCGCAATGGCGGCGACGCCTGCTGCGGCAGCAAGCTCGGCAGTTACTTTGCAGGAGCCGGATTCGAGAATATCAGTATGAGTTCCCGGTACGAAAACTACGATCCGCTCACGGTGATCGGGGATTTCCTGGCGACGAACTTTGAAGAGGCGGGCGATGCGAACCACGCTGCCACATGGCGCGCATGGGGCCGGCGGCCGAACGGGATGTTCTCGCAGGCGTGGGTCAGTTGCGTGGGAAGGAAAAAAACGTGAAGGGCGAAGGGGGAATGGGTGAAGGGTAAAACCCGAAACGCCTTACATGTAGTAGTCGCGATTTGACCTGACGGACACTGTCAGATTTAAAACTCCAAGGCCAGCACTCTCCGCGGTGAGAGTTGGGTTTCGGGCGGACAGTTGTTGTCCGATGAAGTCCCGACTACTACACCTAACAGTATTACAACCTTCACTCATTCCCCCTTCACGCATTCACGCACAAAAAAACCGGCAGGCGCTTTCGCGTCTGCCGGTCGGGAGTGAAGTTCCAGCGTCCGTCTTTACAACTTCTTGTCTTGAATACTTAGTAAAGCACCACCGGGTTGCCCGGCGAACCGGTCGCGCCGATTATGCGCAGCGGAGCCCAGATAAACGCGGCTTCCTTGACGCCGGCCTTGACCAGCGACTCGGTGTCGACGTTTTCCAGGTTCCAGATGCCGCGACGCGGCATCATTTCGGTGTGGCAAGGTACGGCAAAGCCATCGCCATTTTCACCGAAGGGCTGCGCGTCGTTCGCGGAGGTGTCGCCCATCTGCAGCGCGATGTTCTTCGAGGCCATCCATTCGCAGGCGCTGATGCCGAAGCCCGGTTCACCTTGCGCGAAGATCGCACGGGCGGCGGCGCGCTGCTCGGAGTTCAGCGACTTGTAGCGGCCGTTGCCCCAGGTGTTGCCCTGGCCTGTGTGCAGTGCGACGCAATCCCCGGCTTGCAGATCGGCGAGGCCCTGCGCCTTCATCATGCCCTGCATGTCCGCGGCGGTTACGATGCCAGGGGAATCGGTGCTTTTCGGGATCGGCAGCATTTCCGCGGACGCGGAGATCTTGCCTTGCGACTTCCGGTAAGCCACCGCGTCGAGAACAACCAGACGGCAAACGAAGCCGAGTTCGCCGACGTGTTCTACGCCCAGCGGGCCCATGCCCACCACCCGGCCGCCGGCGCCGCGCTCGTAGGAGTCCCACGAATTACGGCCGTTGTAGAACATCGGACCTTTCGAGGTGTTCACGCCGATATGGCCGGGACCGTCGAACTGGGTCTGGATCTGGCCGATTTCGGTGGTGACCAGCTCATCGTGGTACACCAGGGCATTCTTGCCGAACGGGCCGCCGGTGGGGGTGCCCGGAATGGTCATCTGCCAGCCGCGCGGACCGAAAGCCGGCGCTTCGCGGTGATAGTACTTGCCGATGGTAATGGCCTTGAACTGCTTGATCGTGCCCAGGGCGCGCTTGATGTTGGCCGAATTCTTGGTGTGGTTCGCGCTGCCTGCCATGTCATCTTTGCCCCATTGTGACGGTGCCCAGCTCAGGGCGGCGTCGTCGATCGGGCCTTTGAGGGCCTGGGCGGACGCCGTCCCGGCGAAGCACATTGCTGCCACTGCGCCTGCAATGATTGTTAACTTGTTCATGAATATTTTTCCTCCGATTGGCCTGCTTTTTTGGTTTGTCTGCAACTGCCGCTCTGTAAAGCGTTCTGCCTGACGGCCGGGATACCGTGACTCCGGTACCGTGTCTCGCAGCGCGGCTACACTGACATAAAGCCCTTGTTATTTCAACTTGAAATATCCCGTTTCCCCGTAACGTTCGCAACGCCGCCCCGTCGGCTATCAGCGGTTTGCCGAATCGCTGCTATGCGGCATTTTTTCTTTTCAGGACAACAGACAGGTCAGTAAGGGGAATAGTACATACATCTTATTTCGGAATACAAGGCCGTCCGGGATTGGTGCTGCGCAAACGCCCCGCAAAGGACTCCGCCAGTGGCTTTGCCGGGGGCTGTCGGATAGGATGCGCGACCATGCTTCGCGCTGCAGTCCGCAGCCGGCGTACGCGGGAGAAAAAATATGAGCGGTTCTGCTTTCACCCCTGAACAACGCGCTGACTTCGATCGTGACGGCTACGTGATGATCCGCGGCCTGTTTGATCCCGAGGAGGCGAAGCTCCTGCAACGGGCGATGGAAACGGACCCGGAAGTGGTCAGCCACCGCTACAGCCGCAAGGATGCGCAGGGGCTGGCGACCAGAATGGTGTCCTGGAACCATCCCGGTGACAGCGTCTACGGCCTGGCCGCGCGCTGCGAGCGCATCGTGGACACGATGGAATCGGTCCTCGGCGGCGAGGTCTATCACTACCATTCCAAGCTCACCGCCAAGGAACCGTTCGAAGGCGGTGCCTGGGAATGGCACCAGGACTACGGTTACTGGTACAACAACGGCTGCATCCATCCGCTGATGGCGAGTGTGATGGTGGCGCTGGACAAATGCACGAAGGAAAACGGCTGCCTGCAGGTGGTGCGCGGTTCGCACCTGCTGGGACGGATCGACCATGGGGTCATGGAAGGCGCGCAGGTCGGCGCGGATCCGAAGCGTGTCGAGCAGGTTCTCAAGCAGATGGACGTGGTTTACGCCGAAATGGAACCCGGCGATGGCCTGTTTTTTCATTGCAACACGCTGCACCGCTCGGACCAGAACCGGTCGGCCAGCCGCCGCTGGACCTTGCTGTTCTGCTACAACGCGGCGCGCAATAATCCCTACATCAAACACCACCATCCCTTCTACACCCCGCTGTCGAAAGTAGCCGATTCGGCGATCAGGGAAGCCGGACTGAAGTTCGCCGCGGGAACGCAGGAAGCGTTCATGAGCACCTTCAGCAATCCGCCCGAACTCAAGAAGAAAATCGGCTGAAGATCGCCTTCGGGAAGCTGGGCGCGCGGAGCGGTAGTCCGCAGCATCGACACCTGCGAGCGGGCTCCGCGCGGCAGCGGTCCGCTTCGCGTTGACACTCGCGTACGGGAGGGGTTAAGTTAACCGATGAGCCCGCCTTCGGGGCCTCATTTCATGGGAAGGAACGCAGTGATTACGCAAAAGGACGTCCAGTCTTACCGCGAAAATGGCTTTATCGTGGTCGAGAACGTGTTCGATGCTGACACGCTGACCCGGATGCGCCAGGTGATTGCCGGCCTTGTCGCCAAGGCGGCCGGCGTCAAGACCCACAACGACATCTACGACCTGGAGCCGACGCACACCCCGGAGAACCCGCGGGTGCGCCGCATCAAGACTCCGCACAAGGTCGATCCGTACTTCTTCGAGGCCATCAGGCAGCCGAAGATGACCTCGATCCTGCAGGCCTTGCTGGGCAAGGACATCCGCCTGCATGGATCCAAGCTGAATGTGAAGGCGCCGAAGTACGGTTCGCCGGTGGAGTGGCACCAGGACTGGGCTTTTTACCCGCATACCAACGACGACATCCTCGCCATCGGCGTGATGCTCGACGACGTGGAACTGGAGAACGGCCCCTTGCTCGTCATGCCTGGTTCACATCGCCTCAACAAGGTGTGGGACCACCATCTCGATGGCCGTTTCTGCGGCGCGATGGATCCGACCAAAACCCCGGAACTGGACTATTCGAAAGCCGTTCCCTGCATTGGCAAGGCCGGATCCTGCTCCTTCCATCACGTGCGCCTGGTGCATGGATCGGCGCAGAACACTTCGGAAAGGCCGCGCCAACTGCTGCTGTATGAGTGCACCGCCGCGGATGCCTGGCCTCTGGTCAACTTCAAGGACCTCGACGAATTCAACAGCCGCATGCTCTGCGGCGAGCCGACCCTGGAGCCGCGCCTGGAAAAAGTGCCGGTACGCATGCCGCTGCCGCCGGCCCTGGCGCAAGGCTCGATCTACGAGAACCAGACCGCCCTGCGCAACCGGTTCTTCGAGTTCAAGGCCGCGGCAACCTGATCGCAAGACCAATCATCGACAGCGGGACATTCCCGCCGTTTGTTTTTCCATGCCAGGGAAAGCCCAGGCTGGCAAAACGCCCTGGGCCCATCCCCCGGGAAATTTCCGAATTAGCTCAAGAACAACAAGGAGACACCAATGGATGTCCGCGCAGCAGTCGCGCTCAAGTCGGGCGCGCCGCTTTCTCTCGAAACCGTCCAGCTTGAGGGGCCGAAGGCCGGTGAGGTGCTGGTCGAAATCAAGGCCACCGGCATCTGCCACACCGATGAATTCACCCTGTCCGGCGCCGACCCGGAAGGATTGTTCCCCTCCATCCTCGGCCATGAAGGCGCGGGCGTGGTTGTGGACGTCGGCCCCGGGGTCAAAAGCCTGAAGAAGGGCGATCACGTCATTCCCCTCTACGTTCCGGAATGCCGCGAGTGCGAGTACTGCACCTCGCACAAGACCAACCTGTGCCAGTCCATCCGCGTGACCCAGGGCCAGGGGCTGATGCCCGACGGCAGCAGCCGCTTTTCGCTGGGTGGGAAGAAGCTGCACCACTACATGGGCACGTCGACGTTCGCCAACTACACCGTGGTGCCGGAAATCTCGCTGGCGAAAATCCGCGAAGACGCGCCTTTCGACAAGGTCTGCTATATCGGCTGCGGTGTGACCACGGGAATCGGCGCGGTCATCAACACGGCGAAAGTCGAGCCGGGCGCGAATGTAGTCATTTTCGGCCTCGGCGGCATCGGACTCAACGTGGTGCAGGGCGCGCGCATGGCGGGTGCCAACATGATCATCGGCGTGGACATCAATCCGAAGCGGCGCGCTCTGGCCGAGAAATTTGGCATGACGCATTTTGTGAACCCGAAGGACATGGCGGAAAACGAACTCGTCCCCTACCTCGTTAACCTGACCAAAGGCGGCGCGGACTACAGCTTCGAGTGCATCGGCAACGTCAAGCTGATGCGCCAGGCACTGGAGTGCTGCCACAAGGGTTGGGGCGTGTCAGTCATCATCGGCGTGGCCCCCGCCGGCGCGGAGATTTCCACCCGGCCATTCCAGCTCGTCACCGGCCGGGTCTGGAAGGGCACGGCTTTCGGTGGCGCCCGGGGGCGCACCGACGTGCCGAAGATCGTCGACTGGTACATGGAAGGCAAGATCAACATCGACGACCTCATCACCCACAAGCTGAAGTTCGAGGACATCAACAAGGGCTTCGACCTCATGCACGCCGGCGAGTCGATTAGGTCGGTCGTTGTTTTCTAATGCATACACCCAACGCAGATACCAGTGAAAACAATAAGCGAACATACATCCTTCGGCGGCGTGCAGGGCTACTACACGCATGCCTCGAAGGAAATCGGGCTGGAGATGCGCTTCGCGGTGTACCAGCCGCCGCAGGCGGCGTCGGCCAGGCTGCCAGTGCTCTACTATCTTGCCGGACTGACCTGCACCGAGGATACTTTCGTCATCAAGGCTGGCGCGCAGCGGGCTGCGGCGGAGCTGGGCCTGATCCTGGTCTCGCCGGACACCAGCCCGCGCGGCGCCGGTATTCCCGGCGATGCGGAATCCTGGGACTTCGGGGTGGGGGCGGGCTTCTATGTCGATGCGTCACGCGAGCCGTGGTCGAAGCACTACCGCATGTACAGTTATGTCACCCGCGAGTTGCCGGCGCTCGTCGCGGAGAAATTCCCGGTGGACGCAACACGGCAGGGAATATTCGGCCACTCAATGGGCGGTCATGGCGCGCTGGTCTGCGCGTTGCGCAATCCTGGCCAGTACAAATCGTTATCTGCCTTTGCGCCGATCGCCGCGCCGATGCGCTGTCCCTGGGGCAGGAAAGCCTTCAAGGGTTATCTCGGGGACGACCTGGAGGCCTGGCGCGAGTACGACGCCAGCGAGCTCGTGAAGCGTGCGCCGTTTCCGCAAACCATCCTGGTCGATCAGGGGCTGGCTGACAAGTTCCTGGTCGATCAACTGTATCCGGAAGTGTTCGAAGCGGCCTGCCGCGAAGCCGGCCAGCGGCTTACCTTGCGGCGCCAGGAAGGCTACGATCATGGTTACTTTTTCATCTCGACGTTCATGGAAGACCATCTGCGCCATCACGCTGCGCAACTTGGCGCCTAGAGCAGCACGAAACGCAGAGTACGCAAAGAGCGCAGAGAAAAAACAATACAGAGAAAATAGCTGATGTGTTGCAATCAGGAACTCGAGGCGCCGTTTCAACAATCACTGCAGTTCATCAACTATGGTCTATTTGCTCTGCGTTCCTCCGCGACCTTTGCGTACTCTGCGTTGAGCGCTTTCTTAGATTAAGGAGTAAGCCGTCATGCAAAAACTGCTTGTTTACCAATCGCTGTGGGCCATGGAACGCCGCCGGCCGGACGGGCTGGAATGGTCGATGGACGAAAAGCTGAACATGATCCAGAAAGCCGGGTTCGACGGCTGCGGCGTGCGGTTCTTCGATTACAAGTATGCAAAGGAAATCACCGATTTCCTGCGCGCGCACAACATGACCTGGCAGGCGCAGTGCTATCCGCAGAAAGTGGACGACCTCAAGCCCATCCTCGAGCACGTCAGGGAGCTGGGCGCCGACCACATCAACCTGCAGCCCGACGTGCGTCCGTACTCGATCCAGGAGTGCATTCCCTACATCGAAGGCTGGCGCAGGCTCGCCCACGACGCGAAGATCCCGGTGCACATCGAGACCCATCGCGACCGGATGACTACCGACCTGTTTTTCACGATGCAGTTGCTCGACTGCTTTCCGGACCTGCGTCTGACCGGCGACCTGTCGCACTACGTCGTGGGCCGCGAGTTCGCCTGGCCGATCAGCGACGTCAACCATGGCTACATGCATCGCATCATCGACAACTGCTGGGGATTCCACGGCCGCGTCGCCAGCCGCGAGCAGGTTCAGGTGCAGATCAGCTTCCCGCACCAGAAGGACTGGCTGGACCTGTTCATGGGCTGGTGGGAATACGGTTTTCGTTCCTGGCGCCGGCGCGCGCCGAAGGATGCGACCTTCACCTTCCTGTGCGAACTGGGGCCCAGGGAATATGCGATGACAGGCCCCGATGGATACGAACTCTCTGACCGGTGGCAGGAGGCGAATATGCTGAAGGATATGATCCGCGCGTCGTGGAAAAAAATAGAAAGCGAGGAAGCGCGGTCAACCGCGAGAGTCGCCTGAACCGAAAAAACCGGCGCGCTTGTCGCGCGCCGGCAATCGGGACGGTTCATACTTTAGTATGCGGCCAACGGATTGCCTGGCGACCCAGTCGCGCCGACCAGTTTCAGCGGTGCCCAGGTGAACAAAAACTCGTAAGCCTTGTCTTCGGAAAGCTGATCGAGGTCGAGGTTTTCGAAATTGGTGATGCCGTGCCGGACGATGAGATTCATGTGGCAGTACACGGTCTTTGCGGGGATCACCGGCGGAAAGGCTTCCAGCGCCCAGGTATCCGATCCGATCATGGCGATCTTCCTCGTCCCCAGGTAATCACAAACCTCGGGGTGCAGGCCGGCCTCGCCGTCGCCAGCCTCGATCAGGTCCTTCGCGAGCTGCTCGTCGCTCTTGACCTTCTCACCGGCCGGACGGCCGAGGTGATTGGTGTTCCAGAGGCTGGTCCAGCCGGTGCGGAACAGGATGACATCGCCCTCGCCGGCTTCTTTGATGCCCTGCTTCTGTAGCGCTGCCCGGTAGTCGGCCATGGTGATCGCATAGCCCTTGGCGAGCCGCTTGACACCCTTCAGGGCCGCGACGTCGACCAGAATGCCGCGTGTAAAGAATCCCGGCTGCTTCTCGGGCCCGTTCTTCTTGAACCCACGAGCCGTGCCGGCGTCCTGGGCACGCACGCCGTTGTACAAATAGAGGCCGTCTTTCCATCCCGGGATGTCGTGGATGCGGATGGCGGGATGGGCGAGGCCGTCCCACTGCGTGCCGACCTGGCCGATCTCGGCAGTGATCATTTCGTCGAAGAAGGCCTGGTCGTAGCTGTCCCCTTCCCAAGGCAGCGGTCCGATCGTCTCGTTGGTTCCGCTCGGAATGGTGAGCGTGAACGTGCGCCCTGGCACCAGCGGCATGTGGTTGCTGTAGGGCATGCCGAGCGTGGCTGTCTTTCCGCGTTTGACCAGTTTGACGGCGTCCAGCCGCTTCTGTGGCGTGATGTAGTTCGCGGCACCGATCTCATCGTTCGCCCCGTGCGCGCTCGGCCACCATTTTTCGTCTACCGGGTTGTTATCGGCCTGGCCCACTACGGCGGCAAAACCCAACGCCACCGTCGAAACCATAAGAAATGTGAATTTGGTTTTCATTTTTTACTCCTCCGAATTTTTAGCTATTCATTGGACCGGCGCTCCTTTGGAACCGTGGTCCTCGGTCGGTTGTTGCACCCTGCAACGCCCTAACCAGCCAAAATTTCCTTGCCAAGCAAACGCTGACTGGTATGATGAGTATATTACGATATAAGTAATGACAATGCGATCACAGGCCAAAAAAGCGGCTCATCACGAACTCTCTGTCGTCAGCGATCTGGTGGCGCCGATCCAGAGGCGCAAGCTCTATCAGGAAGTACTTGAGCGTTTGCTCGTCCGAATCCGGGCCGGAGAATTTCCGCCCGGCGGTCAACTGCCGTCCGAACGCCAGTTGATGCAAGCCTACGTCGTTGGCCGGCCGGCCGTGCGCGAAGCCTTGTTCACGTTGCAGCGCATGGGGTTGATAACCATTACGCACGGCGATCGGGCCCGGATCGTGGCCGTGACCGCTGACACGGCAATCCGCCAGGTCAGCGAGATGGCCCGTTTCCTCCTGGAGACCTCCCCCGATTCGCTCGATCACCTGAAGAGTGCCCGCCTGTTCTTCGAGGTGGGCATGGTGCGCATTGCAGCGCAAAAAGCGACTGCCGCGGACATCGAGCGGCTGCGGGCCGCATTGGATGAGCATCGCGCCGCGCTGAAAAACGGCTCGGTGTTCCTGGAGAAGGACATGGCGTTTCATCGCGCCATCGCCGATATCTCCGGAAATCCCATATTCGAAGCCGTGTCGCGCGCGATGCTGGAATGGCTGGAGCGTTTTCACGAAGGACTGGTCCGCGCCCCGGGTCGGGAGCCCGTAGGGCTCGCGGAGCACACCCGGATTTTCAACTGCATCGCGAAGCACGATGCCGACGGTGCGGCGCGCGCCATGACGGCCCACCTCACGCGCGCGAACAAGCTTTACATTCCATTCGAGCGGCGCGACGCCGCCGAGCATTGACCGGCCGGCTGTGGAAACGCCTGCCATCGGCGCAGCAACAATAGCCAAGGTGCGGCGGCGTCTGCTGCCGCTGATGATTCTCTGTTTTTTCATTGCCTTCCTCGACCGCGTGAATGTCGGGTTCGCGGCATTGCAGATGAACGAGGACCTCGGCTTCAGTGCAAAAATCTATGGATTCGGCGCCGGTATTTTCTTCATCGGCTACTTTCTGTTCGAGGTGCCCAGCAATCTGATTCTGCATCGCATCGGTGCGCGTATCTGGATCGCCCGCATCATGATTACCTGGGGCCTGATAGCGGCAGGCATGGCTTTAGTTCAGGGCACGACTTCCTTCTATGTGATGCGATTCCTCCTCGGCGTGGCGGAGGCGGGATTTTTTCCTGGGATGATCCTGTACATCAGCTTGTGGTTTCCGGCGCGCGAGCGCGCCCGTGCCACGGCTATTTTCATCCTCGGCCTGCCCATATCGGTGCTGGTGGGCGCGCCTTTGTCGGTGGCGTTGCTATCGCTCGACGGCCTGGCCGGGTTCCAGGGCTGGCAATGGCTGTTCGTCATCGAAGGCATACCTGCCGTTCTGCTTGGCTTTGTCGTGCTGGCCTATCTGACCGATCGTCCATCCGAGGCGAAATGGCTTGCTCCCGCGGAACGCGCCTGGCTCGTCGCGCGACTGGCGGACGAAACGGCGGCGACAGCGAGGGTACGAACGCTCACTGCAGGCCAGGCGCTGCGCGACAAGCAGGTCCTAACACTGGCCTTCGCTTTCCTTTGCAACGTTGTGCCGATATACGGAATTACCATGTGGCTGCCCCTTATCGCGAAGGCGGCCGGCAATCTGACCAACGTCCAGACCGGCCTCGTCACCACGGTTCCTTACGTCTGCGCAGCTGTCGCAATGGTGATCAATGCGCGACATTCCGACCGCACCGGCGAGCGAAAACTGCACATACTCATCGCTGCCCTCATTGGTGCTTGCGGATTCGTGCTTGCGGCGACAGCGACATCGCCTTACCTCGGCCTGCTGGGTATCTGCATTGGGGCAGCGGGCATCTGGTGCGCAAACACGGTGTTCTGGACGCTGCCCGCTTCGCTCCTGACCGGGGCGGCGGCGGCGGCGGGCATCGGTCTGATCAATGCAATTGGTAATCTCGGCGGGTTCATCGGGCCTTACATGACCGGGTGGATCCGGGAGAGCTTCGGTGGATTCGGCCCGGCCATGCTCTGCCTTGCGGGGTTTCTCGCTGTACACGGCATCGTCCTGTACTTTTTCGTCGGCCGTGCGGAGCGGCGTGGCGAATTAATCGCGGCGCCCGCCGGCGGAACAGCCGCGCACGCGGTCTCTCGCAGCGCATGAACGGGTAAACGAACCCATGGACGAAGGTAAATCGATCCCAGCGCAGGCCGGTCTCGTCGAACTGCGTCAACGCGCATATCGGATACGCGAGCATTCTTTGCGCATGGGGGCCGTGCAGGGCCAGGGTTACATCGGGCAGGCGCTTGGATTTGCCGATGTACTCGCGGTCCTGTACTTCCGTGCCCTGCATTACCGTGCGGCGGATCCTGCCTGGGAAGGGCGGGACCGCTGCCTGCTGTCGGTCGGGCACTACGCGATCGCCCTGTATGCGGCGCTCATCGAGGCCGGCGTCATTCCCGCGGAAGAACTGGAAACCTATGGCTGCGACACCAGCCGTTTGCCGATGTCGGGCATGGCGCCCTATACACCGGGCATGGAGATTACCGGCGGTTCGCTGGGGCAGGGCCTGCCCATCGCGGTGGGCATGTGTCTCGCGCTGAAAGCAAAACGCTCCGGCTGTTTTGTTTATAACCTGCTCTCCGACGGGGAACTCAACGAGGGCTCCACCTGGGAAGCCGTGCAGTCTGCCAGTCACTGGAAACTTGATAACCTCATCGCCGTCGTCGATGTGAACGACCAGCAGGCCGACGGGCGTTCCTCGCAAGTGCTCTCGTTCGAGCCGCTGGCGGCAAGGTGGGAGTCATTTGGCTGGGATGCACAGCGCGTGGATGGCAACAACATGGCGTCGCTTGTCGATGCGTTTGACCGCGCCCGAACCCTCCAGGACCCCAAGCCGCGCGTCATCCTCTGCGACACCTTGATGGGCAAAGGGGTGCCGTTTCTGGAGATGCGCGACAAGGCGCACTTTATTCGCGTGGATGCCGGGGAATGGGGCCACGCGCTGGAAGTTCTGCGCGGCGAGGGGGTGCCATGAAACCCGTTGCGGGGGTGGCGGCGAAGCCGCGGCTGACCACATCGGCGATGATCGCGTCCATCGCCGCACCTGGTCAGCGCACGCGGCAAGCGCCGTTCGGCAACGCCCTTGTCAAACTGGCCGGCGAACGCCCCGAAATCGTCGGCATGACGGCGGACCTGGCCAAATACACGGATCTGCATCTGTTTGCCCAGGCGTTTCCGGATCGGTTTTATCAGATGGGCATGGCCGAACAGTTGTTGATGGCTGCCGCCAGCGGCATGGCCCGCGAGGGATTCATTCCGTTCGCCACAACGTACGCGGTGTTTGCCGCCCGCCGGGCTTACGACTTCATCTGCATGGCGATCGCGGAGGAACGTCTGCCGGTCAAGATGGTGTGCGCGCTGCCCGGGCTGACCAGTGGCTACGGTCCGAGCCATCAGGCGACCGAGGACATCGCCATTTTTCGCGGAATGCCAGGACTCACCATCGTCGATCCCTGCGATGCGCTTGAAATCGAGCAGGCGGTGCCGGTCATCGCGGCGCACGAGGGACCGGTGTACCTGCGCCTGCTGCGCGGCAGCGTTCCGCTGGTGCTCGACGAATATGGCTACCAGTTCGAACTGGGCCGCGCCAAGCTGCTGCGCGAAGGAGGCGACGTACTCGTCATTTCCAGCGGACTGATGACGATGCGGGCGCTCGAGGCTGCAAAACTGCTTCAGGCCGACGCAATAGCCGTCGCGGTGCTGCACTCTCCTACCATCAAACCCCTCGACGTGGACACCATCCTGCGCGAGGCATCGCGTGGCGGGCGATTGGTCGTGGTCGCCGAGAACCACTCGGTCATAGGGGGACTGGGTGAAGCGATTGCCGCCGTGCTGTTGCATAATCGCGTGGCACCCCGGTTCCACCAGATTGGCCTGCCAGACGAGTTTCTCGACGCGGGGGCGCTGCCCACGCTTCACGATCGCTATGGCATTTCCACCGACGCCATAGCGCGACAGGTGAAATCGTGGTTGTAGCGCCTCCGGAGGCGCGGGCCCGTCCGTTCCTGCCGATGCCAGTTGCCGGGTTGCGCGAGATGGCCCGCATCAACCGCATGGACACGACCAACATGTTCATGGCTGCCGGCAATGGACATTTCGGCAGCTGTTTCTCCTGTGCCGAGATTCTCACCGCGCTGTATTTTTCAGTGCTGCGGGTCGATGCGGACCGTCCGCAATGGCCCGAACGCGACCGGTTCATCATGAGCAAGGGCCATGCGGCGCCGACGCTGTATTCCGCCCTGATCCGCCGCGGCTTCATGCCCGAAGCATGGATCGACGAATTCGAAAGCAAAGTCGGCGTGAAGCTGATGACGCATCCGTCGCGGCGCTACCAGCCCGGCGTCGATGCCTCGGCAGGTGCGCTGGGTCACGGGCTTTCGTTGGGAGTGGGCATGGCGCTCGCCGGGCAGATGGACCAGCGCAACTATCGGGTGTACGTGTTGATGGGTGACGGCGAAATTCATGAAGGTTCGGTATGGGAGGCGGCGGCCTGTGCGGCGAAATACGGGCTCGCCCAGCTCACGGCTATCGTCGATGCCAACGGTTATTGTGTCGACGGCACCCTCGATCAGGTACTGCCAATGGAACCGCTAGGTGCAAAGTGGGAAGCATTCGGTTGGGAGGTGACGGAAATCGACGGGCACGATTTTGCGAGCCTGGTGCCGGCGCTGGATACCCCGAGAAGCGGGAGCACCGGCCGGCCACGCATGCTGATTGCCCGCACGGTGAAGGGGCGCGGCGTCTCTTTCATGGAAGGTGTCCGCAGTTGGCATTCGGACGTCATTACGCGGCAGCAATACGACCGCGTCATGGCCGAGCTGGGAGAATCGTTGCCGTGAGGGAATTGATCGCAACCCAGCGCGCACGGCACGCGACCAAGGCAATTCGCGAACAGTTCGGGCAGACCATGATCGAACTGGCCGAGTCAAATCCCGAACTGGTGGCGATCACCGCCGACCTGATGTACGCCACGGGCATGGCGGGATTCGGTGCCAGATTTCCCGAGCGTCTCATCAATGTCGGTATCGCCGAACAGAACATGACCGGTATCGCCGCCGGCATGGCGTCGTGCGGCAAGCTGCCGGTGGTTTGCGGCTATGCGGCCTTCACGTCGCTGCGCGCGTTGGAACAGGCCAAGGTCGATTGCGCGTACAACGAGGTAAAAGTCATCCTTGCGGGCTTGAGTGCCGGCGTGTCCTACGGGGTTGGCGGACCCACCCATCAGACCTACGAGGACGTGGCCATCATGAGGGCAATTCCCAACATGACGGTGGTGGTTCCTTCCGACGCCATAGAAGTCGATCAGGCGCTGAAAGCCTGCGTGCAGCGCCCGCAGCCAGCGCCCATTTTTCTGCGCCTGGGGCGCGGACCGGAATTTCTCTTCAACGATGCAGCCGGGCCCTATCAGATTGGCAAGGCGCGCAAATTGCGCGACGGACGGGATCTGTGCATCGTCGCCAATGGCTCGATGGTGTTCGAGGCATTACTGGCGTGCGACGCGCTCGCGCATTGCTCAGTGCAATGCAGTGTCCTCAACATCCATACCGTCAAGCCGATCGACCGGGAAGCGATCCTCGCTGAGGCCGCATCGGTGAAAGCCATGCTGGTCGTCGAAGAGCACAACGTGATTGGAGGACTGGGTGCGGCCGTTCTGGAGGTGCTGGAAGCACACCGCGGCTGTCCGGTCGAGCGGATCGGCATCCGTGATCTGTATCCACCGATCGGGCCGACTTTCGAACTGCGCGCGTCTCTTGGCCTGGACGCCGAAAATATCGCGCGCCGTGCGCTTGCCCTGCTCGAATGGACGGGTGAACCGCGCACGAGAGTTGGATCGGGGAGGCTCAGGAGCGTTGGCACAAGCGAGTTCGGTGAATCAGAGTAGTGCGGTACCGTCCGCAATGGAACTGGAAGTCAGCAAATAGGGAAAAAAGCAGCCTCCTAAAAAGCGCACTGGAGCGAATCCCTCCCTCTTTAAATCTTTCCCCTCCTGGATTTCGTCCTTGTGCTTCGGGCCGAGCCATCCCAGCGATTTCGAAATGGCCTGGGCCGTCAGTCGGAGCTTGTCGCGGGCGGCGGGGATCGTGACGCGCACGTCGCGATGCGGCGTGTACACTATGTTCAGCGCGGCCACCACGCCATAGTGATCGAAAACCGGAAAGCAGATGTCCGCGACGCTGCTGATGGTGTCGCTCGGACCTTCGTCATAGCCGCGCTTGCGGATTTCTCCCAGACGCTTGATGAGGCTGCGTCTGGCGCGCAGTGGTATAGGCAGTGGTATAGGACCGCAGGCAACGCCGGGGGCGAAAGGCGGAGATCCTCCGGGACCAGCCTGCTTCATTGCTGTTCTGACCCGCGTCACCGGCCTGCGCAAGCCGGCCAGCATGTCCTTGTCTGTCCTCCCCCTTTGCCAGGGCGGCAGGACATCGGGATACGGGTCTTTCAAATTCCCCGGGAACTGGATACATTAGTGTCATAACTTGCCGCCGGGCATGGCCTTTACAAGAACCCGCGAGGCGCAAAACCAGCACCAAAAAAGGTGAGTGGTGTCCATGCAATCCAAGGGAGCGGTTCCGCGCAGTCCTGCGCGGCAGGGGGCTATGTCGGGGACTTCGCGCCGGTTTTTCGCGGCGGCGATCGCTCTGGTGTTGCCCATCGTCTTGGCGTTTTCCTGTGCGCCGTCCGCGTATGCGGACCTCGATGACCTCCGTGTCCGGCTCACCGCCGAAGCCACCTACGACGATAATGTCTCCCGCGCCCGCAAGGACGACAAGCTCTACGATGCTTTCGGCGCGCTGAATCTCGGCGCGAGTGTCCCCTGGCAACTGTCGGGCACCTCGCGGCTGGTTTTCAGCGCGAACGTCGGCGGGGAACAGTTCGAACGCTATTCTGGTCTCGACCGCCTTTACGCGAATTTCCAGGGCGAACTCCAGTACCGCAAATCCGGCCAGTTCACCGCTCCCATCTGGGGCGTGTTCGTGCGGCACGGCGAGGACTGGTACGACTCCGATCTTCGTGACGGTTACCGCACCTCGGCCGGCTTGTCCGTCAGGAAGCCGGTTACCGACAAGCTCTTCTTTTTCGGCGCGCTCGGCTACAACCAGCGCGACGGCCGCAGCAAGGTGTTCGATACCAGGGAATTCTCCCTGCGCGCCAATCTGGATTATTCGCTGTCACGCCGGCAGACGCTGTATTTCGGCCTGGAGGGGCGCGACGGTGACCTCGTATCCACGGCCCGCCCGAATCTGGCGTATTTCGATATTGCCGAAGCCGTAATCCAGGACGACGTCTTTACCGATACCACCCGGTTCTCGTACCGGTTCAAAGCTTATACCGGGATCGCGACCATCGGCTACAACCTCGCACTGGGCGAGCATGCCGCGCTCGATCTCGCCTATCGCGCGGCGTATGCGCGCCCGCACGAACAACCGCCGGCTGTTGTCACGACCGAGACGATCGACTACACGGCCAATCTGGTGACACTGTCGATCCTGATCCGGTTCTAGGAGCCCGAGCCATGAGCCATTTGCGAATTGCGATCCTTCTCCTCCTCGTTTCCTGCGCTGCCTTGATCGGCGGCTGTACCCAGGGAAACTCCGGGGATGACGCCGCCTCGGGCGCGGCGGCTGTCCCGCTGGGACTTGATCGTTTCCTCCTTTTTCCGAATCCGGTTGTCGATACTGGCGGAAACTTTCAAACCGACACGAACGCCTACGCGCAGGCTTACTACTCGGCGGTGGACCCTGACAGCGAAAGGACCACCCTTGCCGCGTGGAAAACCAAGAACCAGTTTGGCGCAGGCGGCCAGGAATTCTTGGCGGTATTCCGTGACGTCCGGGATCTGGGATACGGCCGGCGCATGACCGGTCGCCGGAATGCGGACGGCAGCATTGCGTTTTTCGTAGAGAACTACAATGTCAGCAACGTGCCCGGCGGCTATTCGCAAATCAACGCCGAGGCGGCCGTCGTGCGGGACCCGACATGGCATGTCGGTACCAACGCCATCGAATGGAGCCCGGCTCAATGCACGGCGGCCGACCCGCCGGATTGCAGTGCCTCGGTCAATTTCACGAAATACTTCAATTTCGATCCCGCCAGCGGTCAGCGGCAGAATTCATTGAATCTGGACGGCCGGGGCCAGAAGTCCATGCCCGGCATTTGCGTGAACTGCCACGGCGGGCGAGCCGATCCGCTGACACCGCAATCGACCTTCGCCCTGGTGGAAAACTCCCTGTCGCGCAAGCGCGGCGACGTGCAGGCCAGGCTGCAGGCCTTCAATGTGGACAGCTTCGAATGGGCCACCACCCCCGGCTTCACCCGAGCGGATCAGGAAGCCGTTCTCAAGACCTTCAACCAGTGGGTGCTGTGCTCCTACCCCGGTGGCGGCAGCGTTACCGGAACCTGGGGCACGTGCAACCGGCCGGCCGCCGGCTTCAATGAATGGCAGGGCGCCGCGGCCGCGCTGATCGAGAACGGGTATGGCGGGGCTGCCCTGCCGAACGCGCAGTTCTCCGACACTCATCTGCCCGCGGGCTGGAACACGGGCGGCACCAACGTGCAGTTGTACCGGGACGTAGTCGTGCCGTATTGCCGCACTTGCCATCTTTTGCGCGGCACCGCGAATCAAAGCGGCATCGATTTCGACAGCGAGGCGAAATTCCGCAGTTACGCGGACCGCATCAACGCCCATGTCTTCGATCGCGGCAACATGCCATTGGCTTGGCTGGTCTACCAGGATTTCTGGAGGTCCAATGCGCCGTCGATTCTGGCGAGCTACATCGACTCTGTTCCCGGCGCCGGAGCCGCGACGACTTCGAGCGGTGCCACCAAACAGCCGGGCCGGCCGATCGCCGATCCCGGGCCTAACCGCATGGTGCGAACCGGCGCCAATGCGGCGCTTTACGGCGGCGACAGCCTGTTCGCGACGAGTTACGCCTGGACCCTGGACCCGGGGACGCCCGGGGCAACCATTACCAACCCCAACTCTCCCACCGCGACCTTTTTTTCGGCTTTCCCGGGGAATTACACGGTGCACCTGACCGTGGGCAGTCGCGGGCAATCCGACTCGAGGACCGTCACCGTCACCGTCGACGATACGTTCAGGACGCCTGCCACGATCAAGTTCGCTCATGTGAAGGACTTGCTGCAGAACGGGTCGACTTGCACCACCTGCCATCTGCCAACAGCGGTCGTGCAACCTTCGGCGACCCCGCCGATTTGGTTCACCAGTTTCGATCGCAATTTTAGCGGCGGTGCGGCTGATGCAACCGACGATGACTGGTTCTACGGCGAAATCCTGGGGCGCGTGAATCTGACGGAGATCGGGAGCAGCCCACTGTTTCGCAAGCCCTCTGATCCCGTCGGCGGCAATCATCACAACGGTGGCACCTTGTTCAATCTCGCCACCACGGGCGGGCTGTGGAACTTCTCCGTCATCTACAACTGGATTCTCAACGGCGCGCCGACGGGCGGCGTAGCGGCAAATGCCGGGACGGACAGCACCAACAACCTCGCATTCAGTGGATCGCCGGCGACGGATGGCGTTGCGTTGAACAGCAACGCCAGCATCGGCGCGACCAGTTTTTTTTGGACGATCGTTTCCGCTTCGCCGACCGCGCATCCGAATGGCACCCCCCCGACCGGTATCGCGCCTTCGATTACCAATCCGACCGCGGCCACCGCCACGCTCAACGTTTTCGACATAGGCACGTACGTCGTTAGGTTGACGGTCAGCAACGGTACCGATACAGACTTCGACGATCGCACTATTACGGCGACCGAGTCTACTGTGGTTGCCTCCGCATCTCCGAGCGGAACACAACAACTCACTTTCTCGGGTCCCGGTCAGACGGCAATGGTGAATCTGAGTTCGTTTGGAACAGCCGGGTCTCCGCTAGTCTATTCATGGCGCTACGCTAGCGGGCTGACGACGGGATTGTGCGGTACGATCACCAGCGAGACTTCGGCCACGGCAACACTCACCGTCCCGGTGTTGGCGGCCAATTCCAGCGCAAGCTGCACTTTCCGCATCACGGCCTCAAACGTGTCCACCACTAATTTTGCGGACACCAGCATTACGATCGCCGCCGCCGCCGGTCAGAACCCGAGCGGCGCCGATTTCACATTCCTCGCTTCGAACATCGGATTTACAGTAGGGAATAACGCGGGGAATGTCCCTTCGGCCAGGATCAACGGTATACCGGGTAGCAGCATTACTCTTAATGGCAGTGTGACTTCGGGCGTGGCGCCACTCACGTACACTTGGAGCCTGTCTGGCGCGGGAGCAGCCGGTTGTTCAACGCCGGGGGCCGGTCAGGCGACCTCACTTTCAGTGACTAAAGCTGGAACTTGCAGCGTTACGTTGACCGTCAGCAACGGAATACTCCCGGATGCTGCGGTGACAAAGACTGTAACGATTGGATCAGCCACCTCGTTTGCTACGGTTGGAAATACTCTAAACGCCACCTGCAGCGCCTGCCACAGCAACGCCGGGGCTCCCATAGCCACGCCTTCCTGGGTCAACGATGCCGGTCTGCATGCACGGCTGGTTTCGGGGTTTGTCAATTCCGGGGCGCCCCAGTCCAGCAGTATCTTGGTCTGTCCAAACACCGGGGGCTGCGGCATGGTCGCCCAGCCGGGCTTCTCCGGCGCTGACCTCAGTGATTACGACGTCGTGCTGACCTGGATAATTAACGGCGCAGTATCATCGCCGTAGTAAACCACTCGCGGCATTAACAAAAATGCCAAACACTATTCAGTGTTTGGCATTTTTGTTGCGAACTAAGAGCCGCGCTCAGTAGTCCTTGCGCGGGCCGCCGTAATCTTCTGACGGAAACACGAAAGGCGGGCTGCGGCCGACGAGGGTTTCGATCAGCATCAGTTCCTGGTCGGTGTGGTTGATGAAGGGGGCTTTGCGAATGGCCTTGCCGTCCTTCGGTTTCGCCAGGATGTATACCGGTTCGTCGTGGTGTTTTGAGGTCACCGTCTTGCGGCTGTTGGGATCGCTGTTCGCGTTGATATCCGTGACCCCGTAGCAGGTACAGAAGTAGGTCTGCTCGGGATCGGTTTCCGCGTACACCCCTGTGCCGCGGATACCAATAGTGGCGGTCGCGGTAGCTATCCGCTGGGGATTTTTCGGGCCGAATACCGCCAGCATCCTGCCAGTGATCAGGCGCAGCGCATTGGTAACGGCATTGGTCGCAGTCTGTTGACCCAGGCTCATCCGGCTGGACTCGCGCAGGATGAAGGCGCTTACGCCGCTGACGAAAACCACTTCCGAAGCCTTGCCGGTCTCGATCGTATCGTTGCGACCTATGCGGGTCTTTAGCGTCGCGGGCGTTCCGTTAACGGTGACTTGGCCGCTGAGCCGGTAGATGGAGCGGTCCGGGGGCAGCTTCTCCGGCCTTTCGCCGAACACGTCAGCCAGGACCCGGCCCATGGGCAGGGATGAGAATGCGCCGGCAGCGAGCAGCCCGACCAGCAGGCGTCGCCGAGGATCATTGGGGTCACGTAGCAAGTACACACAGCCTCCCTTCAAGTCGCGCGAGTGCGGGAATTGTTATCTTTTGCCTTGTATTCCGGCGCCAGTGTACCGTCGGCGCGCGGGCGCTGGAAGCACCGGCGATACGGGATATCGGCTTTCCGGAGATATCGGGAATTCAAGCGGATACAGGGCTTCGACCAGGGTTCAATTGGCGCTGCCGACCGGGTTCCGGATGACGTCGGAATGGACAGGGGTTCCCGCCCGGGTGCGGCCCCTGGCCAGGCGGTTTGGGGAAAACCCGGAAGGGCCAGGCCAATCTAACGCCGGCTTGCCGGTCGTTTTCTACCGGGTCCCGGCCTCTGCCGTTCTCCTGGGAGCCTGTTTCCCGCCCTTCGCCGCAGGTTCCGCCCAACCAAGCGACGTCGAAATTGTCTGGGCGCTCTGGCGCAGCCTCTCACGGGCTGCCGGCACGGGCAATTTGGTGTCGCGATGACGCATGTAAACGATGTTGAGCGACGCAACCGCGCCAAAGTGGTCGAAGATCGGAAAGCAGATGTCCACCACACCGCTGATGGTGTCGCTCGGACCTTCGTCGTAACCCCGCCTGCGGATTTCCTCCAGCCGGGTGTTCAGTTTGCGGCGACGCGCATCGCGATTGCGGCCGCTGCCCGCCAACTCGTCCAGGAGCTGTTCGCGCCGCGCGCCGCTCTGGAATGCGGTGATTACACGCGCGGAAACGCGGTCATCGTGAAACGGAAAATGAGAACCCTGGCGCACCGAGTAGCTCATCGGCTCCGGAGACTCGGCACGCGCAAGAACCACGAGCCGCGCATCGTGATGAACGCACAAGTGGTTTGATTGGCTTGTACTACGGGCGAGATCATGCATGTGTGGCATTGCGCAATCCAGCAGCCGATCCACCGGCGGGTGCAGGTGCGCGAGCTCGAACAGGCGCAGGGTGAGCACGTAGCTGGAGTCGGGCTGGCGCGCGATGTAACCGCGGCGGACCATGACATCGAGCATGCGGAACAGCTCGTTGGGCGAACGTTCCAGCCGGCGGGCGATGTCCTGCAGGCTGAGCCCGTGGGGCTGGGCGGCGAGCAGTTCCAGCACGTCCAGCCCCTTTTCCAGGGCGGGCGCGGAATAGCGGTTTTCCTCCGGGTGAGAGGATTTCCGGGTTGACAAGCCGGGACCTCGTTTTTATATTTGAAAGCGGATTTTATCTATAAACTAGCGGTTCACCTACAAGCGGCGCCAGGCAGGCATTGTGCGACCGCACATAAAAGTAGGGAAGCATGTATTGAAGGAACCAGGTTGAGTCTGGCGTTGGGGAAAGCGGGAAGTTCGATCAGCAGTCCAAAACAGGCGCTACGACGCTTGTATAACTAAGGAGGAGAGATGAGAGCCATGCATTCATTCAAACGCAGTGTTGCCGCTTTCGGTACGTTGCTGGTTTTTTCGGCCGGCGTGCACGCGGCTGATCCGTCGACGTTTCCGGCGCCCACCGGCGACAAGAGCGTAGTTCCGGCCGGAGCCAAGCTTGAACTCATTTTCGATGGCGGTTGCATGCTGACCGAGGGAGTGGCGGCGGGCCATGACGGGATGATCTATTTCAGCGACATCACATTCACGGCCTTCTGCAAGGACCCTTCGGGCAAGTTCGCCTCGGCTGGGAATATCTGGAAGCACAATCCGAAGTCCGGCGAGACCACGATTTTCCGCAGCCCGTCGGGCATGTCGAACGGCCTCAAGTTCGATCGCGAGGGCAACATGCTCGCGGCGCTGGGCGCGGATTTCGGCGGCCGCATGCTCATCAAGACCGACATGAAAAGCGGCAAGAGCATCATCCTTTCCGGCCTCTATGAAGGCAAGCCGTACAACGCGCTGAACGACGTCACCATCGATGAGAAGGGCCGCATTTATTTCACCGACCCGCGCTATCTCGGCCATGAGGGCGTCTACCAGGCCGGCTTTGCTGCTTATCGCCTCGACCTCGACGGCACGGTCAGCCGTGTCGCGACCAATTGCGGCAAGTGCAACGGCATCCTGATTTCGCCCGACCAGAAGACCATGTACATCGTGAGCAACGACAATGGGTGGCTGGAATTCCAGAACCTGAAGAAGGGCGAGACGACGGTGCAGAATGCGCATCTGCTGCAGGCCTACGATATCGATGCCGCCACCGGCAATCTCAGCAATCGCCGCGTGCTGGTGGACTACTCCAAGCAAGAAAAGCCCTGCAGCGGGCCGGATGGGATCCTCGCCGACTCGGAAGGCAACATCTGGCTGGCCTCGCGCTGCGAGCACCGCCCGGGCATCCAGGTGCTGAATCCGCAGGGTAAGGAACTGGCCTACGTTTCGACGGGCACCGAACTGCCGACCAATATCGGCTTCGGCCGCGGTGCGGATTCGAACCTGCTGTACCTGACCTCGGGCAAGAGCCTCTACAAGATCCGGGTCGGCAAGAAGGGCTATCAGTTACCGTAACGAGTTTCGCGCAGTGGCAAGTTGGCCGCAGGGGCCCGCAGCCTCTGCGGCTTTTTTCCAGGTACAGGAGACCTTCCTATGAGCAGCGTGCAACCCGTCTCCAGAGCCAGTGCGTTCAGGGTTCTGAACGAGGCGCAGGTGGATGCCTTCGGCCGCAACGGCTACCACTTCCCGGTACGCGTGCTTTCCGAAGCGGAGGCCGACGCCTGCAAGGTCAAGATCGAGGAATTCGAATTTGATCACGGCTTGATCATGAAGACGCCGTATCGCAACAAGCCGCACATGGTGTTCCAGTGGGCCAACGAACTGATCCGGAATCCGCGCATCGTCGATACGATTGAAGACATCCTCGGCCCCGACCTGCTGGTCTGGGGCAGCAGTTTCTTCATCAAAGAACCGAACGACCCGGCCTACGTTTCCTGGCACCAGGATTCGACCTACTGGGGCCTTTCGCATCCGGACATCGTCACCGCCTGGGTTGCGCTGACAGTAAGCGACAGTCCCAACGGCGCCATGCGCGTCATACCCGGCACCCATCTGCGTGACCAGTTGCAGCACAAAGACACTTTTGCCAAGAACAATCTGCTTACCCGTGGACAGGAAGTCGCCGTGGAGGTTTCCGGCAAGGATGCGGTGGACCTGACACTGCAACCGGGCGAAATGTCGCTGCACCACGTCCGCATCGTGCACGGTTCGGAACCGAATCGCGCGCACTATCGCCGCCTGGGCCTGGCCATCCGGTACGTGCCGACCTACGTGCGCCAGACCGAAGGCCCGAAGGACTACGCCACGCTGGTGCGTGGCGTCGACCGGTTCCATCACTTCGAGTCGGAGCCCGTGCCGAAGGTGGATTTCGGTGAACAGGAGCGCGCCGACCACAAGCGCATCACCGAGGAAGCCGAAAAGATCCTCTACCGGGGGACTGACAGGGTGAAGCCCTAGGGGCGAGGGAAGAGGGTCGAGGGGCGAGTAAGTGAGTCCAAACCGCCTTGGGCCGTTCCCTCATCCCTCGCCCCTCGTCCCTGAATTTATGATTCTCGAACTCGCCATCCTGAACGTGATCCCCGGCCGCGAGGCGGAGTTCGAGGCGGCGTTCCGGCAGGCACAGGCGATCATTGCGTCGATGAAGGGTTATCGGTCCCACGACCTGCGCCGCTGCCTGGAGGCGGGTAACCGCTATGTCCTGCTGGTGGAATGGGACAAGCTGGAAGACCATACTGTCGGTTTTCGCGGTTCGCCGGAGTATCAGGAGTGGAAGCGTCTGCTGCACCATTTCTACGATCCGTTTCCGGTCGTCGAGCACTACGAGGCGGTGGGGATCGCATCGTGAAGTTCTGAAAGCTGAAGATTTGCGCGCCTGGCTGCACCGGACGCGGCTGCTGAAGACAAGGGGCGCACAGTCGCCCCGAACAAAATAAACTGGGAGGGAGAACCATGGAGTTTCTCACCGGCATCCTGCTGCTGGTCGCTTTTCTGCTTGTCGTCGCGGCCATCGTCCGCGGCCAGAGTCCCATCATCATGCTGTTGCTGCTCGCCATCGTCTGGGCGTTGCTGGCGGGCATCAGTATCAACGACATCCAGTCCAAGATCCTTCAGGGCGGCGGCGTGGCCTACGCGTCGGCGGTGATCATCATCGTGTTCGGCGCCTGGTTCGCGCAGGTGCTGATCCAGACCGGAATCGCCGAGAGCGTGATCCGCTCGGCGGTCGAACTGACCGGCGACCGTCCGATCGTGACCGCCATGACCGTCAACGTCGTCACCGCGCTGTTGTTCACTTCCATGTACGGCGTCGGGGCAGCCATCGCGATCGGCGTCATTGCCCTGCCGATCATGCTGAGCCAGGGCATTCCGGCGCGCGTGGCCGCTCCGGTATTCACCATGGGTGTGGGCGCCGGGGCTTTCGTGAATCTGGTGCAGTTCGGCACCTTCGAAAAACTGTTTCCCGGCATCAAGTACGAAGCCCCCTGGCTGACTTATTTCTTCATCGGCATGGTGGTGTACATCCTGATCGCCTGGCTGATGATCTGGATCAACCTGCGCAAGCTGGGGGTCCGCCATGCCGCTTCCGTCGATACCGCCGCACCGCCCCCGCGCAAGCGCACGCCCTACTTCACCTACCTGGTGCCGATCTTTCCGGTATTCATGATCATGGTGTTCAGGTGGCAGATCATTCCGACCTTCCTGCTCTCGATCGTGCTGGCACTGGCGCTGACGTCAAGGCAGCGCAGCTTCCAGGGAACCCTGAACCTGTTCAACAAGACGTTCTTCGACGCCTTCCCCGACATCGCGACCATCGCCGCCCTCTGGACCATCTGCGGCATGATCATCGTCACCGGGCAAATGCCCCAGGTCGCCGGCGCCTTGCGGCCGATTTTCGATCCGATCCTGCCGCACACCACTTTGCAGGCGGCCGTCTTCTTCGCCGTGCTGGGTGGTATCGGCAGTATTTATCGCGGACCGATGGTCGTGGTAGGTACGGGTGCGGCGCTATTGGCGATCATCCTGTCCAACAATGAAATTCCGGTGCTGTATCTGTACGCGCTGTGGCTTGGCCCGACCGTCATGCAGGGCAGCGTCGATCCGACCAATTCCTGGACCTTGTGGACCATCGGGTACACCAAGGTGCCGCACGGGCAGTTCCTGAGGACGGCATTGCCTTACGGCTGCGCCATGGTCGCCGTGACTTCAGCGATCTGCTACTACATGTTCGGCTGAGCGGACCGGGAAATGAGCGAGCGCAAGACCTACCGCATCGGCATCGACGTCGGCGGCACGTTCACCAAGGCGGTGCTGATCGACAACGTGAATTTCGAAGTGGTCGAGCGCTACTCCGTCATGACCACGCACAGTGACGCGCGCGGTGTCGCGGCCGGTGTCGTCGAGGTGTTCCGCAACGTCCTCGAGCGCTCGCAAGTGAATCCCGACGACGTGGTCTTCCTGGCGCACAGCACCACCCAAGCTACCAATGCGCTGCTCGAAGGTGATGTGGCACAGGTCGGCATCATCGGCATGGCGAGTCGCGTCGAGTCCGTGCTGGCGCGGGGCCAGATCAACATCAAGGAAATCGAACTCGCGCCGGGCCGCTTCCTGCGCCCTTTGCACCGGTTCATCACCACCGACAAGCTGGATGAAGCGCTGGTGCGCCAAACCCTGGAGGAGCTGCGCGCCGAAGGCGTGGAAGTGGTGGTGGCGAGCAGTGCGTTCAGCGTGGACGACCAGAGCGCCGAGGAACTGGTGATCAGGGTTGCCGCCGAACTCGGGATGGCGGTCACCGGCGGCCATGAGATCACCAAGCTCTACGGACTGACCACCCGCACGCGCACGGCGGTCATCAATGCCAGCATCCTGCCGAAAATGATCGGCACGGCGAACATGACCGAAGAGGCCGTGCGTGAAGCCGGCATCGGCGCTCCGCTCATGATCATGCGTGGCGACGGTGGCGTGATGGATGTTCAGGAAATGCGCCGCCGCCCGGTCGTGACCATGCTTTCCGGTCCAGCCGCGAGTGTCGCCGGCGCACTGATGTACCTGCGCGTTTCGGACGGTATTTACTTCGAGGTGGGAGGCACCAGCACCAACATCGGCGTCATCCGCAACGGCCGGCCGACAATCAAGCATGCCCGGGTGGGCGGCCACGATACCTACGTGAACTCGCTGGACGTTCGCGTCATCGGTATCGCCGGGGGCAGCATGGTGCGCATGCGAGGTAACGACATCCATGATGTCGGGCCGCGCAGCGCGCACATCGCCGGCCTGCACTACGCCGCATTCGCGAAGACGGAGGATATCGTCGAGCCGCGGATCGAGCTGTTCAGGCCGAAGGATGGCGATCCCGACGACTACATTGCAATCCGCTGCGCCAACGGTGAGCGTTACGCGCTTACCAATACCTGTGCGGCCAACATCCTCGGTTATGCCAGGCCCGGATGGCACGCCCATGGCAATGCCGAAGCGGCGCGGCGGGCTTTCGCCCCTCTTGCGCAGCGCACCGGCGTCTCGATCGAGGAGGCTGCGCGCCGGGTGCTGCAAAAAGCCGCGGCCAAGGTGACGGGTGTGGTGGAAGACCTGGTCAGGGAATACGCCCTTGATCGCGACCAGGCGGTGCTGGTGGGCGAGGGCGGCGGGGCCGCTTCGCTGATTCCCTTTGTGGCGGAAATCATGAAGCTGGACTTCAAGATTTCCCAGGACGCAGAGGTCATTTCTTCCATCGGGGTTGCCCTGGCCCTGGTGCGTGAAACCATCGAGCGGCTGATCCCCAATCCGACTCCCGAAGACCTGCAGCGCATCAAGCGCGAGGCCTTCGACGCCGTGGTGAAACTGGGCGCCGCGCCGGAGAACGTCGAGGTGACCATCGAAGTGGATCCGCAGACGCAGCGCGTACGCGCCACCGCAATGGGTGCATCGGAAATGCGCGCGCAGGACATGCGCAAGCAGGTTACGGAGGAAGAAGCGGCCGCAATCGCCGCCACGTCGATGGGCCTCGCGCCGGATACCGTGAAGCTCGCGGCATCGACCGAAGAGGTTCGCGTCTACCAGGCCGAGGTGCTGGAAAAGAAGTGGAAGATATTCACCAGCCGCCGGCATCCGGTGCGCGCGGTGGACCGCGAAGGCGTGATCCGCATCCAGCGCAGCGACGGCGTCGTCGCGCAGGCCAGCGCCGCGAACGGCCTGCAGCAGTTGCGCGACCTCTGGGAATCCGTAACCATCTACAACGGCGACAGCGTCATCGCCCCGGACATGTTCGTAGTGGCCGGCCGGCGCATCGTCGATCTCTCCGGCATCACCGCGCTAGACCAGGCGATCGCCATCAGCCGTGGCGAGCTCGAAGGGCTGGCGCCGGAGGCGCCGGTGGTGCTGATAAGCGTGCAGGGAGCGCGCGGCTTGTGAACGCCGGATCCTCCGAGCCGGGCATGGAGGCACGGAACCTGGGCCTGATGCAGTTACGGTCCGATCCGCAGTTTCCGCGCATCGAGGCCGGGCGGCGCAATGCGCTGGTCGAAGCGGCGCTCGCCGATGGCCGTTTCTTGGCTGCGGAGGTCCGGGGCAACCTCGGGGCGAATCCGGCATTCATTGCGACGAACTGCGGCGTGCCGGTGACGGACAGCGAGGACGAAGCCGGTTTCGGCAGCATCGTCGTTTTCGCGGAGTATGCGACCCGGCCGCCTGCGATCACGCTTTATGGTCCCGCCATCCGTCGGCTCGATGCGAAAATTGCCGGGCAGGGAGCCATTGCGCTGCCTGGCATCGCCGGAACGAGATCGATTTTCCTGGCCCATGAGCTCTACCACCATTTCGATTCCACCCGCAGCGTGCCGCTCAGCCGCCGGCATCGCGTGAACATCTTTCGCCTGGGCTCCTGGGCCTGGACATCGGGCCTGACCAGCCTCGGTGAGATCGCCGCCGGCGCTTTTGCCCAGGAACTGCTCGGCCTTTCCTTCCATCCCAAGCTTCTGGATTTTCTGTCAGTCCAAACGTTGAACCACGGAGGACACGGAGGGCACGGAGGAAAACCAAAGACAATGGAATGGAATATTTCGTGAGTTTATTTTGCCGCGCGAAAAATGCCGAGAATTCCACGCTGGGGCCATGTTCCATTTTCAAGGTGCCATTCTCCGTGCCCTCTGTGTCCTCCGTGGTTCTAGATCGAAAGGTCTGAAATGAAATTCCGCGCAGCAGTCTTGAACAAAATCAACGAGCCGATGACGCTCGACACGCTGGACATGGCGCCGCTGGCGCCGACCGATGTCCTGGTGAAGATCAAGGCCAGCGGTCTCTGCCATACGGACCTGGAGGTTATCCAGGGCTCGCTCGCGTACCCGCTGCCCATCGTGCTGGGCCATGAAGGCGCGGGGGTGGTCGAAGCAGTGGGCGCGGATGTGACGCAGGTGAAACCCGGCGACCACGTCATCTGTTCCTGGAATCCGCACTGCGGGCATTGTTTCTACTGCGAACGCGACCTGCCGATCTTGTGCGAACCCTTCGCCCGTCATCAGCCGAAAGGCTTCCTGCTCGACGGCAGGTCGAGGATGAAGCGCGGCGGCGAGCAGGTTCACCATTATTCGGTGACCTCCACGCATGCGGAATACACGATCGTTCCAGAGTCCGGCGCGATCGTGGTGCCGGAGGAACTGCCGTTCGATCGCGCCTGCATCATCGGCTGCGGCGTGATGACGGGCGTCGGCGCGGCGGTGCGCAAGGCGAAGGTCGCCGCGGGATCCAGCGTCGTGGTGATTGGCTGCGGCGCTGTGGGGTTGAACGTCCTCCAGGGCGCGAAGCTCGTGGACGCGGGAAAGATCATCGCGGTGGACGTCGGCAAGGCCAAGCTGGATCGGGCCGTTCAGTTCGGTGCCACCCATTCCATCGACGCTGCTTCCAAGGACGTCCTCGACCAGATCAAGGCCCTGACCGGAGGGCGCGGAGCGGACTATGTTTTCGAATCCGCGGGCAGCAAGAACACCTTCAGGCTGTCGGTCGAGGCCGTGCGTCCCGGGGGCCAGGTGGTCTGGCTGGGCAAGATCAACGTCAATGAGGACGTGAGTTTCCGCTGGGGTTCGCTGATGGGCGAGAAGCGCATCGTCCGTTCCAGCTACGGTGACGCCCGGCCCCGCCGCGACTTTCCCTGGCTGGCGGAGGAATACCTCAAAGGCAGCTTGAAGCTTGATGAACTGATCACCAATCGCATCACGCTGGAACAGATCAACGAGGGCTTCGCCTCGCTGGCCCGCGGCGAAGGCATCCGCACCGTTGTCATGTTCGACTAATGCAAAGCGCTCACCGCAGACGACGCGGATACCCTACGAGCGTAGCACGTCGGAGTACCCTTTTAGGACGCAGAGGAAGATCCGGGAGAGGGAGAAATTTATTCATCAACTTTTTTCGATTGGCGGTCGAAGCAGAATCCGGCCCAATCCATGGGCAATCATCGTCTGTCAGCCTAACTTTGTTCTTCCTCGGTCTTGTTTTTCCTCTGCGTTCTTTGCGTCCTCTGCGCCTCCGGGTTGGGTGTAAGCAGGATGAATGGCTATAGGCATCCGCCGCTGGCGAAAGGCCACATCGACGCGGAGCACCGCGTCGCGGAGCTTGGCGACCTGGAACTGGAATCCGGCGAGGTGATTTGCGACTATCGCCAGTCCTACGTGACCCACGGCGAGCTCAACCGCGAGAAATCCAATGCCGTGCTGGTCTGCATCTCGCTGACGGGCAACCATCACCGCCTCGATTTCCTGATCGGACCGGGCAAGGCGCTCGATCCTGCGCATGACTTCATCATCGCCGCTGATCCCATCGCCAACGGCCTTTCGACATCGCCTTCGAACAGCGAGCAGCAGTCCGGAATGGGGTTCCCCCGCTTTACTGTCCGCGACATGGTGGAAGGCCAGTATCGCCTGCTGACCCGCCAGTTAGGCCTTTCCCGCCTGCAGGCGGTCATCGGCGCGTCGATGGGCGGCATGCAGGCCCTGCAGTGGGCAGTGAGCCACCGGCTGTTCATGCGCGCCTGCGTGGCCATGACGCCGATGGCCAGGACTTCGCCCTGGGCCGTGCTGGTCACCGAAACTGCACGTTCCTGCCTGATGGCCGATCCGGCATGGACCGGCGATGGCTTCAGCGCCGAGCCCGAGCGCGGCTGGCGTGCCTACACCGGCCTGATGACGGCGTTGCTGAGCAGGACGCCCGCAGCGCTTGCGGAATTCCTGCCAGATTGCGCGGAGGCGCATCTCTGGTTCGAGAAAATGCTGTCGCAGAACCGTGCCAATCGTTTTGATGCCCACGACTACCTCTACCAGTCCTGGGCCTATGAGGCGCACGACGTCGGCGCTACGCACGGCTTCCACGGCGATACCGTCAAGGCGTTGGCTTCGATCGAGGCCCAAACACTGGTGCTGGCCCCGCCGCTGGACTTGTTCAATCCCGCCGATGCGGCCCGCGCTGCCGCCGCAAAAATCCCGGGCGCGAAATTCGTCGAAATCCCTTCCCTGCAAGGCCACCAGGCCGCCACCAGCCTGAAGGTCGAGGACGAAGCGTTCCTCAACCGGGTGATCGGCGAATTCCTGCAAAAGTTGTGAGGATTGGGGATCGAGGATGGAGGGGACAGGTGGCCATCAAAAGCAATCAGAAAAACTTGGCACCCGGCTTGGCCGCCACTAGACTTTGGTCACCCTTCACCCTTCACCCTTCACCCTTCCGAAGGAACACCATGATCATCGACCACCGCACCTACGCAATCAAACCCGGCAAGCTCGATGACTATCTGGATGCCTACCAGACCCTCGCGTGGCCGCTGCAGCTCAAGTACCTCGGCCATTGCGTGGGCTGGTATGTCAGCAACGACATCGGCCCGCTCAGCCAGGTCGTGCACCTTTGGGCTTTCAAGAGCCTGGCCGACCGGGAAGAGCGCCGCGACAGGATGGCTGCCGATCCGGCCTGGCCGGGATTCGTCGAGAAAGCCACGCCGTTCGTCGACAGCATGGAGAACAAGATCCTGCGCCAGGCACCATGGTTCAAGATTCCGGAACTCAAAGGGTAGGGCAAGTTAAAGACGTTGACGCAGAGGGCGCGGAGGAAAGGCAGGAGAGGACGCGAAGGAATGCGAGGGCGGGAAACGAGAGCGGAGTTGATCCACGTTGCCTGGTCTGCGCTGCCTCGCAATCATGGTGATGCTGGGTTGACCTGTCCGAGAAATCCGGGTTTGCTCACGTCTTGCCTTTGCCTGGACACGCAAAGTAAAGAACTGACCCTGGACACTCGCATTATGATGAAAGTCACGCCATGGAAGAAACCGCACCGCCCGTGACCGATATCGAGAAAATCCTGGACTACTGGTTCGGGCCCGGTTCCGACGCCAGTGAAATCTCGAAAGAGAAGAGAAATCTCTGGTGGGACGCGGATCCGGCCACCGACGCGGAGATCCGCACGCGCTTTGCGGATCTGGTACAGGCCGCCGGCCGCAATGAACTTGCGGATTGGGCGGAAACGCCGCGCGGCCTGCTGGCGCTGATTCTCCTGACCGACCAGTTTCCCCGGAATATTTTTCGCAATACGCCGCTGGCATTTGCATTCGATACGGCGGCGCGGGCTTACTGCAGGCACGGCATCGCCCGCGGATTCGACCTGCAGTTGTCCCCGATACAGCGCGTGTTTCACTATCTGCCGCTGGAGCATTCCGAAGCGCTCGAAGACCAGGATGAATCCGTCCGGCTTTATTCCGAGCTGGTGCAGTTCGCGCCACCCGGACAGTTGGAGTTGTTCGCGGGCTACCGGACCTACGCTGTACGGCACCGCGAAATCATTGCCCGCTTCGGCCGGTTCTGCCATCGCAACAGGATCCTGGACCGGCCCTCCCGGCCCGAAGAGGAAGAATTCCTCAGGCAGCCCGGTTCCTCGTTCTAGCAGCCGTCCCGCCGCCGCATCCAGTTCCCGCGGGGCCTCGTATCTGGCGTAAGGACACCGCGGGCATGCCTGATCCCGGGCCATGCAGCTTTCATGCGGAGTCCCATCTGGGAGAGACAACATGAAATTTCTGGTCACATGGGCGATCGACTGCCCCGAGCGCATTTCGCGGCATGTCGCCTGGCTGGGTCCGTTGCTTGCCAGGATCGTGGTTGGCGAAGTCTTTCTGGCAAGCGGCTGGGTCAAGCTCCACAACCTGCCGCAGATGATCGAGAACTTTGCCGGATGGGGCATCCCGTTTCCCGAAGTGCTGACACCGTTCGTCTCCGCCGTGGAACTCATTGGCGGACTGCTGCTCCTGCTGGGCCTGTTCACGCGCCTCGCCGCCGTGCCGCTGGCGTTTGTGATGGTCGTCGCCATTGCCACGGTGCTGTGGCCCGATGTGGATTCGCTCGACACTCTGATGGGGTTTTCGGAATCCGCCTACCTGGCGATTTTCATCTGGCTCGCGGCGGCTGGCCCCGGGTCGATTTCCATCGACCGTGTCCTGCAGCGCCGGTACAGCAGCAGGGATTGAACGGGAGCGTGGAGGGGAAGGGGCCTGCACGAGGAAACCCGCCAGTATCTGGTCCGGGTGAACGGCTTTCGCAAGCAGTTCCTGAGCTTCGGCAAATAGCCGGCGCTTCCGGCAAGGTGACGCGCGGGGACAGGGTTGTCGCCCTTGCGCGACACTATCGGCCGCGACCGCGCCCCCATTTCCTCCACTCCATGAAGCAGATGGGGTGGCGGGCGCGCTCCTTGCATCAGTCACCGCATCCTTATAGCGAGGCCATGTTGCAGCAGCTTTCGAACACTGAACTGAGTCCGGCCGACATCCCCTCCTTCAAGGAGGCGTGGGCGCGGATAGAGCCGTTCGCGCTCACGTTCGATGGCTTCCGGTACTGGGGATCGGTCGAGAAATGCGCCGAGGTCGCGCATGAAAAGCGCATGGCCACGCTGACCGAACTGCGAACCTGCCTGTTCTACGAAGCGCGCAAATGGGAACAGGCGGGCAAATCCCCGGACATCGTGTCACTGCGCTACATTCGCGCCCTGGTGTACGCGATCAGGGAGAAGGTAAACGCCGGGCAGTTGAGATAAATCAGGCGCGAGGCACTAGGCGCGAGGGGAATTGAAGAATCCGGGGACGTCGAGTCAAAACTCTTGTTTTGATTTCAGGTACGGCCCGATACATTTTCAGTGCCTGGTGCCTGGCCTCCGGTGCCTAACCCTTAGTATCTCGCCCGTCCGCGTCCGACCGACGGGCATTCCTCTAGCGTTTCTGCATCCGGGCTTTCTCGCAGGGTCTTTCGGTAAAAAAACCGAAGCTTGCGCAGAACGGCATGCAAGGGGCCGTGTCGAACTCACACAATTAACGCATCCGGAGCCCATCGTGAAAATCGCATACGCCGTGATTGCAGGTTTGCTCGCCGGCGCCGCGGTCGCCCAAGACACCAATACCGCGGAGTCGCTGTCACAGGTACGCGATTTCGAGCTTGCCAGTCTGGATACGCTGAGTATCGAATCCCGGGGCGACCTCACACGGTTCGATGTGAGTGTGAAATGGCGCGATCCGGAGCAGCGGCCGCCGAATGCCCCGGCGAGCCGCGTCATTCGTTACGTGGCGAAATGTGGCGAGAAAACGCTTGGCTTAGTGGCGGTGGCTGCCATCGACCAGAACGGCAAAATGCTCAAGAGCTATGTGATCCCGCCGGGCGGGACGGATTTCGTGCTGGCGAATGAGGGTTCCCGCGAAGCGCAGTGGCTCGGCCAGGCCTGCCGTTGATCGTGGGCAAATAAAAACGGGCGGGGAGACCCCGCCCGTTTTGCTTTGTTGCCCTGGTCTTTCCGGTTGCTTACCAGGCGGCGACCGGGTTCCCGGGCGAACCGGTTGCACCCACCAGTTTCAGCGGGGCCCACGAGAACAGGAACTCATAGGCCTTTTCAGCCGAAATTTCGTCGAGGTCCAGGTTTTCGAAGTTGTAAATGCCGCGGCGTGCGATCAGGTTCATGTGGCAATAAGCGAACGACTCCGGTGCGCCGGACTTGGCGAAATCATACGGCTCGAGGCCCCAGGTATCGGAGGCGATCATGGAGATCTTCTTCGATGCCAGGTGTTCGCAGACCTCCGGGGATACGCCCGGTTCACCGGAACCGAATTCTGCGTTGTCCTTGACTAGCTGCTCGTCGCTCTTGGCCTTCTCGCCAGCCGGACGGCCCAGGTGGTTGGTCTTCCACAGCGAATTCCAGCCGGTGCGGAACATGACGACGTCGCCCTGCATGGCGTCCTTCACGCCCTGCTTGGCCAGCGCTTCCTTGAAGTCCGCCATGGTAATGGCATAGCCCTTCGGCAACACTTTGACGCCCTTCAGCGCCGCGATGTCGATCAGCAGGCCGCGGGTGAAGAAGCCGCCCGCTTGTTCCGTACCGACCTTGGTCATGCCGCGGGCGGTTTCGGTGTCCTGCAGACGGTGCTTGTTGTAGAAATAGTCGCCGTCCTTCCAGCCCTCCACACCCTGAACGCGGATCATCGGGTGCGCGAGGCCGTCCCACTGCGTGCCGACCTGGCCGATTTCGGCGGTAACGATTTCATCCATGAAGGTCATGGAGAAACTGTCGCCAGGCCAGTTCAGCGGACCGTGCGTCGGGGCGCCGGGGATGCTCAGCGCGAAAGTGCGGCCGGGAACCAGGGGCATGTGATTGCTGTAGGGGTGGCCCAGCAGCGCCATCTTGCCCTTCTTGACCAGCTTGGCTGCGTCGATGCGCTTCTGCGGGGTGATGTAGTTGGTGCCGCCGGCCTGGTCATCGGCGCCGAACTCGCTGGGCCACCATTTTTCATCGACCGGATTGTTGCCGGCGATGCCGCTGCCGGAGAACGCGAATGCTGCGAATACGGATACTGTGATCGATTTCAACATGTAACGCATGGTCTCTTCTCCCTGCTGTTTATGGTTGTTCGGGGCATGGTTGGTAGCGGCCCGATAGCGATTTACGCCCGAGTCCATGCCAGTGTCAAGATGGCAATCGTCGCTCTCGCCGGACTTTTCGTTGCTGCAGTGCATCTCTTCCTGGCGGAGTTTTCAATCTGTAATAATTGTCCCGGTCAGCCGACACCCGCAACGGCGACGGATATGTAAGAATCTGCGCACTTTTTGCTTGGAGCCCCGCTATGAACAACAGCCTTATCCCCGGATTTATCCTGGCCGCCTCATGTTGCGTTGCCACCATGGCATTGGCCCAGGGGCCGGACGAATTGTGGGAAGTCACCACAAAGGTGGATATGGCGGGCATGTCGATGCCCGCGCGGACCGACAAGGTGTGCAAGCCCAAGGGCGACCGGGATCCGGCGAAGATGGGCGAGAAGGACAAGAGCAGCGATTGCAAGATGGTTGACTCGAAGCAATCGGGCAACAGGAGCACCTGGAAAATCGTCTGCACCAAACCCGAGCCGATGACCGGAACGGGCGATGTCACGCATACCGGCGACAAGTTCGACGGCACCATCAAGATGGATGGCAAGATGGACGGCGAATCCTTCACCATGACGCAGGTGCTGTCGGGCAAGAAAGTCGGCAACTGCAAGTACGAAGAACCCACGAAGAAAATCGAGCAGATGCAGGCGCAGAGCCAGGCGATGATCGACAAGGAATGCGACAAGCAGATCGAAAGCCTGCAGTCGGCGATGATTCTGGGAGCGGAGGGGATACCGCGGGAATCCATGATGTGCAAGCACCGCAAGGCGGATTTCTGCGCGCGAGCCTCGAAAGTCGCCCAGCAGATGAAGGATCCTGCCGGCTTCGCGGACGCCGTAAAGAAATATCCCGACTGGCGCAACGCCATGCAGGGCTGCGGCACCGATCCGAACACCGTGAGCGGCCCGGTTTGCAAATCCGCGATTGAAAAGAAGACCTGGTCCTTCGTCGCCGAATATTGCCCGGTCGAAGGCCGGGCGCTGGCGCAGAAACACTGCGCCGGGATGGACTACACTGCGGTAATGGCATCGGAGTACCGCGAGGTCTGCCAGAAGTACGGCGGCGACCTGGCCAAGGAAAACGTCGGCACGCCGAAGAAGGAAGCCGCGCCGGCCGCCGCCCCCAAGTCCGACAAGGACAAAGCGGTGGATGCGGTCAAGGAAGGTACCAACAAGCTCAAGAAGTTTCTCAAGTTCTAGAACTATTTTTACCACAGACAAGGGCACACCCCTACGGGTGCATAGGAGTGTGCCCTTGTCTGTGGTGAAAGTGTTTAGAGGTTCTTTCGGAAGTGGCAAGATAGCGGTGGCCCTGCTGTGCTGGCTGCCGGCCGGCAGCCCGGCAATCGCGGCGGCTCCCGATCCCTACCCAAATCTCGCCGCCGCTTACATCGTTCAAGTCAACGCGAAGGATCTGTGGGCAGGGAATGCCGATGCACGTCTGCCCCCCGCCAGCCTCACCAAGATCATGGCCGCGCTGGTCGTGCTGGAAGACTACCGGCCCGATGATGTCGCGGTGGTCAGCGCCAATGCGGCGAAGGAAGGCGGCACGCGGCTCAAGATCAAGGCCGGTGAAAAATTTTCCGTCGCGGCATTGCTTACCGCAACCCTGATGGTTTCAGCCAACGATGCCTGCGCGGCGCTGGCGGAACATCACGCGGGCAGCGTCGAAGCCTTTGTGGCCAGGATGAACGAGCGCGCGGCCACGCTCGGGTTGTTGAACACCCATTTCGCCAATCCCTGCGGCTTCGACGCACCGGGTCACTACTCGAGCGTCAGCGACCTCGCCCGCATCGCGCACGCAGTGATGGCCCACCACGAGTTCGCCACCATCGTTGCGCGGCCGCAAGCCCGCATCGCCAGCGCCGATGGCAAGCGCAAGTTTGCGCTGAAGAACCGCAACGCCCTCATCGGCAACTATAAACCCGCGATCGGAATCAAGACCGGATTCACCAGCCGCGCCGGAAAATGCCTGATGGCCCTGGCCGAGAAAGACGGCGTGCGTGTGCTGGTTGTGATGCTCAACGCGAAGAGCCGCTGGTGGGACACGATCGGCCTCATCGAGAAGGCGTTCGAAGAGAATGCAGGGCATGCTTCGCAGTGATGCCACCGCACCCGCGGTACTGGCCATTGCGATCCTGCTCGCTTATTCCAATGCGCTGACCGCAAGCTTCCAGTTCGACGACTTCAACGTCATCGTCAACAATCCGGCGGTGCATTCGCTGGCGGCGTGGCTGGAATCGATGCCGGGCATCCGGCCGCTGTTGAAGCTGAGCTACACGCTTAACTGGACAGCCTCCGCTGGCCCCTTCGGCTTTCATCTGTTCAACGTCCTGGTACACGCGGGCAACGTGGCGCTCGTGTTCCAGTTGTTGCGCACGCTGCGGCCGGGCAGGGGCCGTGACGACCGGCTGCCCCTTCTCGCGGCGCTGATGTTCGCGCTGCATCCCGTGCAGACCGAGGCCGTGACCTATGTCTGCGGCCGCTCGGTTTCGCTCATGGCGCTGTTCTACCTCGGCAGCATCCTTGCGTACCTGCGGGCGGATACGGCCGCTTCGCCGCACGGCTGGCGATGGTTTTCGGCCGGCCTGTTCGCCGCGGCGCTGCTGGTGAAGGAAACCGCAGTGACATTGCCGCTCGCGCTGCTCCTGGTCGAGGCCATCGGCGCCAGACGTTCCGCGCGCGAGAAGCTCAAGCGCCAGGCTTTACACTGGCTGGTGCTCATCGCGGGGCTGATCGCCATCGCCGCAAGCCCGTTCTACCGCCACCTGCTCGACGTGAGTCTTGCCACCCGAGGTCTGGGGGCAAACCTGCTGACCCAGGTAAACGCGATCTGTTATCTCGCAGGGCAACTGATTTTTCCGTGGCGTCTCAATGCCGATCCCGACCTGCCGGTGTTCACGATGCTGACGCCGCTGGTGGGTTTGCAGGTGCTGGCGCTGTTCGCGATCCTGGCGATTGGTCTGCGTAACGTGCGCGCCCAACGCTGGATCGCGTTTGCCGTGCTGTGGTTCTTCATCCACCTGCTGCCGACTAATTCGTTGCTGCCGCGGCTCGATGTCGCCAATGACCGCCAGCTCTACCTTGCTTCCATCGGCGCGTTCGTCGCGATGGCCGCGATGCTGCAATGGTTGCTGGCGCGGATGCGGTACCGCTGGCTGGTTAACGGTGCCGTCGGACTGCTGCTGCTGGGCCTCGGTGCGCTGACCATCCTGCGCAACCAGGTCTACGAATCCCAGATCGCATTCTGGGAGGACGTAGCGGCCGGATCACCACGCAAGCCGCGGGTGTTCAACAACCTTGGCTACGTCTACCAGCAGGAAGGGCGATACGGGGATGCGCGCCACGCCTATTTGCGCGCGATCGAACTCGACCCGGACTACTGGAAGGCGCACATCAATCTCTCCACGCTGCCGGAGGAGAATAGCGGCGCGCCTTCCCGATAGTAGCAACGTCGGCGGTTACGCCGGCTGCACTGCCGCGGCCTGGCGGGTGACGCTGCGGCCGACGATGACCGCGAAGATGGAGCCTATCAGCAGGCAGGCGGCCAGGAAGGTCAGGCCGGCCTGGAAGCCATTGGCAGTGTTGTCCTTGAGCCAACCCACGGCAAACGGGCCCACGAATCCGCCGAGGTTGCCGATGGAATTGATGAAGGCGATGCCGCCCACCGCAGCCACGCCGCTGAGGTAACCGGTGGGCATGGCCCAGAACACGGGTTGCGAGCAGTACATGCCGATGGCGGCGAATGTGATGGCGACCATCGCCAGGACCGGAGAGCCGATGTATGCACTAGCCGCCATGCCCAGCGCGCCAAGCGCGAGTGCGCCGGCGCAGTGGAAGACGCGCTCGCCGGTCTTGTCGGAATGCCGTGACCACAGCACCATGCAGATCGTCGCGATCAGGTAGGGCACGGCCATGATGAGGCCGATCTTGAAACTGTCCGCGACACCCATGCCCTTGATGAGCTGGGGCATCCAGAGGCTCAGGCCGTAGATGCCGATGGCCAGCGAGGTATAGACCACCGCGAACAGCAGCACCTTGGGGTTTCCCAGTGTCTGCCAGATCGAGAGGTGTCTGGTCTCCGTGCGCGAGGCGGCTTCCCGTGCCAGCTTGTCGCGCAGGTGCGCTTTTTCTTCGGGCGTGAGCCAGGTCGCGTTGTCGGGGCGGTCTATCACCACGCGCAGGCACAGGTAAGCGAGGAACAGGGTGGGGATGCCCTCAATGATGAACAGCCAGCGCCAGCCGGGATAACCCATCGTACCGTCGAAATACTTCAGGATGAGCCCGCCCAGCGGCGCCGCGATGGTGTTGTTCAGCGGGCTGATGATCAGGAACAGGCCGAAGATCCGGCCACGGTACTCGGCCGGAAACCAGAGCGTCAGATAGTAGATCACGCCGGGAAAGAAGCCGGCCTCGGCAACGCCGAGCAGGAAGCGGGTTACGAAGAAGCTGACGTCGCCGGTGATGAAACCCATCGCGATGGCTAAAATTCCCCAGGTAACCATGATGCGTGCGAACCAGATGCGCGCCCCGACTTTGGAGAGAATCAGGTTGCTCGGCACTTCGCCGATGAAATAGCCGATGAAGAACAGGCCCGCGCCCCAGCCGTACACGGTTGCGGTGAAGCCCAGTTCAGCATTCATTGTCAGCGCCGCGAGGCCGACATTCAGCCGGTCGATGATGCAGATCAGGTAAGCCACCAGCAGGAAAGGCAGTACCTTCCACGCCATCTTGCGCACCAGCGCTTGTTCTTCGGCCTGAGTCATGCTCTCCCCTTTTTTTATTTTGAATCCTTCTTAACGCTCATCGCAGAGTACGCGGAGGACGCAGAGGAAACGCAGAGAAAGGAATTGTCCGGCGAAAGTGTGCTCAGTTGCAGAAAAGAGCCTGCCCCGGAAACTCCTTCTTGTTCTTGCCATTCTCTCTTCAGAATTTCCTCTGCGTCCTCCGCGTACTCTGCGTTTGGCGCTTTTCTGTAATCCAACTAGTTCTTGCCTTCGCTCTTCGCCCAGTTCTTCATCAGCGTGTTCGACGGCAGTTTTTCGTCCTTCAACTTGTTCGCCGTTTCGGCGCCGGCCACCGGCAGGCCCTTCGGATCCAGCTTGCCGATCTGCACCAGCACCGAGGCCTGGTCCCAGTAGATGTGCTCGTGATAGAGCTTGTCGCCGCGAAAGTTGACGATCGCCACCAGCGGGATCTCGACGTACTTCCCGGTCGGCGCGATCCCTGGCAGCATCCAGTCGATCTCGATGTCGTGGGTAAAACAGAACAGCATCTCGTCGACCAGGCGATCGGCGCCGATGGTGCGCGAGATCGGGATGAGCTTCGTGTCCGCGGGCGTGGTGGGAATGAAGTGATGCTTGTAGAAGCGCTTGAGGAGATCATGGCCGACGCCGCCGGTCATGGTCGGGATGTGATTGACGTAGGGCTGGGCCACCATGGTTTTCATGGTCGCATCCACGTCGCGCGTGCCGAATTCGTGCATGGTGTGTGTTTCCCACAACGCCGAAAGGTCGTAGTGGGGGCCCATCACCTTGCGGAACAGGGCGATCGAACGCGAGTGCGCCATCATGTGCGCAGGCCGGTCGTAGTGCATGCCTCCGGTGCGCGCGAAAGCGTGGTCCACACCCGGATAGACATAAATTTCCATGCCGGGATTGTCCTTCAGTCCGGCCTTGATCTTCTCTACGGCCGCCGGCGGTGCGTATTTGTCCTCCGACGCAAAGTGCAGAACCATCGGCACCCTGATCTTCGCGGCTTCGTTCAGGTACTGGTCGATGGTGACGCCGTAGTAACCCACGGCGCAGTCCACGCCGGAGCGTGCCGCAGCGAGATACGCCAGCCGTCCGCCGAGACAGAAGCCGAGTGCCCCGACCTTGCCGGCGACCTCGGGCCGCGCGCGTAGCGTGCGCACCGCGACCGTGATGTCGTCCATGCCCTTGTCGGTGTCGAAGCGCTGGAAAAAATCGAAGGCGCGCTTGAAGTCGGCTTCGGTATAGCCGAGTTCGACGTCCTTCTCCAGGCGCCAGAACAGGTCGGGTGCCAGCACCACGTAGCCTTCCTCGGCGTAGTAGTCGGCGACCCCGCGGATGTAGGCATTGATGCCGAAGATTTCCTGGCAGAGCACGATACCTGGGCCCTTGCCCGCCTTCGGCACGGCAAGATAGCCCCTGAATGTGCCGCCATCGGCGGCCTTGATCTCGATCCATTGACCTGTGACATTTGGCCCAGCCATTACTCCCCCGATCATTGCTCCCCCGATATTGTCATGCGGTGCGCGACCGGCGCGCAGGAGCCGACCTTTTACCGCGCCTGCCTGCGGGGTGTCAAACGGGCCCTTTGCGCAAGCTCCGGCCGTGAGCCCCGGCTTGACAAAACACCCCCTGGCTCCTAGATTCCGGCGGGTTCGCCGCCACTACAAAGTCCGTCAGGCAGGTAAACGGGCACCGGGCGCCCACACCATCAGGGGATCCATAATGAATTCGTATTCGCGTCGCCGCTTCCTGCGGACGACCGGCGCCACCGCTCTGGCCGCGCCGTTTGCAGGTTCGCTGCTTACTGCTTCCCAGGCCCTGGCGCAATCGTCCAGTGTCCTGACCATCGCGTTCAACGTGGCGTTGCCTTCCTGGGATCCCACCACTGGCCCGTCGGCGGTGAATCCCACCATTCAGTCGATCTACAAGGCCGTGTTCGATTCCTATATCGACCAGGATCCCGACCTTTCCTTCAAGCCGGGCCTGCTGACCAAATGGGGCTGGAACAAGGATAAGACCAGGATCGAGATGGAAGTGCGCAAGGGCGCCTTCTGGCATGACGGCAGCCCGGTTACGCCGGAGGACGTCGTGTGGTCGCTGGAGCGCGCGGGCGACCCGAAGACGGGCAATCCGATCCAGTTCGTCTGGGGCAAGATTGGCAACTTCAGGATCGACGGCCAGAAGATCACCGCCGACGTGAAGGAGTTCGAGCCCTCCCTGTTCAAGTGGATGGCATTCCTGACTGGCTACGTGATGCCAAAGAAAGCCTATACGGCCGCCGGGCCAGAAGGCTGGGAAAGCAAACCCATCGGCAGCGGGCCGTACATGGTGGAGAAGTTCGAGCGCAACGCGTACATTCGCCTGAAGGCTTTCCCCAAATACTGGGGGCCGAAGCCGGCATTCGAGACTGTCGTTTTCAAGCTGGTCGGCGATGCATCGGCGCGCGTGGCGGAGATCGAAAGCGGATCCTCCGACCTGACGCTGGAGGTTCCGTACGAGGAGTTCGACCGCCTGACGAAAAAGAGCGGTCTGGCCGGCGTAGCCCACCCGGTTTCCGACATTGGCATGATCTTCATTACCAACGTCGAGCCGATGCTGGACAAGAACGTGCGCCTGGCGATGATCCATTCGATCGACAAGAAATCGATCGTGGAAAAACTGCTGCGCGGCTACGGCACGGTGATCGATACGCTGGAAGCGCCGCAGTACGCCGCGTTCGATCCTTCCATCAAGGTCAAATACGATCCCGATCTGGCGAAGCGGCTGCTGGCAGAATCCGGCTTCTCGGCTTCGAGGCCGGTCAAGTTCACCATCCAGACCACGCGCGGCTTCAAGCCCAAGGACTACGAAATGATCCAGGCGGTGGTCGGCATGTGGCGCAAGGTCGGCATCGAAGCGAACATCGAGACCTACGAGATCGCCAAGCACTTCGAGCTGCGCATGCGCCACGGCCTGGCGCCGGCGGCGTTCTACAACTGGGGCAACTCGATCGGCGATCCTTCGACCTCAACCGGCTTTGCGATGTTCAGCCATTCGCCGCACTCGGCATGGAAGACCGAGGATGTCGACCAGAAGATCGGGCCGCTGTGGGGCGAGAAGGACGAAGCGAAACGCATCGCCGGCTACAAGGCGGCGGACCGCTACATCGCGGAGAACGGTTACGTCATCCCGCTGCTGCAGTACGCGCAGCCGGTGGTGTACAAGAAGAGCATCAAGTTCACGCCCCACGTCGCCGGGTTCATCCTGCCGCAGTCCATCAAGCCGGCATAAGGCTTACACCCAACGCAGAGGCGCAGATACCCTACGTGTGTAGCACGTCGGGTATCTGCGCCTCTGCGTTGGGTCGAAACGTTCAGGAGCATAAATTGAAAAAGCAAATTTCCAGACGTCATTTCCTGCAGGCGTCGGGCATCACGGCGCTGTCCGCAACTCCGCTCGCCGGCCTGTTGAGCGGCGAATCCCGCGCGCAAGCGGGCGGGACGCTGACCATCGCCTACAACACCGCGCTGCCCTCGCTCGATCCCACCAATAGCGCCAAGACTTCAAGTCCGGCCGTTCAGTCGATCTTCAAGGCGATTTTCGATCCGTATATCGACCAGAATCCGGACCTCAGCTTCAAGCCGGGCGCGCTGACGAAGTGGGGCTGGAACAAGGACAAGTCCGCGATTGCACTGACCCTGCGCAAGGGCATGGTGTGGCACGACGGCAGCTCGGTCACCACTAACGATCTGGTGTGGTCGCTGCAGCGTGCCGGCGATGAGAAGAACGGCAATCCGATGCAGTTCATGTGGCGCAAGCTCGGCGGCTTCCAGGTCAAGGGCGACACCGTGACCGTGCAGGTGAAGGAGTTCGAGCCCGCTCTGCTGAAATGGCTGGGCTTCCTTACGGCGTACATCATGCCGAAGAAGGCGTTCACTGCATCCGGAGGCGCCGCCGGATGGGACGCGAGGCCGGTAGGCAGCGGCCCCTACATGGTGGAGAAGTTCGAGCGCGACGCTTACATTCGCCTCAAGGCGTTTCCGAAATACTGGGGCCCGAAGCCGGCCTTCGAAACCGTGGTATTCAAGTTCGTGCCCGACCCGGCCAGCCGCATCGCGGAGATCGAGAGCGGCGCGTCGGATATGACGCTGGAAGTGCCCTACGAGGAATACGACCGCCTCATCGCGAAGCCTGGGCTCGCGGGCGCGGCTTATCCGATGTCGGACATCGCCATCCTGTTCATCACTGATCGCGAACCCCTGCTTGACAGGAACGTGCGCCTGGCCGCGGCGCATGCCGTCGACAAGAAGGCCCTCGTCGACAAGCTCATGCGCGGCTACGGGAAGGCGCTGGATACCTTGCAAGCTCCCGAATACGCCGCCTACGATCCGTCGATCAAGGTGAAATACGATCCGGACTTGGCGATAAAACTGCTGGCGAAATCGGGCTTCTCGCCAGCGAAGCCGGTCAGGTTCACCGTGCAGACCACCCGGGGCTACAAGCCCAAGGACTACGAGTCCGTCGCCGCCATTGCCGCCATGTGGAAGAAAGTCGGCATCGAGGCGGACATCGAAGTGCTCGATGTGGCCAAGCACTTCGACCTGCAGTTGCAGCACGCACTGGCGCCGGTGTCGTTCTACAACTGGGGCAATTCCATCGGCGATCCGTCGACCTCGACCGGCTTCGCGTTCATCGGTCCGTTCGCGGTGTGGCGCTCTCCCGACGTCGAGCAAATGGTCGGGCCGCTGTTCGTCGAACGCGACGAGGCGAAGCGCATCGCCGGCTACAAGGCGGTGGACCGGTACCTGGCGGAACAGGGTTACGTCATCCCGCTGCTGCAGTATTACCAGCCGGTCGTGCACAAGAAGAGCATTACCTTCACCTCCCATGGTGCGGGAACGATAGCGCCGCAGTCCATCAGGCCGGCCTGATGGACTGCGCAGCCGTGACTATCGTGACTACGTGACTGCCGTGACTATCGTGGTGTAACGCGCGATACTCTCAGTATCAGAGGCTGCTCCTGGATCTTGCCTTGGTACTTGGACCGCTAACCCGGTTTTACCCAGTCACGACAGTCACGTAGTCACGATAGTCACGGATCTCCCATGTCCGCCAGCTACATCCTCCGCCGTCTCTTCTGGGCCATCCCCACCCTTATTGGCGTCGCGATCGTTGTGTTCGTTCTGGTGCGGGTGGTGCCGGGCGATCCGATTGCGATGATGCTGCCGCCCGGGGCGACGGCGGACGACGTCGGCCGGCTGCGGGCGATGTATGGCCTTGATGCACCCATTGCAAAACAGTTCGTGGTCTGGTCCGGTGAGGTACTGCGAGGCGACTTCGGCAATTCGATCAGCCTGCGCGAAAAGGTTTCTGCGCTGGTCCTCGGCCGCCTTCCGGCCACGCTTGAACTGGTGATCGTCGCGGTCGCGGCGGCGTGCCTGCTCGCAATCCTGCTGGCGATTTCTGCCGTCCTGTTCCGCGGCCGTTGGCCGGAGTTGGTGGTGGATGTCGGCACCGGGCTCGCGCTGGCGATCCCGGATTTTCTCTGGGGGCTGCTGTTCATCCTCGTCCTCGGCGTGCTGCTGCCGTGGTTCCCGATTTCCGGCCGCATCGATCCGACGCTGGACTTCAATCCGGCCACCAGCTTTTATCTCGTTGAGGCACTGGTGCGCATGCGGTGGGACGCCCTGGGCAATCTGCTGCACCATATCGTGCTGCCGGCCCTGGCGCTGGCCCTGCCGCTCACCGCGGCCCTGACGCGCGTCCTCAAAGGCTCGCTGATCGATGCGATGAACCAGGACTACGTGGTCCTGGCACGGGTAAAAGGCTATTCGCGCACGCGAACACTCTGGCGCGTGGCCTTGCGCAACGCGTTGATCCCGACCGTCACGCTGACCGGAGTGCAGTTCTCCTTCCTGATCGGCGGGACGGTGCTGATCGAATACCTGTTCTCCTACCCCGGCATCGGCAACCTCGCGATCGCCGCGGTGACGCAGCGCGACCTTCCCCTGATCCAGGGGCTGATCCTCACATTCGCCATTCTGTTCATCCTCACCAATCTCGTCGTGGACATGACCTACGGCGCGCTCAACCCCAAAGTCAGGCAAGCATGAGTCCATTCCTAGCCTTGCTCAGGCATCCTCGCATCGCGTTCGGCAGCGGCGTGCTCGTGATGATGCTTATCGCGGCGCTGACCGCGCCCTGGCTGGCGCCGCACGATCCGCTCGAACAGGATCTGCTCAATTCCTTCCAACTGCCAGTATGGTCGGGCGGCGATGTGTCGCATGCGCTGGGTACCGACAGCCTGGGTCGCGATATCCTGTCGCGGCTCATCTACAGCGCGCGGCCTGCGCTGATCGTCGCTTTCGTCGCCGCTTTGTGTGCGGGAATTCTCGGCACGGCGCTGGGCCTCGCGGCGGGTTATTTCGGCGGCCGCATCGACTCGGCGATTTCGCGGCTGGTCGACATCTGGATGAGTTTTCCGTCGGTGCTGCTGTGCATCGTGCTGGCCGCAGTGCTGGGCGCCGGCCTGCATACCGTGGTCATCGCCATCATCATCATCGACTGGACGCGCTTCTGCCGTGTTGTGCGCGCGGAGACCATGGTGCAGAAGAGCCAGGACTACGTCGCGTCCGCACTGACCATCGGCCTGAAGCCGGCACACATCGTCGCCAGCGAGATCCTGCCCAATGTGGCCCCGCTGCTGCTGACCCTGTTCACGCTGGAGATGGGCATTGCCATCGTGGTCGAGGCGATCCTGTCCTTTGTCGGCCTGTCTGTTTCCTCGGGCGTCCCGACCTGGGGCGGCATCATCCAGGAGGGGCGTCTCTATGTGAATCAGGCCTGGTGGCTGATGGCGCTGCCGATGGCCTGCATTATCCTCGCTGTACTCGGGCTGAATGCGCTGGGCGATGGATTGCGCGTAGCGATCGACCCGGTAAAAGCCCGATGAGCTCGTTGCTCGACATCCGCGACCTCGACCTGACGCTCGATGGGCGTATCCGGCTGCTGCGGCGGGTTTGCCTGCAGGTTCGCGCCGGCAGCATCGTCGGTCTCGTAGGCGAATCCGGGGCCGGGAAGTCCATGGTCGGCCGCACCGTCCTCGGCATAGCGCCGGCGAACGCGCGGGTGACGCACGGCGCAATCGTATTCGACGGCCGCGATATCACCCGGCTGCCGGAGGACGAACGCCGCCATATTCTCGGCCGGGAGATCGCCTTCATTCCGCAGAATCCGATGACCGCCCTCAATCCGGTGGCGCGCATCGCGCCGCAGGTCACCGACGTGCTGCGCATGCATCTCGGTCTCGACCGTGCTGCGGCGAAAGCGCGGGCGCTCAAGCTGCTGACCGACGTGCACTTGCGCGAGCCGGAGCGCGTGTTGCGGGCCTACCCGCACGAACTGTCCGGCGGCCAGCGCCAGCGTGTGCTGATCGCAATCGCGTTCGCCTGCCGGCCGAAGCTCATCATTGCCGACGAGCCGACGACCGCGCTGGATGTCACTGTGCAGAAGCAGATCCTGCGCCTGATCCGGCAACTGCAAGGCAGTTGCGGCACCGCGATCCTGTTCATCACCCACGATCTGGGCGTCGTCGCCAAGCTCTGCGACCACGTCGCCGTCATGCATGGAGGGCGGGTTCTGGAGTCCGCTCCCGCCGCGCAACTGTTCGGGTGGCCGGCGCATGAATACACGCGTGCGCTGTTCGCGGCGACCCCGCGTTTCGACCGGCCTGCAGAGTTGTTAAAGGCGGTGCCCGCGGCGCTGACGCAGCGGCTGGCCGAGGAGGCGGGCGCACTCGATCTGGCCGTACGCGGCCATGGCGGATGAAAAAAAACGGCGCCGAGGGGCGCCGTACCGATTGATGCCGGATGCTGAACTCAGGAGCGGCCGTAGGTCTTGTCGGCTCTGCCCACGTTCTTGCCCGGGTCCTTCATGAATGCGGCCATGGCCTTGTCGCTGCTGAAGCAATAGGTCTTGCCGTTTTCGCCGGTCATGTTCACCGAGCAGTCGGTCTGGACGTGCTTGTCGTTGGCAAGGCCCCAGGCGCATTCATTTCCGTACTGGCCGGTTGGCGTGCCATCGCGGACGGCGGCGCCACTGGTGGGAGCGCGCTCGCTATTGCGGCCATCGGTACCGCCGTCGCTGTTTTTGCTGTCGGCGGCGATTGCGGACATCGAGCAGGCAAGCAATCCTGCGGCAAGAATTGAGGTAAGGGTACGCATTGTTAGGAATCTCCTTGAGGGTAACGCCGTTCGTGACAGGATTGTCCGTAACGGAAATTTTAGATCGCGGGAAGAAAGACAGACTTCCAGCGACGGGACGCGCCCGGTTGATGGCCACGCGCTTCGTGCATGAAGCCACTTTTTACACTGCATGGCTGACCCCTTCTATGCGCTGCCGAACATATGCTCAAAGGATGAGGACGGTTTGTTCCGGCCGGCTCGCGCCTGTCGGCCTGTACCCGTATTCCGCTGCTCTTCCGGAGCTCGATGACAGGGACAAGTCCATGAATAACAGAAGAAAATACTGTTCTCTGAGGTCAGGCTGATGGCGCTTCTCGAGGCCCGGGAGTTGGCGTTGCAATTGCCGGACCGATCGGCGAAGCCGCTGTTCGGTGCGCCGCCGCTGACAGACATTTTTCGTGGCGTCGATCTGGTGCTCGAGGCCGGCGAATCCGTGGGTATTGTCGGCGAATCCGGTTCCGGCAAGACCTCCCTGGCCCGCACGCTGCTGCGCCTCTACGAGCCGACGGCCGGCACCCTGCATTTCCATGGCCGGGACATCACACATCTTCCGGAGGCGGAACTGCGGCCGCTGCGGGCAAAATTCCAGGCCATCTTCCAGGATCCGCTGTCGTCCCTGAATCCACGTCATCGCATTGGCACCATCCTCGCCCAGCCGCTGATGGCTTACGAGCGGGTGGCCAATCGGCGTGACGGATTGCGGGAAGCCTGCACGCTGCTCGAACGGGTCGGGCTGCCGGCAGCGTTCGCGGAGCGCTTTCCGCACGAACTCTCCGGCGGGCAGCGCCAGCGGGTCGGCATTGCGCGCGCCATCGCATTGAAGCCCGACCTGATCATTGCCGACGAGATCGTGTCGGGCCTCGACGTTTCGACTCAGGCGCAGATCCTGACGCTGCTCAGGGAACTGAAGAAGGACGGCTCGATGATTTTCATCAGCCACGACCTTTCGGTGGTGCGGGTTCTATGCGATCGGGTGCTTGTCATGAGGCAGGGCGAGGTGGTGGAGTCGGGGCTTTGCGCGGCGCTATTCGCCAACCCGGCTCACGACTACACTCGCAATCTGCTGAATGCCATCCCGCTACCGGACCTGGACCCGGACTGGGTGCTGCGGGGCGGCTACGAAGAACAGAATCATGAAAAGGAGAAATGAAACATGAAAATCGCAGGATCAGTTGCACTGGTCACGGGTTCCAACCGTGGCGTCGGCCGGGCCTACGTTGAGATGTTGCTTTCCCTGGGAGCGAAGAAGGTCTACGCCGCTGCGCGCGACATCAAGGGGGTGGAAGACCTGGTCAAGGCCAACCCGGGCAAGGTCGAGGCGGTGAAGCTCGACGTGTCCAGCGAGGCCGACGTCAAGGCCGCGGCCGCCAAATGCAGGGACGTCTCATTGCTGGTGAACAACGCCGGCGCCAACGGCTCGAGCGGCGCACTCGCAGCCAGCTCTCTGGATGCCGCCTCCCGCGAAATGACGGTGAACTACTTCGGCGTGCTCTACATGTCCCGCGCTTTCGGTCCCGTCCTCAAGGCCAACGGCGGCGGCGCCATGGTCAACATGCTGTCGGTGGTCTCGCGCGTGAACATGCCATTGCTCGGCACTTACAGCGCATCGAAAGCGGCGGCGTGGAGCCTGACCCAGGCGGTGCGCGGCGAACTCGCGAAGCAGGGCACGCTCGTGGTCGGCATCTTCCCCGGTGCGATCGATACCGACATGGCGAAGGGATTCGACATGCCCAAACTCGCGCCCCGGGACGTTGCCTCGCTTGCGCTGAAAGCCGTCGAGTCCGGGACTGAGGACCTGGATGTCGGCGACATGGCTCAGGGTGTGGCGGCAGGCATGAAAGCGGATCCCAAGGCGGTGGAGAAGGACTTCGCCAACTACCTGCCTGGTTAGAGGAAAGGCAGTTGAACCACGGAGGACACGGAGAGCGCGGAGGAAAAAAAGAACGTGGAGAGTAAGAATCCCGCAGGATATGAAGAAAAGGTGGACGGAGCGACTGTTGCTTGGTACCACGATCAAACCATAGCTCTACTGCACCATCTTTCCGTCCCGTTTTCCTCCGTGCTCTCCGTGCCCTCCGTGGTTCCGATTTGACCTGAAGTAGTAGTCACTGAGTCGCCGCAGCGGGGCGGAAGTAAACCTGCTTTTCCCGCTCGACGATTTCGTAATTCTGGTTCGGCACCACGATGAACTGTTCGACGCGGCTGCGCACGGAAAGCCCGCGCTCGGTATAGCCGTGCATGTGCTTCCACAGGTTGTCGAGGAACCACTTCTCGATCCCGCCGTGCTTGACCTCCAGACGCTCGTTGCCGAGGAACGCCAGCGGGATCACGCGGTGGTAGCCCAGCAGTTCGTGGTCCACCTGCAGGTACTCGAAGCCGATCATTCCTTGCGGCAGCGGCAGCGCCTGGTCCTCGATTTTTGCGATGCCGCCTTCGCCGACGGGAATGTTCCACAACACCGCTTCCTCGACCGGCCGCGATTCGATGGCCAGAAACAGGGAAACGGCCAGGACACCGGTAATCGCAAAGGAGAACACCAGATCGCGCAAACGCGCGATTGGCCCGTGGCTGCTGATGTCGAAAATGCGCGCGACGGTCCAGCCCAATCCTGCCCAGCAGAGGATGCCGATGCCGACGAACAGTTGCTGAAGCGGGCCGGACAGGGCCCAGGGCTTGATGGCAATCATGCCCGCCAGAGTGATCCCGAGGAACAATGCCAGTCCGAGGATGTCCCAACTCCAGCAGGTCCAGAGAAACCACTTCGGGTGCCGTCGCAGTTTCAGGAAATGCCAGGCCCGCAGGCTGAACGGCAGGCCGATGCTCTTGCGGCAGAAAGAGCATTGGTTGTCGTGGACAATGGTTTCCCGATGGCAGTAGGGGCACTCCATCATGATGCTTTCCGCCACCTTCAGGCGCGCTCCCACCATTTCCATGCGCAGCCGGATGATGGGCGCGACGATGCGGTGGAGCAGCAGCAAGATCGCCGCCCAGAAAACCACGGCGGATACCGTGGCCAGGGACGGCCCGAGAGATTGTTCGATTGCCTGGAACAGACTGCGTAACATGACCGGACCCCGCTTGTCGCAACGCCTGCATTATAGGCGGCGATTCCGTCGGCATGGATGACGCCAGATGGCGACATCCGCCGGCGCCGCGGACCCCTGCGATCGACCCATGTAAACTCGTATTCACTGTAACGGCCCTCAGGCCCCTCCGGCGATGGTGCAACCCATGAATCTCCTCGAATCCCTGAAGCTAACCTCCGTCATCGTCGCCGACACCGGCGATATCGGTTCCATTGCCCGCCTCAAGCCGCAAGACGCGACGACCAATCCCTCGCTGCTGTTCCAGGCCGCCCAGAACCTGGCTTACCGCCCGCTGGTCGACGAAGCCCTGGCGTCCGGGATGAAATCCGGGGGCGACAGCGCCGCGAAGGCCGAAGCGGTGATGGAAAAGCTTGCGGTCAATTTCGGCTGCGAGATCCTCAAGCACGTGGCGGGACGCGTATCGACCGAAGTGGATGCCAGCCTGTCCTTCGACACCGGCGGTACGCTGGCCAAGGCACACCGGCTGATCGCGCACTACGAAGCGGCGGGCGTCAAGCGCGAACGCGTGCTGATCAAGGTCGCCTCGACCTGGGAAGGCATACGTGCAGCGGAGAAGCTCGAGCGTGAAGGCATCCACTGCAACCTCACGCTGCTGTTCAGCTTTGCCCAGGCCGTCGCCTGCGCCGAAGCCGGCGTGACCCTGATCTCGCCCTTCGTCGGACGCATTTACGACTGGTACAAGGCCGCGCGCAAAGTCGACGACATTCCCGCCGGCGAGGATCCCGGCGTGCAGTCGGTGACCCGCATCTACAACTACTACAAGAAATTCGGCTACAAGACGCAGGTCATGGGCGCCAGCTTCCGCAAAGTCGAACAGATCACTGGCCTCGCCGGCTGCGACCTGCTGACCATCGCCCCAGACCTGCTCGACAAGATGGAAACGATGAAGGGTGAACTCGGCCGCAAGCTGACCGTGGAATCGGCAAAAGCCAGCGCCGGGGAGAAAATCTCCCTCGACGAGAAATCCTTCCGCTGGATGCACAACGAAGATGCCATGGCGACCGACAAGCTGGCCGATGGCATCCGAAAATTCCACCAGGATGGACAGAAGCTGGAGCAGTATGTGATGGGGTTGGTGGAGAAGACTCAGGCGGCGTGAGGGGCTGCCGTCGCAGAGAAAAGGTAAGAGAGAAAAGAGAAAAGGTGGAAGCTAACTGCGGCGCATGCTTTGGGAGGAAGGAAATGCAGATAAAACTGATATTGAGAGTGCTGGTCTATCTGGCGCTTTGCCCTGTCTTTGCCGCAGCCGCAGAGGCCAATGTGAAGTTCATAAATCCGGAGGGGCTATTCAAGCCGAGTACCTTTTCCCAGATCGCCATCGCCCGCGGCGATACGGTCGTCTACATCAGCGGCCAGACCGCCCGCGATCCGACATCGCAGATCGTTGCGGTCGGCGACGTGAAGAAGCAGGCCGAGAAAGTATTCGACAACCTGCGGGTTGCCGTGGAAGCGGCAGGCGGATCGATGGGGGACATCGCCAGGATCACCACATTTGTCGTCGGCCTCAAGCCCGATGACCGGTTGTGGATCGGCGAAATGGTGAAGAAGCACTTCCCACAACCTCCGGCGCATACCTTGGTAGGCATTTCCGCTTTGGCGGCACCGGAGTTGCTTATAGAAATTGAAGCGATAGCGGTTTTGGATTGAAAGGGGTCGCGGAAGTGACCCCATGAAGTTCGATGACGCAAAGGGCGCAGAGGGGGAAGGGAAAGAACGCAAAGGAAGGGCGAATGCAGGACATTTTCAAGTGGGGCGTCCCGGTTTTGTGGCATCTCCGGCGAAGCGATCATCTCTTGTGTCGAACCCGATTTCCTTTGCGTACCTTCGCGTACTTTGCGCCGTTGCGGTGGGATGCAATCTTTAGGGAGAAAAAATGACAAAGAAATTCGTTAATCCGCCAGGCATGAAACCGCTGGGCATGTACACCCAGGTCACCGTTGCGACCGGCGGCAGCATTGCCTTCATCAGCGGCCAGGTGGCGGTCGATGCTCAGGGCAAAGTCGTAGGCGAGGGCAACATCGAAGCGCAGGCGGTGCAAGTGTTCGAGAACCTGAAGCTTGCGCTCGGCGGCATCGGTGCCACGTTCGAGGACGTGATCAAGTTCACCATATACATAGTCGGTCTGACCCAGGAAAGGCGCAAAGCGGTGATGGACGTTCGCGCTCGCTACATCTCGCACAAAAATCCTCCCGCCGCGACCATGGTCGGCATTGACCAGCTCGTGCAGCCGGAACTGCTGGTCGAAATCGAGGCCGTCGTCGCCGTTGATTAGGGTGAAGAGCATTGATGCAGAGGGCGCGGAGGTAGAAAAAGAGAGGGCGCCGAGAATCCTGGAATGTATGGCGGGGCTGGACGCGCGTGCCCCGTCGCCGGGGAACCGGAATTCGATTGGCCTGGAGTTCTCGACATTCGCGATATTGGGTTCGGCATTGCCTGAAGGTGAGCCTGCGCTAAACTGCCTTCGCCGTTTTCACGACATTCACGACATTCACGGATTGCCATGGCCTTTAACAGACGCACGGTACTGAAAATCGCCGGCGCGACCGTGGTCGTTGCCGGAGCGGGATTGGCCTGGCGCGCTTACGACCGTGGGGTGTTCAACGCGGGAACCGGCCCCGCGTACGAGCCGTGGAAGACCTGGGGTTCGGGTCAGCCGGGCGAGCCCATGCGCCTGGTGCAGGCCGCAATCCTCGCCGCCAATCCGCACAACTCCCAGCCCTGGCTGTTCAGGATCGGCAGCGACGTCGTTGATGTCTTCGCCGACACAGTGCGAAACATCGGCGCCATCGATCCCTATCTGCGCGAAATGTACATGGGCGTCGGCTGCGCGATCGAGAATCTCCGGATCGCCGCGGCGCATGATGGTTACCAGACCGAAGTCAGCCTGATGCCGGACGTGGGCCACCCTGCGCATGCGGCGCGTATCCGTCTGGCCAGGGCGACACCTGCGCTTTCCGATCTGTACGACGCAATCCCGAAGCGGCACACCAACCGGGGCGCCTATGACACTGCGCGCATCGTAACGGCGGACCAGCTCTCGGAACTTGCCGGGTTGGCGACCGGCCTGCAGGACGCCAAAGTCGAGTGGTTCGTTTCCCCGGAAAGTCGCAAGCGAATCGGCGAGCTGACTGTTGCCGCCACTGAAGCCATCATTGCCGATCCCCAGCAGTCCGGCGACAGCGCCCGGTGGTTCCGCTGGCAATGGGAGGACGTGCTCGAGCATCGCGACGGCCTGACGCTTGATGCCCAGGCCCTGCCGCCGCTGATCAATTTCGCCGCCAGGGTGCTGCCGCCGATGAGCCAGGAGCAGGCGGACGCCGGCTGGCTTAAATCCACCCGCGAGGTTCATGTGGCAACAGCCGCTGCTTTTGGATTCATCGTGGTTTCCGATCCGGTCGACCCTGCCTCGCGCCTTCGCGGCGGTCAGTTGTGGCAGCGCCTGCACCTGAAGGCAACGGCAATGGGCCTGGCTGCCCATCCGCTCAACCAGATGCCGGAGCGGGCCGATCGCGAAAAGCAGCTCGGCATAGAGCCGCGCTTCGGCAATGCACTGCAGGAACTGGCGGGAAATCCGGGCTTACAAGTTTTGATGCCATTCCGCATTGGTTATCCGACCGTCGTGTCGAAGCCCAGTCCCCGCAGGGACGTGCAGTCCGTACTTGTAAAATCCGTGACTGCGTGACTGCGGTGACTGCCGTGACTATCGTGACTGTCGCAATCATCCGTCAGGCGTCTTACGGCAGTCACGACAGTCACGCAGTCACGTCCTCCCGGTGAAGCAGGACCACCGCAATCTCGCACTCGTCGTCTTCACGATCACCGCCGGCCTGCTCGTCGACCACCACTCCGGGCTCGCGGGACAACTGGCCGTCGGTGTCGGGGCCTGGGCGGCCTTCTTCCGCGTGATCCATACCGCGCCCAGGGAATGGCGGCTGCCGCTGTATCTTTGCCTGATCTGGTCCACGGCGGGTGAGATTTTCCTGTCGCTGGTCTGGGGGCTCTACACCTACAGGCTGGAGAACGTGCCGTTCTTCATCCCTCCGGGGCACGCGCTGCTGTTCTACGCCGGCCTGGTGCTCGCGACCAGGGTGCCGCGAAGTTTTGTTCTCGCGGTGCCGATCCTTGCCGTGGCATACGCGATCTTCGCGACGCTGACCGGCCACGACACCCTGAGCGTGCCGCTGATCGTGCTGTTCGTCCTGTGCTGGCTGCAATCCGACGGACGGCGCCTGTATTCGGTAATGCTGATCGCGGCCCTGACGATGGAACTGTACGGCACCTGGATCGGGAACTGGGCGTGGCACCGGGATGTGCCTTATGTCGGGCTGACCAGCGCGAATCCGCCCCTCGCGGCAGGCGCATTTTATTGCGCGCTCGACGTGCTTGTCGGTTTGACAGTACGCGTGCTTCGGCGAATCGAGGACCGGACCGGATGGAGTTTTGCCGTCATCGGCCGGAAAGAGCCGGTTTCAATCCCAGATGCCTGACGAAGGGCTTGAAATCCCGGTCGGAGAAAAGAAGGGGAATGCCATGCTTTATGCAATAAGTGGCGATGATGGTATCCGCCATCTTGCGGACAGTGATGCCTTTCTTCCGAAGGGTACGGTAATTTTCGGCAACTTTCAGCGCCAGGGCAGCACCGAGAAATTCATGGACGGCCAGGCTGGCCAGGAGTTCCCTGGCGGTGGCATAGTCCGCATCGCTGCGGAATCCCTGGAGGACCTCGGCAAGGATCAGATCGCCGGTCGCCACCGGTTCCCGGCCGAGAACGGCATCAAGATAATCGGTCTCGGCGGTGCCCACGCCGTTGAAGTAGTCCACCCAGACGCTGGAATCAACCAGGAGCATTAGTCGAGCCGCATGCGATCCAGTTCATCCCGCCACTTGAGTTTGCCGCGGAATCCCTTGAGTGCTTCCTGTTTCTTGAGCTGTATCAGGGTTTTCAGGCCAAGTTCGACGGCTTCCCGCTTGGTTCGGGCCCCGGTCGCCTTGATCGCATCGGCAATGAGCTTTTCGTCGATGACAATGTTGGTTCGCACGGAATTCTCCCTGTGTAGGGTTTCCAGAGGTTATGCACATGAAGGAAGCATTGCCGGCCGTTCCGGGTGGAGTCGCCCCGGGCAAACCGGACTTTTGCCGTCGGCACCTTGTGCTTTAATCCACCCTTCACCCTTCACCCTTCACCCTTCACCGGCCGCAGGCCTCCATGCTTCGTTCCCACATCGATCACCTCGTAGTCACCGCGCCTTCATTGGCAAGCGGGGTGAAATACGTCAGCGAAGCGCTTGGCGTCACCCCCGAGCCGGGTGGCGAGCATCTCCGCATGGGCACCCACAATTGCCTGCTGAAGCTGGGCGACACGGCTTATCTGGAAATCCTCTCGATCAATCCCGATGTTCCGCCGCCGAAGCAGCCCCGCTGGTTCGAACTCGACGAGGAAGAATCGAATGCGGCGCCGCCACGGTTGGCGACGTGGGTGGTGAGGACCAATGACGTCAAGGCAGCGCTGCTAGCGTCCCCGGTCGTGTCCGGTTACGCAATTCCCATGAGCCGCGGGGCGTTGAACTGGATCATCACGATCCCGCGCAACGGCAGCCTGCCGCTGCAGGGCGTTGCGCCGACCATGATCCAGTGGCAAGACAAGCATCCCGCAGCGGGAATGCAGGATGCGGGATGCTCGCTGATCCGCCTGGAAGGCTTCCACCCGCGCGCAGAGAAAGTCAGCGCGATGCTGAAGGCCATCGGCTTCCAGGGGGATTTTTCCGTCTCGCCGTTGGCGGCGGGGGAGAAGCCTTACCTGGTTGCGCATATCCAGACCCCCGAGGGTGCGCGCCAACTTTCCGCAAGGCGAAAGTAATGGACGGCGACAGGTAAGTTTTCGAAGGCGGCTGCCATCGTGAGGCGACCGGATGCATTTTCCACACGCCCCTGCCGCCGGAACAATGGGCAGTGCGGGCATGCCAGTGCCGTTTCCCCCGGTCACATGGAGCGCGCACGACTGCGGGACTGCCCGCCGGTGCGCCCGCCGCGCCGGTCCGGTATGACGGCGAATCCGCCGCTCAGTAAGTGTAGACCAGTGTCACCCACGCGCGCGCCAGGTCCACTTTTCCCGACACTGCGTCGCCGGCCCGATAGTCGGCGTACTCGATCTTGCCGAGCAGTTTTGGCAGCAGCGGGTAGGAGATGCCGAAATCGAATTCCGCGCCGAAGTCGATGTCACCAAAATCCGCCTTGAAGTCGTGATATTCGCCCTGTAGTTGCGCCTTCCCGATTTTCGCGCCGGCGGTCAGGAACCGGTCGCGGATGCCCTGGCGTGGCGTGGTCAGGAACTGGTCCGCCCAGCCCTGGAACAGATGGTTGGTCGCAAGCGGAAACTGGAAGGCATAAAGCCCGTCGTTGCTGCCCAGCACTTCCTGGTCGGCGCGCAGGAAAAGGTCGCGCCACTGTCCGCCGATGCCGAGCCGCGTATAAGAGGTGTCGATCCGGGAGTCGCCGCCCGAATAGTCGGCCTGTTTCGCATATTCCGCCGTGTAGAGGATTTTCCAGTCGGCGTTCAACGGATGCGCGCCATCGGCACGCAGGCCGGTGCTCCGGTTCGAGGCGTCGGTCGGGGCCGCGCCCTGGAAGGCCGTGGCTGCGATGGCGTCATTCTGGTCCTGGAAATAGCCGTACCCCACCAGCGCATCGTTCGGCGTGATCGCGTAGCGTGCGTTCAGCAGGATCGTGCCGGTATCGTGCTGCTTCGTGTTGACGTTCTTCACCCGTCCAAGGTAGCCGGTGTAGAGGCGGGTATTGGGCAGGCTGTTGTTCTCCATGGTCACGCCGTTGAAGACCTGCATGACCTGGCGGAATTCGACATTGCCGATGAACCGCACGTTGTCCAGCTTGATGGACTGGCGCCCGGCGCGCAGTTTGGTGTCGGACAGTCCTGTGTAATCGAGATAGAGCTGGTTGACGTCGGTATTGTCGGGATCGGCAATGACCGGGTACTGGACTTTGCCGTTCAGGTTGTCGTTATAGTCATCGTCGAGACGGCCGACGTCGATCAACTCGACCGTGCCGGAAATTCCATGCCAGGAACCGGTCCGCCAGCCGGCAAGGGTCCGCAGCGTGGCGGCCTGGCCGGTTTCCTTGCCCGCCTGGTCCGCGTACTCGTAGCGGGCCCGTAGGTTCAGGATCGGCTTGCCCGCAGCTATCGCTTCGCCAAGGCTTGCGCCGTCTGCCGCGTAGGCGCAAACGGGTCCGTAACAGAATGCGGCTGCGAGGACGACAAATGCCAGTGCCGAGCGCATGGGGGTTCCTTGATGTGGATCAACGTTACGCAGGCAGCATCTATTAGGATGCTCCGGTACGCCATCCTGCAAAGGGCTAATGAGCCCGCCCGGAAGGAGATGGGAAGGCTAGTTCGCAGGGGGTGGATCGACGCGCGGCGCATACGCCGATCGAACTATCGGCGCGCAGGCAGCGCGGTGCGAATGTTCAGTCCTGTAACCTGGAGAAGACCTTGACCCGAGCCTTGATTCTCGCCATGCAGAAGCTCGGCACCAAGCTGGTTCTGATTGTCACGGGTTACCTGCTCGTGGCGATGATCGCCATCGGCCTGACGCTGCTGGCATCGTGGGACCTCGAAGGCGGAGCCGCCGCGGTGAACCAGGCGGGCAGCCAGCGCATGCGCATTTACCACATCGCCATGCTGATGTCGCAGGCGCAGTTGCCTGACGTGGCGCATGAGCGCATTTACGCCGACGTGAACCGCGAGGTAGCGGCATTCGACGCAAGCATGGCGGCGCTCAGGGCGGGGGATCCCGCCCGGCCGATGTTTCTGCCGCGTGACGCGGCCATCCAGCGGCAGTTTGCCGATCTCCAGAAGCGTTGGTCGCAGGACATGAAGCCCGCGCTTGCCGCGTTGATCGCCTCGCCGGACCCGCACGCGCGCGATGCCGGCGTGGTTGCCTACCGCGAGGCCAGCGAGGAATTCGTGGCGTCCGTGGACCGCATGGTCTACGCCATCGAACAGGAAATATCGAGCAAGATCGCCTTGCTCCGATTCCTGCAGTTGGGCCTCATGGCGCTTTCCCTGGCCGGCACTGTTTCGCTGATCTATCTCATGTTCTTGCTCGTCGTCCGACCGCTGAACCGTCTGGAGGAGGGGATGTGCAACATGCAGGATGGCAAGTTCGATACGCGGTTGCCGATCGAAAGCCGGGACGAATTCGGCTCTCTCGCCGTTGGCTTCAACGGCATGGCGGCGCATCTGCAGGACCTGTATCACACGCTCGAGGACAAAGTTGCGCAAAAGACGCAGTCGCTCGAAGTCCAGAACCGGGAACTGTCGACGCTCTATGAAGTGGCCGCGCTGCTCAATCACCCCGGTACGCTGGAAGACATGTGCCGCGATTTTCTGCGCAAGCTGATGGCAACGCTAAAGGCCGATGGTGGGGCGGTGCGGCTGACGGAAGAACGCACCGGGAAGATCCATTTGTACATCCATGAAAAACTCGCGCCGGCATTCGTCAGCCAGGAGGCGTGCCTCGATCGGGACGAATGCTTGTGTGGCCACACGGCACAGCAGCGCGCTTCCGTAGTGAGGCTGTTTGCCGCCGGCGAGGTACCGCAGGCGGATTACAACTGCCGCAAGGCCGGATACGAGTCGGTATCGGTGTTCGCCATCCAGTTCAAGAACCAGGTGCTCGGCATCTTCAATCTGTACTTCCGGCAGGCCCGCGAATTCAGCGAGTCCGAACGCCTGATGCTGGAGTCACTCGGTCAGCATCTGGGTGTGGCCATCGAGAACCAGCGTCTGGTGGCGCGCGAGAAGGAGATGGCAGTGTCCGAGGAACGCAACCTGCTGGCGCAGGAGTTGCACGACAGCATTGCGCAGTCGCTCGCGTTCCTGAACCTGCAGGCGCAGATGCTGGAGGATGCGCTTGCAAAAAACGACCTTGCCGAGGCGCGCGGCGGTGTGAGCCAGATGCGCGAGGGCATCCAGGAGAGCTACGACGACGTGCGCGAATTGCTGGTGCACTTCCGCACCCGCTTCGGAGAATCCGACCTGGAAACAGCGATCCGCGCGCTGCTCGGACGCTTCGAAGCCGACACCGGCATTGCGACCACCTTCAAGCAGTCGGGAACGGGCGTGCCGCTGTCCCCGGAAATCCAGATTCAGGCCCTGCACATCATCCAGGAATGCCTGTCCAACGCGCGCAAGCATTCCAGCGCCGTGCGCGTGAGCGTCGAGCTCGAGTGCGGTTCGGTCTATACGTTCCGGGTCAGCGACGACGGTCGCGGTTTCGATCCCGGCGCCCGGACCGATGGCCATGTCGGCCTGGCGATCATGCGTGAACGGGCGCATCGCATCGGCGGCCAGATCGCCGTGGCGTCGCGGCCCGGCGACGGTACATGCATCACGCTGCGGCTGCCGATCCTGCAGGAGGTGGCGGCGTGAGCGCAATCCGCGTGTTGTTGGTGGACGACCACACGCTGTTGCGCAGCGGCGTGAAGGCGTTGCTTCAGAAGCATGGCGAATTCGAGGTGGTCGGCGAAGCGCCCGACAGTCTCGAAGGGGTCAGGCGCGCCGCGACGCTCAAACCCGACGTGGTGCTGCTCGATCTTCACATGCCCGGCATTTCCGGCAAGGACTCGGTGAAGCTGTTCCTCGAGGCGGCGCCGCAGAGCCACATCGTCATGCTGACCGTATCGGAAAACGCCGAAGATCTGCTCGACTCGCTGCGTGCCGGAGCCAGTGGTTATTTGCTGAAGAACATCGAGACCGAAACGCTGCTGGATTCGATTCGCCGCGCCGCCGACGGCGACTCGGTTGTGTCGGCGCAGATGACCGGAAAGCTGGTGCGCGGCCTGCAAGCCGCGCGCGATACGCCGACGGAAACGGAGAAGGACGCACTCAGTCCGCGCGAGCAGGAAATCCTTTCGCATCTGGCCAAAGGCCTGAGCAACAAGGTAATCGCGCGAAGCCTGGAACTGGCGGAAAGCACCGTCAAGATTCACGTCCAGCACATCCTGCGCAAGCTCAACCTTTCCAGTCGCGTGCAGGCGGCGGTCTACGCGGTGGAACGGGGGCGGGTACCCAAGTGACGCATCGCGGACTCCCCGGCCGCTGATCCAGCGCCGCTGATCCGCCTCGTCACTAATCCTTTTTGAGTATGCCGGTGTAGGCCGTAATACGCCCGCACGCCCTGCTTTGGGCGAATATCGCCCCTGCTGCAAGACCCCTATCCTGAGTGCTACAAGGGAGAAAGGGTGAACATGGCCACGCAGACTCACAAGCAGCTATCGGTACTGGTGACGAGCACGGTCGCATTCACTATCTGCTTTGCCGTCTGGATGATGTTTGCCGTGATCGGCATTCCGCTGAAGGCTTCGCTCGGGCTCAACGAAACGCAGTTCGGCCTGCTGGTGGCCACGCCGGTTCTCACCGGCTCTCTGGTGCGCCTGCCGCTCGGCATGCTGACCGACAAGGTGGGCGGCCGCATCGTTTTTTTCCTGCTCATGATCGCTTGCGTGGTGCCGATCTGGCTGATCGGCGAGGCCACGACGTTCGCCCAGTTTCTGGTGCTGGGGCTGTTCGTCGGAGTCGCGGGGGGGTCGTTTTCGGTAGGTATCGCCTATGTTGCGCGCTGGTTCTCGAAGGGCCGCCAGGGGTTTGCCATGGGCATTTTTGGCGCGGGCAATTCCGGTGCCGCGCTTACCAAATTCGTCGCGCCCGCGCTGGTGGTCGCCTACGGCTGGCAGATGGTGCCCAAGGTCTACGCTGCCGCGATGCTGGTGACTGCGTTGCTGTTCTGGCTCTTGAGCCATCAGGATGATTCCCACAAGGTTGCTTCCAGCGTCACCGTGAAACAGCAGCTCAATGCGCTCAAGGATCCGCGGGTGTGGAGGTACTGCCAGTACTACTCGATCGTGTTTGGCGGCTATGTCGCGCTGGCGCTGTGGATGACCAAGTATTACATCACCGAGTACGCGTTCGACCTCAAGGTTGCGGCGCTGCTCGCTGCCTGCTTTTCGCTGCCGGGCGGCGTGCTGCGCGCTTTCGGCGGTTGGCTGTCCGACCGTTTCGGCGCCCATCCCGTGACGTGGTGGGTGATGCTCATATCGTGGGTGTGCCTGTTTTTCATGTCGTATCCGCAGACCGACATGATCGTGAAAACCGCCCACGGTGACGTGGCGCTTCATATCGGACTGAACTGGTGGATGTTCACGGTGCTGCTTTTCGTGATGGGCGCGTCCTGGGCATTCGGCAAGGCGTCGGTGTTCAAGTACATCTCCGACGAGTACCCGCACAACATCGGCGTCGTTTCCGGGATCGTCGGCCTGGTCGGGGGGCTCGGCGGTTTCGTCCTCCCGATCATGTTCGGTGTGCTGGTCGACCTGACCGGCGTCAACAGCAGCGTGTTCATGCTGCTGTGGGGCATCACCCTCGTATCTCTGGTCTGGATGTACTGGACCGAGATTGTGCCGAAGCGCAACGGCGCCCGGACGGCAACCGCGGCCGCTTCCCCCGGATTGAAAGGAGCATGACATGAATGCAGATGTAAACGTTCAGGCGCCGTCTGGTACCAAACGGGGCCGCGTGCTCACGATCTGGACGCCGGAAGACAAGGCGTTCTGGGTGCAGCAGGGGCAGGCGATCGCCAATCTCAACCTGTGGATATCCGTGCCCGCGCTGTTTCTCGCCTTTGGGGTCTGGCAGTTGTGGAGCGTGGTGGCGGTGAGCCTGAATTCGATCGGCTTCAACTTCAGCAGCAACCAGCTGTTCTGGCTGGCCGCGGCCCCGGCATTGTCGGGCGCGACGTTGCGCATTTTCTATTCCTTCATGGTGCCGATTTTCGGCGGCCGGCGCTGGACCGCGATCTCCACTGCGTCGCTGCTCATTCCCGTGATCGGCATCGGCATCGCGGTCCAGGACCCGGCCACCAGCTATCCGACCATGCTCGGGCTCGCCCTGCTGTGCGGACTGGGCGGCGGCAACTTCTCTTCGAGCATGGCCAATATCAGCTTTTTCTTCCCGAAGGAGCGCAAAGGCTCCGCCCTCGGCATTAACGCGGGGCTGGGCAACCTCGGTGTGTCGTCGGTGCAGTTCCTGGCGCCGCTGGTTGTGATCATGCCGATCTGGATCGCGCTCGGTGGCGATCCGCAAACGATCACGAACCGGGCCGGCCAGCAGGTGGAGATCTGGACCCAGAACGCGGCGTTCATCTGGGTTCCGTTCATTGCGATCGCCGCGATCGCCGCGTGGATCGGCATGAACGATATCGCCGATGCCAAGGCTTCGTTCACCGAACAAGCGATTATTTTCAAGCGCAAGCACAACTGGATCATGTGCTGGCTCTATCTCGGAACCTTCGGTTCCTTCATCGGCTACGCGGCGGGCTTTCCGCTGCTGATCAAGTCCCAGTTTCCGGCAGTGAACGCCCTGCAGTACGCCTGGCTGGGGCCGCTGGTCGGCGCGATCGTGCGGCCGTTCGGTGGCTGGCTTGCCGATAAGTGGGGCGGGGCGCGGGTAACGTTCTGGAACTTCGCCGTCATGGCGCTCGCGGTGGTGGGCGTCTTGTACTTCCTGCCCTCGGGCGCCTCGGGCGGCAGCTTTGCCGGTTTCCTCACCATGTTCCTGATCCTGTTCCTGACCACGGGTATCGGCAACGGCTCGACGTTCCGCATGATCCCCGTGATTTTCGCCACCGAGCGCACGCGCGAAGCGGCAGGCAAGGGCGAGCAAGCGCAGGCACAGGCATTGAAGGAAGGCAACAAGGAAGCGGCCGCGGTACTCGGCTTCTCCAGCGCCATCGGCGCCTACGGCGGTTTCTTCATCCCCAAGAGCTACGGCACCTCGATCTCGCTGACCGGCGGACCGGAGGGTGCACTGTACGTTTTCATTGCGTTCTATCTCACCTGCATCGCTACCACCTGGTGGTTCTACGTGAGGAAGAGCGCAAGGATGCCGTGCTGAGAGCGGTGAACGGTGATCGGTGAACGGCGAACGGTGAACGGTGATCAGTGAAAAGTGAAAAGTGAAAAGTGAAGGGCAAGTAAAGACGGTGAACGGAATATCGCCAGTAGCTCAAGGAATGCGATTTCCAGTTTTTCCGAATCACCGTTCACTGTTCGCCGATCACCGATCACTTGCGACTAACAGGAGCACCAAATGTCCCATTTTCTTGACCGTCTGACGTTCTTCACCCAGCCGAAGGAAGGCTTTTCCGGGGGCCACGGCGTGGTCACCGGAGAGGACCGCACCTGGGAAGATGCCTACCGCAATCGCTGGGCGCACGACAAGATCGTGCGCTCCACCCACGGCGTCAACTGTACCGGTTCGTGTTCGTGGAAAATCTACGTCAAGGGCGGCATCGTCACCTGGGAAACGCAGCAGACCGACTATCCCCGCACGCGCTGGGACATGCCCAACCACGAACCGCGCGGCTGTGCGCGAGGCGCCTCGTACAGCTGGTACCTTTACAGCGCGAACCGCGTCAAGTATCCGATGGTGCGCGGCCGCCTGCTCAAGAGCTGGCGCGAGGCGCGCAAGGCGCATGATCCGGTCGAAGCCTGGGCCTCTATCGTCGAAGACGACGCCAGGCGCCGCGACTATCAGCAGGTGCGCGGCCTCGGCGGTTTCGTGCGCTCGAGCTGGGACGAGGTCAACGAGATCGTCGCCGCCGCCAACGTCTACACCATCAAGAAGTACGGGCCCGATCGCGTGATCGGTTTCTCGCCGATCCCGGCAATGTCGATGGTCAGTTATGCCGCAGGTTCACGCTATCTCGGTCTCATCGGCGGCGTGTGCATGAGCTTCTATGACTGGTACTGCGATCTGCCGCCTGCCAGCCCGCAGGTGTGGGGCGAGCAGACCGACGTGCCCGAGTCGGCCGACTGGTACAACTCCAGTTTCATCATTGCCTGGGGCTCCAACGTGCCGCAGACGCGCACGCCGGACGCGCACTTTTTCACCGAGGTACGCTACAAGGGCGCCAAGACGGTGGCGGTGACGCCCGATTATTCAGAGGTCGCCAAGCTGGCCGACATCTGGATGCACCCGAAGCAGGGCACCGATGCGGCGGTGGCGATGGCGATGGGCCATGTGATCCTGAAGGAATTCTACTTCCCCGACGGCAGCGGGCAGCGCAGCGCCTATTTCGACGATTACGTGCGCCGCTACACCGACATGCCGATGCTGGTGATCCTGAAGGAACATACGCTGCCCAGCGGTGAGACGGTCATGGTGCCCGATCGCTACGTGCGTGCATCGGACTTCAACGGCAGGCTCGGCCAGGCCAACAATCCAGAGTGGAAGACGGTCGCTTTCGACGAGGCCGGTAAAGTGGTGTTGCCCAACGGCGCCATCGGCTTTCGCTGGGGTCCTGATGGCCGTGCCGACCAGGGCCAGTGGAATCTCGAAGCGAAGGAGGCGCGCCACGGCAACGACGTGAAGCTCAAGCTGTCGCTGCTCGAAGGCAGCGCGCCGAGCCAGGAGACGGCAAAGGTCGCGTTTCCGTATTTCGGCGGCATCGAGAGCGAGCACTTCCCCAACAATGTGCTCAAGGGCGAGCATGGCGACGTGCTGGTGCGCACCGTGCCTGTGGAGCGCATCGCGCTCGGCAAGGCAGGCGACAAGCGCGAGACGCTGGTCGCCACGGTATTCGACCTGCAGGTGGCGAACTACGGTGTTGCTCGCGGGCTGCCGGGCGAATTGGCTGCAAAAGACTTCGACGACGACACGCCCTACACGCCGGCCTGGCAGGAGCGCATCACGGGCACGCCACGCGCCCAGTTAATCGCGGTAGCCCGGCAGTTCGCCGAGAACGCGCACAAGACACACGGCAAGTCTATGGTGATCATCGGCGCGGCGATGAACCACTGGTACCACAGCGACATGAACTACCGCGGCATCATCAACATGCTGATGATGTGCGGTTGCATCGGCCAGAGCGGTGGCGGCTGGGCGCATTACGTGGGCCAGGAGAAACTGCGGCCGCAGACCGGCTGGACCGCGCTGGCATTTGCGCTCGACTGGATCCGACCGCCGCGCCAGATGAACAGCACCAGTTTCTTTTATGCGCACACCGACCAGTGGCGCTACGAGAAGCTGGGCCTGGAAGAAGTCCTCTCGCCGCTGGCCGACAGGAAGCTCTACGGCGGCAGTATGATCGACTACAACGTGCGCGCCGAGCGCATGGGCTGGCTGCCCAGCGCCCCCCAGTTGCAGACCAATCCGTTGCAGGTGGTGCGCGATGCGCAGGCCGCCGGCATCGATGCGAAGGAGTACGCGGTCAAGGCGCTGCAGGACGGTTCGTTGAAAATGAGCTGTACCGACCCCGACCATCCGGACAACTGGCCGCGCAACCTGTTCGTGTGGCGTTCCAATCTGCTCGGCTCTTCGGGCAAGGGCCACGAATATTTCCTCAAGCACCTGCTCGGCACCAGCAACGGCGTGCAGGGCAAGGATCTGGGCAACGAAGAGGCGAAACCCGCAGAAGTCGTCTGGCATGACAAGGCCCCCGAAGGCAAGCTCGATCTGCTGGTCACGCTGGACTTCCGCATGAGCACCACCTGCTTGTACAGCGACATCGTGCTGCCGACTGCTACCTGGTACGAGAAGAACGATCTCAACACCAGCGACATGCACCCTTTCATCCATCCGCTTTCCGCTGCGGTGGACCCGGCCTGGCAATCGCGCAGCGACTGGGAAATCTACAAGGGTTTCGCGCAGAAATTCAGCGAGGTCTGTGTCGGCCATCTGGGCGTCGAGCGCGAATTGGTGCTGACGCCGCTGATGCACGACAGTCCATCGGAACTGGCGCAACCCTTCGAGGTCCGGGACTGGAAACGCGGCGAGTGCGAGCTTGTTCCAGGCAAGACCGCCCCGAATCTGCAAGTCGTCGAGCGCGACTACCCCAACGTGTACAAACGTTTTACCGCGCTCGGCCCGCTGATGGACAAGGTTGGCAACGGCGGCAAAGGCATTGCCTGGAACACGCAAACCGAAGTACGGCAACTGGGCGAACTCAACGGCGCCGTGACCGCCGAGGGCGCGACCTGCGGCATGCCGAAGATCGTGACCGACATCGATGCCGCCGAGGTCGTTTTGATGCTCGCACCGGAAACCAACGGCCATGTGGCGGTCAAGGCGTGGGTTGCGCTGGGCAAGCAGACTGGCCGCGATCACACGCATCTGGCGATCCACCGCGAAGACGAAAAGATCCGTTTCCGCGACATCCAGGCGCAGCCGCGCAAGATCATCAGCTCGCCGACCTGGAGCGGCATAGAGAGCGAGACGGTGTCGTACAACGCCGGCTACACCAACGTGCACGAGATGATTCCCTGGCGCACGCTGACCGGGCGCCAGCAGTTCTACATGGACCACCCCTGGATGCGCGCGTTTGGCGAGGGGTTCTCCAGTTATCGCCCACCGGTGGATCTGAAGACCACTGCGGGCATCCACGGCATCAAGCCCAACGGCAACCCCGAGATCGCGCTGAACTTCATTACGCCGCACCAGAAGTGGGGCATCCACTCGACTTACACCGACAATCTGCTGATGCTCACATTGAGCCGCGGCGGGCCGTGTGTGTGGCTCAGCGAAGACGACGCGAAGCGGGCCGGCATCGTCGACAACGACTGGATCGAGCTGTTCAACATCAACGGCGCCATTGCGGCGCGCGCGGTGGTGAGCCAGCGGGTCAATCCCGGCATGGTGATGATGTACCACGCGCAGGAAAAAATCGTGAACACGCCCGGATCGGAGATCACCGGCGCGCGCGGCGGCATCCACAATTCGGTGACGCGCATCGTGCTCAAGCCAACCCACATGATCGGCGGCTATGCGCAGTTCAGCTACGGCTTCAACTATTACGGAACCGTTGGCACCAACCGCGACGAGTTCGTGGTGGTGCGCAAGATGAACAAGGTCGACTGGCTGGATACGCCGGTCGCGAACGAACTGGTCCGGCCGGTTCAAGCCCAGGGAGAAGTGGCATGAAAATCAGCGCCCAGATCGGCATGGTGCTGAATCTCGACAAGTGCATCGGTTGCCACACCTGTTCGGTCACTTGCAAGAACGTCTGGACCAGCCGGCCCGGCGTGGAGTACGCGTGGTTCAACAACGTCGAGACCAAGCCCGGCATCGGCTATCCGAAGGAATGGGAGAACCAGGACAAGTGGAACGGCGGTTGGGTGCGCAACGCCAACGGTTCCATCCAGCCGCGCCAGGGCGCGAAGTGGAAGCTGTTGATGAGCATTTTCGCCAATCCCAACCTGCCGCAGATCGACGACTACTACGAGCCCTTCACCTTCGACTACGGTCATCTGCAGGCAGCGCCCGAGATGAAGGCGACGCCGACGGCACGGCCGCGCAGCCTGATCACCGGCAAGCAGATGGATAAGATCGTCTGGGGCCCGAACTGGGAAGAGATTCTCGGCGGCGAGTTCTCCAAGCGCAGCCAGGACAGGAACTTCGACGACATTCAGAAGGACATCTACGGCCAGTTCGAAAACACGTTCATGATGTACCTGCCCAGGCTGTGCGAGCACTGCCTGAACCCCGCGTGTGTCGCATCGTGCCCGTCGGGTTCGATCTACAAGCGCGAAGAAGACGGCATCGTGCTCATCGACCAGGACAAGTGCCGCGGATGGCGCATGTGCGTCAGCGGCTGCCCCTACAAGAAGATTTACTACAACTGGAAGAGCGGCAAGGCCGAGAAGTGCATCTTTTGCTACCCCCGCATCGAGGCCGGCCAGCCCACGGTTTGCAGCGAGACCTGTGTCGGGCGCATCCGTTACCTTGGTGTGCTGCTGTACGACGCGGACCGCATCCAGCAGGCGGCCAGCGTCGAACACGACCGCGACTTGTACCAGGCGCAGCTCGACATTTTTCTCGACCCGTTCGATCCGAAGGTGATCGAGCAGGCGCGCGTCGACGGCATTCCCGACAACTGGATGGAGGCCGCGCGCAACAGCCCGGTCTACAAGATGGCCGTGCAGTGGAAAGTGGCGCTTCCGCTGCACCCCGAGTACCGCACGCTGCCGATGGTCTGGTACGTGCCGCCGCTGTCGCCCATCAGTGCCGCGGCCAACGCCGGGCACATGGGCGCCAATGGCGAGATTCCGGATGTCAACCAGTTGCGCATTCCCGTCAAGTACCTGGCCAACCTGCTGACCGCTGGCGACACCGTGCCGGTGGTGCGCGCGCTGGAACGCATGCTGGCCATGCGCGCATATCAGCGCGAAAAGCATATCGACGGGCGCATCAACAATGCGGTGCTGAAACAGGTCGGCATCGGCCAGTCCGAGGTGGAAGAGATGTACCGCGTGATGGCGATCGCCAACTACGAGGACCGCTTCGTGATCCCCTCGACCCACCGCGAATACGCAGAGAACACGTTCAACGTGCGCGGCGGCTGCGGCTTCAGCTTCGGCAACGGCTGCTCCGAAGGCACCGGCGAAACCAGCCTGTTCGGCAGCGAGAAGAGGCGCACCATTCCCATCAAGGCGGAGGTCTGATCATGCATGAACTCAAACCGCTTCGTCCGATGACGAAGAGCCTGCGGGTACTGGCGGCGTTGCTCAGCTACCCCGATGCGCAGATGCGGCGCCACTTGCCGGAAATGCGCGACCTGTTGCATGAGGAAGGCGCCCTCCCGAACGCGCGCCTGGACGAGGTCGATGCGCTGATGGACACGCTGTGGCGCGCCGACCCGCTCGAAGCCGAGGCCGGCTACGTCGAGCTGTTCGACCGCGGTCGCGCGACCTCGCTGCATCTGTTCGAGCACGTCCACGGCGACTCGCGCGATCGCGGTCCGGCGATGATCGACCTCGGCCAGACCTACGCGGGTGCCGGCCTGTTCCTCGCGGAAGGCGAACTGCCCGACTATCTGCCGGCGGTGCTGGAGTTCGTCTCTACCCAGCCTGCGACCGAAGCGAAGGCCTTCCTCGGCGAGATGAGTCACATCTTCAACGCCATCTTCGGTGCGCTGCAGCAGCAGGGCAGCGCATACGCCAGCGTGCTGGGGGCGCTGCTCGAACTCGCGGGCGAAAAAGCCGAGCCGGTCACACCGCCGGCCGAGCCGCCGCTCGACGAGAGCTGGGCCGAACCGGTGGTATTCGACGGCTGTTCGTCCAAAGGGCAGGCCAAGCCCGGGCAGCCGCAGCCCGTACACATCGTACGCAAGCCCAACGGGGCAAGTGGACAAGGTCAAGGAGTCGCACCATGAACGGCGTCTATGGTTTTCTGTTCCAGGTCTATCCGTATGTGTGCTTCACGGTATTTTTGATGGGCAGCCTGTTCCGCTTCGACCGCGACCAGTACACGTGGAAGAGCGACTCGTCGCAGATGCTGCGCGCCGGACTGCTGCGCTGGGGTAGCAACCTGTTCCACTTCGGCATCCTGTTCCTGTTCTTCGGCCACATGGTCGGTCTGTTCACGCCGCACGCGGTGTACGGCCTGTTCATGAGTGCAGGGGCCAAGCAGATGATGGCCGTGGTGGCGGGCGGCATCGCCGGCATGTTCTGCTTCGTCGGCTTGTCGATGCTACTGTACCGCCGCGTCTTCGACCCGCGCATCCGCCTGACCAGCCACGCCACCGACATTGCGGTGCTGGTGGTGCTGTGGGTACAACTGGTGGTGGGCCTGATCACCTTGCCGTTTTCGTGGCAGCACGCCGATGGCAGCGTGATGCTGATCCTGGCGGACTGGGCACAGCGCATCGTCACGCTGCGGCCGGTGGATGCCACCGCGCTCGCCGCATTGCCCTGGCCTTACCTGTTCCACGTCGTGTTCGGCATGACGATCTTCCTGCTGTTCCCGTTCAGCCGGCTGGTGCATGTATGGAGCGGTTTCGCCACCGTCGCTTTCCTGTTCCGTCCGCATCAGGTGGTCCGCAGCAGGCGCCTGAACGTGCCGGCCGGCCACAACCTTCCGCGCCAGCCCGGCGCGCGGGTCTAGGGGGAGGACGATGTCGACCGATATCATTTGTCCCGTCATCGCGCGCGTGAACGGCGTGGCACTGCATGCACCGGAAGAAATCCTCCCGCCTGACGAGTTGCGCCAGCGCGCCTGCACGGAGCTGTTGCGCCAATCCGCGCAGCGCTGCGGCCTGCTGCGGGCTGCGGATGAACCGACGGCCGACGGCGTAATCAGCGAAGCGGCAGCCGGCGCCATTGAGATGCTGCTCGATCGCGAACTGAGCGTACCGGAGCCTTCGGAAGAGGCGTGCCGCCGCTACCACTCGACACATGCAAGCCGCTACCGCACCGGCGAGCGCGTGCGAGTGCGGCACATTCTGTTCGCTGTGACGCCGGGCGTCGATGTGGTGGCGTTGCGCAAGAAGGTGGAGACGGTCTATCTTGACGTTCGCTGCCATGCGGCGGATGCCACCGACGGTTTCGCCCTGGCGGCCGCAGCCTATTCCAACTGCCCCAGCGGCGCGCAGGGCGGCGATCTGGGATGGCTCGGCACCGACGATTGCGCTCCCGAGTTCGGGCGCGAACTGTTCGGTCACGCCGAAGTGGGGGTCCTGCCGCGACTGGTGCATAGCCGCTTCGGCCTGCATGTCGTCGAAGTGCTGGAGCGAGAGCCCGGCGCGGCACAGCCTTTCGAGCCGGTGCACGGTGCCGTGGCCATGGCGTTGCGCCAGCAAACCTTTGTGACGGCGCTGCGCCAGTACCTGCAGTTGCTTGCGGGTGAGGCCGCGGTCGAAGGCGTGGATCTCGAAGCGGCCGACACGCCGCTGGTTCAGTAGCACGCGTTGCAAAGGAGAATCAACATGAAATGGAACGTCAGTGGTAGATGTTTTTTGAGCGTAATCACCATTATGTCCGGGCTCATTGGCCCAGTTGGTTTGGCGCTTGCGGATCATCAGAAGATAGTAGGTGGGATTATCGTGAACATAGGGGTGGTTCCCATGGGGCAGGCGCTGGGTTTTACTGGCGAGGCCACAGAGCATGGCAAGGGGCAGCCGAGCGGAGGGCAGCACCTGGTGGTTAGCCTGTCTGATGTCAAGCAGGGGGCTCATATTGCAGACGCTCAGGTCATCGTCGAATTAAAGGGTCCCAGAGGAAACGTGGAGAAGAAAACACTGGTACCGGCGAGCACGGGTGGAATGCCGGACTACAGCGAAATTTTCAGATTTGGATATTCGGGAAAGTACGCCATTCGCGTGTCCGTAGTGCTGAAGGACAGCAAGAGGCAACTAAAGGCCAATTTCATCTGGACTCACGTCACAATTTGACGGTGTTCACGATGGATTGTGCGCATGGGCAGAGGGATGGGTGTTCGCGATCGGCGTTGGATAGCCGTGCACGCATGAACGAGGAACCTGTGTATGAACATTTCGAGTTTTGACGACCTGCTGTGCGCCGCGCGCGCGCAGTCCGAACCCCAGCGGCTGCTGTTCGTGTTCGCCGGCGCAGAGCTGCCCGATGACAGCACACCCGAGCAGCGCGCCCGCTTCGAGGCGGGGGAGGGCGGTGCTCTTGCTCCCCTGATGTCCGTGGACAAGGCTCCGGAGGAACTGGACACGTTCGCTGCGCTGGTGGAGGAGTCGCTCCAGTATGGGCCGGACTGGGCCGTCGTGTTCGTGGCGAGCCTGCCCGGGCGAACCGGCCACGCGCCGACGAGCAGCGATGCCGAAAGACCGCTGCAAACCATGATCGAGTCCATCAAGGCCGGAGCGATCGACGCGTTCATCCCGTTCGACCGGAAAGGCGAAGCCGTGCTGTTGTCATGAACGAACCCCCGCTTGACCCGCGCGGGCGGCCGGCGCCGCCTGCCGCAGTAACCGGCTTCGCGCTGTTCGAACTGGGGTTCCGGCCCTTCTACCTGCTCGCGGGCATCTTCAGCGCGACCAGCGTGCTGCTGTGGGTGGCTCAGTATTCCGGCTGGCTGCCGGCCGCCTATCTGAAGGGATCGGTCTGGCACGGCCACGAACTGCTGTTCGGATACACGATGGCGGTCATCGCAGGTTTCCTGTTGACGGCCGTGCGCGCATGGACGGGCCGGCCGACGCCGACCGGCGCGCCGCTGATGGCGCTTGCAGCCCTGTGGGTGCTGGGCCGGGTGCTGGTGCTGACGCCCTTCGAGACCGCGGCTGCCGCGGCGAATGCGGCCTTTCCTGTGGCCCTGGCGGTGGCGATCGGCATCCCGCTGGTTCAGGCACGCAACGTCCGCAACTATTTCTTCATCGGACTGCTGGTGCTGATCGGCGGGCTCAGTCTCGTCCTGCACCTGGCGTTGCAGGGAACCCTCGAGCTTCCGCCCCGGCTGGGACTGACGCTGGGACTGGACGTGGTGATGTTCATCATGACGGTCATGGGCGGGCGCGTCATTCCGATGTTCACCAACAACGGCGTGCCCGGCGCGGGGGCAACGCGCCACCCCGTGGTGGAGAAGCTCGCGCTGGGGTCCGTGCTCCTGCTTTTCGCCGCCGACCTTTTGCAACTGGAGCCGGCGGCTGTCGCGGCGATTGCGCTGTTCGGCGGGATCGCACATGGGGTGCGCCTGTATCTCTGGCGGTCCTGGCGGACCCTTGCCACGCCTCTTGTATGGATCCTGCATGCGGCCTATGCATGGATCGTCACGCATCTCGCGCTGCGCGCGCTGGCCGGGATGGGCTGGATCGCCGGGCCGTTCGCAATCCACGCGCTGACCGTAGGCGCCATCGGCGGATTGACGCTCGGCATGATGATCCGCACCTCGCGCGGACACACTGCGCGGCCCCTTGTTGCGGACGGCTACGAACTCACGTGTTTTCTCCTCATTCAGCTCGCGGCGGCGGTGCGGGTCTTCGGTGGCCTTGTCCATCCCGGGCTGTACGTGGCGAGCGTCCAGATGTCGGGACTGCTCTGGGCCACCGCGTTCGGCCTGTTCGCCGTTCGCTACTGGCCTTTGCTGATCCGGCCCCGGCTCGACGGGAAGCCGGGCTGACCGCGGCCGGAGGATAATCGCGCCCATGGAGGACTTCATCGCCGCGCGAGTGCTGCACATACTCGGCGTCGTGTTGTGGATCGGCGGGGTGGCTTTCGTCACGATGGTGCTGCTGCCCGCGGTGAAGCGCGTGCGCGATCCAGCCGAACGGGTCGTCTTCTTCGAAAGCGTGGAAGCCGGCTTCGCGCGCCAGGCGAGAATGACCACGCTGCTCACCGGACTGAGCGGCTTCTACCTGGTGCACCGGATGGACGCATGGGGCCGGTTCGCCGATGCGAATCTCTGGTGGATGCACGCCATGGTGTTGGTGTGGGGTGTGTTCACGCTCATGCTGTTCGTGCTCGAACCCCTGTGGCTGCACCGCTGGTTCCGGGAACGCGCGCAGCGCGATCCGGAAGGCACCTTCTCGCTCATTGCCCGGCTGCACTGGGTCCTGCTGGGCCTGAGCGTAATAACGATCGCAGGCGCCGTCGCGGGCAGCCACGGCTGGAGCTTCGACCGGTGAGTTACGCGATGCTCAAGTCGATCCACGTTGCCGCCGTGGCCGCCAGTTTCGCGTTGTTTTTCCTGCGCGGACTGTGGATGATCGGCGCGCCCGAAAGGCTCGATGCGCGCTGGGTGCGGAGAGTCCCGCATGTCGTCGACACAGTCCTGCTGGCCAGCGCGGTTGCCGTGGCCGCCCTGACGGCGCAGTACCCGTTCGTGCAATCCTGGCTGAGCGCCAAAGTCGTCGCGCTGCTGATCTACATCGTCCTGGGTAGCGTTGCCCTTCGGCGTGGCCGCACCCGCGGCGTCCGGGTGGTCGCGTGGGTCCTGGCCCTGATCGTATTCGGCTACATTGTTGCCGTTGCCCATACGCGCAGTCCGGTTCCGTGGAGCTTCGGTGTGCCGCCGGATTCGTGATGGCCAAAGCCCTGGCGCGCGCCCGACCGTATCCGTCGACGCGCACAACGAACCGTCGTCCAGTCGAAACCAGACACCTGACGTCAGGTCCCGTCCTGGAGGCTCGAGGACCCACCACAGGCAAACCGGCCTCTCCGGAGTCCCCGACAAGGGTCCAATCCCCGTTCAATGCCTTGCCGTTCCGGACGTACCAGATTGAACTCATATGTTGATAGCATTGAACCTGAAGGGACGGGGCCCTGAATGACGGGGTTAAGAACGTCTGTCAGGAGCCCTGCGTTACGTTGACCCCGGAGGTGGCATCTTGGCTTACGATGAATCCCTTGCCGATCGCATTCGCAGTGCATTTGCCGAAGATCCAGCTATCACCGAAAAGTGCAAAGTGAGGGTTGAACTCGCTGTTACGAGACTGGGCCGTCGGGGAGATTGGTAACGGATTGGTCCGGGTACATGGGTGACACCAGACCCCTGCCTGTAGAATTGCCGGGTTTCCGCTTGAGGATTTGCCATCCTGGACAACATCGGTACCGCCGCCCGGCTCCGCGGCCTTCGCATTCGCGCCGGAAAATCCAAACCGGAGGCGATCGCGCATCTCGGCCTGAACGCCGCCTGGTACGACGACCTCGAACGCAACGATGACGAGCTCGCCTCCACCCTGACGTTGTTTCAGGCCATGGCGCTGGCGTCGTTTCTCGGCGTTTCTCTGCCTGAACTCATGAATGTCGAAACGACGGATCGATCGGTCCCGCTGCTGAGTGCTCCTGGACGCATCCGGAGCCATCTCGACAACACGAAAATGTCGCTCGAAGAATTCGAGCAACGGATCGGTTGGGAACTCGGCGATTTCCTGGTCTCGCCCCTTTCCGCCGCCGCCGAACGCCCGATCCTGTTCCTGCAGGTCCTCGCGGCGCATCTGGGCATTGCCTGGCCTTCCCTGATCCCGGAAGATGATGCAGACTGAATCCAACGGCCGGATCGTTGCCGGGCGCAGGCGAAGTGGAAGCTTGAGGAAGGCGCACTGACCATGATTGAAGAGGGCCACCCCTGCCGGATCGACATCCTCGATCCTTCCGCAGACGAGTTTCGCATCCGGAGCCACAATCCGGGCCAGCCGGTGGAGTTGACCCTGGTAACGGCCAGCAGTCCCGCATTGGCAGGATGAGAAAACCAGAGCGATGGTAGAGCGCTGGCCTGGCCGGCGCACCACCCAAATGACAGGGGACAGGATGACAATTTTTGCGCGAAGAGGGCAGCCTTGAATAGACTCGAACTGAAGATTCCGCCACCCGCCATCGCGCTGCTTGCTGCCATCGCCATGTGGGCGATTTCGAAAAGTACGCCTCTCATGGATGTGCCCCGGAACGTCCGCCTGCTTGCTGCCGGAACGCTGGTATTGGTGGGCGTTGCCCTGGCCATTACCGGCGTTCTCACCTTTCGGCGGGCCGGGACGACCATCCACCCGACCCGGCCGCAGGAGACATCCGCGCTGGTCAGTTCAGGGGTTTACAGGATCAGCCGCAATCCCATGTATGTGGGGCTGCTGATCCTTCTGATCGCGTGGGCGGTGTTCTTGTCATCGGCCTGGTCTCTCGTTGGGCCGTTCGCATTCGTGCTCTACATCAGCCGCTTCCAGATCGTTCCCGAGGAACGGGTGCTGTCGGCGAAGTTCGGCGAGGCCTACGCTTCCTATAAGTCGAAGGTCCGAAGATGGCTATGAAAACCGGACGGAGAATCCATGATCCGCGGTAGTTGTCTTTGCGGCAGCGTCCGCTACGAAATCCGCGGCCCGCTGGGTCCGGCGAGCCATTGCCATTGCTCGATGTGCCGCAAGATTCATGGCGCGGCATTCGGGAGTTACGTCCGCGTGCAACGGAGCGATTTCATACTGCTGTCCGGTGCGGCGGACATCGCCTCTTATCAATCCTCGCCCGAAGTCACGCGCACGTTCTGCCGGCAATGCGGCTCCACCCTGCAATTCATCCGGGCGACGAGACCGGATACTTTTGCACTGGCCCTGGGTACGCTCGATGACGATCCGGGCGTGCGGCCGTCCATGCATATCCACATAGAAACCAGGGTGCCATGGCTGGACATCAACGACGGCCTGCCGCAGCACATCGGGCACCCATGATTTTAAATCTCCCCGCCGGGACTGCTGCGGAGCCGAAATCGCCGTACTGATGGGCAAGTCACCGTTCGATCGTGCGTGGATTCCAGCGGACCTGCGCCTCGTCTTCAACGCTTTGATTGCAACGGCCATCGGAACCATGGCGGGCGTGCTAGTGGACAGCGGGTTTGGATTGCGGGCATCCGTCATCAATTCCGTCTACGAATTGTTGCAGCCACTGTTTGGGCTATTTGCCGACTTTCCGATCACCCAACTCGTGATTGCTGAGTACATTTATAGGGTTCCGATCGTGTTGATCATCGGAATGCTCGTGGGCCTCGTGCTGCGTCATATTTTCTACCGGCGCCTCCTGCTGTGGTCGATTGCCGTATGGCCCGTCTGCCTTATCCTGGGAACTCTCCTGTCGTCTTTCGTGACGCGAGAAGTCGCGGCGGGGGTGGCCGCAAGCTCAATTCCTGGAATTGGCAGTGCCGCGGAATTCCTGATCTATTTTCTGCAGTATTCGTTGCTCGTGCTGGTGATCCTCGGTGCCGATACCATGGCCTCGCGCGCTGGACGCAAGGCAGCGACGATCCGAGGAACTTGGTGAAGGCCGTCCCATGTCTGTCGATGGATTGGAATGGTTTTGCCACCGCCAAGTTTTTGCGGTCAAGGTTGTAGCGGTCAGGGTTTTTGCAGTCAAGGCCGGATAAAAGGTGGATATTGCGGTCAGGCCCGCATAAAAAGAATTGCAGGTCCGGCTTGACCTGAAGATCAATCTGCACAGACAAACGCGTGAAACGAACGCGTTTTCACTTTCCGGAATAAGGAGAAGAAAATTGAGGCTCGAAAACAAAACAGTCGTGATCACCGGCGCCGGTAGCGGCATCGGCCTGGAAACGGTCAGGCTCTTCGCCAAAGAAGGCGCACAACTGATGCTGGCGGGCCGCAATGAAACGGCGCTCAAGGATGCCGTGAAGGAAGCGCGCGGCGTCAGGGCGGAGTATCTCGTCGCGGACATCTCCAGGCCGGCGGACAACGAACGCCTGATGAAGATGGCCGAAGACAAGCTGGGTGGCATCGACGTGTTCGTCGCCAATGCGGGCGCCGAGGGCGCGGCGGCCTCGATCGTGGACTATCCGGTCGATGTGTTCGACCAGGTGATGGCGGTCAACGTACGCGGTGTGTTCCTCGGACTGAAGTACGCGATTCCCGCGCTGAAGAAGCGCGTCGGCGGCAGCATCATCATCACCTCGTCCATCGGCGGCATCAAGGCACGCGGACAGGGCAATTCCGCTTACATCGCCAGCAAGCATGCGGAAATCGGATTGATGCGCACGGCGTCAGTCGAGTGCGCGCCTTTCAACATCCGCGTGAACTGCGTGCTGCCCGGTCCCACCGAGACCCGGATGATCCGCAACATCGAGGAAGGGCGTTCGCCGGGCGCGCCGGAGAAGGCGCGCGAGATGATCCTCGCGGGACTTCCGCTGAAGCGCTACGGCACGCCTGCGGAGATCGCCAACGTCATGCTGTTCCTGGCCTCCGACGAATCGAGCATCTGTACCGGCGGTGTCTATCTGGCGGACGGCGGCCTGTCAGCAATCTGAGCGGGCGGGAACCGACAAGGACCGCCATGAGATCCGGACCGGCAAGGGAATGCGATTGGGCTCTGCGTTTTTCGCTGTACTTTGCTTACGGCCCGTGGCTGCCGGCATCGGGCGCATGTATGTCCCCGACTGCGGCGAGAGCCAAACCCAGGATGCAGGGATTGTCGTCTCAACGAGGTATTCGATCCTGCGCCCTCCACACAGCAACCGACCTTCCGTCGTTTGATCTCGTCGTTCCTTTAGCCGGACATTTCCAATGCTCGATTGTGCCCAACCAGACGGCTATTGCCTGCAGGAAGTCGTCGTCCATGCCGCGTCGTATCACCTTGGACAGGGGGAAGACTTCAACGAAGTGAATCCCGGTATCGGCCTGCATTTTCGCGTGCCCGGACGCAGCTTTTTCGCGGCCGCAGGTGCTTTTGAGAATTCGCTCGCGCGCGTGTCCGTATATGCCGGTGCCGGCAAGGATTTCCCGATTACAGGACCATTTGCGTTGCGCCTGACCGGTGCCCTGGTTACCGGCTACCGCATTCCGTTGGTGCCGGTGATCCTGCCGGAGATGACCATAACAGCCCGTGGATATGGCCTGGCGATCGGCTATGTCCCGAAGCTGGATTTCGGAGACGAGGTGGTGGAGTCGTTCATCTCTTTTTCATTTCTGAAAAGATTCTGAGCCTCTGCTTGATCTTCCCGGGCCAGGACGCCCGGGCTTGTGGTGTGGGCCCGAAGGAAAGAAATCCGTGCGGCCAGGCTGTGACTTCCATCCAGCCACGGAATAAACGCAAATTTTTCCATGGCTAACGGTATTGGGTATCGGATATCCACGGCAGTGCCGTGGTGCGGCAGGGGCTCGAAGCCATGTGGGCGCGGTCAGCCCCGGACCGGAATGCCAGCATTCCCTGAGAGCCAGCCTTTTCTCGTGTACTCTATGTATTCGCGTTAGCGAACGCCATCCTGCTATAAAAAGGGGAAAAGAAATGTTCAGACGTGCAATCGGTATGGAGATATGGCATTCAACGCCGGCATGCCCTTTCTGGCCGATGACGAATTACGAAGAGAAGGAAACTCCAACTATCGGAGTTCGATGCGCCAGCTGTCTGAAGCTTGACATGGCCAATCAGCATGGCCGCGTTGATGACCCGAAGGACAAGTAGGCATTGCATCGAGAGGCCGTACTCCAGCTTTACGCCTTCCAGGATTTTTTGCGAGGCGGGAACGCAGGCTCAGATACTCAGCTTTGTGTTGTCTGCCGGGCGCGCACAGCCTGATGGTGCATCCTGAATCGTCGTCCCCGGAAACGGGCCTGTCCCGGCAATATGCCAATCAGCCAGGCGGCCGCTCTCCTGCCGCAGGATTCAGGACGCGGACCGAACAAGCTCATGTTCTCGGGCTGCACCAGGCTCTCGGGCTGCACCAGGAGAATTTTTTCCCTACCAGCGGTTAAGCTCGTTGTGCGGCACGGACATGCTGTGCGGACCGCGCCCCAATGATCGTGCCGTTGTGCATGTGGGCCTGCAGGCGGTGGATTTCCGCTTCGCCGATGGTGAATACGTCCGCGCTGCTGGCATCAATGCTCAGGCCGCGCATCGGCGTGAACGCCGCCCGGCCTATGAGTATCATGCCGTTAGCCGGCAACGGCACCAACGTCTACGCATACGGCATGGAAATCGAAGAACTGCTAATACGCGACTTCTGCACCCTTCCGGAGCTGATCCACATCCACGTAGGCGGACAACCGCCGCGAATCGCCCTGCGGCAGGACGAGCGCGCCCTGAGTTACAAGGAACTCGACGCGCTGATGGACCGGGTGGCAGTGGCGCTGCAACGGGAAGGTGTCGGGCCCGGGGATGCGGTTGCCCTCTGCGCCACGATGTCCATCGAGTACGCTGCGGTGTTCCTCGGCGCGTTGCGGGCCGGCGCCGCGGTCGCGCCCCTGGCGCCGGGCTCGACCGCCGCAAGCCTTGCGACCATGGTCGGCGATGCCGGGGCAACGCTCCTTTTCCTGGACCAGGCTGTCGCCATTGCCCTCAACCCCGTGTCCGGCCGGATGCAAGTAAAGTGGATCACGCTCGATGACTCGCCGGCGGGGACGGCTTTTGCAGGCTGGCTCGCTCCCGCTGACAGCAAACCCAAAGCCGTCACCCTGGATCCGGAGGCACCGTTCAATCTGATTTATTCGTCCGGCACGACGGGCACACCCAAGGGGATCGTGCAGTCGAACCGGATGCGCTGGGGACAATGGCTGCGCGCTGGGGCCTACGACTACAGGCCGGATTGCGTCACGATGGTGTCGACGCCGCTGTATTCCAACACCACGCTGGTCAGCTTTTTGCCGACGCTGGCCGTCGGCGGCGTCAATGTCCTGATGCCCAAGTTCGACGCGAAGGGATTTCTGGAGCTGGCACAGAAACACCGCGCCACCACGGCCATGCTGGTGCCGGTGCAGTACGCGCGCATCATGGCCTTGGCGGAGTTCGACAGCTATGACCTGGGGAGCTTTCGCGCGAAGTTCTGCACCAGCGCGCCCTTCGCCGCCGCACTCAAGGCCGATATCCTCAAGCGCTGGCCGGGGCGCCTGATCGAGTACTACGGCATGACCGAAGGCGGCGGCACCTGCGTGCTGGAGGCGACCCTGCATCCGGACAAGCTGCACACCGTCGGCTGTCCCGCGCCTGGCCACGACATTCGACTGATCGACGACCAGGGCCGCGAACTGCCTCTCGGTTCGACCGGCGAGATCGTCGGCCACTCCGAAGGCATCATGACCGGCTATCACAATCAGCCGGCGAAGACCGCGGAAGCCGAGTGGTACGACCCGGCGGGCAAGCGCTTCATCCGCACCGGCGACATCGGCCGCTTCGACGAGGACGGTTTCCTCACACTCATGGACCGCAAGAAGGACATGATCATTTCCGGCGGCTTCAACGTGTATCCGAGTGACCTCGAAGCCGTACTGCGAACCCACGCGGACGTGGCCGAAGCGGCGGTGGTGGGCGTACCTTCGGAGCGCTGGGGGGAAACGCCGGTCGCATTCGTGGTCTCGCGAAAAAATGATGCGAAGTTGCCACAGGCGCTGCTCGAATGGGCCAACGGCCAGCTCGGCAAGACCCAGCGCATCGCCGCGATCGAGCTCGTCGACTCCCTGCCGCGCAGCGGTATCGGCAAAGTGCTGAAGCGGGAGCTTCGCGACGCTTACAGGTCAAAGGCGACGGCATTGCCTTGAGATATCTACCGCGCACCACGCGCCGCTCGCGGCGCGTGGTGAGAACTAGTATCCGGAGCGAAGTTAAATGACAGAACAAACTGATCCGACAGAAGGCCGCATTACTACCGATCTAAACGCCGGCCTGTTCCTGATCGGTATCGATCGTCCCGCGAAACTGAACGGTTTCACGCCGGTGATGCTTCGCGGCATGGCGCAGGCGTACACCCGCTACGAGAAGGAGCCCGCAGCTCGCTGCGCCGTGGTCTTTGCCGAAGGCGCCAATTTCACGGCTGGACTGGATTTGCCGAAGGTGGCGCCGCATCTCGGCGGCAATACGTTGCTGGTCGAAGATGGCGAGGTCGATCCCTTTGGCTCGCGTCCACCGTATCGGACGAAGCCGGTCGTTTTCGCGGTGCATGGCATCTGCTTCACGCTCGGCATCGAGATGATGCTGGCGGCGGATATCGTCATCGCCGCGGCTGACACCCGCTTCGCCCAGGTCGAAGTCAAACGTGGACTGGTTCCCACCGGAGGCGCGACCATACGCATGGTCGAACGCGCCGGCTGGGGGAACGCGATGCGTTACCTGCTGACCGGCGACGAGTTCGACGCACAGACCGCTTTTCGTCTCGGCTTCGTCCAGGAAGTCGTGGAGCCGGGCCGGCAGAAGGAGCGGGCCATCGAACTCGCGCGCCATATCGGTGATCAGGCCCCGCTCGCATTGAAGGCGACCATCGAGAATGCGCGCATCGCGCTTGGGGAAGGACCCGCGGCCGCGTCGACACTGTTCGGTGCGACCCAGAGCCGGCTGCTCGCCTCGGAGGATTTCCAGGAAGGCCTGCGCAGTTTCAAGGACAAGCGGCCTTCGAAGTTTCGCGGCAAATAGTCTACAACTTAATTCTCAACGCAGAGGCGCAGATACCCTACGTGCGCAGCACGTCGGGTATCTGCGCCTCTGCGTTGGGTGTAAGCACTAGAGTCTTCCGCTGCGCTTGATATCAATATAACGATTCACCAGGGCGATCGGCAGGTCGGCGGGTTCCACGTCCAGGCACATGGCGCCGTGGCGTTCGAGCCGGCGGAACATGAGTTCGCGGCTGCGCAGGTAGTCGGCAGTGGCCGCATGCGTGATGGCGCGGTCGAAGGTATCGACGCGCGCGGCCAGCGCCCGCGACAGGATCGCCTCGCGCAGGGAAGCGAATAACACCAGGTGGCGCGATTGCAGCAGCTTCAGGGCCGGCGCAATGGTGTCGTCATCTTCGTCGCGTAGGTTCGACAGGACCACTACCAGCGCGCGCTTGCGCAGGCGCTGCATGAGTTCGATTGCGGCGACGTGGTAATCCGTCGAGGCAATGGTGGGCTGCAGGTCGTACACCCGGTTCAGGATGCTGTTCACGGTTGCCCGCGATTTGCGCGGTGCCAGCCATCGCGAGACGCCTGACATAGTCATCAGGCCGACGGCGTCGCCCTGGCGCAGGCTCACGTAAGCCATCAGCAGCGCGGCGTTGACCACCTGGTCAAAATGCGAAAGGTCGTCGTCGCGCGCCGCCATGCGCCGTCCGCAGTCGAGCAGGATCACGACTTGTTGGTCGCGTTCGTCCTGGTACTCACGCGAGATCAGTCGGCCCATGCGCGTGGTGGCTTTCCAGTCGATCTGGCGCGGTGAATCGCCCTCGCGGTATTCGCGAAGCTGGTGAAAATTCAGGCCTTCGCCGCGCCGCCGTCGCTGCAGCACGCCGATCTGAGACAGCCGGTTGTCCGTGGCGAGTACCGCGAATTTGGTCAGCTCGGAAAAATCCGGGTAAACGCGCACGACCTGTGGCTCGCCGGCCGTACGCTTTGCCTGCCAGAGCGCGAACGGCGATCCCAGGCGCAGTTCGATCGAACCGAATCTGGCGTCGCCGCGCTCGATGGGCCGCAGGCGGTAATGCAACTCCACCCAGCCCTTTGCCGGCACATTGACGGTTTGCGGCAGGCCTTGGACCTGCACAGCCGCCGGGTGATGGTCGTGCACGTTGACCTGCAGCGCCCGATCGCCGCCGTTGGCCAGGCGGATTCCGACATCGTGTCCCGCCCCCAGGGGCAGCGATCCAGGCAACATTCGCTGCGCGACGGGTGTCTCCAGGCGCAGCGCGAGATAGGCATCCATCGCTGCAACCGCCACCAGCAACCCCGCTGCCGCGAGCCAGGCGTTCGTCAACGCGGGCACGAAGGAAACAGCCAGCCCCGTTGCGGCCAGCAGGGCGGCGAGAAAAAGTAATCGGCGCGATGGGATCAGCATCGTGATTGCGCTGCCGTAGGGGCGAGGGACGAGGGAGGCAAAAGCTCTAGAGCCCTTACTTTCCCCTCGTCCCGGGAGTGTCCTGAATTTCGTGTGTGAGGCGATGGAGACTTTTCCACGGCGGCGCGCGCGTGGCGCAAGCCACGCACACAGCGCGCGACGCGGTGGGAAAGTCGGTGCTCGTACATCTTACGCTTGCGCCCGCGTAAAGCGGTCTTGATACAGGATTGCGAATTGATTCATCGCCGCCTTCCAGTCGTGCGCCGCATGGCTCCATTTGGCGGTGATGTTGCGCAGGGCCAGCCAGATCAGTTTGCTCGCGGCCTCGTCGGAGGGGAAATGGCCGTCTTGATGATCTTGCGCAGCCGCGCGTTTACGCTCTCGATTGCGTTGGTGGTGTAAATCACCTTGCGTACCTCCGACGGGAACGCGAAGAACGGAATCACGTTCGACCAAGCCCGGCGCCAGGAGGCCACCACAGTCGGGAATTTCTGGCCCCAGGGCCCGTCCTCAAAGGCGTCCAATTCGGCCTGGGCCGCCTCGGCGCTGGCGGCCTTGTAGATCGGCTTGATCGCCGTGGCCAGTGCCTTACGCTCCTTCCAGCTCGCGTAGTCCAGGCTGTTCCTGATCAGATGCACGATGCACGTCTGCAGCGTGGTGTCCGGATAGACCACCGCCAATGCCTCGGCCATGCCTTTCAGGCCGTCGGTTACCGCGATCAGCACATCGGCTACGCCGCGGGTCTTCAGGTCGTTGAACACTTTCATCCAGAACTTGGCCCCCTCGGTGTTCTCGATCCACAGCCCCAGAATGTCACGGATGCCGTCAGGACGCACGCCCAAGGCCAAGTAGACCGCCTTGTTACGCACCACATTGTCCTCCCGTATCTTCACCCGCAGAGCGTCAAAGAAGATCACCGGGTACATCGGCTCCAGCGGCCGGGCCTGCCAGGCCGTGATCTCCGAGAGCACCGCGTCAGTAACGCCGCTGATGAAATCGGGTGCCACCTCGGTGGCGTACATCTCAGCCAGAAACGCCTGAATCTCGCGCACCGTCATGCCGCGGGCGTACATGGCGATGATCTTGTCATCGAACCCGGTAAAGCGCCGTTCGTGTTTGCCGATCAGCTTGGGTTCAAACTCTCCTGCCCGGTCTCGCGGCACCTCGATTCGGACCGGCCCGCCGTCGGTGAGCACCGTCTTGGCGCTCTTGCCGTTGCGGTGATTGGTCACCTCCTGCGGTTTATCGGCACCGACCCGGTAGCCCAGGTGATGGTTCATTTCGGCGCCCAGGGCGCGCTCAATCAGCGCTTTCTTGAACGCCCGAGAGGCATCCTCGACCGCCTCCGCCGTCATCGGCCCTTGGACCAATTGGTCAAGCAACTCGGGCGGAATCTTCGGCAACACCGCCGCTTGCGCGATAGCATTATTCTTCTGCATCTTCCTTACTGGCTTTGGCATACATGCTCCTTTGGATCGTCATGTTATGCCTCACACACAAAAATCAGGATAGGCCCCTCGTCCCTCGCGCAGCGATATTC